>Ga0307406_10000001_pt1 | contig 638191 bp, 675 predicted proteins | sample 322Cmetagenome_3_FD_203706 | JGI IMG/M metagenome (GOLD analysis project Ga0307406, IMG submission 203706) | Maize rhizosphere microbial communities from greenhouse at UC Davis, California, United States - 322HYB-C-2 | ecosystem: Host-associated > Plants > Roots > Rhizosphere > Soil | place...
GGTGCGAGGCCAAGTGATGTTTCGATAAGTTCAGCAGTGATGCCATCTTTATTATCGGCGAGACTCGCGAGTTGATCGAGAAGGCTGATGCTATCGCGGAAGCTTCCGTCTCCTCGTTCGGCAATAAGCTTTAAGGCATCGTCGGAAACTGCAATGCCCTCTTCTTTGGCGATGTGCCGCAGGTGCTTTACGGCGTCTTCGTTTCCAATAGCCCGGAAGCCATATCGCTGCGTTCGGCTAATAATCGTTGCCGGAAGCTTCTCGACGTCGGTTGTTGCGAGAATGAATACAACGTGCGCAGGTGGCTCTTCGAGTGTTTTGAGGAGTGCGTTGAAGGCTTGCTTCGAAAGCATATGCACCTCGTCAATGATGTAGACTTTCTTGCTTGCAGAAGTTGGTGCAATCTGTACCTTTTCGCGAAGGTCGCGGACATCCTCGACGCCGTTATTGCTTGCGGCGTCGATTTCAATGATATCAAGGTGGTTCGACTCTTCGTCGTACGGCAAGTTGTTAATTTCGTGCGCTAAAATACGAGCAATTGAAGTTTTACCAACGCCACGCGGCCCAGTAAAGAGATACGCATGAGCAATGCGCTCAGATTTTAATGCACGAGTTAGAATATCAGTAATATGATCTTGACCAACAACGTCGGCAAGCGACTTACTCCGATATTTACGATACAGTGCTTTTGACACCTTACCTCTCCCCTTTTTTTGTTCTACCCTATGGCAAGTATAGACCGATTACGCCTATATGTTTGCCGTAGTTTTTACACTTTGTTTATTTCACCTTTGTGATAGGGTTATTGTAATCCTGATTATGCTTGGATGCAAGGGAAACTAAAAAGCTCCTCATTCGACAATATTTTGTCAGATGAGGAGCTTCGCCGACCTTGCCACGTTGGGTACGTGGGGGTCGGCGTAAGTCCTATTCGGTCTCTGCGCGGAACGCGAGACCCGCCCTTGCGAGGCCTTGTTCGACTCGATCAGCTTGGCGTTCGCCCTGGACGACCGTCGATCCGTACTTGAGGTAGTTCTGCATGAACTCACTTCTCGTTGACAGGGAGACGGCCTTGAGGGTTCCAAAGCCGGTGAGGTACATCCGCGGGACGTACTCGAGCAACGATACCCAGAGCGGCATGAGCCGCGCAGGGATGAGCTCTCGACTCTTGTAGAGCCGTGCGGCGCACAGGAATGGATCGTTTTCCTGATTGCGAAGCTGGAGGCCGTGAGTTGCGAGCATCTGCTCGATGTGTCGAATCGCCTTGTCGCCGATATTACGCTCGGCGCGCAGCTCAATCTTCGACACGATAGTCAGATCTCCGACGGTGAGCAATCCTGCTCGGATGAGTGGATTGAACTCCCGCCTAGCTAGGCCGCTGTCTTCGAGGGGCGTGCTGAGCTCGACTTGGAAGTCGATGTCCAGGACCGTCTCGTTTGGATAAAGCATCCTGTGGGCGAGCTTAACGATGGCCTCAGCAACATCGGGCCGCGTCTTGAGCTGTTTGAGTTGCTCGATCGGCATTCCGGCGTTGACGAGCGCCTGTGCGACTTCCTCGCCGAGGAGGTAGGCGGGCAGGCTGCCCTTCTGTGGACTCACTGAGACTCCTTCGTTTGGGTGTGAATAGAACGTGCTCCACGATGTGGAGCACGGTTATTTTACCATATTTTTGAGGTTTACGCTAGAGAGCGGCTTCAACTGCAGCCCAAGTAGCCTCTTGGTTGTCGGTTGGAACAATGATAGTGACCTGGTCGCCTACGTTAATGCGGAAGTATGTCACACTTGCAAGAAGAATGCGGTATTCACGTCCGTTTGCTTCAACGTAATATGCACCGTCGTGTTGCACGAGAGTACCGATTACTTGGGTGCGGTCTACTGGACCGATTTGCTTATAAATAAAGCTGCCGTCATCTGCAATAGTGAGTTTAAGGATGTCACCTTCAACAAGCTTTGACTTGCTGGCATAGTTTGCTGGCACAGGATATTCTTTGCCGTCTGGGCCGGCCATCTTTTGGCCATCGAAGACGCCTTCGACAACTTTGCCACCGACTTCGTCGTTAGGGCTTCCCTTAGGGGTAATGATTGTTCCGTCATCACCGATAATGCTAATAAGCAGCTCTTTAGCGGCTGCTAGGTTTGTTTCTGCCTCCTGGATAAGCGCATGGAGGCGCTTGGCTTGTTTCTCCGGTAGTTCAGACATGGTCTCGCAATTTCCTTATCTGTATGTGTTTTGAAAGTAATATTAGCTTTACTTATAGCAACGAGACTATAAAATGTCAAGTAATCTTGGCTGTTACGCCTTGCTATTTCGTATATGAGCGACGAAGCCTGACCAGCCGATTCCGATGAGTATAACACCGAGGGCGAGTGTCATTACTGCAACGACGGACATAGCGATGCCACCAAAGATTGGCGTGACGCCACCTTCCATAAAGAGTAGTGCAGCTACGAGGCCGACAAAGCCGGAAATTCCGAGTACAGCAACCCCTGAAATGATAGTTAAGAAGTTCATAGTTCTCCCCTTTCTAGCGACGAGTTGCCGCGAGTAATCGTAGTATTGAGATATAGAGCCAAATGAGCGTGACCATGAGGCCAAACGCAGCGTACCACTCGGCCTTCTTCGAAAGTTTATTCTGTACGCCTCGGGTAATTGTGTCGAAGTCAAGCAGCAGGTTAAGTGCTGCAATGATAACGATAATCAATGCAATAACGATGCCGAGTGGGCCGCTGAACACGAGATTCGCAAAGCCAGGAATGAAGAGTGCAAGGAAGAATTCTGCCACAAGATAAATTAGCACACCGACGGTTGCGATGAGCATTACTGAGGCGAACTTTTTATTCACCTTTACTGCACCGCTTGCATAGAGAAAGAACATGCCAAGTGTGATTGCCAGCGTGAGGATAATCGCCTGCGTGACGATACCGTTATATAGCGTTTCAAGTGACCTCGAAACGATACCTAGATACGCGCCCTCAAGACCAGCGTATAGAAGTACGTTGAAAAAGTTCGCTTGAAAAACAGCCCAAAAACCGACAACGAGCGTGAGGCCAAGGCCGACCCACAGTACCCAAAATGGAATTATTGAGCCAAACTGTGGAAAGAGTGTCCATCCCCACGCCCCTGCTGCGAGCAACACGAGAAAAGCGAGGCCCACCTTAAGGAGCGTGCCTCCGACTGACATTGTGTTCGTTTGGTCACTAGTGTCGAATCGAGCGAAAGCCTTACTTGATAGGGCTGGATTCGATGATTGCTGCATGCACCACTCCTTTTCTAAGTTTCTACTCATGATTATACACCCATGGAATAGTAGCGATGAGAATGTACTTCATAGTACCCTAAGAGCATGATTATTTTTCTGCATTCATCAAAAACGATGCGTGACGCCCGAGATTTTGAGGTTTCCGGAGAAACGCCCGCATTGCTCGATGAGGCAAACAAGCTTGCTTTGTATTTGAAGTCACTTTCAGTGAAACAGCTCGAGAAAGCGATGGGTCTTTCAACAAGTATGGCCGAAAAGACGCATACGCTCATTCAAAGTTGGAGTGAATTACATCCCACGCTCCCTGCGATCGATATATTTCTTGGTGATATTTACTCCGGGCTGCAAGTCCAAAGCTTTAGTGCCGAAGACAGATCGTATGCCCACGAACATTTGTTTATTCTATCGGGTCTTTACGGAGTGCTGCGCGCACTTGATGCTATTCAGCCATATCGTCTGGAGATGGGCTACAAGTTGCCGGATATTACGAGTTTATATACATTTTGGGGTGACAAGATTGCCAAGCAACTCCCCTTCCATCAAGACATCGTTAACTTATCGGCGGTCGAATACACAAAAGCAGTCCTTCCTTACTTTCAGCAAATCGACGGGTTAAAAGGTGCAAGAATTATTACCCCTAAATTTCTGACCGTTAGTCAAAAGACGCACGAACCGACTTTTGTCACCGTGCATGCAAAAATTGCGCGTGGTGCATTCGCTCGCTGGATTATCCAAAACCGAATTGAGCGAATTGAAGAGCTAAATAATTTCAATGAAATTGGCTATACGTATGCACCCGAACTCAGCAGCGAAGACCAGCCGGTATTCATTGCCCAAGAATTCAAAGGTATTGGCCTGAGTGTTCGACTCTCTTAAATGAGACAAGCCCCGCCCGACAAGGAGCAGGGCTCGACTCATCAGGCAGGGCTGGGTGTGGTGTAGTTGTGCGCTCCGTGTGGGCGGTACGGGTCGCGGTGATAGGTGATCTTTCCGCTCGGGTGGAGGGCGTAGTGGCCATGGTTGTCGCCGTCGGGCTTCCCAATTCCTCCGAAATAGATGTTCTTGATTCCCTCGTCGTCCACGACAATCTTGACGCGGTCGTGGAAAAGACGAGGCACTCCCGCTTGCGCAGCGATTTCTCGCCATCCTCGCCGTACTCGGGCGGCCTTTTTTTGCTTTGCCGCCACTGCTGCTGCAAAGGCCGCATCAGCGTTGGCGTAAGAGACCTCAGCATCGAAGAGCGCTTCCTCGCACGATGTCCTCTCGGATACCGCTTCTCGAAGTTCGCACTCTGCCTTTGCGAGAGCGGCCGCAAGAGCCACGACGGCGCTTCGAGCCCTCTCGGCTGCGATGTTGACCGCCTTGTTCTCGGCTTGGAACTGTCGAAGCTCCTCGAGAAATGGAATCGCTTCGCGTCCGAAGGCGCGCGTTTCAGCGTTGTGCTTATCGCGCATTCGGTAGTCGCCGCGAAGATGTGCGGCATCGCTCATGCGACGGCTCCTTAGGCGATCCTTGTCGATCGCTTGCAGAAGTCCGTTGAGTTCGGCGATGTCATCGGCGTTGCGCTCAAGGGTGACCCTTCGCGCTTCCTCCAGACGCGCGAGGACCTTATCGGCGCCTCGCCTTTCTGCCTTGACTCGTCCGAGCTCGAGAACGGCATCCTCGTGTCGAAACACGGCGTTCTCGAGATCGTCTCGTGCCTTCGCGCGTTGTTCGAACTTATTTCGTAGCTGCTCACGTGCAGCTCCTATGCTCAGAACCTGCACTTTGTTCACCTCGCTTGGTTGTAGGTACACGCACCGGATGGTGTGATAAAGATACTTTACAAGGATTAGGTAATTCTTACAAGCAATCAAATTCTTTTATCCACATAGTTAACAGATGAATAGTCACGACTGTTGTTAAAAATGTACATAGCTTAGTCGGAGCGATGTTCGATACGAAACCCTTATGAATAATATGGACAAAATAACTAAAATATGATACAATATATACGATTTGCCCTCGTGGCATTTTCGCACCCATCCATCGACGAGCGCCTGAGGAGGCACCCGTGACCAACTATACCTTGTTCCTGCAGTACCGACCCGATATCATCTCGGATGAGGACCGCGTCTTCATCCAGCTTCACCACTTCAACGAAATCGAAGCGGCCTCGAACTGGACGATCGACGCAACCGACCCTCGCCCTGTCGAGGAAGGCATTCTCATCTTCGAGGCACTGGAGATTATCCGGAACTTCGTGCCGCTCTACTGCAAGGAGGGAGATATGTTCTTCACCCTCGCACGGAACATGAGCCACGATGTACATCACAGACTCGACTTCGAGCGAGTTCTCGAACTGACGAGTGAGCTCAGCTGCACGCTGGACGACATCGTCATCATCGAGTGCATTCCTGAGGGACCGGACTTCGTACGGTACAAGCCGAACGTGCAGTCTGCGGCCGTGTACTTCAGTCGATTCGTCTAGCCGCTCTCTGGATGGGTGCATGGCCCTCGCGATACTCTTCGCGGGGGTCTTCCCATTTTTAGACATAAAAATACCCCTCGTAATGAGGGGTATTTCGTTTCAACAAACAATAGGCCGAATGTGCAAGCTTAGCTTGCGTTTGAAATTACTGAAGTTCTACGCTTGCGCCAGCTTCTTCAAGCGTCTTCTTTGCAGCTTCAGCTTCTTCAGTTGGAACTTTTTCCTTAACGGTAGCAGGTGCACCGTCAACGATTGCCTTAGCTTCACCAAGACCAAGACCAGTAATGTCCTTAACAGCCTTGATAACAGCTACTTTTTGAGCACCAGCGTCCTTAAGAACGATAGTGTAGTCAGACTTTGCGTCTTCTGCAGGTGCAGCTTCAGCAGCAGGACCAGCAACAGCAACTGCAGCAGCAGCTGGCTCGATGCCGTATTCGTCCTTGAGGATTGTCTTGAGTTCGTTTACTTCAAGAACAGTAAGACCGGTAAGGGTCTCAGCGAGTTTCTTTAGATCAGCCATGATAGCCTCCTTCAAATTATTAGTTTGACGCGAAATGCGTCGGTTTTAACACCCTAAGGGCGTTGGAATTAACTGGTTGCCTTTGCTTCGACACCATCCAAGAGCGCGTGCAAGTTGCCCGAAAGCGCGTTGGTAACGTCGTGAACAGGTGAAAGCAATTGAGCAATAACTTCTGCAATGAGCTGAGACTTGCTTGGAAGTGCAGCGAGTGACTTAACGTCTTCAGCAGACAAGAGTCCGCCATCAACAGTGAGTCCGCCGGCAATAACCAAAGCGTCGTTTGTCTTTGCAAATTCGCTAAGAACCTTAGCAGGTGCTACTTCATCTTCAGAGCTAATTGCGTAAAGCAATTGTCCGTTGAGTGAAGAGGTGTCAATATCCTTGTAAGCGTCGATACCAGAGAGAACGACACGAACCAAACGGTTCTTGACGACCTTGATAACTACACCGTTTTCACGTGCCTGAGCACGGAGAACTTGGATTTGAGCAACACTTAAACCTTGGTAGGTAGCAAACGCAGTTGTTTTTGCGTTAGTTAGAAGCTCAGTAAATTCAGCAACCAATTCGTTCTTTTTATCGCGACTAATTGCCATAAAAATCTCCTTGGTTTTTAAATATTCGGCCTAATTGTTAAGTTGCCGACATTGGCAGTGTACCCGAGGCAAAAACTCTTTAGAAATAAAATAGTCTCTGGATCTCGCACTGCCAAAGACTATAGAAAATGTATGTGTTACATGTTTCCTCGGTAGCGAATTAAGCATTACTGCAGCTACTGTCTTTGGTATGTCGGGTTTCATTGTACTAAACGGGGGCGGTTTTGTCAACCACCCCTGTACTTCAACCTCCTCGCCGCCTGCAAAAAGATTGCTAAAAGTTGTCAAATAGTCTATAATAAGCACTTGTGTTCAGCAATGAATACCTCAAGACAGGAGTATCTTTAACATGACGGCATCCGAAACCCCCTCGGTCTCTGAAGCGCCCAACGACGAGCGCATCGAAACCGTCGGAACCCTCGCTACGAAGGTCGCCGAACACGGCTACTACACACTTCTGGCTGCCAGCCAGGACTACCGCCACCCGCTGTACAAGAACTGACAAGAAGGATCACCAATGCCCATCATTCATATCCAGCTCGATAGCCTGCAGCACGCCTCGATGTCCGACGAGTTCGGCATCCTGGAGTTGCGTGCAGTCTTCGGCGATGACATCGTCGACGGCATCCACGCGGAGCTTCCGCACCTCGAACCGACACTGTCCATCGCGGCCCATCGGGCTGAGCTGGAGCCGGTGGCGTACATCCAGGCGCTCTACCGCAAGTCTGTCGCCATTCTCGGCGAACCCGACAAGGGTCAGAGCAACTACGACGACCTCGTCATCGATCTACTGATCGCCGAGATCGACCCGGATCACGAGTCCGATGCACGCTGGCACCTCAAGGAGCTGCTCAGCAACGCGCTGACGCAGATCCTGGAAGACCGTCGCGAGTTCGCGTCCGCCTAGGCGCTACGGGTGGCCTCGTCTCTTCGGAGATGAGCGCCACCCTGCCTAGTGGCAGTGATCTTAATCGGAATGCCTCCTCCTGTCTTAAACCCCGCTTCATCGCGGGGTTTTCGACTTTTCAACAGTTTTATGCTATAATTATAGTAATGAGGGCGCGATAAAGCGCCCATTTGCATGTTATGACGATGGTGGAACGAGAACACACTGAATTTACTACGAGTCGCCCCTACTCAGAGGCTGACTTCGATGGAAGCGGAGCCGCTCCCCTTCTTATTGTTGGCTCGCGCGCTCGACCACAACTTATTCATCGACAGGACACGCTTGCTCAAAACTTCGACAAGGTCGTACATCATGAATTACAAGGTATCGCCACGGACGGCGTCGTTGACTTCACCTCACATGCCATTTTGTCTCGTATGCACCAGCGCGAAGGTCTCAACAGTATCGCGTTTATGCGTCGACGCTATAGATTCCCTCATCCATGGGAAGCGCCACATCGTAGTATCGGCTATGTACTTAATGCCTGTCGGATTGCCCCACTTGGCGAGGGAACGGCGGATCAAAACCATACAGCCCACTTAGCGTTCGGAATGCCAGCTGGTGAAATTAAACAGCTCACCATCGTAAATGATTTCCGTAAAGATGAAGAAATGCCCATGTGGGATGAAGTGAGTGAACTTGTGGGTGCAGACGCTCGGCCGCGCCCTAGTGATATGCGTGCTCATGCGGTGCTCGGTTTCGATCGAGATATCTTGACTAATCAACATGTCGGAGCTGTACGCGTTGGCATGAAGCGAGACATCGGAACTGCACCGGGCAATATAAAAGTAAAGGCACGAACCACGGCGATCATTAATACACGTCCAGATTCGGGCTTTAATCAAGATATTATTGCGCAGCTTCGTGAAGCGACGTATGAGAATCAAAAACGCGAAGAAATCGAGCGCGAGTCAAAAGGTCGCGTTACGTTTGATCGTATTAATCTTGCAGAGATTCCGGAGTTTTATCGGGCCCTCAACTGGCTTATTAGTAGCGATGTTGAGCCAGGTAAGGTATTGGCACGTAACGAAACAGTGTACGGAATTAACCTTGCAGCCTCGGAGCGAATCGCTCAAAAGAATAGCTGGGGACTTCGACGGCTTTTTTAAGCGCGCTCTTGTCGTGGGTCGCTTTCCCATTTGGTTACAACTAAAGGTTTTCGGCGGTCATCTTTCCAGGCGCGCGGTAGCATTTGTTGGGGTTCCCATTTAGCGATGAGGTCATCAAGATTTGTGCCAGTGGCATACTTTCCGCTCAAATTATCGTAACTTCCTTCAACTTCACCGGTGTGCATGAAGACAATCTGTGCAATACGTTCACCAACAGGAAGTACCATGCTGTGGCGTTCGTTGAGGTTGTAGATTTCCATCGTCCAACGGTTCACATAACCAGGGTCACCCCAGCCGGCGTCAAAACAAACAGCAACACCATTTCGCCCCCAGGTGCTTCGTGACTGCATGCTCGTGGTGCCTGGTGGCAAGATACCGATAAACTCTTGAGTGTGCGCAAGAATGCGTTCGCCTGGCTCAAGAATAATCACCGGGTGATCCTCTGGGATATTTGCGAGTGGCTTATTGCCAGTGAGCTTGCACCATTCTTTATGAAGAATCGCTTTTTGCGGCTCGCCAAAGTAACGTTCTACTTCGGTGCGATCAAATGGGTTGTAGACAGAACTCGGACTCTTCCGGTCAGTTCGATAAAACCATTCGCCAAGTGTTACATCAACGCTACTGCCGTTAATATGTTCTGGTTGATAAGGATGGAAAATAATATGACCATCTTTGATAGCTTCTTCGATTTGCTTATTACTGTAGACACCGGTCTGCATATGTATTCCCCTTTTCTATGCGTGGTCTGGCCCGAAAAGTATCGGTCGTACTGTATTAAATATCTCTTCAGCTGGTAGTTCGCCGTTCATGGCGGTTGCGTGTGACAAAGCTCCCAACTCGTCGTACTTACTTCGTACTTTAGCAAAGTATTCGATTTTTCGCTCTTCAATTTTGTCGTGACCCTTTGTCTGTGCCTTTGAAAGTGAACGCCTCTCAAACTCTTTCTCTGAGATATTGAGGACGACGAGCCCGTCCGGTGTTAGGTACCATTCCGGCAAAGCATGGTTGCTAATACCGTAGATTGCCTCTTCCGAAACACCTCCGGCAGCGGATTGATACGCAAGTGTCGACTCATAGCCACGGTCTCCAACAACGACATAGCCGTCGTTCAGCGCCGGCAGGATAGTCGAATGAATAAGATGACGACGGTCGGCCGTAAAAATAAGATTTTCAGTCATGGCGTCGAGTTCAAAGTCGCGATTATGAAGTAATATATTGCGAAGCTCCTGCCCGAGAGCAGTGCCGCCCGGCTCGCGTACTACTAAAAATGGAATCCCCTGCTCCTCTGCATACGCGCGCGCTAATTCGATCTGTGTTGATTTTCCTGCCCCGTCCGGGCCTTCAATACGAATGTATCGGCCCTTGCCATTGCGTGCTTTCATAACTCTCCCCTTTTGTTGTTTTGTATTATACATAAGCTTTCTCTTGTAAAACCATAATCAGCATTTTTACAACCTTTTTTGCTTTACAAAGCATAGGAAACGTACGTACACTGAGCATGACAAAACGGGTGGAATATTGGAGGGGAAACAATATGCCGGAGAAAGAAACACAAAGCGCACTTTTGGTGCGCAAGAACGAACAGGGCCGCTTAGAACTCACAAGCGATGGTCATGAGGCACTTGAGCCAATCGTTACTAATACGACCGCTCAAGTATACGCATTTAGAAAAGACAAGAACTCACGCTATGCAGCGGGAGGAATGGCTCGTCTTTCGCGCAGTGAAAATGATATGCGCACCATTATCGCCGGAGAGTTCCTCACAAAAGAGACAGGGAGCGACGCATTGCTCACGAGAGTGATTGGTGAATACGGCGACGACTCTGTCGCGCAACTCGATCATGACCAGATTGTATTCGAAGGCGTCAGCAACGTCATGACTAAGAAGATTGAGCGTGGACGCTTGGCAGCGTACCTTGAACAGTCGACGCGTTATTTGCGCTTTGATGTTAAAGACGCTGAAGGACGATACCGATATGTCACACCGTCTGAATTTGATGAAGAGACTGCCGCTGAGTTTGAGAAGAACATGGATGAAATCTTCGATATCTACTCAGAGCTCTACATTAAAGCTTTTGAACATATAAAGAACACGAGCAAAGAACCAGAAAGCAAGCGGAACCGAGCATGGGAGACTGCTTGCCACGCCCAGGCTTGTGATGCGGTTCGCGGGCTTTTACCTAATGCTACAAAGTCGACTGTCGGCGTATCTGCAAGTGCACAGGCTGTATATAATATGATTCTTCACCTTGAGTCTGAGCCGCTTGCTGAAGCCAAAGATTTGGGAGCTGCGGCACTCGATGCGGTTCGTATCGTAAACCCAGTATTTTATACTCGCGCAGACAACCCTAACCGCGGTGGACTCATTAGCGCTAACAAGGCGCAAACTCGCGCAGAGAGCCGAGAGTTGGCAAAAGGCCTTATTGAAGAATATGCAGATTCTATTGAGGAAGAAACTGGCCCGTCGGTTTCACTGCTTTCGACAAGTGGCTCGGAGCGAGAGCTGCTTGCGAAAATTCTCATCGACCATAGCGACATATCGTATGCAAAAGCATTAACGGTTGTTGACAAGCTCGACGAAGAAGGTAAGGCTAAGATTCTTGACACCTACGTCGGAGAACGCGATAACCGCCGCGTGAAGCCTGGCCGCTCTTATGAGCTGATCCACTACTTCTTCGAAGGAGTCTGTGATATTGGTGCATGGCGAGACATCCAACGACACCGCCCTGTTGATGCGCTCGAAGCACAAAACTATCAACCGTATCTTGGTCATAGCCGACCAGAGCTCATTGATAAAATTGGCGGCACTGAACTGTACGAGCGCGCGTTCGAACTTAGCCAGAAGACGTATGAGATGATTGCGGATAAAGGGCTCGAGGAGCAGGCTCAGTACGCAACCCTGCTTGGGCACCATGTTCGATTTAGCTTTGCAATGAATGCTCGTGAACTTTACCACGCCTCAGAACTGCGGACAGCGGTTCAGGGTCATGCTTCGTACCGAAGATTCTATCAAGATATGGTGAATCTTGTCGAGGAGCAGCACCCATTCATTACAAAACATATGATTTTCTTGAATAAAGATGACAACGCTGAACTCGCCCGACTTGACGCAGAACGTGCGCTTCAAGCACGCATGGCTGAGCTCGGAAAAGCCTAATCTGGACAAAGTTACAAAAAGGTGTTGTTTTGACAACTATACGGGTGTATACTTTGGGCAAGAACGCGATAAACACCAACACGCTCTTGCAATAAAAAACATAGTTACAACGGGAGCATCAAAGGCATGATGACTAATATTGAGGCAATTCAAACACGCATCTTTAAACGACGCGGCCTCCCCCCGAGTGAATCTGATATTGTAATGCGCGAGCCTGACTACGAGGAAGAGCTTCCCTTCCCTCCAAATGTCATACCTAACGAAAATGTGTTTGTTTTTCCAGACTCTGAGGCCTATGCCGAAGCACTTGAGGATGACGAGCGCCATATCTTTGAAGGTCATCAAGAAGTATTTCACTCTTCGTTTACTTTCAAAGTAAGAAACGAGCTTGTTGCGCAGTTGTTTCAGTCATATGCCGACAAGGATCGCACTGACGATTCAATTGATTTCAAACACGTAGCTACTGAAATTGGCAAAGAAGTCACAGCCGAAAGAGACCGGCACTTTATGAATGCGAATTATCTTGCAAATACGGCAATCCCTGCCGCTCGACTTCGCCCATCGTATACGCCAGATTATAAGAATCCATCTGATTATCTCCAAAAAGATATCCCAGTCCTTGAAGCACGAGAAGAGGCGCATCGTGCAATGAGCAGCTACCTTGAAGAGTTTACGCCGAAGTCACCAGAAGCAGCGCTTGAATTTGCAGAACAACTCACTCGCCAGTTCCTTCCAGAGGCGCGTGCTGAAGTTGCAAAAATCCTTGCGGAACAAATTGAGGCACTCGAGGCGCAAAAGAAAGCACTTGATGCGCACATTGCGGAAAACGCTGCTCGTATTGCAAAACTTTCAGGCGCTCAACCAGTTATTGAAGCCGACACCGCTGAGGCGCACTTCCGAGAAGTTGCAGACCTTACCCACCGCGCAAAATCACTCGCTGCATAACGTAACTAAAAAATCCGCCCCATCACTGAGGCGGATTTTATTTGGAAGTAATTCGTTATTAGTTAACGAAGTTCTCTACCTTAATGCCAGGACCCATAGTGGCGCTAACAGAGATAGTCTTTACAAAACCACCCTTAATGGTTGATGGCTTTTGTGACTGAAGGCTATCGAAGAATGCTTTCGCGTTTTCGTGAAGCTTTTCAGCACCGAAGCTTACCTTACCAACACCAAGGTGTACGATAGCTTGCTTGTCGACACGGTATTCAACCTTACCAGCCTTAGCTTCTTTTACTGCCTTCGCAACGTCAGTTGCAACAGTTCCGCTCTTAGGGTTAGGCATGAGGCCACGTGGACCAAGAAGGCGTGCGTAACGTCCAAGCTTTGGCATGTACTGTGGAGTTGCTACGAGGATATCAAAGTCGATAACTTCCTTGTCGAGTTGTGCGAGGAATTCCTCGTCGCCAACAATGTCAGCGCCTGCGTCTTTAGCAGCCTTGTGGTCTGCTTCAGGAGCGAAGACTGCAACACGGATAGTTTTACCAGTTCCGTGAGGAAGGCTTACGGTAGTACGGATGTTTTGGTCAGCTTGACGTGGGTCAACGTTAAGACGTACGTGGATTTCAACACTTGCGTCAAACTTAGACGGGTTAGTCTCAGATGCAAGCTTCATAGCTTCTTCGAGGCTATAGAGCTTTGCTGCTTCGATCTTTTCAGCTGCCTTGCGGAAGTTCTTTCCACGGCGTTCGATAACTGGACGAGTAGCAGGCTTTGGACCCTTCGCTACGGTTTCTTCAGAACCATCGGTTGGTGAAGTGTCGCCAGCTTCCTTGCGAGCTTCTTTTTCTGCCTTAGCTTCTGCTTCAGCGATTGCCTTTGCAGAGCGCTTTCCAGCCTTTGCGGTTGCAACTTCTTCGGTTGCTTCTTCTGCAGGTGCTTCAACTTCAACAGTTTCAGCAGGCGCAGCGCCAGCGATTGCAGCTTCAATTTCTGCAATGGTGTTCTTTTCACTTACTTCGAGGTTGAGCTTTGCAGCCTCGGCAAGCAAATCAGCTTTTTTAGCCATGTAGGTATAACCCTTTCTGTGGTACAAGCGACTTTCGTCTCCCAACATTGATTTGTATAGCTTTATTATAGCACATTTCATGGGAAATACTACATGGATACCCCTTATCCTTGCGTCTGAGCACCACAAGCGTATTATGAGAAGAATTTATGGTGCAAGTAGAGAACTCAATTGATGTCATCCAACCCTTCTTAGAACGCTTTGAAGGAGCCCCTGATATTCAAGTAATGGGAGGATTGGGGTCTACTGCATTACGTCATCCTGAACTTGTAATCGATATAGATAATAAGGAACTTCGCGTTCCCGACCACGACATCCCTACGCTCCGTCCGAATGGAACAATCCGTGATGCCGATGTATTTGTTGCTACTGAAGACGTCGACCGTATTCGTGAGGTAAAGGCCGAACTCATCGCAAGCGTCGCTGGAAAGCTTGTTGTTTCAGTGTGCGCATACCACCCATATAAAGCCTATGAGCGGGAGTTTACAAATCCATTGAACGTGACCTCTGATCGGTACCGTGTTGACCCTTTCCGCCCTAAGTACGGCAAGGTGCTCGCCCCGTTTGTTGCGCCCATTGACCCCGAAGCACTCGAGCAGTGGCAGCTCATCGTGAATGATGCAGTAAGCATGCCCGTCTCGCACCCTGGCGCAACGCTTGCAAACTATACGCAACGATCCATTGTTGGCCTTCGACCTAAAGATAAGGACAAGACCAATGCTGCCGCTCGTAATATTTTCGAGAAAACGCCGGAAGTCAAAGAATGGCTTCTCGATGGACCAGGGAGATCACAGTTCGCACTATCGCATGCTTTTACCTCTATACGTCAGCAAAGGAAGCCAACCGTGGAGATAGTTGAAGGCATCGAGCTCCCAACTCTTTCGCTTGACCAACTGACGAACAGCCCTTTAATGATGGCGCCCGATGCTATTCGTGCCTTCCGTAGGCAGGCTGTCGACTTCGCCGCACTCAAGGCTCGCGGTGCGTATGCAATTGAGTCGAATCCTCAAATTGTTAAGTTTTTCAATCAAGAATGGGTTGAGCAACTATTTCGCAATTTCATCAAGAGCCGGTAACGGTAGACCACTCCCTTGTTTTTTGATTTTATAAGGCTTATGATTAATCTGTATGAAAGAGTTGAAAGAAAAACTACAGAAATCAGGGTTTAACGGGGAGCTAGACGACACAAAAGAAACACTCGAACTTTATTCGCACGATGCGTCAATGTTCGAGATTGTTCCTGAAGTTGTTGCTTCGCCAAAGGATTCAGAGGATGTTCAACGTCTTGTGAAGTTTGTTGCAGAGAATAAGAAAACTAATCCAGAGCTTTCATTGACTGCTCGAAGCGCCGGCACTGATATGTCGGGTGCGGCAATTAACGATTCTATTATTGTTGATTTCCATAATCACCTTAATCAATTAATTAAAATTGATGCGAATCAGGCGACTGTCCAGCCTGGTATGTATTTCCGCGACTTCGATATTGAAACTATTAAGTTCAATACGCTTCTTCCGTCGTATCCGGCCAGTCGTGACCTCTGTACTGTTGGTGGGATGGTCAATAACAACTCAGGTGGTGAAAAGTCACTCCAATTTGGGAAGACTGACCGCTACGTTCCTGAGCTCAAGTTTGTATTCGCAGATGGCGTTGAACGTGTCGTAAAGCCACTCAATAAAGCACAACTTGCGGCAAAGATGGGACAAGGTGACTTCGAAGGCCGCGTGTACCGCGAACTTTATGAACTTATCGAGGAAAATTACGACATGATTCAGGCTGCGAAGCCGCATGTCAGTAAAGACTCAACAGGGTATCACCTCTGGGATGTTTGGAACCGTGAAACGGAAGTATTCGACCTCAACAAAGCAATTGTTGGCGCACAAGGTACACTCGGCTTTGTAACTGAGGCGACTTTCAAGCTCGTTCCGCGCCCAGCACACTCAGGACTCCTTGTGCTCTTCCTTCGCGACATTGATGGCCTCGGAGAGCTTATCAAGACCGTTGTAGCTCACAAGCCGGCAACATTTGAAGGCTTTGACGACGCAACCCTCATGCTCGCGATGAAGTTCTTGCCAAGCTTCCTAAGCTTCCTTGGCCCTGTGAAGTTCATTCACTTGCTCTTTACGCTCATTCCTGAAGGCTTCCAGATGCTTAAGGGTATTCCGAAGCTCGTCCTTATGGTTGAGTTCACAGGCGAAACAGAAGAAGAAGTTCGCGCGAAGATTAAAGAGCTTCATAAAGACCTTAAGCCGTTCAAGGCGCGCTACGAAATTAACGGCTTTGAAGAAGATCCAACGGAAGGCTCAAGTGAAAAGTTCTGGATTCTTCGTCGTCGTAGCTTCCAGCTGCTCCGTAGTAAGGTAAAAGACAAGCACACAGCACCGTTTATTGATGACTTCATCATTAACCCAGAGCACTTGCCTGAATTCCTTCCGAAAATTCGCGTGATTATCAAGAAGTACAAACTCTTCGCAACGATTGCCGGACACATGGGTGACGGTAACTTCCACATTATTCCACTCATGAAGTTGGAAGATCCAAAAGACCGCGCAAAGCTTGAACCTGCAATGAAAGAGGTAAACAACCTGGTACTCGAGTACGGCGGTTCACTCAGCGGCGAGCACAACGACGGACTCGTTCGTGGGCCATGGCTTGAAGCACAATACGGGAAGGAGATGGTTGATGTCTTCAAGAAAACAAAGGACATCTTTGACCCTGAGCACATCTTCAACCCAAATAAGAAGGCATACGCAACGTGGGATTACAGCTTCTCACACATTCGTGACCACTTCTAAGAATCCTTTCTGCTAGTGTTTGTTCGCGAAAAATGCTACTATACATTCAATAACACGTTGGTAGGAAAACATAGCCGCTATGGCGTATATAAGTAACACGATTACAGATGCAAATGCGCCGTCAGTTATGTACGCGCAGCTTGAACCTGCACTTTCGAGTGCAGGCTACATGCTTGAAGACACGGTCGTTATATCAACTCGAACTCATAAAATCTGGAAAAATCCAGCCTTAAACAATCCATTTGGTCAGGATTGGTATATTGACGTAGCCTACACCACGACTGGTATCGGTACATTTGGTATATATGTCATGGAAGGCTATGATGCTGCCACAAACCTTGCTTATCGAATGGCTACAGGCTGGGGCTACTATGCATCATCTACTCTATCTGCAGCTAATAATTATTCTCCGTACGGTACAACCGGGTATGCGCTAGAGGCTACGCAATGGCTTGTGCGCGCCGGGGCTGCATCGGATAATTCAACGTCACACAGAGATGTCTCTCTTCCTGCGAGCTCGTTTGGATATTGGATTTCCGTTACCTCAGAACGAGTAGCGGCTATTTTCTCGGTCTCCCCTTCAATGCTTTACTACTCAGGTCTTTACGAAGCCAGCGAAGAGCATACTTATATTGCGGGCCCCTCACTGTTCCCGCTCATATCGGCTACAATCAACGGCGCAGAAGCTCCTTCTTATGCGATGCTTGCGATGACGCGATACCCAAAGATTATTGGAACAGTAAACTCATCAATTTGTAGCTCAAACGTTTCTCAACTGCTTACTATCTTTAACTCACCCACAGTACCGAGCGGCGATACGTCTGCATCACGAAAGTTTGCCTTACGTATTCCACTCTATTCAAATGGTACCGCAAGAGGTTTTTGGGGGTATTTAATTGATACTGCAGCCGTTTGGACGGACGCAATCGTTGCACGTGGCGACACACTTACCGATAATACGAGTGCGGTATGGATACTTTCAGCGCGCGCAAATAACGCCTCGGTTATGTTTAAGCGAGTGTAGCTATGGCTGATCACGGTTTAATAACAATTGTCGACTTCAATCCATCTCCATCTGAGATGCAAAATGTGAACATACAAACATCGATCGACTCAGCTGTCAATTACGCTGGCACGATTACAATTGTTAACAATCCCGTGCTTCAAACCGACCGAGTGTATGTTAGTCAATTTGGCATTGCTGGCACTGGAGCGGATGCGGGTACGAACTCGAACGCCACCGCAACGACGGGACAACTTTTCCCGTACGCAATTGACCCAAGGAGTAGCGACTAGTTACTGTGCTACTATAGTACTAACGTTAATAGGAATACCATGGCAAGATTACCACAGTCAGGACAGGACGCGGGTGTATGGGGGGAGATTCTCAATGAGTATCTTCTTGTTTCGCATGCCGATGATGGTGACCTTAAAGCAAGCACTATCGCAACAAAACATCTTTTGGCTGATTCTGTTACCGAGGCGAAGCTAAATCCTGATGTGCGAGCGAAATTGAACGCTACTGCCGAAGTTCAAATTCGTAAATCCGGTTCTGATCTTGAATGGCGAACGAGTGCAAGCTCTTCGTGGGAACACCTTGTTACTCTTTTAGATATCACTGGGCCGCAGGGCCCTCAAGGCATCCAAGGTGTGGATGGGCCGCAAGGACTTAAAGGTGATACAGGAGACGATGGTATACAAGGTATACCTGGAATTCCCGGCCCTCAAGGTGAAGCTGGGGCTCAGGGCGTACAAGGCGCTAAGGGAGACAAGGGCGATACCGGCAATCAGGGTCCTCAGGGTGAAGTTGGTCCCGCTGGGGCACAAGGAGCTGCTGGCCCCGGTGTTGCAACAGGCGGTTCAACCGGACAGGTACTCTCTAAAAGCTCCGGTACAAATTATGCCACGCAATGGTCAGATGTCACTTCTCTTCTCCCCTCTTCACAGATAACGACACTTACAAGTGCAACTGGAGATGGCTCTTCAGCTTTCGCTGATGCCTTTCGTATTATAAAAATAACCGCCTCAGCGGCATGTCGCATCCGCTTTTACCGTTCATCTGCAAACCGAACCTCTGATATGGGTCGCGCTTATACAACAGTACCACCGACAGATGGAACACTTCTTGCAGAATTCCGTTGGGAATCTCCCGCGACTTTCTGGACAAGTGGCTTCACGAGCAACCTTGATGCAGGGCAAAATACTGTCTATTGGCGCATTGATGACGGCACGGCGACGGTTACCATTGAATGGGTAAAGGAGTCACGATGAGTTATATCTCAGGTGTTATTTCAAGCTCAGTAAATCCCGCGGCTGATTTATACGCCGCTATCGCTCCGGCGCTCACGAGTGCGGGATACGTGCTCGTGGATACTGTCGTTATTTCAACACGTACACATCGTGTATGGCGCTCACCTGCTGCGGGTAACGCACAAAATGTCGACTGGTATTTAGATGTTGCGTACACTACTGCCGGAACGGGTTCTGTGTGGCTTTCTCCATTTGAAGATTTCAATCCAACGTCAGACCTTGGATTTAGAGGGCCATACTTAATGGCAACGAGTACGATGGAGACGACCTACTATTCTCGATATGGAGCTACGGGGCACGCTCTTGAAACGAACTGGACAACTGTTTCAACGGCCACTAATTCACTCGACGCTTCGTCAGCAAACTTGAGTTATTGGATATCGGTGACGGCTAATCGTGTAATTGGTATAACTTCGCTTAATGCTCAAAAAATTGTTTATTGCGGGTATTTTAAGCCAAATGCTGAACATACTGCACATGCAGGTGCAGCGCTCTTCCCGCTTATTGTAGGTAACTTGCTTGATAGCTCCGCAATCAGTGCAGGGAATAGTAGTGTTGTTGCAACTCGAGTTCCACGCACTACCGTCATCGGGGGCTGGATATACGCTACGAGGCTCTGGTCATATGGATCTAATGCGGCGATTCCAGAGGGTGGTTCCGGTGTCGTAGGGGATGTAAGTAATAATCCATTCATTGGTGCAGTTACTCCTCGTGGACGAAAAGTATATGTACTGTTTGTCTCAAATACAACCTCAGCAGGGTTCGCAGCTACTAATAGCTCTTCATCAGCTATCGTTGGTGAACTGTATGATATATATGTATTTGGCGCCACGGCGACGGTTGCTCGCGGAGATACGGCGACTATTAGCGGTGAGACTTGGGTGTTCGCGAGCGCGGTAGCTCAATATTACGTATATTCATTTAAGGCTGTGTAGCATGGCTGATTTCGGAACAGTACAGGCACCTTCGCCAATAACTCTCGGCGGCCTTATCGATAGCTATCTCATATATTCCGCTCCGGTTCTTTATGGGATTGTACTGGACGCACTCAATACTACCGGAGAACCCTTACAGCCTGATGTTATAAGTGCTGGACAATTGTATCCAAGGTAATAAAAAATAGCCCGAGAGGGCTATTTTTATAAAGTAATCAATTACTTATTCAGCGATTTCAACACCCATTGAGCGTGCAGTTCCGGCGATAACCTTTACGGCACCGTCAACGTCGATAGCGTTGAGTTGATCTTTCTTGATCTCAGCGATTTCCTCGAGCTGCGCACGAGTAATTGTGCCTACCTTGTCGGTGTGTGGCTTCGCGCTTCCCTTTTTGATGCCTGCCTTTTCACGGATAAGGTCGTCAACAGGTTGACCAAGTGACTTCCAGGTAAAGGTGCGGTCTTCGTATACTTGGATGTGTACGATAACGTCCTTGCCCATGAGGTCTTTCGTTGCGTCATTAAATGGGTTAATGAAGTCCATCATGTTAAGTCCCCATTGACCGAGTGTTGAACCAACTGGAGGACCAGCGGTTGCACGACCGGCAGGGATACGGAGCTTCAAGTTTCCAATAACTTTCTTTGCCATGTGAGTAATTCTCTTCCTTTGTACTAGCATATGCTAGATTCTTGAACTAAATATAATTGAAGCATATTTAGTGCGTAACCTAATTATTATAGCACCTTTAGGGGTCGCAGTCCAGAGAGGCTAGCGAAGCAATAGCAGGTTGCGGGCAGCCAGGACGAGCTTTTTGTCTATGTCACTGCGGAGTTGCGGGATGTCTTTACGCACAAGGTGGTCTTCTATCTCATCGAGGGGCACAAAGAATGGTGAATTGTCGAGCTCTTTGTTTCGTGCCCTCGTGAGGTATGCACGATGAAGTCCTGCTGCTTCTTCGGGAATAGAAAAGACGGTATCGATGTACTGTGCGACGCCATGATCTGCACAAAGTCGATAGTATGCTTTTTCAAATGTCTCACCTGGCCGACGAGATTCACGTGGAATCTCAAGGGGCGGAATGAGGATAGCGTCATGCTTATGGAAGAGGATTGTTACGTCTTGGTTGGGTGCATAAAGTTCTGACATAATTTCCTTATAAAAAAGAAGGCTCTACGTCGTGTAAAGCCTTCTCTAAATATTTCATCGTAGTAACTACGAAACCTTCTTAACTTGAAGTGCATCAAGTTCGACTGATGTGTCACGGCCGAACATGCTGACCATAACCTTGACCTTACCCTTTTGGGTGTCGATCTCAGAGATAGCGCCATCGAATCCCTTGAATGGGCCGTCGGTAATGCTAACGACTTCGCCTTCTTGGAAGTCAATGTTGTGCTTAGGATCTTCAACACCCATACGCTTTTTGATCTTTGAAATTTCTTGCTCAGATACAGGCGTTGGCTGTGTGCTGGTTCCTACAAATCCGGTGACACCAGGGGTGTTACGGACGATGTACCAAGTTTCGTCGGTAAGTTTCATTTCAACGAGTGCGTAGCCTTGGAAGATTTTCTTCTCTACTACCTTGCGCTTACCGTTCTTGATTTCAATTTGCTTTTCTTTTGGTACCATTACGTCAAAGATTTTGTCAGCCATGTCGACAGCGTTAATGCGCTGACGGATGCTGTCTGCAACCTTTTCTTCGTAGCCACTGTAAGTGTGGATAGCGTACCATTGTCGTGATGAGTCGTATCGATTATTAGCCATAATTTCCTTTACCTTATGCGATGATGATTTCAAAAATCCATTTAAAGAACATGTCGAGGATGACGATTAACGCCATGAAAAAGAGGCTGAACAGGATTACCGCAACGGTAAGTGCCCAAGTCGCTTTACGGTTCGGCCATCGTACTTGTCGTAGTTCTTGCCAGGCACCTTTAAAGTAGCCGCCAATGCGCACAAAGATATTCTTCTTCTCGGTTGTTTCTGTCGATTCAGTCTTAACGACCTTTTGCGCTTTCACTGCCTTGGTTTTTGCTGCCGCAGCTGGCTTATCAGCCTTCTTTGGTGCATCGTCCTTTGCAGTAATGCGAGTGACTTTTTTGTTCTCTGCCACTTTATCCTCCCAAATAAAATAGTCTGCTGTTGCAGACTGTCAAGGTTATTGTAGCTTACCTCTAGCGATTCGTCAATATGACTCCTTGAGCATCTAGTGTATTATGGTGGCAGAAGATGCTTGAGGTTATTCTATACATCGTCGACGTCGTCCTAGCGTGTATCGTTATTCTTATGGCGCGTCAACTCTTTCGTGCTTTTAAGCATAGCACCCCTCCCGCATATAAATCAAAACTGGCAAATGATACCGACCTACCAAGTGTTACAGTATGTATCCCAGCTCGTAATGAGGCGCATGCTTTGATGGATTGTTTACAGCGAGTAATTGCATCAGATTACCAGAAGCTTGAAATTATTGTTCTTGATGACGTATCGGGCGACGACACCTCTGCGCTTATTAAGTCCTTTGCCAGTGAGGGGGTACGTTTTGTGAAAGGCGCACAGCTTACCTCTGGTTGGTTAGGAAAGAACCATGCGCTCCAAGGGCTTCTTGAGGAAGCGAGCGGTTCGTATGTGCTCTTTATGGATGTCGATACACGACTTGAGCCTCAGGCGGTTGAACATATGGTGCGGTATGCACTTTCGAAGCGCGCGTCTATGGTCTCAGTGTTACCGCGTCGTGATGACGGTTGGCGTGCGAGTGTTATTGCTTCACCACTCCGTTACTTTTGGGAACTTATATTCAACAGACGCCTGTGGCCTTCGACAGCCAGCAATGCATGGCTGATTCGTCGTGAAGTCCTCCTGAAGCGCTTCGATGGCTTTAAGTCGTTCAAGAGTGCTGTGCAACCCGAAGCGATGATTGCAGCTGAGCTTGCGCAGACAAAAGAGTATCAATTTTTAATTAGTTCACGCGCTTTTGGTGTTTCGTATGAAAAGAAGTGGCGATCGCAACTTATCACGAGCGTGCGCCTCTTCTATCCACTCCTTGGTAATCAGGTGGCGCTTTCTGTCATTGCGGCTCTCGACCTTCTGATGTTGCTAGCTCCGTTTGTCGCACTCGCTGTTCTTGCGCCACTTGGACTCCTCTCGCCTGTTGCAATTAGTATTACTGCGCTCGTAGCAGCAAGCTTTTGTGCATTATACGGTTTTTATGCGCATAAAGTCTGGAGCCATGGATGGCTTGTCGGCGCAGTTGCATGGCCACTTCTTGTACTTCAAGAAGCTATCCTCGTGATTGCAAGCGCTTTCCAGTACAAACGCCGCACCGTTACTTGGAAGGGTCGACTTATTCGACCGGAAGCTCAAAGCTGAACGAAGAACCGTGGTTGAGGCGACTCTTTAGTTCAATGTGCGTGTGGAGCTTGTGAGCAAGCTTTGTTGCAACGTACAAACCTAGGCCGGTACCGTTCGTTTCACGAATACGATAATCTTCGCTGCGGTAAAACTTACCGAATACTTTGTTTTGGTCGGTTCGGCTCATACCGATGCCGGTGTCTTTTACAGCGAAGGTGACGGTATTCTTGGTGCGCTTCGCAACAACCGTGATACTTCCCTCTTTGGTGTATTTAATTGCATTTGTAATGAAGTTTTGCAGGAGTTCTTCAAGATACAGTCGGCTGACGTTTACTTTGCCAAGTCGGGCGCCAAGGTCGAGATTAAGGTGAAGCTTCTTGCTAGCAGCTTCCTTTTCGTAGCGTTGGTGCATGACATGAAGGAGTTCAGCGACATCGATTTCTTCTGGTGCGTCTGCAACGCCTCGTTCAGCTCGTGAAAGTGTACTAAGGTCATTGACCATCTTTGCGAGGTAAATAACTTGGTCATGAGCCGTCGTAACATTACTGGAAATGAGCTTTGCGTCCGGCTGCTTAGGCTGCCTCATCAGGAGGTCAAGATTAGAGAGTGTTCCCTCAACGATAGTGATAGGTGTGCGAAGTTCATGGCTAACGACACTAATGAATTCATCGCGCTCTTCTTCGAGGCTTTTCTGCTTCGTCACATCACGCATGATAAGAATATAGCCCCCAAGCTCGTCACGGCGCTTCGTAAGGCTGTAGTTACTACGAATTGGAGCAAGGGTAATTTCAAGACGAATCGACTCACCGTCGCTGTAGGTGTGGTTGAGGTCGTCACGCCTTGTAGCCCTCTTCGTGTCTTGGAGGATAGTAAGTAAGTTTGCCGACTCAGCATCCTTTGTCGATAGCTTAAATAGATCGCCGATGTTCTTATTCTTCAGACTGTCGTTAGTGTCGAGAAGGTCAAGTGCCGCTGCGTTATACATAAGGATTGAACCTTTTTCATCGGTAGTAAAGGCTGCATCGGTCAAGTTGTTCATAATGGTCAGAATCCGGTCGTATTGAAGCCGTTCACGCTGCTGGCTATGAAGTAGCGCCCTTCGCTTTGTCTCTTGAGCGTGCAAGACTCCGATAATCGCAAAACCAAGGAAGATGATCGAGAATATCGTCAGTCCATTTTCGGTGACAATGCCAGGGATAGTGTTGAAACGAAGAATAGTATCAATCACTCCAGCAGCGACAATTGCACCGGCACTGAGAAGTAAACCGAGCCTTCCAAAGTAAATCTGACTCGCCAGGAGCAGAAGAACGTACAGAGGTGCGAATGGTTGCGTAAAGCCAGTCACAAGTACAAACATCGCAAGCGCAAAGAAATGAATCAGGACGAGGCGCCAGGCTTGTTGGTTGAGGCTTTTAGCGGGAAGCATATAGAACCATAAGCTCATCAACACCCAGAGAAGAGAGATACTTAAGGTGATGGGCGCATTTATATAATGCGTGCTTGGGATAATGCCAGCAAGAACAAGCATGGCGTACATGGCAAGTACCGGCGTGACGACAACACTAATAACGCGTACCGCACGCGCCGCTTCATGATTATATTCAGCACCACCACCCACTTGCATAAGTGCTTATGATTATAGCCCAAATATTCAGTGCTGCCTATGGGTTAAATTGAAGGCGCTTCTTGCTTAAGCGCACGGCGGTGTTGAAGGTATTGTGGGTCACCTTCTTCAACCAACTCCCAAAAACGTTCGCTGTGATTAAGCTCCACAGTGTGAGCGAGCTCGTGAACAATGACGTAATCAATAAGTTCAAAGGGTAATTTCATGAGTGCGATGTTGAGGCTGATAGTACCCGTGCTGCTACAGCTCCCCCATCGACTACTCGCGTGAGAAAAGCGAACCTTCGTGTAGCGAAAGCCAAGTTGATTTGCCAGGAACTGTAGCCTTTTTGGAAGATAGCTTTTTGCCTCTACACGAAGAGCGGTCAGGCTCGCATCACGAATCTTGCGAATTGCCTCAGGATCTGCAAGTGACACGCCAGACGGAAGTGTGACTATAATATGCTGCTTACTTCGCGCGGCTGTTACTTTTGAACCGCCATGACGAACAATCAGCGTATGGCTCTTACCTATCTGCTGTCCATCCGTATATGAAGTATGTGGCTGTGATTGCTCGAGCATCTTACGGAGCTGCGGGCGTGAAGATTTTACAAGACGCTTTAATAAGAAGATCGGCGCGTAGACAGGCATTGAAGCGCGTAAAGTGCCGTCCGGTGCAACTCGAAGCCGTACTTGAGTAGCACGCGCACTTCTGCGGACTGTAATGGCGCCAAACTCTTCATCATTAATCGTTGGCATCGTTTGAACTCCTAGCGAAGCAGCGTTCCGCGATTACGGGGGTGATTTCGCACCGTTACCTTGCTGACATCTTCTTTCTCTTTCGGACTGAGAGGGACTTTAGGCTGCGAATGGTCGGGAGTTGCGAGCTGCTTCAAAATAATTTTCAGTTGTGATGCATAGGTATGCTTGCCGCTAATTACCACCATCTTTTCTTTGTCTCCGGGTGCATCAAAGAGGTCGAGAAGTTGATCAAACTCTTCGCTGTGAAGTCCCGAGCCTTGAGGGTATGGCCTTGTTGCACGTCGGTGTGCTTCATTGGTATCAGTCTGCACCCACACGATAAGTGGACGATACCCAGCCTTTACGAGCCGACGTACCATCTCTTCTCGCTTATCTTTCACATCAAGGCCGCCATCAATCAATACAGTGCGGTGCGTTTTCATGTATTCAGTAAGAATTCGGTCTCGTAACTCTTCTGCTTCGGCATGCGATAAATGAAACTCGCGTTGGAGCTTCGTCTGACTCACGATAGGAGCCTGGAATGTATCCGCAAAATGATCCGCAAAGGTGCTCTTTCCGGAACCAGGGATGCCAATCATGATGATAGCGTGCGGACTCGCAGCAGTAAGAGGCTTCATATAGGACAGTATACCAAAAGACTGTATCTGGTACGAGTACTAAGGCGTGGTGTTTGTCTGACCTTCGCTCACAGGCGTCTCATTACCGCCAGGTAGGTCACCCCCAGTCTGCTGTTCAGACGGTGTCGTATCGGTTGTTTCGGTGGTATTCGTTGAGTCTGTGGTGTTCATCGATTGCCATACAAAGTAACCTGCTACGACGCCAGCAATAACAAGAATGGCGACAAGGATAATAATGACGAGTTTGTTCGACTTCTTCTTTGGTTCAAAAGACGTGGGTGCGACCACTGGAGCAACGGGCGCCGTGAAAGCTGATGGCTGGACTGGTGCGGGCGTCGGCTCAACAGGTGCTGTTGGTGTTGGCTCAGGTGCCCAAGTTGGTGCTGGTGGAGGTGTTGCAGTGGGCGTGTTAGCAACTGGAGTTTCAAGATTCTCTGATTCGAGCGCGTCAATTTCTTGCATAGCTTCAATGTCATTTTGAGGCAACACTGGAGGAGTCTCGACGACAGGAGTTGCGGGTGCGTCAAATGAAGGTTGTTGTGCTGGTGCATTCGGATCTTGATCTTGTGGATTCATAGCCCGAGTATAGCACTTTTGCGCTTATGCTTCAAAAGCCTTAGTGAGCTTGACGACAAAGAATGCCTCAATGAGCGGGCTTGGCTTTAGGCGAAGCGCATTACTGATTCGTTCATCGTAGTATTTATCATTCCATTTCAGAACCGGGGAGACAGTTGAATCAAGCTGTTGCACCAGCTCTTCAAGGCTTTCAACCCGAACGTCATCGTTATGCCGAAGAAGATAGTCGATAACCGCCTCGTTCTCTTCAGGAGCCATAGTGCAGGTGCTATACACAAGTGTTCCGCCCGGTTTCAAAAGTTGCCATGCCTGAACAATCAGCTTCTTTTGGAGCTGCTGGAGTCGCTTAATATGTGCTACCGACCATGATTCAAAGTCTTTTTTGTTGTCCAGTGTCATCATACCTTCACCGCTACACGGGGCATCAAGGAGAATTTTGTCGAATGAAGCTGGCTCCAGGTTCTTGGAGAGGCGGGTAGCATCGTGCAAAGTATAGCTAATATTCTGTACATTTAAGCGCTCCATATTTCGCTGAAGTTTATGGAGCCGAGGGCGAGAATTATCGTTTGCGGTAATAAATGCTTCGTTGTTTGCGAGCTGCGCGATATGACTCGTTTTGCCGCCTGGTGCTGCGCACATATCGAGAATGACCGCACCCGCTTCCGGCTGGAGAGCAATTGCAGGTAACCAGCTGGCGGCATTTTGAATGTATACCTCACCGTTTTCTGCCAGCTTACTGTCGCGCACAAGGTCGAGACCCGACGAAATGTAGAGGCCTTGATTCATCCACGATACGCTTACCGTTTCGACACCAAGCTCATTCAGCGCCTTATTGGACGTTTTGATATCCTGTTTTAGCTCGTTGAGCCGAACGCTTTGCTGACGACCAATCATAAGGAGCTGTTGGGCTTCGTCGATAGAAACGCCAAGTGCCTTGCTAGTGCGCTCGATGAGCTGAATCCGCTTCTGTGCGAGCTTATCTTCGGTTAATGGCATTAGCTGTCTCGATGGACGCTCTTAATAGCTTCAACTAATTCGGGGAATTCGGGACGCACGTAATGGTCGGGTGCAGACACTTCCTGAATGTCTGCGTGCGGAAGGGCGTCTCTATACCTATCAAAATCGCTCGGTGAGATGACGGGGTCGTCATGAGCTCCGAATACAATCACCCTCCCCGCCTGCTCGGTAAATAGTTCGGAAAGAGTGCTGATTTTAAAATCCCCTAAATCTTCTTCCGAATCGTCATCGAAAGGTGCGGCAACAAGAATCGTTGCGGCTATGCGGCGTGGAAATTTGCACTCAGATAAATATTTTGCCAAGAATATGCCGCCCATCGAATGGCCCACGAGGATACAATCGTCTTCGAGTACTTCTGCGACTCTGTCGAAATACATCTTCCATTCAGTATATTTTGCATTAGCCGTGTTCGGCATCGATGGAATGAGCACTAAATAATCTTGGCCTAATTTTGCTTGAAGTGATTCTTTCCAGCCCGGGGCGTAAGCTATTCGATCAATCTGAACGCTTTTTGTGCGAAGCGACTCAATATAATCTTCATACTGATTGAATGTTGTCCCACCGCGAATAACGACTACTTGTTTCATTAGCCTCAGTATAAAGCAATCTCTAGAGTAAGTTAACTCGAGACGCCAGCTCGAACAATTCTTTTGGGGTCATGCTCTGCATAAACTTATTCTTCGGGAATACTGTTTGTAGCACCGTTCGTGTATCTCGTTTGTCTTTCATTGTGCAGATAACCGCGATCGTCACCAGTAGTATAAGCATCGTAACGCTATAAGCAATTGCCTCTTCGAGCTGTGGATTGTATCCGTGAGGGGTTGCCGAGGTAATCGATACGAGGGCATGCTGATCCGGTAAAAGCTCTACCGACGTAACGTGTCCCCAGTGGGCAACAACATGAACGAGTTCATGAAGTGCAACACTCAGAAATAGCCCTATGCTTGCGATAAGAATTTGGAAATAAAAAGAGGTGCGTCCATTTCGACGCACCCTCCGGGTGAACTGCTTCATTTGTATATATTATATAATTTATTTTATATAATATCAATTTCAAGTTATTTTCACCTCGTTCGGTGCTGCTCACTATACAGGAGCAGCACCGAACGATGGTGACATCAGGCCGAGCCGATGGCTCGCTGGAGGATGTCCACGAAGGTCGCCCAGCCTTGCTGGAACGCCTGGGTGATACTTCCCCAGATTGTGCCGGGCGTGGTTCCGAACGCATCCAGCGTCAGAAAGATCAACACGACGCCGAGGGCGATGAGCACGATGCCCAACACCTTACCGCCGGCGCCTTTGACGCGGATGGCCGTGAATCCTGTCGCCAGGAACAGGGCCGTGTTGAAGAGCAGAACCCACTCGGCTCCGATGCTGTAGACCCCCGCTGCGATGCTCGATGACCCCAGGGCGACGATGAAGAGGATGAGCTTGGCAACCCAGTTCTTCAGCGTCACCGCAAAGTACGTCGACACCACGGCGATGATCAGGGACAGCACGAAGGTACCGTTGATTGCCATAACAATCACACCTCTCATGAATTTAACGAACGACGATGAACCTGATAACGATAATTAAACCACTGACATCACATTTATGCAAATATATTTATTACATATTATTGATAAATATCAATATTAGGTGTATAACTTGAGTACGCTTATTGCACTTGCTTTAGGCGAGCGTACTTCCCGTTAAAAACGGTGTACACTTACCAACCTACCTACTCTGGAATGAGGTGATACCCGTGGATGAGATTGCATCAACACCACAAGGAGAAGGATGGACACCCCGTCCGCCCTTCTCTGCACGTCCCCTGCCCACCCCACCAACAGCGCCCGCGACGACAGTATCTGTCGCAGCAAGCTTTGAAGCGCCCGCGCTTGTGAGTCCAGCAAGAACCTTCGACGACACGGAGCCGATCACGGCTCCCATAACCTTGCCCGAGCAGCCGGCCTCACCGGTGGCTGCGGATGGGTTTCGGGTGCTCCGTCACGAGGAACTGTCGGTCGATGAGGTTCGCCAAGTCAACATCCAGTTGACCGCCTACTACCACGCCATCAAGCTCCTCGCCAAGGAGAGTCGAATCGAGCCACCAGAAGCGTATGTCGAGCGGTTCTACATCTGGAAGATGCTGTTCAAGCAGCTCATTCCCGCTGGAGGGCTTGTCGTCGCACTCTTCGTCATCTCAATGGCAGCTCAGGCATTCGGTGGCGTCTCGGGCTGGACGATGCTCTGGATGTTCGTGGCGGTCGTTGCGTACGGCTACTTCGCATATCGGACGTACTTCGTTTGGGCGAACACGTTCCTCTTCAGCGAGGAGCGCGAGACAGGCATCCGCCGCAAGCGGCACCGCTGGCTGTTCGTGACAGAGATGAACCCGGCAGTGGAGACCGCAAGCATCCAAACCAAGGATGCGGACCGCAACCACTTCACCTCCTACTTCAACCTGAACAGCTGGCTCATCACGCTCGATGCGCCCGCTCAGAAGGACCAGTTCTTGGAGAATCTCGGGTTCGTTCGTCACGGTGACCGTCTGAAGAAGACGGTAAACGACTGGCAGCAGTATCTCAAGCAGTAGAGGGGGTTGACGAGGGGGTTGAGGGTATCGTCATTTCGATACTCTCAGCCCCCTTTAATACTTTTAACAGGTTTTTGACAATATATCATAGTTATGCTTGAGCAATAAAAAATAAATGATATAATAATCAAAAAATCTGTAGTAATAATTTTACGAATAAAAATAAGTACCTGACCAACAACGTACCCTCTGATTGTCGTTCGATTACAGATTGAAAAGTCTTCTTTGCAATTTTTAACCGGACCAAAATCCGGCACGTTGTCTGTCACTACTTCGGTATTGGCTTCTGGCAGCGCGTGCACGACTTGTGCAACGCCTACTTTTTAGGATGTTGCACTGAGAAGTGCAGCCTTGAAAATTAGGTGATTCAACTCTGACCATACCATCGGAAGGATGAGATATGTCTCAGCCACAACATGGCGCAGCAGGGGTGACACAATTCGTCACGTCCCGCGCGGAGGAGCCGGAAGGTTCACCCGTTAGCGCCGCGCCAGCAGTACCCGCCACTCCGCCCGCGGAGAAAGGTTCTGCGTTCGTCAAGCCCGTCACGCCCAAGGAAGAGCAGCCTGCTCGGCCGATCCCCACCATGGGGTTCCCGGCCTTCTGGTACCGCACCCTTCGGGTGTTCAACGAGAACGTCACCCCGCCCAACCTCAGCAAGAAAGAGGTCGCAGCAATCGCCGAACAGCGAGCGCTCGACGAGCGGAACACGCGTGCTCAGATGAGTTACGACGAGAGCCGTCACCTGACGGATCTCTGCCCCCATCTCGTCGTCGTCTTCGTCGGCGTGAAGGGTTCGGCCGCAACGACCACTACCATGGTCCACACGGCGTCGATTCTCGCTGATGACACGCGTACTCTCGTGTACGGTGCCGATTTCAACCCGGCTTCCGGCACGGCAGGTGCGCGTCTCGGCAAGGAGTTCGGTGAGACCGTCAGCATCCAGGAGTTCTCGGCGATCGTCGATTCTGTGAAGGGTGACCGAAAGCTCGTCAACGCCCGGCTTCGTCCGACGCGTTACGGCGTTCGCGTCCTCAGCGCAGACGACTACACCAAGATCCCGGATGCGCAGTACGGCACCACTACGGCGAAGATGGTCGAAGTTCTCGACTCGAACTGCGACTATCTGATGCTGGACACTCCGAACGACATCACCACGGCAGCAGCCAGGGCGGTTCTCGCGGCCGCGGACATCATCGTCTTCACGGCGAACGTCCGCGAACGCGACTCGCTCCGACTGCTTCGTGTCAGCATGGATACCGTGCGCGAGCTCGGTCATCGGCAGAAGGTGCATGACTCTGTCGTCGTCGTCAGCAACACACCGGAAGGTGCGACGCTCGACGACTACACGAAGTACCTGGGCGTCACGAACCTTCATCACGAAGTGACTCGTGGGCTCGAGCCGGGTGAGTTCAACGGGCAGCTGCTCGTTGTGCCTCACGACCCCGCAATTGCTCGGAATGTCGAAGTTGACCTCGGCGCGTACCACTGGAGCACAATCCAGGCGTACCGGGACATCAACATCGCCGTCTTCGAGCAAGCGCTCAAGGCGAAGCAACGCAAGACCCTCACCGCTCTCGGAAGGAGCTGAACATGAATACCACCATCGTCCAAGGCATCGTTTCCATGGGAAAGTGCATGCCATCGAACGACACGCTCGCGAAGCCCGTCGGCGCCCCGCTGTCGGAATTCGCCGGTGCATTCTGGGGGCTGTCCCCCTGGGTGATCGGCGGCGTCGTGATCGTCCTGGCGATCCTGGCGATCATCAACACCATGAACGAGAAGGCGCCCAAGTACATCAAGGGCATCATGATCGCTCTCGGTGTCGGCCTGATCGCGTGGTTCGGCCTGATGCTCTACTTCGTCCTCACGGGCAACCTTCCCACCGTGGAAGCGTGCCCGTTCTGACGTTCGGGTATCTCCGCTAGGGGGAGGGCTTTTGCGAGCCCTCCCCCGCCCTACCAATAGAAAGGGGTGCCCTCATGGGTGCACGCTTTAGCACTGCAACTACCCTTCTGTTGGTAGCTGCAAGTAGTGTCCGTACGATGGTTCCTACGTGGAACCCGCTCGATCCAGTGGGAAGCTTCTTCGAAGACCTCGCAAAGGCTCTTCGGGAATGGTACGCAGTACTTCTGCAGTCGATTGTCGATCTCGTTTCGACGGTTTCGATTCCGACTCCAGAGATGCTCGTCAACGACTTCTTCTCACTCGCGCTTGGTGGTACCTATGGCCTTGCGCGCCTGCTTGTCGCTCTCGTTGCAGTTGTAGTCGCATTCATCATTATCATCACTCCTACGGTTCGCCATGGAGTAAAGATTCAGCGCGCTCTCACGAGCCTGCTGATGGTGATCCTGATGGGGTGGCTCTTCTATCCTCTCTACAGCTTGGGGTACAACCTGAGCAGAGGGGCAGTCGAGGGTGCGAAAGCGCTCGTCAAGACGGAGGGTGATGAAACACCCTACGACACAGTCATTCGGCAGTTTGACGTCGTCAATCTTGCCGACTCAATCAGTACCATCGTCGCTACAGGCATCTCGGGAGTCTTCGGAATTTTCCTGATCGGAACGGCAGTCGGGCTGTATGTCACCACCATCATGGTGTTGATCTTCTACCCGCTTGCAATTGCGGTCAGGCCCCTTGGTGCCTTCGGCAACACGGTGTTTAACTTGTTTAACGCCGCGATACTGACGACGCTGATTTCACCGCCCATCATGGTCTTCACGTTCATGGCTCCGCTCTTGACGCAGAAGTATATGCCGATCGCCGCACTGTTGGCGTCGCCGTTCTTCGCGATTATCGGAAGCCTTGCCGCGCTGATCACGCCCTACGTTGTCTTCTTCCTGGCGTTCAAGAAGTCGAGTGAAGTCTTCGGACGACTCGACGACGCGAGCGGCAGGTTTGACGTCGGCGAGATGCCGCCGGTGACCGTCGATCAGGTCAAGGAAGACGTTAAGGTCACTAACAACATGTCGACGACCGCCATGGTTGCCGACGTGATGACCGACAGCCTCCTCTACGGAGGTAGCAAGGGTGACTTGTTCGACGACATGCTGAAGAAGGGTGTCGACCTGGCTGCAACTGCCACGACCGCCGCTGGCCACCCCTACATCGGGGTTGGCCTGAAGGCGGCCGGTGGTATGTACAGCAATGTTCGGGACAACTCTCGGACGGACAACGATGACGGTTCAACCGCAACCCCGGAAGGAGGTACGTCACGTGTCGAGTAACGATTCAATGTTGGTGCAGCAAAACCCTCGACCCAAACTTCAGGGCCGAACGCTCTCCAACTGGTCGACGCAAGACTACGTCGTCCTCCTGGTGCTGGTCGCATTCTCTGTTTCGGTGTATTTCCTGGTGGACTTGGTTGCCGCGCTCATGAGCGCGGTGACACTCGTACTGCTTTACCGCCGCTCTAGTGGCTACGGTCGGCTGTACTACGACATCTACAAGGATGCTGCGGGAAAATGGCGAGACACCTTTCACAAGGGTGTCTATTGGCGCGCAGATGACTCGGAAGGGTCGTGGCTCGCCCGCAAGCTGCGAAAGCGGCGTCCCGCGCTACCGGCGCAGTTCATCCGTATCCAAGCCAAGATTGACGGCGAGGTCCAAACCAAGGTCGTCCTTCACCAGACCGACCGACCGTACGACCAGCTCTACATCACGGCAAAGGGCGGAGCGTTCGCCGCGGCGGACATCAACGACCAGACGCGACTGGTGACGGAGATGAACAGTCTCCTCGATCAGATCATCGCTCAGAGTGGGCTGAAAGCTGCCATCTCGCAACTCAGGATCACGGGACCCTTCAACCAGATGGTGCTCTCGAAGAACCTGCAAGATGGTATCAGCCCGCTCATCGCTCGGCCTGAGCTCTTCGAGCTCGACGACGATACGAAGAAGTGGGTCAACTGGGCGCGTGAAAACGCCAAACAGATTCCGCTGGAACTTGAGCGACACCGTGCCGCCGAACTGTGGTCCTTCATTGTGATCACGATCAAGCGGCACAGCAGCTGGACAAACATGACCGATCAACAGATAGCCGAATCGACCATCATCGAGCTTGGGCAGGCATTGATCGATGGGCTCCGTGAAAACGGGAACCTCGAACTAATGGACGTTCACACGCCCAGCCTGCCCGAATCAGCGCTCATCGCGCGCTCGTCGTGGGACACCATCGGTATTAGCGACTACTTCCGTAGGCGTGAAAACGGTGAGATTCCTCGAACGGATGAAGAGGTTGACGCGATTTTCGCGAAATTCGTGAAGGAAGCTGAACTCAAAGCGGCGACCGTCAAGAACAAGCGCAAGCGCGAGGCAATTGTTCGAGCTGGAATGCTCGAGGGCGCACGAGAGGTCGACCGACTCCTCGCCGCCTGGCCGCAGAAGTGCATCGAGACGAATGGAAAGGAAAACTACCTCCGATTCGATGACAACTACATTGCGTTCCTTCGGGTGACGCAGCTTCCTGTGCAATTCAGGAGCGACCAGATCATGTCCCTCCACACGCTCATTAAAAAGCACTGGACGCGTTTTGCGTTCGTGAGCGAATCTCGCTCAGGTGATGCGCAGTCTGACATGCTGCTCTTTCAAGCGTCCGCGCTTGAGAACTTCAACCGTGCTTTTTATGGTCGTCGTGTCGTCAGGGACCCCCGTCGACACGCCAAGTCCAAGAACGTCATGGACCAACTGGACCACATGTCCGTCAACACGATCGCTCAGATGGCAAATGGCATCATCACCATCATCGAGAGCGATCCCGATCGGCTCCGTCGGGCCGTTAAGAGTGTGGGCGCGAAGTATGGGCGCAAGGGCTTCAAGACCGAACAGGTCAAGGGGTCTGCCCGGCTGATTGATTTCTTCTTCAGCGGCGCACTCGCGGCAAACCGCATCTAGCATGCGTGAATCACCTACTCCAAGGTGCGCCTGGGTGTCGAGTTCACACTCGACACCCAGGCATCTTCACTACATCTCAGTTTTTTCGTGAACTATTTCACTACAAACCTGAGATGTCGTCCTGACATCTTAGTTCATCACATCGTTCCCAATCGATCTCTCTAAGGAGGAGGTTATCGTGACAATCAAGTCACCGGTTCTGACGACTACCACAAGTCTGACGGCCATGGCACATGCATTCATCGGTTCGGCGTCAACCGCCTTCGGCCGGGGAGTCGCATGGGGTATCAACACCCGAACCCAAGAGGTGGAGTACTTCAACCCCTGGGCGATGAAAGAGGCCGGCGTTCTCGATTCCATGTTCGGATTGTTCCTCGGAATGATCAAGCACGGAAAGTCGATGGCGATGAAAGTACTCGCTATTCGGCTCATGATGCTGGCTGCTGGTTACGACACCATGCGGACGGTCATCAACGACTACAAGCCAGAAAGCAAGGAGGGTGACGACAGCCAGGGCAGCGAATACGGCGAATTCAGCCGTGTCGCCCGAAGCATCGTCCACCGAATCGCTGACATGCAGATGAATCCGCTCGAAGAGCGGATGTTCGTGTCCAAGGGAAAGGGCGCCTACGAACTCGGTATTCTCAGTATGGCGAAAGCCATCATCGAGTTCAGCAAGGGCACTCCACTCTTCGGGCACGAAGACACGTCACTGCGTATCGCGGTGTACACCATGCTCAAGAGCGATGCGTCGCTCTGGGGCCTGGGTCTCCTGGCCAAGCTGCTTCGCAGCATCACACTCGACCAGATCACGGAATACTACGCCAAGTTGGACGACAAGCTCCGTGTTCAGCTCGAGGAGCGTCTCGCGACAATGCTCGAGCTGGGTTCGCAGGGAGACCAGAACCTCGACACGCGCATGAAGTTGCGTGCCGGGGTCACTGAACAGATCTCCCAGCTGGTGAATGCAAAGGACAACACGGATCTCCGTGAAATCCAGAGCGCTGGTGACCGAGTGGCTTCATTCCTCGAGAGCGTCCTTCACGGGAGCTTCGGGAAAATGCTCGGTGACAAGACCTCGATGTATGAGATGTCAACTCAACGCGCCGTCACGAAAGACTGGCGTGGAGTGAAGTCGGCCGATGAGACGCTGATGCGTATCATCGACACCGCCTTCATGACGTCCGCCGTCGAGAACCACCAGCTCGACCTATTGCCTCATCTTCGGATCGACGACGAGCAGCACAAGCCGATGCGCAACCCTACCTACGCGGAAGGGCAGGTGTATTTCGGTGAAATCGCTCGAGGTCTGCACATGTGCAGCCTGTCGGCTTCGCATCGACTCGACAGCCTCCGACCCGGTGGCGAAGGGAGCCATCTCTTCAACCTGGGTAACACCCACATCGGTAACATGGGGTGGTTCGCAGTCGGACGGCAGAACAACGACGCAAGGCAGCTGAAGGAGCTGCAGGATCGTCTCGGATTCACCAATACCGAGCGCGACAACCTGCCACGGCTCTCGAAGCGCGTCTTCGCCGTCAAGTACGCCGAGGCGGAGCCAATTCGGTACGTCCAGGTGGTGGCAACACCAATGGAGATCGCGATGGGAAAGACAGAAGGCGCAGTGGAGCGCATGATGGATCGTCCGGACATCAACAACCCGGAAGATATCGTGCGTTTCGCCCGCAAGAACAACCTGACCCTCGCGGGATCCAAGTAACATCAGCTCGTCCGATGGCCCCTGGGGAGTGCTCACGCGCTTTCCAGGGGCCCCTAGCAAATGAGAGGCATGATGAAGAAATTTGTCATTGGCATTCTGGTGTTTGCCCTCGTTTGTATAACGGGCGGCTTCATGGTCATTGGGGTGCTTGGCGGAACATTCGCAAGTGCCTGCATCTCGTCAGCAATGGCGAGCATACCGACTCCAGATCAGCTCCCTCGGGAGACAGTGCAGTACCTAGACAGTCGGAATGTTCAGCAACTTGCAGAACAAAACAAGGAACGCTACCTCTTCGCTCAAGAGGAGACGGGGCTGCCTTGGCAAGTTGTTGCCACGCTCCACTACCGCGAAGCAGGCATGAATCCGAATAGCTCTATTTCGAACGGCGCACCACTGGGGAGTGGCGTGAACGTGGATGGGGTGTATGTCGGAGCCGACGCGAACCGTGACGCAGCTGACATGGCGGCGAAGTTCTTGCGCCTTGCAGAAGGCGTGTATGGCATCGACGTCATCGCAAACCTCGACAACATGACCGTTGAAGACTGGGGGCAAGCGTTCCTGGCTTACAATCGTGGTTACTTGTTCGTGTGGGCGGATGCGAGCTATACGCTCTCTCCGTACGTCATGAACGGCTTTGATGCCGACCACATGGACATGCAGTGGAGTTATGCCGACACAGTGAGTGGCTTCGACGGTAATAAAGCCGGAGCGCTCGCGACGCTTGCGTACATCGGTGGTACCGAACTCTCCGGAGGGGCGTGCAACGGTGGAACGGTCGTGTCGCCCGTCGTCGCAGATCAGCTCTACCTCACGAGTGGATTCGACTTCCGTATTCGATCAAATGGAGTACGAAGGGATCACAACGGCATCGACATCATCGGCGGCAGTCAAATCGTCGCCGCAATGGGTGGAAATGTCGAAAAAGCCGGTTGGCAAGGTGGTTATGGGTATGCAGTGAAGATTGACCATGGAAATGGCATCTACACGCTCTACGGCCACCTAAAAGCCGGTTCGATTCTGGTCTCCGATGGTCAGCACGTTGACCCAGGAGACCCCCTCGGCACAATGGGTAATACCGGAGATTCCGAGGGTATACATCTCCATTTCGAGTACTGGGAGGGCGGTGTCCCCGTCAACCCATTCCCCATCCTTCAGGAACGCGGCATTAATTTGTCGTGGACGGCAGATGCCTATCCCAGGAATGAAAAACCTGGGCCCCAGGATTAGCGGGAACGACAGCCTAGCGTCTGATACGCTGAACCGTGGTCGACGGATATCGACAAGTGCAGTCTTGAGACTGTGCGACCGCCGCGGCAGGCGGGCCTACTCTTCGGAGACGGGCCCGCCAGCCGCGGTACATACAACTTTCAACACTTTCGAACACCAGACGGTGTTTTTTTATTTATCAAATTATCCAATAGCTAGAAAGAAAAAAGCGACAGCAAGCAAGGCTGCAACGGGTGTCATGACCGCTCGCTCTTTCTTGCTGCGTGAAATAGCATTCATAAATATGCCGAGCGCGAAATACCCAAAGAAAATCCATATCGCCATAGATACCGTTGCGTCATCTTGAAAACCGGGAATCAAACCAGACTTTGCGAGTGCAAACCATGCAAAAATAACGTACAGCAAGATAGAGAGAATGCTCGATACTCGTAATTTTGGGGTGAGTACTTTGTGCTTTCCTCCCCAGGCATACTCACCTAGCGGCGCTCCTGCTATTAAAGCAAGTTGAAAAATTGTAAGTCCAGCAAGTATTGTCGTCGCAAAAAGTGCCCATAGTTCAAGATTGTTCATATGTGCTCATCATAGCAAATCTATTGCGATCGGGTCTATATCGTAGGTGATCATCACTTCAGGTCGACGAAAAGCACCAGCCTCATATCTAGCAAGTTTTGTTACTTTTTTCCAGTAACTATCAGCAAGTTTTTGGTAGGCACTCTCTTCGTTATTGGTAATTGCCGTCTTCAAGGCATCATAGGTATCCAGGTCTGAAACGAAGCATCTTTTTGGATCAATGCGTATGCGCACAACTGGATTTTCACTTGTTGAAACGAACGTACGTACAGATACCACTTGACCGTCGACAATATCGATAACTTTATCTGCGTCCGCTAGATATGCGTAAATATTATTATCCCTACTGAGCCCTTCCGCCTTAAGATACTGTGGGCGATGGAAATCAAGATAGTGATCCGTTTTAATAATATCCTTTTCGTCACCGAGCTCACCCCGAGACGCTCGCTTAATACCATGAGAAAGAATAGAGCCGAGAGTATCAGGATTTACCACGTGATAAACATTCATGTTTACAGTATAGCGCGCTACAATGAGTGTATGAAGCTAGCTACGCGAATCGATAAAGCTCTTATGAAACTCATGAATAAGCTCGCTATCTTTGCGGGTAAACCATATGTTTTCGCCCTGCTCTTTATCGCTGCACTGCTCTGGTTTGTTGCCGGCATATTCCTTGAATACGACACATGGTATGACATTATGGACGTATTTATCTTCCTTACGACATTCTTTTTACTATTCATTGTTCAAAGCTCACAAAACGCCGATACCGAAGCGATTCAAGATAAACTCGATGAAATAATTGAAGCGCTTCCGAAAGCAAGTGATAAAAAAGAAGGCGAAGAAAAACGGATTAAAAGCGGTAGTAAAAAATAAGACCGAGACTACTCAACTCGACGAGCAAAAAACTCTTCTGTTTCGCGCATGAATATTTCCGCAGTCTTCGGCCCTACTCCATAGAGCTTCTGAAGTCTTTTAGATAATTCATCTTCGTCGAGACTCTGCTCAATCATCAATGTGAGCGATCCATCGTATCCGCTCACCAGCTGTTGCATGCAGGTCTTTAAGGCGTGTGTCATCACATGCTGGTAGCGTGTGTAACCACCGCTTCTGAGGAGTGCGGTAAGTTTCCTATCGGGCATTTGTAAAATCGCCCATGGAAAATCAAGCTTCTTATCAATGAATAACTGCCATGTTTTTACAGCCACGGTAGACTGAATCGGTTTGCCAAGCAAGTACGTCATAAGAAACCAGCGAAATAAGTCATCATCTCCACTCATGACGTCTAAATCGAAGTCAGAAGCGTGGTGTACAGGGCGCTGGCGTTTTTGCTTTACCATACTCTTATTCTATCAAAATGATGCGCATGGGGTTCGTTCGAGCTATTTGGAATGCATACTTTCGAGCGCGAGTCTTAGGGCATCTTTGGACTCATCGTATGTAAGAAGTGCGAGGGCCTCAGAAGGTGTGATCCACTTGGTTTCAAAATCCTCGCCCGGTTGGAGGTTTGGCTGCGGAGGATTATCATTTGTTAACTCCATAAGATAATACCGAACAGTTTTTAAGTGGCGATTGCCGTCCGTCCAATCAAACTCATAGGTATAGTCGCTCAGCTTTTTGATAATCTTAACATCGTATCCGGTTTCTTCTTTCACTTCACGAACAGCTGCACGCTCGGGCGCTTCACCCTTGTCGATGCCCCCTTTCGGAAAACCGACAGAGTTACGCGAGACAGAGGTAATAACGAGCACCTTCCCGTTTCTGACGACTACTCCACCAGCTGAGAATTTATGGACAATCTCTTTCATGTAGTTATCATAACAAAGAAATTGATTGGCCTTCGGGGCTATTGAGAAAATCTTCAAGTCGGCCGCGCAAGAAAGGAACAGACTTTTCGTCTTCAACAAGCTCCGAGACAGTTGTTAACTTCCATCCCTGCCCCTCGTTACCAAATACGATACCATCGACTTGCTCATCCGTAACTTTCGCTGCAAGAAAGTACGCTATAGAGTCCTTCTCTACCATTGCCGGGTGCTCTTTTTGATAAAAGAAGCTCTCACTGCTAAGAATGATACCTAACTCCTCTAGCACTTCTCTTTGAGCTGTCTCTGTGGGAGATTCGTCATTGTCACGACCGCCGCCGGGCACATCCCACATACCCGCAAAACGAAGCCCAGGCTTATCATCTCGTTGGATTGCGATAATCTTATCGTTGTTTATGAGGGCAATTTTTACACCAGTGAATGGTTTCATGTTTTTATCATAGCAAGAAGTCTTCGAACTTAAGATTTTTATCTACTGAGTAGAATCTACTGGATCATCGATAAGAAAATTATTTACGTTCACCTGCTCCCATTTTATTGATGCCTCGTCAAAAACAAATCTATATATTTCACGAGTATTCTCGGGAATTAGGTCTGGTCCTAATGCATCAAGCTCACTTCTCGTAACCCAACGCAGATCAACCGATTCGCCCTCCCCTACGTTCATGCGCGGCTCTTCTGACGTAATGAATCCATATTCAATGTCAGTATGGTAATGGCCTCCTGGGATGTCATGGGTGTTCAGTGATAGTGGGTATGGGTGGAGGACAGCATTTGTCATTTTATGAATTCTTGAGAAAGGCTGAAGTACCCGTAGTTGATCGAGCTCATAACCAGACTCTTCAGCTAACTCGTGTGCGGTTGCTTGCCACGGCGTTTCATTTAACTCAACATGTCCACCAATAGGTAATAAAATATTCAGTTTTTTATGCATGTGTAACAGCGCCTTAGGTTCTGATGAATCTATCTTTACTATATACGCCGTAACGGTGAGGTCGTGCTGATTTGGTCCAGTGTGTATATGCGGCATTGTCTAGCCCTCCTTCATGTTAATTATTTTGATGACTTTTCTAGCATAAGGATCGCCGCCTGGAAACATGTCGATAAGTGCGAGTGAGCTTAGCTCGCTTTCGCTCTCTATATCAAGAGCTCTTTCTTTTTGTTTCGTAACGTGCCCTACAAATCCAGACTTTATATACTGAGGGTCGTTGAATGAAGCGCCTTTGTTTAAAAGTAGATCAGCTATTATGTAATGAAGCTCAGTTAATTCTCTTGATGGGTACAGTATTGTGACTTCTATTTCTTTCTCCTTGCCGAAGTGAGCCGTTCGTTCACCCCTTATCTTCATGCGATAGTCCCGTGTAGATATACTGAGTTGAGAAATTAAATCAGCTTGCACTGAATCAATCGCAAAAGTATCGGCCAAAGTAACATGCATCGGCCAGCTACTCGATCCGAAAATCTGACCTTCAAATATAGGTTCTAGCGGACTAATTATTGTATATTTCTGCGTAAATACCATAGCGTTATAATAACAAAAAGCCTCCGAACTGGAGACTTATTTCATTGTGCTTATACTAGAACGCCACTCGTGGAAGAATTAAGAACTTATCACTAAAGATCCAGAGCATCACCCCAATAAGGAATGCTTGTATTTGTTCGTTTTATATGGACATCATTATCCTTCTTAAATTCGTTCATAAAGTACTCTTCCAGATTGGCACCATAAATAATTGAGTCTGTAACTTGATGTAATGATATTACGGGATTATCAGATTTAGCTGGGTCTGATGGGATAAAGCGATGACTATACACAGGAAACAGCGTCGGCCATTTACGTATTATTTTCAGCGCCCTTCGTGTAGCTTCTCGACTTTGTGACGGTTTTATACCAAATTCATCGAGCCAATAATTATTTTCTTCAATATCAAATCTAAACGCCCTATCAATCCATTTCCTAGTGTTTTTTGCTTCCTTTTTTGGATGATACCAGTCAGGAAATCCTTTACCTGTCGGAACGCCATGATTGAGAAATTTTTTATAGTCTTCAGGTAACTTAGCCTTAAATGCGGATTCGATATGCTTAAAGTCTTTTTCCTTAAGACCAGGTTTAACCTCAATGCCATTTTCTATTAGTAGATTCAGTATTTTCTGAGAACTGTCGTCAATCATAAATTTATCATAACAAAAAGCCTCCGAAACGGAGACCTATGCATGTTTCGGCTTGTGCAAGAATTAGTTTCCCGGGAGAACAACAGTAAACGTGATGATAGCAGTAATAATGATAGCGGGGAGAAATATATATAGAAATACTTTTAAAAAAGATCCGCCAACGGCTTGAATGGTGCTATTCTTTTTATTCTTACCTAAAGAAAATAGTCCTACAATTGCAAAACAGGCAATTCCAACGAAGAAACCAGTACCGCCGGCCCAAACCGCAATATCAAGCAATAGGCTACCTTCTGCTTTGCCTTGATTTAGTTGGACAATGATTACACTTAATAACAATAAAGAAAAACCAACTTGGCCTATTCGTTTAAGTATGAGCATTGGCAATGTTAAATTTTCGTTTTTAAAAATATCAAAGAGTACGGGTTTCATGGATTAACTATAGCAAAAAGCCTCCAGATTGGAGACTTTAATGATTTCTTTGGCAGCCCTTAGTCGACGAACTCAGAACCTCTGCGGTCAATTTATAACTTACGTTTGGAGGCCGGATAATAATTCTGCTATCTTTTCAACAAACTCGCTCGCGCCAGATACCGTTGCAATTGCAGAGACTGTTTGCCAGGCCAATTTAATGATTTGCTTGTTAGGTTTAGGTGATACAATTTGATTTTTTATTGTGTCAATATTATTGATTGCTTCAACCTTCTGATCGTTTGTCAGTTCTGCCGAATTACGTAATACTTCGGATAAATTACCTAGAAGTTCAAATGTATTACTATTCGCCTGAGTAACCGAACCATAGTTGTTACCGCTAATGATAATGGAGTTATTTGCCGTAATCGATGTCGTCGAGACGGGTGACATCTCAATCTCTTTAATGTGAAGTTCATTGTCTAAATACTGATAGATGGGTTTCACCATTGTGTCAACATATTTACGTATATGGTCAATAATTTTATTTGAGCCAACATGAAAATAGTGGGATATGGGTAGCAGGTCGCTTTTATATACGTCCAGTACTGCAAGTAGAAATGATATTCGCTCCTTCTTATCACGGGGCATTGTAAGCTCAGTATTATAAAAGTTTTTAACCCATTCCCCTACGTCGATGTTGTTGGTGGGTAGCTTTTCAATTATCTCATGAGTGATAACGTTGTCGTAGATAAAGTCAAAGAAATCGGTAGCGGCAATTTCAGCAGAGTCATAGTCAGATGTATTTAGATTAGTGAACTCAATCTGTAACTGTTTTCGTATGAGCCTAATGTCCATGGTTTAAATTCCTTCCCAGATCATTGAATGCTTGGTTAACTTCACTCGTGGCCCTTGAAGTTTCTCCGCTGTCATCAACAAGCTGAATTGTCTTTAGGCACCCCACGCAAATGATAGACGCACCATTAGCAACATCCCCTAGTGTAACGGAGTTGTAGAACTCACATTCTGGGCAGTTTATATCAATAACAACTTTCTCAAAATTCATTTTCTAGCCTAAGTCCATTAGCCTTTCAACCAACTTAAATACTGTTGTTGAGGGGTCAGAGCTTGCGGGATCTTTTTTATTTGATGCATCATAAAGTTTTTTTGCATTCCTCATAGCATCAGGAAGTCTACCTTCAAGTTTTGAGAACATTTTTTTATCATTTTTCTCATAACCACCATCAATCAAGTCATTTAACTTTGTAATGTAGTCGGCCCTACTAATGGCAGTATCGTAATAATTAAAATGCAAAAGATACCATAGTTCGAAGGCGTCAATTGAGTATGCGACATTAATCCCGCTTGCTTGGGCCTCTTGAAGGGCTTTATTGAATATTTCCAGATCCTTAGGGTTATCTACATGCTTGTCTCTATCGAATACGCACCACGTCTCTTCGTAATCGCCATCATCTTCCAAAATAGCCTTAGCATGCTCTACGACGCTCACATGCACTGCACCCGCTGGAACAATCGCTAATCTAACGTTAGTTAGCTTAAAGCCCTTAAAGTAGTTTGGTTCTGTCTTGAGCCCTTCGCAGACAATCAAAATTCGTGGTCTTTCGTCAATGACAGCAACGCGCCTAGTAAATCTACTGCTAGTTGAACCCCGTCCTCCCTTTAACCATCCCTTCTGCCTTGCCATTTTTAATCCTTTTTTATCAGCTCGCTAAAGTCACCAATAAACGGAATTGCTCCGAATCTACCCTTTACATAATCCTTTTCAAGAGAAGCGTCTTTTCTAGGCTTTTCTTTGTACTCAGCTAAAGAGTACAGATGTGACGCACCATACTTATCTTTTTCCGTAAACCATATTTGATCTCTCCTGAAGTGGCCACCCTTGAGGAGATTCGTGTCGTGGGTCGTAAATATCAACTGTGCGTTCAATGGATTCTTTTCACTCGAATTAAAGATCTTAACAAGTTCCCTTGTTACTAGTGGATGAAGCTTTGATTCTAGTTCGTCAATAATTAAAACCCCTCCCTTATCAAGCACATCCACAATATATCCTGCTAGTTCAAAAAGTTTTTGAGTTCCGTCAGATTCGTCTTTTAGTAAACCTAATTCGATTGGCCCTATATCCTTGCCATCCTCATAAGCCCTTCGAACTATAAATACATCATATGTTGGTCCGAATTTTTGAGATGTTATAAACTTCTCCATCGCAATTGCAAATTCTTTATACTCTTCACCTAGCTTAGGATCGTCACTAAAATTAAATTGAGCGGGCTCTCTCTCTCTGATTATGAAGTCTTCCATTTGTATATCGAAAGAATGAAGAATGTCTAAGACTTTGATTTTGTCGTCCTCTCCGCCTTTTTGGATCTTGTGGAGAGTATTAATATGGCTTGATTCGAGACCACTTCTGATATTTACACTTTTAAACCAGCTGCGTACTTCAGAAGCGATCTTACCTTCTTCATGGGCAACTAAGGATAGGAATAAATCTGCTTTTTTAACTTCGGATTTAAATTTTTTTCCTTCGGAGAATGATCTGCCTAACGTTATTTCCTTATTCTCTCTCGTAAATAAGCATGTTTCTCTGGAACTTTTCGATGAGAAAAGCCATTCTGATACAATAGAATCCTCATTTGACTCAAAGCCATATCTGTACCTTAAGTTAGCGGAATAGTAGAAGACCACTTCAAAAAAACTTGGCTTTGTTTGACATACTTTATCGAGCTTAAAAGAAAAATCAGTAAGACTTTCGTGTCCTAAAATTAGCGCACGCATTTGTGCAAATGCGTTAGTGAAGTTGGTCTTACCGCTACCATTTGCTCCATAAATCACCGCACTCTTTAAGAACTTAGCTCCATCCTTCTTAAAGGTGTTTGATTCATCAAGTGTCTTGTCTGATGTGGCAACCATGCTTAAGGTTGCTATATCTTTGAAGGATAGTGAGTTCGATGTTTTAAAGTCTATTAACATACTGCTCCTTTTGATTAAACATATCAAATTTTATTCGAAATGTCAATATATGAGATAATTTCACAAAAATAGCTTTTTCAACGCAAATATAAAAGTGTAGTATTAATATACCTAATGAAAAAGCCATACGAATCGATGGCTTTTTGCAATGATAATTCTACTTGGCAGGGGCACGTGGAATCGAACCACGATCCTAGGTTTTGGAGACCCATATACTAACCGTTGTACTATGCCCCTAAGCTCACCTATTGTAACAGATTGAGAAAAATTATCCAGCGCGAACAACAGTGACGGAACCATCGTTATTGATTTCGATAATTCGTGACGCCTGCGCACCTTCCGGCACTTCGCCACCATCGATATATACATCAACCAAATCACCAAAGTAGGCCTTGGCTTCTTCAATATTTCGTGCAGGCTCAAGACCTTCTGGATTTGCGCTTGGTGCAATCACAGGCCCGACAGCCTGAACAACCTTACGAAGGAATTCATCGCGCACAACTCGATACGCAAGCTTTGTGCCTCCTCGAAGAAGCCACTCATGCTCATCGGCCTTCGCAGGAAGAATAATCGAAGTCGGTGGCTGGTCAGGAGAACTAAAGCGTGCAATCTGCGCAGAGTGTTCTTTCACACTCCCCGATCCTGGAATCAAAATGATACATTGCTTCGACAAATCGCGGTTTTTTACAGAATACACCTTCTCAACAGCGCGCTTTTTTGAAGCTCGCGCAATAATGCCGTAAATCGTATCAGTCCGCACAACGGCAATACCACCATTAGCAAGTACTTCTGTGAGTTTGTTGAAATCTTCGTTCATAGTATCTTCATAATACCTTGTTTAGGTATCTTTGTGAGCACGTACGGCCCGTTTAAACTTCTTGTCGGCGACTGGGTCGGCATAGCGAGCAATTGGTTCGTACACGAACGTACGGTTCATCTTATTGCGTACCGTTGAGTCTACTTCTTTAATTGCATTCACGAAAAAGTTTTCAATCAGCCATTCACGCCCAGGAGTCGTCTGTCCAATCACCGTGATACGAGATAACCCACCTCCCCATTCTTCAGGTTTTTGAACCTTCAATGGTTTCGCGAGCATTGTTGCCCCGACTGGTACCACCTTCGCCAACTCTTTCAATGTGCGGAGGCCTTTATCTTGGTCGCGTACAAACACGTCTACGGCAATTGTGCGCACGCCACGGGGTGTCACATGAGCAGCTTGAATCTGCTGGTTGTGTACCCAAATAATTTCACCGCTGAGGCTTCTAAGCTTGGTAGAGCGCAGCGTAAGACGCTCAACAACGCCCGATACATCAATAAACGGTTCAACCTTAATAAAGTCACCTACGTTAAACCACTGTTCAATAATCATGATTGCTCCAGCTGTCACGTCGCGAAGAATCATACCAAGGGTCTGACCGGCAAAGACAATAAAGAATGCGCTGGCGCCAATTGCAGCAGCTCCACTATTTGCTACTGGGCTAATGAGCATCCAGGCGCCGTAGGCTACCACCGCAACTACGAGTCCGCGTACGACGGCAATCGATACGCTAAGATACGTTTCAACCTGACGTAATTTAATAAATCGCTCCTCATTCGATTCAATATCAGATCGAACCGAGACCTTTTGGGCAATCTTAATAATAAAATCGGCCAGGAATTTACTGAGGATATACGCCGCGATGACACAAACAACCAAAATAAGAACCGAGCGGTAGGCGTTCGGTTCTGAGAAAAATTCGGCTATGTCGTTGACGACTGCGTCCATTACTTTAGTAGATTATAGCATTTCACCACTGTTTAATCGAGAGCAACTTACTATTTGATAGGTGAATAAAATAACCAGGAGTATACTTAAGGTCATGAAGAAGTGGACGGTGCTCATACTCCTCGCCGTTGCCCAGTTTGTCATGATTCTGGACAGCACTGTTATGAACGTCTCCATATCAACCGTTGCGGCAGATCTCGGTACATCGATCTCCGGTATGCAAGCGGCCATCACGCTCTATGCGCTTACGATGGCCGCTTTTATGTTAATCGGCGGCAAACTTGGCGATAAATGGGGTCGTTCACGAGCTTTCGTAATTGGTTCTGTCATTTACGGTATTGGTTCACTCATCACTGCGCTGAGCCCGAATCTCACTACACTACTTATTGGCTGGTCACTCGTTGAAGGACTCGGTGCGATCCTCGTTATCCCTGCAATCGCAGCCCTTACTGCAATTAATTACAAAGGCAAAGACCGCCTTAAAGCATTCGCAATCATCGGTGCAGTCACTGGTCTGGCGGCCGCCTTTGGTCCTGTAATCGGCGGCTATGTCACTACCTACCTATCGTGGCGATATGTCTTCGTGGCTGAGACGATCATTATGATTATTGTCCTTATCTTTTCGAAGAAAATTTACGATACGAAACCAACAAAGAATGTAAAGATTGACCTGCCAAGCGCGGTTCTATCTGCGGCTGGTATGGCATTCATCGTCTTTGGCGCTTTGCAAAGCAAGACATGGGGCTGGCTTCTGCCGGCAAATAGCCCAACGATTAATGGCGAAGCAATCGCTCCGTTTGGCATTTCGCTCGTTGCTTACTTCATCATTATTGGTATTATCCTGCTGCAGCTGTTTATCTCACGCCAAAAGAAACTTGAACGCGAAGGTCGTAATCCACTCCTTAAGGTTTCGCTCTTCAAGCTACCCGTACTCCGCAGCGGTCTTGCCGTACTATTGGCACAATATTTTGCCATCGCAGCCATATTCTTTGTCATTCCCGTCTACCTCCAGACGATTCTTGGCTACGACGCGCTCACGACTGGCCTAAGACTCCTACCGCTTTCTGCGGGCCTCATCATTTTTACGATACTTGGATCTCGCATGACAGCTTCCAAAGGCCCACGTCGCGTCGTTCGAGCTGGTCAGCTCTGCTTGGCACTCGGAAGCTTGCTCCTCCTGGTTTCGATCACACCAACCCTTGGCTCGTTTGCCTTTACCTTCGGATTATTCATCGTCGGTGCAGGATTTGGTCTTCTAGCTTCCCAACTCGGAAACGTCAACATGTCAGCCGTACAAAGTCGCGACACTTCAGAAGTCGGTGGACTGCAAGGTACGTACCAAAACCTCGGCACCTCATTTGGTACGGCCCTGGCTGGTTCGATCTTTATGCTCGTTCTGACTTCAAGCTTCTCTACTGCAACAATCGACAGCACGCTGCCTGCTGGTACTAAAAATGCACTTGCCACCTACGCTAACTCTGGAGTCGATATCATTTCGCCAGACGCCGCCGAGGCACAAGCTATTAGCGGAGGCGCAACTCAAGAAGAGGCAGAGACAATCGCCTCACTCTATCAGTCATCACAAATCGAAGCGCTACGAACTGCTATGTTTGCCGTCTTTGCTGTCAGCCTGTTCGCACTCGTTGCGTCACGTCACTTACCTACGAATAACCAGCCGGCCGATTAGCCATAACGGTGCGAAAGCGCCAGAAGAGGAGAAGCAATGCGAGGACCAATTGATTACATCATAGTCAGCTTCGATCAACCAAAGTTTGAAGGAAAGATTATTGAAGAGTTAAAAAGTGCCGTAGAATCAGGCGCCATTGCCGTCCTTGCACTCACGCTCATTGAAAAGCGAGAAGACGGCACGGTGCAGGAAATTTCAATCGACGGGCAAGGCGTTGCGTTCGAATCATTCACACCGCTCGATAGTTCATTGGTTGATGAAGAGGACATTCAAGAGGCTGGCTCACTCCTCGAACCCGGTTCTGCTGCAGGTTTTGTCATTATTGAACAACTCTGGGCAGTAGGCTTAAAGCAAGCAATTGTTGATACAGGCGGGGAATTAATTGCCGAGGGTCGTATTCACCCCGAAGCAGCAAATGAATTGGAGGAATCATAACATGGGATTATTACGAGGTATTGCACGAACAGCGGTAATTTCAGGCACCGCCACAGCTGTCTCGAACAATGTCAGTCGGAGGCAAGCTCGCAGGTGGTCGAATGACCAACCAGAAGAAGCTGCGCCACAAGCAGTTCCTCAGGCGACAGCCGACCCGTACGATGAGCTCGCGAAGCTCGGTGGCCTAAAAGACCAAGGCATTATTACGCAAGAAGAATTTGACGCTAAGAAGAAACAACTTCTTGGTTTGTAGCAATCTCTTTACATGACCGAGTCATCCCTGTTACCATAAGCGTAACGAGTTTATAAAGGGAAAATAACATGCATGTAGTAGTTGTGGGCAGTGGATTCGGTGGCGTCAAAGCGGCACTCGAACTAAGCAAGCGTCAAATCGGCAAGATCACGCTTATTTCTGATCAAGATTATTTCTTACACCATGCCACACTCTACGCAACCGCAACCGGCAAAAGCACCGAGGAATCGGTAATTCCTTTAAATGTTATTTTCGAAAAACACCCGAATGTTGAAATTGTTAAGGATTCCGTTTCCGGTTTCGATCCACACCGCAAACTTATTAGTGGCAAACGAAAAGACTATCACTACGATAAGTTAGTGCTCGCTCTTGGTTCTGTCACCTCTTTCTTTGGTATTCCAGGCATGAAGCAGCATGCCTACGGTATTGCGACCTTCAACGATGTCCAGGCATTCCATGACCACATGCACGACGAAGTTGTTCATAACAAGCTCGATAAAGACTACTTTGTAATTGGCGGCGGACTCACGGGTGTTGAGCTTGCCAGTGCCCTCAACGAGTACCTTAAAGAACTGAAGTCACTCTATCGCTTAAAGAACACTGCTTCGCGTGTGACGATCGTCGAAGCCAAAGATCGCGTACTTCCGCATTTATCTCAAAGCGCCTCCGAGCTTGTCACAAAGCAACTCAAGAAGCAAGGTATCCGCCTTCTCACGAACCACCGAGTAAATTCACTCGACGACGATAAGATCACGATTGAAGGAAAGCTTTACTCAACAACAACCGCGGTTTGGGCGTCAGGTGTCGTCAATAACCCATTCTTTAAGGCCAATAATGGCTACTTCCATCTTGCTGATGACGGCCGCGTTGAAGTGAATCCTTATCTTGAGGCACTCGACGATGTCTATGTCATTGGCGATAACAACACCGTAAAACACAGCGGTAAAGCGTGGCCCGCACTGAAGCAAGCGACCCATGTTGCAAAGAATATTGCCCGCGTGGCAACGAAGCGCGACCAAAAGGCCTATTATCCTAGATCAGTTCCTGTTGGAGTTCCTGTTGGTGAGCGATGGGGATACGTTGAATGGTTTGGTTTTTATATTTCCGGCCGAAGTGGCGCAACAGTCCGTCGCTGGATGGAACTCTATGGTTACTGCCAACTTGTTCCGTATCACGTGGCGCTACCAATTTGGCAGTCACACAACCTTGCTGACGTCGATAATAATCTCTAGAAACGAATTTTTCGAACAATCATTGCCACGATCAATACAACCGCAACACTAAAACCGGTAATTGCTGCGTATGCCCAGGGTTGATCTGAAAACGGTAGTAATACATTCATACCGAACATTCCGAAGAATACATTTGGAAGCGCTACGAGAAGGGTCAAAAGGGTCAATTTCTTCATGCGTTGGTTCAATGTGTTATTGCTTATCGTTGTATAAGCATTACGAATACTGTTAATCGTGTTCTTGTGGCTATCTGTTGCAACGAGCAACTGATTAACGTGAAGAATCATGTCTTCAATGAATTCACAGTCTTTATCGCCAAAGATTGCGTGGCGATTATCGTGGAGACGGCCTAAAAGTGCCTGAAGCGCCGTTAAGTTCGTGTGGTATTCATTCAGGTCATGTTCTACCGAGACAAAATTAATAAAGTCTTTGTTGTCGACTTCATGAGAGTGAAGACGATGTTCGGTATTTTGAATATACTTGCCTGTTGCATGAATGAATGTTTCGTAGCGACCAATAACATAGCTCGTAAGCTGTAAAAATACATGCTTCGTACTTTTCATGTCGATCTTCTTCTCTGCGAATAGCTCAAGCGGCTGGACGTATTCTTTTGAAGACAACGTAATAAGGAGTGAACCCTTTAAAGCAGCGAGAAATGGAGTTGTAACGATATTGCCGCGTGAGGTTTGGTGCGGAGCACGAATGAAGACATACAAGAGCCCCTGGCTATACTCAGCGCGCGGAAGCTCATTCTTGTCCTTTACGTCCTTAAGGATGCCCGGATCGAGCCCATACGTCTCACAGACGTGCGTAATGTCCTCGGCAGTAACGTTGGCGCCATAAACCCAGGCGCGCTCCATCGGGACTTCCTTAACAAGTTGAGGGTCTTCGTTAAAAGATTTTTTTGCATAATAGTGCAACATACATAAGCAGTATACCCTAGTTTTTCAAAGATAAAAACGGTACCTGTGGATGAAATTTAGATTTTCTTAAAGAATAAGCATGAGAACTGTTGTAAATGCCTACGCTTATGGACTATAATCGAGCTTAACAACGTGCCAAAATAAAAGGAGATCACGACGAGCTACTATAGGGCAACTCGTACAAGGGGTTTATGAAAATTTTAATGCTGGGTTGGGAGCTCCCTCCGCACAACAGTGGCGGTTTGGGTGTTGCGTGTTATCACCTTTCGAAGGCGATTGCTCTTCAAGGCACGAGTATTGACTTCGTCGTTCCCTACTCTGCACCGCACGACGAGATTGATTTCATGAACGTACACCACGCTACGCAACTCTCTCCTCTTCACAAATTCGGCATGGGCGCATACGACAGCAAATTCTTTACAGAGACAATTGCTGGCGCTACAAGTGGCGAACTCCATACAATCCGCGATATCCAAGCACAATACGGTCGTTTTGTTGAAGACTTTGCTGAAAAGAACGACTTCGACGCGATTCACGCACACGACTGGCTCACCATGGAAGCGGGCATGCGCGCCAAAGAACTTACCAACAAACCTCTGATTGTTCACGTACACGCAACCGAGTACGATCGTGCCGGTGGTAACCCTGGCAACCCTATCGTTCACGAGATTGAATACCAAGGGCTTATTATGGCCGACCGTATCCTTGCCGTCAGCGAAATCACAAAGCGTATTATTGTTGAGAAGTACAATATTCCAGCCGATAAGGTAGAAGTTGCGTATAACGCCATCGATACCTACAGCTTTGACCCTAGTTACGAATACGACCAACGCACCTACCGTTACCTCGAAGGCTTAAAGGCCGAGGGCTACACTATTATTAGCGCCGTTACCCGCCTCACAATCCAAAAGGGTCTTGGCAACCTTGTTCGTGCCGTTGCGAAAGCGAGCGAAAAATACGACCGACTCGCTCTCCTACTTGCTGGCGACGGTGAACAACGCGACGAACTTATTCGCCTCGCTGCCGATCTTGGCATCTCTGACAAAGTCTTCTTCACCGGTTTTGTACGCGGCAAGCAATGGCGCGATGCTTACAGTGTATCTGACGTCTTCGTACTCAGCTCTATCAGCGAACCATTCGGCCTTACTGCACTCGAAGCAGCACACCACGACAATGCGCTTATTGTCACCAACCAATCAGGCGTTGGCGAAGTACTTCACAGCATTTTCCGTTACGACTTCTGGGATGTGAACCGTCTAGCCGACCAACTTGTAGGTATCTCTACATCTCCAGCGCTCAAAGAGTCGCTTCGCGTGAATGTTACCAAAGAGTATGCGCGTATTTCATGGCACGATGTTGCTCGCCAATGCGTCGGTCTTTACAACACCTTCCGCCCAATCGAGGTATTCGCATGAGCAAACGCGGCATAACACTTTACCTGCATGTTCACCAACCCTACCGCGTTCGTGAATACACTGTGTTTGATGCATCTATCGACCACAATTACTTTGCCGACCCTGACCCTCTGAGTAACCACAATAACCAGAAGATCCTGAACAAGGTTGCCGACAAGTCATACCGTCCGATGAACGCGCTGCTTGAAAAGCTTCTTAATAAGCACCCTGAATTTAAGGTCTCTTTGAGTATTACTGGCACATTCATCGACCAAGCTGAAGCTTGGGCTCCAGATGTTCTCGAAAGCTTTAAGCGCCTCGTGGCAACGGGTCAAGTTGAAATCGTATCTGAGACTTACTACCACTCACTCGCCTTCTTCTACAGCCGCAGCGAGTTTGAGCGCCAAGTTGAAGCCCACAAGGCAAAGGTCCGTGAACTGTTTGGCGTTGAAACAAGCGTCTTCCGTAACACCGAGCTCGCATATAACGATGAGCTCGCTCAATGGGCAGATGGCTATGGCTTCAAGGGTATCCTTGCTGAAGGCTGGGATCCAATTCTTGGTTGGCGCAGCCCTAACTTCGTCTACCGTCCTGAAGGTACCGAAAATATTGCCCTTCTTCTCAAGAACTACAAGCTCTCTGACGACCTTGCCTTCCGCTTTAGTAACCGCGCATGGCAAGAATGGCCACTGACCGTTGATAAGTACAACTCATGGGTTGAATCTTCAATCAACGACCAGCCACTTGTGAACCTCTTTATGGACTACGAAACCTTTGGTGAACACCAATGGGAAGACACCGGCATCTTTAACTTCTTTGAAGAGTTTGTTGACCGTTGGCTCCAGAACCCAGACAACACCTTCTACACTGTTTCTGAAGCAATTGAAGCGAATACACCTGCCGACACCGTCAGCATGCCACAAACCGTAACATGGGCTGACTCTGAGCGCGACCTTACCGCTTGGCTTGGAAATAGTATGCAACACGAAGCAATGCGTCACTTGTACGCACTTGAAAACGATGTTCTTCGATCTGGTGACAATGAGCTTATTTCTGACTGGCGCAGGCTCCAAACATCAGACCATGCATATTATATGTGTACGAAGTGGTTTACTGACGGTGATGTTCACGCCTACTTTAGCCCATACAACTCACCTTACGACGCGTTCCTGTACTACTTGAATGCTATCCGCGATGTCCGATGGCGACTTCATGAAACCCACAAGACAGGAGGGCTCAGTGGCTAGACCGATCGTACTTTCGAATGGCGAACTCCATGTTGGCCTAAACAAATACGGGGTGGTGCACGATCTTTACTACCCCTACGTTGGCTTTGAAAATCACTCAGCCGGAACTGGACTTCGACACAAAATCGGTGTCTATATTGACGGTCAAATTAGCTGGACAGACGACGACAGCTGGACGTTCGATTTCCGCTATCCTCACAACGCACTGATTGGTCATACCGTCGCTAAAAACGAACGACATGGTATTATTCTTGAATTTGAAGATACTGTCGACGCCGAGATGAGCGCACTCATCCGCAATATTCATGTTATTAACCATTCCGAGAAAAAGCGCGACATTAAGCTATACATGCACCAAGCCTTTGCAATTGGCGACGGTAAAAGCAACACCGACACTGCACAATACCTTCCTGACAGTGATGCAATCCTTCACTACCGTGGTCGCCGCGCCTTTGTTATTAGTGGCTCAACCGATAAAGGTGTCTTTGATCAATTCACTATTGGTCTTTTTGGCGATGAAGAGCACGAAGGGTCATTCCGTGACGCAGAAGATGGCGAGCTAACGGGTAACGTCGTTGAGCATGGCCGTGTCGACTCAATCCTTGGATTTAGCCTCGCAATCGAAGCTCACTCTTCAGCCCGAGTCCACTACTGGATTGCAGCCGGTATGAGCAGTCGTGAAGCGCTTTATATTCACCGACAAATCCAAGAACAGGGCGTCTATAAGCGTGTCCATCGAACCGCCGAATGGTGGCACGACTGGCTGAAGCCCGCAATCGACGCAGCGCAGCGCCTTCCAAAAGACTACCAAGACCGCTTTATTGAAAGCGTCATGATTATAAAGTCACAGCTCGACAAGCGCGGCGCGGTTATCGCAAGTACCGACAGTACCCTTTTGAACTACTCAAAGGACGGTTATGCGTACTGCTGGCCTCGAGACGGCGCAAATGTCGTCTGGCCGTTGATTCGGCTTGGATACTACCAAGAAGCCTACCGCTTCTTTGAATTCTGCCAACGCGGTCTTCACCCTAATGGCTACTTAATGCACAAGTACCGTGCCGACGGAGCCCTAGGAAGTAGCTGGCACCCGTACGTACACGGTGATGTGGTTGCGCCTCCTATCCAGGAAGATGAAACTGCGCTGGTTGTCTTTGTATTCGTTCAATTCTATAACTTATCAAAAGACAGCTCACTCATTAAAGATTTCTACCACTCAATGATTAAGCCAATGGCGAACTTCATGGCTGATTTCATCGATGAAACAACCGGCCTGCCGAAGCCAAGTTACGACCTATGGGAAGAGCGCTTCCTTATTAATACGCATACCACCGCGGTTACGTACGCCGGGCTTCTTGCTGCCGCTGAACTCGCAACCGTAACCGGTGATGAAGAAAGCGCCGTGAAGTGGCACAACGCTGCAGAAGAAATTCAGAAAGCAGCGCAGAAGTACCTCTTTAACAAGGAGCGCCAAGTACTTTACCGTGGTCTTATTGTTGAGAATGGCGAAATCCGATACGACGCTACTATTGATACCGCAGCAATCTTCAGCTCATTCATGTTCGGACTCTTCCCGGCTGAAAGCCACGAAATGAAAGCTTCAATGAAGACAACAATCGACACCTTTGGTGCAACCCCAGAGCGTCCTGGCCTTCCAAGGTATGAAAATGACGAATACCGCCGCGAGAATCCTGAAGTTGATGGCAACTGGTGGTACATTACCACTCTCTGGAAAGCTCAATACGACATTGAACGTGGCAATACCGAAGACGCGAAAAAGACTATCGATTGGATTAATGCTCACATGCTTTCAACTGGCATGATGGGAGAACAAATTAACCCACTGACTGAAGAGTCGATTGCCCCAGCGCCACTCACATGGTCGCATGCTGAATACCTCGGAACCCTCATCGACCTCCTTGGCCGGGAGCGTTAGTATGAAATTGGGTGGGGCCCGCTTTCAACATATCTTCCATCGCTTTTCGACACAACTACGACAACGTGGCGCAACACTTCGCAAGTTCAGTGAATCAATAGGTCTCGTTCACTTTGGGGCAGTCCATCAGCATGAGGATGACTATGATGCTATTCGAGGCTTCACGGCGTCTCTCACGCACCGTGACACGCACTATGCCGTCGGTACATACAATGGCTTTAATATTCGTCTCGTGAATCGATTCGATGTTATACGTATTGCCGGCAATCCAAACCATGAGCAATTATGGACAATTGTCGAAATAGAGCTCGAAAATAAGACATTACCTCACATGTTCTTCGTTCCGACCGGCCACGAAGCTGGAGAATACGGCCGTCTTTACGCGACTCAGCCAAACATGCACCCCTTGAACTCAATGATTCTCGACAATAAAAGCCCTGAATTCCATGGACGTTTTCAGATTCTCGCCAGTGCAACACATTCTCATCGCGTTGAGAGTCTCTTTAGTTCACCGATTATCGTTGGCATTGGAAGTCGCTTTTGGCCACATGGTATTGAAATTGAGCACGGCAAGATTCTCATCTATATAACAGAACACCGCCTTACGAAGACGGTGTTGGAATCTGCTTTGATGTCCGGCCTATGGCTTGCCGAAACAATTGACGAATCAATCGAGAATTAGCTCTTACGAGCCTTCACTTCGTTACGACCAAGGTTCTTCTTGGTTTCAGTGTAAGTAGCGTGCTTGCGTGCGACTGGGTCGTACTTCTTAAGGCTAATCTTCTCAGTGGTGTTCTGAGTGTTCTTAGTGGTGTAGTACGTACGGTGTCCAGTGAGTTCACTCACCAAACCAACCAACTTGCGCTTTGTGTTCTTCTTTGCCATAACTTCCCTTTAGGATATTAATTAGGATTAATTCTTGTTTCGTTCGCACAAAATGCGACGATGACTTTCAGAGGTCAATTATAGCAGAATAGTCGTTCTATGACAAGTGGTACTGGGGTAAGTTTTGTATAAACAAAACTCCGCCCTAAAGCAGAGTCGTATATATCTTCTGGAGCCGCCATCGGGATTTGAACCCGAGACCTCATCCTTACCATGGATGCGCTCTACCAACTGAGCTATAGCGGCATAACAGCTTTTAGGCTGCAACTCTGAAGATTATACCGTAAATACTAGTATAAGTCGAGTACTACGAGGTGCTCAATATGAGGGGTATGAGGGAAGAAATTGTATCCCTTATGCGTCTTAATTCCGTACGCTTCTGCGAGGCGTGCGACGTCGCGCGCCTGTGTAACAGGATTACACGAAAGGTAGATGATACGCTCCGGCTTTTCTTCAAGAAGGCGCTCAACAACAGCCTCGTGAAGTCCAGCACGTGGCGGGTCAACGATGATCGTTTTGTTCTTCACGATATGATCGAGTGCATTTTCGCTTGCCGCAAGGATAGGTGTCGCCTTCTTCCCAAGCTCTTTAACGTTTCGCTCCATTTCACGTACGGCGTTTTCGTTGAGTTCTACGAGGGTAACATTATCGCCACCAATCGTGAGACCGATAGAGCCTACGCCACTATAAAGGTCAACGACTTCCTGGTCGGGCTTTACCCATTCGCGCATATCAATCAGAGCCTGTTCGTAGACGGGCAGATTGATTTGAAAGAATCCTTCGGTTGCATAATGAAAAGGCACTTCAGCAATAGTGTCGGCAAGTGGCGGTGTTCGTCGTGATAGGTGTTTCGTAATGACGCTTGCTGGGCTTTTAGGATTAGAGAAGATAACTTCACCGTTCTTCTCATCTGGTAGCTTCGCTAAAAGCGCAGCTGCATCGAAGTCTTCATCTTTTACATAGAGCTGCCAGCTCACTGAGCCGTCGGCAGAACTGCGAATAAGAAGAGTCTTCAAAGCACGTCCGATGACGCCAAGTTCATTTAATGCATCGAGAACTTGCTTGCCTTTTGCATTAATGACATCTGTTGCAAGACTTGTGCCATCAACAGATATCTTTCCATGCGTACCACGGCGGAAGAACGCAAGTGAGAGCTTTTCTGTTTCAGTTTCGAACCAGAAGCTAAACTCTACTTTATTACGGTACCCGTACTCGGTGCCATCGGTGTAGACGTCGATTGGATTTGGAAGCACAATGTCATGCATCTCAAAAGCTTCTTCGATAAGCGCAGCCTTGTATCGCTGTTCAGTATCGAGTGACATAATTTGCCATGGGCTGGTTGAAAGGTAACTACCCGGATCTTTTGGCTCTACGCGATCGGAACTCGCCTTGAGTACCTCAGTCACAACACCTTCGGCGTATGAGGATTTCTTCTTCGTTAGCTGTACGCGCACTTCTTCGTCAGGGAGTCCACCCCAAACAAACACTTTTCGACCGTCTTCAAGAGTACCGAGGGCTTGGCCGCCGCCGACAATCTTATCAAGTCGCACTTCTACGATAGGGAGAGTTTTCTTAATCATTACTCTTATTATACAGTGTTGGCCGTCGGTATTGCTTAAGAGTAGAAAAAATAAAAAAGTACCCTAAAGACTCTATCAAGAAGCGTTATTTTGTGTTAGAATTATTCGGTAACAAAAGAGAGTTTGCCGCCTTAGCTCAGTTGGTTAGAGCGGCTGTTTTGTAAACAGTAGGTCCACGGTTCGAATCCGTGAGGCGGCTCCAAATTTATAATTAGGTTATAAGTATGTTACGCAGGGGTTGTGGAGCGGTCAAACACAGCAGACTGTAAATCTGCCACCTTCGGTTTCGCAGGTTCGAATCCTGCCCCCTGTACCAAACAAAAGTCCTCACCATTCGGTGAGGTTTTTTGTTGTCAGAAAATATATGCCTAAGCGTTTGGCTTGTAGCCCTCTTCGTAATCTTTTGACTGAACAAGTGAGATAATTGCAAAAGCCAGAACGATATAGTTGCTCATAGCGCCCACAATCAAGTTAATGATGGTGAGAATTCGCGCTAGCTTAGACTCTGGGCCGCGCATCAGAATAACTCCTGAAACAATAAGGTAGATGTGTGGAATAAGAACAAAGAGGATGCTACCAGCAAAGAGCATAAAGAATTCAACAATTTCGTTATCGCTATAGGCATAGCCGAGAGAAATGGCAAAAATAATCATGAGAACGAAGCCAAGGAGTGCGCCAAGACCGCCAAATACAGTTGCGATGATTCCCTGTACCTTTAGCATTGATACCGCCTGGTTGTGTGCTGACTGCTTTGCTGTTTCTACCATAAATACTCCCTACATTACAACGCGACGTGGCTGTTTGACCCTATTTTGAGCCTGAGGAATGATTGTCTTTGCGACACGTTCGCGGAGTTCAAGTGCGAGCTTTTCCTCGCCAAGACGGTCATACGCATCAGCAAGAAGAGTAAGTGTTTGAGGAATTGGGTCAAGTTCAACTGCTTTTTCAAGAGCCTCTACCATACGCTTCTGATTACCGAGCTTTTCTTGTACCTTTGCATACGCGATGTGACGAGCGGCGTGGTCGCTATCCATTGCAAGTGCTTGCTCGAACGCCAAAGCTGCTTTGTCGTAGTTTTGAGTTTCAAAGTAGATAAGGCCGACGTTGTGAAGGCTACTCGCGCTTGGCTCAAGGCTTTGAGCAATTTCAAAACACTCAATTGCTTCTTTAAACTGCTGCTGCTTGGCATACAAAATTCCAAGACGGTTGTAGGCGCTGGCGTTGCGCTCGTCTACACGAAGAATCGTGAGCAGTGCCTTTTCAGCGCGAAGGTATTTACGATCTTGAAGAGAAGTCTGTGCGATCGACCAAAGTTGATCGAGCTTATCAGAAAGCTTCGATGAAAGGTCACTCGCCACTTCGCCAACAGTTTGTCGTTGGTAGAGTGCCCAGAAACCAAGAACAGCAATAACGAGAAGTCCTAGCATGTTACCCTCATTATACCATAACCGTAGCGCTTAACTGTAGCTTGACGTTCCCTTGCTCGCTCAATCGCTTATGGAGTTGCTCAAAACGTGTCATCACGCGAAGACTCGCAGCGTCGCCACTTTGCGCGACATTGCGTCGCAATAACTTCAATGCATCTTCAAGCAACATTAATGCATCGGGTCGAGAGTCTTTATATTTCTTTGCAAGCAGTAGCTTATCGTATGGCGTACCGGTAATGAGCGTACGTGCATCTTTTACAATCGTAGCTCGTGCATCGAACGACTCCTCATCCGCTACGAGGCGTGTAAGCGTCGCTGGAAGCCCTTCGGCGATAAAAAGGAGCTGTGCTCGTTTCGTTGCATCGGAGACGCCTAGTGTATCGAGTAGCTCTTGAGATTGCGCATTCGTAATAGGTCGCAGGTCAACACGCTGTGAACGTGAGGTAATTGTCGGAAGGAGTAATTCTGGTTGATGTGTCAAAAGTACAAACCGCGTGCCAGGCGATGGTTCTTCTAGCAGTTTTAGAAAGGCGTTCTGCGCTGCTGGAGCCATTCGCTCGGCATAATCAATGACAATCGTGCGACCCAAAGGCTCAACGGTACGAGTAATGTCGTAGAGGCGTCGAATGCTATCGACAGTGACTGTCCCCTTCTCAATATCAATCTTCTCATTTTTTTCAGGGAGTACTTCAATAACCTGAGCAGATCCAGGTGAAGTAATAGTCTTTGCTATAGTCGCCAGACCAATCCCTACCGGTCCGGTCAGAAGCAATGCATGTGGTTCGTCGCTGATTACCGCATCAAGGATGCGTTGGCTTTCAGGATGAACAAGCGGACTCACCGTACCATTTCCTCGAATAACTTAGGAGGGTCAGCGGTAAATACCTTGCGCTCCGATCCTGGAATTGTAAGTTCAAGACTGTGCGCGTGAAGACAAAGGCGTGGTGCTGTCTTTTCTTTACCGTAGACGCGGTCGCCTGCAATTGGTGTATTGAGGTACTGCATGTGCACACGAAGTTGGTGCGTGCGACCCGTTTTAGGGCGAAGCTCAATTAATGTCTGCTTTCCATTTGAAGCGATGACTTCATAAGCAGTAATAGCCTCTTTACCCTTTGAGTCAACACGGAATGTACTTGGCGCAGATGGCGTACGTGCGATAGGAAGGTCAATGAGGGCTGTTTCGAGCTTTGGAACACCATCAACAACAGCGGTATATTGCTTTTTTGTTGTTCGGTCAGAGAACTGCTTCTTCAAAAGAAGTGCGGTTTCATCGTTTCGTGCACCAATAATAACTCCGCTCGTGTCGCGGTCGAGTCGGTGAATAATACCAGGACGAGTCGAATCAAGCGCATTGGTCGTATAGCGACGGAAGAAATCAGCCACGGTAAACTCGTCGTTAAGTGCACCCTTGCTGTGAGTAAGGACTCCGGCAGGTTTATTGACGACAATCACATTATCGTCGATGTAGATGATTGGGAGTTCTTTGTCAGAAGTATCCGTTGCAACTGGCGGTATGAGCGCAATGTCATCATTCTCGGTGACTTCTTGCTTTGAAGAAGATGCCGGCTTGCCGTTCACCGTAACATAGCCGCCCTTAATATATTTCTGAATAGTACTGCGCGTGTATTCGCCATAGCGACGCACAACTTCGTGATCAAGTCGGATTTTATTTATCTTTTTGGTAAAGAGATATACATCCTTACTAAGATATGGCATGCCGTATGCCATAGTGGCGTGAGGGTTACGAATAAAGCCGCCCTCAATATCGGGAACGTCGAGACGAATATGGTCGAGTGCAACCTGGATGTCATCTCCTGCAGATGTGTCATACAAGACAAAGTATGTCTGCTTTTCATAAACAAACGAAACAAGCCGACTCAATTGGCGAGCCGTGTACTCTTTAATGTTTGATATGGCTTTTCGTTTAGTCAATTCGCCCGCAAGTTCGTACTTACGGAGAATCGCGAGTAGTTCAGCCTGAATAGTCTTTGCCACTCACTTCCCTTTCGTCTTATGTATATTCTTTATTATATAGGGTGAAGGCCCCATCGCCTAAACAAAAGGGTCCCGGTTGCCGGGACCCAATTTGTATAAAACTCGTGCGATTAACGCTTTGAGAATTGTTCGCGCTTACGAGCAGATCGGAGACCGTACTTCTTGCGCTCTTTCTCACGTGAATCACGCTTGAGAAGTTCTGCCTTCTTCAATGTAGGACGAAGGTCAGAGTGTGCAGTTGTAAGTGCCTTAGCAATCGCGAGCTTGATAGCATCAACTTGACCGGCAATACCACCACCTTGTACGCGGATGGTAACGTCAAAATCTTTTTGCTTGTTTACAAGTGCGAGTGGATCAGTGATTTCAGCAAGGTGCGTCTTGTTACCGTCAAGGTAGTCAGCTGCAGGCTTGTCGTTAATCGTTACTGAACCCTTGCCCTTGTAAAGGCGTGCGCGAGCTGTAGCAGCTTTGCGGCGTCCGAGGCCGTAAAAGTAAGTAGCGTCAGCCATATTACTTCACCTCAACTTTCTTAGGGGTTTGTGGTGCGTGAGTGTGTTCAGCACCAGCGAAGATCCTCAGGCGACCCATACGGCCAGCTGAGAGCTTGTTCTTAGGAAGCATGCCTTGAACAGCCTTTTCGATGATTCGTTCTGGGAACTTTTCACGAACTTCTGCAAGGGTTGCATCCTTGATACCACCAGGGAATCCTGAGTGGCGGTAGTAAATCTTACCAGTTTCTTTGTCACCTGTTACAACGAGCTTTGCAGCGTTGATAACAACAACGTAGTCACCAGCGTCAACGTGTGGTGTGTAGGTTGGCTTACTCTTACCAATAAGCTTGTCTGCAATGATAGTTGCAATACGACCTAGTGGTAGTTCTGAAGCGTCAACCAAGAACCACTCGCGACTTACGTCTGCTGGTTTTTGGCTAAAAGTTTTAGCGTTTGCCATATTACTTGTTCTCCTTCGCAGGCTTAGGAGTTTCGGTAATTTCGTCAACGAAAGCAATGGTAGCCATTTGGGCACCATCACCTACGCGAAGACGAGTACGCTCAACACGAACGTGACCGCTTGTGCGACCACTAAGCTGTGGTGCAATCATGTCAACAAGACGGAAAGCAGCAGCTTGTGTTGAGAGACCTGCAATCACCGCGCGGCGGTTAGCAAGGTCACCCTTCTTAGCCTTAGTAATGAGTTTTTCAATGTAGCGGACGAGTTCTTTGGCTTTTGGAAGCGTAGTTTCGATCTTACCGTGCTCTACGAGGCTTGTTGCCAAACCTTTGAGAAGCGCGCGGCGTTGATCGCGTTCGCGGCCAAACTTGCGTCCTTTGTATCCGTGTCGGTGCATGTTCTAGACGTCCAATTCTGCCAATTTATCTTTGACTTCATCAAGCGCCTTGCTGCCGAATCCCTTCAACTCACGAAGATCTTGCTCGCTGAGGGTGACGAGGTCACGAACAGTGCGGATTTCGTTGTTGATGAGGGCGTTCGCGGTACGAGCGCTGAGGTTTAATTCTTCAATAGGAGTGTTGAGCTCGCTACCTTCGTCAGCCAAGTCTTGGCCAAGTGCAGGAGCAGCTTCAACAGTTGTGCTACCAGCAAGTGCTGTGTATTGGTTTACCAAAATCGCAGAAGCTTCTTCAAACGCTTCACGTGGGCTGATTGAGCCGTCAGTTTCAACGTTAAGTTGGAGCTTGTCGAGGTTAGTTTCTTGACCAACACGAGTGTTGTCAACCTTGTAACGTACACGAAGTACTGGGCTAAACATTGCGTCGAGAGCGATCATGTCGCTGTGGAGACGGTTAACGCTTGAGTCTTCGATGGTTTGGTAACCACGACCAGCTTCGATAACGAGGTCGATAACAACAGACTTCTTTGGGTCATCAACAGTAGCAATCACTTGCTCTGGGTTGATGATTTCAACATCTGCAGTAGTCTTGATGTCGGCAGCAGTAATAGCACCGGCACCCTTCTTTTCAATACGAACTTCAACTGGCTCGTCTGAAGTAACCTTCACGCGAACGTTCTTGAGGTTAAGCATGATGTCAACGACATCTTCCTTAATACCTGCAACAGTTGTAAATTCGTGGCTGGCACCTTCAACGCGGAAGGCAACGATTGCGCCACCCTTTACGCTTGAAAGGAGGACACGACGAAGGCTGTTGCCGAGTGTGTTTCCGTAACCAGCTTGAAGTGGCTCAATAACGAACGATGCACTGTTTGCAGCAGTTTCTTCAACGCTGGCAAGTGCTGGGTTGTGAATAACTTTTGACATATCTATATATCTCCTTACCCTATCGTGAGTAGTACTCAACGATTAATTGTTCGTTAATGTCTGCTTCTGCTTCTTCACGCTTTGGAGCACCAGTAATACTGATGGTCATCTTCTTTGCATCACTCTTCAACCAGCTGAGGGTTCCTTGAGTGCTTGCCTTTGCAACTTCATCGAGTTCCACGAAGTAACCTGACTTTTGGCTCTTAGGGCGAACTTCAAGTTCGTCACCAGCCTTAAGGCGGATTGATGGAATGTCAACACGACGACCGTTAAGGATAAAGTGACCGTGACCTACGAGCTGACGAGCAGCACGGCGGCTAGTCGCAAATCCAGCGCGGTAAACAGCGTTGTCGATGCGTTGCTCGAGCATACGAAGAAGGTTTTCACCGGTCAGACCTGGCTGACGGGTAGCTTCATTCATAAGCTTAGCAAATTGCTTTTCCAAAAGACCGTACGTACGACGAACCTTTTGCTTTTCACGAAGTTGTGTGAGGTAAAGACTAGGCTTACCTTGGCGACCGTGTGCGTGAACACCCGGGATGCCGCTCTTGCGAGCCATGATTTTGTGAGCTTTAGGGTGAAGGGCATATCCTTCACGACGGCTCTGCTTAACAATTGGTGAGGTATCTCGAGCCATAAACTATCCCCTACGCACCTTTCGTGGACGAACGCCACCGTGTGGTACGCCTGTCACTTCTTTGATGCTTTCGATGTTGATGTCGAATCCGTTCAAAGCACGAATAGCTGAGTCACGTCCTTGACCAACACCCTTTACAAATACGTCAACTGACTTAAGACCGTAGCCCTTTGCAGTTTCAGCTGCTTTTTCTGCAGCGATTTGGGCTGCATATGCAGTACCCTTTTTACTTCCGCGGAAGCCAACAGCACCAGCACTGCTCTGAGAAAGGACGTTGCCCTTCTTGTCAGAGAAGCTAATGATTGTGTTGTTGAATGTTGCTTGCACGTGAAGCTGACCAGCTGGAACTGATCGCTTTTGCTTCTTCTTAGTTGTTGAAGCGCGTGATGTAGTATCTGCCATCTTATCAGTTCCTTTCTAGGTCTTACTTGCCGCTTTAGGTTGAGCACCACCAACTGCGACCGCGCGACCCTTACGAGTTCGTGCATTCGTACGTGTTCGCTGACCGTTAACCGGTAGGCCTGACTTGTGTCGAAGACCGCGATACGCATTGATGTCTTTCAAGCGCTTAATATTGTTTGTTACGAGACGCTGGAGGTCGCCTTCTACGGTGTAATCAGTATCGATCACTTCACGTAGTCGTTGTTCTTCAGTCTCGGTGAGATCTTTCACCCGAGTGGTCGGCTCAATCTTTGCCGCCGCAAGGATGTCTCGTGCAAACTTCGGACCGATGCCGTAAATATACGTCAAAGCGATCTGAACTTGCTTTTCTGCGGGAATAACTACCCCTGCAATTCGAGCCATGCTTAACCCTGCCTTTGCTTGTTCTTAGGTTTCTTCTTGTTGATTACCCGAAGGCGACCTTTACGGCGCACCAACTGGTCATCTGGACTAATTTTCTTAACACTCGCACGAACTTTCATGAGATTAAGATATCCTCCAGTTAAATTTGATCCTTGTGGCGGTACGTGATTCGTCCCTTTGTGAGATCATAAGGGGTCATCTCGACGTCCACCATATCACCAGGCACAAGACGGATATAGTTTTTACGCATTTTTCCGCTAATGTGCGCGATGATGCTCAGGCCATTCTCGAGTTCAACCTTAAATTGAGTATTAGGCAGTGCTTCCACTACCTTACCTCGCATTTTGATTACCTCTTTAGTACTAGCCATAAGTTACAGTAGTAGATTATACACCAAAAGGTGTTCTACGTAAAGCACTTTCAAGAATATACCACCGGCTCGCCCGGCACAGTGGATAGTAATATGCTTATTGTAGCAAATACCCCTGTATCGTCAAGTTGCTCGCTCGAGGTATCTGTCCACCCTCAGGGGCGAGCCCTGTGTCGTTAAGTAGGCGTTTATGCAGTCAGCGGTTCTGGCATTATCCATACCAGCTTCGACCACGTCCGCTTTAGCAAACGCAATGATTGTCTCAAAAGGAATTGTTCCCATGAGATACGCTCCATACCGCTCGGCAAAGTATTCATATCGCGCCTGTTCAGTCTTCGTGTGCCCTAGCTCGTACTCTTTCAGGGTGCTCTCGGCATCTCCAGAGCTCACTATCAAGGATCCATCGTACGCATTGAGACTTATGTCGAATTGCACCGCAGACCCGCTCTCTTCAAGTAGATGATTTATAAATGGAATTAGTTGCTGCCGATTAAAGTTGTTTATCGGAATTTCAGTTCGCAAGTATTGAATAGCAAGCGAAAGTGGCATCCCTTCGTGTATTTGGCGCGCAGCACTTCGCGCATAGGCAATATGCGTATCGCGCTCCTTCTCGGCCCTAACCGTCTCGTATGCACGCAGGTCATTCATTAACTCCATCGGAAGTTCTTCAAAAACCCGACGAGGCGTCTCGTGTTGAGACGCCTCGGATTCGGGGATAGTCATGTTACCTAGTTCCTAGCGGTCGTAATCATCGTACGTTACCATGAGCGCACGTGAGTTAATCTGGCGGAGTGTTTCGAGTCCTACTGATACAACAATGAGGAGTCCGGTACCACCAATTGCCAGGTTCGTATTTGTAATACCTGTCAGTTGGAAAAGAAGGAACTCAGCGATAAACGGCGTGACTGCGATAAGACCAAGGACAACTGAGCCGAAAAGGATCAGACGGTTAACAGTTCGCGAGAGGTACATTTCGGTCTGCTTGCCTGGGCGAACTCCTTCAATGAATCCACCTTGCTTTTGAAGGTTCTCGGCGATTTCGCTCGCGTTAAAGACGATACCAGTATAGAAGTAGGTAAAGAAGATAACGAGTACAAAGTACGTGATTGGGTAGATGAATGCTTCCCAACCTGAACCGGTGAATGCACCAGGGTTTGGAGCTTGGAACCAGAGAATAAGGTTGTTCGCAAGTTCTGCATATGCAGGGTTGGCTGTGGCCTTAAGAATCTGACCAACAAACGCTGGGAGTGACAAGAACGCAACTGCGAAGATCACTGGAATCACACCGGCAGCAATGAGCTTAATTGGAAGAATACTCTTTACTCCACCGTAGCTACTGTTACCCTGGACACGCTTTGCGTAGTTAATCGTAATGACGCGCTGAGCCTCATTGATTTTGACCAGGAAGTAAAGGAGCGCAAGGGATGCAAGTAGAATTGCCAGAATAGCCCAGAATAGTGTTGGATTCACTGGAATCGCAAACCAGTTAAACACTTGGAGCGAACCGTTCTCGGTGCTAAAGAGTGACGTTGCAAAGGTTGAAAGAATCGATGGAAGTTGGCTAATAATACCTGCGAAAATCAGGAGGCTAATACCGTTTCCGATTCCCTGCTCTGTAATGAGCTCACCGAGCCACATAAGCAGCACTGAACCAGCGGTCATAGCGGTAACAGCGACAATCCATTCGATTGCGGTTGGATCTGCTAATACCGTTGTGTTACCGGCAAGGACTGTTTGTCGCAAGATAAAGATGAACGCAATAGATTGAACGATAGCAAGTGGCACCGTAACCATACGAGTCCATTGGTTAATTTTACGGCGACCAGATTCACCGTCTTTGTGAAGTTCTTCAAGACGAGGAATTGCCTTTGTAAGAAGCTGTGTAATAACAGATGCGGTAATGAACGGAGTAAGACCCACGAGCACAATAGAGAAACTCGCAAGTGCACCACCAGAAAGCAAGTTCAAGAACCCACCGAAATCAGTACCGCTTACAACGCTGTTAATGACCTCTCGGAGCTGTGTAGGCTCAGCGAGTGGCACTGGCACGTGAGCCAGCAAACGGTACGCAATTATGATACCTAATACAACTAATAGACGCTTTTGCATGTCGCGGTTTTTCAGCGAGCGAAAGATTGTTTTCCAATTCATCAGACTTTTCCAGACTACCCCGAAGTTACTTATACAATTTGTATTTGATTATACTACAGATACCAGCAGTTATCTAGCTATATCAAGAATATTGTAATTTATAACTATTTGTGGTATAATATACATCAGCAAATCCATCTTAATCATGCCTAACCCTTCTTTTCACGAAATAATTACAGAACCAATTCCTATTATTGAGCAGGTCCCTTCTCCTGTCTCTTTAAAGCATGAGCGTGCGAAATTCATTGGCGGTATGGCAATTTTCGCCATCGGGAGCATTGCGCTTGGTACAGCCCTTGGATCAGCCATAGTTGCGGTAGACCGCCACAGGTATATTCAGGAAATTCTTGATAATGCGATGCCTTCCGAAACGGAACAAAATCAAGAAGTCAACGAACTGGCTTTTGAGATGCTTGGTACTGAATTATTTGTTGACTGTAACACCGATAAAATCAAAGAGCATATGGCAGCATCGAACGATGACTCGGACACACTTGCGTTCGTACAAATTTTTAAGATTAACGACGAGACCTATGTTCCTCCTTATGTCACAATGCAAGGCGTACTCTGTAACGACTTGCTAACATTCCCTCGGATGGAACGGCCTGATGCAAACGGTGAAGGTATTTCCGATGTTACGTACCGCATACGCGCAACCGAATTTGCTAAAGCCGCAGCGATACTTCTCCACGAAGCGGAGCATATCAATTTAATCTTTAATGAGGCCAAAGCAACTTGCTATGCAGTCCAAAAGCTACCTGAAATCATTGAACCTTATTTCGAAAGCTCCGAAGATGCACTTAAATACTCGGAAGATGCAGCCCTTGAACTCAGCTTTAAGCTCGAGCCAGAATATATCTCCGACGAATGTGAACCTGGAGGTGAATACGACCTGGGTATTAGCACCGTCTACACAACCGACGATCTCGACTTCGGAGCAAAATAAAAACACCCCAGAATACGGGGTGTTTTTATTGTAACAATGAACTACTTGTCGTTAGATTCAGCAGTCTTAGTACTTTGCTTAAGTGGAACTGCAGTCTTTACGAATGAGCCACCAGCCTTAGCAATTGCTTCTTGTGAAGACTTACTTGCGCCAGCTACCTTTACGGTAAGAGCGGCTGTAAGTTCACCACGAGTGATAACCTTCACTGTGTGGAAAGGAGTACCAACGTAGCCTTGCTCGAAGAGCGCAGCGTTGTCGACAGTTGTACCCTTGAAGTCGTTGAGTGTATCAAGATACACAACTTGTGCAGGGGTGCGGATACTCTTGAATCCACGAGCCTTAGGCACAGCACGTACGAGTGTACGTTGTCCACCTTGGAAAGTAGCGCCGAGCTTCTTACCAGTACGTGAACCTTGTCCCTTGGTACCACGACCAGCAGTTTTACCACCGCCGGCTGAAATACCACGACCTACACGCTTGCGGTCTTTGTTAGCATCAGCGAGGAGTTCGTTATACTTAGTCATTACTTGTCCCCCTTCTCTACTTCTGCAGGAGCTTTTTCAGCTTTTTCTGCTGGCTTTGCAGCCTTCTTAGTAGTCTTAGGTGCGTTGAGCCATTCTTCCTTAGGAACAAGACCACGAAGCGCTTCGATAGTTGCGTACGCGATGTTTACCTTGTTTGTAGAGTTGAGTGACTTAGAAAGTAGGTTACGAATACCAGTTACACCGATAATTGAACGAACCACACCACCGGCAATAATACCGGTACCAGGAGCTGCAGGCTTTAGAAGCACGCGAGCACCACTGTACTTAACTTCGTTATCGTGAGGAATAGTTTCGTTCACGATTGGAATAACAATGAGGTTCTTCTTAGCGATGTCGGTTGCCTTCTGAACAGCAGTTTGCACGTCTGTTCCCTTAGCTACACCTACACCAACCTTGTTCTTGCGATCACCCACAACAACGAGAGCCTTGAAGCGGAAACGACGTCCACCCTTTACTACACGTGAGACACGGTCGATGTTAATAACGAGTTCTTCGAACTGCTTTGGTTCTTGTGGAGTTTGGTCGCGGCGTGGGCCACGGTTGTTTCCACCACGTTGTCCTTGCCCGCCACGTTGGCCACCACGAGGAGCGTTTCCTTGAGGTGCTGCTGCAGCTGGAGCGGTTGCTTGTTGTACGTCAGCCATATTAGAACTCCAATCCTTCCTTACGTGCTGCGTCAGCGAGTGCTGCGAGACGTTGTGCGTACTTACGGCCGTTGCGGTCGAAAACGATTGACGTAATCTTTGCCTTCTTAGCCTTCTTTGCGATCTCAGCGCCAATAACTGCAGCTTTCTCAGTCATTGTGCCAGTTTGCTTTGAACCAACAGTTGTCGCCGCTGCAATCGTGTGTTGCTTTACGTCGTCAACGAGTTGTGCACTAATGTGCGTGTTTGAAATAGTAACCGTAAGGCGTGGACGTTCAGTGGTACCAGATACCTTTGCACGAACGCGGGCAGCACGGAGGCTACGGTTAACAAGCTTCTTGTCGAGGTTAGCCATGATTACTTACCTGCCTTTCCTGCTTTTCGAAGAATAACTTCGTCGGCATACTTAATTCCCTTACCCTTGTAAGGTTCAGGCTTCTTAAGTGAACGGATTTCAGCTGCAGTCTGACCGACCATTTGCTTGTCGATACCACGTACAGTGATTTCCATCTTGTTCACTTCAAGTTGCACACCATCGCGCGCCTTGTAGGTTACTTGGTGTGAGAACCCGAGTGCCATCTTGATTTCTTGGCCACCGCCTTCTACGCGGAAACCGACACCGTTAACTTCGAGCTTCTTTTCGTAGCCTTCAGTGACGCCGACGACAGCGTTGTTAAGGAGTGCGCGTTGCAATCCGTGTTGTGCCTTAGCGATGCGCTGGTCGTCTTTACGAGCAACAAGTGCATTGCCATCCTCTTGGGTAACAGTAACGTCAGAGAGATGCGGTACAACGAGCTGGCCCTTAGGACCAACAACGGTAATAGCATCATCAGCGACCGTGATTGTCACGCCTGAGGGAATTTGAATTGGTAGTTTTCCGATTCGACTCATGATTTATTCCATTCTTATGGCACGAGTGAGAAGTGTTTGTCTTTGTGCTTCGATCACCTTTCGGCGATACTAGCGCAAAATCTCCCAGATTTCACTCGCAAATTTATATCTAGATAATAGTAGCACGTTAAGAGGTAAATAGCAAGTCAGGCAACCACTCGCAAATAAAAAAGAACCCTCAAATGAAGGCTCTTTTTTATTCGAAGCATTTAACTAGTAAACACTAAGAAGGAGTTCACCACCAAGACGTTGCTTAGTAGCTTCTTGTCCAGTAACAACACCCTTAGATGTGCTCACAAGAACGATACCACGACCACTCTTAACACGTGGAATTTCGGTTGCACTTACGTACACACGGCGTCCAGGCTTAGAAAGGCGCTTGATTTCGTTAATTGTTGAGTTCTCTCCAGGTTTGTTGATTGTTACAACAAGAATGTCGCGAGGCTTAGCTGATTCAACCTTAACGGCAGTAACGTAGCCAGCTTTCTTGAGTTCTTGTGCGACGGTTACCTTCAATTTGCTTGAAGGAACAGTGATTTCATTCTTTCCAACCATCACGGCGTTACGAATACGGGTGAGGAGGTCAGCGATTGGGTCAGTTGATTGTAATGACATATCTTTTTCCTTTCCTACCAACTACTCTTTGTAATGCCTGGGATTTCTCCCTTTGATGCTTTTTCGCGGAAGTTAATACGGCTAAGGCCGAAACGGCGCATGTAACCACGTGGGCGTCCATGAAGGGCGTCACGGTTCTTCCAGCGAGTTGGAGAACTGTTCTTAGGGAGTTTTTGGAGACCGTCTTGGTCGCCGAGTTCCTTAAGTTCAGCACGCTTTGCAGCATACTTCTGAATCATTTTCTTTCGCTTTTCGTCGCGAGCGACTGCAGATGTTTTAGCCATTAGCGTGTGCCTCCTTCTTTCTCAAACGGCATACCGAATTTTACGAGCATCGCTTTGCTTGCTTCCTTGCTTCCGTTTTTAACAACGAAAGTAATTTGGAGGCCGTGAACGTGCTGTGTTTCTTCGAAGCTGAGTTCTGGGAAAATTGACTGGTCAGTAACGCCAAGGTTGTAGTTTCCACCCTTGTCGAATGCCTTACCGCTCACACCGTGGAAGTCACGAACGCGTGGAAGGTCAATGTTTACGAGGCGGTCGAGGAATTCGTACATACGAGAACCACGAAGTGTTACAGAAAGACCAACACGGTTCATACCAGCACGGATCTTGAAGCCTGCAATAGACTTCTTAGCCATACGGTCGATAGGTGATTGACCAGTAATCTTAGTGACGGTGTTGCGTACTACTTGGTAGTGCTGCTTGTCGTCCTTGTTCTTACCGATTCCCACGCTGACAATAATCTTTTCAAGCTTTGGCACTTCGTTAATGTTCGAAAGACCGAGTTCGGCTTGAAGTTCCTTGGCCAACTTTTCGTTGTACAAGGCTTTCAGGCGAGGAGCGGTGATAGTAGTAGCTTTAGCCATTACTTGATCTCCTTACTATTAGCTTGACGTGCAACACGTGTAGTGCCGCCATCAGCGTTCTTTACGTATCCGACACGACTGGTTTTGCCAGTCTTTTCGTCAATCACAAGTGCAACCTTTGAAAGTGGCATTGGGACGTGAATGTCCTTTGAACCACCGCGTGGGTTTACTGCGCTTGGCTTAACGTGACGGTGCTTTTGACCAATACCTTCAAGGACTACTTCGTTCTTAGCAGTAAATACTGCCAAAACTTTAGCGGTTGTTCCCTTGTGAGAGCCGCTGATAACCTTAACAGTATCGCCCTTCTTGATTCGCTTTACAGCAGGCATATTAGAGTACCTCCGGAGCTAGGCTAATGATCTTGTTGTATCCAAGGTCACGAAGTTCACGAGGAACTGGACCAAAGACACGAGTACCCTTAGGGGTCTTGTCGTCGTTAATGATAACTGCAGCGTTGTCGTCGAAAGCAATAGTGCTTCCGTCTTTGCGCTTGATTTGGTTCTTCGTACGAACAACCACAGCCTTCACAACTGACTTCTTCTTTACAGTACCGGTCGGGTTCGCGTCTTTAACGGTAGCGACGATAACGTCACCAACGTGTGCATAACGACGGCCTGTGCCACCGAGAACACGGATACAAAGGATTTCCTTTGCGCCACTGTTGTCAGCAACCTTAAGACGAGATTCTTGTTGGATCATGTTACTTCTCCTCCTCGCCTTCAACATCGGACTTAAGTTCGATGCTTCCGTGTGAACGTTCTACGATGTTCGCAAGCACGAAAGACTTACGCTTAGAGATTGGACGAGTTTCAGTAATAGTAACTCGGTCGCCTTCGTTTGCTTCGTTCTTTTCGTCGTGTGCGATGTACTTACGGTTCACAGTGTACTGCTTACCATAAATTGGGTGTGTTTCACGGCTTGTTACGGTAATAACAATCGTCTTGTCAGCCTTATCAGAGGTGACAATACCGGTCAATGTCTTTGCCATATTAGTTTGCCTCCTTAGCGGCTGCGAGCTCTGCTTGCTTTACAGCAGTCAGGGCGCGAGCGATTGATTTACGTTGAACTGTAAGAACGTGTGGGTTCACCAGTTCGCCCATTTGGTGACTACGGCGAGATTCGCGGTGGTCGTGTTGAAGTTTTACAACTTCTTCATTCAACTGTGCGAGAGTCTTCACTTCAGTAGCCTTCTTAGCTGGAGCCTTAGTGGTTTTCTTAACGTCAGCCATTATGCTTGCTCCTTCACGATAAACTTAGTCTTCACAGGAAGCTTGTGTGCCGCAAGGCGCATTGCTTCACGTGCAACAGCTTCGTCTACACCCTTCATTTCGAAGAGGACAGTTCCGGCCTTTACACGAGCTACGAAGAACTCAGGGTTACCTTTACCACCGCCCATCTTTACGTCTTGTGGCTTACGGGTTCGCGGAAGGTGTGGGAAGATGCGAATCCAGATTTTACCACCACGCTTGATGTAGCGGGTCATCGCCTGACGAGCTGACTCGATTTGGCGAGAAGTGATGTCGTTGTTCTGCTGCGATTGGAGAGCGTAGTCGCCGAAAGCAATGTAGTTACCAGAAGTAGCTACGCCGTCGTTGCGACCTTTGCGAACCTTTCGGTGTTTCATTTTCTTAGGAAGTAACATACCGATTAGACCCTTTCACCCTTGTAGATCCAGACCTTCACACCAACGATACCAGCACCAGGAAGTGCAGCACGTGCAGTGTGGAAGTCGACGTCAGCACGAAGCGTGTGAAGTGGCACTGAACCTTCACTCACCTTTTCACGGCGAGCCATTTCAGCGCTGTTCAGACGACCAGATACTTGGATACGAACACCCTTTGCACCGGCAGCCATAACGTTTTGTGATGACATCTTAAGTGCACGGCGGAAGTTACCACGTCGCTCAAGTTGGTGAGCGATGTTTTCGGCAACGAGCTTAGCACTAAGGTCAGGACGCTTAACTTCTTCAATATTGATACGAACTGGAAGACTTGCGATCTTTTCGAGTTCGCTTTTGAGTTCGGTAACGCCAGCACCACCACGACCGATAACAACACCTGCTTTAGCAGTGTGGATTGTAACGGTAACGAGGTTAGCAGAACGCTCAATCTCTACGCGAGCAATGGTTGGACGGCTCGCGAATCGCTTTTCAATGAGCTCACGAATTTTGATGTCTTCGATAAGCAGACGAGAAAAGTCTTTCTTGTGGGCAAACCAGCGTGAATCCCAGTTCTTGTGAACCTGGAGACGGAAACTGATTGGATTAACCTTCTGTCCCATTATTTCTTCTCCTCTTTCTTCGCTGGCTTAGCAGCAGGCTTCTTGGCAGCAGTCTTAGGAGCAGTCTTTGCAGGTGCTTCTGTAACAGCAACTTCAGCGGCCTTTGCAGGTGCCTTCTTTGGTTTCAATTCACCAGTTACCTCTACCAAGATGTTTGAAGACTTCTTTTGGTATGGCAATGCACGTCCGCGGCTTGCAGGATTGAAGCGCTTCATACGAGTACCAGTGGTAACTGAGAGTGTTTTGATAACAAGTGTTTTGCCGTCAAAACCGTGGTTGTTAACAGCGTTTGCCTGAGCACTTTCGATCGCCTTGATAACAGGGCGAGCTGCGCGCTTAGGTGTGTGGTTCAGGATTACGATAGCATCAGCTACCGTACGGCCACGGACAAGGCTCGCAACCAAACCAACCTTACGAGGGGTTTGGTCAACGTTCTTAGCGTAAGACCGTACAACTTGTACTTCAGTCATTACTTCTTGTCCTTTCCACCGTGCTTGCGGAACTTACGAGTTGGGCTAAACTCACCGAGTTTGTGACCAACCATGTTTTCGCTTACAAGCACTGGTACGTGTACCTTACCGTTGTGCACGGCAATAGTACGACCCACCATGTCTGGGGTAATCGTGCTAGCACGAGCCCAAGTCTTGATGATAGTTCGGTCGTCGAGAGTCAAGGCCGCCACTTTTTTAGCGAGCTTGAAGTCTACGAAAGGACCTTTTTTCAGTGATCGACTCATATTACTTCTTCCTCTTCGCGTCGTGGCGCGACTTAACAATATGGCCAGCTACGTCTTTACGACGACGGGTACGGTAACCAAGAGTCAATTGACCCCATGGCGTCTTTGGTGTTCCACCAATACCGTGAGCACCACCGTCACCACCACCATGAGGGTGATCTACTGCGTTCATGGCAATACCACGAACACCAGGACGAATACCCTTACGTCGGTTGCGACCGGCTGAACCGATTTTGACATTTTGGTGCTGAACGTTACCGACAACACCGATAGCAGCGGTAGCCTCAAGTCGGAACTTGCGAACTTCGCCAGAAGGGAGACGCACCTGTGCGTATTCGCCTTCTTTTGCCATCAACTGAGCCTTTACACCAGCAGAACGTACCATTTGTGCGCCCTTACCTGGGTGAAGTTCAATTGCGTAGATTTGAGTACCAACTGGAATGTTGGCGAGTGGGAGGCGGTTTGATTGCTCGATTGGAGCTTCCGCACCACTGTGAATTACCTTGCCTACAGTCATAGAGGTATCTGCAAGGATGTAGTGGTAAAGACCGTTTTGGTCTTTTACACGAGCAATGCGAGCTGAACGGTTAGGGTCATACTCGATGTGCTCAACGGTGACAACAGCACCTGCTGGAAGGTTGTGGTTCATGAGACGGTAGTGGCGCTTAACACCTCCACCGCGGTGACGAACAGTAATGCGACCAGAGTTGTTGCGACCAGCGTTTTGCTTCTTGCTCTTCGTAAGGCTCTTAAGAGGCTTACGAGTAGTGATGTCGCTCAAGTCTTGAGACGTCATACCACGACGAGCAGGAGTAGTTGGGTTATATTGCTTAAGCGCCATTACTTCTTCTCCTCCTCGGCTGGTTGTTCGAAGATAGCGAGTGAGCTACCTTCTGCCAAGGTTACATATGCTTTCTTGCTGTCAGAACGAGTCGTTGTACCTGGGTAGCGGTTCTTTCCACGTGAGAAACGAACAGCCTTTCCATTTTGTACAAGAGTCTTGAGAGCCTTTACTTCAACACCGTACTGTTCTTTTACAGCGTCGGTGATTTCATTTTTGTTTGCAGACAGTGGGACGTTAAATACGTACACGTTCTTCTGCGAAAGACCGTAGGCCTTTTCAGTTGTTACAGGAGTAACGAGGATGGTTGAGAGATTCTTAGCCATATTACGCCTCCTCCTTTACGAGCCAGCTCTTAAGAGTTGGAACTGATGCAGTTGAAAGTACGATGTTGTCAGCATTAAGAATGTGGAACACGTTGAGGTACTTAGTACCAATGAGTAGCACGTTCTGAATGTTGTTCGTAGCACGGATGATCTCTGGAGTCTTTTCGTCAACGACGATAAGAGTCTTTCGTTCAAACTTGTTGTCGCTAAGGAACTTCACAATCTCAGCTGTCTTGCCGGTTGTCTTAACGTCGATGACGCTAATCTTACCTGCTTTGTCAGCGAGGGTAAGCGCTTGCTTTACAGCTTGGCGCTTAGATTGAGTTGTGATTTTCTTAGAGTAGTTTTCGTTGCCGCGTGGACCGAATACGATACCACCGCCGCGCCAAATTGGGTTTCGGCTTGAACCGAAACGTGCACGACCAGTACCCTTTTGCTTCCATGGCTTCTTACCACCACCGCGGACTTCGCCACGAGTTTTGGTAGATGCAGCGCTCGTACGAGAGTTAGCAAGGTATGAATCGTATGCAAGCTTTAGTAGTTCGTGATTATTCACTTCTACTGCGAAGACTTCCTTTGGAAGGTCGTTCTTCTGAGTTTTAACAGCTTCAGCCATTATGCCTTACCTCCGATAACGATGAGGCCCTTCTTTGGACCTGGCACTGCGCCCTTAAGGCCGATAAGGTTATTTTCGACATCGATGTAGCTCACTACCAAGTTCTTTACAGTAACTTGTTCGTGGCCCATACGGCCGGCCATGCGCTTACCCTTGAATACCTTTTGTGGGTACATCGAACCAATTGAACCTGGCTTACGGGTGTTACCCTTTCCACCGTGGGTTTTCTTGTGGCGTTCGAAGTTGTGCCTCTTAATAGTTCCGGCGAAACCTTTACCCTTGCTAATACCAGTAGCGTCAACTACATCGCCTAGCTCGAATGCGGTTACGTCGATTGTGCTTCCGACTGTCAGTTCTTCTGACTCGTCTTCCACGCGGAACTCACGAATATACTTCGGAGTTACGTTGGCTGCCTTAAGGTGTCCAGCCACGGCCTTGCTCAAGTTCTTACCCTCATCAAAACCTACTTGGACAGCGTTGTAACCGTCGGTGTCGACGGTTTTTACTTGAGTCACTGTCACAGGCCCAGCTTGAATCAACGTCACAGGTACTGCGCGTCCATCCTCACTGATGATTTGGGTCATACCAATTTTGGTACCGAGAAGTGCTTTCATGCTCTTCATTCTCCCACTTAAAATTCTTGGTGGGAGGCAGTATCCTTCGATATGTTCCTTGCGAAACACCTCTGCTGGACTTACCAATTCACCAAGAATCGTCTGTTATTTCTTATAGTAAAGTTACCTATCTGACTGTATCATAAACGACCTCGAGAGTCAACCCCTATGGACGCATGCACCCTTGTGCACGGAAAAAGCTTGTGTTTATACACAACATTCTGCATACTCTATGGTAGAAATGCGTTAATTTTAGCTTAAAAAGGGCATCATCATGGCAACGACCAAGAAGAAAACAACAACAAGCAAGAGCGTTCCTAAGAAAACAACCGCAAGAGCGGCTGTTGCAAAGAAGGCGCCGGTAAAGAAAACGGCTGCAAAGAAGCCTGCTGCAAAGCGAGCAAGTACCAAGAAGCAGGCAGAGATGCGCTCATTCCGCGTCGCTAAAGACCAGCAGGAATTCAGTACCTTTAGGGTGACTCGTCAAACAGTTTACTGGATTATCCTCGTAGCATTTATCATTTTTGCGCAACTTTGGATCCTCAAGCTCCAAATTGAAGTCGCAACTCTTATCGATGCGCAACAAACACAGCTGATTAATAACTAAGTTTATTAATCAAATATAAAAATAACCCCTCATAATGAAGGGTTATTTTTTTGTTTCGTAAAACTACATACGAATTTCTGCGTCGACGCCAGCTGGAAGGCTGAGGTTTTGCAGACTGTCGATAGTCTTAGGAGTTGCGCCAGTGATGTCGATAAGACGCTTGTGCACGCGCATTTCGAATGTTTCACCACCCTTTTTGTACACGTGTGGAGACTTCACAACTGTGAAAGTACTACGACGAGTAGGAAGTGGTACTGGACCAGCGATTGAAGCGCCGGTACGGATAGCCGTGTCGATAATTTGCTTTGCTGATTGGTCGATAACCTTGTGGTCGTATGCCTTAAGGCGAATACGAATACGTAGTCCTTCTTGTTCTGCCATATGGAAGAAACCTTTCCTGCCCGTAACGCTGGACTGCGGCTCCGTAACCTCTGCTCGAATCGTATCCACTGAAGAAATTAATCTTGGGTTTACGTCTGGCCGAGTTCTCGGAACAATTAATAATACCTTGGTAGTATACTACAGGCTCACTCGATTGACAATACGCCGTATCTGTTATGCAGTAGTAAACTAATAATCTCCGCCGCTGATATTCCAGTATTGTTCAAGTGTCTTAATACCCTTCGCCTGCATGTCTTTCGCGACATCCGTTCCTACATACCGATAGTGCCACTCTTCAGCCTTATAGCCTGTAATATCTTCATACCCCGCGTAGTATCGTTGAATAAATCCATAGTCGGCTGCATTTTGCTGGAACCACTTGTATTGAGGGGTGGTGCCAAAACAATCGAGCGTACACCCGCTTGCGGCTACGTCAAATGCAAACCCGGTTTGATGCTCGCTATAGCCAGCCCGTGCGCTGTATGTATCCGCACCCTCGGCACCACTAATTGAAACCCAGCGATTGTATGTTGAGATCTGTGTCGTGTATGAACGGTAGCTACTGGTGACATAAAACGGCTGTCCGGCTGCTGATGCGGCCGTGTATAGCTTATTAAACGAATCGATTGCCTTGGCGCTCAGTGTCGCACCCCTTGAAGTAACAAGATCAGCAGGTGTGTAATTGAGGGGTTGGACGCAGTGCTTCTTATTCACAATGACGTCAACAGATGCCGGGTTGTTATGTGTAGTAGCAGAATTACACGCCTTAGAGTCAGTAATGGGCCCGGTGCCAGTCTTAGCCTGCTCGGCAGCGTCTTTGGCTGCCGCCTCTTGGCGTGCTTTCTCTTCAGCTTCTTGTTGCGCCTTTTTTACTTGCGCTTCTTTTACGATGACGGCAGTTTGTGCCTTTGTTTCTTCGGTTTGTTTATTTGTCGTCTCTACATACGAATTGGTCGCAAGCGCGTACCACGTAAGTGAGCTAGCCGTAACGGCAATCGCTAGAATAATTAATAGTACTGAATATAAATGCTTGTGAAGCCATTTGCCAATAGCTTTTGACCTCTTTTTTCCCATATATATTATCTTACTACACTCCTTTGCTATACTGAGTTTATACTTGTGCTTAAACTTATATAAAGGAGACACTCCGTGCAAGACAACAATACGACGCCATCAACCGATGCGCCAACACCAACCGCCCCAGAACTCAGCCCAGCTCCAGGTGCAACACCTGTAGTCCCCCCAGTGCCTGAACAACCAGAATTCACGACACCAGTCACTCCAACCGCTGAAGCTGCCTCAGCCGCAGCCGCAACCGCTCCAGCGGCAGCAGCCCACGTACCTGGTGCCAAGAACCACCTCGTAGCCTTGCTACTCTCAATCTTCCTCGGTAATCTCGGTATCGACCGCTTCTACCTTGGACACATCGGTGTCGGAGTTGCGAAGCTGCTTCTTTGCTGGCTTACCTTCGGTATCTGGTGGATTATCGACGTTATCCTTATTGCAACACGCAAGGTAAACAACGTCACCTGGGACAACTAGTCCTTCAATCCAAATAAAAATACTCCCGATTGCTCGGGAGTATTTTTTAGATCAATGTAGGAGAACTACTTAACGATCTTTGTAACAACACCTGCACCAACAGTCTTACCACCTTCGCGGATTGCGAAGTTAAGACCTTGCTCCATTGCAATAGGTGCAAGAAGCTTAACCTTGAAGGTAAGTGTGTCGCCAGGGATGACAAGTTCCTTGTCAGCTGGAAGTTCAACTTCACCAGTAACGTCAGTTGTACGGAAGTAGAACTGTGGCTTGTAACCCTTAGAGAATGGAGTGTGGCGTCCGCCCTCTTCCTTCTTAAGGATGTACACTTCAGCGTCAAATTCAGTGTGAGGGGTGATTGAACCCGGCTTCACGATAACTTGACCACGTTCGATTTGTTCGCGCTCGATACCACGAAGGAGGAGACCGGCGTTGTCACCAGCTTGTCCACGGTCGAGGTTCTTCTTAAACGCTTCGATACCAGTAACGGTTGAAGTTTGAGTTGCCTTAACACCAACGATTTCAACTGGGTCGTTAATGTTAATAACACCAGTTTCGATACGGCCAGTAGCAACAGTACCACGACCCTTGATTGAGAATACGTCCTCAATAGGCATTAGGAATGGCTTGTCGAGGTCACGAGCTGGTTCTGGAACGTAGCTGTCAAGAGCTGCAACGAGCTCCATGATAGCGTCTTCAGAAGCTGCGTCACCTTCAAGAGCCTTAGTAGCAGAACCCTTGATGATCGGAGCGTCTTCGTCGAAGCCGTTCTTAGCGAGAAGTTCACGAATGTCCATCTCAACGAGTTCAACGAGTTCTGGGTCAGCGAGGTCCATCTTGTTTAGGAAAACAAGAATCTTAGGCACACCAACTTGCTTTGCAAGAAGTACGTGCTCACGAGTTTGTGGAAGTGGACCGTCGTTTGCGGCAACAACGAGGATAGCACCGTCGATTTGCGCAGCACCAGTAATCATGTTCTTTACGTAGTCGGCGTGTCCTGGCATGTCCACGTGAGCGTAGTGACGACTTTCTGATTCGTATTCCTGGTGAGAGGTAGCGATGGTAATACCACGAGTACGCTCTTCAGGTGCGTTGTCAATTTGGTCGTATGCGACAGCTTTGTTTACGTCGCTTGGAAGCTTCTTAGCAAGTACGTTCGTGATAGCTGCAGTAAGAGTAGTCTTACCGTGGTCAACGTGACCCATAGTACCAACGTTTACGTGAGGCTTGCTTCGGTCGAAATCTGCCATTTTAGTTAGTTCTCCTTTAATAATTATTTTCGCACAGGATAAAATACCCCACGGCGTATGCTCCGATTATACCCTGTTTTTACTTAAGAGTAAAGAGTCCTTCCACTAGTCTAGCCGAGATTTAAAGAATATACCATTCAATCTGGTTGAGATAAATTCAGGCAACTTCCGAAGAGGGTTGAAGCGTTGCAATTTGGCGTACAAATACAATGAACCAGCAAAAGATAATTCCTGCACATACGAGCTCAAATGCCGTGAGGTTGAAGTATTTCGTTACGAACAGGAGAATTCCCACTATCAGCCCTGCAAGCATTGCATACGAGGCAGTATAAAATGACCTATCAAGAAATGGCATAAACTTCGGGAGCCCAATCATAAGAATGATGAAGAGGACCCCCATGCCGCTGGCTGCAATGTTGTGGATGAGCAAATGGTCTTCGTAATTAAACAGACCTACAAACGCAAGTGCCGCACCTGTCGCCATAAGGAGTCCGCCGGCAATAGCCACTCCCCTTTTTCTTTCACCCAAACTTCGCTGAAGCCCGTCAATAACAAGCTGTGTAATCGTAATCACGACAATACCCGCCACAATTAACGTGATGTTAAACGTAAATGCCGCGACGGGATTACCTGCACCTAAAGAGCTAAAGTGATACTGCCACCAAGTTGGATCTTGCATCGACATAGCACTCGTAAGAACGCCAGCACCTAAGAATGTAGCGAGGATGACCGACAGACTCTCAAGTGTAAGTGTATCAACGAGCGGATATACCATATAACTGACTCCAGCCACCGATAAAGCCACGATGACCGAAGCCGCCAGGGCATTGAGCTCTAGCCCCTTAAACGCATGCTGAAGGAGAAAGAATAAAGCCGAAAGCAACAAAAATACAAGTGAGGCATGAACAAAAGCCACCGATCCTCGTTTCGTCCAATGACTCGCGGCATGAATGATCCGATGAGATCGTTTCTCGAGCATACTCATCCTCGGTACGCGCCAAGCGATTAAAAACATTATGAAGGTAATGAGCGCCGCAAGTAGTGCCGCAGTTAGTCCGATTGAATACCTGCCAAAAAGTGGCGGTGTCTGGTCTGCGAAGTATAGAAGTCCGAATGTGAGACCGACGAGGCCCGTGATAAAAGCAGCGTAGATTGATTTGCGCTCAGCAACGATCGATAACGACACTTCCTTGCCTCTCATACCGCCCACTATAGCACTTACAAGAAAATAAAATAGAGCGAATTTCTCCGCTCTATTTTAAGTGCATTGCTTGCGATTACTTGTTAGTACGCTTTGCAATGATTTCAGCTGCAACGTTTGGTGGTACTTCTTCGTATTGAGAAAGTTCCATAGTTGAGGCTGCACGACCTTGGCTCATTGAGCGAATGTCGTTAGTGTAGCCGAAGAGGCTTGCAAGTGGAACGTATGCACGAACCAACTTAGCGCCACCAGGGATGTCTTCCATAGCGTCGATACGGCCACGGCGAGAGTTAAGGTCACCGATGATGTCACCCATGAAGTCTTCTGGAGTTGAAACTTCCACCTTCATGACTGGCTCAAGGATAACTGGCTTCGCTTTTGGAATACCTTCCTTAACAGCGAGAACACCGGCAAGGTTAAAGGCAAGTTCGCTTGAGTCGACATCGTGGTATGAACCGTCGTAAAGCGTAGCCTTAACACCGATCATTGGGTAACCAGCGATCACACCACCTTCAAGAGTATCTTTAATACCCTTTTCAACTGGCTTACGGTACTCTTGTGGAACAACTCCACCCTTAATTTCGTCAGCCCATTCGAAGCCTTCGCCGGATTCGGTTGGCTCGAAACGGATCCATACGTCACCGTACTGTCCACGTCCACCTGATTGCTTCGCGTGCTTACCTTGTGCTTCTGCAACACCACGAATGGTTTCACGGAAGGCAACTTGTGGTTCACCAATGTTTGCTTCGACGTTAAATTCGCGCTTCATACGGTCAACAAGGATGTCGAGGTGAAGCTCACCCATTCCTGACATAATTGTCTGGCCAGTTTCTTCGTCGGTGTGAATACGGAAAGTAGGGTCTTCTTCAGCGAGACGTTGGAGAGCGATACCCATCTTTTCTTGGTCGGCCTTAGTTTTTGGCTCAACAGCAATCGATACAGGCGGTTCTGGGAATTCGATTGACTCAAGGATGATTGGGTTCGCAGGGTCTGCAAGCGTGTGACCAGTAAAGGTACTCTTAAGACCAACAACTGCAGCGATGTCACCAGCACCTACAGAGTCGATTTCTTCACGCTTGTCGGCGTGCATACGAACGATACGTCCGATACGCTCTTTTTCACCAGTAGTGGTGTTAAGAATGTAGCTACCAGCGCTGAGCTTACCGCTGTAAACACGAACGAAGATAAGACGACCAACAAATGGGTCAGTTGCAATCTTAAACGCAAGTGCAGAAAGTGGTTCGTTGTCAGCAGGTTGACGCTCAATGAGGTCACCAGTCTTAGGGTTGGTGCCTTGGATAGCATCAACGTCGAGTGGAGATGGGAGGTAGTCGTTTACAAGGTCAAGAACCTTTTCAACAATCACGCCACGTCCGTCACCACCAGTTACGAGGAAGAAGTCACCAGCAAGAACACGCTTGCGAAGTGCACGCTTAAGGTCTTCAACGGTGATTGACTCTTCGCCTTCGTTAAGGAAACGTTCGAAGAGTTCGTCTTCTGCTTCAACAGCTGCTTCAACCAAGAGGCTACGAGCGTTCTTTGCCTTATCGAGCATGTCAGCAGGAATTTCACCTTGGACAAGTGCTTTGTCGGTGTAGTCGCTGTAGGTGTAAGCCTTCATGTCAACGAGGTCAACAAGACCGTTGATGTCTTTTTCAAATCCAATAGGAAGGTGGATAGGAAGTGCGTGCTTAGAGAGACGGAGGTGAATAGTATCGAGAGACTTATAGAAGTCACCACCAATTTGGTTGATCTTGTTAATGAAACAGATACGAGGCACACCGTACTTGTTAGCTTGGCGCCATACAGTTTCGGTTTGTGCTTCAACGCCCATCTTACCGTCGAAGACAGTAACGGCGCCGTCGAGAACACGGAGTGAACGTTCAACTTCAGCGGTAAAGTCGATGTGACCTGGGGTGTCGATAATGTTGATCTTGTGACCCTTCCAGAATGCAGTCACGGCAGCAGAAGTAATCGTGATTCCACGTTCTTTCTCTTGTGCCATCCAGTCAGTTGTTGCGCTGTCACCGTCAGCACCACGAACTTCACCAATCTTGTGGTTAATACCAGTACGGTAAAGAATACCTTCTGTTGTTGTGGTCTTACCCGCGTCGATGTGGGCAATAATACCAATGTTACGGTAGTCCTTTAGTGGGACATTCTGTTGAGCCATAGTCTCTCGTCTCTCTTTCCTTAAATATTTTGGGCCATAGAAAATAGCGCTTTAAGGCTATTATAACAGATTATTCTTCTCGGTCATAGACCTCCTGAAAAGATTGCCCGGCTGCCTAGAACTTAACGCTCGTAATCGATTCGAAAGGAATAAGCTTCTGAATGTCGCCATCGTCTACAAGTATCGCTGGCTCCGTCTCATCTTCTTCACTATCAGGCATCACCACGAGAGATACCTTTCCAGCGATGAGCGACTCAATTTCCATAACTCCTTCGAATAATTCTTTGTATCCAAATTGCATACGTCGTTGACTACCAATGGTATCTGCAATTGTAGACGCAATCAGTGCCGAATGTTCCGGACTTTGCCGAGCCTGTATTGCCCCAGCCGCGCCAATTCCGGTAAACACCCGAGGATTGAGCAGTTCAGTGAACGCCTGTTCATCCTCCGTATGTAGTGCACGACCCAAGTTATGCAGTCGCTTCATGAATAGTGCATCTTTAAGGCCCTCCCGTGCGAGCGTATCAGCGAGACGATACTTTCCACGTGCTTTTTCGAGCTCAAGGGATACAATTCCGGGATCTTCAACCATATTTACGTAGGCTCTTGCCCGTACCATGACATCCATAACCGAAATACCCGTATTACCGAGTTCTACTTCGCGCGCATCACCACCAGCTAGGTTAAAAATTCCACCTACGAGAATTGAGTATAACTCGACACCTTCTTCGCGTTGCACAACAGAACCCAACGTTCCCGCGTAAGTACCTTGTACTGTTTCGAGATCTTTCAAAGGTCGAAGTGCATCTTCTTTTAGGACAATCGCGATGCCCTCTTCTTCGGTAGATTCGTCATTGACAGCGCGCCATTCATAATCAGGTACCTTAACAGCATTTCCACTTAACTCAACTGGAATAAGCTGATACCCTTCTATTGTTTTAAGTCGTTCATTAATAGAACTATTAAATTTATCGTTCGCACGCGTAGCTTCGGTGACTGTTGAAAATTCTTCTACAGCTAACTGTTGGGCCTCTTCAATCAACCCATGCAAGAACTCCTCTAGCCGTTCTTCGGGTGTTCTTAATTCTGCCTCATATTCAACACTACCCATTGTTTCTACATTACTCATTCGAACCCTCATTTCCATGACTCATAAATGCAATTAGATCGTTATCAAAACTTGACTGAAAATTAGCAGATGTCAATAAATATTCATTCACCGACCTTTGGTGAATAATCCCCGACATTAACAAGGCTCCGCACCCAAGACTAAAAATACGCGAAAGTGATGGATCGGCATATAGCCCATCAGCCCAACCATCGATAACCTTTTGACCCTGCTCACCAATACGCTCTAAGCCCCCTTCGCTATATTTTCTAAGCAGAAGTGAGTTAGCCTCAAACCAGGCGCGTTCATCTTGAATCTTTTCCGCCCCCTGGGAAAGCATCCATCCATTTAATGATGAGTAGTAATCGGAAAAATCATAGTTACTACCGTAAAGGTCGTCATTCACAGGACGGGCAAGCATAAACCCTCTCGAGAAAGCATGCGCAGGTTCATACGTACTTAGCTCATCTTTGTCTGCTTCGTAAGGAATGAGCAGTGTTGAATAGCGAGAAATGGCCATATCTTGCTGCATCGCCTCGTTGTCAACTATAGAAAAGTTTGCTTCACCTTGAGCTACAACACTCGCGCCACCTTGCGCACGAAATGCTTGATCAACACGAATGAGAGCATTTTTGAAATCAGTAGATTGCGGAATAGCGCGGAATTCTAGCTCAGACATGCATGAGAGTATAGGTGAGAAAACAAATCATTTCAAGCTAAAGCACTACGCAACAATTCTTTCGTACGGAATATCGACCCTTAGGGCAGAGCGCCCAGTAGCTCTCGCAAAATCAGGAAGAATCAAATCTCTGATTTCAGGAATGGCCTCTTCAACCCGGCCCACCTCATCCAGAGAAAGGCTCGTCAGCGTACTCAAATCAATCAATCCAGTCCTATCATGCCATTCAACCTGATTAATGAACTTTCTTCTACGATCCTCAAGCTCATCAAGACTGTCAAAGCTACGGCGCGTCACTGGGTCGACATATATAACGCCTTCTTCTGACCCATCTTTTTTATGAAGCATCCTCGGCACTGCCCGCTCAGACACTTCGCGTAAATTAACAATTTGCGATGTAATTGTATAAAGATAATTTCGACGACGAAAATCGCGAACGATGGACTTCATATCAAAGTGTTCCGGCACATCGCCAGGCCTCGTCATTAAGTGAACAAAATCATGAAACTCGCGGGGAACCCAAATTTTATTAATTGGCAACTCTCGAAACTCTTGAGCAAGCCCAGGGTCTACATTAAACGTAGACTCATAATAACTTGCCTGCCAATAGAGGTGATGCTCGTCAAAGAATGGTGCTTTCCACCTATACCCCGGCTCTACAAGCGCTGAAACTTGTTCTAAGAGTGCTTTATGGTCAATAATCCCTCGCCGGTCGATAGGTGTTGCTATGGCATATTCTTCTCGAAAGTCACGCAGCGAAAGGCTTGCAAGTGCAGAGCGAACAACAGGGTCGGCAATAGGAGGCATGCGGTCGAGGCGAGTTGGTACATCATACTCAACAGCCCCTTCCACGACTAATCCCCGATTACCTTTTCCATGTGTGTGTTTCTTGCTCCCATTTGCTTATGGTTATACACCATAAGCGGGTTGTTTGTGAAGAGCAAAACAAAAAAACACCCTCGCAACGGAGGGTGTTTTCGGCTTCGGGATATTTTATTATCCGCGAGCAAAGTGTGCGAATGCACGGTTTGCTTCGGCCATCTTGTGAGTGTCTTCCTTCTTCTTGAAGGCGGCACCGGTTTCGTTGTACGCGTCAACGATTTCAAGAGCGAGGCGTTGGCTGTAAGGAATTCCCTTACGAGAGCGGGCGCTTTGCACGAGCCATGAAAAGGCGTAGTGCAGTTGGCGGTGACCAGCTACTGGGAAAGGAATTTGGTAGTTTGCACCACCAACACGGCGAGACTTCACTTCGAAGTTTGGTGAAACGTTCTTGAGTGCCTTTTCAAACACTTCAAGTGGGTTTTCACTATCAAGCTTCTTCGCAGCAGTTTCAAGTGCAGTGTATACAGCACGTTCAGCAACAAGCTTCTTACCATCAAGCATAGACTTGTTGATAAGACGTTGTACCATTACGCTTTGGTACTTGCGGTCCGGGTTAGGGATTCGCTGTAGGCTAACAGTTTTCTTACGTGGCATGACTACTTGCTCTCCTTCTTCGCACCATACTTAGAGCGACCTTGTTGACGCTTTGCAACACCTTGAAGGTCAAGGGCACCGCGAACGATGTGGTAACGAACACCTGGAAGGTCTGGCACACGACCACCACGAACGAGCACTACGGCGTGTTCTTGGAGGTTGTGACCTTCACCACCGATGTAAGCCCATACTTCGTGACCGTTTGTAAGACGAACACGAGCAACCTTACGAAGCGCTGAGTTAGGCTTCTTTGGTGTCTTAGTTGTAACCTTAATACAAACACCACGCTTTAGTGGGGCATTTTGGTCGTAATAACGCACCTTAAGTGCATTGTGAATGCGTCCAAGCGCTGGAGACTTTGACTTTTTGTTCGCAGTCTGGCGCGGCTTGCGCACGAGTTGATTGATTGTTGGCATAGAACAATAAACTTCCTCTTAAATTTAGTTAGATTTGCACCTTCTAGTTAAAGGTTTTCCCTCACCTGCGATGATAAGTCGCGTGGGTTGGGCCGACGTCAAAAGAATATTCGTGCGCCGGGTGTTCTGAGGCTCAGCATGCCTTCCAAAACGATGTTCATTTCGGCTTATCTGTCTTGTACACTTTTCAGATAAGAATGAACGGAAACTCATTGGTAATCATACCAAAAATAAGGTGTTTTGTAAAGGACTACCCCCTTAATGCTACAATAGCTCCATGAACCCTACCGAAACAGAAAACGAAAACACCCTCCGCACTGAACCCGTCCAGCTCACCAATACAGGCTCGACTCCGATCGCCACGATAGGTGTCAGTCAAGATACTAAAAAGAGCCAGGCAAGCTCCCCGTCAAAGAGCACCCTGCTTCATGTGTCGTTCTGGGGGTATATTCTTAGCCTCGCCGCCTATCTTAGCTCAGTAGTATTCACGTTTAGCGACAAGGGCAGTGCGCTCATTCTCGGAACACTCGGCATGGCAGGCATACTCTTTGTTGGTATAAGCTCGCTATTTGTGCTTAGCATGTTTATTTTCGGTATTCTTTATGCAGCGGCTAAAACAAACCACCTCCGCGCAAACGCCCAGAGGTCATCGGTTATTATATGGATCTCAATTTTTATCGGGATACTCGCGCTTCTCTATGTAATTGCATTCGTTACGTCGAATCTTAGTGCCACGATCCTTAACGCCTCTTAATACCTTACTGTTGCGATACCTTGAACGGGCTCGCGAGTCTTACTAACTCACGAATTAATTGAATTTCTTCAGGAGATGGTTCTCGCCAGCTAAACCCGATATCCTTTGAAGCCAGCGCCAATTCGACCTCTTCCTGCCAGGCGTCTACATCGTGCTTAGCACGTTCACGAACATCAACATCACCGGTCATGAGCAAGAATTCCAGCTGGTCTTTGTGCTCATACTGATCGAGTAGGCTAAAGTGGTAGCCCCGATCCTCTTCGTACGCATCATCTGTGGAAGGCGTCGGCGTATGGTGCGCTGCGTATCGCAAATCCGCGCCATTCATCTCATAGCTGAACCCACCAAGGTAGTGCCCTTCATCACTGTGTTCAGTAATAGATAGCCCAAGGTCAAGATATTCACCTTCAAACTCATGTCCATATGCAACAAGATACAGATACGATCCATCGCTGAATGACAATTGGAACGAAGCTTCACGAGCAGTTACTGTGTAGGTTTCTTCGGGTCGCTCCATTGACCGCACATTGCTGCCTAGTTGTGATAACATGCCTTTCACGCAATGGTAAAAGTTATAGAGAACAACAGCTCGTTCGTCTTCAGAGAATATCTCAGGAACGGCGAGCTCTTCAGGGACTGAAATAAATGACAGAGATTCACCTGCTTGCATATCAACCTACTATACCCCGCCCCCGTTAATATGCAACCATAACCGCAGCGAAAAATAAAACGACGCCCCGAAGAGCGTCGTTTTGAGTGCGCGAATTAACTAAGCTGCGAGCTGAACATCTTCTTCGATGTCGGCAACAACTTCTTCGTCGCTTTCGAGTGTGTCGAGTGCAGTTGCACTGTGAACACCTGTACCTACAGGAATCTTGCGACCGATGATCACGTTTTCCTTGAGGCCGTGGAGACGGTCCATACGTCCACTTACTGCGGCGTTGATGAGCACGCGGGTTGTGTCTTGGAATGATGCAGCTGAAAGCCAGCTATCAGACCAGATTGACACCTTTGTAATACCGAGGAGAAGTTGCGTGTAAGCAATTTCTTCTTTGCCTTCAGCGGCAAGTACGGTGTTTGCTTCAACAACAGCAGCACGAGAAACGATGTCACCGGTTACGAAGTCACCATCACCCGGATCTTCAACCTGAACACGGCTGAACATTTGGCGAACGATGATCTCGAGGTGCTTGTCGGCAACGTCTTGACCCTGTGCGGCGTAGATGCGAAGGACTTCGTTAATGATGTAACGTTGTGTCGCTTCAACACCCTTAAGACGCATGAGGTCGTGGAGGTTGAGTGAACCACCAGTAAGACGGTCACCCGCTTCAACAGCGTCACCACTCTTTACGAGAAGTTGGTTGTTGCCAGGAATCTCGTAACGAACAGGTGCACCGGCGTTTGCCGCGAGTACAACGAATTCGTCAGTGATTTCTACGACACCGTCGAATGGTGAAACGATTGGCTTGCTTTCGCTCTCGCCTGTTGCAAGAACATCACCAGCCTTCACGTTTGCACCGTTCTTCACGTTTGAAGTACGGCCTTCAAGGGCGATCCTCTCAACGTGACCAGCTTCTGGAGTTACTTGAACGATGTACTTCTTGCCATCTTCCCAAGCTTCAACAGAACCGGTTACTTCAGTAACAAATGCCTGTCCCTTTGGAGAACGAGCTTCGAAGAGCTCTTCAACACGAGGGAGACCCTGGGTGATGTCGCTTTCCGCCACACCTGATGCGTGGAATGTACGAAGCGTCAGCTGTGTACCAGGCTCACCGACTGATTGCGCAGCGATGACACCTACAGGTTGTGCGTTATCAACGATCTTGTTGGTAGACATGTCGATACCGTAGCTCTTACGAGGCACGCCACGAAGGTTCTTCGTAGAAAGTACTGACATAATCTTCACTTCAGAGATGCTTGCATCAGCGTCGATAGCATTTGCAGTTTCACGGCTAATGAGCTCACCGGCCTTTACGTGGCCAGCAATGTCTTCCGCAGCGTAACGTCCGTAAAGACGGTTGCCGAAGTCGATCATTGTGAGTTCAGTTTCGTTACGATAGATAGCGAATCCGTCATCGTCACCGTCAGCGTCCTCTACGGTAAACACGTCTTGCGACACGTCTACGAGACGACGAGTTAGGTAACCAGAGTCGGCAGTCTTAAGTGCGGTGTCGATAAGACCCTTACGTGAACCACGAGTGGCCACGAACTGCTCAAGACTTGAAAGACCCTTCTTGTAGCTTGAACGAATCGGAAGCTCAATCTCACGGTTTGTTGCGTCAACCATGATACCAATCATGGCGCTTGCAAGCTGAACGTTTGAGATATCACCACGAGCACCTGAGTTGACCATGACTGACACGCTTGTGTCCATGTCTTTCAACTTAGCTTGGAGGAAGTCAGTAATCTGACGAACCACACCACGCCATGTTGCAACAGTAAGGCTGTAACGCTCTTCTTCGGTGATGAGACCTTGGTCGTATTGTTCACTAATGAGGGTTACCTTTGAGTCACCTTCAGCGATGAACTCTTCGGTTTCTGCAAACTGAATGTAGTCGTCCTTACCAGTTGAAACAGCTGATACGGTTGCGAAACGGAATGCGAGACCCTTCATACGGTCAGCAGTTTGAGCGGTTAATTCAGCACCGTAGCTGTTGAAGATTTGGCTCAATACCTTCTTAAGTTGCTTCTTGCTTTGGATGTTGTCGTCGTACGGGAAGTCCGCAGGCAAGATTTCGTTAAAGAAGACGCGACCGAGTGTTGTGTTACGAACTTCACCCTTCGCAAACACACGAATCGGTGTTTGTAGCTGGATAACCTTTTGGTCGTATGCCATTTCAGCTTCGTAAACAGAGCTGTAAGGCTTTACGACGTCGGTCTGTGCGCTTGGCTTGTTGTAGGTAAGGTAGTAGTTACCAAGGACAACGTCCTGGCCGATTGAAAGTACCGGCGCACCATCAGCTGGCTTAAGAAGGTTGGCTGTAGCGCTCATGAGCGTACGAGCTTCTTCTTGCGCTTGACGTGAAAGTGGAAGGTGAACAGCCATTTGGTCACCGTCGTAGTCGGCGTTGAAACCGTTCGCTACGAGTGGGTGAAGTTGGATAGCCTTACCTTCAACGAGGCGAGGTTGGAAAGCCTGGATTGAAAGACGGTGAAGTGACGGTGCACGGTTAAGAAGCACGTACTTTCCTTCGATCACTGCATCAAGTGCGTCCCATACAGTCGCTTCACCAGCTTCGATAAGACGAGTCGCTGAGCGAATGTTGTGAGCATACTCACCACGAATCAACCAGCTAATAACGAATGGCTTGAAGAGCTCAAGTGCCATTTGCTTTGGAAGACCACACTCGTTGATCTTAAGCTTAGGACCAACAACGATGACTGAACGTCCAGAGTAGTCAACACGCTTACCAAGAAGGTTTTGGCGGAAACGACCCTGCTTACCCTTAAGCATGTCAGAGATTGACTTAAGACGACGGCGACCACCGGTTGCGTTTACCGCACGACCACCACGAGCCGCTGAGTTGTCGACAAGTGCGTCAACAGCTTCTTGAAGCATACGCATTTCGTTACGACGAATCACTTCAGGCGCGTTGAGCTCGATGAGCTTCTTAAGACGGTTGTTACGGTTAATCACACGACGGTAAAGGTCGTTAAGGTCTGATGTCGCAAAACGTCCACCAGTAAGTTGCACCATTGGACGTAGGTCCGGAGGAATCACTGGAAGTACCGTGAGAGTAAGACTGCTTGGCTTGATGCCAGCGGCGTGCATACCTTCAAGTACCTTAAGACGCTTAAGAAGCTTCTTCTCGCGTTGACCCTTCGCACCTTCAACTTCTTCGCTGAGTTGTGCAATAAGAGTTTGGAGTTCGATGTCGTCAAGAAGTGCCTTAAGCGCTTGTCCACCCATACCAACTTCGATGAGGTCTTGGTATTCCTCTGGAAGGTTACGGTAGTCAACTTCGCTCATAAGCGCGTTCTTAGCGATGCTTTCGAGTTGTGCCTTCTTGATAGTGTAAGCTTCGTCGAGATCGTTAATTTCACGAGTTTGCGCTTCTGCAAGTGCCTTTACATCGGCAGTTTCAGCTTCAGCTTCTTTCTCGTAACGCATCTTGATAGCCATACGGCCAGCTTCGGTTTCAGCTTCAAGGTCAGCGAGGAACTTGTCGCGAGTTTCTTCATCGGCCTTCAATACAACGTAGGTTGCAAAGTAAGCGATACGTTCGAGGTTACGAACAGTAATACCAAGAAGCAATGACATTGCGCTTGGAGTACCGCGCATGAACCAGATGTGTGCAACTGGTGCAGCGAGGCTAATGTGACCCATACGCTCACGACGAACGATTGACTTGGTAACGAGGTCACCATTCTTGTCGACCGCTGCTTCGCGAGAACGTACACCCTTAAGCTTTGAGTCGTGTGGGTTGATATCCTTTACTGGACCGAAGATTCGCTCACAGAAGAGACCGTCACGCTCAGGCTTTTGAGTACGGTAGTTAATTGTTTCAGGCTTCGTGACTTCACCGTAGCTCCACTTCTGAATGTCGTCAGGGCTTGCTACGCTGAGACGGATAGCGTCAAAGTCAGCGATGCCGTTGTTGTTTTGTACGACGCGTGACATATTTACGCCTCCTCCTTTACTTCGTCAATTTCATCAATGTCCTGGATACTTACACCATCTTCTTCAAGATCGTCCATCTCGGCATCAGCTTCGTCGAGAATAGTCTCAACTTCTTCGCCAAGATCAACTTCAGATGCAGCAACAGGTTGACCATTAATGACACTTCCGATCACTTGTTCAGCGTCAACGATTTCGTCTTCGCTTTCGTCAATGAGGTCAACACGAAGACCGAGGCCTTGGAGTTCCTTCACGAGGACGTTAAATGATTCTGGAAGCTTTGGACCAACGATTGGTTCGTCTTTAATGATAGATTCGTATGCTTTTGCGCGTCCGTAAACGTCGTCAGACTTAATAGTAAGCATTTCCTGAAGCGTTGCAGCAGCACCATATGCTTCAAGTGCCCACACCTCCATCTCTCCGAAGCGCTGACCACCATTTTGGGCCTTACCACCGAGAGGTTGTTGGGTAACCATTGTGTATGGACCAGTTGAACGTGCGTGAATCTTGTCGCTTACCATGTGGTGAAGCTTCAACATGTGCATGACACCAACTGTTGTGCGCTCTTCAAATGCGTCACCAGTACGTCCGTCAAAGAGTTGGCTCTTACCGTCGCGGGCAAAACCAGCCTTTTCAAGTTCAGCTGAGATAGTTTCGTCAGTAATACCGTTGAATGGAGGGGTCGCAACCTTGTAGCCGAGTGCGCGAGCTGCCATACCAAGGTGAGTTTCGAAAAGCTGACCAATGTTCATACGGCTTGGGACACCGAGTGGGTTCAAGACAACATCTACTGGAGTACCGTCTTCGAGGAATGGCATGTCTTCTACAGCGAGAATACGCGCAACAACACCCTTGTTACCGTGACGACCCGCAAGCTTGTCACCTACTGAGATCTTACGGAACTGAGCAACGAAGATTTGGATTTGCATGAGGACACCAGCCTTAAGTTCGTGACCGTTTTCACGGCTAAAGATCTTAACACCAACTACCTTACCGCCACCAGCATTGTTCATACGTTGTGAAGTATCACGAACGTCCTTTGCCTTTTCACCGAAGATTGCACGGAGAAGACGCTCTTCAGAACTGAGCTCTTGCTCACCCTTTGGAGTAATCTTACCAACGAGTACGTCACCGGCCTTTACTTCAGAACCGAGTTGAACAATACCGTTTTCGTCGAGGTGACGAAGTGATTCTTCAGAAACGTTTGGAATGTCGCGGGTAACAATTTCTGGACCTAGCTTCGTTTCACGAACTTCTACTGTGTAGTCCTTGATGTTCACACTTGTAAGTGTGTCGTCAGAAACGAGGCGGCGTGAAAGTACAATCGCGTCGTCCATGTTGTAACCGTTCCATGGCATGAAGGCTACGAGGAGGTCTTTACCGAGGGCGATTTCACCATCAGCTACAGAAGCACCTTCGATAAGGATGTCGCCAGCCTTAACCTTTTGTCCACGAACAACACAAACCTTTTGGTTGATTGAACGGTCGTCGTTCGATTTAACAAAGTGAACAGGTTCGTAAGTCTTTACGCCTTCTTTGTATTTCACTTCGATAATGTCACCGTCAGCACGGATAACTTCTCCATCGCCTTCAGCAACAACGAGTTGGCTCGTATTACGAGCGATTTCTGCTTCAATACCAGTACCAACAGTTGGAGATTCTGGTTGAAGAAGTGGCACGGCTTGCTTCTGCATGCTTGCGGCCATGAGTGAACGGTCAACACGGTTCTTTTCAACAAATGGGACGAGTGAAGCGGTTGCACCAAGGATTTGCTTGTGTGCAGCATCCATGAAGGTCACTTCAGAAACGTCAACTTGTTCTGGCAGAAGACCGTTACGAGCGCTAATACGCTCTTCTTTGAATGTACCGTTTTCGTTAAGGTCGGCACCAGCGTCAGCAATCACTTCTACGGCTTCTTGTGAAGCGTCGAGGTAGACTACTTCGTCAGTAACCTTTCCATCTTTAACCTTAAGGTAAGGAGTTTCGATGAAACCGTACTCGTTAATACGTGCGTATGATGCAAGGTTAAGTACGAGTCCAATGTTTGCACCTTCTGGTGTTTCAACTGAACAGAGGCGACCATAGTGGGTTGGGTGGGCGTCACGGACGTCAAAGCCGGCGCGCTCACGAGAAAGTCCACCAGGACCCATTGATGAGAGACGACGCTTGTGGGCGAGCTCTGCGAGTGGGTTGGTTTCGTCCATAAGCTGTGAAAGCTGTGAGCTTGCGAAGAATTCGCGCACTGCAGCAACAACTGGACGAGCGTTAATGAGCTGTGAAGGAGTCACAGTTTCAATGTCAGACATAGACATACGGTCCATGGCGTTGCGTTGCATACGAAGCATACCAACGCGGAACTGACGAGCTACGAGCTCACCAACGAGTTTTACACGACGGTTTGAAAGTGCGTCGATGTCGTCTGGAAGATCTTGTGTGTTGTTAAGACGAATCACTTCGCGAACAATCGCGATGAGGTCAGAAACTTGGAACACACGGTTTTCTGTAGTGTTAGGGAGTTCGAGGCCAAGGCGTTGGTTAAGCTTGTAACGACCGACACGAGAGTAGTCGAAACGCTTAAAGTCGAAGAACATACGCTCAATCATTGAACGTGCGTTATCAACAGTCGCGAGGTCACCCGGACGAAGACGACGATACACTTCAATGAGTGCTTCGTTGGTGCCACGTGCTGGGTCCTTGTCGAGAGTTGCGTCAAGGTACTTTACTTCACCGGTATCAACATCGGCAAAGAGATCTTTAATTTCTGAGGTCTTGTTGTATCCAAGAGCACGGAAAAGAGTCGTCACTGGCAGTTTACGACGACGGTCGATCTTAACGTAAATAGCACCGTTTGATGCGGTTTCAAATTCAAGCCATGCGCCACGGCCTGGAATAAGCTTTGCACCGTAGAAATTACGAGTTGCAGCGTGATCAGCAGTAAAGAATACACCTGCAGAACGGATGAGTTGAGAAACAACAACACGCTCTGTACCGTTAATAATGAATGTACCGCGGTCGGTCATCCATGGGTAGTCACCAAGGTAAATTTCTTGCTCTTTAACTTCACCAGTTACCTTATTTGTAAGTTCGACGATTGCGTGAAGCGGTGCGTCAAAGGTAAGGTTGTTTTCTTTTGCATCAACTTCAGAGTGCTTTGGCTCTTGGAAAGCGTACTTACCGAAACGTAGTGCTAGCTTTTGGCCAGTGTAGTCATCGATTGGATTTAGCTCTGCAAAGATTTCACCGAGACCGGTTTCGATGAAGTCTTTCCAGCTTTCACGCTGGTGTTGGATTAGGTTTGGTACTGGGAGCGCTGTATCATCGCTCGTGAAAAACACACGTTGTGTGTTCGTACTCTTGGTACTTGCCATAGGTAAATGGACCTCGCATTAAAAATTTGGGGTTGATATTGGGTTTCTTTGGCGCCGAAGATTCCCTTAACCTCTGATTGTCGAATGAGACTGCCACATCCACTCATGTTCTATTCGTGCCTTCTCGCGGGCACGGATAACCAGGGCTACACTACTTCTTAGTACCCATTGTGCATGTTTTTTGGCTATGAGTCAAGGGGTTTACGGTACAATCTTTGTACTAAACCAGAGGCTCCAGCCGCCTCGCCAACTCGGCCTGTAAATTCATACCCATGATCACGCGCAATACTCATGACTGGATCGTTGTCATGTAAAACGATTTTGATACTTTGCAAACTCATCAATCTGCCTTTATCGGCCGCAAGGTCGAGAAGCCCGCTCGCAATTTCACCCTGTTGTTCGACAGGCAGCTTATCACTCACAACGAGTCCAAAAATACCAAGTGTACGGCTCGGGTCTAGCTTTACCCCTTCAGCCTGCAATTCTTCTAATCGCATGCGCGCCTGATCGTTTGCGAATGGAAGCTCATCGGCAATCGACCATTCTGAGGTCTTTATATAGGCATTGAGCTTATTTCGTATATAAGCACCGGCATATCGATCAGGGTGCTCGCGAAGTTTTCGCTCCTGTGCATACACCTTTGAAAGGCTGTTTGGATTGGCAAGCTCTTTTGGTTCCGGGAAGTCACCGAGAATAACATCTTGAAGCGTTAGACGCTGCACGGTTCGAGCATTATGGAAACTAGGTTCAATCGATCCAAACTCTACAGTATTCATTAAGATTATTATACCATAAAAATGTTGAAATTAAAATCGCCCGCAGGGCGCAGGTCTGCATGTATACAGACCGCGCCCCACGGGACCGGATGTCCAACAGCTACCCGCGGCGCGGATCTGGAGTGCTCAGCCAGAAGCTGAAGCCGTCGTAGATCAACGCGAACGGAAACGTGAACACGTCGCGCACCGACATCCAGATGAAGCTTTGGACATGGCGACTGTAGCGCTTCTCGAGCAACAGTCGCTCCTCCTGGGCGTCGCTGATCATCGACGGCGAAGCCTGCGCCTTCACAAGCTCAGACTCCAGCCATACGGCATTCACCAGTTCTGCCCGAAGGCTCGCCTTCTTCTCGCGCCAGGGCGCCCACTTCCGCTCAAGACGAATCTCTCGCTTAGTAGGCACGAAGGGCTGCGTCACTGCAACTTGGTGCACTGGTATCACTACTCCTTAGATCTCGGGTGGGACACGCCTAAAGATACTCGTACCGATTCAAGGTGTCAAGTTAGCTAAATCCAGGTAACAACAGAACCAGACATGAATATGCCGGCAATCACAAGTGCATCCATGACTATCCAAATCGAGTTCGAAACAATCATCGGCGGTACGCGTCGCTTAATACCGTATACAAGAAATAACCCCGCACAAACCAAGAACACCATCCACGAAAGTACAGAAACACCCTCGGTCTTACCACTGAACACAGCCAAAATTTGCGGCAGTGCACTAAATGGGTATAAAACAGAAACAAATAGCACTACCCTATCAAGAGAAGTAAATGTGTGCGACGATTTTTTTGGAATTGGTTTTTTCTTAGTCGCTATGTGTATTGGGGTATGTGGCATAAGCGGTATTATACCATTCATACCTCTGTAGGAAAATGCTTACGGCTTTGTGATAATTTCGTCGATAAGACCGTACTTCTTGGCCTCTTCTGAACTCATCCAGAAATCGCGGTCGGCATCCTTCTCAACCTTTGAAAGTTTTTGGCCTGTATTCTTCGCGAGAATCTCGTTGAGCTTTTGCTTGAGGAAGAGTCCTTCTCGAAGTGTAATCTCCTGATCGCTAATCTTTCCCTGAGTACCACTCGAAGGTTGGTGAATCATAATGCGGCTATTCGGCAGGGCGAAGCGCTTACCTTTCGTACCGCTCGAAAGCAAGAATGCGCCCATACTTGCTTGCAGCCCAATACCAATCGTTTGCACATCTGGAGAAATAAACTGAATCGTGTCATAGATACCAAGTCCGTCGTAGACGCTGCCGCCTGGGCTATTAATATAAAGCTTAATATCCTTCTTTGGGTCTTCATACGCAAGGTAAAGAAGCTGTGCGATAACAATGTTCGCCGTATGCTCATTTACTTCCTCGCCAAGGAAAATAATGCGATCTTTTAAAAGACGTGAGTAAATATCGAATGCGCGTTCGCCGTCATGTGACTTTTCAATTACCGTTGGAACTAAATAATTTCTTGGATTGCTCATATCGTTTACCTCGTTTTCTATATTTTATTGTACAAAAAAATTAGCACTCAGGTCAAGTGAGTGCTAATTATATTTTTGAGCGAACTAGTTATGTGGGGTTGCTGTTCCGCCGTTAAGTTCAACAAGACGCGCAATTGTCTTTTCAGTAATGTAGTGATTCGCGATGTCACGACGCACTTCGGCGGTTTCAAACTGCTTCAAAACATCCGGGTTGTTTGCATACTGAGCCTTGTGTACTTCGACGTGCTCGTCGATTTCAGCGTCGGTTGCAGTAATCTTCTCCGCCTTACCGAGTTCGTTGAGTACGAGACCAGCTTGAGTTCGCTTGATTGCCGTTGGCTTAACTTCTTTTTCGCGCCATTCGTCTTCATCGGCAAAGCCGTTCGCTTCAAGGTATGTGTGAAGATCTACACCACGGTACATAAGGTTCTGAGAAAAGTCTTGTTCGATTGAACGCATTTGATCTGCAACAAGCACTTCAGGTGCAGGCACAGTGCTCTTCTCGATAAGGGCGCCTAGGAGGTCGTCTTTAAACTTATCGGCTACTTCACGCTCTTTTTGAGTCATGATTTCAGCTTTAATGCTGTCTTTTAGTTCAGCGACAGTTTCGAATTCACCACCAGCTTTCTTCGCAAGCTCGTCGTCAATCTCAGGAAGCACAGATTCAATAACCTTCTTAAGGGTCGTCGTAAATACTACCTTTTGACCAGCAAGGTCTTTTGCGTGGTAGTCTTCAGGGAAATCAAGTTCGAGGTCGAATGTTTCGCCTACCTTGTGACCAATGATACCTTCTTCAAATCCAGGGATGAATTGGCCAGAACCAATTTTAAGAGTGAAGTCATTTCCAGTGCCGCCGTCAAAAGGAACGTCGTCCTTCTTGCCTACGAAGTCAATAACAGTTTCGTCACCGTCTATTACTTCACGTTCGACTTCCTTCTTTTCAGCAAAACCTGCACGGATACGTTCAATAACATCGTTAACATCGGCTTTGTCTACTTTTGCCTTTTCGGTCTTAACACTGAGCTTCTTGTAGTCACCAAGTGTCACTGGAGGAAGTACTTCAACTTCTGCAGTGAACTCGAGTGTTTCACCGGGAACATACTTCTTGATATCAACCATAGGGCGGTCGAGAGCTTGGATTTTTTCAGCCAAGAAAGCTTCAGCTACAGCCTTGCTGATCGCATCGTCCATAAGCTGCTCTTGCATTGCTTGTGGGTCAATGTGCTTAGCGGCAACACTTGCTGGAACTTTGCCCTTACGAAAACCAGGTACCTTCACGGTATTACTGAGCTTTACGAGTGCAACTTTTTCAGCATCGGCCAACGCTTTCGCGTCCAACGTAATAGTTAATTCTACTTTGGTCTCGGATAGGTTTTTTACAGTCGTCTTCATTAGACTAAGTATAACAGAGGTGGGAATAACTCGCAAATGAGCCTATGCGTCGTGGAGCTTTTCGATAACCTGCGCAGGTGTAAGTTTCTCTTCTGTTTCTTTCTCGAGATTTTTGAGGGAATATTGGTTAGACCCAGCGTCTTGCGAGCCGACAAACAAAAGATGCTTAATGTTCTTCTTTACTGCCGTCTTAATCTGCTTATCAAGCTTCCGGCTCGTGATATCGACTTCAACATTCAAGCCAGATTGTCGAATTTCATATGCAACACGACGTGCGTCATCAAGCGCATCGCCAATCACAACGATATAGAGATCCGTTTTTGAAGTGTTTTCAGGAAGGAGTCCGTGCACATCAAGGAAGTTTTCAATCATCGTGTTTCCAGGGGCCATACCCACTGCACTAATCGGTTCAGCACCAAAAAGGCCAACCAGCCCATCGTAGCGACCGCCGCCAAAGAGTGAACGGTTGTTGTCGGGGTGCGTATCGAACACCTCGAACACTGTACCAGTGTAGTAATCGAGTCCGCGCATGAGTGTTGCATCAAAGATTGCACCGTCAACACCAGCCTTTGTGAGACCGTCAAAGACAGCTTTGATTTCACTCATTGCAGATGCGCGCTGAAGTTCTTCGGGAAGAGACGCAACATCGTTTGCATCAATAATTTGCTTAATTTTCGCAATGTCTTCAGCCTGAGACTCACCGAGGATTGCAAGCGCCTGCTCGTCAAAGTCCTGTTCGGTAATTTTGTTGCGTCGATCAAAAAGCTTTGTCATTTGGAGCGCACCGACAGAATCGAGACCAAGATACTCCGCCATCATATAGTGGATAAACTTGCGGTTATTAACGCGGATCACATAATCACCCTTTTTCGCGCCAAATTCTTTCAGAATCGTATCGGCAATTGTGATGATTTCTACGTCAGCGGCGATCTCATCAACACCAAAGACATCGACGTTAAGCTGCCAAAACTCACGCTCACGGCCACGCTGTGGGCGTTCATAACGCATAAAGTTAGCGATCGAGAAGAGTCGAGCCGGATATGCAAGCTCCTGGCGGCGCGCAGCTACCATTCGACTAATCGAAGGAGTCATTTCAGGACGAACCGCTACCGTACGACCGCCACGATCGGTGAAAGTATAAGTCTGGTCGTTTACAAGCTCTTGGCCACTCTTAGCGGCATAGATTTCTAGGTTCTCAAGAATCGGCGCTCCGTATTCTTCGTAACCAAATTGCTCAACAACACGCTTCCATGTCTCAAAAATATAGTTCTGCACTCGTTTTTCTTCAGGATAGTAGTCGCGAGTCCCCTTGTAGGGCTGTGAGGATAGTGTCGTCATATTACCCTTATTCTCGCATGGTTGACCTCGAGTGACAAGCTATTCTTCTCGTCCGGTTCGCCAGCCTGGAAGAAGCGTGCCTACAGGACGCTCCCTCGGAACATGACTTAAGCCCAATAGACTTGCCGAAAATAGTCCTTTCGCAAGCCCTTCCCTTATCCTTTCGTCGAATGCATTTACCCGTTCTTTGTATTCTTCCTCGTCTCCATCGTGTAGCCCTGCAAATAACGTAGGGGAAAAATTAGCATACATATAGTGACGTGGCGGCTCGGGTCGCGGATATATATCCGGAAAACGGTTGAGCGCCGATGTCAGTTCAAAAAAGTCCGCTGGATTCGCTGGAAGCAAGGACAATCGAATCATTTCAGGCTTCTCTCCCGTCTCCTCAGATGGCGCTCCGTATTGAATGCGACGCAGACTCACGCCGCCGATCAATATTGGTGCCCGACTTCGCCTTTTTACAACTTCATCAACAATCGACTGTTCATGGCTATATCGATGAAGCGAGTAGTCGGCCGCATCAACGTATGCACCTTTTGTTGAGTGCAAAACAAAATCGGGCGCTTTGCCCGATTGAAATAGTGTGTCCACCTCTGCCTTTAATGCTTCGCCTGATGAAAAATCGTATCGAATTTCATCAAGATGCGCAAATTCACCAGGAGGTAGATAGCTCATATTTATAGTATGACACGCTACATATAGCGGGTCAACTGAGGCGATGTTGTTGCATCCAGGTATACATCGCAATGCCCGATGCCACACCAACATTCACTGAACGAGTTGAACCAAATTGTTCAATCATCACGACCTTACCTGCGCCCTCTAAGAGTTCGGCTGATAGGCCGGGTCCTTCAGCGCCAAAAACAAGCACTGCGTTGAGAGGGAGCGGCTCGCTATTGAGCGCCACCGCGCCTGGAACGATATCAACCGCAATTACCTCTTTTGACTCGCGACTCATTACTTCAAAGAAGTCTGCAGTCGATTGATGATACACAATATGAAGATACGCATCGGTTTTCATGGCACCGCGTTTATTCCACTGCTTCCGCCCAATCACGTGCACGCGCTTCACATTAAATGCGTTCGCATTACGAACAATAGTGCCCATATTGAAATCCCGCTCGAGGTTTTCTACGGCAATTTCGAGTTCAGAACGAGACGAATCAAGATCATCAATAATCGCCTCGACTGATTGGCCACGATACTTATCGATAACATTTCGAGTATCTTTTTCGTTCTCTTGCATAATGATTTAGTATACCTTAATAAAAAAACGACCCGAATGGGTCATCATTTATTGGTGCGGATAAGAGGACTTGAACCTCCACGCCCTTGCGGGCACTAGCACCTGAAGCTAGCGCGTCTACCAATTCCGCCACATCCGCATGTTTTACAGAGCTACCGCTCCGTATTTCTCAAAAATTATAGCACACTTGCGCTGTCGAAACCTTGGCGGAGTGAACCCACCAAAGTACGGAGGTCACCTTGTTGTTTCACGCCAGGATTGAGTGTTCCAAATGGATCGAAAATCTCACGAATTTGCTCATAAAGTCGAGCGTGCGATTCATCGAGCGTCGACCATGCTGCATTCGCCTTAAGACGCCCTTCAGCACCGTCAGCAGTGAAAGCGCCTCCGCATTTATCAACAAGTGTTGCGTAGTCCGTAAGAAGCTTAAATACCTTCTGCTTATCCGCAACAGAGTCAAGGTCAAGCAGCGGAAATACATTGTAGACCCCAGCAACCGCATCAAGCTCAATCGGGAGTTCAATATGGTGCTTTGTTGCTAATTCACCAACGGCAATTTCAAACTCTTCGCAGCGGTTTGACGGAACCGATGCACCATTAATAATTGGCATTGCAACCTTATCGTCGCTCGCGCTCAATTGGAGTGTCGTATTAAGACCTGTTAGTGTGCGGAAATCAGTTGGGTCGCGGTCGGTTGAATCAATGCTGCTCATGTTGATTTTCTTGAGGAGCTTTTGAAGTTTCTTGAGCTTGTGATCTTGATTACGCGTGCTGAAGTCGTTAAAACGTACAAGTACAACTGCGCCAATTTTCTCAACGGAACCAAGAACACCAAAGGTTGCGCCATTCTTAGCTGCGCGCCGTAGCAATGCTCCATCAATCACACGAACTTCTGTAGGTTCGAGTTCGAGAATACGATCGCTTAAGTCACGGCCTGTTTGAATTGAATCAGCAATAACAACAGCGAGTGTTTCATCGAGTGCGTAGAATTGACCCTTTAAAACAGCTTCAGAAATAATACCGAGTGTTCCCTGGCTTCCTACAAAAAGCGGAGTAAGGTCGAATGATCCATCTTTAGTCCGTACTTCAGAAATACGCTTGTAGCCAGTATTGTCACGGGTTTTGTCGTCGGCGATTTGTTTAATCAGTGCTTCGTTATCTTCAATGAGCCCTTCAAGCTTGCGGTAAATCTCACCTTCGAATGTTTGCAAGCCAAGTTTCTTACTTACTTCGCGGCGGCTCAGCTTACCGGTTTCGATAATATCGCCGTTTGCGAGAATAATCTCAAGCTTCTTGATATTGTCAGAAACGCTTCCGTCGGCACCAAGACTGTCGTTTGCAATTGCACCGCCAACAGAAACATCGCGGATACCCCGGTGCGAAGCACCTGGCAACGAAAGACCCTGCCATTTCAATGACTCTTCGAGATACGCAAGAGACGCGCCCGGTTGAACATGGATGAGTTTGTCCTTTACGGCAACTTCGATGATACCGTTAAGGTGCTTCGTGGTATCGACAACAATACCCTTGCCGATTGCCGCACCGGTGACATCACCACCATATCCACGAACCGTTACGCCAACCGTATGACCCTTTTCGGCAAGTTGCCATGTAAAGCGAGCTACTTTACGAATGTCGTTGGTAACACGAGGAAATGCAACGATTTCAGGGGCTATGCTAAGAATTCCTCCATCGGTTGCGTACAACTTTCGAAGTGATTGTGCACTTGAAACCTCGCCCGATAAGTGTTGACTCAGATAGACTGCAATCTTATTCATTCCCCGTCCTTTTTCCTATTGGTTCTATGATAGCACAAGGAGTAATGTAAACGTAAACAAGTTTATGTTTACTAACGACGCAGTGCTATATGCGCACCCTCTCTTTTCATTCCCCGTGTTTTTTGCTATACTTTCTCGAGATGCTTGCGCATCCACTCACATGCGGATGTGGTGGAATTGGTAGACACGCTAGTCTTAGGAACTAGTGCCGTAAGGCGTGAAGGTTCAAGTCCTTTCATCCGCACCAAGTAATTATCAAAAGAGGCTCCATATGAGCCTCTTTGTTATTGTTCGTAGAAAACTATTCAAGTCTTACTACATAGGAAACACAGGCGCCTTGGTTTTTAAAGGCGTCACCGTAGGTACTCCAACCGCCCTTAAAACATTGTTCTTTTGTGGTTGGCATCGTGAGTGCTGGCTCAAAATCCCAGATTTGCGCATCATTAGCTGAGTATGCGACCGTAGGCGCATCTGCATAGCCAACGAACGAACTCCAACCACTCCCCGCCTTCAATACCAGTGCGTCACCGCTCACACCGGTCGTGATGCCAATATTTGGAAACATGTTCATTATTTCACTGACGGTGCATGGGTCTGCTTGTGGGCATGGATTAATTGATGACATGTCCCGCCACGTCATCCACCATACGGCGTCATCTTCTAGCGTCAGCCATGTCTGCCACACGCCATCAGTCACCCCATTACCGTAGAAATCGGTGTTTCTGTACGGCTCAAACACCATACGACCCTGCCAGCCGTTATATGCATCGGTGGTGTCGTAGTCCATATTGAGCTGCAACGATACTGCCTTGGTGGCGTCCACCTCTTGCCAGGTGGCATAGCTGAGGCTTGCTAGATCGGCTAGCTTAGTGCCGCCGAGCTGCTTGTAGTGGCCGAGCTCGGCATACGAGGCGCTGTCAGCGACACTAAACTGAGCACTGCCTGCAGTATTATAGGGAACGTCCGTGTTGAGTTCGACGCTTCCGCTCCCCGTTGTCGTTTCATACCAGCCGGCTGGGCCACTGACCACTTCACTAATTGGCCGTATGTCATTCGGCCGTACTACCGTGAGGACATTTGCAGCACTGGCATTAAATACCATAAAAATTGCCGCAAAAAATAGCGACGCTACGGTCGCCATTGCTACAATCAAAACTACGATTTGCTTCTTGGTTAATAGTGTTAATCGGTCATGCCGATACACAGATGGTACCATTCTCACATTGAACCTCCTTACGCTTACCCGTTCATTGTATAGGCTGTCGCAGCTTGTGTATGTGAAGTTTATCTCACAACGCCGTACATTGAGCCTATTTTTTGCAACAAAAAGAGGGCGCCTAAGCGCCCTCTCGTCGGTAAAACGCAAGGACCGCATCTCCGTAACTACGATTGTCCACCACAACAACTCCTAATTCGGTGGGAACCTCACCCTTACCTGTATACGATAATACCATAAGCCCATTGGGTTTCAATAGTTTTTGCAATTTCCCTACTGTGGATAACTGCAAGTCATTATACGGAGGGTCCGCAAAGATGATATCGAACTGTTCTTTTGTCGTTTCAATCCAACTTGCAACCGGGGCTTTTACGAGCTTGCCGTCGCTGCTAGCACCGACTTTATTTAAATTGTTTGTAATGACATTTTGCGCCACTCTATCACGCTCAACAAAGGTTGCATGCGTTGCGCCACGGCTTAATGCTTCAAGTCCTAGCGAACCACTTCCCGCAAATGCATCAAGTACAACCGCGCCTTCAATTTCTGAGCCAATAATATTAAACATCGAGTTACGAATTCGCTCACCCATAGGATGCGTCCGATTAGTGCCCGATCCTTCGATAATCCGGCCACCGTACTTGCCGCTAATTAATCGAATGTTCATTACTCAACAATTCCTTTTGAAGCTGCATACCAGGCCAAGCTGACATTGCGCATAATAATAGGAGCGAGTTTGCGACGTGTAACATTGCCGAGATACGCCGACCATCCTGTCTTCATATACTCCTGGTAAGTGCCGAGTTCGTCGATCGCTCTCACCGATTCGAGGAAGTATGGAATATAGCCCTCTTCTTCAATACGAGCCAGCAATTTGGCCGTGATACCAATATCTTTAAAGCTACCGACTGCGATAGCCGTCGAAACGCCCCATTCATACCCCACGTGCGCTGAGAAGACACCACCCTTACCCCAATACTGCCAGTTTTTTGAAATAGTATCACGACGGCTGTGACCTTTAATCATAATTTTTTCTTTTGTTGATGAGCGCTCGTGATGAGGTTTACCCCATAGCTCTTCAACTTTCTCAGCAAGTGGGAAATGGTGCGCGGGAGTAAGGCCGTCAACAATAGCGTGCGACAGCCATGCCGCTTCAAAGCCAGCTCGCACTTCATCTTCTGACCTGAGCGCTTCAGCTAGGTTGTATAGGTGGTCTTTAATGACACCGATGAGTTGATCGTCCGCGCCAGCTTCCGGATTAATAAAGTGCCACGGTTCATCAATTGAAGGGCTCTTGCTCTTAATGCCATCGGGACCGTTTTTACCTTCGAAGTGAAGAATGGTCTTGATAGAAGGAAAGAATGGCGTGTAGCCGATATGGTGAATCAGGTGTCGTTTTGCGACGCGATTGATACGCTGGTGCGCACCGATGACATTACCTGATTGATGGTGAAAAGTTGTTCCTGAATACATATATATCTAGTTTAAGGTCGTCAGCCTTTGATAGGTTTCTACCTGACGAGCCAGCTGTGTATAGTGTAGCAGATTCTCGCCTGACTCGACGAACCGCTTGGCGGCCGCTTGGGCGCGCGCAATCAATTTCGTATCACCCAATGTTGCCACTTGAAGATTCAACGCACCATGCTGGGCTCGCCCATAAATTTCACCCGGACCTCGTAGCTTCAAGTCAACTTCAGCGAGATAGAAGCCGTCGTTACTTTTTTCAATTTCTTTCAATCGTTGCGACGGCGCTTTTGAATCACTCGGCACAATATAGCAGTAGCTCTGATGCTCACTTCGCCCAACGCGACCACGCAACTGGTGTAACTGCGCCAAACCAAACCGATCGCCATCTTCAATCAACATGACGGTTGCGTTCGGAACATCGACGCCAACTTCAACAACTGTAGTACTCACGAGTACATCAAGCTTGCCGCCTGAAAACTCTGACATAACAGCATCTTTTTCCGCCGGCGTGAGCTTGCCATGAAGAAGTCCGATCGATCGATGCTTAAATACAGAATTTCGAAGTCGCTTATACTCCGCCTCGACACTCTTTAAGTCATTGTCTGGATTATCACCGATGAGATTACAAATAACATATGCCTGCCTGCCTTGTTTGACCTGCTCATCAATCAGCGCATAAAGTTGCGCACGACTATTAGGCGACCAGATCTTTGTTTCGATTGGCTTTCGATTGGCCGGCTTTTCATTCAGGATTGAGATATCAAGCTCACCATATACTGTAAGCGCAAGGCTTCGCGGAATTGGTGTCGCCGTCATCGCAAGCAGATGTGGCATTTTTGCAGACTTCTTCAATAGTTCTTGTCGTTGAGCAACACCAAACCTGTGCTGTTCATCGATAACAACGAATCCGAGCCGATGGAAGTCAACGCCTGATTGAATAAGTGCATGCGTTCCTACGACGACATCGACATCACCATTCTTAATCGCAGCATAGAGTGCCTCGCGTGCCTTGCCTTTTACGCTACCTGTCAAAAGACCGACACGTACACCAAACGGTGCTAACAGCTTGTCGAGCGTTGCGGCGTGCTGATTGGCGAGAATCTCGGTTGGTGCCATAAGCGCAGTCTGGAAGCCTTCATGTGCAGCTTGGCGGGCAGCTAAGCCAGCGACAACGGTCTTTCCTGCACCAACATCACCCTGTAAGAGACGGTTCATAGGAATTGCATTCTCGAAATCCTGCAAAATATCCCATGAAGCAATCCGTTGGGCATTCGTAAGTGCGAATGGCAGTTCAGCAACAAAGTCTTTTACAACTGATTGATTAAAAGGAATTTTCCATCCTTCGAGCTTGGCGTTTTCTTGCTTATTGAGCTGGCTTGCCAGAAGTAGCTGAAACAATTCTTCGAAAGCAAGTCGCTCACGGGCGCTATCGGCCTCCTCGTGGTTTTGAGGGAAGTGCATACCAGAAAGCGCTTCGCTATAACTAAAGAGCTTCTCTTTTTTAATAATGCTCTCGGGCAACGTTTCGGGAACCATAGTAATAAGTGGTCGAAGTTCAGCCAGCAGCTTACGAACAAGCGCAGTCTTTAGTCCAGCAACTGCTCGATAGATAGGAACGACCTTTGCGGCCGTCTGCGGGAGATCGCTGGTCTTCTCGGCACTCGGATTTGTTAATTGATAGCGATTATAGCTAAATTCAAATTCACCCGAGAAAACAAACTCAGCACCACTCGCAAGCTGTGCGGCGCGATATGGCTGATTAAACCAAACAGCCTGAATCTTCCCTGAAGCATCAGCCAGCGTCGCCGTCGTCACCTTCATGCCCCGACGAACAGGGCGTGTTTCGACTTTTTCGCAACGAGCTTTTACAGTTACCTTGCCCGGTGCAATATCTGCAATTTTCGTCACATGAGAATAGTCCTCATAAGCACGAGGAAGAAATGTAATGAGATCACCAACAGTATGAAGACCGGCCAGCGCAAGTTGCTCTCCGGTCTTCTCGCCTACCCCCTTCACCTTTTCAAGCGAGGTCGAAAGATTCATAGTTTTATTTTAGCGTACAAGAACGAAGCTGTTCTTGCCCTTTTTCAAAAGAGAAGCTGCATCGATTGTCTGATCGGCGGCAATTTTTTCACCATTGAGTGAAATTGCACCACCTTCAATAAGTCGTCGGGCCTCGCCGTTGCTTGATGCAACACCAGTGCTCGTAAGTACTTCAACAACAGTACTACCAAGTGCTGCGACTGGAATCTCTTCAGCCAAAAGATCGAGTTCAGACTGAGTAAGTTCAGCAAAGCTTCCGCCACCAAACAATACAGCAGTCACCTTTTCAACACTTGCGGTACGCTCTTCACCGTGAACAATCTCGGTTACTTCACGAGCAAGCGTCTTTTGCGCTTCACGAGCACCGGGATTCGTTGCGACTTGTTCAGCCATGCGGTCAATTGCCTCTTTATCGAGCAATGTGTACACCTTTGCGTAGTCAACGACACCTTCGTCATCGGCATTAAGCCAGAATTGGTAGAACTTGTAAGCACTCGTCTTATTTGGATCAAGCCACACGGCACCATCTTCAGTTTTACCGAACTTCTTACCTGTCGCCTTATTAATAATGAGTGGTGTTGAATATATGTGTGCTTCGCCGCCATCGATACGACGAATCATTTCTACACCCGAGATAGAGTTACCCCATTGATCGGCTCCACATACCTGAAGCGTGACCCCGTGGTCGCGGTAAAGAGTTAGGAAGTCGTAGCCCTGAATAAGAGAGTAGCTAAACTCTGCGTAGCTAATGCCAGACCCGCCTTCGCCAATACGGGATTGGACAAACTCGCGACCGAGCATATTACTAAGCGGCACGTGCTTACCAATGTTTCGGAGGAAGTCGAGGTAACCAACACCCTTAAACCAGTCGTAGTTATCGACAATTTCAAATGGCTGACCAGCAAAAACCGTTTTGTACTGCTCTCCAATAGCCGCTTTGTTGCGTGCGATATCATCGAGAGTTAAAAGGTTTCGTTCGTCTTTTTTACCATCCGGGTCACCAATCATGCCCGTTGCACCACCCACAAGTAGAAAGGCTTTGTGTCCAGCCTTGATAAAGTGATACACCATCATTGCCGAGGCGAGGTTACCGATGGTCATGCTGTCAGCGCTTGGGTCTACACCCCAATAGAAAGAAATCGGACCTTGATCAAGTACTTTGATATCAGGGTAGGTCATTTGATTAACGAAGCCGCGCCACGTCAACTCTTCAGATAGGGTCATGCCGTTTCTCTTTCTCTTTAATTACTCTTGTAATTATAGCAAACCATTACAGCTTATACACAGGGAATCTTGGTATATTTCATTTCGAATAGTCATGCCTGCGTGCTACAATGGGATGAGTAAATTGCTTATGGAACTAGGGAACAGTGAGTAAGAAAAAACCGACCAACAAGAAGATTAGTCTTTATTCGAATTTGTCGCACAAGCATTCTAAGATGTCTCAGAAGCGCAAAACGAAAAAGGATGCAGAAGCACGTCGTCGTGCTGAATATTTAGCAACCCTTCCGAAACACCCGGTGAAGCGATTCTTTTACCGTGCCCACCCAAAGCGATTCTGGGCGTATTGGTTCAGCAAACGCGGCGCAATGATGGCGCTCAAAATCGCTGGCGTTGCCGCCCTTCTTCTCGCCCTCTTCGTAGGTGGACTTTTCGCCTACTTCCGCAAAGACCTTGATCAAATTCGCCCAGGTGAAATTGACAAACGTGTTCAATCAACAATCACCACTTACACCGACCGCAACGGCGTCGTTCTCTGGGAAGACAAGGGTGGCGGAAACTATAAGCTCGTCGTGAAAAGCGATGAACTGAGCGATAACCTCAAAAAAGCTACCGTTGCCATTGAAGACCGCGACTTTTTCCAACACAGCGGCGTTAGTCTTACAGGTACCACTCGTGCTGTCTTTAATAACTTTACCGGTGGTGAAGTACAGGGTGGGTCTACCCTCACGCAGCAACTAGTCAAGCAGGTATTCTTTGCAGATGAAGCTGGCGATCGTGGCCTCGGCGGTGTTCCTCGTAAGATTAAAGAGCTCATTCTTGCCATTGAAATTGAGCGTATGTATGACAAAGACCAAATTCTTACACTGTACCTCAATGAATCTCCCTATGGTGGACCTCGAAACGGTGCAGAATCTGGTGCCCAAGCTTACTTTGGTAAATCAGCAAAGGACCTCACACTCGCCGAGGCATCGTTCCTCGCTGCAATTCCTCAAAACCCTGCCGTCTACAACCCATATAATGTCGCTGGTCACGAAGGACTCATTGCTCGTCAACACCTCGTGCTCAACGCAATGAAAGATGTTGGGTACATTACTCAAGCTCAATATGACGAAGCAATCGCCGTTCCAATTCTCGATAGCCTTAAACCTCAAACAAGTCAGTATGAGAATATTAAGGCCCCTCACTTCGTACAAATGGTACGCTCACAACTCCAACAAGAACTTGGCGCAGCAACTGTTGGTCGCGGAGGCTTAACAGTTAAAACCACCCTTGATGCCCGCATCCAAGCCAAAACCGAAGAAGCAATGAACGATATGTTCTCTTCATCAACACCAGCGATCGCAGGGTTCAGCAACGGTGCTGCAACTGTAGAGGATACACAAACCGGACAAATTGTCGCCCTCGTTGGTAGCCGAGACTTTACCTACGAAGGGTATGGCCAAGACAATGCCGCAACCGCTTATATTCAACCAGGATCAACCGTAAAGGGTCTTGTGTATGCAGAGCTCTTCGAGCAAAAGCCAGAAGGCCAGCGAAACTACGGAAGCGGTACGATACTCGTTGACGAACCAATCGATAGTATTTATGGAGCGAAGCTTCAGAACGCCGACCGTACCTACAAGGGATCCGTCACAATTCGCACAAGTCTTGCAACCTCTCGAAACGTCCCAGCGGTGAAGGCTATGGTCATTAACGAGAATGCCGAAAAAGGTTCAACCATCAAAGAAATCCGCGATATGGGTGCGAAAAGCTACTGTAGCGTTGGAGCTGATCAACAAGCAGGACTTTCGGCTGCAATTGGTGGATGTGGTGTACAACAAGTGGATCTCGTGAATGCGTATGCTTCACTTGCCCGTATGGGTGTCTACAAAGACCAATCAACCGTACTTGAAGTAAAGAATAGTACTGGTGAAGTTCTCAAAAAGTGGTCAGACTCTAAAGGTGAACAGATTATCGACAAGCAAGCAGCATACGTCGTTGCCGACATCCTCACCGACGCAAGCGCCAGCTCTTCACTCGGTAACTTCGCAGCCAAGAATATTCCAGGCGTAAAGACTGCGACAAAAACTGGTACATCTGACAAGGGTGGTAACGCAAAGGACCTTTGGATGATGAGCTATAGCCCAGCACTCACAATGGGAGTCTGGCTCGGTAACCCTGACACTACCATCCTAAAGAAGGGTACATCATCTCTTGGTAGCCCTATCGTAGCGAAGGTTATGGAATTCGCCCACAAGGACGTCTACGCACCTGAAGGTAAGTGGAAGTCAGGCGATTGGTTTACACAACCAAACGGTATCCAACGTGTCGGTAAAGAAGCCTACCCATCATGGTGGAGCAAGAGCCAGGGTCAAACAAATGCTAAGCTCACCTTCGATAAGCTTTCTCGCAAGAAAGCTACCGAATGTACTCCTGAAGGCGCTAAAGTCGTATACGACGTGCTCAAGACTACTGACCCTGTGACAAAGAAAGATTCATTTGCAAATGCACCAGATGGATACAACACGAATGAAGACGACGATGTTCACAAGTGTACCGATGTCGCACCATCAATTAGCGGGGTGAGCACAACTGGAACAATCGTACAGTTCACTGTGCACCAAGGAACATTTGGCATTTCCTCATCAGGTGTGACCGTCACCTCTGGTAGTGCCGCATGTGCCGTGCAGCCTCCATCTGGAAATAGCTATACTGCAATCTGTAACTCAGCAGCAAGCTCTCCTACTATTCGCGTCACCGATGCCGGCTACTATACTGCCTCAAATCCATAGGTTAAAAGCATGCTACTAAAATACCCCTCATCACGAGGGGTATTCATTTTAAAAGCGATATTATTATTCGTCCCGGTTCGCGAGCTCAACCATACTATCTTCAGGTGAACGACGGCGATTATTGCGGCGATTCTTGTTAGCCGGCGCCGAAGCTGCTACTGGAGCGGAGTCTTGGCGTTGAGGCTGCGTGCGAGGACGCTGCTCTTTCTTTGGCGCTGGAGCCGACTTCTCAGCCTGCGCAATAGGTGCGGTGCCCTTTTGACGCACTTGCTTCTTTGCATCGACAATAGGCGCCTTAGGCGTCGTCTGACGCTTTGGTTGTTGTGGCTGAGTGAGCTTTGCAAACATCATCTTGCCAGCGGCTGTCTGAAGACTACGAATAAATTCAACCTCGACGATAGTACCGATGAGTTTATTGGCGTGCTCAACGACGACCATTGTGCCATCTTCGAGATGTCCAACTGCTTGATGAGAGTCATTTCCCTTTTGTGATAATTCAATACGAGTACGCTCACCAGGAAGGTACGCCATGCGAAGGGTCTTCGCAAGTTCGTTCACGTTAAGCACTTCAATACCTTCAACAACAGCAACTTTATTAAGATTGTAGTCGATAGTACAAAGTGAACCACCATGCTTTTTCGCAAGTGAGAGCAAACGGTTGTCGACACCCTCCTCTGCTTTAACGCCATCCGCAAAAATCACTGTTTTTATTAATGCGATCGATTGAAGCTGATTAATGATATCAAGTCCGTGACGTGCACGTGATCGCTTTTCAGCGTCAGCGTTATCAGCCAAAAACTGAAGCTCTCCGACAACACTTCGCGGGATGTATAACGGGCGAGTTAAAAAGCCTGACTCTGCAATTGCAATAATACGTCCATCAATCAAGACAGAAGTATCGACAAATACAGGTGCGAGTGTAGTACGCTGTTCTTTTCGGACTGTTTTAACGGTCAAATATGTCGTCTCTACGGCAACCGCCAGTAGAACGATAATGATAAATAATTCCATAGTCTCCTTACTGCTGTAGGTAATCGATAAGCGCGGTGCGCAAATTATCTACAGGCGTAATAAATTCATTTTTTTGCATCTGTTTCGGAGCAACAGCGCGCTTAAATCCAAGTTTTTTCGCCTCAGCAATACGTTTATCAGCTCCGATAACTGAACGTATTTCTCCCCCAAGGCCTATTTCGCCAAAGACAACAGTTTCGTCGTCGATGCGCTTCCCTGCCGCGGCACTTGCAATGGCCATACAAATTGCGAGGTCTGCCGCCTGATCTACAAGCTTTAGCCCGCCTACTACATTTATATAAATATCTTTGTCTGATAAGTTCAGTTTTGTGCGACGCTCTAGCACCGCTATAAGTAGGTTGAGTCGATTCAAATCGAACCCGCTTGCAGTACGCTTAGGATACCCGAAACTCGTCGGATTGACAAGGGCCTGGATCTCAACGAGAAGAGGTCGAGTACCTTCGAGCGTAGCAAGAACGACCGAACCGTCGGCCGATTGACGCTCGGCAAGAAGTGTTGCTGATGGATTCTCGACAACGCGTAATCCCTGCTCATACATTTCAAAAATTGCCGCTTCGCTGGTTGAGCCGAATCGGTTTTTTACCGCACGCACAACTTTAAAACCGCCATAACGATCACCTTCAAACTGCAACACAACATCCACGAGGTGTTCAAGAACTTTCGGACCAGCGATACTGCCCTCTTTCGTGACATGTCCAACCAGAATCACCGCAGACCCAGCTGATTTTGCAGCTCGAATCAACACATTGCTACTGTTCGTAATTTGGCTCACCGTTCCAGGCGCACTTGTCATTTCATCGACAGACATCGTTTGAATCGAGTCGACAATTACGAGCGAGTATCCAGCTTCCTGAATTGTGGTCGCAATATCATTTGCACTTGTTGATGCCGCAAAGTCGAGTTTTTCGGTGTCGTTTGCTCCGAGTCGCGACGCACGAAGGGCAACTTGGTGAGCTGACTCCTCGCCACTGATATACAGCACGGGGCGATCATTCGCAATTGTCGCGGCGAGCTGCAAAAGGATGGTACTTTTTCCAATACCCGGCTGCCCAGCAAGGAGTGTAACCGAACCGGGCACGATACCACCGCCAAGCACAATATCGAGGTCGCTCACTCCAGTTGAGATTCGCTTTGTCGATTTGTCATCTGCCTGAGCGGTCTTGATAGGTTGAACTACTAGTTTTTTGCCGCTCTGACCAGCCTTTGCAACCGAAGACTGCGCACTTGAAATAGGCGCCTGTTCAACCAAGGTATTCCATTCGCCACAATTCTCGCAGCGCCCCATCCACTTACTGTATGAGGTGCCACACTGCTGGCACACAAACTGTGTTCTCGTCTTCACCATTCTATTACCAGTATAGCACCGCTAGACTGATGGTCCTTGGTCGATCTGGTTGTAGCTATCGAGGCTATCGTTAAGTACTTCGATTTGCTTTGCAAGCTCTTGATACTCTTCGTAATACACGTTGTAAGTGTCGATATTGGTATTAATTTTTTCTCGCTCTTCGTTTAAAGCGTTTGATCGACGGACGAGAGCAGCCCGCTCTGCGTTAAACTGGGCTTGAGTCGTAAAGTCATTTCTTTGCGCACGAGCATTGAACGCGTTAATATCGGCACTTAGTTGCGTGACAGCCGTATCATATGAGGCACTTTGCGCCTGAATCGTCGTCGACAGTGCCTGCATACTCGCATAAAGTTCGTCGGCACGAGAGTGGAGTGTTAGATACACTCCACTGTACTGTTTATGAAGCGCGAGAACAGTCGCACGATCAAAGAACTTTGAATAATATGCCTCGAGCTCCTCACCAAGTGAAGGCACCTCGGTACCAAGAATTGAATGGAGCTCATTTGCAAACTCACCCGGTTCGGTTCGCTCATAGTAATCCATTCGCGTTGTTAAATCAGAGTTATCAAGCTTGTCGTATGCACTTCGCAGCTTTACGGTGAGTTCTTCGCGCTCTTCATCGCTCAGACGATACCACGCCGCGTGGAGCATCTCATGGGCGGCGGTTACCTCTTCCATACCATCGAGCTGTTCATTCGTAAGGTCGTAGATGTAAATGCGGTCATCGGTCGTGTAACACCCAAGAATCGGACTTCCGGCCTCTTGTCGTGGACATTCTTTATTGAATTGCTCCTGATTTTCAACTTCCGGCTTCGTTGCGTAGAACACAAAACGGCCCTCGTCGGTAAAGGCGACACGTTTTGAAATATCTTGCACTTGAGTGGTTGGCTCGTATCCCCAAACAGAGATTTGATCCAATACTTGCTGACGGTTCATAAAGAGCCATAGTGCGGCAAAGATGAATATTCCGCTCAAGACAAAAGCGACAATTGAACCAGCGCGGCTAGTTTTCGTGTTCGACATTAAGGTGAATTTTTCCTTTTATTGCAGTTGCTTTTAATACTGTACCCTTATCGTACTCTCCACTCAAGATGCCTTCGGCAATTTCATGTTCGAGAAGTTCTTGCATCGCTCGGCGAAGTGGTCGGGCGCCGTATTTTTCATCATACCCTTCAGTAATGATAAGACGCTTAGCCGAAGTCGATACAATGAGGTGCACCCCCTTCCGAACCAGACGCTCTTGTAATTCACTGAGCAGTGTATCGAAGATTTTCGCAACTTCTTTTCGAGTAAGTGCCCGGAAGGTCACAATTGAATCAAAGCGATTAATGAGCTCTGGACGCATCATTTTTTCGAGCGCTTCACGAGCAACCGCTGCATTTTCTGCATGTACTTGATCGAGCTCTTTCTGATCTTTCCGTGTTTTTGCATGGAATCCAAGACTCGACTCTTTCATCATCTCCTCTGCACCTAAGTTACTCGTAAGAATGATGATGGCGTTTGTAAAATCGACTGCGCGACCTTTTGCGTCGGTAATTTTACCATCTTCGAGAAGTTGCAGGAGAAGGTTAAATACATCCCTATTCGCCTTTTCAATTTCATCAAAAAGCACGACGCTATACGGTTGGCGACGAATTTTATCGGTCAGCTGACCACCGTCGTCGTATCCAACGTATCCCGCAGGCGCACCAAGCAAACGACTGGTATTATGCCGTTCACTAAACTCACTCATGTCAATTTTAATGAGCGCTTCGTCACTTCCGAAGACCTCTCGAGCAAGTACACGAGCAAGCTCCGTCTTACCTACCCCAGTTGGGCCAAGAAATACGAATGAACCAATTGGACGCTTATTTGAGGCGACGCCACTTCGGCTCCGTCGAATTGCACGAGCAACCTTTTCAACCGCCTCCTCCTGACCTATCACATACTTTCCAAGGTGCTTTTCAAGTGTACGGAGCATCTTCGCTTCTGATTTTTGGACACGTTTTACTGGAATTCCGGTCATTTGAGCAATCGCCTGCGCAATATCATCATCGGTCAACTCAACAGGTGATTTCTTTTCATTCTCTTCACGCGATTCTTCGAGCTTTTCGCTCAGCTGACTAATGCGTGTTTTGTAGAGCGCTGCACGCTCATACTCTTCGGCGATAACTGCTTCTTCCATTTTTTCATTGAGGTTCTTGAGCTGCTTCATATAATCACGCACCTTACTAGGTTTGTGGCCACTCATCACGCGTACACGAGCCGCAGCTTCATCAATCACATCAATTGCCTTGTCGGGCATGAAACGTTCACTGACGTAGCGATCAGCCATATAGACGGCATCTTCAAGTACCTCATCACTAATAGAGACGCCGTGGTGTTTTTCGTAGTAAGAGCGAAGTCCTTTAAGAATAGCAATTGTATCCTTTATATTTGGCTCTGGCACGACGATAGACTGCAGACGGCGCTCAAGGGCGGTGTCTTTTTCGATATGTTTTCGATATTCTTCAAGTGTTGTCGCGCCAATTAAGCGCATTTCACCACGAGCCAGCGCCGGCTTCAACATATTTGCAGCATCAAGCGCGCCCTCGGCCGCACCTGCGCCAACGAGGAGGTGAAGCTCATCAATAAACACGATGATATTTTTTTGCTCTTGAAGCTCGGCAACAACTTTTTTGAGACGTTCTTCAAATTCACCACGATATTTTGTTCCCGCAATCATGCCGGCTAGGTCGAGCTGAATAATTCGCTTGTCGAGCAGGTGTTCTGGGACATCTTCGGTCGCGATACGCTGCGCAATACCTTCAACAATAGCCGTCTTACCTACACCAGGCTCACCAATAAGTACCGGATTGTTCTTGGTTCGCCTGCTAAGAATCGTCACAAGACGCTCTTCTTGATCTTTGCGACCAATGACAGGGTCGAGCTTTCCAGCCTTCGCGCGAGCAGTAAGATCAGTACCAAACACGCCGAGTAAGCCGCGGTCACGGGGCTTCTTTGCAGGTCGGTCAAGCTCTTCAACCGAGCCGGCGCTTGTTTCACTATTTCGATCAAGGTATTCTTCAAGCTCAGAGAGGATTTCAGGAATATCGACGTTCATGTCACGAAGCAATACCGTTGCACGTGCATTTTTCTGCGACAAGATACTATAAAGAATATGCTCGGTACCAAGATAGTCTTGGCGAAACTCCTGAGCAACATCCCAGCTCATTTTGAGCGTGAGCTTGGCAGTCTCGCTCAAATTCTTTGTCATAATACCAGAAGTAAAGTTAGCGCTAATCGGCACTGCACTGAGTGCTGACTGGGCTTTATCAAGTGTTACCCCTGCGTCGGCAAGAATTTTGGCCCCTACCGAAGCCCCCTGCGCCATAACTCCTAAAAGAAGGTGCTCCGTCCCTACGTAGGAACTCCCGTAGCCTTGCGCAATCAGCGTGGCATGATGAAGACTTGTCCGAGCGTTGTCGGTCAAGTGCGAGATGAATTCTGCAAAATCATCAGACATATTTCTATTATCCCTCCTTTGTGGCATGAAGTACAAGAGCAATTCTACCCTTTTATGTTCATATACCTAGTATAGCAAAATTAGCACTCCATGCAATAGAGTGCTAATTTAATATATATTGAATTGTGACTATTCTTCAGTCGCTTCTTCAACAGCGCTCAAAAGGCTATCTTCGATATTCTTCTTTGGCTTTTCGGCTGCCTTTGGTGCAGCTGCGGCGGTTGCTTGCTCGATATCGAGTTCGTATCCGCTAAGACGGCTCGCTAGACGAACATTCTGTCCACCACGGCCAATTGCGATTGATTGTTGGTCTTCGTTTACGAATACCTTCGCGCGCTTAGCTTCTTCATCAATTTCAACCTTCACGACTTCAGCAGGGCTAAGGGCATTCTTGATGAATTGGTCGATATTCTCATCGTAAGTAACAATGTCGATCTTTTCTTGGTCACCGATTTCGTTCATAACAGCCTGTACACGAGTACCATGACCACCGACGAATGTACCAACTGGATCAACACCAGGAACAGTACTTGCAACAGCAAGCTTTGTGCGGCGACCAGCTTCACGGGCAATCGCCTTGATTTCTACGGCACCTGTTTCGAGTTCAGGAACTTCCTGACGGAAAAGGTACTCTACGAATTGTTCGTTACCACGGCTCAAAATGAGTTGTGGACCACGGTTTTCGCGCTCGATGTCTTTAATAAACACCTTAATACGGCTACCAACGCTATAGAACTCGCCTTGGATTTGCTCGCTTTGTGGGATAATCCCACTCGCTTTGCCAATCTCAACACGAACGACTCGTGGTTCAACACGCTGTACAGTACCGTTTACAACGGTTCCGATTTTGTCTTCATATTCTTCGAGGACAACTTCACGCTCAGCTTCACGAAGACGCTGGAGGACCACTTGCTTTGCAGTTTGCGCAGCAACGCGGCCGAAGCTTTTTACTTCGTGCTTTTCTTCAATGATGTCGCCAAGTTCAGCATCAGGCTTTTCAGTCTTTGCTTCTTCTAGGCTAATTTCGTGTGCGTCACTTCCAACGACTTCAACGACTTCACGACCAACGTATACATTTGCAGTACCGTCGTTTGTGTTGAATTCAGCACGAACTTCTTGGTCACGTTCACCGTTGTCACGGCGCCATGCAGCGGCAATAGCTTGCTCAATAACTGAAAGAACGGTCTCTTCTGGAAGGTTCTTCTCGTCGGCAATTGTGCGGACAGCAAGGGTGAGTTGTTTTAGATTTAATTCATCCATTATGTTAATCCTTTCATGAGAATTAATAGGCTTTTCTAGTAAAAAATCCGACCTGCCGGCCGGAATGTACTGTCCATAGTATAGTGCAATCCTCACACTTTCGCAAGTGGTTTTACGGAGTAGGAAGAAGTTGACCCGGACAATCCCGCAGCACTGACACCATAGCGTCTTTCTCCGCCTGGGTCACCCAAAGTTCGTATTTACTCTTTACAGCAATTTGCCGCGCTACATATTCACACCGAAACGATTTATTTTTCGGTAGCCATGTAGCGGCGTCGCCATCGCTCTTTGCTTGGTTTTGCTGCCCCGATACGGCAAGCAGCTCTAGAGGGTCGTTAGCAAGTTGCTCGCGTCGTTCGTCAGATAATAGTTGTGCACCTTTTTGCCATGCGTCCGAGAGTGCGACGACATGGTCGATTTGAACATCGGCGCTCTTATCGCTCGAGAACTGTATGACTTCATTTGAATATGGATCGACGAGCGTTCCGGCTGTCACCTTACACGATTCGTCGAGAGTGGCATTATCAAGGTCGCGGTGAAGAATGATATTTCGGACAGTACAGCCCTGAATCGTGTTCCAGCCATTTCCGAATTGCTCTCTACTATAACCGGTTTTAGAAGCACGTCCTTTTACTTCGAGTTGTTCGAGGGCATCTTGCGCCGGACCTGGGATCGGGTCGCTTTCAGACGGCCGACTCACCTGAGGACTAACAACAGGCAGGCTCTCCTGCACCATGCGCGGCATCGCACCAGCAAGAAGAAGAAGTGAAATAACTCCAACAACAAAAACTATAATAGCCCTCCGTTTGCGCATGATTCCATTATGACAGGCAATTATTAACTCTGGTACAATTAGATATATGGAAATTGCATCTCGACTCTTCAGGAGGTTTCAGCCTGAGCACTACGAACTTTCAATTAAACTTAATCGAATTGAGCGAAGCTTCGATGGTACGGTAACAATCCGCGGTACTGTCACAGACGATTTGGGTGAAATTCGCCTTCACGCAAAAAAGCTTACAACACAATCAGTCACCGTTGACGGCAAGGCTGCCGAACATCGCGAAGAGACAAATGATGAACTCGTCATTGCTCACCCCGACCTTACAGCCGGCGAGCATATCATCGTGATTACTTACAGTGGTACCATTACCGACGACATGAACGGTATTTATCCGTGTTATTTCGAAGTTGATGGCGTTAAGCAAGAGCTCCTCGCCACTCAGTTCGAGAGCCACTATGCACGCCAGGCCTTTCCTTGTGTCGATGAGCCCGAAGCTAAGGCAACCTTTGACGTCACCCTTACGACCGAAACTGGCGTCAACGTACTCGGAAATATGCCCGTAAGGTCACAATCAACCGAAAATGACAGCCTTGTTACGACATTCGAAACAACTCCTCGTATGAGCAGTTACCTTGTCGCCTGGGTAGTTGGTGACCTCCAGAAGAAAACTGCGACAACTAAAAGTGGCGTAGAAGTATCTATCTGGTCAACTAAGGCGCACGACCCATCGAATCTCGATTTTGCACTCGACATCGGAACGCGAACAATCGACTTTTTCGACGAATACTTTGGCGTACCGTATCCCCTTCCAAAAGCAGACCATGTCGCACTTCCCGACTTCTCTTCGGGTGCAATGGAAAACTGGGGACTCATTACCTATCGTGAAATCGCACTTCTTGTAGACCCAGAAACCACCACCCTCTCTGCGAAGCATTACGTTGCAACTGTTATTGCCCACGAGCTGAGCCACCAATGGTTCGGTAACCTCGTGACAATGCAGTGGTGGAATGACCTCTGGCTCAACGAGAGCTTTGCAAACATGATGGAATACGTGGCCGTTGATGGACTTGAACCGTCATGGGACATCTGGCTCGACCAAGCGACGACAGAAGTTGTGAGTGCCTTGCGACGCGATAGCCTCGATGGTGTTCAATCGATTCAAATTGACGTCAACCACCCAGACGAAATTAATACAATTTTCGATCCTTCAATTGTATATGCAAAGGGTGGTCGCTTGCTTCGTATGCTCCAAGCCTATGTGGGCGATGACGCCATGCAACGTGGACTTAAGACCTACTTCGAGAAGCACAAGTACACAAACACCCAGGCGGATGACCTCTGGATGGCTCTGAGCGACGCTTCAGGTAAGGACATTGCAAGCTTCATGCACGCCTGGATGACGCAACCGGGCTATCCGGTTGTTACCGCATCAAAGGCCGGATCAGCCATTACACTTACTCAGAAACAATTCTTTATTGGTCCACATGAAGACAAAGACCGTACATGGCCTATTCCGCTTCACGGCGCCTCGACAATGATTCCCGAATCACTTCAAGCCAAAGAACTTTCTTTCGAATACACAGACAAACAGCCTTTCCGACTCAATAGCGGTGGCTCGGCGCACTACATTACACAGTACGACGAGTCTTTGCGTGCGGGCATTATCGAAAGTCTCGATACACTCTCACCAGTTGATAAGCTCAACTTCCTCCACGAACAGCTCTTGCTCGCAAAAGCTGGATTACAATCATACGCGACAATCATTCCGTTACTGAACTTCTTTAAATCTGAAACAAATGAAGCCGTATGGAGTATTGTTGCCCTTGCCGCAAATGAACTCAAGCGATTTGTTGATGGCGATGAAGCAGCCGAACAAAAACTAAGGCGGCTCGTAGCCGAAGTTGTTACCGAACAATACGACCGACTTGGATGGGACCCTATAGCAGGTGAAGACGAAAACGACACAAAGCTTCGAAGTACCATTATTGGCATGTCTCTGTACGCTGAAATTCCAGACTCACTTGCAGAAGCCAAGTCACGATATCTCGCCGGAACAATTGATTCACTCGACCCTGAACTTCGAACAGCCATTATGGCGAACGCGGTCCGTCGCGAGATTAGCCCGGATGTTGTCGACATTCTTATCGAAGCATACCCAAAAACAACGAATAGTGAATTTCGTGATGATATCGCCGCTTCCCTTACGGCTGCAAAGGATGATAAGACCATTCAAAGGCTCATAGGACTGCTTCAGGACACTTCATTCATTCGTATGCAAGACTTTAGCCACTGGTTTGTTTGGCTCCTCAGAAACCGTTACAGCCGTGATGCCGCTTGGGCGTGGACCCAAGAAAATTGGGATTGGATTGCGAAGACATTCAAAGACGACTCTCACTACGACATCCTTCCTCGCTATGTAGCCGGATCACTCACAACCCGACAGCAGCTCGAAGAATACAAAACATTCTTTGCACCGTATGAAAGTGAAATCGCACTTGCCCGTAATATCACTATTGGATATACCGACCTCGAAGGTGTTGTGACACTCATTGAAACCGACGGACCGAAAGTCCGCCAAACACTACTCGACCTCAAGTAGTTCGACATTCTCGCCCGAGCCGAATGCAATCACGGAGAGTCGCTGATTCTTTTCGGTATGATGCCCCGCTCCATACAATTCAGCTGCAAATCGCATTTGTTCAAGCTTTTTTGGAGTGATTGCGGCCAGCCCACCACCCTGCGTTGCGGATGACCTGTACTTCACCTCAATAAAGTATCGAGTTTCGTGAGACTCGGCAATAATATCAATCTCGCAAAACTTTGTTTTCCAATTTCTTTCAAGAATAGTGAAGCCTTTTGCTTCCAGCCAGGCTGAAATTTTTGATTCTGCAAGCGCTCCGACTGAAATTGAACCTTTCGATACGCTCTCGGCAACGGTGCCAGCAACATTACTATTGAGCAACTTAGCTATAGGCGCAAAGGACTTGCGATGGAGTGGCGTTATACCGTGTTCTGCAAGCGCCTTTTGATGCTTGGCGGTTCCATATCCAACATGTGACGGAAATCCATACTCTGGGTATATTTGAGCTTGCTCTTCCATATATGTGTCTCGGGCGACCTTTGCAACAATAGATGCCGCAGAAACTGCCGGCACTAGGAAGTCGGCTTTCGCCATAGTGGTAACATACTGTCCTTTGCTCGTTTCCTTCAGGAAATTGATAGTGCCATCAATAATAATTTCATGATACGGCACCTTCACGGCTTCAACTGCTCGAATCGTTGCTAGTCGTAAAGCTTCGGATAACCCGACTGCATCAAGTTCGTCTGCATGCACCCAACCAAGCCCATACCCAAGCGCCGACTCTCGAATAAGAACATCGAGCTCACTCCTACGTTTAGCAGATAGCTTCTTACTGTCAGTTAAGCCCTTTAGCGTAAAGCCGTCGAGTAGCACTACAGCACCAACTACAAGAGGTCCCGCCCAGGGTCCGCGTCCAACTTCATCAATCCCAAGAATCATATCCTTTAGTATATAGGGAGATTCTTAACAAGTGATCATATTCGTAATAAAATTACCCCGTATTTCTACGGGGTAATAAGAGATTTGTTAGAAGAAATTTACTTTTCTTCGTGACGAGCTTCAACTTCAGCTTGCTTTGCAGCAAGTTCAGCATCAGCAGCGGCCTTTTCAGCAGCCTTAGCTTCAGCAGCAGCCTTTGTCTCTTCCTTGAGACGAGCTTCTTCAGCTTCGGCGTGTGCGTCAACAATGCTGTTTACGCCTTCACGGTCAAAGTTGACAGCCTTAAGACGAGCACTTTTACCGCTACGGTTACGTAGGAATGAAAGGTAGTTACGGCGAACCTTAGAACGACGTGTGATTTCAACCTTTTCTACAAGTGGGCTGTGAAGAAGGAAGCTCTTCTCAACACCGATACCGCTGGCGATCTTACGAACAGTAATACGCGCAGTGTGTGACTTGTTACGGTCGACACGGATAACAACGCCTTCAAAAACCTGAATACGCTCCTTGTTGCCTTCTTTAATTTTCTGGTGAACACGTACAGTGTCACCACTCTTAACGTTAACAACAGCAGCTTTACGCTGTTCGTCGTTCACTTTTTGGATTAGTGCAAAACTCATAATGCTTGTGCCTCTGTATCAATTTGATACGTTTTATGTCCGAGTAGAACTGAGAACTAGCCACGTAGTTGTATCGCTACGGCTCCGGCTCCCGCAACCCCGACGGTTACTATATACAATCAGTGGTTAATTATAGCAGTTTTACGGTCATTTGGGAAGACCCTACTCTGTAGATGAGCGTTTGATTATTGCTAGATGACCCTATTGATCTCTTCAATCGTTGTTTCACCACTCAACGCCGCAAGAACGCCGCGTTGCAAAAGTGTTACCATGCCGTTTTCACGAGCGGTCTTTGCAATGACTTCGGCATGCACATCGCTCACGTCGCCACGAAGGAATTTCTGAATCGCTTCAGTAACAACAAGTTGCTCCATAATGACCATTCGTCCGTTATATCCAAACGGAGACCCTTCACTCGCAACCGGTCGATACAGCTGGAAGTTCTCAAGGTCAGGTTTATCGACATGATCTGGAAGATCCTTGAGTACGTCGCGAATCCACTGCTTCGTTGCTTCGTCTGGTTCATAGGCCTCTTTGCTATTTTCGTCGAGACGACGCACGAGTCGCTGTGCAACGACAAGACGAATTGCCGTACTAAAGATTGGATTTTGCCCAATAAGGTCTACCATACGACTAAATGCTGCCGCAGTATCGGTGGCGTGGAAGGTCGAAAGTACTAAGTGGCCCGTAATTGAGGCTTGGATTGCCGTCTTGGCGGTATCGGCATCTCGGATCTCACCAACCATCACGACATCAGGGTCAAGACGAAGTACTGACCGCAAGTGATCGGCAAAGCTTTGTCCACCGGTCGTATCAACTGGAACCTGGGAAATACCGGGAACGCTAAACTCGATTGGATCTTCGAGTGTAATAATTTTTCGATCAAGCGTATTTAACGCATTAATCATACTATACAGCGTTGTCGACTTACCCGAACCAGTTGGCCCAACCATCAATACCATCCCACGAGGGTGACTAATGATGTCATCAATTTCTCGGCGCTCTTCAGGTGCAATATGGAGACGATCGATACTGAGCATTGATTCATCGTAGTTGAATAAACGAATCACAGCATCCTGACCATACATAGTCGGAACCATCTCAATACGCATATTCAAGATGTGTTTCGCTTCACCTTCGCCAATTTCTTGCTGCATATGGCCTGATTGCGGCTCATTCGATGCCGTCGACAAATTCGCTCGTGACGCAAGCGCGCCAAGAATCACCCTATAACGATCTTGTCCGAGCGTTGCAACCGGGTGTAGCGCGCCATCAACACGCATACGAATTCGAATTCCATCACGCTGATTCTCGATATGTATGTCGCTTGCGCCAAGCTTGTCGGCTTGTTTAATAATAAAGTCAAATACTTCATCAGTTCCAACGCTATTGAGAGTCTGACTCACCTGTTCGATAGTTTCACTATCGCCCTCGTTGGCAATCTTAATATCTTGATACGAAACTTGAACCGGCGGATCGAAACGATTCATCATTGCCTTGAAACTCGCCAAACTTATAAGGTAGAAGGCTACATTTTGCGCCTGCGCAGCATACTTATCCGCTATTTCTTTTAAAAGAGATTGCGGAGTTTGTGTCGTAATACCAAACTCCCACGGTGAAGAGTCACCGCCAGCTATGAGAGGAACGATACGGTTTTTATGCATGTCATCAACAGGAATAACACCCTCGGCAAGCGTCAGTGTTGCCTCGATGGGACGCATATCAAGATACGGCACGCCCAAGATAGCCGCACGTCGTTGCGTGCTTTGCTCGTCAGCCTCTCGGGCTTGCTGCTGAATTCGATCTTCATCCATTTCCCTTATCGTATCAAAAAACGTAAGCATTTTACAGTGATATACTAGGCGATATGCCCGATATCATCGTTATTGCACACAATATCCGCTCAACGCACAACGTTGGAGCCATTTTCCGAACAGCCGAAGGCTTTGGTATCGAGAAGATTATTCTTACCGGATATACGCCCTATCCAAAAATTGCGAGCGACACCCGACTTCCGCATATCGCCGAGAAACTGCATACGCAAATACACAAGACGGCCCTTGGCGCCGAAGAGATTGTGCCGTTTGAATATCAGGAACTTCCCGACATCGCTTCTTTAAAATCTGATGGATATCGAATTGTCGGACTTGAGCAAGCCGACCGTAGCGTTCAGCTCCCCGACTATAAAACCCCTGAAAAAATAGCCCTCATTCTTGGCGAAGAAGTATTTGGAATTCCCGAAGAACTCCTCAACGAGTGTGAGGATATCATTGAAATTCCTATGACAGGAAAAAAGGAATCTTTTAATGTTTCTGTCGCGACCGGAATCGCACTGTACCACTTGAGCCTACTTTAAGATAACGGCGTCTTCACCCAAAATTTTCACAAGTCGTCCAACCAACTCGTCACTTCCATCGACACGGAATGGCATTTTAATTGCTGATTGCTTATCAGGGCCGAGCACCAACACGATGTCGCTGAGTCCAGGGAAATGCGAACATGCGTTTCGAATCTTCATTAAAGAATCTTGATCATCAGGGTCTTTTACGTGCACGAATAACTTCTTGAGGACTTCCGCTACAGGAGGTGGGCCGGAAGGCGCACGCGGAGCTGGGTTGCTCCCCGGGCCGGCAGCCGCAGGCTTATTAAATCCCCCGCCACCGTTTCCGTTGCCACCATAGTTAGAGTTAGATCGAGGCTTACGCACCGCAACCACCTTACCGGCCTTTGGCTTCGCCATGATGCGACCGGTTGATTCATACGACCGAAGCTCTTCGTCATCTACGAGCTGGATATCGTCAGCAATCAGCTTGATTTCACTTGAAAGATTACCGTCTCGATCACGAGCAGACACCTTGCCGCTTGCCCGAATGACAGCATCTTGCACGAGCTTTGCGCCAACTTGCTCGAATAAGTTCGGGAACACAATCACTTCAGCTTCGCCCGTTTTATCTTCGAGTTTCACGAATGCCATCTTGGTGCCGCTCTTGGTAACAATAGTACGCACCGTCGAAACGAGCCCACCGATAGTCAACGCCTTGCCGTCAATATCTTGTGTCATTTCGCTAATTGGCACTGTTTGCTCGCTAAAGTATGCATCGTAGTTATCGAGCGGGTGGGCACTGATGTAAAGACCAAGAAGCTCCCTCTCCCAGGTAAGTCGCTCTTTATCCGTATGCTTCACGGGGGCAGTTTGCATTGCAACGGTAGGCTGAATCGCTGCCATATTCGACATACCACCAAACAGGTCAGTTTGACCGCTCAGCGCTTCTTTTTGTAGCTTTGATGCAAAGCCCTGAATTGTCTCAAGATTAAAGAGTAGGTCGGAGCGATCCGCCATTTCATCAAATGCACCCGTTTTAATGAGTGAGTCCCACGCCTTTTTATTTACCTTCTGGGTAGAAACACGCTTCGCAAAGTCCTCAACACTCACAAACTTTCCGTCTTCACGGGCACGAAGAATCTCTTCAACAACACCAAGACCAACACCCTTAATCGCCGACATACCGAAACGAATCTCTTTTTCGCCTGGCACAACCGCAAATTCAACGAACGACTCGTTCACATCTGGTGAAAGTACCTTAATACCCATGTGTTGGCACTCGGTAATCTCGATTGCCAAGCGTTCAGTGTCGTCAGCATCGCTTGTCATGAGGGCGGCCATAAAGGCTTCAGGGAAGTGCGCCTTGAGGTAGGCCGTCCAGTACGAAATAAGTCCGTAACACGCTGCGTGCGATTTGTTGAAACAGTAGTTCGCAAACTCTTCGAGCTGATCCCAGAATAGCTCAGCTGTTTCTTTCTTTGCACCGCTGGTCTTCATAGCACCCTCTACGAAATCAACCTTCACTTTACGCATGAGGTCAATGTTCTTCTTACCCACGGCCTTACGAAGGGTATCCGCCTGACCACCTGTAAATCCTGACCATTCTTTTGAAGCTTGCATGAACTGCTCTTGATAGACAAGAATTCCATAGGTACTTTCAAGTGAACCCTTTAACCCCTTATCAAGATAGGTAATTTCTTCTTCGCCATGCTTTCGCTTAATAAAGCTATCGATAAACTGCATTGGACCTGGGCGATACAAAGCTACCATGGCAATAATGTCATTAAATTCGGTCGGCTTTAATTCACGAAGATAGCGCTTCATACCCGCAGATTCAAGCTGGAACACACCAGTAGTGTCGCCTCTTTGGAATAGCTCGAAAGTCTTTACATCATCAAGCGGAATTGTCGCAAGATCAATATTGGTTTTATATACCTTTTTAATAATACGGAGTGCGTTATTAATAATCGTAAGGTTTGAAAGACCCAAGAAGTCCATCTTCAAAAGACCGAGTTCTTCAACCGACCCCATTGGGAACTGCGTTGCCGGCACGCCCTTTTGTGACATTTCAATTGGCACGAATTTTACAATGTCGTCAGGCGCAATCACGACACCGGCGGCGTGCACGCCGTGACTTCGAATTGTGCCTTCGAGCCGCATTGCAAAATCGAGCACTCTCTTCGAGGTCTCGTTTGATTCGTATTCATGTTTCAGATCAGCATCGTCAACGACACTTTTCACCAAAGGAATGTGTCGGCCCTGTACCGGCTGTGGGATTAGCTTCGCAAGTCGGTCGCTTTCACCGTAGGGCACCTGGAGGACGCGCGCTACGTCACGAACCGCCGCACGAGCCGCCATTGTACCAAAGGTAACAATATTCGCCACACGCTCAGCGCCATACTTATCGGTACAATATTGGATTACCTCATTACGACGCGTGTCTTGAATGTCGATATCGACATCGGGCATACTAATACGGTCTGGGTTCAAAAAGCGCTCAAAGAGAAGATCGTACTTCAGCGGATCGAGTTCAGTAATGCGCACCGCATACGAAACAATTGAACCGGCAGCACTACCACGACCAGGGCCAAAGATAATTCCCTGATTCTTACCCCAGTTAATAAAGTCCTGGACAATCAAGAAGTATCCGTTGAATCCCATGCGGTCGATGACCTCTAGCTCATAGTCGGCGCGTTCAAGCACATGGGCGGGCGTGTGCTCCCTTGCTTCAGGTATGCTCAAGTTGGCAGAATCTTCAAGCGAAACGTCGCCATAGCGCCACGCAAGCCCTTGGAAAACCAGGAGGTCGAGGAACGTCTTCTCGTTATGTCCTTCTGGGGTTGGGAATGTCGGAATGAGAATCTTCCCAAGCTCAAGCTCAACATGACACCTATCGGCAATTACCTTTGTGTTGGCGACCGCTTCAGGGTGTGTTTTTCCCCATCGTTCAATAATTTCATTCGGGTCTGTAACGTGCAGCTCAAAGTCTTTGAGTGACATGCGCTTTTCATCACTTAAGTACGCGCCGGTTCCGACACAGAGTAGAATTTCATGGGTATCTTGGTCTTCGTGAGTTAAATAGTGGCCATCACTCGTTACAACCATAGGGATGTCGAGCTCCGCAGAGATCTTTTCAAGATAGCCGTTAATCTTCACCTGGACGTCCCAAGCTGTTTTTGATTCGAGGTGACCGTGGTCTTGAAGCTCAAGATAGTAGCGATCACCAAAGACCTTCTTGTACCAAGCAGCGATACTCTTTGCTTCTTCGTAGTTATCAGACCGTAAGTTCTCACCAAGCTCACCACTCGCACAACCTGAAAGAATAATCAGGCCTTCGTTGTACTCCTCAAGTAAATCGTGGTCAATACGAGGCTTGTAGTACATACCCTCGAGGTTTGCGATTGTACTGAGCTTCATGAGGTTTTGGTACCCCGTGTTGTTCATTGCAAGAATAATAAGGTGGTAGCGCGCCTTATCCTTTTGAGGATCACGGTCATGACGACTTCGCGCCGCGACATATGCTTCCATACCCAAAATAGGTTTTACGCCGGCCGCATTCGCTGACTTGTAAAAATCAAGCACCCCCGACATTGTGCCGTGGTCAGTAATAGCCACTGCATCCATACCCATATCTTGCACCGTCTCAATGAGCTTTGGAATCTTACTGAGTCCGTCGAGAAGACTGTGGTGCGTATGGTTATGTAAGTGGACATATTGGGACGTTTTTAAAGTAGCCCCCTTGGTTTGTGTAGATAAAACTTCAACCCCCATTGCTAGTACTAGTATAGCGAACAATGGAGGTTGAGTCTGTAGTAATTAATGCTAATTTTATTATTGCGGCTCAGTACTTTGTACAGTATCAACAATATACTGAATAAAGTCGCCGAAGCCACCAGGAATATCGGCAAGCCACGAGAGCAACCAGATGAGAATACCGATCAGAAGCGTACCACCTAGTACGCTTCCGAATCCGAAGAATACACCACGGAAAAAGTTCGCTTTATATACTTGTGCGCGTGATTTATTGAAATCGTAAAACAGGTCTTCAAGAACAGCTCGGCGAGCGCCAAGCTCGTTCTCACGGTCGACTTTGTTCTTTACTTTCTTTACCACCATTTAAGAAACTACTTCTTCTTTGTTGCTTTTGGCTTCTTAGAAAAGCCTTTTTTAGCACCTTCGACGGCTTGTTCTGTGCGGCGACTAATTTCGGCCGCTTTGTCGGTAACATCACCGACAACTTCTTCAGCCTTTGCCTTTACGTCCTTAGCTTTTTGCTCAGCAAAGTCTTTTGCCTCACCAGCTTTTTCAACGGCAGTATCTTTTGTCTTCACGGCAACATCTTTAATGTCTTGGCGAGTTTCTTTACCGCTCTTTGGAGCGATTAAAATACCTGTAACGAACCCTGCGATTGCGCCAAATGCGGCACCTAGAGCGATTTTACCCTTTGACATATTACTTATTCCCCTTCTTAGTTTTTGACGTAAACTTCTTAATGTAACGGTTCACCATCTCGGCAATGAAAATTGGAGACGTGAGCCGACTAACTCCTACAACAGCACTATCAATATGTGACACTGTGTCTTGAGCCGACTTCGCCAAGCGACGAATTTCAGCGGTAAGTTTAATAAGGTATATGCCTAAAATGATTGCGACCACGAGGAAAACAGACAGAACACTCGATACGATTATCACCAATATTTCGGTAGCTTGGTCCATGGAATACTCCTTTTACAGGTTATTTTTTGTGTTTAATTGTATTATACGCCTCATTTTGCGTTATTGACAACTTAGTTGTCAAGTCGTTGTTTGAGATAAGAAGTAAGTTCAGGGCCGTACTCTTCACTCTCAAGAGCAAGGTCGACAACCGCTTTAATATACTTGAGTTGGTCGCCTGTATCATGCCAGACACCATCAATAAAGTAGCCGTACACTTCGCCTTCGGCAGCGAGTTCATTAATACTGTCGGCGAGGGTAATTTCTCCGCCCTTACCAACTGTTTCTTTTTCAACATACTTCCAGATATCTGAAGTCAGGAGATAGCTACCGACTGAAGCGAACGTTGAAGGAGTGTTCTCCTCGCCCGGCTTTTCAACCAATCCGCCAAGCCTAAAGAGCCTATCAGATTTTTGATCAGTCAGACTCGCCATTCCATATTTGTCTGCATCTTTTTTATCGACTTCGATAAGGGAGATAACCGACTTTCCGGTTTGCTCATAGGCCTGCTTGAGTTGAAGAGGCCATGCTGTCTCGCTACGAAAAAAGTCATCAGCGAAGAAGACGAAAAATGGCTCGTCGTCATCAATAAGGTGCTGTGCATTCAGAATTGGTCGAGCATTACCCTTAGGCGTGCCCTTTTGACGGATGTAAATAAAGTTTGCAAGTTCGGCAACCCGCTTAATTTCATCAGCCTTATCGTTCTTTCCCTTCTCGCGAAGTTCAGCTTCAAGCTCATCACTACGGTCAAAGTGGTCTTCAATCGCACGCTTGGTCGTGCCCGTAACAATAATGATATCCGTTACACCTGCAGCAACCGCCTGCTCAACAATCACCTGAATAACAGGTCGGTCGATAAGAGGAAGCATTTCTTTTGGCATAGCCTTCGTTTGTGGCAAAAACCTTGTACCAAGCCCTGCCGCACAAATAATTGCCTTCGTTGGCTGCTTCACGTTTAAACTCCTAGCTTCTTGCGAATTGCTTGCTGGGCCATCGCTGGATTTGCTTTACCTTGCGACTTCTTCATAACCTGACCAACCAAGAATCCGATTGCCTTTTCTTGGCCAGCTTTAATGTCTTCGATAGATTTTGCGCTTGAAGGATCGGCGAGCACTTCGTCAACGATTGCGTCGATTGCGCCAGAATCACTCTCTTGGAGAAGATTCTTAGATTCGGCAATTTGGCGCGCTGCGACTTCACTTACAAGGAGCTCTTGGAATACCTCTTTCGCCGCCGTGCTCGAGAGTTCATTCTTTGCTACCATTTCAGAAAGTTCAATATATGCATCGGGCGAGAAGTTTGTTGCAATAGTCGCTTCGTCTTCACTAGTTGTGTTGACGGCGCTTGCGAACCAGTGTGCAACGCGTCGCGCTGAATCATCACCAGATTTTGCTTGGATTTCAGAAATAAGCTTTGCGTAGCTTTGTGTCGCAATAAGCGCCTCAACCACAGAACGATCGAGGTTCATTGATGTCCATGATTCGCGATAAGAACCAGGTAGTGCCGGCACTTCAGCCTGAATCGACGTAATTTCCTCTTGCGTCAAAACAATAGGCGGGATATCAGGGTCTGGCATATAGCGGTAGTCCTGTGCGTCTTCCTTGCTTCGCTGAGAGCTTGTGCGTCCAGATGCGTCGTCCCATCCACGGGTCTCTTGTACAACTTTTTCGCCTTTTTCTAGAATTTCAATCTGACGTTCAAATTCATATTGAGCAGCACGCTCAACACTCTTAAATGAGTTTAGGTTCTTTACTTCTGCTCGAGTTCCAAGCTCCGTCGCACCCTTAAGTGCCACAGAAAGGTTTACGTCAAAACGCATATTGCCGTGGAACAAGTTTCCATACGACACGCCCGCATAGGTCATGAGCCGTTGCAGTTCAGTTGCGTATGCCTTAGCAGCGGCAGCTGAGTGAATGTCTGGCTCAGAAACAATTTCAATAAGCGGAGTACCCGCGCGGTTAAGGTCGACAAGACTGTGCGTACCGTAGTGTGTGAGCTTACCCGCATCTTCTTCAATGTGAGCGTGGTGAATATGCACACGAACCGTTTCGCCATTTTCAAGTGGCGCGTCAACATGACCCTCAAGAATAATTGGTTGGTACATTTGGCTAATTTGGTAGCCTTTTGGAAGGTCTGGATAGAAGTAGTGCTTGCGGTCGAATCGGCTCACCTCTGCGATGTCGGCGTTCAGTGCCTTCCCTGCTTTTACGGCAAGCGTCACTGCTTCACGGTTAAGAACCGGGAGCATCCCTGGAAGACCGAAGTCGATTGGGCTTGTTGCGCTGTTAGGATCTTTATCGCGCGCATCGTTATCAGCACCACTAAAAAGCTTTGTTGCCGTTGCGAGTTGCACGTGGCACTCAATACCAATTGTCATTTCATACTTGTCGAGAACTTCAGGTGACACCATTTTAAATTGCTCCCATATCTTTAAGTCCTTGTTTGTAGGCAATAAGAGCCTGGCGGGCACGGTCGTAATCAACACGTGCGTCTGTTTCATGTGCTAAGCGATTGCGCAGCTTATGTGCCGCCCATACGCCGTTACCATTTGTCCATTTACCTTGGCACTGTTTCATTCGTTCCGCCATGGTCTTCCCGGCAAGTCCGCGGTCGCGAAGTGCTTGGTCGAGTAGCTTGTCTGCATCAAAAATACACACCGTGTAGCTATTTTGGTCATCTCGCTTTAAACGTGATTCAACAGCCATCCATCGGCTACGGTATTTATCTTGGTCGAGAGCACGTGGGCTATTTTTTGTCAGCGAAATAAATACGAACAGCAGTCCGCCGAAAATAAGGATTGCTGAAAAGAAAAAAATGATTGAAAGTGTTTGATCCATCATTGCGCCTCTCCTTGACGAGCTAACCCAATAAGCAGTGCATCTGATTGACGTGGACCAATGAGTTGAACACCAACTGGCAGTCCAGCATCAGTCTTGCCAGCTGGCACCGATACCGCAGGGAGGCCCGCGAGGCTTGCCGGGACGGTCATGATGTCAGCAAGGTACATTTTCACAGGATCGGCAGTGTTTTCACCGAGCTTAAATGCTGGCGTTGGAGCAACTGGACCAACGATTGCATCGAATGACTCGAAGATTTTATTAAATTCATTAATAAGCAACGTACGCGCTTTTTGCGCCTTGAGGTAATAAGCATCGAAGAATCCGCTTGAAAGCACATAGCTTCCAATCATAATACGTCGCTTATTTTCAGGAACGAAGCCATGGTCACGCGACAACCCATACACTTCACCGAGTGATTGTGCGCCTGCACGGTTTCCGTATCGAATGCCGTCGTAGCGGCCTAAGTTACTGCTAATTTCTGCTGGAACAACGATGTAATAGATTGCCAAAGCATATTTCACCATTGGGAGGTTCACTTCTTCAACTGTGTGGCCTTTCGCCTTCATGGCATCGATATATTCGCTAACGCGTGCGCGCACTTCAGAATCAACATCGTCAGTCATAAATTCTTTAATCACACCAATACGCTTTGGTACTTCAACTACTTCAGGCTTAAAGAAATCCGGAAGTGTCGTCATGTCTTTTCGGTCACGGCCACTCAAGATGCCCATAACCAGTTCAGCGTCTTCCGCAGTCGCAGACAATACACCAATCGTATCAGTGCTACTCGCCATGGCAACGACGCCAAATCGGCTGACAGTGCCATAGGTCGGCTTTACACCAACAACATTATTAAAACTGGCTGGTTGTCGGATTGAGCCCCCCGTGTCTGTTCCAAGTGCAAATGGCACAATATCGAGCGCTACTGCAACAGCTGATCCGCCGCTACTACCGCCGGCAACACGCTCTTGATCAAAGGCGTTCTTTGTCGGGCCATATGCAGAGTTTTCAGTACTACCACCGTGCGCAAAAGCATCGAGGTTTGCCTTGCCAATACAAATTGCACCTTCAGCCTCAAGCTTTTCAACTGCAGTGGCTTGAAGAGGTGCTTTAAAGCTTTCGAGGAATTTACTTGCTGCGGTAGTTGTATCGCCTGACGTCAGGAAATTATCTTTAGCAACGAATGGAACACCTGCAAGACGACCGGTAATTTCACCAGCGTCTACCTTATCGGCACGTTCAAGTGCTCGCTCTTCAGAAATCGAAAGAAGCGCATTGAATGCTTCGTTTTCACGTGCTTTTGCGATTGCTTTGAGGACGTTATCGCGAGCTGACACTCCGAGAAACTCAGAAATTTTCACCATATTCTACAAAACCTTCGGAACTTTAATTTGCTTTAGATCGGCATCTGGCGCCAAGGCAAGAAGCTCGTCACGGCCAATACCATAATTGTCAACGACATCGTCGCGCCATACGTTTTGCAAGTCGGTTACCTGATACGTTGGCTCGACACCAGTTGTGTCCAACTCAGAGAGCTGATCGATATAGCCGAGGATATTACCAAGATCAATGCGAAGCGCTTCGGCTTCTTGGTCGTCAAGTTGCAAACTACTTAGTTGTGCGAGGTGGTGCACGTCACCTATTGAGATGTCTGTCATATCCTTGTATTATATACTGTTTTTTATCAAGTTGCACCCTTTTCAGGATGCCATTTTCTGTCGTATGTCAGCAATAATGTCACGAAGCTCCGCAGCCTTCTCAAATTCGAGATTCGCACTCGCGAGGTCCATCTGCCCTGAAAGTTCCTTCACAAGGCCAGCATATTCATCTTTCGGAATCTTCCGAAGGTCAATCTTTGGCGTCGTGTCTTCCTTCTTTGGAATAATCGCACGAAGCCCTTCATCGATAGCCTTCGCAACACTCACAGGAGTAATATTGTGCTCTGTATTGTAGGCTTCTTGAATTGCACGACGACGATCCGTCTCTTCGATTGCCTGCGCCATAGACTTTGTTACACGATCGGCATACATCAATACCTTGCCCTCAAGGTGACGTGCGGCACGGCCAACAATCTGAATCAATGCACTTGCACTACGCAGGAACCCTTCCTTATCGGCGTCGATAATCGCAACGAGACTTACCTCGGGAAGGTCGAGTCCTTCACGGAGCAAGTTAATACCAACGAGCACATCATACACGCCCATACGAAGGTCTTTGAGAATATCTCCACGCTCGAGTGTATCGACTTCACTGTGAATATACGCGGTTTTAATGTCGAGTTCTTGTAAGTAGGTCGAGAGATCTTCGGCCATGCGCTTCGTCAGTGTCGTCACGAGCACACGCTGACTCTTGGCAACCCTTTCACGAATCTCGGCAATCAAGTCATCAATTTGACCCTCTGAAGGACGGATGATAATTTCTGGGTCGATCAATCCGGTCGGACGAATAATCTGCTGCGCAGGCTCAGGACTGTGTGACAGTTCGTATTCAGCAGGAGTCGCCGAAACATATACCGCTTGGTTCATATGGCGATTAAACTCATCGAACGTCAACGGGCGGTTATCAAGCGCACTCGGCAGACGGAAGCCGTGCTCAACCAACACCTCTTTACGTGCACGGTCACCGTTATACATACCGCGCACCTGCGGTAAGGTCATGTGGCTCTCATCAACAAAGAGTAAGAAATCATCTGGGAAATAGTCGAGGAGTGTAGCCGGCTGCTCACCCGGCTCACGATTTGTGAGGTATCGGCTATAGTTCTCAATACCCTTTACAAAGCCGGTTTCTTCGAGCATTTCGAGGTCATACTTGGTGCGTTGCGCCAAGCGTTGCGCTTCGAGTAACTTATCGTGCTTCTCGAAGAATTCCATTCGCTCATCAAACTCGGCCTTAATCATTTCAACTGCACGTTCCACCTTTTGCTTCGGTGTTACGTAGTGACTGCTTGGGAAAATATCAATTTCGGCTGGTTCGCCTAAAATCTCACCTGTCAAAGGATCGATTCGCGTGACACGTTCGACCTCATCACCAAAGAATTCAATACGATATGCCACGTCGCTACCGGCCGGGAACACGTCAACAATATCACCCTTTACGCGGAAGGTTCCGCGGTGGAAGTCGATATCGTTTCGTTGATACTGGATGTCCGTCAGTTGGCGAACAAACTTATCTTGCTGTCGGCGCTCGCCACGCTTTATAGAAATTGACATAGCCGAGTAATCGTCCGGTGAGCCAATACCATAAATACAGCTCACACTGGCAACAATAATCGTGTCGCGACGGGTCAAAAGCGCTGTCGTTGCGGCATGGCGCAGACGGTCGATCTCGTCGTTAATCTTACTATCTTTTTCAATATAAGTATCGCTACTCGCAATGTACGCCTCAGGTTGATAGTAATCGAAGTAACTGACGAAGTAGTGCACTTCGTTATCAGGGAAGAACGACTTGAACTCACTATATAACTGAGCCGCAAGTGTTTTGTTGTGTGCCAAGATAAGTGTTGGCTTTTGGCGTTCGGCAATAATGTTTGCCATTGTGAAGGTCTTACCCGAACCAGTAACTCCAAGAAGTGTTTGTTCACGCTCGCCTTTTTCTAGCCCCTCAACCAATTGAGCAATAGCCGTCGGTTGGTCACCGGTAGGCTGGTACTGCGAAGATAGGGCAAAACGCTGATTCATCCACTCTATTATACGCTAGTCTATTCTCTTGAGCAGACTAAACGCGTCACTAAAAGATTTCTGGTACTCTTGAAGCGCACTTGGGTTGCTCGTGCACGTTGCGTCGGCGAGCGAAAGTCCGTATTTAACATCATCAACGATTGTCGTTTTCGCCAGGGCAGTGTTCTCGTTTTCGGTAGGGTTTTCAATAATTGAAGCGAAAATACCTACATCATTCGTGCACTTCGTACCAACAAGTTCAGCACTACTAAATTCAACGTAACGGGTACCGTTATTTGCTCGAAGTACCTGGTACTCGAAGCCCCCAACACCCTTCACGTACGAAACGGTAATGGTCATTGGAACAATATCAATTGTTGCGACAGTGGTCGGGTCAAGTTCTGGCTGCTGGCTCGGGGTGCTCGAAGAGTTACTCGAATCTTCACTCTGCTTCTCAGTTTGAGTACTTTGCGAGTCTTGCGAGCTACTTGTATCGCTTGTATTTGAAGTGTTCTGCTTATATGGATCATGTCGATACGAGTCCATGATTCGAATAAGCGCTACGGCACCAATGACGACAAGAAGCACTCCTAAGATTGATAGTGCGACAACAAGTGAACGTTTTCCCTGTTTTGTAGCCATGTGCCCTCGCAGTAATTAATTATCCTAATCATAGGCTTTATCGTCCGGTGCGTAAAGGTCTATTTTTCGCGTTTGCCTTCTGCAATCCAACGGTCCTTGAGGCGGTACGCACGATTGAACATCTCTTCTCGAGCTCGTTCAAGACTGCTTTCTTCGATAATATCCACAACCTGCTGAATATCGTCGGTAATGGTATACAGACTTCGATCTTCAGGATCAATCGTATGGTAGCCGTCGGAAAGTGTGTCACGAATAAACTGATCCATTGGTGTCCAGAAGTCCTTACCAAGCAAGATAACTGGCACTTGTGGAATAATTCCTGTTTGAATCAACGTAATTACTTCGAATAACTCATCAAAGGTACCAAAACCACCACCAGTGTAAATATACGCACTGGCATCGAGGGTCATGGCAACCTTGCGTCCAAAGAAGTGTTCAAAGCGATAACTTTCGGTCGTATAGTTATTGAGACTTTGCTCCATGGGTAGGTGAATATTAAAACCAATAGAATCACCACCCGCTTCTTTAGCGCCACGGTTAGCAGCTTCCATAGCTCCACCGCCACCGCCCGTGACAATCGCGTAGCCGTGCTTTGCAAGCGCCCAGCTTGCAGCGAACGCTTGACGACACACGGGGTGTTCTTGTGGTAACCTCGCTGTTCCAAAAACGGTTACCGTTTTGTCGTACTTACCCAGAATATCGAACGCATGTTCAAACTCTTCAACAACAGTAACAAGGCGCCCCTCGGCCGCATCAATCATTTTCTGACGGACCAAAAGATGATTCTTCTGATCTTCAGTCTTAAGAGAATTTACAGGAATGTTTACGTCGGCCATACTACCCCTCGAAATCGGTCAATTGATACCATTCGGGCGCGTCTTGAAGGAACTTCTCTACTTCTTCACGGCTCAAAAGCCCTGCCTGCGCACCAAGCTTCTGGACAACACTTGCGCTGTTAATTGGCGCCCAAGTAAGTGCGGCATCCATACTTTCACCCAAGGCGAGAGCAGCAACAATTGTCGATGCAAATGCGTCACCCGCACCAGTGCGGTCAAGAGGAGGCGCTGGGTCTGGGTAATTAGGAATTGTAACAAGCTTGAAGTCATACGACGCGTATGAACCATTTGGCCCATCGGTAATGACAACTTTTTGTGGACCAAGGTCATGCAAGGCATGTGCAAGTCCCTTGATTGAGTCATATGATTGACCAGTGATGTCGACAGCTTCTTCACGGTTTAACACAATAATATGCGTACGTCGGTACAAAGCTGCGAGTTTTTCAACGCCCCACTTGAAGTGAAAAGTTCCAGGCTGGAACGCCAGCTTTACATTCGGGTGTGATTCAAGATATGCCATAAGTCCTTCATGGAATGCCCATGAATCTTCACTAATAAGTGCGAGGTAAATCCACTCCGGCTCTTCAGCAGGGTCAACCCATGTGTATTCAAATGCTTCATTCTTAACGAGAATAGTTCGCTCGGCGCCGTAACGAAGTACGTAGTAGTAGCTCGTCTTCATCCCCTCTTGCATTGAAAGAAGGTCGGTCGCAATGCCCTCGCTACTAACGTATGCTACGGCATCTTTACCAACTTGGTCGTCACCCAAGAAAGATACAAGCCCCGTTGAAACACCAAGACGCGCAGTTGATACAGCAGCGTTCGGAGCTGGACCAACACCTTGAACAATTTCAACACCATCGTAAGGCGGTTTTGATCCGAGTGGTAAACTGAGCCTTTTTTCACCATTTGCATCGGTCTCAACGCGTGCGACATCTTCGTTTAGTTTAATAAATGCATCGGTGAAGATATCACCAATTGCCAAAATAGTTGATTGCGACATTGTATTCTCCTGTTTTATTGACTGAACTTGCGTTAATGGTGGCAGTGCGGTCTTGTTATTTCTTCTTGTATCGGTAAGTATCTGACTGTCTCGTAGGAGCGTGCGTACCGTGGGGTCATGCGCTCTGGCGTGGTTTGTGTATCTGTGCACGATTTCCCCCATGAGCGCCCGTTGTGCGTGCTCGAGCGTACGTTCCTTATAGGTTCGTCCGTGCTGAATGTCGTCAAGAATATCAATAAGGTTAAATGAAATGATCTCGCCGTCAAATGAGAATAGAACAAAATCGGTTGAAAGCAATGCTTCCATGCGATCCTTATTTTTAACATGACTCCGTAGCACGCTATACGCCTCGAGGCCAGTTGTGTGAGCAGGGCTCAGACTTAAGGTACGAAGGATATCGTGTGCCTTATGCGTAATATCGGCAATCAGGCGTGTATCAACACCGTCATTTCCGACTGTTCGCTCGAGCTTTTCAAGCGTCGTCAAGAATAACGAATCATCCCGCTTCAGCAGTTGCTGCAGGACGTGAGGCATCGTTTAGTAGTCCTTCTCCGTTAATGGCATATCGTGAAGCTGAACTCCCTTGTGAAGAATTCCCTCTTTAGCACCGATAAATTGAACGACAGATGTTGAGTTCGCGCTGGCAAAAATAATCGAATCCTTCAAAGAAGTACCTTGTGAATATGCACTTAGGAAGCCCGACCCGAAAGCGTCACCAGCTCCGGTACGGTCAATCACGGGAACGTCTTCATACATACCGGCATAGACAATCGTCTTGCTGTCGGTAGCAACAACACCCTTAGGTCCGTCGCTTACGATTGCGACCGGTACATAGTGAGTAAGGTGACGAACAAGCTCTTCACTGGTTTCGCCGTGGACAATCATTTGCGCCTCTTCTTTATTAACCGCAAGAACTTCGACGTCCTCTAGGAGTGCTTTGAGCTTGTCTGTTTCTTTCAGCTCTACACCCGCCGGGTTGAGCATCACCTTCACGTCGTGCTGCGCGGCGCGCGCAATAATTCGCTCAAGAAGCTCCATATCTCCAAGGGAAGAAATGTAAATCCACTGCCCTTCATCAATCACCGAAAGATCAAGTTCTTTATCTTTTGCAGTAGGCATTGTTCCCTTGTAGTTCAAGATGGTGCGTTCACCGCCTTCGAGCATGAGAATCACTGAATAGCTCGCTTTGAAGTGTTCGCTTTGGTGCACGTGTGATGTATCAACACCTTCCCGATCGAGACTTTGAAGAATTGTCTCGCTTGGTGCGTCGTTACCAATACACCATGCATATTTACTGTGCAGGCCTTGTCGAGCAAATGTCACTGCTGCATTTGTAACATTGCCACCTGTTGAGAACACAACCTCATCAAGGTCGAGCTTCTGCCCAACCGGAAGTTGCTCGTACTTAACACCCTTATGCTCGAATTCAGTAAATGCATCAGCGCTCTTCAAGAAGACGTCTTGTGTGGCTTTTCCGATAGTTACAATTGTTGGCACGGTTGCCATACTTCAGACAACTGCCTTTCCGGCACTACCGAATGCTTGAATCTTTTCTTCAACGACAACCTGTACGGCGTCTTTGACCTTATCCATGAGCTTCACAACGGCGAATTCGTCTGGGTGAGCCTTGAGCTCTTCTTCCATGACAGTACGGAATGCATAGCGCATGTCGCTGTTGATATTGATCTTGCTTACGCCGATCTTTGCGGCTTCTTCAAAGAAGTGAAGAGGGGTACCTGAACCACCGTGAAGGCTAATTTGTGCATCAAACGAGTCACGGATACGACGAAGGAGGTCAAGGTCGAGCTCTTTTGGAACTGGGTACTTTCCGTGAAGGTTGCCGATAGCCGCAGCGAATGTGTCGATACCTGTCGCATCAACAAATGACCTAGTACCTTCTGGAGTTGAGAATGTTTTCTTAATCTCGTCATAATCGATTGCTTCAGAGTGAACGTTACTGCTTCCGCCAAAGTAGTGAGGCTCGCTTTCAACAAGCGCGCCTGTAAACTTAGCGTACTCAACAACTTCCTTTGTCTTCGCAATGATTTCCTCCTCAGTTGCATCGTGATTTGCCTGAGAGATGTCAATGTGAATGAATTCGTAGCCAGCGTCAATCGCTTGCTTACATGCTTCAACTGTTGGGCTATGGTCGAGGTTGAGATACATCTCGACGCCATATTCCTTTTTGTAGTTATCAACGAGGTCGCGAACGTTCTCGAGGCCCATCGCCTCAATTTCGCCTTGGCTTACTTCAACCAATACCGGTGCGTTAAGCTTTTTTGCAGCACGTGCGATAGCAATCAGAGTTTCCTGATTGTCGATATTAAACGCGCCAACTGCGAAATGTTGCTGACGACTCCTTTGCATAAGATGACGAGCGCGAAGTGTATTGTCGCGAATTTCTGCTATTGTAAGACCCATTGAATAATGCCCCCTGAAGATAAATATTACTCTTGGGACCAGTATACCACTTATGCTTGGTGGTAGCGAGGCATTTTTTCGACGAATTCCTCAACGGTTTCGGCGACTTTATCACCGGTAAGACCGAAGTATTCCATGAGCTCGTTTGGCGTACCAGACTCACCAAATCGGTCGTACATACCAATACGCTTAACAGGCATAGGCAATACGTCACTCAAGAACTCGGTCACTGCACTTCCAAAGCCGCCAGCAGCCTGTGCTTCTTCGGCAGTCACAACACGACCAGTTTTACGCGCACTCGCAAGAATTGTTTTTTCATCGAGTGGCTTGATAGTCGGTACGTGCACTACTTCTGCGTTAATACCCTTTTCTTCAAGAATCTTAGCAGCTGCAAGCAGTTGATACGTCATTGTGCCAGTACCGAATAGTGAAACATCTCCACCCTCTTTCAGAACATACGCCTTACCGATTTCAAACGGTGCGTCCTTTGTACTAAAGATTGGCGTTTTCTCACGAGCAAGACGAAGATACGTTGGCTTTCCGTTCTCAGCAATTGCAAGTGTCGCCTTTTCGGCTTCAAGACTATCACCAGGAGCGACAACAACCATATTTGGAAGTACACGCATAAGAGCGATGTCTTCAAGCATCTGGTGCGTTGCACCGTCTGGACCAACACTGACACCTGCGTGTGAGCCAACGACCTTAACAGGTTGATTGTTCAGTGTAGCGGTGGTTCGAATTTGCTCCCAGTTGCGGCCTGGGCTAAATGCAGCATAGCTACTTGTGAATGGAATTTTACCAGCACGCGCTAGTCCACTCGCAACGGTTACGAGGTTTTGCTCAGCAATGCCGATTTCAATAAAGCGCTTCGGAAAGGCTTCACGGAATAAGTGCATTTGCGTGCTCTCGGTCAAGTCAGCACAGAGTGCAACGATATGTTCGTTCGCTTCACCCGCAGCTTTAAGGCCACGACCAAATCCTGCGCGAATTGGTTCAAGTTCTACGTCTTTACCGTATACCAACGGATTCAATGGATATGTCATACACCAGCTCCCTCATGCGTAATTTTGCCACCAAGTGTGCGCAGATCTTCAAGCGCCTCCTTTGCCTGCTCGGCGTTTGGCGGCATACCGTGCCATTTATAGTTGTATTCCATGAAGTCGACGCCCTTGCCTGGAATAGTGTGTGCGATAACAACCGTAGGTCGGTTTGTAATTGCGCGCGCCTGACTAGCTGCATCGATAATACTTTCAATGTTGTGGCCGTCAATTTCAATGACATGCCAACCAAATGCTTCCCACTTTCCCTTAAGGTCTTCGAGAGGCATAACATCCTCAGTTGAGCCATCGATTTGAATGTTGTTGCGGTCAACAAAGGCGACGAGTTGTGAAAGCTTGTACTTACCGGCAAACATTGCTGCTTCCCAGATGTTGCCTTCATTGAGTTCGCCGTCGCCCATAACGGTATACACGAAGCGGTGTGGGTTTTCGTCGAGGTAACGAAGACTATACGCATACCCTGCAGCTTGTGACAGTCCACTTCCAAGAGGGCCGCTGGTATTTTCAAGACCAGGAAGCTTTTCGCGTTCAGGGTGACCCTGGAGACGACTTCCGAATTTACGAAGAGTAGTAAGTTCACTCTTATCAAAGAACCCTGCTTCCGCCATAGTTGCATATTGCACAGGAACGCAGTGCCCGTTGCTTAGGAAGAATACGTCGCGGTCTTCCCACTCTGGTTCTTCGGCACGATAATTCATAATATCGAAATACAGTGCTGCAAAAATGTCTGCAAGCCCTAATGGACCCGCGCTATGCCCGCTGCCTGCAGCCTCGAGCATCGTGATAATATCACGACGAATATCGTTGGCCTTCTGTTCAAGTTGTGTAATTGTTAACTGACCCACCCTAAATTACTCCGTGCTTATTAATTTCTTTGACTAACTCGTTATACGTATCGCCTGGACTCGTAGCGTTTGCTATTTCACCACCAACGTTCAAAACATCAACACCACCCTTTGTGAGCGTGTATGCGTTCTCGATCTTTGCGCCACCATCCCAGCCAATTTCAACATCTGGTTTAATCTTCTTGATGAGACGAATTTTTTCGAGCTGCATCATACTTGCCGTTCCGCCAAACTTTCCAAGGTCGCCCGAGAAAATCATGACGTGGTCGGCTGCTTGAATCGCTGCCTGGACCGTTGCTGGAACGGTTGTTTTCAAAAGGCCAATCCCGGCCTTAATACCCGCTTGCTTCAAAGCCGCAAGGTGTGGAACGATATCTTCTTGCGCCTCGGCGTGAAGAATCACCATGCTTGGCTTCAACTGAATAAGCTGGGCAAGGTGCTCAGAGGGTCGCGCCACCATAGCATGAATATCGACTTCCCAGCCCTGTGGCCAGAAGAGCTGACCTTCATTTAAGAGAAAGGTTGGTGCAAATTCGCCATCGCTGATATCGATATGAACGCGTCGAGCGAATGTTTGAAGCTTCTCGGTTGATTCGCGGAGTTGATCAACCGTTTCAGCCATAATTGTCGGAACAATAATGCTCATTATCCTAGTTCATCCAATTCTGCGTTACGTCGCTTAAACCGAACCGCATTCGCAAATTCAGTGTTGAGCCAGGTCTCAATGATCCCCTCCCATGCCGATTCTTCGTCGCCAACAATTCGCGCAGGAAGACAAAGTACGTTGCTGTCATTGTCGTAACGAGTCATCTTCGCTTCGAAAGCATCCCAAATGACACTCGCGCGAATACCGCGGAAGCGATTTGCTGCCATTGCAACACCCTGACCACCACCACACACAAGAATGCCGCGTGGGTCTTTGTCATCGCTTCCAAGCACCCTTAAGGCTACTCGTTGTGCAAATACCGGGAAATCATCATTAGGGTCAAGTACCGCGTCACCGACGTCCTCAACCTCATACCCACGCTTCGCAAGATAAGCAAAAATTTGCTCCTTCAAATGGAAGCCCTGATGGTCCGCACCCAAGTAAATTTTCATAAATTTAAGTATAAGCTATATGCCATGAAGTTAAAAGTCCTCGTCACCACTTCTCGATCACTTAAAGCAAAGAGGCGAAAGTATTCACCCTCGCCTCTGCTTCAATTTCGATTTGTCGCGCTACTTGTTGATTGACTTAGAAATGTCAGCAACGAGTTCAACGAGACGGTTTGAGTAGCCCCATTCGTTATCGTACCAGACCATAACCTTTGCAAGGTTTCCGGCAACCACCTTCGTAAGAAGAAGGTCAACGACACCCGAGTGGCTGTTTCCAATGTAGTCACGGCTCACAAGTGGCTCTTCACTGACACCAAGAATTCCTTGGTAGTATGGCTCAGTTGCAGCCTTCTTAAATGCAGCGTTAATTTCTTCAACCGTTGCATCACGTTCAAGAAGAACAGTAATGTCGCTAATTGAAACAACTGGCGTAGGAACGCGAATACTGAGACCGTCGAACTTACCTTCGAGTTGAGGAAGTGTCTTTGTTACGGCAATTGCAGCACCGGTTGTTGTTGGAACAATGTTCTCAGCCGCGTTGCGACCTTCACGAAGATCCTTCGCAGGAGCGTCTTGAAGCGCCTGACTTGCAGTATAGCTGTGAACAGTTGTAAGAAGTGACTTCTGAACACCGAACTCCGCGTCAAGTACGGCCATAACCGCACCAAGAGAGTTGGTGGTACAGCTCGCGTTACTAATAACGTGACTCGCACCCTCAACCTTGTCTTCGTTTGCACCAAGGACGATAGTATCAACACCATCACTCTTCGATGGGCCACTAATTACAACACGCTTTGCGCCAGCTGCAATGTGGAGTTCTGCAGATTCTTTGTCGGTAAAGCGACCGGTTGATTCAATAACAAGTTCAACACCAAGAGTTCCCCAAGGAAGTGCCGCAGGATCTTTCTCAGCGGTTACCTTGATGTGCTGACCGTTCACGATAATACCCGCGTCGTCGTATGAAACGTCGTACTTGTATGTACCGTAGTTGCTGTCGTGCTTCAAAAGGTATGCGAGAGTTTTCGTGTCAGTAAGGTCATTCACTGCAACAACCTCTAGGTCGCTACGATCAAACGCCAACTTAAATGCGTTACGACCAATTCGGCCAAACCCGTTAATACCAATCTTTGTCTTTGCCATAAAAAACCTACCCCTTTTATAAAATAAAGCTTTTGCTTATCTGCTGTCATTATAACCGCCTACCCAGCTCGAAGCAATCTTTGTATACTATAAACATGAACAAAGGTGAGCTACTCGAACACGCCCGTCCATTTTATGAGGAAAACCAACTTCTTGAACTAGAAGATGCTATTGATTTGGCATCGAAAGCGCACAAAGGTCAAAAGCGAAAAAGTGGCGAGCCGTACATCATCCACCCCCTTGCAGTAGCGGCAACCCTCATTGAATGGGGTATGGACATCGACAGTGTTATCGCGGGTATACTCCACGATACCGTCGAAGACACCGACATGAGCCTTGAAGAGCTTGAGTCAAAGTTCGGCAAAGATGTCGCCTTTCTTGTTGATGGTGTGACAAAGGTATCGCAGGCGCGCGCCGGTATGCAGAACCTGGCCGAATACCTTCCACAAACGAAGGATAATCTTTCGAAGCTTCTCATCGCTATTGGGCAAGACGTCCGCGTTATTATCATCAAGCTTGCCGACCGTCTTCATAACTTGCAAACCCTCCAGCACATGCCCCGCGAAAAACAAATCAAAATCGCACGTGAAAGCCTTGAGGTTTTTGGACCGATGGCTGACCGCCTTGGTATGGGTCGTGTTCGTATGCAAATCGAGGAGCTCGCGTTTAGCTACCTGGACCCTGCCGAATTCAAACGACTTCAGAACGTCATGAAAAAACGACTTGGTAAGAGCACTCGAAAGCTTGGTATCGTTCGTGAAGAAGTCGATCGCGCATTAAATGCCCAGCATCTTAAGCACGAAATTAATGGACGAGTGAAAAGTATTTACAGCCTTCACAAAAAGCTCCTCAAAGTCGACGGCAATATGGATGACATTTACGATCTTATGGCGCTCCGTATTGTTGTTGAGACAAAAGAAGAATGTTACCAAGTACTTGGCGTACTTCACGCGCTCTACCAGCCAATGATTGCCCGAATTAAAGATTACATTGCGGTCCCAAAGCCAAACGGCTACCAAAGCCTTCACACAACCGTCCTCACTCCTGCAAAACAGATTGTAGAATTCCAGATTCGCACCTATGAAATGCACGAGTTTGCCGAACGCGGACTTGCCGCCAGCTTCCACTATCACGAACAAAAAAGCTCGAAAGATTATACACATGGCAAAAAGAGCGCCGTCCTTCCAACGCACATGCAGTGGATTACGCAGCTCCAAGAAATCGCAACAAAGCTTCGAAGTGGTGAAGACATTCCCGAGTCGCAGCTTTCAATCGACTTGTTTGGCGACCGCATCTTCGTATACTCACCGCGCGGCGACATCTATAACCTTCCCGAAGGTGCCTTTCCACTCGACTTTGCGTACCTCGTTCACAGCGACATCGGCAAGCATAGTTATGGGTTCCGCGTAAACGGCTCAATTCACCCCTTCGATAAGCCGCTTCAAAATGGCGATGTTGTTGAAGTGATCACCCGAAAGACATCAGCGCCAAAATCGACATGGCAAGACCTTGTCACGACAACACATGCCCGGGCAAAACTGCGAGCACAACTGCGAAAAGTTGGTGCGATTGAAAGTATTAGCCACGCTGCAGGAATTATTCGTGAAAAAAGCCGCATTAAAAAGAGTGACGCGTAGCTATGAGCTCGGTGAGCATTACCCTTTCAACCGTGCATGATGGCAGCATGCTGAACCGTCACGATGAGAACGACGCAACAGTTATCGAAAATCGATCTCGCTTCCTGACTTCTCACAATATGACGTTCGCTACTGCGACACGCGTTGCGCCAAATATGCTCGAACGCGCCACCATTACGCACGAAACAGATTACTGTCGTTATGAATATGTCGGGATTGAACAAGCCGGCGAAGGTATGACAGGCCGAACCGCACTCATAGCTGATGCCCTTTTTACCGACCAGCCAGGACAAGCACTACTCCTCCCTGTCGCTGACTGCGTTGGCGCCGTACTCCACGATCCAGTTCAAGGCGTTCTTATGGTCAGCCACCTCGGACGCCATAGCCTTGAGCAAGAAGGCGCCCTCCGCTCAGTCGAGCATCTCACGAAACAGTTCGGAAGTAATCCGGCCGACATTCAAGTATGGCTAACGCCCGCACCGAGTAAAGAAGCATACACTATTTGGGCACTCGACAATAAGGGTATGAAGGAAGCGACACTTGAACAACTCGCTAAAGCCGGAATTACTCCCGAAAATATCACCGACGATCCACGCGACACCGCAACTGACACCGATTTCTACTCATACAGTGAATTCCTCAAGGGTAATAGAAAAGAAGACGGCGACCATATGATCGCCGCCGTCTTGAAATAATTCACGCTAAGAATTAGCGATTATTCCAACGTTCAACTGATTCGTGAATGATAGCCTTCGCTTCTTCAATGTCGCCGAATCCCTTCACGATTGTACTACCTGGCTTTTTAAGGTCTTTGTAGTGCGTGAAGTGGTGCTCAATTTGAGCAAGCAATTGCTTCGGAAGGTCGTCGAGTGACTTGATTGCGTTGCCGGTATTGCGGTCATCAGCAGGGACAACAATCACCTTGTCGTCGATTTCGCCATCGTCTTCAAACTTCATCACACCAATAACATTTGCTTCGAGGAAGATACCAGTCGTAAGCGGTGCATCAGTAATGATAAGTGCGTCGAGTTCGTCGCCATCTTCGTCGAGTGTTTGTGGGATAAACCCATAGTTTGTTGGTTTTGCGAAAATCGCCGGTTCAACACGGTCAAGTTGGAAGACCGCAAGTTCGCGGTTCCATTCAATTTTGTGTGAACTACCAGTTGGGATTTCGATAACAACGTTAATTACTCCGCCATCAATATCACCAGGGCCAAGAATCTTATTAAAGTCTGCCACTATATTCTCCTTTACTTCTACTCCTGTTATTTTAGCAGTTTTTGCTTTAGCCGTATATAATGTCACTAGTGAAACTGATTTCTCCCACCCAATACGTTCGAGAGGCCGCTGATGCCGTCGCGAAAGCTACAAAGCGTGTCTATTTGATGTCGATGGTAATTGCGGACCACGAAGACACACATGCACTCATTGCCGCCATTGAAGCCGCCGCACTCCGCGGTGTTGAAGTGTCGATTGCGGCCGACATCTTTACCTACGGCGAGGTAAGTGGTGGCTTCCTCCCCTTCCGTTACTATAGCCATGGTGCTCGAAAAACAAATCGGATGGTCAAGGCGCTCAAGAAAGCCGGCGTTAAGTTCCACTGGCTTGGCCGAGGACGAATTACTCTTTACCATGGTCGTACCCACAGTAAGTGGTGTATTGTCGATGATACCCTCTTCACGTTCGGAGGTGTTAACCTTTATGACGAAGGCGTACAGAACATCGACTACATGTTCCGCCACACCGATGCCAAACTTGCCGACCGTCTCGTAGAGGAACAGAAACGCGTCCAAAAAGCCGAGGTTAGGTCAGCCAACTTCCCAAGCGTTTCCCACGAGCACGGTGATATGACGATTCTTATTGACGGTGGCTTTATTGGACAGTCTGTCATTTACCGTCGCGCTGTTGAACTTGCCGAGAAGGCAACGCACGTCACTTTTGTATCTCAGTATTGCCCTACTGGAAAATTGTCGAGAGTACTGAAGAAGAAGTCGACAACACTTTACTTTAACCGCCCGCTTCAAGCCGATGGCCTTAATCGTATTGCAATTCGTATTGGACAATACGCTACCGGACTGAAAACAAGCTATAAAAAAGCTCGCTATCTCCACGCAAAGTGCATAATTTTTACTTTCGAAGACGGCACAAAGACGGCAATCACTGGCTCACACAACTTTGCTTATGCCGGCGTGCTCCTTGGAACTCGCGAAATAGCGCTTCAAACCAACGACCCCGCTATCATCGCTCAGCTTGAGACATTCATCGAAAAAGAAGTCGCATAAAAAAACGCCCATCTGGGCGCTTTTTCTTATCGATCAAAGTTATCGAGATATTCACGAATCGACAGCGCTGCCGCTGCACCTTCGCCGACTGCACTCGCAATTTGCATAGTAGCGCCGCTTCGAACGTCTCCACTCGCAAATACACCATCCATAGCGGTTTCAAGGTGTTGGTTTGTCTTTACAAGCCCAACTTCGTCGAGTTCAATACCACTTCCATCAAGGAAGCCTGTGTTTGGCTTAAGGCCAACAAACACAAACACACCATCAACAGTCAATGATTTCGACTCACCCTTTTCGTTGATGTTCACGCCTGAAACGCGACCATCTTCGGCAATAACAATTTCGTCAGTTACTGTTTCAAGGTGAACCGTCACCTTACCCTCGTCGATGTACTTCTGAAGGTCTTGCTGAAGAATATCACTCGCCTTAATAGTACTGCGAACAAGCAGGTCAATGTGGCTTGCGTAGCGGGTCAAGAAAATCGTTTCTTGGAGCGCAGAGTTACCGCCACCAATCACAGCAAGTGTGCGGTCTCGATAGAATGCGCCGTCGCAGGTTGCGCAGTAGTGCACACCACGCCCGTACGATTCAGCTTCACCTGGAACGCCAATCTTCTTGTAGTCACTTCCGGTCGCAATAAGAACGGCCTTGGCTTTTACGTCTTCGCCATCTATTGTGACGATCTTGTATTTTCCGTCGGCGCGAATAGCTGACGCATCACCAAAATCAACTTGCGCACCAAAGCGAACCGCCTGGGCTTCAAGTTCGCCGGCGAGCTTCATGCCTTCGATGCCATCGGGGAATCCAGGGTAGTTATCGACTTTATCAGTAATAGCAGCCATGCCGCCGATTGTCGCTTTTTCATAAAGCACTGTATCAATATCTTCACGGGTAGTATAAATAGCCGCGGCAAGCGCACTTGGACCGGCGCCAATCATGATAACGTCGCGAATATCACTAGTTGCCATAAAGCCTCTTGTAGAGCGTGTTAAGTTCATCAGATACCTGTGGCTCCGCAATCTTTTCAGGAGTTGGAATGACCATCACAACAAACTTGAGTGGTGTGTTTGGTGGAATAGATTCACCAGAACCAGTTTCGCCGTAGGCTAGGTCAGAAGGAATAGTGATTTCACGTACGCCACCAACCTTCATACCAGCAACACCCTGTGTCCAGCCTGGAATTACGCCCCCTGGAGCAGCGGTAATAGGTGCTTTCAAAGCGCCGTCATTGATTGAACCGTCGAATACCTTACCGTCTGGAGTCCATCCGATGTAATAGGCAGTAAAGGTAGACTGGTCAGTCAGGGTTTCGCCTGTACCTTGCGAAAGATCTTCCTTCTTTAACTCGGTCACGCTTGCGGCATCAAATGTTGATGGGCGCGATTCGTACTGACTAAATGTTGGGTAGTATTGATCAGACAGCTCTTTAGCCTGAGCTTCTCCCTTTGCTTGATATTCTTCTGTGGCCTTTTGATACTGCGCACTTAATTCGTTAAAACGAGCTTGGTCGCTTTGGCTGTTTGAGTTTGCAAGTACGATAATCGCAAATGATCCGATTGTACCAATTGCCATAAATATCGCAATGATCCAAATGCCAATTCGTTGTCCCTTAGTTGCTGCCATGTTCTAAATTACCTTTCCGTCTGTCGCTTGAACAACATTTTCAATTACTGAATCAATTACCTTTGTGACTTCTTCATTTGTCATCGTTTTGTCGTATGACGCGAGCGCAATACGAACGGTGATGTTCTTCGTGTCACCTTCCTCTGGTTGATACATATCGAGCGGGCTCAATGATGTTACGAGGTTACTTTCGCTCAGTACTTTTTGCGCTGGTGCTACAACATCGGCGTAACTTACTGTTTGCTTCACCTGGAAACAAACGTCACGTTCAGTGCCTGGGTAGCGACTCAGTGGTCGGTACTGAAGACCAATCGCTTCGGTACTCCGAAGAAGTTCACGAGGATCGATTTCAAAGCCGGCGGTGTATTCAGGAGTTTTAAACGCCTTTTGTACCGACTTCTTATACTCACCTACGATACCAAGGATTCCTTGGGTTTTGCTGTCAATCACAAGTCCGCTTCGCTTTGGCTCGAATGGTGCATATACAGCATTATTCGTGTCATCTTCAAGACGGCGGTATTCTACTTCAACACCAAGTACACTGAGTGCATATTCAAGAAGGTGTTTCGCGTCGTAATATGCTGCACCCTTTGCCTTGGCATTCGCCAACACAAGTGCGATGCTGTCTTTTTCGACAGGAACTTGCTCATCAGTAAGACCATCAGATTTTTGGTGTACTTTGTTTGCTTCAAACAAGGCGAATGAACCAAAGCCAGCTTTAATATTCGCAAAAACGTACGAGAGAAGACTTGGCGTAAGGCTTTGTCGGTAGTATTGAAGGTCAGGACTAATACTATTCACAACGCGGTACGCATTTTCAGGTGCCTGTCCGGCTTTCTTCAACATGTCGCCATGAACAAAGCTGTACGTAAGCACTTCATTTGCACCAGCGCGTACAAGACTCTTTCGAACAATTGAACGAAGTTCATCGAAGCTACCTGGACGGACCGCAACAAAGTCACGTCGCGGTAAGGTGAGGTTAATAGTGTCAAACCCAGCCAAACGACCGACTTCTTCAATGACATCTTCAGCAATGTGAATATCTTGGCGCCAGTACGGAACCGCAACTGTCGCTTCGAGTCCATCAAAACTTACTTCAAATCCAACATTACGAAGCAAGTCTGCAATATCTTCTGATGCGAAGTGAGTACCAAGTGTTTGGTTTACTTGCGGTTCACTGACACGTACGAAAATTGGTTCGTGCGTGCCTGGATAATCTTCAACCGCACTACTCGTAACGCGTCCGCCAGTTTGCTCTTGGAGCATACGAACCGCTTCAACAAGTACTGGGGTGCTGAGTTGCGCAGGAATTCCCTTGGTGAAGCGAGTCACCGCCTCAGAGAAAATACCATGACGCATTTGGCTTGAGCGCATATGGTAGAGGTCGAAGGTTGCAACTTCGAGCAATACATTTTTGGTCGATGCATCGACAAGCGTACTTTGACCACCCATAATACCTGCAAGCCCAATAGCAGTTCCGCCCGCTGCAATGACAATGTCGGCAGTATCGAGCTGAATTTCTTTACCATCAAGAAGTACGAGCTTTTCGCCTTCATGTGCGCTCCGTACACGAACCGTAAAGTCGTCACCGGCAATTGCACGAACCTTATCGTAGTCATAAGTGTGTGACGGCTGGCCCGTAAGGAGCATCAGATAGTTTGAAACGTCTACTGATGCGTTAATTGGACGCACACCACTTCGGGCGAGATAGGTTTGGAGTTGAATTGGCGACTTCGCCTTTTCATCAACACCACTTAATACAATTGCCTGGAAGCGATCAGAAAGACCAGCATCTTCAATTGAAATAGCAGGCGCTTCAACAGAACCGTCATTACCAACCACAACCTGTAAAGCATTCAACCAATCAGGAGTTTGGAATGGCAGACCTTGAATACCAGCGACTTCACGAGCAAACCCAATAACACCAAAAGCGTCTGGGCGGTGCGTGAGAGATTTGTTTTCAATATCGAGCAAGTAGTCGTTGAGTTCATAGAGTTCAGCGAATGAAGTACCCGGAGCAGCCTCTTTATCAATTTCAAGAATTCCGTCGTGGTCGTCATATAGATCAAGTTCACGAGCGCTGGCAAGCATACCGTTGCTCATAACACCGCGGAGTGGCTTTGCGCCAAGTACAAACGGTTCAGCTTCGCCATACGTCTCAGGAACAACACTGCGAGGAGGAAGCCACGCAACTAAAAGTCCGGTGCGAACATTTGGCGCACCACAGACAACTTGCACAAGGCCGTTTTCATCTCGTTCAATATCTTGAACAACACCACCATCGTCAATCTTGGTCACATTGAGGTGATCAGACCCTTCAAGCGGGCCGCACTCAACAACCTTCGCAACAACAACGTCTTTGTACTTTTCGGAAAGATTCTCAACACTTTCAATTTCAACCAAGCGAGCACCAATAAGCGTCGCGAGTTCATCGACAGAGCTGTCAATTTGAGTGAATTTCTTTAACCAGTTTACAGAGATTATCATGATGCAAATTTCCTTAAGAACGCGAGTTTAGCAGATTCGAAGTGACGAAGATCTTCAATGCCATACTTCAGCATGACGAGACGCTCAACTCCACCGCCCCATGCAAAGCCACGATATTGTGTTGGGTCGATACCAGCTTCGCTTAGAACATTCGGGTGAATCATTCCACACCCAAGCATTTCGAGCCATTCACCAGGCTTACCGCCAATAGCGGCAGGCTTTTCAATGGCAAATTCAAGACCTGGTTCAACGAATGGGAAATACGCAGGCTGTGTTTTCACGCGAAGTGCTTGTCCATAATATGTTTCGAAGAAGCTGCGGAGTGTTCCGAGCATCTCGCCGAGCGTTGCATCTTTACTGACAAATACACCTTCACATTGATAGAACGTGTGCTCGTGTGTTGCATCAACATCTTCATTACGGAATACACGACCGTAACTAATAGCCGCAATTTGCCCGCCGGCTTCAAGCTTTGCTTTGCCGTCTTTGAGAATACGGTGCTGCATGGTTGAGGTGTGCGCAGGAGGAATAAAGCCTTCTTCAGTACGGAAGGTATCGTACCCGTCGCGTGCCGGGTGGTCTTCTGGGAAGTTTAAAGCACCAAACATATGATGGTCATCGTCAATTTGACGTGACTCGATTGCTTCGAAGCCCATACGAGTAAAGATATCGACAACATTGTCGAGTTCTTTTGTTAGCGGGTGCTGTGTACCATCTTCGGTTGGAAGAAAGGCTGGAGCCTGGCTGTTTACGTCCCAGGGTGCCGTAACGTCAATCGCAACAACATCGGCAGATTCAAGCTCGTTTTCACGTGCTTCAATCGCAGCTTCGACCGCAAGCTTTACTTCATTTACTTGTTTACCAAACGCGCCACGCTCTTCGGCCGGAAGTGAACCGATTGCGCCATATAACTCTCGAATTTCTGGGGCCTTTAAGACATCGCGAGGAGAGTCGCTGGTAGCGACCTTCTCAAGCAAGGACTGCTTCACACCCTCTACATCATATATGGACATAATTACTCACCATTATACGCTAGAACTAGTGTGTGTGCGAGGGAGAAATTCCTCTTATTTCACACTATTAAGTGATCTATGCAGCAATACAACGAATCGCGGAGCCGCCATTCTTGTCATTACCTTCAGCCGTATTTACATTTGATCCAAAGAAATAAAAGATATATGCATATCCAGCGAAGCTCTGAGGGAGTGAAGACCAATAGTACCCCCTAGTGCCTTGGTCGTAGAAAGAGGTGTACCAGGCGCCGCTCAATTGGGCGAGCCATGCAGAGCGGAGTCCCGCATCGCTCGCCACAGAGCCGCTGTTCACTGCATTATTAAGGGCGTCGAACTCACCTCCGTTTCCGGTTGGCAGTCGCCATCCAGCAGGACAAACCGAGAGAGCGCTGTTTGATGCTGGTGTCGTTGCATTGCTACAAGAATTTGTTGATGTCTGAACTCCCATGGCAGCACACCAGTTATACAGATAGCCATACTGAGGCGCCGTTGCTCCACCGTTTGTTGAGGTACTCGGATCCTGAGTTCCCGAAGTAGGGTTCGACCCGGTTGTAGGTACATAATATCGAGCAACGGTATATGTCGCAGCCTGTCCTGTGCCATTCGTAATAACCTTTGCATCGCCGTAGGTGTTTGTGCCGTTCCCAGCATAGGCAAGATTTGTGAGCATCCAACACTTATTATCGGCGAGCTTTTGCACCCAATACGTACGGTTGTCACGTGCATCAACTGCTCGTATGCGAGTAGTTGGACAGTTTGCATTCGTTATCGTTTGAATGAGGCTGCCGTTTGCTATGGCCACTGGACAACTTCCAGCCTGGATGCTTCCGCTTTCCGTAATATAAAATGACTTCCCGGGGAGGCCACTACTCGTGGCAGTGAGGCAGAAGGTTGTTTCAGTCGACGTATACTGAAATGTTGTTGTGTCATTTTTCTTAAGGGAATCCGGATCAGCCGGGTACGAGTTGGTAGTAATTTTGGCAAGCTGAATTTGCCTTGCACCATTTCCCAGGTCAGACTTCAGCGAGGCTTCCTTCGCCTGCGTCGCTATACCGTTATACCCAACTATTGTGATGGCGGCCAAAATAGCAATAACGACAATAACAATAAGGAGTTCGACAATTGTGAAGCCGCGGACATCAGACCTAGCCGTAGCCTTTAAGAATGGCACCCTACTCGAAAGAGGATTCTTCACTGTCATAGTGAAGCCAGTATAGCACAAGCATTATTACATTGTGGCAATAAGAAGCCAAATAGCAATACCGATAATTGCAACGGCAATAAGGACCCACACCCACGCCAAACTGGTGGTGGTTTTTAGGTCTTTTACATAGGCAGAATCGTCGACGCCGTCAGGGCGGTCAGTTTCGAAGGCTTTCTTTTTTGCCTTGTCTTGAAGTTCGGCTGCAATACGCTTTTGCAGTTCCGATTGCGTCTCATTCTGCTTCATATATAAACTCATACCTCTACTATACCACTTCGGGGTGACCCCTTCATGTTTATGGTATACTTGAGGCATGTTTACTAATAGGAGGGAAGCATATGGCTACTAAGAAGGCCACTACTACAAAAAAGAAAGCTCCTGCAGCAAAGACTACCGTGAAGGCAGCCTCAGTTGCAGCGACTAAAACGACCGTCAAGACTGTTCCTGCTACTGCAAAGAAGCAAACTCTTGGCCAGCACATTGAAACCTCACTCTTGTCAGGTTCTCTCTGGCGCGCGCTCGGTGCCGAATTTATCGGTACTTTCTTGCTCGCGGCAGTGATTATCGCCGGACAGGGTCAGCCAATCTTTGTCCTCTTCGGACTTGTGGGTATCGTACTACTCATTGGCGCAATCTCAGGTGCACACGTTAACCCAGCTATCACCCTTGGTGCTTGGGCAACTCGTCGTATCGGATGGCTCCGTGCTATCGGGTACATCTTTGTACAGTTCCTCGGTGCCGCTGTTGCGTACTTTGTACTCAACGCCTTCCTTGGTGGTGCAACTCAGCCAACCGCTGAACAACAAGCGTACGGCCAAACTGCCGCTAGCCTCTTCAAGGCTGTCGACATAGCTCAACTTACCGGTAAGGAATGGTACGTCTTCTTCGCTGAAGTTCTCGGTACTGCAATCCTCGGTTTCGCTGTAGCCGCAGCAACTCGTGCTAAAGACAGCATTACTGCTGCATTCACAATCGGTCTTGGTATCTTCGTCGCTCTCATGATCGGCGTTACTGTTACTGGTTTCGTATCAGCAAGCAGCATCCTTAACCCTGCTGTTGCACTCTCACTCCAAGCTTACGTTGGTGGCGTTTGGGCCTTCCTCGTATACGGACTCGGTGCAATCATCGGTGGCGTTATCGGATTCCTTATTCACGATCTTCTTCGTGGCAAGGTTCGCGCTTAGTTCTTACGAACTCACAAAAAATCCCGCTCGTACGAGAGCGGGATTTTTTATTACCAAAACTTTTATTGGCTTGCGGCGCGACGAGTGTCGGCGGCAGTTTGCTGTACTTCGCCTGAAATAATCTTTGCGCGGCTGGCAGCCTCTTCTTTCACGCGCCCAGCTGTTCGCTTAACGCCACCGGCAGCGTCCTTGGCAATATCTTTCATATTACCGGCGCTATCAACCAGTTCGTCTTTCACGACGACGGCGCCCTTCTTTACTTCATCCATACCGGCTTTTGCCTTGCCGCTATACTCACCCATCTTGTCTTTGATTTCTTCTCGAGTTTCTTGACCGCTCTTTGGAGCCAAGAGGATTCCGGCAGCGAATCCTGCCGCTGCTCCTAGTGCAAGTGCTAATACTTTACCCATATATTCCTCCTTATCTTTTTTTAATCGATCGAATTGCGTTTGCGAACTCGGTAAACACCTTAACCGGCGAAAACCAGCTGGTAATACTCGCCATGTTCGCAGTCGTTTGTTCGACGTTGCTCGCAATCTTATTCATCTTGACCACCAGTACAATCGTCACGATGATCATTGAGATAATAACCACCGATAGTACTATGAGGTTGATTGTTAACAACGTAATAACTGTTGCTGTATCCATTTCACTCCTTTATTTAGTGCTATCGTGAGCTTTAAGCTCTACCTAATATTATCCGCGCTAAACTGAGAATAAACTGTAAGATATATCACTTAAGAGAAAAGTGATTGTAATTTCGCCTCGATTGCACGCTTTGTTTCATTTGCGAGGTCGAGCGCGACTCGCTCTGTGGCATTTGGCCAATCTGGGTCAATAAATGTCTCCCCTTCAAACTCAACTGGCTTTGAATAGCGAGGGATAACGTGAAAGTGTACTTCGGGGTCGTACATCATAAGGGCAAGATAGTTGAACTTTTCAGCACCAAAGGCATTTGTAATTGCCACTTCAACGTCGCGGCATACAGAACCGAACTCAGCCCAAGCTTTGGCTTCAACATCGCCAAGGCTCTGTTTATCGAGATGCTTCGACATAATAATAACGCTGCCAATCGTTACCTGTTTTTCGCGAAACAGCACTACCCAATGGGTATATTCTTTTAGTACGCCGTAAAAAGGATTGTCTGCTATATTACGGCTCATACCCTATTCGTCCTGTTGCGGCTTGTCGACGAGAAGTGGTTCAATACTCTTATTGCCGCCCGCGATCTTCATAACGTCGGTATCGACCTTTGCAAGCTCCTTGTGAGCATTGTTATAGTGCCCGACGGTTGTGCCGAGTGATTTACCAAGCTTGTCCATGAAGCTGTCGAAAGCGGCAATGTGGCGGCCTAGCTTTCCTACCTGAACCTGGATGTCTTTAGCCTGCTCTTCGATTTGAAGACTACGAAGACCCTGAAGGACGGTTTGCAGGTATGCCATAAAGCTGGTTGGGCTGACGATAACTACCTTCTTTTCGCGGAAGGCATACTCAATAAGGTCACGTGCACTCGAACCAGTTCCAACATCTCCAATAAGAAGGTCATAGTACAGTGATTCGCTTGGAATAAACATGAATGCAAAGTCCATTGTGCCTTCAGCTGGGCGAATATACTTACTTGTTTCGTCGATGCGTCCCTTAAGGTCATTTCGGACTTTCTTCAACCACTCTTCACGCTCAGTTTTATTTTGAGACGATACCATACGATTGTAATTTTCGAGACTAAACTTACTGTCGACTGGAAGTAGCATGCCTTTATCGAGAATGACGACAGCGTCGGCGATTACGCCGTCTTTAAAGCTGTACTGCATTTTGAAGTTTTTGGTAGGAAGAATGTTCTCAAGAACAGACTGAAGATAGTACTCACCAAACACACCGCGCTGCTTTGGGTTTTGCAGTACGTTTTGAAGCGTCTTGAGTTCATCGGCAACATCAACGACGCGACGGTTTGTTTCGTCGAGTTTGGTAAGGCGCTGTGATACATCGCCCACCAGCTTCATGCTTTCAGTGAGCTGCTTCTGCATAGATGTTTGCATGTTGAGCGAGTTTCGTTCGAGTTTGTCACCGAGGTTTGTTTGCAAGGCAGCTATTGTACGGTTTAATTCCGTCACGTCGGCTTTGAGCATTTCAACTCCACCGCTTTGTTTCAAATCGCGCAAGCGCTGACTAATGACATACAATGCCGCACCGAGGCCAAGTACGGCCACGACTAAAATAATTACTACCACCATTTCCATAGTTTTAGTATAGCACCAAGAGGAGACGAATACCCACGACGATCACAGCGGCCAGCGCCAGTGAGACTGCGAGCCACTGGATGCGCGATATCATTGAAAACAGGCCGTAGCTTGCTGCATAGAAGAACAATGCCCAAAGAATGACGACCCACCATACGAGTCCGCTCAAGATTGCGCCGAGGTCCCAAAGAAGTACCAGTGTTGCTACTGAGATGATAATTGGGCGTGGTTGCAAGTAGCGAACCAGAAGCCAAGTTCCGGCGACGGCAACGAGTACCGCGGCAATACTTCCACTAATATCAATTGAGTTAACGCAGGCTGCGGCTGAGGCTAAATCGCGACACGCGATTGGCTCAACAATGTACTGACGGAGAATGGCAGTGAGAATCCACCAGAGTAGGCCCATTCCCAGACCAATATAAACAATTTGACCTTTTACCCACCACGGCTCAGCGACTACTTGTTGCTGGTTTTGAATGACTTTTGCCATGACCGTGCACCTCCTGCTTTCTTGGTACGTTACTGTACCATAAAGCACCTATGAGCGCAATTATAACCCCTCCGGCGACATCGAGTGGTGTGTGCACGAGCGCAAGCACTCGGCCCAAACAAATCAGGATGACGAGCCCGAATAAAACGATCGAAAGTTTCTTCATACGAGTTTCAAACCAAACCGCACAAGCGATGGCTGTTACGAATAGCGCGTGGTCTGATGGAAAGCCTGGGTTATTCAAGTAAAACGCACCCGGATCGACTCCCATCATTTCAAATGGACGAAGTGATTCTGGTTGGTATACAGTGCCAATGAACTTTGCCAGCATGTACGATGTGAGTCCGGCCATAAGTACACGACTGTATGCCTCAAAACGACGACCTTTTGGCACTTTATAAATCAGAGCCCAAGCGCCAAGCAAGATGACAGGAATCACGGCGGCATCGGCGATAATACGAATGAATAATTCGATATGCATATACGCTTCAGTATACGCCTGTGGATGAATTTTTAACATGAGCGAAAATGGGTATATTTTTTGTGTAAGTTTTGTGTAAATATTTAATAATTATTTAACAAATCGAGCGTACATTTAATTACATACGTCAAACAAAATAGGAAACACCATGAAATTACTCATGATTGAGGATAATCCTCGTCTTTCTGCGCGCATGAAGCAACAGCTACAGAAATGGTATATTGTCGAAGCCACGCATTCGGGGCACGAAGGCTTGCGACTCGCCTCAACGGATACTTTTGACCTCATTCTACTTGACCTCGGGCTACCCGACACTCCAGGCCTTGAGGTTTGTAGACAAATTCGCGCGCTTACTTGCGACACGCCAATTCTTGTAGTAACTGGGGTCGATACAATTTCTAGCCGTGTCGATTTACTTGATGCGGGGGCGGATGATTACATTACGAAACCGTTCGACCTATCCGAACTGCGAGCTCGTATTAACGCGCTGGCTAGGCGTAGGAGTAGAAGCAAAAGTACTCCTCTTATTTCTGTCGGCGACCTATCGATTGACCCCGGAAATCGGAAAGTAACAAGATCAGGAAAAGAAATACTCCTTCGAAAAAAGGAATTTGACATCCTTGAGTATTTAGCGACTAATACCGGACGAGTACTCACACGAGAGATGATCGTGAATCGCGCGTGGCCTATAACTGGCAAAGGCTGGACCGGTTCTGTGGATGTACACATCAAGCAGCTCCGAGACAAGGTGGATAAGCCATTCGCATATCCACTTATAAAGACATCTTACGGTGTCGGGTATATGATTGAGCCACAAAAAGACCCCATTAACTAGAAAGGTGTCGCCATGTATTTTTCGTCGAAGCTATCTGAACGATATGGACCCGCACGCGTCACAAGTATTCTCGTCTACGGCTCACTTTATGTAGCTATTGCCCTTACCGCTCTGCTTCTTACCTACGGCATCATTAATGATACGCTTTTGCGAGCACGTTTCTGGATTGCGTGTACTGTGATCGTATATCTCATCTTAGTTGTATATATACTGCGTAAAAACCTCGTTACCACAGCAAATTGGATGCTTATTATTCTCTATGAAATTCTGGCTGCTAGTGTATTAATTAACTGGGGATTAAGCTCATCGATAGGTATACTCACGGCTGGTTTTTCTATTCTACTACCCGGGGTGCTCATGGCGCCTCGTTCAATCCTTCCCGTTGCCCTAATTACCATATTTGTTATTGTTTTTGCCCATAGTCTTCATGCTTCAGGTATCGTTACACCCGTCGTCTATATACCGCCAAGTACATCGAGTATTCTCGATGTACTGGCCTACGCAACAATATTGGCAATTTTTGCGCTTGTATCATGGATATCGGCACGTCAATCAACTCTTAGTTTGCATCGAGCACTTGCGGCCGAGGAGGAAGCGAGGCGTCAGAAGAAAAATATTGCCATTGAGCTCGAAAAAGAGTCGTCACGACTTCGCCAAGTCCAGCTCGAACAAATGCAGCAACTATACAAATTTGCTGTGATTGGTCAGTCAGCATCCGCAACACTGCATGAACTCTCTAACCATCTCAGCGTCCTGAATATTGACATCGACGATATAAAGCGACGACATCGACATTCAAAAGCGATAGCAAATGCAGAAGACGGAATCGAGTATATTAATCGGATTGTAAGAGAAATCCGGTCGCATCTCGACACGACACGCAATCGCGCGGAGTCATTCAATGCCATCCCCGTTATTAATCGTTCCGTAAAAGATGCTCAATCAAAGTTTTTTGCACTTCATATCAAACTTACAAAGACATCACGCAAAGGGCTGTCTTCATTTTCTATGCTTGGTGACCCGCTAAATCTCACTCAATGCATAAATATACTCCTAAATAATGCTCGAGACGCGTGCATAAACGTACCTCATTCGAAAGTACATGTAGAGCTCGCTGTGTCCGAAGACACACTGTTTGTCACTATTAGTGACAATGGCCCGGGTATTGATCATGCAATTCGCAACAAGATATTTCAACCGTTAGAAAGCACAAAGCCAACTGGCCTTGGGGTTGGATTATATATCGCAAAGCATCTTGTTGAATCACAATTTGGCGGCAAGCTTAACCTGCTTCAATCAACTAATGGAGCGACTTTTCAAATTGCTATTAAGCGATCAGGGTTGGCTACCGCTCCTTAAGATCAGCCACATCCTTCAAATACTTCGACAAACTACCCACATACCCAGCAACCACCTCATGTCCCGCCAAAAGTCGCTTTGCAGTAATATTACTCTTCTCTTTCGCAAGCGTTGTAATATGCTTTTTAATAACGACCGGATCAAAGGCACCATAAAATATATCAATTGGAATCTTTAACTTGGCTACATCTTCGAGTGAGGTCTGGTTAATAATACTTGCCTCAAGCGCGGCCAAGTAAGAGCCTACATTATCCTGTGTAATATTGAGAGTCTTGTTAGCCAATCCGAATCGCACAGCTACAGGAGAAAATGCCTCAAGTCGCTCGGGATGACGTTTTGCAACTCGATAAAGCTCGCGAAGCATGTCATCACCAGACACCCTTCCCTTTCCATCAGACCCTGGCTTGTAAAATGGCGGGCTACACAAAACAAGGCGCTGAGGTAACAAGCTGTATCGTTTCGCAACCTCAACCGATACAAGCGCACCGAGCGAATGCCCAACAAGTATCGGCTGGTGTGCCATACGCAAGCCAAGCAAAGTAAGGCCAAGCGAACGTGCCTGAGTCTTCGCATCATACACTGCCCAAGATGGTCGAGGAGATTTTCCGAATCCTAAAAGGTCGACGCCAATCAAACGAACGTCCTTCGGCATCTGCGCCACAACTTCATCCCACGAATGAAGCGTGTTTCCAATTCCATGAATAAACACAAAGGTTGCTCGCGGTTTTTTAGGCGACTGAAACTCTTTCACATGAAGCGTATACGGCACCCTCAAGTATCGGTGGGTGAAATTTGAGAGTGAAGTACGAATCGACTTCATGTGTTATTTACTTTTTAGCGTTCCCGCTAATCCACCCTTCCGAGACATCACGATAAGTATGGTGATTCCGGAATAGAGGGCAATCGACAACATGACACCAAGTACTGACCATCCGCCACCCCATAGCTCATCAAACCCATTGCCGAGCATGACGGTACTATATAGAGCAACTGCCAATGTGGTGTAAAGAAGGCTTATGAGAAAGGCGGCAAGATATTTACGCGTCGCCACGAGAAGTAAAATAGCAATCAAAAATAGAGCCGCTGCGCCAAGGATAATCATACTCGTCGCTTGAAACTCGTTATCGCTCACGTAATACGTACGTCCGCCGGACCTTGCCGGAATGTAAATGGACATAAATCGTTCCGCAGCCGGAAATACGACATAGGTAATAAATACATGCACACCCACAACAAGTGCCGATATCGCTAATGCGGCGGCTACAAGAAAGTTAGGCTTATCAACTACAAAATCTGCTTTTTTCTTTGTCATAAATCTATTCTAACAAAAATGTTTTACTATCCCCTAGCCGTGGAGAAATTTTAGACCTACAACACAGGCAATAATACCCAAAAGCAGGAGTATCTTAATGAGCGATGCTGATTCGACTCCCGTAATCATGGCGTACGTCACTGTAAGCGCGGCACCAATACCGACCCATACGGCATAAGCCGTACCTGTTGGAAGTGTACGTGTTGCGTAAGCTAACCCGAGCATACTCAAAATCAGCGCTACAACGAAAATAATCGTTGGCGGAAGTTTCGTAAAGCCCTCTGACTTACCGAGTGCCGTCGCCCAGACCGCTTCTAAGATTCCTGAAATAATGAGTATGAACCACGCCATAGATTTCTCCTTTGCGTCGTCTTTTCTCAACCTGGTACGTCAGCCATCGTCAGGATTTACTTGTTTGCCTCAGTATAGCAAAGTTTAATAGCGCTTAAGCTAAACTTCGACAAGGGCAAGAATATTGCCGGCCGGATCTTTAAACCAAGCGATGTTTGGACCTTCGCCGACATCTTTTCCACGAAGCACGCCGCGTTCGTCTTGTTCGGCCGGAAGGTTGTCGTAGCGCTCGAATACGAGACCCTTTTCGACGTATTCATCAATCACCGCGTCAATATCTTCGACGACGAAGTTTAAAACGGTATATGTTGCAGGCCGGTGGTCTTCCTTTTCATAAATGAAGAGGTTTCCACCGCCAGGAAGTCTCAAACCGAGTCCTGAGCTTTCATCTATATCTTCAAGGTGAAGCAAGTTTACATAAAACTCTTTTGCTTCTGCAATACTATCGACTGAGAAGCCACTAAATGAACTGAGAAATGTTTCCATGGGACCTCCTAGTTATAATTTCTTATTATACTCCTAGGCGCGGTGGGTGTCGCGCGCGTGGCGCGCCTCAAGATAGCGGCTCACGCGTGCGTACCCATTCTCATCTATCGGATCATCCCTTACGAGCGTAATTGGGTCGATAAGCTTCACCGCCCCAGTAGTAGCCTCAATCACTGCATTATTCCTGCCAAAAAGATCAGGTACCGCCGCAATACCGCTCTGATATTGCATTGCATAACTATCTGCAATAAATGATTGCGTACCGTCGAGATTCTGCTCAGGTGCGAAGATATCAATAGCGCCGACGGATTCAATTCGCTCCTGAGTGGCGGTCACCACGCTTTCGGCCGAATTGAGCGGATTCGATTCAATAGTAAAAGTCTGGGGAACTGCGTAAGCGCCAAGATGCTCTAACGCAAGCTTCTGCTTTGCATCCCATACTTTAATCTGCCCATTCTGCTCGGACTCTGTAAGACCCGCGGTATGTCGGTAAAATTTCTTGACGGCGGCAGGCCCATCAGTAACCGTGACAGCGTGATATCCCGTTCCTAGCACGTCAAAACCAGCACGTCGATATCCGGATATATAGCTACGTTCCTGAAGAAAATCGGGAAGCCCTGGAGTTGCTAGTACAGCACGAATGACCATTGCGCGCACGGGATTCATCGTCCCCTCTGCCAGCATTTCTCGTGCATTAGGGTTTTGAACGAAATGCGAAAGCTGGTCGATACGTCGACGTACGTAGGTTATGGTCTCAGAGGGGAGCGGTGCCATATAGTTGCCCTAGCATACCATACTTTTGAGAAATTCCAAGCAAAAACCCGTCCTTTCGGACGGGCATTTGCTTGGCTAGGGTGGAGGGATTCGAACCCCCGAATGTCGGCACCAAAAACCGATGCCTTACCACTTGGCGACACCCTATCAGCGTACCGACATATTATACAGTAATAGAGGCGAATGCTCAAGCCTTAGTGAGTATCGTGACTATTGGTTAGGCTTTCTTCTTTTTCACGCCCTTTGAGCGCTCAACGTGAGCGAACTCGCCGTGAATTTCGAAGAGGAAGTATGCGGTAATTGCAATCCAGATAGTTCCGAAGATAAGGTTTCCAACAAAGCTTAATGGGTTGAGCGTAAGGACCGCACCAACGATCATGCCAATAATAGAAACGAGCCATGCCGCAAAAATTAGTACCCAGCCCTTCTTTTGCTTTGCCTTGAGCGGTGAAATAGCAAGCGCCATCAGCGCGAATTCAATACCCGTAAACACAAGGCCGACAATGGCGTTGAGTAGAAGCAGCCCGACAAACGTCGACGACGCATAGTAGGACATAACAGGGCTTCCAAGTGAGCCGAGGTGCGTAAAGATCGCGCCGAGCAACCCAAGCACGGCAATACCGCTCAGTACCGTTCCAATAACAACAATCCACCAGACGTTATCGCCTAGCCACTTACGAACGTTTGACGGCAGATGCGGAACATCCTTGAGCCATCCATTAATTGTACGTTCCAGTTTTGATAACAAATTCATATGCAAAACTCCTCTTTTACCTTCATCATACCCCTGACTCGGGTATTTCTCAACTTATTTTTTACTTCGCTTACCAGGCCATAGCCCCCAGCTCGTCCATGCAGCCAGAATACACAGCGCGAGGGAAATGAAGATCGCCCACGTACCTGGCACTAATGGTACGAGAGTGCCGAGAAAACCAATTGTTTCAACCGCCGGCTGCGTAAACACTACCCAGAAGCTAATAAAGGTCCACGCTGCAGCCACAAACCAGCTAAAGAACATACTAAGCCAGCGAAAGGCGGTACTCACTGCCATGCCCAAAAGAAACGGCAGGGCAAATACTTCAGCCACAACAATGAGTGGCGCCAGTGAGTAAGTCATAACTTCACCAACCGGCAATGCAAGTGCTGGAATCAGCTCAATAAATTCATCGAATGTAAACAATTGCGTCACGGCAAAAACAACCAAAAGTCCGGCAAATAAAATAGCCATTTGACGAGATTCTTTCGTGCGCGGTTTCGGTGCTGGAGTGGTTTTCACAAGGATACTCATACCCCACAGTATACGTCTGTGCTTATGGTTTTGACAAACTGTTGTTATTTTTAACAATCTTTCAGAATACGCTTGCGCTTTTACCCTCAGTTCAGTAAAGTAATGAACAAGCGAAAGTTACAAAAACAAACAATACTCCAAAAAAATTCAAAAAAAATTTTTTTCTTGTTGTAGCTAACGCTATACGATATCCACCACAACACGAGGGAACCCGCTATATGCGGGTTTTTTCGTGGCTAAATATAACTGAGCTTAGAGATCGGCTTTAAAAGAGTTGTCTTGACGCCACTTCGCAATAACTGCATGATTGCCACTTAAGAGTACGTCAGGCACCTTCATGCCGCGGAATTCGGAAGGTTTTGTGTACTGCGGGAACTCAAGCGTCTCGCCATCCGAGAAACTTTCGATTTCTGCACTCGCCTCACCACCTAATACGCCTGGAATAAGACGTACGATACTATCGATAATCGTCATAGCTGGTAGTTCGCCTCCCGTAAGTACGTAATCGCCTACACTAACCTGTTCGTCAACGAGTGTCACGATTCGTTCGTCATACCCTTCATAGCGCCCACAGATAAAAATATAGCCCTGTTCTGCATCGGCGTAGCTTTGAGCGGTTGCCTGCTTCCAGCGCTGACCACGAGGGGTCATAAGCAATACCTTAGCGGTTGGGTCGTTTGCCTTAGCGGCTTCGACTGCAGCAAACAATGGCTCAGGCTTCAAAAGCATACCATCGCCGCCGCCATAGGGCGTGTCGTCTACCTGTTGGCGAGGGCCAATACCGAACTCACGTAAGTTAATTAATCCAAATTCAACGGCACCCTCTTTTTGGGCTTTCCACATCATTGAACTGTTCAGGACGCCTTCAAACATTTCTGGAAAAAGCGTCACAACTTGGATTTTCTTCATCTGTACCAGTGTACGCTATATTGCTATTTTTGTAAATATATGATATAATGTGCATGTTCCTATCCCCTACGACAAGGATTCATCATGAGCACCTCAACCATGGAAACCATCTCGTTCTACACCGTCTCCGCACAGCCCGTCGTGGCCACTGCGATCATCGATGTGGAGCGAGTCTCCACCGGCACCCCCTCGGACGAAGACGCCTTCAAGGCAACCTTCACCGTCAAGGACCTTCAGGGCAGCCACACCGAGTGGATCAGCTACCACACGTACTGCATGCTGAAGCCGCACGTCGAAGCCTACAAGGCCAAGAAGGCCGCCGACATGGCGCACCTGGCCCAGCTCAATGCCGATGCCGAAGCGCTGGGGTAGTCATGGACGTGGACACAACAAGTGTGTCGGAGCCCATGATGCCGATAGGTATCGCCCTGGCGATATGTTTCGCCGGCGTCGTGCTCCCCGCGATGTTGATAACGGCTTCGATCGTCTTCGGCGCCTGTCAGCACTGGAACACCTAGCCCCATGAAGAAAGCCTGCTGTTGAGTTGCGATATGCACTCCGGCTCGTCGCTCTTCAGGGGGCTTTCTTCATCCTTAATGACAAAACCAAACAAAATGACACCCCGAACAGGGTGTCATTTTTGCACATAAGCTCTCAACAAATGTAGTGATTTGTCGCTCGCATGAGCTAATCTCGCAGTTCAAAGATGTGTTCTGAACTGCTTGTGATTATATATCAAGATCGTCGAGATCCGCAAGCTCTTGGCGGGTCTTTTTTGTATACTCTGAACTGTTGTCCACAGCTTCATCTGTAGAAGTTTCCACAGGCTCGACAGATTCACTTGAAGATGGTGCAGTATCGTCGCTTGAAATGACCGCGCCGGTCTGTCCATCGTTGTTTACAATTTTAAGGTTGTAGCGTGCATCGTTCTTAGTTCCGAGAGCACGAAGCAATGTACGGAGGCTCTGCGCAGTGACACCACGCTTACCAATTACACGTCCTAGGTCATCTGGATTGACGGTCAGGGTCAAAAGAACACCCTTCTCGTCGATAATGCGCTCGACTACTACGTCGTCTGGATTCCCAACGACTGATTTTACGATATATTCTATGAACTGCTGGTCTATGGTCGACATGTGGCCCCTCCTCGTGTCTCTGTCAAAGTATCGTACCTATATTGTAGCACAGCTAATTCTCATGCATAGATGAAGCATAAGCGTATTGACTTTTAACATGTTTCGTGCTATAATACGCGCAACATTACCTCTCAACTTGTTGATGAGGTGGTGGAGTAAGCACCTGTCAGAATCCAACCGGAAGGACCCGCATTGTCCAACACCACCCGCTACCAGAAGAGCGCGCCCGCGCTCAACCGGAGCGACCTGCTGTCCATCGCCTCCCTCGTCGACACCCTCACGGGCGACTCCGACGAGACCGAGCTGGAGATCCTGCACATCATCCACGGCGTCGTGATCAACTTCAACGACCTGATCGACGTGGAGATGGACTTCGACGACCGCGTCGACTTCGCGATGGACCTCACCTGCGTCGACCTCTTCTCGAAGGGGTTCGTGCACAAGAAGTGGCAGCGCACGGCCGCCATGGCCACGGTGAAGAACCTCTTCCGTGACGCTCGCTCGATCACCCAGATGCGCACCACGCGCAGCCGGGTGCTCTGCGAGCTCAACCGGAAGATCGCCACGCGCAAGCTCGAGTTCGAGAAGCTCCAGCTCGCCGGCAACAACCGGAAGCCGCGCCCGGCGCTCCGCGAGGTGCACTACGAGCCGCTCAACACGCAGCAGAGCTCCAAGCCCTCGCAGAAGCAGCGTCCGCGCAAGCGCAGCAACAACGGCGCAGTGCAGCGCCGCAAGGCCGCATAGGCCAATCTGACAGGGAACCCTGACCCACAAGGTCGGATTACAGCCCTCGGACACATTCGTCCGGGGGCTTCCCTTTTTCTAAGGCTTTTGAGCAAATAAAAAATCCCGCCGAGATGACGGGATTTTATTGATGCTGATAGACTATTCAGCAGCTTCGGTAGCTTCTTCGGCAGGTGCCTCAGCTTCTACTGGTGCTTCTTCTTTTGGCTGGTTCTTGCGAAGCTTTTCAGCGTTACGGATAGCTTTTTGCTTGTCGCTTGCAGCTTCCTTTACCCAGCTAGGGAGCTTTACGCCAGCATCCTTGAGGAGCTTAACAACACGAGGTGTTGGTTGTGCACCGTTGTCGAGGTACTTTTGCGCAAGTTCGACTTGAACGTGAGCGTCCTTAGTGTGTGGGTTGTAGTTTCCTACGTAAGCAACAACACGACCACTTGATGGGTGGCGTTGTGACTCTTGTACTGCGAGGCGGTAGGTTGGGTAACCGGCACGTCCAACGCGTTGCAAACGAATTGCGAGCATATCTTAAAACTTTCCTTTTAACTCTTTAGTCTATTGGTAAATAGCTATTATTGAATACTCTGGCTATTTTACACGTTTTCTCTCTGTAAGTCAACCTCTAGCGGGCTAGCGCTGATAGGTTTTGAGTGCAGCCTTTGCGGCTTCTTGTTGGGCAGCCTGCTTGCTTGGGCCAACGCCCTTGCTGACAAGACGATCTGCGGCATAGACACCGAGTGTAAATATCTTGTCGTGATCAGGACCAACCTCTTCAAGTACAACATAACGAGGAGTGACGCTGTCGATTTTCTGCATTACTTCCTGGAGGTGCGACTTAGGGTCGCGCCATGAGCCTTCTTCCAAAATACCTTCGAGCTTTGAAGAAATGTGCTTTGTTATGAATACGGCGGCGTCGTCGTACCCTCGCTCGAGGTAGATTGCGCCAATTAACGCTTCGAATGCGTTCGCAAGAATTTGTAAACGAGCACGTTCACTTCCCTGCTTTTCACCGCGGCTCATACGAACAAGTGGTTCGTAGCCAAGCTTCTGGCCAGCTTCACCAATACTTTCAGTGCGGACCAGTGAGGCGCGCCAGCTTGTCAAAATCCCTTCGGCTTCATCATAAGTACGGAACAAAAAGTCAGTCACGACGAGCTCAAGCACTGCATCGCCAAGAAACTCAAGGCGCTCATTGTGCTCAAACACGCTTTTACGGTGTTCGTTGACATAGCTACGGTGTGTCAGTGCTGTAATGAGGAGGTCGACATCTTTAAACTCAAACCCAAGCACGTTACGAGAAAATTCTTGATATGGAGCTGTTTGCATGCCGCTCATTACAAGCCCTCCTGCCGGATGCGCTTCATCGCAAGCAGCATTAGTTTACCGATATCTTCATATTCGATTGCATCCAAAGCATCGTGGAAAGTAAACCATTGGATTCCATTCATCCACTCTTCCTTCTTGATAGCATTCGTGTCGCCCTTAGCGCGAACAAGATAAATTTGCGTGGTCATAAGAACAAGCTTGTCGACGCGGCGATAACGGAAGTGAATCTTTCCAAGCCACCCAAGAATATCAACTTCATTGAGGCCAGCTTCTTCGCCGATTTCACGACGAGCAGTTTGTTGCGCTGTTTCGCCTTCTTCGATGTGTCCCTTTGGAATTGTCCAGCGGTCTTTGGCATCTTGAATAAGAAGAATCTCTACGCCTTTTGCGCCATGACGGAATACAATCCCACCTGCGGTCGGTTCACGGACAATTTCCTGAATAGATGGTTTGCGGCGCGAAAAGTATTTCTTGAACTTATCGAACTGTGGTGTCGCCATTCTCGGCTCCCTCTACAAGTGTGCGATACGCAGTACCGAGTACTCCGTTCACAAACTTACTCGAGTTATCGGAACCAAACGCCTTAGCGAGTTCTACGGCTTCGTTAATTGCTACCTTAGGAGGAACGATTTCTGCTTGGTGCAGAAGTTCATACACGCCGATACGAAGAATATTTCGGTCGACGCGAGCAATTTGCTCAATTGGCCAGTCGGGCGCAATTGGTTGAATCTGCTTATCAATCGCATCCTGTTCTTTCAGGACACCAGTGACGAGAGACTCGACAAAGTCGGTGTCATCAATCGCTGTTTCGTATCGCTCTAAGTTTCGCGATAAGATTTCTTTAACTTCGACGGAATCGTCAGCAGATTCCTTACGGAATTCATATTCGTAAAGTGTTTGGAGCGCGACGATGCGGCCGAGATGACGATTAGATGCCATAATGCGTTGGTTCTCTTTATTATTGTAAATGTAGCTTTTGTAAAATGTGCGAAATGTGAAAGAACGCTTGCGAATTACTTCGCGAGCGCCTTGCCAGTTTCTTTGCGTGTTGCCTTAGCCTTAACCGGTGACTTACCGTTCACACGACGAGCAAGCTCAAGTCGGAGGTGACTGCGGCGAAGTCCAGTCTTTCGTGGGCTACTCTGCTTTTTTGGTTGTCCCATTCAAAGTGCTCCTTTTCCTAGGTGTTATATTGAATCTTAGAGCTCATTATACTATTTTTACTACAGTTACTCAAGAGGCTGACTACAGAAGATGACGATTGTGCTTAATCCTTAATGTATGGTATTGTAATGAAAATACTTAAAACACAAAAATATTATGCCAATAGAAGACGAATTCAACCCAAGTGCAGATAATCCTTTTGTAAGCGGGCAGTCTGCTTTAGACCCCGAGATGGCCACGCGTGCGCGAAGCCTCGTTCCTCCACTTAGCGAAAATACACTTACTGAAGATCGCCCGAGCCTCACTCCACCGACAGCTATTGAATATGCCCAGCCTACTCCGAGTGCAAAGCCGAACCACTGGCAAGACCTCACACCAAAAGAAAAGCGTACATTTACTGCAATGAGCGCAACTGCAGCCGGACTTCTCGTCACAGGAATTGCAGCAGGGCCTGGCATCATTGACGCTATGAACGGTCCTGAATATTCACCCGAATCAACAACATACACCGTTGAACAAGGTGATGATTGGTACACAGTAGCCGAATCGATCGATGGTCACGAAGCTGTAGATACAACAGAACTAATCAGCCACATCAAAGCAGACCCAGCAAATATAGACTTTCTTACAAATGATGAACTTCACCCGGGACAGTCAATCACCATTCCTATAAGCGTAGAAAAATAACCGTATCGAACAAATAAACAAAAGAGCTCCATCGCGGAGCTCTTTTTTATAGTCAAGTTTTCTAAACGACTACGCTTACAAGTCGCCCCGGAACATAAATCACCTTCTTTGGCTCGCCTTCAACAAAGCGAACGACGTTTTCATGCGCCAAAGCCTGCGCTTTGATTTCTTCAGGGTCAGTATCTTTGCCGACTTGAATTTCACCGCGGAGCTTACCATTCACCTGAACGGCAATTGTAATAACATCTTCTACGATGAGCGCGTCGTCCCATACCGGCCAGCTTGCATTCTGCACTAAACCTTCGTGACCCAATTGAATCCAGAGTTCATTTGCCATGTGTGGCGCGAATGGCTCAACGAGTTGCACGAGTGTACTGAGCGCTTCATTCCATGCTTCTTCTGAGTAGCCATCAATCTTGAACTTATACAGGTCGTTCACATATTCCATCATTGCGGCAATTGCCGTATTAAAGCTCAATCGGTGAATACTGTCAGTCACCTTGCGGATTGTCTTGTGCTGCGCAACGCGGATTGCGTTGTCGTTCTTCGTGACATCTTTTGGTGCAGCATCGAATTGCTGAACAAGCGTCCAGATACGGTTCAAGAATCGGTAAATACCAGCGATGCCCTTTGAATCCCAGCTCGCATCGAGATCGATTGGACCCATAAACAAGAGGTAGGTTCGCAGTGCGTCAGCGCCGTAGCCCTGGTCAATAACGACAAGTGGGTCAACAACATTTCCAAGACTCTTGCTCATCTTGCGGCCGTCTTCAGCGTTAATATAACCGTGGTAGACAAGCTTCTTCACTGGTTCGACAAAATCAACCAATCCCATATCCTTAAAGACATGTGACCAGAAACGAACGTACAGCAAGTGCGCAACCGCGTGGTCACCACCGACGTAAAAGTCGACTGGGTTCCAGTAGTTAATCTTTGCAGGATCCCATGCCTGTTCGGCGTTTTTAGGGTCGCTATAGCGAAGCAAGTACCAGCTTGAACATGCATAACCGTCCATCGTATCGGTTTCGCGCTTTGCAGGCTTGCCACATTCAGGACAGGTCGTATTCACCCAGTCAGCTGCGTGCGCTAATGTCGATTGGCCATCACCCTTCGGTGCAAAGTCTTCGACTTCAGGCAGAATAACAGGGAGTTGGTCTTCAGGAACAGCAACCGCACCATGTTCTTCACAGTGAATAATAGGAATTGGCGCACCCCAGTAGCGCTGACGACTAATAAGCCAGTCGCGCATTTTATAGGTAGTTTTCGCTGCACCAAGCTTTTGCTCTTCAAGCCAGCTCACAATTTTTTCGCGAGCATCGCTTGAGCTTGTGCCGTCAAACTCGCCTGAATTAATCAGTGTACCTTCGCCATGGAAAACTTGCTCAGGAGTATCGCCCGGCTTTTCAACTACTTCAATAATTGGAAGGCGGAACTTTTCGGCAAACGCAAAGTCGCGTTCATCGTGGGCCGGGACCGCCATAACGGCGCCCGTTCCATAACCACCGAGCACATAATCGGCAACCCACACCGGTACGTTTTCGCCAGTTAAAGGATTGACTGCGTATGAGCCCGTAAACACACCGGTCTTTTCTTTGGTGTCGTTTGTACGTTCAATTTCAGATTTCTTCACCGCTTCCTTAATATAGGTTTCGGTAGATTCTTTAAAATCGCCTGTTGCGAGCTTCAAAGCAAGCGCATGCTCTGGCGCAAGGACAACAAACGTCGCACCAAAAATGGTGTCAGGACGAGTCGAGAATACCGTAATCACATCTTCAGAATCAGCCAGCTTGAACTGAATCTCTGCACCAACCGAACGACCAATCCAGTTTGTCTGGGCTGTCTTAATTTTTTGCGGCCAATCAAGTCCATCAATTTCTTCTAGTAAAGGATCTGCGTAGTCGGTGATCTTAAAGAACCACTGCTTCATTGATTTCTTTTCAACCAATGAACCACAACGCCAACAGTGACCGCCTTCTACTTGTTCGTTTGCAAGAACGGTCTTATCGACAGGACACCACCATTGCAATGCTTCTTTTTGGTAGGCTAGGCCACGCTTATAAAACTCAGTGAAAATCCACTGCGTCCATTTGTAATATTCAGGACTGCTCGTGTTGATTTCACGATCCCAGTCGATACTTGAACCAATACGCTTAATTTGGTTTTTGAAATTCGCAATAAATGTATCGGTCGCAACAACCGGAGAAGTGCCGGTTTTAATAGCGTAGTTTTCAGTCGGAAGCCCGAATGCATCCCAGCCCATTGGGTTAATAACATTGTGGCCATGCTGACGATAGAAGCGAGCAATCGCGTCAACAATAGAGTGTTCGAAAGCGTGTCCGGTGTGCATACCAGCACCACTTGGATACGGAAACATTGGCGATACGTATGTTTTTACGCGGGTATCATTATCAACAGCCGCAAATGCGCGCTGTTCTTCCCAAATTTGCTGCCATTTGGGTTCAATTTCTGCCGGGTTGTATCGCCTCATAACAGAGTAAGTATAGCACAAGGAGGCGAGCAAAAAGAGTGTTTACACTCTTTTTCGAGTCGACGCAGTGCAATGTCGCGTTAAAAACGCGAGATAATAAAACCTCCCCTATTATGTAAGGGAGGTTTTGTTTATTCAGTTTGCACTCTAGTTAAATTCGGTCATTGTCGCATCGGTTTCATCGTAGTACGTGTCACCGAGAGTTGTGTAATACTCTTCGTATGCTTTCTCAATATCTGACTTCAGCTCTGAAAGTGGAATTGATTCACTAGGAATCTCCACTGCATCATTCTTGTTAAAGACCGGGTTAATGACAAGATAGCCCTTTGTTTCATCACCTTCGGCTGGCTTTGCGTTTATTTCAGTGATGTAGTGGCCGAAGCGACTTACCCAAATTTCAGCACTACCCTCTTCGCTGTCATCCTTCTTTGCATCATCACTTACGAAATCTTCAAACTTAATGTCCTCGCTACAACCCTGAAGCCTGCTTCCAAGTTCAGTGTCAGGTAGGTTGGTAAAGAATGCATCAGCAACTTCCGCGTCAGTACTCAACTTATAGCCAAGACTTCCCTGTCCATTAATGGTTCGTGAGCCAAGCTTATCGCCAACAACGATAAATGGATGCGCCTGGTACAATTCCTTGGTCTCGTTTTCAACCGAGCGACGGAATGAAGCATCTTCTTCAAGTTGCTTTGAAATGTCAGCGAAACACTGCTGCGACTTTTCGTATTCTTGACTGAAGTCACCGAGGTCTTCTTTGCCTATCTTTACCCATTTGCTATCAATCTTCTCAATTACGCCGCCAAATACACCGAAGCTGATTTGACCGTCTGACTGCTCTTCAATAGAAGCAGCGAGCGCTTTCGCGTCGTTAAGTCGAATGTAGATATCGCCATCTGCGCTATAAATAGCTTCGCCATCAACCGATACGCTCATCGCATCTGCGGTGTAGGTAAGCTTCACGCCAACTTGCGAGTCAGCACTGACGGTATTCTTACCCGATGCTTCAATTTTTAGCTTGTAATCATCGGTTTCAATTTCGAGCACGCCTGTTGCGCTCATTGTTTTTGCGGTGATTGCATTCACAATCGCATCACTCACCACCTTATCTGGATTTTGATACCAGAGGTTATAAGCAAGCGCACTACCGCCAACAAGAAGGGCGGCAACACCAGCGGCAATGAGGCCAATAATGAGTGCTTTTTTACCTTTTTTCTTCGGCGGAATAGTTGAAGCAACCACTGGGGCTGCGATTGCCGCACCCACAGGAGCGACATCTTCATTCGAAGGCGTCATTGGGTCGACGGCTGGTTCTGATACAGCCGGGCTATCGTTTGGTGATGGAAGTTCTGATGAAGGCTCAGATGCTGGCGCAGCCCAATCTACTGGAGCTTCGCTTGGCTCTTCATTCGTTATTTCCGGTTGAATTTCTTGACCTTCAAGTGTTGGGTCAGTTTCTTCTCGTGTCACTTCCTCGTTAGGCTCGTCTCGCATAATAAATCTCACTTATTAGATACTAATTTAAGCATACCATAAGCATTTAATTCAGGCTTGAGAAAAAATCGCGCTTCTTCTTGAGCCAAGCTTCAGATTGTCGAACGAGGCGCTCTTCATCTTCGGTTGAGTGAAGCACAACCTTTACGCCCTCCTCAAGGTACACGCCACCCTGAGAGCCTTTAAAGAGCACTGCGGCACCGCGTTCAAGGAACTTGTGTGCATACGCACCCGCATCGATTGCACTCTTGAAACTTACGACGTGGCAACCATTGGCACGAGCAACCGGCGCAAGGTATTTTTCGGCATCCTCACCAACGGTAATGACGTGTGCAAGTTCAATTGGATCGCATAATTTCCCGACAGCATAATGTTCGGCTTCGGTCATATCGCCGAGCTCATTCATACTTCCAAGGACAGCAATGCGCTGAGGAACATTCATTTGATAGAGCGCTCGAAGCGCCGAGGCTACTGCAAGCGGGCTCGAGTTATAGGTATCATCAATAATAATTGAGCTGTTTACGCCACGGAGAATATTCATTCGGCCGTTCACGGCACGGATCTTGCTCATACCGCTCGATACTTCTTCTGGTGTCATACCAAGCTTTGCTCCTACCGCACCAGCTGCAACTGCAGCACGTGTGCTGTGCTCACCAACGAGTTGAAGTGTTGTTGGCACCGTCAGCGGGTATTCAGGGGCAACAAATACACCAGTAAAACCATCTTCAAACGTATAGTCTGAACTATCGAAGCGATACTCAGCTGCATCGGTAGATCCATAGGTATTCAAATTTGGATTTGTAATATCGGCCGCATACACACCGGGAATATCGTCACGGTTAATAAGCGCCCATTTACTGAAGTTCGCCGCAGATAGCTCTTCGGCAGCAACGGCGTCCATGGTTTTAAAGAATTCCATATGCTCTGGTGCGACAGATGTCACAACCGTAATATCGGGTGTTAAATACGTACCGAAATGAGGAATTTGACCAATCGCATCGGTTCCGAGCTCTTGGACAATCACGTCAACGCCAGCGGGTTGTTTAATTCGCTCGCGTACAGCCTGAAATACCGTCATCCATTGCCTTAAGTCGCGAATATTGTCAGGGAATTCAACACCTAACATCGCAAGTGGTGCGCTCAATTCAGAGTTATGATTGCCTTCATGGAGGCGAACACGAAACTTTTCATTCAGAACCGTACCAATAGCAATTTTCGTACTGGTTTTACCAACGCTTCCCACGACAGCAATAAGCCGTACCTCGGGGTGCTTTTGAAAGTATTTTTTAACGGATCGTTCGAGTTTTGATTGAATAATTGCTTTGAGCATTACGCTTATTATAAGCCAGTCGCGAGAATATCGATACCGTATTACGAACTTCTATTCATGGCTAGGGTGCCACTTGTCGTCCTCGCCTTTTTCGTACTTCTTTTTGACCGCAGCCCAAGCTACTTTGTGTGCCGTTTCTTCGCGGTCAGCATCGCCGCGACGGTCTTCAGGGTCTTTGTATTCATCGTAGGCGCTATTAAATGCTTCTTTATATATATCTTGCGCATGATTCGGTAAAACCGACTTCACGCTATCAGGTAATTCGTTTGTAGACTTATATGGCATATATCCCTCCTCACTTATTACCCTCTTATTATACGCCTCCCAACAGAAAACCACCTCCTTTGACAGAGGTGGCTCTTTGCTGCTGCGCGCCCACCCGGGGCGGCTTTTTGCAATGTGTTTGTTTTTACGCTCATGAGTCACCCCATGCGCATCAGCATATTTAAAGTATGCAACATGTTAATAAAAAACGCAAGCACTATGCGACCTGTGGATAAATAAGTGCTTGCTATAGTATTTTTGCTTAAAATGTGATTAGATAAGCTTGTTCAGAAACGCACTCGTGCAGAAAGCACATCAGAGCGTATCCCTTCTTGAGATACCTCTCTCGTTCGCCGAAGCGCTTGCCAGCAGGTCGATCTGACAGCAACTAAAAAGAACAGAGAGAATATCTATGTCACAACTAAACCTATTTATCGGAAGCCTCGCTTACGCAACTAACGACGACAGCCTCAAAGCATTTTTTGAAACTGTTGGCGAAGTTACTAGCGCTCGTGTTGTTACCGACCGTGAAACTGGCCGTTCAAAGGGCTTTGGCTTTGTGGAGTATGCTGATGAAGCAAACAACCAAAAAGCTATCGACGAATTGAACGGTAAGGAACTTGACGGCCGCGCTATCAACGTGAACCTCGCTCGTCCTAAAGAAGACCGACCTCGTCGCGACTTCGGCGGAAACGACCGTGGTGGCAACAGCAACGGCGGCGGTGCATTCCGTCAACGTAGCTGGTAATTCCAACCATCTTTAAAATAACCTCCCTAGCGGAGGTTATTTTTTTATATGCGATAATTTCTAGTTAAAAAGCGGCGATACGAGCCAGTCGTACGGTAAATCAAAGAGTGCAACGATTATGCCGAATGCATTCAACAACCAGAGCGTCAACAATACGACCACTCCCGTAAGCGCAAGGACGAGGACTTTCACTAACCAATTCTGACGCTTCATCCATGCAACCCACTTATCGTACGTCCCCTTTGCAAATTCAAGCACCTTCGCCGCAAAAGCGAATTCGGTTGCTAAAATTGCCAAGCCACCAAAGACAATCAGCCAACCTGGGCCGGGATATGGTACGAGAATAAGACCCAAAAGCACGACCAATCCACCGAGTATTCCGATAAGTACTTTTTTACTGCCTTTTCGAAATTGATTCATCCGTTAACCCTCAAGTAACTTTTTAAATGCCTGTTCGTCAATCACCGTCGTTCCATAGGCCTTAGCTTTCGCAAGCTTACTGGCACCCACCTTACCGCCAGCAACAAGGTAATCAGTGTCTTTACCTACTGAACTCTGGAACACACCGCCTTTAGCACGAATACGCTCAGCCGCTTCATCGCGAGACATGTCTTCAAGCGATCCGGTTACGACAAAATGCTTACCATTCAAGGCCCCTGAATGCTTTTCATACACCGGCTCTACGCCTAATTGCTTAAACTTCCTCAGCATTTCGATATTATCTTCGTCAGCAAACCAAGCAAGTATAGATTCAGCCACAACCTTACCAATCCCCTCGACTGCTTCGAGTTGATCCAGCGTTGCGTGCGCTAGTGCGTCTAACGATTCGAATGTCTTTGCTAAATCGATGGCAGTTTGCGCACCTACGTGTCGAATACCGAGTCCAAGAATGAACTTCTCAAGAGGAGGATTTTTCTTTTCCTGAATTGCGCCTACAAGTTTTCGAGCAGATATCTCTGCAAACCTATCAAGCTTTAATAGTTGCTCTACCGTAATGGTATAAATATCAGCGATATCTCTCACGAGACCACTCTCCACTAAAGCAACAACGTTCTTTTCGCCAAGTGTATCGATATCAAGCGCACCCTTACTGGCGAAGTACTCTACCGAACGCTTCAAAATAAAGTCGCTCGAAGAGCCCTTCACTCGATACACAACGTCGACACCCTGACGCTCAAATTCAAGCTCTGGGTATTGTTCACGAAGCGCTTCTTCATAATGAAAAGCTTGTGAATCTTTTGGTCGGAGTTCCAGAACGACACTTTCGACTTGCGGAATAATATCACCGGCCTTAAAGATAACGACCGTGTCGCCAATGCGGATGTCTTTACGCGCAATTTCATCGGCATTATGAAGACTCGCATGCTGCACAGTCGAACCTGCCACCTGGACCGGATCGAACACCGCAACAGGCGTCGCCGCACCCGTTCGGCCAATACTTATCACAATATCCTTCACAACCGTCGTCGCCTGCTCTGCGGCGTACTTATAGGCAACCGCAGCACGCGGCTGTTTACCAACAACGCCGAGTTTTGCAAAAAGCGCACGGTCATTTACTTTAATGACCAATCCATCAGTATTAAACGGTAGGTCGTGGCGTTTTACATCCCATTCGTGTACAAATCGCATGACACCATCGAGCGAATCAAAAATACTCGCCTGTGCATTGCGACGCAGACCAAGCTTTGTAAGGTATTCATACGCCATCATATTTGTTGGCACTTCGCTCGGATTGTCTCGGATAAGATCGTAAGCAATAAATGTCAGCGGGCGTTCGGCGACAAGCCTAGGATCGAGTTGGCGAATCGTCCCGGCAGCTAAATTCCGGGGGTTGGCGAACAAAGGCTTCCCAGCAAGTTTCTGCTTTTCGTTCAAAACCTCAAAATCACGTTTGAGCATGACGATTTCACCGCGAACTTCAGTACGACCATGCAACAAGTGTGCCGTTTCAAGCTCGTCTCGAAGGCGCAGCGGTACGTTTGCTATCGTTCGTACGTTGTTGGTGACATCCTCACCTACGAAGCTATCCCCGCGCGTCACAGCCTGCGTCAGCACCCCGTCTTCATAGATAAGCGCACAAGCAAGTCCGTCCATTTTAATATCAGCGAAGAACTCATGTTTCGTACCAGGCAGAAGCTTGTCCATACGGACGACCCACGCTTCAACCTCAGACACATCGAAAACGTCATTAAGACTGAGCATGCGACTGCGGTGCTGAACCTTTTGAAAGCCGCCGAGCAGTTCGTTACCTACACGCTGCGTTGGGCTATCGGGTGTGACGAGTGATGGATGTTCCGCTTCAATCGTTTTTAGTTCGGCCATCAGACTGTCGTACACGGCGTCATTCACCGAAGGCGCATCAAGGACGTGATATTCGTAGCTATACGTTGAAAGAAGTTTTTTGAGCTCATTCGCTCGTTCGGCAACATTAAGATTCTGGGACATACTCAACTACCTTTCGATACAGTAAATACACATACGCTGAAGCCCAAACGATAGTACAAGAACTGAGAATTACTATTGCATAAGGAATGATCGGCAACCATTCAACTGCAGGCCAAAGTGCCTTAAGACCCATGTCGAGGAATATCACTGGGATGAGAACAAGGAGCCATGAAACACAAATCGCAAGTACCATCCAGAGCCAACGAAGCAAGATTTTTATTCTACGCCCAAGCACCAAATCACCCGCCGATTTAATTGCCTCGTAAGGATACATGCCTGGAATCGTTATAATAATTGCCGCAAAAAGACTACTCGTAATCCAATACAGGGAAAGAACCCCCAAAAGTCCAGCGGCGGTCCAAAACAACATCGCGGTCGCACCAACGAGAAGCCCCGAACTAAGAGCGGCACTATATCCAATCGCCGCAATCGCTACCGGAATCAGCTGCACAGCAATCAAAAGGACGATCATAATCAAAGCAAAAATTGGCGCACCAGCACTATAAAGACCATCACGGAGCTTGACCTTGTGACCAGCTAGTAGATTCCGGAGTAGCCAAACCGTCGTCAACCACACGAGTAGAAATACGAAGACAGAGAAGATTTGCTGAACTTCAGTCATTTCAGTACCAATTCCAGCCGTTGCAATCGTCAGCAAAAGACCGCCCGCTTGTTCGAGCGCTCCCCACTCACCACCAGAAATTTCAGGACCGACTTGCCCAAGACTTTCGGAAAGTACTGTAAATGTATCTTGAGATTGCACCCCAACTAGAAGTCCGTACAGTAATGCGTATACAACCGCAAGAAGAAGGAATGTCTTTCGATATCCCCAAAGAGTGCGGTTTACTTCGTGCGTAAATGCAATGTTTCCCGGAAGCTCAAGGGGGCGTACATAATCTCGACGTCGCGTAAGACGGAAAGAACGATGCGGGCGTCGTTCTAAAAACGCCTTATATCGCTTTTTAAATCGAGCGCCAAAAGACTTAGAACTTGTCGGCATTCTCGTTAAGCCTTTTGATACGTTCTTCAAGTGGCGGGTGGGAACTGAAAAGCTTGGCAAAGAAACTCGGCTGTAGCGGGTTGCTAATAAATAGCTGCGCCGTTGCAGTATTTTGTTTGTGCATAGGTCGCCCATATTGCTGTAACTTTGTCAGTGCGCTTGCCATACCGGCAGAGTCGCGAGTTGTCATAGCGCCTGTTGCGTCGGCAAGATATTCGCGCTGACGGCTGACGGCCATTTGAACGATTGCCGCGATGATTGGCGCGAGGATAATCACAACCAACCCAATGATGATGACCGCTGGGTGCGTTCCTTCTTTTCGTTCGCCACCAAAGAAAAGCATACGGAGCACGATGTCAGAGAGAATCGCAATGGCGCTCACTAGTCCGAAGGCAATCATGCTCACACGGATGTCATAGTTCTGAACATGTCCCATTTCGTGCGCCATAACTGCGTTGAGTTCACGATCATCCATGATTTCAAGGAGGCCAGTTGTAGCCGCTACAATTGCATGTTGCGGATTGCGACCAGTTGCAAACGCATTCGGTGCTGGGTCATTGATAATGTAAACCTTCGGCATCGGCATACCAAGAGTAATCGAAAGATTTTCGACTGTCCTGTAGAGGCGAGGGCTGTCTTTCTTTTCAATTTGTTGCGCACCTGTCATAGCGACCGCCAAAGAGCCGGCGGCAAAGTACTGAATAAGCGCATAAATAAGCGCCCCGCCCAGTACCCACCAAGTAATCGATGTGTCACCAAAGAAAGCGCTAACAACCCAACCTATTCCCGTAATAAGGCCAACAAACACCGCCATAATCAGGACGGTGTTGCGTTTGTTGGCCGCAATTGCGTTATACATGAGCGTTAGAGGCCTTTTACTAGAACTTTACTTCAACTGGCTTATTAGCTGCAGCTTGTTCAGAAGCTTCAACTTCGAAGAAGTCACGGTTCTTAAAGCTAAACATACCGGCAACAACGTTTGCTGGGAATGTTTGAATCTTTGTATTAAGTGATGTTACACCAGAGTTGTAGAAGCGACGAGCTCCTTGGATCTTGTCTTCAGTGTCAACAAGTTCACGCTGTAATTCGATGAAGTTTTCGTTTGCCTTAAGATCTGGGTAGCTTTCAGCAACCGCAAACAAGCTCTTCAGCGCACCTTCGAATTGGTTTTCAGCAGCAGCTGTTTCTTTTACGCCATTGGCGTTAATAACGTTTGCGCGCGCTTCGGTTACGGCCTGAAATACACCAGATTCGTGCTTCGCGTAGCCCTTAACGGTTTCGATAAGGTTAGGGACAAGGTCAAGACGACGCTTCAATTGAACACTAATATCACTCCATGCTTCTTCAACGCGAACGCGTAGTGTCACCAGGCTATTGTAGGTTGCCCATACAAAGATTCCGAGAAGTACTACAACACCAAGAATTATCCAAACTGCAATCATCTATCTTTACTCCTTTATTTCTATATCTTAATTATAGCAAAGTAGCACGCCCTTGCCGAGTTTTCGCTGAGAAATCATAAGTATAATAAAACCCCCGAAAAATCGAGGGTTTTGTAAATTCTGGTGCGCAGAGCGGGACTTGAACCCGCACGGCCGTGAAGCCAAGAGATTTTAAGTCTCTCGTGTCTACCAATTCCACCATCCGCGCGTATATAAAATTCTGGTTGGAGGCACCTACGGGTAACGCTCCCGTCTACACGGTTTTGCAGACCGTTGCCTAACTTCTCGGCCAAGGCGCCATCCGAGGACTTATTATAGCACGAGGAATCGAGTGAAAAACGAGAGAAAAATGCTATTCTTGAGTCAGATGAAAAAATTCATACAAGTATTGGTAAATACCCTCATTGCAAATGTCACGACCAGCTTCCTGTGGTTCGGACTTACTTTCTGGGCATACCTTGAAACAGAATCTGTTCTCGCAACCGCAGTTGTCGGTGGTGTATATATGCTGCTCGTTTCAATCTCGAGCCTCTTTTTCGGAACCCTCGTTGATCAACATCGCAAGAAAAACGTCATGGTCGCTTCGAGTATGCTTACCCTCGCAACCTATTTGATTGCTGGTATCATCTACTTCGCGGCGGGCGGCGATGCAATCGCAAGTCTTACTTCACCACTATTCTGGGCTTTTGCGGCCATTATTCTTGCTGGTTCAGTCGTTGAAAATATGCGTAATATTGCGCTTTCTACTACTGTCACTATTCTTGTACCAAAAGAAAAACACGCGAACGCTAACGGACTTGTCGGAAGTGTCGCTGGCATCGGTTTCCTTGTTACATCAGTATTCAGTGGCCTCGCTATTGGGTTCCTTGGCATGGGCTGGGCGCTGCTCATTGCAATTATTCTTACGGGTGTTTCACTCGCCCACCTTATCTTCTTCGTCGATATTCCTGAAGATGAAATCGTGCACGATCCAGAGCTTACTAACAAGAAGATCGACATTAAGGGAAGCCTTGCCGCTATCCATGCCGTCCCGGGTCTTATGGCACTGATTATCTTCTCGACCTTCAACAACTTTATCGGTGGCACCTTCATGGCATTGATGGACCCGTACGGTCTTGAGCTCTTCTCTGTTCAAATTTGGGGAATCGTCTTGGGTATTACGAGCACTGGTTTCATTATTGGTGGCTTGATCATTGCTAAGAAGGGTCTTGGCAAGAGGCCGCTCCAGACGCTTCTGATTGCAAACATCATTATGGCAATCATAGGTATGACATTTACTATTCGAGAATTCTGGATTCTTTACATGGTGGGTATCTTCCTATATATGTGTCTTATTCCAATCATCGAAGCGACCGAGCAGACAATTATTCAACGAGTTGTTCCACTCAAACGCCAAGGCCGTGTCTTTGGCTTCGCGATGAGCGTTGAAACGGCAGCTGCCCCACTTACCGCCCTCGCCATTGGTCCGATTGCCGAATTCTGGATTATCCCTTACATGAGCTCCCCTGCCGGAGAGCAACGATGGAGCTGGCTCCTCGGAACCGGCGATGCTCGTGGTATTGCACTCATCTTCCTCGTCTCTGGACTTATTATGCTCATCGTTGCATCGCTGGCTTTCACCACAAAAAGCTACCGAATTCTCAGCAAATTCTATGCTAAATCATGATTTACTAGATGTAGTTTATAATTAACATCTTCTAAAAGGGGAAATCATGTCCGATCAGACACCTGACGTAAAGCAACCAGAGCCAGTAACGCCTGAACAAAAAATAACACCAAAGAAATCAAACAAGCCGCTCGTCATCACACTCGTATCAGTGTTTGGTGCAGTTATTCTTCTTGCTATCGGTATCGTTGGTGGTGTTATCGTTTCGCGCACTCTTGCGCCTAATGCCAACCCTTCCCTTTCCTCGAATGTAGATGGCAATAAAACCGTCACCGACGAAGAAAGCTCAATCGCTGCAGTTGCCGAAAAAGTCGGTCCAAGCGTTGTATCGATCGTGACCCAAACTCGCTCTTCGAGTCCTTATGCAGGCTCAGGTGAAGCGGCTGGTACCGGAATTATCGTCAGTAAAGACGGCTACGTCATGACAAATAACCACGTCCTCGAAGGAGCCTCTTCGGCTTCAGTCGTCAGCAGCGACGGCGAGCTATACGAGGATGTTGAGATTGTTGGTCGCGACCCACTCAATGACATCGCTTTCCTAAAAATTACCGCAGATAAAGAATTCACCCCAGCGGCAATTGGCAATAGTGCAACTATTCGCACCGGACAACAAGTCGTTGCAATTGGAAACGCTCTTGGACAATACAGTAATACAGTTACCAGCGGTATTGTTTCTGGAACCGGTCGCCCAATTACTGCCGCCTCTGGTAACGGTGACACCGAGTCACTCACCGACCTTATTCAAACCGACGCTTCAATTAATCCTGGTAACTCAGGCGGACCCCTCGTAAACATGTCCGGCCAGGTGATTGGTATTAACACCGCTATCGTTGAAGACGCGAACGGCATTGGATTTGCCATTCCAATTAACGCAACAAAAGGTATCCTTGCCGGAGTTCTCGAAACAGGTGAAGTGAGCCGTGCCTACCTTGGCGTCAACTACCTCACAATTACCCCGGACGTCGCGCGTGAATATGACCTAAACGTTAATAGCGGTGCGTATGTGCATGCGACCGGATCAACAAGCCCTGTCGCCCCAGGAAGCCCTGCGGAAAAAGCCGGTCTTGAAGATGGTGACATTATCATCAAGATTAATAACGAAACAGTGGGCACCGACGGAAGCCTTTCAAGCATCCTTGGCGAGTACCGACCAGGTGATAAAATCACCATCACATACCTTCGCGACGGTAAAGAACAAACAACCAGCACGACACTCAGTACCTATAGGGGATAATTTCACAACGCACCCCTGAGCCAAAGAGGCGTATAATGGGTGCAAATGCTCCAGAGGAACCCAAAGTCACCAAACGAGCTCCCGCCAACGGCTGAAGTTCTAGAACAACAAGCTCAAAAAGCAACTGATGAGCGATTTGAGAAATATCTCAAAAAACGACGACGAAATATCGCCATTGGTAAGGTTGCCGTTGGTACGGGATTATTCTTCCAGGCTGCAACCGCACCCTACTTCGGCGATGTGCGAGTGAACATGCTTGAAACGGAAAGTGCAGAGCCGACCGTTTCAGTACTTCGCGAGGCAACCGACCCGGCGTTCGAAAACACGGCAACTATATTCTTCGATGGCTTTAATTCATACAGTGCCGATCACCTTGTAAAAAAACTTGGCCCTGGCTATCAAGATGCTTTTGACGGCGAGCTGTGGTCGGTCGGGTACAACAACGCGCCCTTGAATCCCGCTGATATTACCGAATTAGTGAAAGATAAAATTGAGGCCCGCGGTATTACGAAAGTGAAAGTTGTCCTCCATAGCCAAGCGAGCGCACCGGGCACCGATACGTACGTCGATATTATTGCAAATACTTGGACCGACGTCGAAGACGTTATATATATCGAAAGCCCTGCAGACTTTGACTCTCTTACCGAAAAAACCCAGGACGAACTTGGATTTGCCAAAGAGCTTGCATGGATACCCTGGATTGAATATTCAACTCTCTTTCGACTTGGTCTCGAAGGTTATTTTTACCAAGAGGCGATGCAGAAAAACCCCATTCAAACTTCCGGGGGCATCGCGACCCGTTTTGAAAATGGCAATATGACGACCAACGCCTTTCTTGCGAGTCAAATTAACTCGATTGGTGACGCAAATGTTGCTGCAAAAATTGAAGAGATAGCACAATATGCCGATACAAAGCACATGCCCAACATCAGCTATATTATGATTGACGATAATAAAGACCTCGTTGTTGATAACCTCGAAGCATCACAAAAAATATGCGATGCCGCCGGCGATGACCTTAACTGTACGGTTCGATCGGTTAAGTCAGCACATGGAGAATATTATCTTCCTCAATCAGTCGAAGAGTATAATCGTGTCTTCAATGAACTCGCAAATATTACAAAACCTTATACCACACAAGAAGCGGCTCGACATGCGCTCAACCTGTACGGTATCTACCAAGACGAAAGATTATTACTAAGCGTAAAATAAAGTAGCCTCGTGGATTAGGCTACTTTATTTAGAACAACGAATTTATTTATTGTGAGCGACGATTGTCATTGTCGCGATGACTACTCTGATTTCGTTCTCCGCCTTGGCGGTGTTCATTGTTCGAACGATTTTGAGCGCTGAGAACATCGGCTTTTTCCTTGTTTTCCCAGTACTTATTCTGGTAGTCGTGCTTGACGTCGCTTGCATCAATGACTCGCACAACTGCTCCATCGCTTTCGCGTACATAGACTTTCCAGCCATCAGTAAAGTAAAACTTGAAGACTGCGGCACCGTCATACTGTTTTGTTTTACTGAACTTAACAGCATTTGTCGTGTGCTCAGCCTCGGCAATTACTCGAGCCTGTTCAAGCGTCACAGCATCACTTCCTGTTTCAGGATCATCAACTGGCGTCACAACTGGCTCTTCGGTGACCGGCATCTCTTCTTCAACAAGTGTCACGACAGGTGTCGTAATAGTTGGATCGATTTCATCGTCAGTCGTATTTCGCGTCTCGGCTATAACCGGGTCGGTGCTAATTTCAGTTTGAGCACTTACATACACTCCGCCGAAAAAGGCGATTGCGCCCGCAAGCCCTAAGGCTAATACGATCTTTTTAGTTTGCAAAAATTCTAATAGTTTTTTCATTTACCCTCCTTGTACTGGTCGTACACACTATGTAACGAAACAAGACGTCATACGTTACATTATGTGATAATAAAAAGGCATGTTGAAGAAACGTAGGTTTGAGAAAATGTATAAGTTGTACGCAGATGACATTTTTAAGTTCATCTTTGTTCATACGCGAGACATAGAGCTTGCGGAGGACCTTACTGCTGATACCTTCACGAAAGCCTGGCAGAACATCGACACCTTCGATGGAGCCCACGAACGCGGCTGGCTGTACAAGATTGCCCAGAATAAGGTTACCGACCATTGGCGCAAGAAAAAGGCCGTTCCGCTATCAGAGGAATTTGAGGTTGCTGACGACAAGCCAAGTACTGAGGAAAAAGTTGATACGTCGCTTGAAGCGCAAAGAGTCCATAAAGCACTTGCCACCCTCCCAGAACAAATGCGATCAGTCGTTGCCCTTCGTTTCATGCAAGGCTATTCTGTAAAACAAACTGCCGAAGCACTTCATATGAGCGAAAGTAATGTCCGCGTCGTTCAGTTCCGAGCACTCAAAAAACTAGAAGGTGTATTGTCATGAAACAAAATCAATTAAAGAAGGACCTGAGCGCATCGAGTGCGAAGCAGAAAGATATCCAAAAAATGATGGGTGTCGTTGAGACACTGCAATCCACTCAGCTTCCCAGCCTATCTGACGCAACTCGTCACAAAATAGAAGCCATCCCCGGGAATAAAAGCCGAGCGCCACTCTTTACCTTCGTTTCCTTAGGAAGTGCCTTTGCCGTATTTCTCGTAATGGTTTTTGCGGCACAGTTCGCCCTCCCCGGCTCGCCACTCTATGGCATTAAGCGCGGGACGGAATATATCCGTGCTCTCATTCAACCGAGCTACAAAGAAGACCTCGTTGAAGTTCGCAAGCAGGAACTTGATACGCTCGAGAAGGAACAAGCACCGGAAAACCTTATCGATAAGGCCGTTACTGAGTACGAGAAAGCCGGTGGTACTCCAGAAAGTACTCCTCAACAGCAAGAAGAAAAAACCGACGACGATGACCGTAGCGACCGAGACAATCGACGCAATCGCGATAATGGCGATCCGCGTAATAATCGCCAGGGTTCAGATGCTCGTAATTCTCGAAACTCAGACTCTCGAGAAAACAATTGGTCGTGGCAATAACACCACGACCAATTTTTATGTAACTTTATTTTCCTTCGATTGAAATATTCGGCAGAATCTTATCGAGCCACTTTGGTAGCCACCAAGCCGACTTACCCATGTATGACATAATGACTGGCACGATAATGAGGCGAACAATAAACGCATCGATCAGTACACCGAGCGCCAGCGCAAACCCAATCGACTGAATCGTTGAGTCGTGGTTACCAATGAACCCAGCGAAGACGGACACCATAATGAGCGCAGCAGCAACCACAACGCGGCTACCAATCGCGAACCCATCAACGACTGCCCTTTTGGCGTTTTTCGTATAATGGAATGCTTCCTGCATACCCGACACCAGGAAGAACTCATAGTCCATGGCAAGCCCAAACAGAATACCGATCGCAATGATAGGAATGAAGCTCACGATTGGCCCAGGCGCATCGGTAATACCGAGCCAGCCCCATTGGAAGACGGCCACAAGCGCACCAAACATAGCAGCAACAGACAGCAAGAAGCCGAGTGTCGCCTTGATTGGAATGAGTACAGACCTAAAGGCAATCATGAGAATGATAAACGATAGCCCTACGACCACCGCGAGGTAGACTGGCATAGCATCGGCAAGCTTCTTGTTGATGTCGATTTGAATCGCAGTCGTTCCCGTTACGCCAAAGCTTAGGTCTGCACCTTGAGCGAGTTCTTTTTGGTTATCTTCATTCCTAAAGTAGGCAACGAGGTCTTTTGTCGCTTCGTCAGAAGGCCCTGTCGTCGGCGTTACTTGGATGACACCCTTTGTGCCATCTTCAGTTATAAGCGCAGCTTGTGCCTGATCGACACCCTCAACATCAGCCATTCGATTTGCAAGGAGTTGCAGCTGATATAGCTTCGCGTATTGCTCTATTTGCGCCTCAAGCATAGCCTGACCCTCAGCAAGTTGCTGCGGCGTCATACTCATCTGTAATTGTTCGGGTGTAATACCAAGTTCTTGCGCCTGAGCCGCGAGCTGTTTTTGAGCTTCAGTCATAACGAATGCACGAGCGGCGGCTTTATCACTATCCGAAATTGGCTCAACACCCTCAACCACAAGCAGGAGTGGACCGTTATAGCCATCGCCAAATCCCTCCGCTAGGAGTTCGTAGGCTTCGCGTTGTGATGTGCCCGGTGCGGCAACTTCGTCAGTCGGAAGGCCGAGCTTTAATTGCGCTGCCGGCCACGCCAAAAGTGCTACGACAATGAGCGCGCCAATAAGTGCGGTTTTACGGAACTTCACGATCTTTTCACCAAGGCGATACCACATAGTCGTGCGGTTCACGTCTTCATGGTGCACAATACCCTTTTTACGTTGCGCTAAGATTGCTTTTTGTGACTTTCGACTAAATAGGTGCAGTTTAAAGATACCAAGCAAGGCCGGCATAAGAGTAATTGCAACAAGAGCAGCGATTGCAACAGTCGCAGCAGCGGCAAGACCCATAACGGTCATAAACGGAATCTGCACCACAGCAAGCGCTGCAAGGGCGATAACAACCGTAGCCGCTGCGAATATCACTGCACTTCCTGCCGTGGCTATAGTGCGCCCTGAAGCGGTTTGTAGCGCATATCCGTCGACCACATAGGTCTTGTACCTATTAATAATAAACAGCGAATAATCGATACCCACAGCAAGTCCGAGCATGACCGCAAGAACTGGCGCGGTATTTGTAAGGTCGATTGTCTGGCTGAGTGAGAATAGTCCAAGCATACTCACACCTACAGCAACGATTGCCGTTACGAGTGGCATACCCGCAGCAATGAGTGTTCCTAGTGTCACGAGCAGCACGACGAGGGCAATAACAAGACCGGCGATTTCAGCGATACCGAGGATTTCACCAAGTTCTTGTTTCATAAGGTCACCGCCCGCTTCGATCGTAAGATCATCAGTGCGCGCTTCAGCAATATGCTCTTGAACTCCGCTAATCGTTTCGTCGGTTAAGCGTCCGCTGTCGCCTTCACCTTTCATCTGAACCGTAATAAATCCAATTGAACCGTCTTCAGATATAGCCGCCGTGTTTACGAAAGGAGTAATAGCGTTTGTGACACCATCGACAGTTGCGACATTCTCAGCAAGTGTATTAATTTCTTCTTCATACTCAGCGATCGTCTTGCCTTCAGGAACCGCAATCACAATTTTGGCAGATTGGGCGCCCGTATCTGGGAAGAGCTCATTAAAACGAGTCAACGTTTGTTGGGCTTGAGTGCCTGGGATTGAGATCTCGCTCGTCGTATTAAAACCAACCTGGGTTGCAACGATACCAAGCACACCCATCACGACTACCCAAAAGGCAACAACCCACCATTTGAGCTTGAACATCAATTCACCAAGTTTTTGTAATTTATCCGCCATTACCCTATTTTCCCATCCAGCCTTCAGAAGCCTCAATTAAATGTTTCACTTTTTTAAATCCATCATCCAATGTGGGGTAGTAGTACCGGCGCACACCCTCTTTTCGCTCGCCCAAGAGGCCAGCTTCTTTGAGTATTTTTATATGATGCGATGTTGCTGGACGAGACAGATTGATGTGCGACGCCACCTCTTGTACCGTCATTCGATCATTTGTCGCCAAGACCATAATTATTTCTTGGCGATAGCGATCGCCAAAAGCCACGAAAAGGTCTCGTGTTTCTTCAAAGGCTGCTCCCAAAGCATCTTCGTCGTATTGCATACTCTTTAATTATATCGCTTTCGGTTTAAAAAAATCAACCTATTACTAGGTGAGGGGATTCAAATTTAAAGTTAGCATAGGCGACTGAATTCGCATCAGTAATGTCTTTAAGCAGGTACGCCTCTTTAATAGTGAAGCTGGCGTTGGAATATCGCTGAACGTCGATTCGTAGCTCACCCTCATGTTCTGCCGTTATATGAGGATAGTAGTTGTCACCGTCGCGCTCGGGGTAGCGTGATTCGATCTTTCCGTCCAAGAACTTCATTATTTTTACATGGAAGTTAACGAGCTCGTCGCTATTCTCAATTTCAATGACCCGAACGGGCATTCGGTCAGTCTTCACGAGTGCTTTTGTGCCCACGTTAAACTTTTCAACGGTACTAAATAGAGTTTCGATATCTTTTAGAAATTCCTCTTCACTCCCCTGCATTATTTTGAACCTGCGTTTTATCGCAATTTGCGGATACCAGCCATGCTCACCGTAATACACCGGTTCTCCGATGGCAGGATGCTTATCGAGAAATATTACCAATTGATATGGAAATTCGAGTGGCATTAGAATGAACCAGTCTTTACGTCACCCGTTCGTTTGTAATTGGCGAAAATGACGCCGCTTGGCGAGATCTGAGTATCAATTAATTCTAAGCTTTTCGGAATTGTCCCTTCTCCAAAAAGCCGTTTGCCACTTCCAAGCAAAACAGGAAACGTCTTCAACCAGAGTTCATCAACAAGGTCATTCTTTAATAGTGTTTGTATCAAGTTGCCGCTTCCGTGCACTTGAAGTGTCGGACCATCTTGTTGCTTTAAGTCCTTTATTTTCGATACAACATCGCCATCAATAAGTTCAGAACCTTCCCAGGTTAGTTCTGGGGCGGTTGTAGATACGACATATTTTGTCGCTTTGTTAAATGGATCAGCAACCGGCCCATTCGGGTCTTGCTTTGGCCAATATCCGGCGAAGATATCGTAAGTTTTACGACCAAGCAATAAATCAAATGGCATCCCCATCTGTTCGCTCATTACTTTGCCAGAAAACTCGTCGAAGAAAGGTACGGTCCAGCCACCGTATTGAAAATTGTTAGATACATCCTCTTCAGGACCGCCCGGTGCCTGCATAACGCCGTCGAGACTAATAAATGACAGTACGACAATTTTCCTCATGTATCTATTATAGCAACCAGAGTATAATCCTGGTATGTCCCTGAGAACATTCTTGACGCGGCACAAGAAAATTATTCTCCTCATTCTTATTGTGGTGCTGGCTGTTCGCGTGTTTGTACCGCAGATGGACGCACTCGTCGATAGCCTTAAGGCACTTGCGGATGCGAATCCATGGTGGATACTGCTAGCTGCCATCTTATACTTCACCGGCGTACCTGTTATGGCCCTCCAGTTCACGGCAATTACTTTCAAGAAATTAGTTTTTGCGCTCACCCTTCGCGTGCAAGCCGCAGCGCTGTTTGTGAATAAGCTCGTGCCACAAGGTGTTGGTACGATTAGCCTTAACATCTACTACTTTATTAAGAAGGGGCATACGCCAAGCGAGGCAACGGCTGCCATTACCCTGAATGCTATTGCCAGCACAAGTGCTTATATTGTTTTGATAATTTTTGCCCTAATTTTTAGCGATGTGTCTTTAGGCAATGCTCTTGCCGATGCGGACTTCCGACTTAACTTTACTGCGCTTGGGTTGCTCTGTGTGATTGGCATTATCATTACACTCTATACGGCAAAGGGTTGGCGAAAAAAGATAACTGCGTCATTCAAAAAGCTCAAAACAAACCTCGCCACCTATAAAGAGCGGCCAAAGGATGTGCTCGTGAATACCGTTCTTAACGGTATTGGCACTTCACTCAATATCTTTGCTTTGATTCTCTGTGCGAAGGCAATCGGCATCGATATTTCATTTGCCGATGCGCTGCTTGCTTATACGTTTGGTAATTTTGCCGCGACACTTGTTCCAACACCTGGCGGAATTGGATCAGCTGAGATGGGTATTTATTCTGGACTTGTACTGACTGGTATCGAGCCTTCAGTTGCGATTAGCATTACACTCCTCTATCGATTTGTTAGTTACTGGTTGCCAATCTTGCCTGGGTATTATTACTTCAGAAGTCTTAAGAAGACGTTATTTGCAGACTATAACGTGAAGGCAAAGACAACCGCCTAGTTCACGTTCAGTTCTTGTGCGAGTCCGATAAGAATTTGTTCAGGTCCACGCATATAACAGAGCCTGTATGAGTTTTCATACTGCACTACTTCACCGACGAGCTGCCCGTCAAGTTTCTGGAGTCTCGTTACCGTGTCATCAATATCCTCAACAGTAAACATAGCACGAAGGTACCCAAGAGCGTTGACGGGAGCGTTACGGTGATCTGAAACCGGAAGAGGCTCGAGATACTGGCATAGCTCTAGTCTATTGTGGCCGTCGGGCGTGACCATCATGGCGACTTCGACGCGTTGACCATCGATACCGGTTACACGGCCAGACCACTCACCCTCCAGGATCGTGCGGCCCTCAAGAGTTAAGCCAAGTTCGGTGAAAAAGGCGACAACATCGTCAAGAGATTCGACGACGAGAGCGATGTTGTCCATTCTTTTGAGGTTGGGCTGTATAGAGTCCATGCAATTAGCCTTCGACCACTACTTCAAATCCGCCATATGCCATTTTCCTCATGTCATTCGGCATTTCAAAGTCACCTTGCCCCTCAAAGCTTGCATCCATCTCTTCCATAACTTTTTTGTTTACTTCATCTCGGTGTTCTTTAGAGTTAAAGACGATGAATGAGAACCACACATTGTCGTCACTTGATGCGCCGGCCATTTCAGCGAAGGCACGTGATTTCATATCTCCCATTTCTTGCTGCTTTAGATCGTCACCCCTGGTTTCAAAGTATTGAAGCGCGCCGTGCTTCATCCAAGAATCTCGTCCCATTTGAGCCATCTTTTCGTACTCAGCCTCTTTACCTTTCGGTATTACGAGAACAAATCCATCAATATATTTACCCATCTCAACTACCCCTTTGCTTAAAGTTGTATCCTATCTTATTTTACTCCTAGGGCTGGTGTGGGTACAGGGACTCTAACCCCAGCGCGCTTTTGGCGCGTTGGGCTTCCCCTGGACTATTTTTATCTTGAAGAGGTCTAGCGCTACAGCACCAAACTCAGACCAAATAAAAAGCCCCAGCTTACACTGGGACATTTTATTTGGTGCGGGTACAGGGACTCTAACCCTGGACCTCTTCCTTGGCAAGGAAGCGCTCTAACAGCTGAGCTACACCCGCATACCTAAGGAATTATACAGAATAACCGTAGTTTGAGCAAGGCTTTTAAGGTGTTAGCGCGCGCTGTTATTTTCGTTTTTTAGACGCGCGACGAATGACCTCTTCGTAGCGGTCGATATATGTCGCAGCGATTGTGTCAGAGCCAAAGCGCTTCTCTACCGCCGCTCGACAGGCAGCTGGGTCTATTTCATCAACGCGCTTCATATATTCAGCAAACTCTTCTTCGGTATCAGCCAAGAATCCCGTCACGCCATGATCAATAATCTCAGGCATTGCTCCGCGTCGCATTGCCACAACGGGGGTTCCGCAAGCCAGCGCTTCAATCACCGCCACACCAAATGGCTCCTCCCAATCAATCGGAAATAACAATGCTTTTGCGTTTGAAATCAAATTCGTTTTTCGATCACCGCTTACATTACCCACATACGTAATAGTCGGATACCGAAGAATGTAGCGAAGAATTTCGTCACTAAAATACCGGAATTCGTTATTGCTACGGTAATTACTCATCGGGTTTGAAAGTTCGAACATAATCTTTCTTCTTGTTCCAATTCCCGCAACTGTTCCTGCCATCTTCAGCTTCTGCTTCTGGCGAACTGCAAGTTTTGCGGCAACGGCCTGACCTTTGTCTTTATTAAAGCGAGCAAGCGTAATAAAGTAGTCTTTTTTCTTATCTTTAAAAGGAAAGTGAGAAAGATCGATAGCGTTGTAGACTGGCTTTAATATGTGCTTTTTAATTGATGCCGGTGCAGTTTTCTCCATAGCCTTTGAAATACACACCATGTACATATTACCCAGGTTATTAAGCTGCTCGAGGTGCGTTCGATTATTGATAATATCGCCCGATCGCTCAATATTGTCCGTGAACGGAGGCCCGTGGAATGTATGGAGCACTGGCGGTACGCCTTCGAGCTGCGATGCAAGTGCAAAAAATGACGGACCAATCATCGTATTGTGGTCGTGAATAATATCGAACTTACCGTCTTCGCGAATTTTATTAAGGGCAAACGTAATATGCGCCTGAACAATTGGTGCTGTTTCATAGTATGGTTTATGGATATGCTCAAACTGTTCCGTTTTATACAGTGAGTGGGTTTTTACCCCGCGGATTTTATGCGCACCATTGCCAAAAACTTCAACTTCAACACCTTGTTGGCGTAATCCTCGAATAAGGCTTTCGAGCACAATTTCAATTCCCCCGTATCCCTTTACAGGTACGGCAAGCCAGGGTGGTGCAATAATAGCGACGCGCAGTTTCATAAGTCAAACGCTCCTCTCTACAGGTATTTACATTCCCATACGGTGTTCTTATTTTACCACGTGGATTACAATAGAATATATGAGGCATGATCCGCAAACGGTTACACCGGAATCAGAACTGCCCGAAAACTTCAGGTTACTTGAGGGTGAGGAATTAATCATTTCTACCTATGCCCCGCCTCGTCGCTCGCTTACAAAACTCTCGAGCTTGCATGAAATGACCCGACTCACCCGCGCCCCTTCCGCTTTGGAAATTGGCTCGTTTGGCCCTGCTGTCGCTGCGCTTGCGCTTGAATCGGAGGTGCCTGCGCCGACGCACCAGGAACTTTATAGTGTGGTATTTGGTCGTGACTCACTCCGCGTTGCTCTCGATTTAATCGAATACTACCCAAAGCTCGCCGCAGCAACGATTAAGAAGCTTGCAGAAACCCAAGGACTCGCATATAACGCAGCTCGTGAAGAAGAATACGGCAGAATCGCCCACGAGATTCGAGATAAAGACGATCCAATTGCCCAACGCATTACCGCCGAAGACGGCTGGGATTGGCCATACTACGGAACCGTCGATGCAACGCCGGAATTTATTCGCACAATAGCTGCCTATTGCAAACACCACGACCCGAAAGGCCTTTTACTCGCCGAGCCGTATATCGATCGAAACGGTGAAGCGCAAACCATTAAAACAGCCTTCGTTCGTGCCGTTGAATGGCTCCAGACTCGCATGAGCGATAGCTCGCTTGGGTTGCTTGAGTATAAATCAGCCATTCCAAGAGGCCTCGATAATCAGTCTTGGAAAGATTCGTGGGACAGTTACCACCACGAAGATGGCGAGATAGCAAATCACTCACAAGGTATCGCATCGATTGAAGTTCAAGCCACCGCACATGAAGCTCTTCAGGACGCGGCAGATATTTACGAACGCTTCTTCGATAGAGTAAACGAAGCACAAGACATGCGCTCCCTAGCGGAAAATATCACACAAGTAGTAAAAGAGAGATTCTGGACGAATGATAAGGGGGGCTATTTTGTTTTAGGTCTCGACCGAGACGACAATGGTAATTACCGACAAATGAAAATTCGCACCTCTAATATGGGGCATCTTTTAAACTCACGCATTCTCGATGGTACTGATGAAGAGACGGTTCATATGCGCAGTTCGCTCCTTCGTCAATTGCGATCGCCTGCGTTACTTTCTGTGAGTGGTATTCGTACGCTCGCCAGTGATGAAGTGCGCTTCCGCGAAGGCGCGTACCATAATGGCAGTGTATGGATCTGGGATACCCACTACATCGCAAAGGGCGCCCGGCGCCACGCTGAAGAACCGGCCTTCTTGGCATTCGCAAACCACCTCGATCAAAAGATCCTCACTGTCGTAGAGACGCTCGGAAGCTTTCCGGAATACGTTCGTGGCGGCGATAGGTTCGCCCTCAATACTTTTATTGTCGACGTGCTTGATACTTCAACGAATCGCACGAACCGTATAGAACAGCCGCCACAAGAAGTGCAAGCCTGGACGGTCGCGGCTATACTTGCAACCAAGCGGCGTCATGGCGACAACCTCCACCTACTCACACGAGCAGTTACGCTCTAGCGCTCAGTCGTTAAAGCCAAAAGAAAATACCCCAACACGTGGGGTATTTTCTTTGGTGGCTCCTCCCAGACTCGAACTGGGGACACGCGGCTCTTCAGGCCGCTGCTCTACCAACTGAGCTAAAGAGCCAGAATGTTGAACTTAACCTATTTTACTAGAGGTGGGGCTTTATGACAAGCCCCTACCCCCTAGTAGCTTTGGTTACTTCTTGTTCAGGCCATCGCCAATCTTTTGAACTGCATCGATAAGTTCGATTGGGAACAAAAGAGTTGTCTTTTGGCTTGGTTCGGTACTAATACGCTCAATCGTATTAAGAGTACGGAGGTTTAGTGCACCAGGAACGCTTGAAATAATACGCGCAGCTTCAGCAAGTGTTGTTGCGGCAGATTTTTCACCTTCAGCGTTAATGATGTTACTTCGACGTTCGCGTTCGGCTTCGGCTTGCTTCGCCATTGCACGCTTCATGTCGGTTGGAAGTTCAATGTTCTGAATCTTCACGTTTTCTACGTCAATTCCCCACTCTGAAGTTTGTGTATCAACAATCTCTTTAATCTTGTCGCTAATTTCTTGGCGCTTCGAAAGAAGTTCGTCGAGCTCGAAGTTACCTGTTACGTCGCGGAGTGCCGCTTGCGCGAACTGGCTTGTTGCGTAGACATAGTTAGTTGTTTCAAGTACTGCCTTTGCAGGGTCAAGTACGCGGAAGTAAACAACTGCATCAACACCAGCTGTCACGTTATCACGAGTAATAACTTCCTGCTTCGGTACATCAATTGGCGTTGAACGAACATCAACGCGAATCATCTTCTGGATGATTGGCACCACAATACGAAGTCCTGGCTGACGAACACCAGTAAACTTACCGAGTGTCAAAACAACTCCACGTTGGTATTGGTTAATAACTTTTAGACCGCTCAGAATAAACAGCGCGACAACAATGACAATAGTCCATGTCCAGAAATCCATACATCCTCCTTAATTTTCTCACCTCAGTATATCAGGAGGGGTATAAAGACTCCAGGGGTGAGTATGAAAAAGAGCGCCCGCTTGGGCCATGGCATACACCACGGCCCAAGCGATTGGCGCTCAACGAGCGATCGAAACTAGCTGAAATACTCGATGACTCTTTGAAAGTCATCATTCAACAGGTTGTCCCAGATCATCCATATCCCTGCCAGCCCAGCTGCGGTGACGAACGCGAGGAAGAATAGACTCCACACTATCGTCTTTCCACTTCTGGGGGCACGTCCAAATTCCATCGCATCCCCTCTCGGTTCAGATGATTACGGATTCCCTTCGGATTGCAGAAATTGCCCGATACGGTCATTACACCATAATAATATGGTGGCGTAAATAGAAACATCTGTCGAATAGTTCCTCGCACGGGTATAATAGAATAATGCAGAGTTCTTCCCGGGTACCACTTGCCGAGCGCATGCGACCTCAAACACTTGATGAAGTGATTGGTCAAACGCACCTGCTTGGCGATAAAGAAATTCTTCGCCAAATTGTGAAAAACCGTGAACCCGTGAGTCTTATTCTTTGGGGGCCGCCCGGTAGCGGTAAGACAACTTTGGCGCGCGTTATTGCAAAAGAAGTTGATGCTGAATTCACCGAAATCTCAGCCGTCACCAGCGGCAAAAAAGATGTCGAAAAAGTGATTGAGCACGCTCGTCAAAACTGGAACCTTCAACTTCGTACGATTCTTTTTGTCGACGAAATCCACCGCTTTAACAAAGCGCAGCAAGACGCCTTCTTGCCTCATGTCGAATCTGGTCTTATTACCCTTATTGGCGCGACGACCGAAAACCCAAGCTTCGAAGTCATTAACCCACTCCTCAGTCGTACTCGTGTGCTGGTGCTCGAGCCGCTCTTAAAAGAAGATATGATGGTGATTCTGAAACGAGCCGTCGAAGAAGAGAAAGCCACGAAACGCGTATCCGAAGATGCGCTCGACTACATTGCAGAGCTTTCCGGTGGCGACGCACGCGTTGCGCTTGGCAACCTTGAACTTGCACTGAACCTGAGCAAAAAAGTGACCGTCGAAACTGTGAAAACCGCGGCTCAAAAACGAGTACCCGGCTACGACAAAAAGGGTGACATGCACTATAACGTTATTTCAGCGTTTATTAAAAGCATGCGCGGCAGCGATGTTGATGCAACCCTCTACTACCTTGCCCGCATGATTGATGCCGGCGAAGACCCAAAATTTATTGCACGCCGCATGGTTATCTTTGCCTCTGAAGATATTGGACTCGCCGGGAATGGCGCACTCGGCTTGGCACTGAATGCCTTTCAAGCAGTTGAACGAGTCGGTATGCCTGAATCGAGCTACATTCTTTTTCATGTCGCAACGGCTCTCGCAAAATCCGAAAAGTCACGCCAAACAACTAGTGCAATGTATAAGGCTCAAGACCTCGCGAAACGATACCCCGACGCCGCAGTGCCTATTCACCTACGCAATGCGCCAACCAAACTCATGAAAGATCTTGGCTATGCAAAAGATTATAAGTGGGAAGCTGATTTCAAACACGGCAAGGGATTTTTACCAGACGTCATCAAAGATGAAAAGATTTTCTAACGAGTTACGGGCGATACTTACGCTTTAATATTTCGTACACACCATTCGTCCAGCCAAATCCATCTTGTAAGACATACTCGCCGCCGCCGCCGCCGAGACCATCGGCGCTCTCAACGTTATACTTTTCAACGAACTTTCGTGAAGACGCGTATACTTTTTCGTTTAGCTCAATCCAGCGATCAGAGATTTCATCAGCTAAATCGTTATGACCATACTTGCGTAATCCTTCAATAGCCGCCCATTGCAGTGGAGCCCAGCCATTTGGAGCGTCCCATTGTTGACCATTATCAATATTAGTCGTTACCAGGCCACCAGGACGAAGAAAATCTTTGCGAAGTAAGTGTGCAACTTTGTCAGCTTGCTCTTGGCTCGCGACGCCTACGAATAACGGAAATACACCAGCTAAGCTTGGAACCGGCGTGTGCTTACTATGGTGGAAGTTATAGTCATAATAAAATCCAGCTTTTTCATCCCAGTTATATTCATCGATCGCCTTTTGACGCTCTTTGGCTTTTTTACGGAATTGGCGAGACTGCACGAGGTTGAATGACGCTTTGTACGCATCGGCAATCGTGAGCTCGAGGTGATACAAAAGACTATTTAGATCAGCCGGAATAATATCGGCCGTATGGATTGTGCGGATATCCGCTGGATCAGAGAACCAACGCGAGCTAAAGTCCCAGCCGGACTCCGCAGCAGCTCGTAAGTGCAGATACATGCGGCTGCTATCTTTTCGGCCTGAGTGCTCAGCGGTTTCGATATCTTCACGAAGCGATTCAGGACGAGGGGTGGTTTTATTATCGTAGTATCGATTCAGAAGTGACTGATTCGGCATTTCAACAACGCGACGATATGCTTTGTGCTCTGTTTGCGCAAGCTTCGTCTTTCCCTTCATCCAGAAACGATATTCCGCCAACATGTATGGCAGATAATTTCGAAGTGCGCTCTTGCCCTTATGGGTCGCAAGCAAACGAACCATGTGCGAGAAGAATGGCGGTTGTGAACGGCTCAATAGATACGTACGGTTCGCAGTCGGAATATATCCATACTTACGAATTTGGTGTGCGTAATTTTTCATCATGTTTTCGATTTGCGTCCACTTACCTGTCGAGGCGAGTCCAAGCATAATAAAATATGTATCCCAGTAGAACTGTTCGTTAAAACGGCCACCCGGAACGATGTACTTGTGCGGCAACGCAAGGAGCGAACCACGCGTGACGCGATTACGGCGTTCAAGGAACTTCCAAAGCTCATCAATGTGTTCGAGTGGGGTGTGGTCAGGGCTACTCTCGTAGGCACGCTGATAAACGCCTTCAGTTGCATCATAAAAGTGACGAGTTACAAATTCACGCAAATCAAATTCAGGGTCTTTCTTCAAAACCTTATACTCTTCTTTAATAGAGCGGAGTCGACGCGAAGGAACGAGATCGACGAACGTTTTGCCATCGCCGTACACATTCTGATTTTGAACATCAAGTAGCAGTTCGCCTAAAAGTGCATCAACATCTTTGTCGGTCTTCAATAAAATGCCCGTTGTCTTAACAAGAGCGGACTTGATCGGGTCGGTCAGGGGGTCTGTATTTATTTTAGGAATATTTGCCATGCTATAAGTATAGCCTCACAAGGAGGCTATAGCTAGAACCGAAGCGCTGTAATATTTTACTATTTGTTTGCGCGCTTGCGTTGGTTAGGGTCGAGGTGTCGCTTACGAAGGCGAACACTCTTTGGAGTAACTTCAAGCAGTTCATCATCTTCGAGGAAGTCGATTGATTGCTCAAGGCTAAGATCAGTAAATGGTGTCAACTGAATTGTACCGTCGCTTGATGAAGTACGCATGTTAGTAAGTTGCTTACCGCGACAAACGTTCACATCGAGGTCGCCAGAACGGTTGTAAAGACCGACGATCATACCCTGGTACACAGTTGTACCTGGACCGACATACAGAATTCCACGTGCCGCTGCGTTATCAAGTGCAAAAGCCGTTGTTGAACCAGCTTCGGTGGCAATAAGTGCACCGTTACGAAGCTGTTGAAGCTTTGGACCAAGTGGCTGGTATCCATGAGGCAGACTGTTCATGATAATAGTACCCTTTGTAGCAGTCATAAGAATGTTACGGAGACCAATCATAGCGCGAGTAGGGATGATGTAGGTCACACGAGTCGCGCCAGAAGCTGTTTGCTCTTGCTTGAGTGTTGTTGCACGGCGAGCACCAAGTTCTTGGCTTACTGCACCGAGGAATTCACCACCAACTTCAACGAGAAGTTCTTCGACTGGTTCTTTTACAACACCATCTTCTTCGATTGTAACGGCCTGAGGACGTCCAACTTCAAATTCAAAGTCTTCACGGCGAAGTGTTTCGATAAGTACTGAAAGGTGAAGCTCACCACGTCCAGAAACGACGAATCCAATACCCTCTTCACGAACACGGAGTGAAACGTTTGTTTCAAGTTCTTGCTTAAGGCGGTCACCAATTTGGCGGCTTGTGTTGTACTTCGCTTCTTTACCCTTGAGCGGGCTGGTGTTTGGACCAAGGTACATGCTCAGTGTTGGCGCTTCAACGTCGATGACCGGGAGAGCTTCAGGGCTTTCCTTGTCAGCAAGCGTTTCACCGATGTGTGCATCACCAATACCAGTGATGGCAACAATGTCACCCGCACCAGCTTCGTCGATTTCTTCACGGGTAAGGCCACGGTAACCAAATACTTTATCAACCTTTGAGGCAACAACGTCACCTTCGCGCTTCATAAGTACAATTTGTGAACCCTTTTTGATTGTTCCGCGAGTAATACGGCCAATAGCGTACTTACCCTGGAAGGTATCATACGCAAGTGAAGTAACGAGCATCTGGAATGGCTTCTCAATTTCAACAGTTGGCGCAGGGATGTCGTTGATGATTGCCTCAAAGATTGGCGTAAGGTCGGTGTGTTCTGCCGGGTTGTCCGGGAGCGCAGTCCATGACTTACCTTCACGACCGATTGCGTAGTACACAGGGTAGTGAAGTTGGTCGTCGCTGATTGCGAGCTCAAGGAAGAGTTCAGAAACTTCGTCGAGAACTTCATCGATGCGGCGAGATGGCTTATCGATTTTATTAATGATAACAACTGGCTTAAGACCAAGTTGAAGAGCCTTAGAAAGAACGAACTTCGTTTGTGGCATTGGGCCTTCTTGTGCGTCAACGATAAGAAGAACACCATCGGCCATGTTAAGAGTACGCTCAACTTCACCAGAGAAGTCGGCGTGCCCTGGGGTGTCGATAACGTTAATTTTGTAGTCACCGTAGTAGACAGAGGTCTGCTTGGCGGTGATGGTAATACCACGTTCGTGTTCTTGGTCGCCACTGTCCATGATGAGTGACTGATCCATCTCGGCCTGGTTGGCGCGGAACGTATTACTTTGTTTTAGTAGGCCATCAAGAAGCGTCGTCTTTCCGTGGTCGACGTGCGCAATGATAGCAACGTTGCGAATCTGCTTTGGTTCTTTCATAAAAATATGCCCTTTTACCAGGGCTTCCTTATCTGTAATTATAGCATAGATTGGGCCTTAATGCAAAGCGCGCCAAACAAAAACAACCCTTGCGGGTTGCCTTCAAAATACAACATGGTGCGCGCGAGAGGACTTGAACCTCCACGTCCTTGCGAACACTAGCACCTCAAGCTAGCCTGTCTACCAATTTCAGCACGCGCGCATACATTGTTAAATAAATAAACTACCGTAGAGGTAGTTTACACGTCTTGGTGGGCGCTGAGGGATTCGAACCCCCGACCCTCTCGGTGTAAACGAGATGCTCTAGCCAACTGAGCTAAGCGCCCGACATCTGGTAATTATACAGAAAAGGTTCCAAGAAATCAATAACCCTCTACGGTGTCATGAAAACTGAGGTATCGCCTACCGCCCAATACTGTACGCTATTATAGCGATCAGCTGCAGAAATGAGTACAGCATCAACTGGAATAGCGTGAACGCTCTCAGTGTGTGCGTACTGAGCCGTGGCCTGATATAAACCAATTGCCGGTGCATCGCTAAGCCACTGTCGAGCGAATGTAAGGTATTTAGCGTTACGGAGCGCAGGGTCAACACGACTTCGCGCACTCGATAGTGCTTCGTCTGACACTGCATTCTTGTAGTTTGAGAAGTTAAGGCCATTGCCCGCCTGTGAACTATGCCAGTACGCATAGACGTCAGGGTCGCCACCGATTGTTAGTTGGTAGAGGAGTACATCATAACGACGTGGTTGAAGGATATCTTGCGCAACGTTTTGCGAAGGGTCGTCAGGGTCGACAATACTCGTAGTAATTGATACGCCGAGCTGTCGCCACTGGCTTGATAGCTTTTCGAGTGCTTTCTCAAAGTCGGCATTCTTCGTGGTCACAATATTAAGTGCGAGATCTTGTCCGTCTTTTTTACGAACGCTGCCGTCAATTTTCCAACCCGCTTCATCAAGCAAAGCGCCTGCTCGTGACACATCATACGCTGGTGCATTCGGCAAATCTCCGGCAAGGAGACTATCAATGATTGGAAGATCGAGTGCAGGAAGTTGATCAGAAATTGACGCACGAATCTCCTCGGTGTCGGTACCCACTTGCAATGCCTTGCGCACTTTTTGATCCTGCAAAATAGGACTCGAAGTATTAAGGAGTGCGTACACTCCGCTATTTACCGAGTGACTTTCAATACTGTAGCGCTCTGAGTTAATACCAGACGAAACCGACGAGAGCGACAGATCACTTGCGGCATTCACTTCTGATGTAGCGAGTGCACGCTTAACTGAGTCGACATCTTTATAGACGTGCAGCTGGAGACGACTCAGCTTCGCTTCGCCCTTGAAATATGATGCGTTACGCTCAAGGTGAATAATTTTTCGTTCGTTTGCCTTATCGATATCTTGAAGGAGCTTCAGGGCAAACGGACCGCTTCCAGTTGGCTTACTACTAAAGCTGTTTTCGCGTAATTGCGCAGGTTCGACATCACGAAGTACGTGCTCAGGGAGGATTGGGAGGAAGCGCAGTGCATGTGGGAACGGAGCGTACACAGCTGGAAGCGTAAACGAAACAGTACGGTCGTCAACTGCGCTCACCTTCACTCCACTCCAGCCTGTCAATGTTGACCGTGTTGCTGGGTTTTGCAAAAGCCCAACCGTATATACGACGTCACGCGCACGCACGTACAAGCCGTCGCTCCAACGGGCATCAGGGCGAATTGAGAGAGTGTACGTTTTCTGGTCTTCACTAATTTTCATGCTTTCGGCAAGGTCATAGTTCAGATTACCGGTTGAGTCATACGCAAGAAGCCTCGAGAAAAGCAGCTCACCGGCAGACTCTTCAGCACTCGACTTCGCAAAAATTGGGTTTAATGTATCAACCGGGCCAAGCACAGCTTCGGCGTATGTTCCATCGGTCGCATAAGCCGATGTGCGGTAGCTGTTTTGATACCACCAGAATTGCAAGCCGCCCGCACCAATCAGCACACCGATAGCTAGAACCCAAAGGGCAATATGACGACGTGCTTCGCGAAAATTATCCCAACGCTTAAATACGAATCGACGAGCGTGCTTGACGGTCGCGCCTTCGACTTTTTTCATGCGACGCGATAAATCCTTAGAGCTAAAGCTCATCTTAGGAAGGCGGCGCCATTTGGTTGGATCGTTATTATCAGCCACTTATTAATATCCCTTAGGCAGGAATAAGAAGACCGGCCAAAATTGAGAGGACGAAGATGACAGCAAGAACGATGGTCGCTTCAAAAAGGTTTTTATCGACACCACGGCGGGTTGTGTACAGCTCACCAGAACTACCGAATCCAGCTCCAAGGGTTGCACCTCGTTGCTGTAAAAGGATAGAAAGAATCATCAGTACGGCCGAGAGAATCGTGATAATCTGCAAAATGGTATTGATAGACATTAAATTAACTCCTACTTTCCTCGCTGCGAACTGCAATCGCAACACTTACTATATAGTTTACCAGACTTAGAATAATTCCCGTAATAATTGAATTGCCAAATGACATTGAAATACCCGGAGCTACTGCCAACGATACATACACCAAAATACCGTTAACGATAACCGTAAAGAGCCCTAAGGTAAGGAGGATTGCCGGGAGCGAAACGATAACAAGAAGCGGCTTAAAAAGACTGTTCGCAATTGAGAAAATCAAACCCGCGAGAACAAAACCCCAAAAACCAGCAGTCACATCAACGTTTTCATACCCTGTTCCAAGGACGCGTACCGCCACCCACAAACCAAGCGCGTTCAAAGCCCATCGGATGAGAAAAACAAGAAATTGTTGCATCATTATTGTCATAAGTATATCACAGCGATGTTGAGAGACTGCTGGTAAGGTTTTCGTTTCCTGTCTCTGTCACAAGGATATCATCCTCGATGCGAACGCCTATCCCCTCTTCTGGAATATAGATACCTGGCTCTACGGTGAGTACCATTCCTGGCTGAAAATGTTCAGGACCGCCTAGCGAATCGTGAACATCAAGTCCAAGCCCATGACTAACGGCGTGCGGAAAATATTTCCTATAATCGTCCGGCGAGCTGAGGAGCCCTAGGCCTTCTAGGGCAGTCTTCATGATTTCATCAACTTTCTCGTGGTATATCTTTACGCTCAGGCCGGGCTTAATAAGATCGATGATAGCGACGTGCGCCTTCTCTACTGCAGCATGCACCGCAACCTCACGCTCTGATGGAGTTCCGACCACATAGGTGCGCGTAACATCCGCAGCGTAGCCATTAAAGCGAGCGCCAACGTCTATCAAGACGAGTCCATTTTCTGGTAGGTTTTCGCTATTTTTACTGTAGTGAAGCGTGCAGGCATTCACTCCGCCCGCAATAATGGGTTCATAGGCGTGTGTTAACCCTTGATTGCGAAAAACATAAGTGAACTCAGCTTCAAGATTATATTCATACGTCATTGATGAGAGGGCTTTTTTTACCTGTTGGAATGCATCACAGGTAGCATTCGCGGCGTGCCGAATAGCATTTATTTCTGCTTCGCTTTTACGACTACGCATTTTTGCAATTTCTAGCCTTATGTCAGTAACTGAACAGTTACTCGCCTTGACCCGTTCATAGAGCTGCTTTGGAGCAGGATTACTGCTAAATGAATTGTACTCTTCGTGAGGGTCTGGACCAATGACACCTAAGGTGTCCGAGTCTCGCAATACACCTTCCAGGAGCGCATCTCCATCTTTTTTAGAAAGTACTCGGTCGACCCCACTCCTTAAAAGCGCTTCTTCATCCGATAGACAGCCGTCAAAAATACGATGCACCTCTGATACATCCGGAGCCACTAAGATACTTTCTTCCGCACGAACAATAAGCAGCCACCCTGGCTCATCGATACCGGTCAGATAGTAGAAGTTTGCCTCTTGTACAAACGGCGCCGCGCTATCGTTTGTCTGTTGCATCGCCACGAAACCTGCCACTGCATACCCACCCTTAACGGCTGTGCTTAAAGTATGGCGCCTACCACTATAATCTTTGGATTTCATTATGCCCAGTATACCACTTGCGGTATATATTTTCGTTAGACCCAGGTAGGTTTCGGGAGTGTCCAGGCGGGGGCGCCAAGAGAAAAGTTCGATGGAGGCTTTATTATAACGGCAGCTACGTTCCAGGTTGAAAGATCCTGATTGAAGATTGATGCGTTATAGAACATAGAATCCATATTCGTCACGGTGCTCGTATTCCACGTTGAAATATTCTGGTTAAAGGCAAAGGCGCCGTAGAACATGTGCGCCATATTGGTCACTTTTGATGTATTCAAGGCTCCAATAGGCTGATTGAAGGCTGTTGCACTACGGAACATATAACTCATATCCGTTACATTGGCCGTATTCCAGCTTGCGACATTCTGGTTGAAGGCGAGCGCATTCTGGAACATGCCGTTCATACTCGTAACAGCACTGGTATTCCATCCGCTAAGCGGCTGGTTGAATGACCTCGCTCCAGGATATGTTGTTGTACTACAGGACCCAGAACAGAACGGTCCAAACATCTTATTCATAGATACGACCTTCGAAGTGTCCCAGGTGCCAATAGGCTGGTTGAAGGCGATCGCTGCCGAGAACATAGAGGACATATCCGTTACATTGCTCGTGTTCCAGGCGGAAATATTTTGGTTAAACGCGCTTGCACCCGAGAACATATACATCATGTTCGTTACCTTGGATGTATCCCATGAGCCGATAGGTTGGTTGAAAGCTGTGGCAAGTCGGAACATGTAGAACATACCCGTTACTTTTGATGTGTTCCATGAGCCGATAGGTTGGTTGAAAGCCGTGGCCCCGTTAAACATATAGTTCATAGCTGTTACGTTACCCGTATTCCAAGTACTGATAGACCCGTTAAATGCGGCCGCATTCTGGAACATGTAGCTCATAGTCGTAACGTTACTTGTGTTCCATGTAGAAATATTTTGATTGAAAACAGTAGCCCCGTTGAACATGTTGGTCATACTTGTTACGGATGTCGGAGGAGAGGCCACTCTCTCTATATTTGTAGAGTACTGGAAAGACAGGGTAGTAGGCGCTGCTGCATTAGACCATTGCCTCACTTCTTTAAGACAAGGTCGGCTAGCCGCTGCAATGGTTGAGGTACTAATAGTTGTAATTGGACCTTTATACTTAACTACCTTCAGCCCTGGCGTCGCGTATGTATGCGACTGTCGAGCGACTGTTAGTGGCTCGACAACACCATCGCCCCAGTCAATTGAGCTCCCGGCGACATTTACTGGAGAGCCGACTGGCAATTGAACGGTCAGGCTTGTACACCCGGGAAGTGTCGTATCATACGCAAAAATAGTCGTATCTGGGGTTGCACCTTCTCCACCCGCGCATGTACCCACCAGCACCTTACTACCGCTTGCCGAATCAATAAAATAATAGATTGAGGAATCAATAGCGCTTCTACCATCCAAGCAAAAACTCTTCGTATCGCCTGATGCGTACGTAATAAGTGTATTAGGGCTTGCTTCAAATGACGTCGGGATGTCCACCGGATATCCCTCGCCGAAGTTCCGCGCACTTTCCATGGAACTTGCGGCGGCCACAAGATCATTAGTGACCTCCTTCGAAGCAAGTTGATTACGCCACTGACCATAGGAAATAATTGCAATACTGGCTAAGATTGCAATGACAATAATGACGATGATGAGCTCAACAATAGTAAACGCGCTCGAGTATTTTTTTGTTCGTGACGACACTAAAGTAGTCCTTGTCTATGCACAAATAGTAGCATAAGCACTATACACTGCGCAAATAACGATGGACCAATTCAGCCTTCTTTTCGCCGATGACCTTTGCCAGTGCAGATTGCTCTGCGGCCGACACCGACCTAAGGCTTCCAAAAGTACGAATAAGTTGTCGACGAGTTGCAGGCCCAATGCCAGGAATATCCTCTAGACTGCTCGTCGTCTGTTTTGCGCGTTTTAAAACCGTATGATAGCTCACCGCAAAACGGTGCGACTCATCACGAATACGTTGAAAAAGTTTTGTCACGTGCGTATACTTCGCAAGCCCCGTATGCGCACCACGCAAGTTTTTTGAGTGACCCGATGCGTTTGTTTGTCCCGCGTGGAGGTTGAGAACGTAGTAATCCCCTGTGCGCTGCACAAATACGCCGTTTTCCTCCAGCTCACCTGTTCGGTATTGTTCGAGCCGCTCAGTGTTCACATTAGAATGTTGCGCATTAACAATAATTTCTTCCTCACGTTTCGCGATACTAATAATCGGAATATGGAGGTTATATGTTTCGAGCGCCTTAATACCCGCATCGAGCTGCCCCTTGCCGCCGTCAATCAAAATAAGATCTGGAGTACCCCAGCTCTTGAGGTTTTTTTCACTCAGGCGACGCGTAATCACCTCGTTCATATTCGCATAGTCGTCGTTACGCTGTACGCTCATTTTAAACTTACGGTAATTCGCCCGGTCGCTCACCCCATTCGTAAACACAACCATGCTCGCTACGACATTCATGCCACCCATGTGACTAATATCGTACCCCTCAATTCGTGCCGGCACTTTCTTAAGACCGAAAAGCTCCACCAAATCACCAAGTGCCTTATCTTTACTAATATCAAGAAATTCTTTGTCACCAAACATAATACGTTGCTGCAATGCCTTGAGATCATTGAGTTTATTTCGATACAATGCGGCATTTTCAAAATCATGCAGTTTTGCGGCAAGTTGCATTTGTTTTTCGATGTCACGAATAATTGCTTTTCGTCCACCCTCAAAGTAACGAATGAGCTGGCGGAGTGTCGCCTTATATTCGGCCGAAGACGTTCCCTGGCGAGGGCTTAGTCCAATATGAGAATCGAGGTCAGGTCGCATGCCATCTTTTGGAGGTTTCGTATAGTACGGAAATACCTTCCTTAAATAGCGGAGCGCTTTTTTAATCGCAAACCCGTTATAGTACGGCCCAAAATATTCCGCCCCATCATCAGCTGGATTGCGAGTAAAAGATACCGTCGGCCACTCGCTTTTCATATCAATACGCACAAACATCTGCGACTTATCATCACGAAGCAAAATATTGTAACGTGGCATGTACCGCTTCACCATTTCGGATTCAAGGAAAAGTGCGTCGAGCTCACTTTCGGTCTCTACCCAATCAGTGTCTTCAATCTCCTCGACAAGTGCTCGTGTTTTGATATCCATGTCACGGGTACTCTGAAAATACTGCCGTACGCGGTTTTTTAATAGCGCCGCTTTACCGACGTAAATAATTTCACCCGTCTTCGATTTATGGAAATACACCCCCGCTGAGCGTGGTAATGTTTTCAGTTTTGCTTCGAGTTGTGCATTCACATCTATTATTGTATCAAAAAGCACCGCCCTCTCAGTAGGGCGGTGCATCTGATAGTCTTGGGATGACTACTTTTTGAGCTCTGCTTGTGCGCGGAATGAGAATGCGATAAGTAGCGCACCGTAAAGGATTGCGTACAAACCGATAATCCAGACAACTGCAAGACCTGCACCCACTGGGTATGTAAGTGTAATGATACCAGCGATGATACCAAGAACACCAAGTACAACAGCGAGAACGCGGCTACTACCAGCACGCTCACCGTCGAAGAGACCTTCGAGAATATCAACAACACCACGGACCAAGAAGGTCAAACCAATGAAGAATACGAAGATTTCTGCTGCTGCAACGGGGTTGCGAAGCAAGTATACTGCGAGTCCAATAGCCAATAGGCTAAAGATTAGCTCGAGCCACCAGAACTTGTCAGTGCTGATACTAGAGATGCTGATAATGAGACCCATAATGCCCCATACGAGTACGAATACACCGAACATCAAGATGAACAGTGAGACGGTCAGTCCAGGCCAAAAAAGGGCGAGAATACCGAATAAAATTGATACGACGCCAAATGCGATACCCAGTCCCCACAACTGCTTCGCAACAGGGCTTAACTCTTGCTTTGCCATAATGTAACATTTCCTCCCATTACTTATGTACCCTCAGTATACTCCCTGAGAGACAAATGTGAACAAATTGAGACTATTTCACAAATTACACAGCTGGTGTGAGTGATTTTTCACGACACACTTCGGTATGGAAGAGAAGGTCTGGGTTTTCTTTACATACTTCGCAGATTAAAACGAGGTCATTACAATTCGCCCATGCGCAATTTTCGAAGTTACTTGTCTTGCCGTTACAGTGCGTACACTCGCCAATTGTTTTAGCGTTTTCTGAAAATTCAATCGTCATTCGATCATCAAAGACGCGCAGAGCGCCTTCCCAAAGGCCGTCATCACCATACGCTTCGCCGTATTTCACAATTCCGCCATCCATTTGATAGACGTCGGTAAAGCCTCGCTTTTTCATCATGGCTGAGATAACTTCACAACGAATGCCGCCCGTACAGTAAGTAACAACTTTCTTTCCCTTGATGTCGTCGTACTTATCGCTTTCAAGCTCAGCGATAAAATCTCGCGATGTATTTGTATTTGGAACTACAGCGTTTTTAAACTTGCCGATTTTTGCTTCATGTTCGTTGCGGCCGTCAAAGAAAACAACATCATCACCATATTTTTCAACGAGTTCATGGACCTGCTTTGGCTTAAGGTGAACACCCCCGCCAATCACGCCATCGCCATTCACGTCAAATTCACTTTCACTGTTCTGAAATCCAACAAGCTCACGGCGATTCTTCACGCTCATGCGAGGAAAGTCTTCACGGCTTCCATCGCTCCATTTGAAAACAACATCCTTAAAGCCGGGGTATTGTTTTGTCGCCTTAATGTAGGCCTTAAGATCATCCATCTCGCCACCAACAGTGCCGTTCAGGCCATGTTTGCTTACTAAAATACGTCCGCGCAAATTAAGCCCATCGGTGAGGGTTTTTTGCCACAATTTAACAGCCTCAGGGTCGCTAATTGGCGTGAATTTATAGTAGAGAAGAATTTTTTGCATCGCGAATTATTATAACACTCTTTACCTCTGTTTTCCAGTGGGTGTATACTATATGCATGAGCTATCAGCAGAACCAACTCGTTGATAAATACATCGCTCAATTTCCCGAACCTATCCAAGAGCGACTCTCTTTCATGCGGTCTGCCATACAGGCAACCTTTCCAAAAACTATCGAAGATATCAGCTACGGCATGCCGACCTACCGTCCCGGCCCAGGCAAGCGTGGAATCGTCCACTTTGCAGCTACGAAAGATCACATAGGTCTTTACGCTATTTTTGAACCCAAGAACGACGCAAACATGCACCGAATGATGCTTCCCTACCGCTCTGGAAAGGGTACGTTGCAATTTAAAAACGATGAACCGCTTCCAAAGGGAATCATCCGAAAAATTATCGCGCACCACGCTGGACATTTTAGTCGTGACAGCTTTACAGACCGATAAATAAATCTTATAATTATCTCCACTATGACCCGCGGGTCCTCTATTCGTTGACGTTCGGACGAGCCGAACCGCTCCCGTTTCTCTTACTAACTAATTAATTCAAACTATTTTTAACTTTCGAGGAGATTCATGACTCAGAAGGAACTTTATATAATTCCCGAAGACAAACAATGGCTCGAAGCACGGATTGCAGAGCTTGAAAAAGAGATTCAAGACCTTGGACCCGACTTCTACGATGTGTTTAATCAGTCTTCAGAAACATGGCACGATAACGCACCCTTTGATGCACTGCGCGATCGACAATCAGTCATGTTTGCCGAATTCACCAAACTTAAGTCAATCAGGCAACAGGCAGCCATAAAGCTACCTGCAAAGCGAAGACACTTGGTGAATATCGGCTCAACCGTCATAATAAACGGTAAGTTGTATTACATTGCCGGCGACTGGACTCCCTTCGCTGGCCAAACCATTAACGAAAAAATAATAATCAGCGCTCAATCGCCCCTCGGTATCGAGGCACTTGGTAAAAAAGTGTTCGACCAAACTCGTTTTGGCACCATTGAAGCAATCACACAGTAAGGTAAGATCATGACAAAGAAAAAAGAAGAAACAGCTGAAATCGGACTTACGCTCCGAATATTCTGGAGAACTATTCGCCGACACAAAAAATACTTCATTCCAGCAATGATTTTGCAGCCGCTCGCAATATTCCTTACGAGCTACGCCGGTCTGTTTATCATTTCACTCGTAGTAAATAGGCTCACAACAGAAACAATCCCGGCCGATCAGCTCTTAAGTACCTTCGCGCCGTATATTATTGCCTTTGTTGTGTCGGTGGCAATCGGAGAGCTCATTCTTTGGCGGCTCGTTATGTTCTTGCAATGGACCATGAATGACAAGGTGATTTATGAATTAAACCGCGAAGTTTTTGACGTGCTGTCGGAACAGTCTATGGAATTCCACACAAACCGTTTCGGCGGATCGCTTGTTTCTCAATCAAACAAATTTACTGGTGCCTTTGCGCGTCTTGCCGATCTTTATCTTTTTAATATCGCGCCAATGATATACGCCTTCGTCTTTACATTCGTTATCTTGACGCCAATCCTTCCTTGGTTTGCGCTCGGGCTCGCAATCTTTGCGGTTATCTTCATGACAATTGCATGGTTTAGTTTCCGTTCAATTCGCAGCCTTAACGTAAAGGAAGCTGAGACACACAATAAAGTAAGCGGCCAAATCGCCGACAGTATTACGAATATCCTCACCGTGAAGAGCTTTAGTCGTGAATCACACGAAAAGCAGCGCTTCGAAAAGTTTGCCGGTGATGCTCGTCAGGCAGGTTTCGCGATTCGTACGGCAGTAATTTTACGTGACTTTTGGTTTGGGCTCATCATCACCTGTATTATGACGTTCGCATTCGTGACGCTCATCTTCGGAAACGTCTGGTTTGGCGTTGCGATTGGAACACTCATGCTGGCCGTCAGCTACAGTATGCAAATCCTCGGAAACCTATGGGGATTCAATGGTATGCTTCGCCAGCTCAACCGTATTTTCGGTGACGCACGCGAAATGAGTCTTATTATCAATACTAGTCAAACGGTATCTGACGCAGAAAACGCGAAAATGCTCGTTGCTCCTAAGGGACGAATCGATATTAACGATATGACGTTCCGCCACGCCGATGCAAAAGAGAACGACACAATTTTCAAGAACTTTGACCTCAGTATTAAACCGGGGCAACGTGTTGGACTTGTTGGTCACTCTGGGTCTGGCAAGACAACCCTTACAAAGCTTCTGCTGCGCTTTGCCGACATTCAAAAGGGCGAGATTCTTATTGATGGACAATCAATTTCAGAAGTAACGCAAAGTAGTCTTCGTGAGTCAGTTGCATATGTTCCCCAAGAGCCAATGCTTTTCCACCGCACACTCCGTGAAAACATTATGTACGGAAATACTGAAGCTTCAATCGAAGAAGTGACCGAAGCTGCACGACGCGCTAATGCTCTCGAGTTTATCGAAAAGCTTCCTGATGGTTTTGAAACACTTGTTGGCGAACGAGGCATAAAACTTTCTGGCGGCCAGCGTCAGCGTATTGCTATCGCGCGCGCAATCCTTAAAGACGCTCCGGTGCTCATTCTCGACGAAGCAACAAGCGCGCTCGACAGTGAGAGCGAAAAGCTTATTCAAGAAGCACTTGCCGAACTCATGAAGGGTCGCACGAGTATTGTCATCGCTCACCGCCTTTCAACTATTGCAAAACTTGATCGTATTATTGTGATGAGTGACGGAGAGATTATTGAAGACGGTGATCACGACACGCTCCTCAAGCAAAAAGGCCAGTACGCACGACTTTGGGCGCACCAATCTGGCGGCTTTATCGAAGAATAGTAAACTCGACTTTACTAGAAGGTTATGTTTGCCTTTGCTACAGTGACGACTGTACAGTAAAGGAGACATATGAGTTACGAGTCGAACCCCCACACAACTCAAATCAACATACTTCGGCATTTGCTTTTCACTACGGAGGCTAACTTTGCCGAGCTTCAAAAAGACAGCGACCTCACCAGCGACCATTTCACGTTTCATATCAAGAAACTCGTTGAGTCTGGCTACGTCGAAAAAACCATCACCGGTTATCGCCTTTCCGTCACGGGCAAAGAATATGCAAACCGCATGGACACCGACGAAAATGAAATCGAAAAACAGCCAAAGATCTCAGTGGTTATCGTGCTCGAGCGCCAAAATAACGGTCGTCGCGAGTTCATCGCACAGCAGCGTCTCAAACAACCCTACTATGGGTTCTGGGGACGCCTTGGAGGCAAAATCCGTTGGGGTGAATCATTCGAAGAAGCCGCAAAACGCGAACTCAAAGAAGAAACCGGACTTGATGCAGACTTCACCTACAAGATGATTTTTCACAAGCGTGATTACAAAGAAGCAAACGGTGAGCTCCTTGAAGATAAAGTATTTGTCATTATGTATGCCGACAAGTACGAAGGCGAACTGATTGTTGACTTTGAAGGCGGGCATAACGAATGGCTCACCCAAGAAGAATTCATCGCCAAAGAAAAGACCTTTGAGAGCGCAAGGGACTTTATCGATTTAATTGATAAGGGTGCCGCATATCACGCACAGGAGTATCATTATGATGAATCCGAATACTAGTTTTGAACGAGTAAATTCGCTCGAGAGACTTAGCACTCGCGTCCATGACGCAGCCGACCAAACGACTGGCGGCGAGCCTCGCTATCGGCGAATGGTCCGTCTTGGCGTGAACTTGCTTGATGACGAACTCAACCAGGGCAACACACTCGAAGCGGCCGGTGAGCAATTAATTTCGCTCATGATTGATCATTTCGAACGTGGTGGACTTAGTTTAAATGACCCGGCTTACGATGCATTTCCCGAGTTTCGCGACTATGCTCAATCGCTTCCGCCTGCGCCCTTTTTCAAAACATCAGGACTTAATTCACTTGCAAACCAATACGCAGATGTTCGACGAGCCACACTTGATCGAAGTGGCAACTTTGAAACGGACGGAAGGCATGCAATTCACCTTATGGCACTCGCCGTTCCCTATTCGCTTCAGTACTATCCCGAACTACGACCCGGCATCATTGCGGCCGATAGCTTATTGCATGATTTTCCAGAAGTAATCACCGGGGACACCTCTACTTTCGGCATGTCTCATGCTGACTACGCTATAAAAGTTGCCCGCGAACAAGGTGGAATGCCACGACTGAAGCAAGAGTTTGGATCAGAACATGCCCGACTATTCCAAGCCATTCACTCGTATGAAGAGCAGGATCACCCTGAAGCTTCTTATACAAAAGCGTTCGACAAAGAAGATGCCTATTTCACCCATCTTACTAATAAAGGCTTTCAGTTTGTCGAACGATACAAGCTTCAATCTGCGGAAGAGTTTATTGAAAGTACCGTACCGACAACCGAGCGAATCAAGACATATAAACAAACATTCCCTCTTCTCCAGGAAGACCGTGCAGAGTTTATCCGTCGGCTCGCAGAATGTACCGATTGGCCTATAGCAAACTAGAAAACGACCCCTTACGGGGTCGCTTTCTTTGTTTCGCACTAATTTAACTATTCGTGCTTGTTTGCATCAACATTTGACTGCTTTGGCTCAGCCTGGAGCTTACCGCCCGGACGAGACTCTTCAGCCTGTGTGTCTTGTGGCGTATCAGAACCATGCTCTGCTTCAACCTCAGTGACATCATCAATTTCGGCGTCACCAGCTGCCGCGTCGTTAGCCGCTTCAAGTGCTGCCGGTTCGTAGACATTTGCAACGACGAGATCGAGGTCTTGCTCGTTATCAGCATATTCAACACCCTCAGGGAGTGTAATATCTGAAAGCAGGATTTTATCATCATCCGTTGCAAGTTCTGCAATCGAAATTTCAAGCGACTCAGGCAGGTCGCCTGGTTTTGCCTTAATTTCAACAATCTCAATTGCTTGAAGTACGATAAGTCCCGCCTTTTCAGCGATACTTTCACCTGATCCAATAAGGTGAATTGGCACTTCTGCATGCACGATTTCATTGGCCTTCACGGCGTGGAATGATACATGGCGAAGACGCGCCTTAGTTGGGTGTCGATCGATATCTTTAATAAGAGAAATTCTCTTCTTGCCATCAATCGTAATGTTGACTGGCGTGTGCTTCCCTGCGTCACGTACAGCCTTTTCTACGAGGCTATACTCTGCTTGTACGAGAATTGGATCGAACCCGTGTCCATACACGACACCAGGCACAATCCCTTCTTTACGAAGGCGTGCAGCCTTCTTGCCCTGTAGTTCACGAACATCGAGCGTTAAGTTAATCTTATCTCCCATGTCTCTCCTCCTTTTGGTGGATACCCTTACGGAAATTGATATTGCATTTCTTATTATACGCTTCTTTCTGGGACTTAGCTGAAAGCCTTCACTTTAAGCAACATGCTACAATGAATTAAGTATGTTTGAATCACTTCTTTTTAGCTTCACAACACTCGGGGCGATTCCTGGGTTTGACCTTGTTGATATTATTATTACACTCGGTATTTTCGCGATTCTTGTCGTTATCTTTGCGGAATCGGGCCTCCTTATCGGCTTCTTCCTCCCTGGAGACAGTCTCCTCTTTACCGCTGGCGCACTCTACGCGACCGGAATTCTTCCGGGGAACGTACCGATTAGTATTCATCTATTCGTCGTTCTTCTTTTCATTGCCGCAGTCCTTGGTGATACCGTCGGCTACTGGTTTGGTCGTAAGTTTGGTATTAAACTTTTCCAAAAACCTGATGCAAGAATCTTTAAGCAGGCCCACATTCAAACTGCTCAAAAATTTTATGAAAAGCACGGTGGAAAAACTATCATCATGGCACGCTTTGTTCCGATTGTACGCACCTTCGCGCCCGTCGTTGCTGGTATCGGTAAAATGGAATATAAAAAATTCCTGGGCTTTAACCTCATCGGTGGATTTTTATGGACCTTCGGCCTCACGTATCTTGGATACTTTGCAGGTAAGGCGATCGTCGCAATGGGAGTCGACATCGACTCTGTAATTCTTCCAATTATCTTTATTATTGTCTTTATCTCAATCCTTCCTCCAACAATTGAAATTCTCAAAGATAAGAAAAATCGCCAAGCAATTCTTGCAAGCATCAAAAAGCAATTCACTGTTATCTTTAAAAAGAAAAAATAACACCTTTCAGGTGTTGTCAAATACCGCTTAAGCCTCCATACTACTAGGCAGTATGGGGCATCATGCAAACAAACATCTCGGGGCAGTGGTCCATGATAAAGGAGTCGACTTTTCAGTCTGGGCACCTTTTGCCAAACATGTTTCGTTAATGCTCTCGATTGAATTCAGCTCAAAAGAATTCCCTATGACAAACGATGGGAAGGGCTTCTGGTCAGTCAAAGACGTTGATGCCGAACCCGGGCAGGGCTATCGCTACCAAATTACCACAGCCGACGGCACACTCCTCAGTAAAAATGACCCTTATGCGCGCCAGATCACCGACTCCGACAACGGACTATCGGTTATTGTCGCCGGCGATTTCGATTGGGATGGAGCCGATGAATTTGTTGCCATAAAACACAATGAAGCTATTATCTATGAGCTCCACATAGGCACCTTCCACCGTCCTGACGCCTCAACAACGGGAACTTTTTACACCGCAATTGAAAAACTCGATTACCTCAAAGACCTTGGCGTTAACTTTATTGAACTTATGCCCGTCACAAGCATGGCAACGAGCTACGGTTGGGGATATGCGCCTAATCACATATTCTCAGTTGAGAATTCGTACGGCGGACGTCATGGCCTGCTCGAGTTTGTTAAGGCTTGTCACAAAAAAGGCATCGGTGTCATCCTCGATGTCGTGTACAACCACTTCTTCAAAGAAACTGACCTCTGGCAGTATGATGGCTGGAGTGAGAACGAGCGTGGTGGCATTTACTTCTATAATGATGAGCGCGGCGACACTCCATGGGGCGGGCGACCCGATTACGGACGATCCGAAGTGCGCCAATTTATTCTCGATAACGTCACAATGTGGCTAACAGAATTTAAAATCGATGGCCTTCGTGTCGATTCAACTATTTACATGCGCAATACCCACGGTGATAACGAAGCCCATGAATTCGATATTCCCGATGCATGGTCACTTCTCTCGGAAGTCACCGCCCTTGCCCGTAAAATTAACCCTAACACCCTCATGGTCGCCGAAGACAACTCAAGCACAGCCGGTCTCGTCCAGTCAGCAAAAGAAGACGGCGCTGGCTTTAATGCGCAATGGGAAGTTGGCTTTCCGCACGTTGTTCGCGACGGCCTAGGCTTAACAAAAAATTCATCACAGCCGCGCCTTGCAGGTATTGAATACGAGCTTGGCCACAGTTATCGCGGCGATGCATTCGACAAAGTCATTTTTAGCGATTCACACGACTCGGCGGCGAACGGATCCGCTCGGCTGAACGAAGTGGCCGCACCAGGCAACGCAGAAAACACCTACGCCCGTCATCAAACACTTCTTGCCAATGCCATCACATTAACCGCCCCAGGCATTCCTATGCTGCTTCAGGGGCAAGAATTCATGCAAGAAGGCACCTTTAACGACTGGCAAATGCTTGAATGGGAAAAGACCGACCAGTTCGCTGGTATTGTTCTTGCTCATAAGCACCTCATCGACCTGCGACTAAACCGACACAATAATACGCGTGGACTTCTTGGCCAATACACCCGATTGATTCATCGCGACGATGCAAACAACGTCATCGCCTACCACCGAAAAGACCAAGGTGGTCCTGGTGACGACACAGTCGTCATCGTAAACTTTAGCGATACAAGCTTCCTCGATTATGAGCTTTTCTTACCACATGAAGGTCACTGGCGCGTACGCTTTAATAGTAGCTGGAAAGGCTACAGTGTCGACTTCCACGAAACCGCTTTCACGATGGCAAAAGCCGACGAAACTGGCAAAGCAATTATTGCAATGCCCGAGTATAGTGTCATGGTGCTATCAATCGATAGCGAATAGTTCGTTATAGCTTGTAGCTTTTGACGTATGCGTCGTACTTTTCTTCACAAGCGCCGTACGCGGCATCGTATTCAACTTGGTTTTCTTCAGTCAACGAACCTTCTGGAAACTTCTCATTCAACTCGTTCATACAAGTGGTATATTCTTCCAAAAGTCGACTCGATTCTTTAAAGGAGTCTTGAGCTTTCACAACTTCAACTCGTACTTCCGCCACTTCAGATGGAAGTGATGCAGTCGATGATATAAGTCCTGCGATTGATAAAATACCAAATACCGCAGCAAGCACCACAAGACCCGGGCTCACATCATAGGCCTCGTTCTTTTGAAGTGCACCCAACCGATTCAAATAGTACTGGTGAAAAGCAATAACGAATGGACCAACAAATATATACAAGAAGAGCGTCCAAATTCGAGGCATTTTTCCTTGCGTCACTGTTTCAATTGCTTTTCCGAAATACCAAAGCCACCACAAACCGATGACAAGCGGTATGGCATAGAGCAATGCAGTCAAAATGTATACGGAGCCATCGTAGACATCGATAGGGAGAGCGTTTACAACAATAAGGATAAAGATCACCAGCCAACTGATGACAATAAGAGCACTCAAAATCGGAATAAGAATGAGCCACACCCAGTGCGGCAACTTCCCTGCTGTTTTATTGTGCTTTGCGAGGTAATTGCGACGAACCGCCGCCCAATAAATCGCATAAATACTAAGTGTAACAAAAGTCAAAAGTACGACTTTCCATACTGCAATATTTTTCATTAAGTGCCCCTACTTTCTCGGCTATGTACTACTACTTGTAGTGTACGTTAAGCACACCTTAAAGCAAAGGCTTGAGGTACTTACCTGTGAATGAGTTTGCGACCTTTGTAATTTCTTCTGGTGTACCGCTTGCAACGAGAGTACCGCCACCAAGTCCACCTTCCGGGCCCATATCAATCACGTGATCGGCAGTCTTAATGACATCGAGGTTGTGCTCAATAATTACCATGCTGTTACCGCCTTCAACCAGCTTTTGGAGAATACCAAGAAGACGGTTTACATCGGCGCTGTGAAGACCTGTTGTTGGTTCGTCGAGGATGTAGAGAGTCTTGCCGGTAGAACGGCGTGAAAGCTCTGACGCAAGCTTAATGCGTTGTGCTTCACCACCACTGAATGTCGTTGCTGGTTGACCGAGCTTAATATAACCGAGCCCAACATCAACAAGTGTGTCGAGCTTTCGGGCAATTGCCGGAATATTTTCAAAGAATTTCGCAGATTGCTCAACAGTCATATCAAGCACGTCGCTAATTGTTGCTTCTTTGTACTTAATTTCGAGTGCTTCGCGATTATAGCGCTTACCCTTACAAACATCACACGTGACATACACATCTGGCAAGAAGTGCATTTCAATCTTGATAACACCGTCACCCTGACAGTTTTCACAGCGACCACCCTTCACGTTGAAGCTAAAGCGTCCAGCCTTATAGCCGCGGATATTTGCCTCAGGGGTTCCAGCGAACAACTCACGGATTGCTGTAAAGACACCGGTGTAAGTTGCAGGGTTAGAACGAGGCGTACGGCCAATTGCAGATTGGTCAATAACGATTACCTTGTCGAGAAGATTGATACCCTCAATATTGTCGTGCGAGCCAGGAACTTCGTGTGCACGATGCAAACGAGCAGATAGTTCTTTTGCAAGAATGTCATTTACGAGTGTCGACTTTCCACTTCCGCTCACGCCGCTCACAACAGTAATAACACCGAGCGGAATAGTCACGTCAATGTTCTTTAGGTTGTTTTCACGAGCGCCCCTAATCACAAGTGCGCGATCTTTTTGAATCTTGCGTCGCTTCTTTGGCACGGCGATTTTTTCAGCACCACTTAGGTAACGACCGGTTACACTATTGTTGTCTTTTGCGACTTCATCAGGGGTACCGTGTGCGACGACTTGCCCACCGTTGACACCCGCGCCAGGACCAATATCAAGCAGGTAGTCGGCATGGCGAATTGTGTCTTCGTCGTGCTCAACGACAAGCACTGTATTGCCAAGGTCACGAAGGTGCTTCAGGGTCGAAATAAGACGATCGTTGTCGCGCTGGTGAAGTCCAATAGAAGGTTCGTCGAGAACGTAAAGGACTCCCTGAAGACCTGATCCAATTTGCGTTGCGAGACGAATACGCTGCGCCTCACCACCAGAAAGTGTATTCGCCGCACGAGTAAGCTCAAGATAGCTCAATCCAACATCGTTCATAAATCCAAGACGGTTGCGGATTTCTTTCAGAATTTGCGTCGCAATAAAGGCCTCTTGTTCCGTAAGAGTCAGCTTATTGTCGAAGAGGTCAAGCGCGTCTTCAACGCCGAGTGTACAAATATCCATAATGTTAAGGCCGTGGATAGTAACAGCCAGCACAACAGGCTTCAAACGAGCGCCACCACAAGCGTGACATTCACGTTCGCGCATGAAACGTTCGATATCTTTGCGCATAAAGTCGCTGTCGGTCTCTTTGAAACGACGCTCGAGATTTGGGATCACACCTTCGTAGGTTGCGTCGTATTCGCGACCATCACCGAGTGAAACTGTATAGCGTTGCTCGCCGGTTCCATACAATACTTTTTGCACCGCTTCGTCAGAAAGTTCTTTTACTGGAACGCGTAAACTAAAGCCGTGCGCTTCAGCAACACCCGCAAGACGCTTCATGTACCATGCGTCACTATTAACGCGGTTGTATGGACGAATTGCACCTTCGGCAATTGTTAGGTTCGGGTTAAATACAAGATCAGGGTCTACTTCGAGACGGCTTCCAAGACCCGTACAAACCGGACAAGCACCTTGAGGCGCATTAAAGCTAAAGAGGCGTGGTTCAAGCTCTGGGATTTCTTCGTTCGGGTGATCAACACAGGCGTAGCGTTGGCTATAAATGTGAGATTCTTCTGCATCAACGTCGAGCACTTCAACGACGCCATCTGCAATTTCGAGCGCTTGTTCAACAGATTGAGCGACGCGTGAACGCATTTCTTCTGAGATAGCGATTCGGTCAACGACAATTTCAACATCATGCTTGTACTTCTTATCGAGCTCTGGGTATTCATCAAGTGAATAGACAACGCCATCAACACGAGCACGAGCAAAGCCAAGTCGGCGGTATTGTTCAGGAATGTGAGCAAACTCACCCTTCTTGCCCTTAGCGATTGGAGCCAAAATCATAAGGCGTGAACCTTCAGGAAGTTTAAGAACTTCATCAATAATATCCTGTGGAGTTCGACGGCTTACCGCCTTTCCGCACACTGGACAGTGAGGAATACCAATACGCGCATATAGAAGACGCAAGTAATCATAAATTTCAGTAACCGTAGCCACGGTTGAACGAGGATTTCGGCTGGTCGACTTTTGGTCGATGCTAATTGCCGGGCTCAGACCATCGATTTGATCGACATCTGGTTTTTCCATAAGACCCAAGAATTGACGAGCATAGCTCGAGAGGCTTTCAACGTATCGACGTTGACCTTCTGCGTAAATGGTATCGAAAGCGAGGCTCGATTTGCCCGAACCACTCAAGCCTGTAATAACGACAAGCTTGTCACGCGGGATCTCAACACTAATATTCTTTAGGTTGTGCTCGCGTGCACCAGTTACACGAATCACCTCTGACATCTAGGCTATTATACGCTCTTTTTAAACTTTTTTCCAGTATGCTAGTCTTCACACGACATATCGTGTACACTATGGAAAATATATAAGAACATAATATGCTTATGCTTGCAATATCACTTCTCGAGGCGTATATTTAGTAAAACTTTGAGAGGTTAGTTGATATGAAAAAAGCACTCACAATTCTATTCTTGTCACTATCGATCATGATTATCTTAGATTCGCTTAATGCTGGACATGCACTGTTCATGTTCCTGCTCGCCGGTGTAATTCCTGGCACAAACATTGCCATCAGCGCCAGCAACATGCTTGAATTCTTCACGCTCCTCATAGGTTTCACGCTCTCTCGCGTCACCATTAATCTCATTCGTATCGCCGAAGCGAATCGCGGCACCGCTACACTTCCCGCTCGACGCGTTCGCGTTTCAAGCGCCCGCGCTTAATTAGTCTTCAAACGGAACAATACTTTCAGCCCAGAGCTGAAGTTCTTGCAATATATACTGCTTTGAATCGTCGTCGGCATATGTCGCAGCAAGTTGCTGTAATCGTGTTACAAAGCCAGGTAGCTGCTTTTTAATACGCTCCGCACGCCACGCTTCCCATGCTATCGCCTCATCTTCAGCAAGACTTTGAGGGAAGTTACGCGCTTTATAGTGAAGCAGTAGGCTATTTAAGCGTTCGTCAGTAAATTCAGGGTGCATGTCGGCAAGGGCGTTACTGTCGGCATATCGAACTTTTTCAATACGAAGCTTATCGACATCAGGTACAAACCCATCATAAAGCTGCCCTTCCGCATCGGATTCTTTAGGAAATTCCGGACGACCCTCATACAGTGAACGGACATTTTCAGCAAACGCCGGTGAAGAGAGGAGAATTTTCTGGTGCTTTTCAATTGTCGCAAAATCAAGACCGATACGCGCCCAACCATCTTCACGCTCCAATACACCAAGCGGAGCTACGGCAGGTGCACGGTTATGCGCCAACTCTTTAACAGGAAGTTTGACAAAGTCTTCTTTTTGACGCTCTTCCCACGATGCAAACATACTTTTGGCAAGTTCTTTCGTAGAGAGATCAAGCAGTGGCGTTGGGTCATAGCGAAGATCGTATACAATAACGTTGCCGTTTCGGCCGGATGCAAGCGGGAATGCCACCGTCGCCTTGTGGTATTCAGAATCGAGATGTCCACTTACGTAAACAAATGGCCTTTTATCGTCGAGATTAATTAACTCGGCGACTTTTTTCTTGTCCTTAATAACAAATAAGTGTGCGTATAGCTGTGGCTGCTTTTCTTTCACAAGCTTAGTCACTGCAATAAGCGCCTCAACATCGCTAAGAGCATCATGTGCCTTAAGATGGTCGATTCCATTTTGCTTCGTAATAAGTTCGAGCTTATTTACTTCCTTGCCGTCTATTACTGGCCACTCGATACCATCCGGACGGAGTGCACGTGTCATACGAACGACATCAAGTAAGTCCCAACGAGAACGTCCGTCTCGCCATGCCCACTCGTATGGGTCGTTAAAGGTACGCCAAAAGAGTGTTCGAATAAATTCATCATCAAAATGAATATTATTAAACCCGATCGTTACGGTGTCGGGGGTAAATATTTCGTTTACCAAGATACGAGCAAATTCAGCTTCAGTCAGGCCATCGGCCTGTGTTTGCTGTGGAGTAATACCAGTTACCATAAGGGCATCGGGTGCTGGCAGCGTGTCGTCATTCAGTTTTACAAGTAAGTTATACGGTTCGCCGATCGGATTTAAGTCGATATCAGTTCGGATACCAGCAAATTGCATAATACGGTCTTGTCGAGGATTTAGCCCAGAAGTTTCGAGGTCGTAGAAAAAGAATGTTTGACTCATACCCTTTATTATACGGTGCTAATCTTAAATTATTCGAAGACAAACAAAAAACACCCCGTAGGGTGCTTTCTAGTTATTGTTCGAGAAGCGTGAATTCATCGAGTCCGATACGAATCAGAGAGGCGCCGTCTGCACCTTCACGGTGAAGTGAGTGGGTAATTCCCATCTTTTTCATAATGTCACGGAGGCGGTTTACACCTTCGTAGCTATCGAATTGAGTACGGCGAGCGAACTTCTCGATCTTATTACCCTTCACCACGTAAACAGTCTGACCCTCTTCGTTTTCAACTTTCTTAATAAACCAAGCGAGTGCCTTGGTTTCGTCATTCAGTGAAATAACCGCGAGGCCATCAACTTCATCGTCTTCAATGAGTTCTTTTTCGGCTTCACGCACGGCAATAACCTTACGGCGCAGTTCACGAAGTACTTCGGCAAGACCAGTGTGAGCTGGTGATGAAACTGCGAACACTGGTGTTTCGCCAGCAACTTCTTTCAGTGCATCTTGTTGCATTGCAACAAGTTCGTCGTCGAGTCCTTCGATTTTGGTCAAAGCAATCACTTCAGGACGCTCTGCGAGGTCCTCACTATAGGCTGCGAGCTCGTGACGAATTGTTTTGTAAGCTTTTGCTACATCGTCGGTATATGCGTCGATAAGGTGCAGAATAACGGCTGTACGCTCAACGTGACGAAGGAATGCGTCACCAAGGCCCTTGCCTTCGCTAGCACCTTCAATAAGGCCAGGGATGTCGGCAATAAGGAGGCTGCCGTCGTCGATGTCAGCAACACCAAGGTTCGGTGTAAGAGTTGTAAACGCGTAATCGGCAATTTCAGGACGAGCATTTGATACCACACTAAGGAACGTAGACTTTCCTGCATTTGGGAATCCTACGAGTCCAACATCAGCGAGGAGCTTAAGTTCAAGCTCTGCTTCGAAAGTGTCGCCCATTTCGCCTTTTTCAGCCACGCGAGGCGCCTGACGAACTGATGACTTAAAGTGAGCGTTACCATAGCCACCATCGCCACCTTTGGCAATGATAAACTCTTGGCCATCTTCAATAAGGTCAGCGATTACTTCACCGTCACGACGCACGATTGTTCCCATAGGAACCTTTACGCGAAGAGGAGCGCCAGACTTACCGTGCTTGTCGCGCTTTGCACCAGATTGTCCGGGCGCACCCTTTAGCTCTGGCTTGTAACGGAAGTCAATAAGAGTGTTGAGATTTTCTGTAGCAACAAAGATAACGTCGCCGCCTTTGCCGCCATCGCCGCCATCTGGGCCACCTTTATCAACATAAATTTCATGACGAAAACTGACGGCACCATCACCGCCGCGTCCAGCCTGCACAAAAACTTTGGCGGTATCTACAAACATATTCTTCTATTATAACAAATTCGCCCCTGTTTTGACAGAGGCGAATTTATATTTCGTAAATATCTTAGTGAATGTAGAGATATTGTCCAACAACAGATGCCGAGATTGTACGGCCAGATACGATGTTGAATCCACCACCAGAGACGCGAGCGTTCATTTCGCTAATCTGGATATCACCGTTAGGAAGGATCTTCTCAACGACACCTACGTGACCATAGCCACCACCGTTTTGGATCACTGCGCCAACAGATGGAGTACGGTTAACGGCGAAGCCTGCGTTTCGTGCTTGTGTTGCCCAGCTTGAGGCGTTACCCCAACGAGCACCAACTGGCTTACCGAGTTCGACACGACGGTCAAAGGCGTAGGCCGTACAGTTACCACGAGCATAGGTATTACCAGCGTACATTGGTGTTCCCACCTTGATGCGCCATGTACTACCACCGAAGCCGGCACTGTAACCAACGATATAGGTTCCGGCGCTTGCTGATGACGCACGACGAGGCGCTGAGTAGCCTGGACGTTCGGTTTCTGGAAGTTCACCGTTTGGAATGATGATCTTAAGACCGTTTGAAAGTCCGTTAATTTCGAGGTCGTTTGCACTCACGATAAATGAGGCGTCAGCCTTGTACTTGCTTGCAATGCTTTCGATGGTATCACCCTGCTTTACAACATAGGTAATACCGTCACGTGGCAAGATTTGAAGTGTCGAGCCCACTGCAAGGTCGTTGTTCTTGAGGTTGTTTGCCCACTTAATAGTGTTTTCAGACAAACCATACTGTGCGGCAACAGATGCGACAGTATCGCCCTGGACAACAACATAGCTTGTAATAGCACGGCCAGCCGATGAAACCTCAACGATAGTTGGCTTGCTAATTGTTGAGCTGTCTCCACCGGTGCTTTCGTATTCGCTTTGGACGCGAGTCGAAACGGCAAGTTCAGCGACGTTTGGTGCAACGGCAAGATCAGCAGCTTCAGCAACTGATGCAGCAATATTAGTTGCAACCACAGCGTTAACTGCTGGTTGGTCAGAACCTTCAGCGGCGTTCGCAACAGTAGTTGTTGCAGACGCTTGTTCTGGTGCGCGGTATCCAACGGCAATTGTAGCTACGAGGAGCACAAAGACGCTGGCATAAATAGCGACGGTTGACGATTTAATACGACCTTTTTGAGATCGTTTTGTAGATTGCGCTGGCACGCCTTGCGGACGTACTACAGCTGCCCCACCCGAAACGGTACGTATACCGTTGCTCGTAATATCATTACGGATTATCGTTCTCCTGCCGCTCGAGTTTCCTACGAGGGCGTCTACCGTACTTAATCTTAACTTCCTAGGCGTTTGCACGAGGAAAGGGATACATGTCGACCAGTGTTATTGATATTATAGTTTTCTGGTATCCGTGCGATTGTTCAGATAGGCGCATCAACATTCTATTCCCCACTCGCAGGTGTTCCTGGCCGATTTCGATATATTCGGACCTCGGTATCACTAGTAGATAGACATGTATGATGTGCTTTAACTATTGTAACAACTCTAGCTTTTTAAGTCAATTTATTTTATAGCTATAGGAATTTGTCAAGTCCTCTAGAGGATCTGACACTTCTGTTGACAGTGATTACGAATATTCGCCTGATGCTCTTCGTAGGTACGAGCAAAATAAGTAATATCATCATCACCGCTCAAGAAATACACATAATCGGTTTCAGCCGGTGAGCCAATTGCTATCAATGCAGCTTCACCAGGACTTGCGATAGGCCCAGGAGGAAGCCCTGCATAACGACGAGTGTTGTATGGCGAGTCGTAGTTAATATCACGCGCTACGCCGTTCTTATCGGTAATGTACTGATATGTCACGTCTGAGCCCAATTCTTGGCCTGAACGGTAGCGGGTAAGGAATACCTGGGCAATTCCCGCCTTATCATCACCACCAGACTCGCGCTGAACGATAGATGCGAGTGTAGTACCTTGATAAAGGCTCAGTCCTTGCGCCTCATACTTCGCAACAAGATCATTCTCTTCGATAACACTCCACATATGATCGAAGGTTATACGAAGTACATCTTCAACAGTAGCGTCAGACTGTACCTGATACGTTTCGCCGTACACATACCCCTCTAGATCGGTGTTCGCAGGCTTACTTTGGAACAAGGTGTCGTTATATTCAGAATAGTCGGCTGTAAGCCCTTGAGTAATCTCTTCTTGGGTATATCCAGCCCTCTTCAGCGCTGTCGTCACGTCGTACTTCTTGTCATCCGGGGTGTCGCTATTATCGACAAGTGTTGCTCCCGGATAGAGTGTTACATTGAAAGTGTCCACTTTACCCCCTACGAGATGTTCTACAATCTGTTGCGTTGATTCGGACGGAGATAAACGATACGCACCCGCCTGCAGGTTATTCTGCACGCCTTCCGCCCTCGTGTACCACAAGAAAGCCGTCGCGCTTCGAATTACCCCTTGCTCTTCAAGGGTATCGGCAATATTTCCAGGCGTACTGCCAGATTCAATTGCTACTACCTTTTTGGTCGTATCTCCTGCATTCACAGGTGCAAGCTGGACGGTATACCAAATAAAGATGCCGCCGAGAGTAAGGAGGGCTATCGCGATAAGTCCCGCTAAGCTCCAAATAATAAACTTCTTTTTAGATTTTTTTGGAGCAGTTGGCGTAATACCAGTTGGCTCATCGAGCGGTTGCGGCGCCGTTGGCGCAACAGGATACGGTACCACCATAGCTGCATCGTCGAGTGTCGTATTAGTGATTTCAGCAGTAGTTGCAGGTGGATTTGGCGGTGCACTTACCTTATTTACTGGCTTGCGGCGAAACTCATCCATAATGACGCTCCACATAATCTTGAAGAATGATCGTTGCGGCCTGGGCGTCAATATCACCCTTTGAATATGGTCGGTTATGCGCTTTAAGCCGCTGCTCTGCAATCACGCTCGTAAGGGATTCATCTTGAAACTCAATCTTCGCATCGATATCTTCGAGTTTTTTCGTAAACTCTTCAACAAAAGCAGTTTGTGCTGTTGCCTCGCCCTGTTGATTACGTGGGTAGCCAACAACGATGGTGTCAGCCTGCTCTTTCGCAACAATCTCTGCAATTGCTGCGATTTCGCTGCCATCAACCTCAACGGTTATAAATGGAACGGCGATGCGAATACTGACATCTGCAACCGACACGCCAATGCGCTTCTCGCCCACATCGAGGCCGACAAGCGTTCGACTACTCATCGTTTACTTTGAACTCAATCGTTATCTTATCGGTATTGTTCGGGACGGTACGAACCCAGAAGTAAGAGAACTGTACATCGACTTCTTGAATGCCTTCTTGAGCTTCAAGGGCTTCTTGTACTTCGCCGTAACGCATTCCCTTTACTTGCTCTTTAATCGCATTTTCGTCAATCTTTGGACCAACACTTCCATCGGCATTCACAGAAGCAGTCATTGTGCCATCTTCAGCCTTCTGGTAGTTACTGAGTGTCGCATTATCAATGCCTGTGTCGTATACCTTTTGGGTATTGGTGTCGATTTTTGCATCAAGAGAAGACTTCAAGTAAGTATTGAGCTCAGACTTCGGCACGGCCTGGAGAGAGTATGTCGTTGCAATCGTAAGTGTCGCCTTGCCGTCTGCAGCTTCTTGGTCAACAGCCGGTGATGAAACAGCCTCGGCACGATCAACGGTAAAGCTTCCGTCGACAATCACGACATCGTCACCAAATTTCGTCGTCAAAGCGTCTTTTTGCTCATCTGTTGAGCGTCCGATAAGCTCACCCTTTGCACGTTCGATATCATCCGCTGAAACAACCTTAGCCATCTTAGAGGTACCACCCGAAGTTGCGCCCTGGAATGCTCCAACCGTGCCGTTTGGACCCGACGCGCTACCTGTAATACCGTTGCTGCTCGTCCCTGAGGCTTCGGCTGTTACGTCAACATTCACGCCTTGCGCACAGTACGCCGGGAAGCATGGGACACTCGCAGGAATAGTCACGGCAGTATCGGTCGTGAAAACCTTACCACTCGTTGAGGTGAACCGACTTCCGGCCGGAACAGCTTGAGGTGTTTGGGTAAGTTTACTGACCCGTAAAGTACCGGTTGCTTTTTCGCCTACATCCTTTTGACCAGTAGCATCGAATTCAATCGTCTCGTCCTTCTTCTCTTCTTGAGAAACGGAACTCACGATACCCTCTTCGTAGTTTGTCGCTGCTGTTCCACCAAGCTTCACGCTCGCGCTCACAGGCTGTGGAGTTGTACTGGCAGTAATAACAACCGTGGCGGCTGGCGCAAAGACGAACATCCAAATCAGAAGGGCAACAAGTGCAACACCACCTGCAATACCAAAGAAGAGTTTCTTACGGAATGAGTCGAAGTTAGGAATCTTTGGACGATTCTTGTTTTTCGCAGGAGCAGTTTTAGCTGCCACTGCGGCTGTTGCGAATTCATCGCCGTCAATATCAAGGTCGGTTGTATCAATTGTTTCGTTGCGCGTTGCCTTTGCCCCAAGTGCGGCTCCAGCAGCAATTTTCGTGCCATCCTTTACCTTAACGCTATTCGCGTGGTCACCCACAGGAAGCTCTGAACCATCAATAATATCATCGCCATCATCAACAATAATTGCAGGAACTTCAGCGAGTTCAGGCTTGCTTTGAAGGTTTTTTGCGACAGGAATCTTGGCATTTGCAGCTAATGCTACCAACGCCTGATTGTTTGTAATCAGAACAAGTTGTTTCTTGTCAGTTTTAGCCATGCGCTCAAGAAGGCGAAGATTCACGGCACTTTGAAGAGCCCCAGCACGCTTGGGTGGGACAATTGCGACGATTTTTTCCTTGGCCTTTTTTATTTTGCCAATAATGGCGGTCACGTCGTCGTCGACATCGATGTAAATAACGTCTTTATTCATGCTTAGATTTTGAGGAGTCTATTAAATTTTTCCTTTAATGAATCTCCCTCACCACTCCCTACCAGTGTATCATAACCAACCCTGAGAAGCCCCATTGCGGTAATGTATGTATGGTCGTTTACGTCACCGGTCGTATCAGTCACCCCGAGTACTTCGCTTGGGTTAATATGCTGAACGGTTGGCTTACGCGTGAACGGTAGTTCTTTGTGCCAGGCGGCGCTCTCGAGAACATGAACGATCTTTTCGAGACTTGAACCACCACCACAAAGAAGAATGCGGTTTGGCAGGTGGTCAACAGAGTCAAATTCGCTAAGTGCAAGCTCTACACCGGCAATCCATACTTCAAGTGTTTTATCGATTGCTTCGGTCACTTCTTTTTTCACAGCTGGCTTGATTTGCTCGTGGCCAATATTCACCTTAAGCTTCTCGGCGTCTTTGTAAGAAAGATTCATTTCACTGGCAATCGTCTGCGTAAAGCTGCGACCACCGATACCGAACATCTTCGTACCTTCAACGCCACCGTCGTTCACAACGGCGATGTCGGTCGTACCACCACCAACGTCAGCGAGAATAGCGGTAAAGTTACTGTTACCGTCGTTTCCAAGCACGCTACGGCTCACAGCGAATGGTTCAGCAGCAACGGCGAGTAATTCGAGCGAAAGCTCCTGGGCGACGCGCTCAAGCGCTCCAATGTGCACCATTGGGGCAAACGCGGTATAAATCTGTACGGCAACGTCACGACCCTGGAAGCCAATTGGGTTGCTCACCTTGTAGCCATCGATGTGAATACCTACAAGAGCGCTGTTCACCAGCTTTACTTCAACTTCATCATTACCAGTTTCAAGCGCAATTTGTTTCTGCGCTTTTGTCTGCGCACGCTCTTGTACCTTTTCGATGATAAATTCCATCTCAGAGTCATCGAGTGGACGATCTGGTTGAGGACGACGATATCGAATCGTATCAGTGACGCCCTTTACAAGCTCGCCGGCAATACCAATAACAACGCGCTTCGCCTGTAAACCAGCCTGCTCTTCGGCCTGAGCGAGCGCCTCTTCACAGTTACGCACAACGCCGGCAATATCGGCGATTGCTCCAGAATGCATGTCACTCACATCTTGACGACAGCGGCCAACGCCAACGATCTGCAGCTCATCGCCATCAAGATGAGCAATCAGTGCCTTAACAAATTCCGTACCAATATCGAGGGCGACGAGATAATCTTCGTCAGAGCCCTTGTTTGTCTTTTTCAATTTTCCTAATACCATAGTTGAAATCCATTATATACCAATCATGGTTATGGTCGAAATGTATTGAGTTTTTTATTGTTTTGTGGTATAATATGTAAATTATGAGTCGTCCGAGTGATATGCACCCAAATGGCGAGCGCAGCCCTGACATTCTTCGTGAATTTGCGGGTCTTTTAACTGACGTATCTGATCTCGTCGACAGTATCGAAACGCTCGAGGCGCCCCACGATCTCAGCGATTTCGTGACCATTCCTGTTGTCGGGGAATCAATTGTTATTCCCGAGCAAGTTCAACGTACTATCGGTGACGTACAAACAATTGTGCTCTTCTTCGACATCCCGGCATCGGACTCTGACAGTACAATCCAGCACGCCTCTTCACTTGGCATTGAACTTATCGGAAAAGATAAGACCTACACGCTATCACGAACCTCCGAGGACACATCGGAACTCAACGATTACATTTTTGACATCGAACCAATCAGCCCTGATGCTCGTGCAACATTTGGCAAAACAGCCCTAAAAGCCCTAAGACACGATGAAGAATCGACAGACGACTTCTTAAAAAACATCGAAACCGTTGAGGCAATCGATCGTAAAGACCTCAATGCGCTCCTTATGAGCATCGCATTTCCGGATAACGAACGCGGATACGATATGTTTGAATCTGCGAACTTACTCGATAAGGACGTGCTCGAAAAACTCCGGGAATCAGTACAATTTGGGCTCGTGAGCAATCACACAGGACTTGGATATGTCTTCAACTCGACAGACGCAAGTATTACCTACTTCCGTCAAGAAAATCAGCCAATCTCATTTCAGATTTCATACCCGGACTATAAGCACGGCAGGGCTATCCTTGCCCAGCACACCCTTGAGACCGACTTTACTATCGCGTTTAGTACAATCGAAACGCTTCCTGGCCTCAATAATGACAGCGTTGACGGAACGGTTGATTTTATTCCTTCAGTAAATGATCTCATGGATTTGCGCTCGATCCTTCAGACTGAAACAATGCTACTGAATGCGACTCACGGAGCCGAATCTCCACTTGATGTTGCCGAGATCGAAGAAGTGGACGAAATTAATGTCGACCCCGCCGTACAGTTCGATAAAAGCGGGCAAGATTACTTTAGCCCGCAATTCACACAAGATACACTCGACGGCCTCAATTTTGAGCCAAGTGATTTAGACGAATAGAACCTACTGAAGAATCGCTTTAATACGTCGGATACCGGCGCTTGAAGCTTCTTCTTTTGTAATCTTGAACTTCTTGCCGTCTTCGCCAAGTTGTCCGGTGTGATCAACGTGAGGACCACCACAAATTTCAAGGCTAGCGATATTGTCGCCTTCACCCATTTGATAGACCTTTACTTCATCGTTGTAGCGTTCGCCAAATGGACCAATTGCGCCCATGTCGAGGGCTTCTTGAGTTGGGTACATCTTAAAGCTCACCGGAAGATCTTCAGCAATCCAGCCATTTACAAGCACTTCCGCCTTATCAAGCTCTTCACGAGTCACCTTACGGTCAAAATTAAAGTCAAAACGAAGGCGTTCTTCGGTAATGTTGCTGCCGTGTTGTTGGAACACAGGACCAATTACTTCACGAAGTGCTGATTGGAGAAGGTGTGTTGCTGTGTGGTACTTAAGGTGAATAAGATCTGAACCACCAAGGCCGCCCTTAAATTCACCCTTTGTCGCGGTGCGAGAACGATTGCGCTGTTCTTCCATATTTGCGTCGAATTCTTCACGCCAGTTTTCAGAAAGCTTAATGCCCTGCTGAATGGCTTCTTCCGTTGAAAGCTCAACAGGGAAACCGTAGGTGTCATAAAGTGTAAATAGCTCAACGCCAGTAACGCCATCGGCAGCAAACTTGTTGAGCTGCTGAAGGCCCTTACGAAGTGTTTGACGGAAGACTTTTTCTTCCTTCGCAAGCACGGCAATAATAGTGTCGCGGTTTTCCGCTACTTCTGGATAATCGGCTGCGTAAAGATCTGCAATCACCGGAACGATTTCTTCAAAGAAGTTCTGCTCAATCCCAAGGTCAAACGCGAAACGAATCGCACGACGAAGCAGGCGACGCATGACGTAGCCCTGTTCTTTGTTTGCGGGAACACAACCATCGACTGCAAGGAAGGTCGCAGCACGAAGATGGTCAGCAATCACACGCATACTCTCGGTGTGGTCTTCGTAACTCTTCTTACTCAGTTTTTGGAGCTTTTCAATAATTGGCCACATAAGGCTAATACGGAATACATCAGGGTTGTCGATGACAGCCGCAGCGATGCGCTCCAAGCCAGAACCGTGGTCGATGTTTGGCTTTTCAAGTGGCTCAAACTGACCCTCAGCAACTTTGCGGTATGCCATAAAGACGTTGTTACCAATTTCCATAAAACGGCCACAGTCACAGTTCGGGTGACAGAATTCACCAAATGACGGGTCGTGCGGTGTACCGAAATCGTAGAACATTTCACTGTCAGGGCCACATGGGTCACCTACAGGAGTTGTTTCTGGCTTCCCGTTACGGCTCCACCAGTTCTTGCTTCCGTCGTAATAGAAAATGCGTTCGCCATCGTTAATGCCGCGAGCATAGCCTTCTTCTTCTGAGCCAATTTCAGCTTCACCGGTTGAAATTCCGCGCGCTTCGAAAAGTCGCTTCCAGACAGCGGCAGCTTCAGTGTCTTTTTCAATACCGTATTCAGGTGCACCGATAAAACAAGTAACGTAAAGGCGGCTCATGTCGAGTCCTACGACTTCAGACAGCCACTCAAACATCCATTCAATTTGCTGTTCTTTAAAGTAATCACCCATGCTCCAGTTTCCAAGCATTTCGAAGAAAGTCGTGTGGCGGTTGTCACCGATATCATCAATATCTTGCGCGCGAAGGCAGGTTTGGCTGTCGGCAATGCGAACACCTTCGGGGTGCGGTTGACCCAATAGGTATGGGATCATTGGCTGCATGCCAGAGCCGGTAAACAAAGTAGATGGATCGTCCTTCAAAACTAAAGGAGCACGCTTTACGACAGCGTGGCCACGTTTTTTGAAGAACTCGAGGTACGAGTTGCGGATTTCTTGTGCGTTCATTAGGGGTTATTATACCAGATTAATCTGTTCATCGCACCCGCCTCCATAAATCATAAAATCAAAAGGCCACCCCGGGGTGGGCGTGGGGCGGCCTTTGGAGCCTACGACAAAGTCTGTGGTGGTGGCTCCAAGTTGAGAGGTTTGGCTCTATTGAATAGAGCCGGGAGGTCAGATGCAAAGGCGTCCTCGCAGGCGATATCCACCTTTACTTACCTACTATACGAAAGCTTGCTGAGTTCTTTCTTAAAGGTCCTTGCCGTGGGTCCTTTTTTCGAGCTCCTCAGCTTCCATCTTGTCTTCATCCTCCCAGGTATCAAGACCGTCGACTGGATCAACGCCATCGTCATCGTCGCCATCCATTTTGTCTTTCGTGTCTTCTACCCAATCCTTAGCGCCCTCGCCTATGTCGTGAGCCCTGTCTTTAACGTCGTCAGTAACGTCTCCAACCTTATCTTTTGCATCGTCGATAAATCCCATGAGATTCCTCCTTTGCTTAGATGTTACATCCTTATAATAGGCGCTTGTTCTGAAAGAAAACTGAAACTAAAGCCTACGTAAGAATGCCGCCGCCAACACATTCATCGCCTGAATATATGACGATTGATTGACCCGGTGCAACCGCGCGTTCCGCCCCATCGAGCATCAGCGTTACATCGCCATTTTCACCATAAGAAAGCTGTGCCTTAACGAGTGGCGCTCGGTGACGCACGCGAATATGGTACTCGCCCGGTTGTGGCGCGTCATTAATCCAGTGCGCACTCGCAACGATAAGTTCTGGCTTCCAAAGGGCATCATCGTTCAGATTTGTTGTAACATACACCTCATTACGATCCATATCCTTGCCAACCACGTAGTACGGCAAGCCGCCGCCAACATCGAGTCCGTGACGCTGGCCGATTGTGTAGAAGATCGCACCATCATGTTGGCCTAATACTTTGCCCGTTTGCTTGTCGATAATCGAGCCGGCCATTTGTTCGACATACTGGCTCAAGAATTCGCGAATACCAATCTGACCAACAAAACAAATCCCCTGGCTATCTTTTTTACCAGCCGTGTAGAGCCCGCGCGCTTCGGCCATTTCACGCACCTCGGGTTTTGTGAACTCACCAAGTGGGAAGAGGGTCTTCTGAAGCGCTTCACCTGTTACGCGATACAAGAAATACGTTTGGTCTTTATTGGTGTCGGCAGCCTGGAGTAAGCGTCCATCTTTTACTCGCGCATAGTGCCCAGTCGCAATCAAATCAGCTCCATCTTCAAGTGCTGTTTCGAGGAAAATTTTAAACTTCACCTCTTGATTACACATAATGTCAGGGTTCGGCGTACGACCCAGCTTGTATTCTTCAATCATGTAATCAACGACTTTTTGACGGTACTCATTCTCGAAATCAAATACCTTGAAATTGATGCCGAGCTGCACGGCAACGCGCTTTGCATCGGCCAAGTCATCAGCCCATGGACAACGCATTCCGGGAAGATCTTGTGTCCAGTTTTTCATATACACACCCGTAACGTCGTAGCCTTGCTCAACTAAAAGCGCGGCTGTCAGCGACGAGTCAACACCACCACTCATTCCTACATATACTTTTGTCATGAACTCACTCCGAAATGGAAAGCAATAATTTTTGCCACCTCACCGCCAGCCAACCACCAACCACGAGGTGTTAGCCACCAAAACCAACCCCAATCATTATCATTTATAACTGGATAGTTACGGACTGTTACGGTGTCGGCTTGTTTATTGAACTCAAGACTTGCGCGGCGCTGGTGGTACCCTGAAGTCACGAGAATAATGTCCTGAAAATCACGGTCTTTAAAAATTGACTGTGCGTTTTCGGCGTTCTGTTGTGTATTCGCGGCCTCTTCCTCAACAAGAATTGCATAGTGAGGCACACCGGCGTCTTCAGCTTGGCGCTTCATAGCTTCGGCGTTACTCGGGCCAGACTTATCGAGCGCAGCACCCGAAAGCACGAGGTATTCTGCCCAACCCTTCTTGTACAAATCAATGCCCGCAGCGGTACGAGCGGCAGTATCGCCGCCACTTACCACGACAATCGCATCCGCTTCATCACATGCAGTATCGGCAACAGGCGTATCGCCACATCCAACAAAGCTATTAGGCTGAAGGTATAGCGTAAGAGCAACAATCAACGAAACGATTGCGATAGGAAGAATGAATAGCCACTTTATCATCGCTGGCTCCGTTCGTACTCTTTATTGATTTCTTCAATAATAATTGAGCCAGCTTGAGCAATGTTCTCGTCATTCGAAAGGTGCCCAAGCGTTAACCGTAGGCTTCCGTCGGCAACTTCAGGAGCAAGACCGATTGCTGTTAGTACGTGAGATCGTGTTCCCTTGTTCGCGGCACAAGCGCTGCCCGTTGCAACCAACACGCCACGCATTTCGAGCGCGAATAGTACGCGTTCGGCATCGAGTCCTGGAAATGAAATGTGCAAGTGCCCTGCCAAGCGGTGTTTCAAATTACCCGAAAGAACTGCTTGTGGAAATGCTTCGCTCAACCGCTTCTGTAAACCATCACGTAACTTATGAAGGCGATCCGATTCAAACTTTCGATGCGCACTCGCGAGCTCCATTGCTTTTGCAAATCCAATAACTCCGGCCACGTTCTCAGTTCCGCTACGAAGCCCTCTTTCTTGGCCTCCTCCAACAATTGTTGGCTCGAGTACAACCGCAGGCGCTGCCCAGAGGAGTCCCACTTGCTTTGGGCCATATACCTTTGCAGCGTTAAGCGTGAGCATATCAACACCAAGACGCGCTACATTCACATCAAGCTGACCAACACCCTGAGAAGCATCGGTATGAAGATAGATGGGCGTATGGTCACCAGCTGCCAAGCGACGTTCGCGTTCATGGCGAATCACTTCGGCAATTTCACGGAGTGGTTGGATTGTTCCAAGCTCGTTATTCGCAAGTGCAATACTCACCAGCTGAGTTTGCGGCGTAACGGCGGATTTAATTTTTTCGGCAGAGATAATACCTTTTGCATCAGAAAGTACGAGCGTTGCTTCGTGTCGCTTTGCTGCAGCGAGTACCGCGTGATGCTCAATATTTGACGTTACAACATGTCCCGTCACACCAGAAAATGCTAAGTTAATCGACTCGGTCGCACCGGCCGTCATAACTAAATCGTCTGATTTTGCACCAATCGCGCGGGCAATCGTTTGCTTTGCTGATTCATATTCACGACGAGTTTCAACTGCAGGGGCGTACGGCGCCGAAGGGTTATAAAAGCTATCAGAAAAAAACGGCTGCATAGCCGCCAGCACTTTCGCATCAACAGGAGTTGCGGCTGCGTGGTCAAGATAAATAATCTCGTTGTTCACTCTTTCCATTATACCGTACCAGGTACCTTATGCGGCGAGTCTGTAAGAAGACTGAGGGTCATGGTGTTCAGGAGGAAGAAGCATCGAAACATCATCTGGAATTTCAAGATCTTCAAGAATAACTTCCGCTCGATCTCGATCAAATGGATATGCTTCAATGACTGCGTGAACATAGTGATAAACGAGTGGCGCAAACACCTCAAGGTCACTAATCGTTACAGGAACGCGCTGTCCATCATGATTAAACTTTTTAATGTGTTGCGGGTGCGTCTCGATGTGAGTAACTGAGCCAGTACCAAGCGTACCGTCAATAATTTCTTCGATATACCAGTGACCCACATCTGGTGTTGCATAAGGAGTATTCACTTTGCCTCCATAGTGCACGCAGTACCTCCCCTTGTCGCGGAAAAGAGGAATGCTCAAAAGACGCTCTGTATCCTTTTGCTCCTTAAGAATTTCTTCGTGCGGTCGGGCTGGCCGCCAAAATGTAATTGGCACATACTTCAGCTTAACTTCACGGCCATCTTTCTGCTCAATAGCCTCGGCGGTTTCGCGGAATGAATCAACGAGTTCTTCAATATCTTTCACAAACTGGAATGGCGCGTGAAGACGCTCAGGGGTCTGTTGAACAGCACTCTTCTCGATGTGTGAGTAGAGCTCTTCGCTGTATACCGTGTGCGGCGGGTGATATTGACTCTTATCCATACTGGAAAACCGATTTTCGGACTATTTTATGGCAATGTTGGTGTAAGACTGCGCTATTTCAGACGAAATAGTGCGCGGGCATTCTGCGTGGATGCTTCAGCAATTTCTTCAAGAGAAATCCCTCGACGCTGCGCGTGATGTTCTGCAACAATCCTCACATATGCGGGCTGATTTACTTTACCACGATAAGGGGCTGGTGTCAAGAAAGGAGCGTCTGTTTCAAAGAGGATACGGTCATAAGGAATAGCATCAAACATTGCCTTTTGCGCCTCGTCTTTCGTGAATGTACTTATGCCATTCACACCAATATAGAGACCTTTTGTAATCGCTTTTTCCATATTCTCTTTTGAATCGGTGAAGCTATGGAGCACGCCGCGAATACCAGAATAGGAATCAAAAATTGGCCAAAAATCGTCGAAAGCCTCACGAACATGGAAAATAATTGGCAAATCGTGCTTCAGGGCAATTTCGATTTGAGTTTTCAGTGCTTCAACCTGCACCTCTTTTGGACTGTGTGTGTAATAGTAATCGAGCCCAATCTCCCCTACGGCAATGAGCTTATCTGAAGTACCCGCTAACTCAGCGATCGCACTATATCCATCACTCGTATCGTGAGGATGTACGCCAATCGAAGCAAAGACGCCTGCATGCGCCTCGGCGAAAGAAATCGCTAGTCGTGAGCTTTCTTCGTTCGTTCCAACGCAAATCATTTGCTCAACACCCTGCTCATGGGCACTTTCAAGCACCTCGCCTATTGGCAGGTCGTACGATTCATGAATATGGCAGTGGGTATCAACAATCATTATTGCTTTGGTGCGCGAGGGTCTGGCGTATGAATATACTTCTTCGGGAAAAGAACACCCTCTGCTGGACGAACGACACCTGATTCAAAGGTCGTGTGAATAGTTTGCGCAACACCTGGCATAAATGGATACAGTAGGTCACCGATTTGCACCAGTGCTCCGGCGCAGTGAGATAGTACCTCAGAGAGATGCGGCTCAGCTTCGGCATCTTTACCGATACCCTTAGCAATTTCCCATGGTTTTACGTTATCGATGTATTGGTTGAGGCTACGAATCATATTCCACACTTCATCAATTGCCTTGTTAAACTCAAGGGCTTCCATTGCGTTGTGGTAGAGCGTCATGTCATGCTCTGTTTGTTCAGACTGGCCAATGACGCCCGCTTGGTAGCGCGTAATCATACCCGCAACGCGAGAAATCAAGTTACCAAGGTCGTTACCAAGCTCGCCATTGTAGGCGCTTTCAAACTTTTCCCATGTGAAATCGCCGTCATCAAGCGTAGGGATGTGACGAGAGAAGAAGTATCGGAATGCATCAACGCCGTACTGATCGATAATTTCGTTCGGATCAATGACGTTACCGACTGATTTACTAATTTTGGCGCCGCCAATATTAATAAAGCCGTGCACGAGTAGCTTTTTTGGAAGCTCAAGGCCAATACCGAGAAGCATCGCTGGCCAAATACCTGCGTGGAAACGAAGAATATCTTTTCCAATCACTTCAACATCAGCTGGCCAGAATGTCTTATATTCCTCAGGTCGATCAGGGTATCCGATCACTGTAATGTAGTTAGCGAGCGCGTCAAGCCAGACATACATCACCTGCTCAGGATCTTCAGGCACAGGAATTCCCCAACTTAGGCTCTTCTTAGGACGTGAAACACTGACATCTGCAAGGCCGTCTTTAATAAGTTCGAGGAATTCATTCTTTCGGAATTCCGGAACGATTTCCATCGCACCTGAATTAATTGCTTCTTTGATTTTGTCAGTGAAAGCACTCGTCTTAAAGAAATAGTTCTCTTCACTCACCTGTTGGAATGGCGCCTGGTGATCTGGGCAAATACCACCCGTTGATTGCACTTCTTTGTCGGTAAAGAATGCTTCGTGTCCAATACAGTACCAACCACTATACGTGCCCTTATAAATATACGGCTTGAGCTGCTGCCAGATATGTTGCACAGCCGCAACGTGGTGGTCATCAGTAGTGCGCACGAAGTCGGTATAGCCAGCGCCCACCTTTTTCATAAGATTCTCAAAGTTAACGTACATTTTGTCTGTGTACGCTTTAGGGTCGATGCCAAGTTCAGCTGCCTTAGCAGCAATCTTATTACCGTGCTCGTCGGTACCTACCTGAAAACGGACTTCGTGTCCATTTTGTTTTTGATAGCGTGTCCAAATGTCGGCAAGAAGGTAATCGAGTGCATTACCAATGTGCGGCGTTCCGTTTACATACGGAATAGCTGTGGTGATGTAGAGTTTCTTTTGTATCTGTTCCATTGGGGTCTATTGTACCAGAAAATACCCTAAAGATCAGAGGGGTCGTTCGTGGCAACAGGAACAAGGCTACTCGTGAACGTGTTATTGCCAAATTGCCCCCAACCGTTATATCCCCAACAATAAAACTTATTGTCAGTGCCTACGGTACAGCCAGAACTATTCGCGAGCATGATAGCCTTCAGCGATTTACCACTTAGCACGCCGCTTGTATCAACTGGTGTTGGCGATAAAGAATTGGTTGAAGAGTTATTCCCAAGCACGCCGTTACTGTTAGATCCCCAGCAGTACGCTCGTTCGTCCGATGCGATAGCGCACCCAGAACCGGCGGTAACTGTAAGTGCTTTTACTGTTTTACCGCTTAAAACTCCGCCCGTATCTACTGCGACCGGAACGCGAGACTGCGTGGTTGTACCATTGCCCAGTTGCCCAAGGCTATTATTACCCCAACAATACACGTAGCCGTCAGCCGTAAGACCGCACGTCTGATTGCCTCCAACTTTTATATCAATTAAGCTTTTTCCTGATAGCGCACCGCTCGTCACTACCGCAACCGGAACGGATGAGTTCGTAATAGAGTTATTCCCAAGCTGCCCATTAGCATTTAGGCCCCAGCAATAAGCAGCTCCATCAGATGCAATAGCGCAAGCAGCTCCCGTACCCACCGCAATATCAATGAGAGTCTTGCCGCTTAATACTCCGCTCGTGTTAACGGCAACAGGTACCGGTGAAGCGACTGTAGAATTATCTCCAAGCTGTCCATTTAAGTTATTCCCCCAACAGTACGCTCGGTCATCGGATGCAATAACGCAATTCTGGTTAAAGCCGCTCGCAGCAACCTTGATTGTTTTTCCACTCAGCGCTCCGCTCATGTTCACAGCAACAGGAACAGAAGAGTTTGTCGTAGAATTATTCCCGAGTTGACCATCAGTATTGAGGCCCCAGCAATACATCGCCCCAGCGATGTCTACTGCACAGCTATGCTGCTGACCAACTGAAACACTTTTCAGCACTTTATTCGCGAGTACGCCTCCCGTGTGCACGGGTGTCGGCACGCTCGCGACTGTAGTCGTATTATTACCTACATTTCCATATTGGTTATTTCCCCAGCAAAATGCCGTGCCATAGAGAGTAACACCACAAGTACTCGTTCCTCCGGCTGCGCCATCGGTGAACCCTGTCCATTGTGGTGTACATGCTGTTGCGCTTGAGCCTTTTCGCGTTGCCGTTGCAAGCGTTTTTGAACTTGACTTGGGATTATAAGCACTGATACAGTACTCGCTTCCGTCAATTGAAACCTTAACAACTACCGTATTGCCAGTCGTGGGCGAGAATCGAATACTTGAGTTTCCCCCTGAAGCCGAGTTCCAAGATAACGATGAGTCATACACTCCGTTATTATTTACGCCCGCTCGTGTCACTTCAGCTGCGACCGCCTCAACATCCGAAAGTAATGCCTTATCTCTTGCGCTCTGCTGGAGACCATTATATCCAACAACAACTAATGCTGCCAAAATTGCGATTACAGCAATGACGATAATTAACTCGACGACCGTAAATCCTGCATCGTGCTTTCTTGAGGCAATCTTCATATCAGCTATAATACCATAAGCTTTTTCATGCACTCTCACCAGATTGGTCTCTTGCAGCCTTACACCTCGGTGACACGAATATCATCAAAGTACGTTGTACGCGTCACGCCATTAGACGTTGCGGTATTGGCATTTGTTGAATTCAAGAATATATACTGGGAAGTAGATGTTGCGGTTATGACGATGGAGACTTCTACCCACGTATTAAATGGTTGCGCTGGACCACGGACAACAGGAACACTAGGTGATACTGCATGCCAGTACACTTGGCTCTGACTCGCAGCGGTTGGCATATATGCCCATCCGGAATATCGATAGGTCTTTCCCACAGTGAGTCCGGTAATCGTTGCACGTATACCGTCGCCCGGGTCTCCGCTTCCGTAGCCCTCGGGCGAAATAGTCCATGAATCAGTATGAACTTGCTTTGCTGATCGGGTTCCAGTGCGAGGACGCTCAGTGCTGACAGTTAGTGTCGCGTCCATGTGACTATAACTCCAAATACTGAGAGATCCGTTGTCAAAGGTGGTAGAAACGATTGCAGGAAGTGGTGAATCGACTTGAGCGACAGAAGAGGCGGATAGTGTCGAACAGGCACTGTTGCTGGATCCCTTTTTATACGAATTTAATAAAGAGTTGATTTTCGTCTTAGTATTATAGGCGCGTATGCAATAGTCAGTATCCGAAGTGACGACGTCGATAATATTTCCAGTGGTTGGTACGAATTTAATATTCGCGTTCGCAGCTCCAGGTGAATACCAATTCAATGAACTGCCGTAGACGCCTGTGTTTTTGGTAGCATACCGCGAAAGTTCGCTTTCAATCGCTTCAACGTCAGATAATAGTGTTTTTTCTCGAGCGCTCGCTTGAAGGCCGTTATAGACAACGATCGTCACTGAAGCAAGAATAGCAATCACAATAATGATCACAATTAATTCAACTATCGTAAACCCGTGGCGGTCACGACTCTTAAGAATATTCATATCTTTCATTATTTTAGCATAAGCTTCTTGCGAGTAACACCTTGGATGTGTCTTTTCTATCGACCGTTATTGTTTGACCAATCGGTCGCCAGGTCGAATCCATCCGGGTGATGTAAGGCAAATCCGCCCGTATCATAAACCCTTCCGGGTCCAGCGCTCGTTTCAACAATTGAACACTTCGGATAGCGCGCATAGTTTGCGGCTACAAGAATATACCCTTCAGCATCAATCTTCATACCGTCAAAGCGTACTGAGTAACGACCACCCTGTCCACAGCTACGCATAACTCTTCCCATCTCCAGGTCGTAATACGTTTCACGGTGCACGACTCCCTTACTGTCGGTACTATGAAGTGCGCCTCGGGATCTCGTGAGGCCCTGCTCGAGACCCTTAATACCTATGACGAGTGTTTGCTTTATGGGCTGTGCGGTTGTAATGCGGGCGATCTCCTTGCGAGAAAGCTCAACACCATCTTTTACTTCAATTTCATAAGTCACCGCCTGCATACCAGCGACACCCTTCGTGCCAGGTGCCCGGTAGCCAACAGGACGGTCGGCATCATACACGAATTCGGCAGCAAAATCGATTGGCTCATCCAGCGTGACGGTCTGCTTACCTTCACGCCACACGCGAACTTCCATGCCATTCGCCATTGGCGTATCGAGCGCCACAGAAACGCGGTCATCAGCAGTGAGCGTAACACTCTTTTCCTTGAGCATATCGGCAACAGTAGCCCCATGCGAGCGAACATCACTCTTTTTACCATATAAATCAAAGGTAAAATGTACCGCTCGGCTAATTGTTAGTACGAGCCCAGCTCCGTCACCTACATAATCAGAGGAGCGGCTTACCTTAGCTATATCTTCAGGGTACAGCGTAATATCGGCATCTTTCACGATATGCTCAGGGGTTTGATATGGTGTCATCACTTTCGTGCGCACCGAGTTATCGACAACCACAACTGGCCTTGCTCGATAAATGTTTACCTTATACTCTGGCGCAACTAATTCTTCATCACGAGACGGCTCAACAGTATCCCGTGGATCAAGCTGGATCTTCTCTTCTTCAAGCGCTTCACCCAAAGTCTTTGCATCACTTAAGAAAGAGACATTTTCGCCTCTATCATACACCGTTACAAGACGCTTTTCGGTGCCATCCTGCGCTTGAGCGTGACCATACACGCCAAACAAAGCAAGAACCACCAATAGCGCACCACCCAACCCTAGCGTACGTTTCATTCTAGTTATTATAGCACTCGGAGGTCGAGTGAAGTGTTCACTAGACGTCTTTCGCAATTGCAAGCCAGTTTTCAATCGTAAGGTCTTCTGCCCTATCGTCTGGAGAAATGCCGTGCTTTACAAGAAGTGCTTCGGCTTCTGGCTTCGAAATATGGAGTCCGCTCGCTAAGCTACTGCGAACCTTTTTGCGTTTAGCGACAAATCCGGCTTTTACAACCCTGAAGAATGTCTTTTCAAGCTCTGGAGTAACAAGCGCCTCTGGTCGTGTTTCAAGAATCACTACTTGGCTATCTACTTTTGGAGGGGGTGTAAAGAATTCCGCTGGGACAACATCACCAAGGCGCACTTCGGCGTAAATCTGAGCACTCAACGCGAGAATACTCATATCACCGGGTTTGGCGGCGAGTCGTTCGGCAACTTCTTTTTGAATAAGAAGCACGATAGTGCGAGGCTTATTTACGGCTGTTGTGAGTAGCTGAATAATTTTTGATGTAATGTAATACGGCACATTTGCGACAACGACATAATTTTCAGGAAGCCGTCGAAGATCGAAGCTCAAGATATCCTGGTTCACCACTTCAAGATTTGTGCCAGGAAATTGGCCAGGTAATTTACGCGCCAACTCGCGATCGAGCTCAACAGCAACAACCTTTTCGGCACGACGAAGGAGTTCGCTGGTAAGCGTCCCGAGTCCTGGGCCGATTTCAAGAACGGTGTCATTTGGAGTAATCGCAGCTTCGGTTGCGATGCTCGCTAAAACATCGCGGTCGCGTAGCCAGTGTTGCCCGAGTGATTTTTTAGGACCTGCCATATACCTATCTTAATACCAATGGTTCTTTTGCCAGAAAGAATATGCACCATCCCAGCCACCGTAGCGTCCATTTACGTAGTTATTCATCCAGTTGAGCGCTACAACAGGGTTGCTCCAGTTTGGACCAAGCTTGCTACACGGGAGAGCCTGAGCCAGTCCACAAGCACCAGAAGACTTGTTCACAGCATTAGGGTTCCAGCCACTTTCTTTTTGCACCATAAAGTCTGCATAGCCCCACATCTCTTGTGGAATGTTTGAAGCGGCAAGCCACTCGGACTTAGAGCCACCGCCGGTGTATGGAACTGACTTCAATTTTGTACCAACAATTTCAACTTGCTTGACTGGTTGCTCTAAGACAATACTGGCGATTTCTATTCGAGCTACCTCAACACCGTCCTTGACTTCAATTTCGTAGGTTGCGGTTCGCGTGCCATTCTTACCAGCAGTTTGAACTTCCTTATAGCCGACTGGGCGGTCAGCATCTTTCACCTGCTCGGTTTCAAACGCAACAACTTCATCAACGTTAATCGTCTGCTTGCCTTCACGCCAGACGCGCACTTCCATACCCTGGCTAATTGGAGCAGCAAGTGGAACCGAAGCTCGTCCCGCTTCACCAAGTTCAATCTTTTTCTCTTCAAGCATTTCGCCAACCGTTGCGGCTTGGGTGCGAACCTCAGTCTTCTTACCGTAAAGGTCGAGAATAAAAGGCGTCGCTCGGTCAATCGTCAGCTGCAATCCAGCACCCGTACTCACGAAGTCGGTTGATCGCTCAAGCTCGGTAGTGTCTTCTGCATAGAGAGTAATACCAGCGTCTTTTACGATTCGCTCTGCCGTTTGATATGGGGTAACAATCTTTTGACGAGTCGCACCATCAATAACCGTTACTGGCCGTGCACGGTAGATGTTTACTTGGTAATCTGGAGCGACAAGTTTTTCTTCAATCGAAGGCTCTACGGCGTCTTTTCCATCGAGTACAATACCTTGATCAGCCAGCGCCTCTTTAAGTGTTTCCTTTGTAGTAATAAATGCCGTTTCAACACCTCGGTCATGTACAGTAATGAGCCGCCCGCCCTCGCTTTGCGCTTGAGCTGACTTTGTTGAAAGAATTGCAAATGCCGAGACAACAAAAAGCCCAAGTACCATAAGGCACAGGCTAATAACAGTGGTGGATTTCTTAAGATGTAACTTCATATATAAGTGTAAGTGGATACACTCCCTACCCAGTGTGTCCTATCAATTATACCACAGGTTCTTTATGCTAAAGCTTTTGAAGATTAGCGTATTCGGCATTTAATTTCTTCGTTTGACCGCTCAAGAAAGCAATCGTCACCGCCATGCCATCGACTTCAATAATTTCGCCATCACCGAATGCGGCCGAGCGAACTTTATCGCCCTCTTCGAACCCGATTTCGTCACCATAAAACGGCTCTTCTTCTTTGTAGCCCATGATATTTGGCTCGGGGTTTACCATAGCTACTTGGTTGCCCATGTCAGCGATAAATCGCGAGACTGGGTTATATCCACGAGTTCCAAATTGTAAACGACTATAGGCATAGCTTAGGTGGAGTTCTTCGCGAGCACGAGTCATACCGACATAACAAAGACGCCGCTCTTCTTCGAGCTCTGATGGTCCAGCCTCAAATACGCGTGAATGTGGCAAAATACCCTCTTCCATTCCCACCATAAAGACAACTGGGAACTCAAGACCCTTCGCAGCGTGAAGCGTCATAAGTGTCACCTTATTTCCTTTGCTTTCACTATCGACGCTCGACATCAATGCAACTTCTTCGAGGAAATCAGAAAGTGTTGCAAAGTTTTGCGCGTCAGATAGCAATGAGCCAAGGTTCTCTTCGCGATCTTCAGCTTGCGGCGTACCATCGAGAATATAATCACGATAGCCCATGGTTTTAATAACTTGGTCAATCAACTCAGATGGATGCGCCTCATCGATGCGCTCACGGATCGACTTCAACTTTTCGCCCAGCGCTACCATTGCACCGCGCGCCTTGCCCGTCACCACGCCTGCGTCACCAACCACAGCTAGCGCATCAATAATGTCCATATCACCGTTTGACTGCCACGTCAGGAAGCGTTCAAGACTAGTCGCGCCAATACCCCTCGTAGGTACATTCGCAATACGGCTAAAGCTCATGCGGTCGTTCGGTTGATACATCAGCTTCAGGTACGCGACGACATCTTTAATTTCTTTGCGGTCGTAGAAACGAACACCGCCAACGATCTGATACGGTACGCGCATTTGAATAAATGCACGCTCAAGTGTGTAACTCTGCGCATTTGTACGGTAGAGTACTGCGAATTCATCGTAACGACGAGCGCCGATACTCGCCTGGGCTGAGATGCGATCAGCAACCTGGCGCGCCTCTTCAGCTTCGTCGTAGACACCGTGCGCTTGCACAGGAGCACCCGCCCCCTCGGCAGTCCATAGCTTCTTTTCAGAGCGTTGAGTATTCTTCATAATCACAGAGTTCGCAGCATCAAGAATATTACCAGTACTTCGGTAGTTTTGTTCAAGTTTTACAATTTTTGCACCTGGAAAGTCACGTTCGAAATTAAGAATGTTTGTAAAATCAGCACCGCGCCAGCTATAAATTGACTGCCAGTCGTCACCAACCACACAGATATTTTGTTTGTCGTTCGTAAGAAGCTTCACGAGTTGATACTGGGCTGCGTTGGTGTCTTGATACTCATCGATAAGAATATATTCAAACTGAGTGCGCCACTTTTCGCGTACTTCTTTGTTGTCGCGGAGCATGCGTACGGCTTCAATAAGAAGATCATCAAAATCAAGCGCATGCGCTTTTTTGCGGCGCAGCTCATATTCGCGATAAATTTTCGCAACATTCTTTTGGAATGGGTAGTGAGCTGACGTCTCATATTCATCCGGGTCTTGCAGGGCATTCTTCGCCGATGAGATAGCGCTGCTAATTGCTGACGCTTTCATGTCTTTATCGGTAATGGAAAGTGACTTCATAGACTGCTTAATCAGACCCTGGCGATCATCTTCATCGTAAATAACAAAGTTACGCGGCACCTGAATTGAAGCGCCGTCCATCCGAAGAAGACGAACACAAATACCGTGGAATGTTCCCATCCATGGCATAAATGAACGATCGTTTGGCTGGCGAAGGAGCGACGCGAGACGCTCACGCATTTCTTTTGCAGCCTTATTTGTAAATGTCACTGCCAAAATGTGGCTTGGCCATACTTTCTGCTCGGCAACCAGCATTGCAATACGATGCGTGAGAGTTTTTGTTTTGCCGCTTCCAGCACCGGCTAAAATCAAAAGCGGGCCCGTTGTTGAGCGGGCCGCTTCTTGTTGCGCCTCATTAAGTTCCCCGAGTAAATCCATTCAATCTATTATAAACGAATTTAGGGGGAAGCTCTAGGCTCTAAAGCATTGGAAGTACGAAAATATAGAATGCGACACCTGCACCGGCTCCGAGAATCACCAAAAGGAGAATCCAGATGAAAATCCAAACTCCAGAACGCTTCTTTGCGACAGGTTCAAGTGGCTTGTGGTATGTTTCAGTGTCATAAATTGCACCTGATGAAGGCGCAGAGCTCGGTTGTTCGGTATATTGCTGAGTTATTGATGCAGGACCAGTCTGTATTGGCTCTTCCTCTACTGGTTCTGGGGCTTCTTCCGGAGGTGTCTCGGGTTCAAAAGCAAGAGGAGCTTCTTCAAACTGCATAGCAGCCGACAGCTCTTCGTTCGCTGCAGGCTCTTCTGGAGCTGGTACTTCACCAGTATCTTCGGTTTCGGCTGGCAAGGCGTTTGATTGTGCCGCAAAATCGATTGGATCAGGCATAGCATGCGCTTCGAGCAGTAATTCGTCTGGTGCTTCGAGTAATAGTTCTTCTTCATCTGCATTTTGAGCAGGCGTATCGAGTGAAAATGCACCGAGTGGACGCTTCTCAACCTTTGCATCAGGTAGGAACGGTGATTCGAGAGGTTGTGACCATGATTCGTCAGTCAGATCAGGGGCTACTTCAGGCGTAGGAGTCGGCGTTGGGGGTGTTGGTGGTGTAAAGCCTGGTGTTTTTGTTCGCATATCAGACGACGGGTGCACCACGTCCATAAAACGGCCTGCGCTGCGACGAGCCGCAGGAGGGCTCACTCGTTCACGAGGAGCTGGCGTAACTTCGATTGCCGAGGTGGGTGCTGGAGTATCTTTCTCAGGTTCGGTTGGTGGGGTAAAAGCAGGTTGTGAAGGGGTGTCATCAGAGCTCAAGGCTCCATTTACCGCTTTATCAATTTCATCAAAATCAAAATCAGACATATTCCCCACTACGCTTCTTTCTTGGCACTCTCGTGGGCCTTTTCAATAATTGTCATAAATGCATGGGCATCGAGGCTCGCGCCACCAACAAGCAAGCCGTCGACTTCATGAAGCGCGAGGTAATCAGCGGCACTATCTGCCGTGACACTTCCGCCATAAAGAACTTGCACTTCGTTTGCCGCTTTCGCGCCGTATAGGTGCTTCAGTTGGCTACGAATCGAAACAATTGCCTCAACGACGTCAGTTGGCAGTGCATTGTTGCCAGTGCCAATTGCCCACACTGGTTCATACGCAATAATTACTTCAGACAGCTCTTCGCTGGTAACATTTGCGAGTCCGCCGAGTAGCTGGTCGTGAATAACATCTTTTGTCTCGCCCGAAGTGCGCTCACCGGCTGTTTCACCAACACAAAGAACTGGACGAATCCCATTACGGATTGCTGCCTGAACCTTTGCGCGAGTGTCTTTGTCGGTTTCATGGAAGACATGGCGGCGCTCAGAGTGGCCGACAAGACCATAAGAGACAATACCGCGAAGCTGTGTTGCTGACACTTCACCAGTGTATGCACCGTGATCGCGCCAATAGAAGTCTTGGGCGGCAAGCTTAAATTGACGGTGATTAATTTGAAGGCTAAGCGTCTGGAGCGCAAGCATCGTTGGCGCAAGCACCACTTCGACGTTACGGTGAGCCTTCACTTCATGTGCAAGTTTATGCAAATACAAACTAGCCTCGTGTACACCGAGGTTCATTTTCCAGTTACCAATAATGATTTTTTTATCGCTTGCCATAGTGCTAATGCTTTACTTGTCCTTTAGTGTAGCTTATCTCGAAGCGTCGAGCAAACTCTCGACCCCCGGTAGTTTTTTCCCTGCCATCAATTCGAGTGACGCTCCCCCACCTGTTGAAACGTGCGTGAAACTTTCACCTCCGTTACCGTCCCATTTCAGTACAAAATCAGCCGTATCGCCACCGCCGATAATCGACGTCGCTTCCGGGTGTGTTGCGAGTTCCAATGCTAGGCGCGCTGAACCGTGAGCAAACTCAGGAAGTTCTGCGTATCCAAGTGTTCCGTTCCAAATAACCGTTTTTGCGCCGCGAATAGCATCAACAACATTTTCAATTGCTTTTTCACCGATGTCGAGAATCTTGTCGTTGGCAGAGACATCGCCAAGCGCAACGTTGCGTCGAGAAGCCGACTCCGAGATTTCAGTTGCAACAGCGACATCCGCCGGCAACATTATAAAGTCGTCCGCGTGTCCCTCAGATTTTTCGTGTGCCGCAGAGTAAATACTATCGAGTACTTTCTCTTGGCCGTCTTCTACCATGCTGGCACCTACGTGATACCCCTTATATTTCAAGAAAGTATTGGCCATTGCCCCACCAATCACAATGCGGTCAGCAACACCAACAAGCCGCTCAATAACGGTAATTTTATCGCTAATTTTTGCTCCGCCCATCACCGCAACAAGTGGGTGCTTCGGCTTTTCCATTGCGTTTGTAATTGTGACATATTCTCGCTCAAGCAAAAGACCCGATACGCTCGGTATAAAATGAGTAATCGCATCGGTACTCGCGTGAGCACGGTGCACAACACCAAAACCATCTTGTACAAACAGGCGAGCACCTGTTGCTTTGGCGATTTTATCAGCAAAAACTTCATCGTTCGCTTCTTCTTCGGTGTAATAACGAAGGTTTTCAAGTAGAATAATTGCGTTTGCGGGCGCCTTTTTAACTGCTTGCACCACCTTATCACCTATACAATCTTCGACGAAAATTACTTCACGCCCCAGTAGTTCAGAAAGGCGGTCTGCAATTGACTCAAGGCTCAGCGCTTTGTCTCGGCCTTCTGGACGACCAAGGTGACTCATAATTACAACTTTAGCCTGATGCCCCAAAAGATACTCGAGCGTCGGAAGACTTGCCCGAATTCTTAAATCATCACTAATTTCGCCATTTTTATTTAGCGGAACATTATAATCAGCCCGTACGAGAACGGTTTTACGATTAACTGAAACGTCCTTGATAGTTCGTTTGAAAAAAGCCATTACCCACCCTATTTGTTACTTGCTTTTATTGTACTACGAAATGAGTATTATCTACGAAATAGATTTATTCGAGTACACGAACTTTGATCGTATCGGTAGTTCCGATAACACCAGGCTGTTGACCACTGACGATGATCACCTTTGACTGACCTTCACCGAAGAATCCTTCTGCTTTAAGCTCTTTAAAGAGGTCAAATCCAGCTTCAGGGGCATCTGGGCGAACGTAGCTGCGGTTAGCGTAACTAAGGCTAAGCTGTTGAGATGCCTTTCCTTCGCTTGTAACGCTGATGATAGGAAGATTTGGACGGTGGCCGGCGATAGTCGCAGCGGTTGCACCAGACTTTGTTTCAGCAATAATCGCGTCAACCTTGAGCTGTTCAGCAAGCGTTACCGCAGCGGTACTAATTGCGTCGAGCTGTACGTTCTTCGCGATAATGTCGTGAATTGGCGCTACAGGAGCGTTATCTTGTGTGTAAAGAATCACCTTCTTCATTGCCGCAACGGTTTCAAGAGGATACTTACCGTTGGCAGTTTCATCTGAAAGCATTACAGTGTCGGCACCTTGGATAACAGCGTTTGCAACGTCGCTCACTTCAGCGCGAGTTGGTTCTGGGTTATCTACCATGCTTGCCATCATTTGGGTTGCAACGATACTGAGCTTACCGTGCTTGCGGCAAAGCGCAAGAAGTTGACGCTGTACAATAGGGACGATTTCGGCACCAGCTTCAACGGCGAGGTCACCACGAGCAACCATAATACCGTCAGTAGCCTTGACGATTTCTTCCATAACATCAGGCTTTACTGCGGCTTTGGTTTCGATTTTTGCAATAATTTGAGCCTGTGAACCACCGGCAACAAGAATCTGACGAAGGTTGTGGATGTCTTCTGGGCTTTGTACGAAGCTGAGTGCAACGTAGTCAATGTCCTGACCAAGGCCGTATTCGATATCCTTAAGATCCTTAGGAGTGAGGATGTCACCACCAAAGTCAGTGTCAGGAAGGTTAATACCCTTCTTGCTCATAAGCGTACCGTCGTTTTCAACGCGAAGCTTAATGGCAGTTTCAGAGGTAATTTCAAGAACAGTTGTGCGAACCTTACCGTCAAAGATGTAGATTGGCTCACCAACCTTCACTTTTTCAGCGAGGTTGTACTGAACAGGGAAAGTAAACCCGTTGTGCTCAGCGGCGTGGTCAAGAATAATTTCATCACCAGTCTTAACGGGAGTGTTTTCGTTCAACATACCAAGACGAATCTTTGGACCTTGAAGATCTTGAAGGATTGCTACTGGCTTTCCAACCTTTGCACTTGCTTCACGAATCCAACGAATCTGATCAGTACGCTCATCGTAGTCGCCATGACTAAAGTTAAGACGAAGGCCATTTACACCAGCGTTAATAAGGTTTTCGATCATCTCAGGAGTACTTGTAATAGGTCCGAGTGTTGCGAGGATTTTAGTTCGTTTAAAAATAATTGCCATAATAAAAATGCGCCCTTCATTACTTTAATAAATATGCCTTTGGTCGGTTCTATTGGTGATCTCACGGAGAATCGAACTCCGATTGCCAGGATGAAAACCTGGTGTCCTAACCGTTAGACGATGAGACCATCAAAAGAACAAATCAAAGGCAATATTCTTTTTTACCTGGGTTATTTTACCAAAAAAACCTCTGTTTGGCTAGTGCCTAAGGGGTATTTTGCAAAAAAATAAGCCCTTCGGGGCATATAAGAGTTGTGTTGCCCCGTCGAGGCCCCGGGCGAAACTGCCCGGGGACCTCGACGGAGGGTTGAATCAGCGCTGTTCGCGCGACTCGGTGTCATCTTCGGCGTGGGGGACGCCGAAGGCAACGGGGATCGACTCGGTGGTGGGCGGACCCACCAGAGATGCGATGCTTGTCGGAGAGGTGTTCGTGTCCTCTACGACATTGACGACCGGACGACCCTGTTCGATGGTCGTCGGCTTGTCGTCATGTTCACGCTGGGGAAGCTCGACACGTACGCGGCTGTTCATCACCGTGCACCTGCCAACTTGCTCTTCTCCTTGCCCACCTCGAACGAGATGGAGTAGAACTTCTTGCGAGCGTCCGGCTCGAAGCTCAGGGTGATGTGCGTCAGCGACGACGGATGCATCTTCTCGACGGCGCGTCCGTAGACGGCCAGCTCGAACATGAACCGTTCCTTCGCCTGAGCGTCGATCTCGCTGTTCTGCTCGATCTTCAGCTTGACGCTCCCGATGAGATCGTCCTTGTAGCTGCTCGCGTCGACGTCGAGGGTGGCTCGCGCCTCCTTGACGTACTGCATGAGCATCCTGGACACGACGACGCGCTCGCGGTTGCCGTACGTGATGTCGATCTTGTTGTCGTGATCACGAACCCTGATGGTCATGCCGCCACCTCCCCGAACTTGGGAGCGACGAAGACCAGCTGGGCGGAGCCCTGCACAGACTCGACGAGCTCGGCGCCGGCATCCTCGAAAGGCGCCAGGCCATGCTTCTTGATCCGGACGGTCAGCGAGCGCGGCATGACCCCGTCGTGAGACGGCGTCGTGCTGCAACGCACCTTACCGAGGATCTCGGTGACAGGAACGCCCTGGCTCGCCAGGTAGTGAATCAGTTCCAGCAGGTTACCCGCCTGCTGGTTCTCGTCGTCGTGCACGCACGCGACGAACATCTCCTCCTGCTCGGCCGACGAGAACTGCTTCTCGAACGGGAGCGATCCGCTCATCTCCTGGTGGGTCCGCTCGAAGATCTCGCGGAGCCAGGGGGTGAACGGAACAGCGAAGATGCCGACCTTGATGTCACTGCAATTGCTCAATATTACCCCATTATGAATTGTCTCGGTTTACCCGAGCGTGCCGCTCGATTGCGACGTCCTTCATGGCTCAAGAGCCTCCCAGACGCCATCCACTCCTAAGTAGATTGCACAGCGTGGAATATACTACCATTGACAAAGAATGTCAAATATTGTGTTATTTAGTGCGTTTTCATAAAAAAGACCCCCATATCTAGCGTGCCCTAATTCTCAGCAAAGACTCACCCCCTATAAAGCTTGTGCTTTCTGTATATATATTGTATAAAGCATTGACATTTTGCACATTATGTGATAAATTAAGAACATCATTCACAGGTGTTGGGATTGAGAGACCACATCAGGGTGAGGAGGTCGTTAACAAATCAGATCATTACAGTGCATGTCTATGCACTGATTTTGCTATAGGAAAGTGGTTGTGCTTTTGGAAGCAGCGCGCCAGTTCGTTTATACGGATTGACGCGCTGCTCCCAAACAAACCCTCTCGGGGAGCTAGCTGCGGAAACGCATTGAAAAATGCGCATCCGCGCACTTTATCCCCATGAGAGGGAGGAATGAGCACTCACATGTCCAACCCGTCTGTCACCACCACGACCGTCCAGACGCCTCCCGTTCCGAAGCTGCACGTGCTCAAGCGCGTCAACATCTTCGGCGGGTCGTTCCTGGTCGGCCTGGTCTCGAACCTGATCCTCATCGTCGCCATCTTCACGCTCGGCGTGTCGACCGGCCTCGAGGGTCAGCTCAGCTTCAGCTGGGCCGAGTTCGGCAACAGCATCGCGTTCCTCTTCGGAGGATTCGCGTCACTGCTGTGGCTCATCGGCGGCATCGCCGTTCTGATGGCCACACTGTGGGCTGTCCACAGGCTTTCGTCCCGCGGTCACCACAACTGGGTAGTCGCAGCGTTCCTGGCCGGTCTGATCGTCGGAGGATTCATCCTCTGGCGTCTGGTCGACTGGGGAAGCTTCGGGTTCGGCATCGTGCCGTTCCTGGGGCTCCTCGCCTACACCGCCTTCTGGGCGGCCGTGGCAGCATTCGTCATCCCCGCCCTCAGCCTGTCGCGCAAGCGCGGCACCAACTGAAAGGAGGTGCGCTCATGAAGAAGCGCATCGCTGCGGCTTTTGTCGCATCCGTGGTGTCCGCACTCCTGCTTGCAGGATGCGCCACCAACCCGGGAGTTGGCGCCGCCAACCTCCCGGACGTCGACCTCAACGACCCGACTTCGGTCGCCGCCCTGTGCGACGCCGAGGCCCAGGAAGTGCTCGACATCGTCACGACCGCCGCAGAGGCGAAGGAAAATTCCGGTAAGCGTAACGTTGTTACGCGGATGGGACTGACCTCCGCTGAAGCGAAGGACGAGGCGAAGCTCGAGGAGGTCAAGGCCGCACTCAAGACTCGTGCCGAGGCTTCGTGTGACGAGGCCCCGGGCAACGACGGAACAGTCGGGATTCAGAACGCGGACGGAACGTCGACCTTCAACCTGCCCCTCGTGGCAGGAACCGACGCGACGCTCGTGGTCGACACCACCACCCAGGCGGCAACCCCGCCGCTGCTGGACGGCACACTCCGTTTCACCGCGCAGACCCTCACTTGGGAAGGCCTGGTGGAGCGCGTGGGTCACCAGCAGTGGTACATCGATGGAGTCAACGCACGCGCAGCCCAGACGGGCTTCACGTGGGACGACGTCCTGAAGTTCGCCTCGGTGAACCGCATCGAAGACGGCAAGGTCGACAACAGTGGCGTGAACGCGCTCGCAATCCAGATCTTCAACCGGCCCGACCTCACGGACGAGCAGGCACGAGACATGGTGCGCGAGTACATCACCCCTGAAGTCGAGGAAACCATCGGCCTCACGGTCGAGCAGCTTCCGATTCAGCGGATCAACAACGGCTTCGTCAACACGAGGAACGTCGGTTCTACCACGTACCCCGCGATGGGCGACTACTTCGACACGCAGAAGATGGTTCGCGTGTCGCTGATGCCCATCAAGTTCGACGCGCAGGGTCAGCCGGTCAGCCTCGACGGAAGTCGTGGCGCCGGTATCTTCATCGACTGCGGCAACCTTCACTGGGTGCCGCCGGCGGTGTGGGTCTGCAAGACCGACTCCTGCGAGAAGCCTCCGCCTCCGCCGGCACCCAAGTGCCCGTGGAACCACAACATCCCGCCGAACCACCCCGACTGCCTCCAGCCGAAGGGCAACCGCACCCCTCCGAACGAGTGGACCCCCCTGGGGCCCGGTACTCTGACGGACGGGCAGGAAACCCAGCGGCAGCGAGACAACGGAGATGTCAGCGGGAACGTCATCGACAACCCGGTCAGTGGCAACACTGAATCGGGCGACACGACGCCGGACCTTCCGACAGGTACCGTCACCGCTCCTGGTGCCGAGACTGGCGGCAGCGACCGGACGGACGACGTCGACCTCGGAGACGAGGTCACGAACGACGACGACGGCGGGACAGAAGGAGATGGCTGCATCGTGAACCCCCTCACCGGGGCAAACGAGTGCGACTAGGCTCCTAACCTATCCACTCTGAGTGGGGCGGGCCGTTTCGATGGCCCGCCCCACTCCCCAACCTATAGCAATGTCTGAGGAGCCGCACCGAAAGCTGAGTTCTTCGCGAACTCGCCTCACGTGCGACTCCTCGTGAGTCATTTTTGATGACTCGTGCCTTAATAGAGGTGCACATTGTAATGATCTGATTTAATAACCGTTAACAACCCGGCAACAATGTTCACACTACGTAATAACGTGGTGTCCAATTTTATTAGTAATTTGATCTACTTCTGCGAGATAGATCAAGAAAAGGAGTAAAGATATGAGCAAGCTTATGTCCCTCATTCGCCGTGCTCCAAAGCGTACAAGCGCAATCGTCGCAATCGTTGCAGCTGCAATTATTGTCCCGGCCGTTGCCTTCGCTTGGGGTCCAAACCGAGCAACATTTACTATGGAGAGCCCTGCGCCCTATGTAACTTTCAACTCTATCACTAACCACCCACAGGTTGGTGACGAGCGCAACTTCCTTCGTATCCGCGAAACCGGTGCTTCAACATACGGTGACAACGTCACCCTTGAACCTGGTAAGGTATACGAGGTGTCATTGTTCTACCACAACAACGCTGCTGCTAACTTAAACGCGAGCGGTGCTGGTATTGCAAATGGTGTAAAAGCAAAGGTTGATATGCCTGGTGTTGTAAACGCCGGTGTAAACGCAGCCTTTACAAGTACAATTTCAGCAAGCAACGCAAATCCTGGTACAGTCTGGGATGAAGCATACGGTAAGAACGCAACGAACGGCCAAATCGCTCTTCGTTACCTTACCGGATCTGCTAAATTTGTAAGCAACGGTTCTATCAACGGACAATCTGTTCCAGACAGCCTCTTCACAACTGGCGCTAACCTTGGCTACAACAGCCAAGATGGTGTGCTTAAGGGATGTGACGAATTCTCTGGATTCATTAACTTCAAAATCCGCGTTGACCAACCTAACTTCACTGTTAAGAAGCAAGTAAGTGTTGACGATGGTAAGACTTGGGTTGATGACAGCGTAAAGGCTGCCCCAGGTAGCACCGTTCAATACGCAATTTCATACCAGAACACTGGTACAACTCAACAAGACAACGTTTCTGTTGATGACACACTTCCAGCGGGCGTAACATACGTACCTGGAACAACTCAAATTGCAAACGCAACTACTGGTGGCCAATTTAAGGCTACTAAAGATGGTATTACAACAACTGGCGTTAACGCTGGTTCATACCAACCAAAGGGAAATGTGTTCTTCAAGTTTAGCGCTAAGCTTCCAAGCAAGGACGCACTCAAGTGTGGAACAAACACTCTTGTAAACAAGGCTCGTGTTACCACGAACGCTGGTTACAAAGAAGACACAGCAACTGTTGTGATCGACAAGGAATGTCAACCAGAAGTGAAGTACGCATGTAAGTCACTCGGTGTGACCCAAATCGACCGTACAAACTTCCGTTTCAACACTAGCTACACTGCTGAAAACGCAACGTTCAAGAGCGTAACCTACGTTATCAAGAACGCAGCCGGTGCAACTATTGCTACCGAAACTTCAACCAGCACTACATTGAACTACACCCAAACAACTGCTGGCGCATACACAGTTCAAGCTACCGTTACTTTCACAGTTAACGGCGTAGACAAGACTGCTACAAGCGACGCATGTAAGGGTTCATTCAAGGTAACGGACGAAGAACCTAAGAAGATTAAGGTCTGTGAACTTGCTACAAAGAAAATCATCATCATTGATGAAAAAGACTTTGACTCAAGCAAGTACTCAAAGAACCTTGCCGACTGTAAGGAAGAAGTGAAGAAGATTAAGGTCTGTGACCTTACTACTAAGCAAATCGTTACTATCGACGAAAAGGACTATGACGAGTCTAAGTACTCTACAGACCTTAGCAAGTGTGAAGAAACACCAGTAACCCCACCAGAACTTCCAAAGACTGGTGCAGGTGAAAGCATTGTTGCCATCGTTGGTCTTGGTGCATTGATTGCAAGCGCTGCTTACTACATCGCTAGCCGTCGTGCTCTTAACCAATAATCGAGTCTGACCGCTCATCTCTTGCCTCATTGAGGCATCCGAAGCAGTCTGGCTTCAAATCCACGAACCCCGCTCTACAGAGAGCGGGGTTTTTGGTATACTAGTATTCATTATGGCGAACAAGGTTAAGAAAAAACGCAACAAGCAATACACAGGTGTCGATGCCGCAATCACGAAACCAAGTGTTACTCGCATTAGTGCAGCCAACCGATCAAAGTTTGGTCAATGGTGGTTCGAACGCAAACGCATTCTAAAGCCAGTACTCATTACCACGGCAATCGTGCTCGGTGTTACCTGGCTTATTATCGAACTTATTCGCATCGCGAACGCCTAGTATTATTCTTTTGGAAGTGGCAAGCGGAAGCCAAAAGTACTTCCCTTGCCTTCTTTTGATTCAAAGATAATCGTTCCCCTGTGGTCGTCAATTACCTTTTTTGCCAGGAAGAGCCCTACGCCAGTTCCGTCTGGTCGCGCCCGGCGTGCATTCGTTGCTCTAAAGAACTTATTGAATAGATTCGCCTGTTCTTCTTTAGGTACACCAATTCCCGTGTCAATTACCTTGAACTCAACGAAATTGCCCTCTTTCTTCAAAGTAATGGTAATTTTTGATTTTTCCTTCGAGTAATAAATTGCGTTGTCCGCAAAGTTCATCACAACTTGCTGGATTTTATTTTCATCAAGATCGAGCATCGGAATGTTTTTCGGTTTTTTGTACGAGAACTTCATGCCCCTGGCAGATGCGTTTTGCGCCAACCCATCTACCTCACGCTCAATCAGAAGTGCCAGATCAACTGGACGCTTATCAATCACAAACTTCCCTGTTTGAAGCCTTGATACATTCAAGAAGTCGCCAATAAGTCGCACCATGCGCTCACTACTTACGAAAGCTTCATTAAGAACGTGTTTTTGCTCTTTCGTCACCTTACCAACATCACCCTCGAGCATCATGCTAATGTACCCCTTAATACTTGTGAGCGGCGTACGCAACTGGTGACTCGCCATACTGATAAATTCATCCTTTGCTTCGTCGAGCCGCTGAAGCTGCGCGTTACTCATACGGAGCTCTTTCGTCGCCGAATCAACGCGTTGCTCAAGTGTTCCGTTCAGCTTTCGCACCTCATCGACAGACAATGCATTTTGAATTGCGATGGTTAATTCATCAGAAATAGTTCGCAATGCGCGAAGGTCACGGCTCGTATAACCTGCGCCCTTTGAGCGTCCAAGGCACATAAACCCAACCAATACATCTCCCTTATAGAGCGGCATAATCAGACCGAGTTTGTGGCTTACCATCATTCGATGCAATGGATGTGCCGCATCAAACTGAGTCACCAACGCCGGGCCGCGTCGCGTCTCAACTTCACTGAACTCAGATGGCACTACCTTTGAGTGCCCTTCGGTGCCAGCGATTATGTAACGCTCTTCAAGAAGGTGAACGAAGAAGAAAGCTTGGCTCGCCTTTAGCGTTGAGGCGACGAGATGCGAAGTACGCTCTAATAGTGTGCGGAGATCATTAGTTGAATTAAGTGTCTGACTTAACCGCGCGGTAAATTCGTTAATTGAATAATTATCTCGATAAAGCATTGTGTCGATATGTCGATTGAAGAACTTCCGAATCGGAAGAAAGACTAATGCAGTAATGAGCGCGGCGGCAATTGCAACCGGGCTGAGCAATGCCTCGACTTCAGTCACTTCATTCCGCACAAAGACATTGGCTAATATATACGACGCGAAACAGAACACTAAAGTGGCAGCAATGAGGGCGAGCACATACGAAACGGTGCGTACTGCAACAAAACGCAAATCCAAAACACCATGCCGACGATGATACACTCCGCGAGCTTGATCAATCAGCTGGAATCCAATCAAAACGAATACACCGATAATAAATACAATGAGCAGCATTGCACCCCATGCTGCATCAACGAACGATCCACCCGCTTCAATGCTGTATGCTGCCGGAAATACAAGAGGAGTAAATAATAGGGCGCCAACTACAACCGCCGCCCATAAAACAGTCGAATTAATAGCTCGGTCGAGCGCGTTCAGTCTTGAGCTATCAACAAGCTCTTGCATTAAGAAGTAAAGACACGTTAGTGCAACGACAACGGACACAGCACTTAACCGGGCATACCAAAGCATCGCCACTGAAGTAGTAGCGTCGAGTGCATAATAGCCAGTCACCATCAAGACGGCAAGAGATGCCGTAATGAGTGCATACAGAGCGCTCGACCACCATTTAGTCATGCGCCCCGAAACAGAAAGCCCTACGGCCGCGACTCCTATTATCCCACCAATAACAATAAGCGCTTCAATCACATTCACAGTATAAGCTAGAAAACCCGCTCATGCTATAATTTTAATTATGACGAAGATTGCAATTGTTGAAGACGACCCAGTGATTAGCCAAATGTACCGAATGAAATTCGAAGCCGATGGGTTCGATGTTCAACTCGCTAACAATGGCAAAAAAGGCGTCGCCCTTGTTGAGCACTTCGCACCAGATATTCTTCTTCTGGACCTTCAAATGCCTGAAATGGGTGGCGATGAAGCGCTCGCTGCAATTCGAAAACAACCGTGGGGAAAAGACCTTCCGGTTATTATTCTTACAAACCTTGGCGAAGAAGAGGCTCCGAAAGGTATTCGTAGTCTTGGTATTCACGGCTACATTGTAAAGGCCGAACTGACACCTCGCCAGGTTGTTCAACGCGTTAAAGAAGCGCTTGGCGCCTAGCCACCCTACTCTGTTGGTGCTGTTTTTCGAGCGGCAACCATCACATTATCAAAAAGAGCCGCAATAGTGAGCGGTCCGACCCCACCAATAATTGGTGTAATCGTCAAATCTTGACGCTCACGAACATCAGCGGCAACGTCGCCAACAATCACCCCATTCTCTGAGGCTGTTCCGGCATCTATCACTACTTTTCCTGGAGTAATCATCGATGAGGTAATTAAACCCGGTACACCTGTTGCCGTTACAATAATGTCCGCATTCCTTAGGGCTTCCTTTAAATCAGGGGTTGTGTCGTCATATACCGTAACATTGAGACCCGCCGCAAGCCATAAATGGGCCAACGGTGCTCCAACGAGCCTTCCGTTGCCAACGATCGCAATCACTCGATCGCGAAGCGTTATATTATATCCGGCCGCTAACCAATCAATCGCTGTCGCGGTTGCTGAAACATATTTTGAATCAGGGCCGAGGCCATCAACATCTTTTTCAGGATCAATACGAGCAACGAGCGCATCTGTTTCAGATGGGTCGGCTAGTGGAAGCTGCAAGATAATTCCATGTACTGAATCATCGGCATTGAGTTTATCAATTACCTCTCCGGCAATATTTTGCTCTACTTTATGTACTTCTACATCAACAAGGATGTCTTCTCCATACTCCTGCTTTAAGCGCACATATACATCAATCACCTTGTTATCGTTTGCAACAACAATCGCAAGCTTCGGAAAGGTATTCCAAGCTTGGCGCAGGGCTCGCACCTGCTTTGCCTGACGCTCAGTTATATAATCGGCCAGTTCGCGTCCATCAAGAATCTTCATACTCTAAGCCTAGCAAAATGCGTGCTACAATAAAACTACTAAACGGAGACAGATATGGGAATACTTTCAACACTTGCACAATATGACAGTTATTACGATGATTCGTACTACACAACAACGGCGTACGAATCAGGGGATCCAGCAGTTGCCGCTGCAGTTGCACTCATGTTCAGCTTTTTCTTCTTTATCTTCATCGTAGCGCTCTATGTCGTTATGGCGCTTTGTCTTATGCGCATCTTCAAGAAAGCCGGCGTAAAGCCATGGATTGCATGGGTACCGTTTTATAACAACTGGAAAATGCTTGAAATCGGCGGTCAACAAGGCTTCTGGGCGGTTCTTGCGATTCTTCCACTCGTTAACATTGTTTCAGCGGTCTTTATGTACATCGCTATGTACAATATTGGCCTCAAGCTTGGCAAGGATGGCGCATACGTTCTTCTCGCTATCTTCCTTGCCCCTGTATGGTTTATCCTCATGGCTGTCGATAAGTCACCGTGGAATGACAAGGCAGGCGCACCAAGCCTTGCACCAGAGACTCCAAAAACTGCTTAGTGCAAAGTACGCGCACAAAGAAAAACGTCCTCGCAATGAGGACGCTTTTCTTTGGAGGGTCAGGTGGGACTTGAACCCACGACATTCTGCTTAAGAGGCAGACGCTCTAACCAGCTGAGCTACTGACCCATATGTCATTATTATAACACAAACGCTACAATAAATCAACTTGGTACACCCGGCAAGATTCGAACTTGCGACACCTGGTTCCGAAGACCAGTGCTCTAATCCACTGAGCTACGGGTGCCCATGCGCATCTTTTTGCCATGAGCCGTTTTCAACAGCTCGTACCAAAAGTACAGGGGTAATTGTAGCATAATATTTTTAAAAAAGCTATAATCTATACTAACATATGGATATTCACACCAACATTCCCCTGAAGAGCGCCACAACAATGAAACTTGGCGGACCCGCAAAATACTTCTCTGAAGCGCATACCGTCCAGGAGCTTCATGAACTCTACTCCGACGCCCACGCAAAGAGCGTTCCTGTCTTTATTCTTGGCGGCGGCAGTAACGTCGTGGCGCACGATGAAGGCTACCCAGGGCTTATTATTCGCATTAAAATTCCCGGCTTTGAAGTTATTGCCGATGACCTCAACTCAACCACAATTAAAGTCGGTGCAGGTGAAAACTGGGATAGTGTCGTAAAGCGTGCCGTTGATATGCGGCTCAGTGGTGTTGAAGCGATGTCTGCCATCCCCGGGACCGCCGGTGCTGCGCCAGTTCAAAATGTCGGCGCCTATGGACAAGAAATTTCTGAAACACTCGTATCACTTGAAGCCTACGACACTCAAACGCACGCCATGGTCACCCTTCAAAATGCTGATTGCGGTTTTTCATACCGCCACAGCACCTTTCGTGGCGATCAACAGGGCCGCTATATTATTACGAGCATTACCCTGAGGCTTTCAAAGTCGCTCCCTGCTCCCCCTTTCTACGAATCGCTCCAAGCCTATTTTGACGAGCGCGCGATTTCAGTCTTCACGCAGCAAACGGTCCGCGATGCGGTTGTCGCAATTCGTACCGACAAGCTTCCCGACCCAGCTGTCCGTCCAAGCGCCGGTTCATTTTTCAAGAACGCTCTTGTAGAGTCATGGAAAATGGATGAACTCCGGACGCAGTATCCAGATATTAAGGCCTACGAAATGGGTGACGGTACATATAAGGTATACACAGGCTGGCTCATTGAAAAATCTGGCTTTAAAGGCCAAACCCTTCACGGTATGTACGTAAACGAGAAGAATGCGCTAGTGCTCATTAACGAATCGGCCTCGAGCTATGCGGACCTCGCAGCGGCACGCGACGAAATCATTGGAAAAGTACGTGATTCATTCCAAATTTTGATTGAGCAAGAACCACTTGAAATTCCTGCGCAATAACCACACAGACTAGCCTTGCGCAATCCCCCCAAACCCCTTATGCTATATACATGATACGGCGTGGGTTCACGGTGGTGGAGCTTTTAATTACAATTACCATTATGGGAATCCTGTTAACTTTGGCCGTTGTTGGGCTCAATTCTACCCAAGTAAATGCGCGCGATAGCGAACGAAAAGGCGATGCCGAGGCAATCGCCATGCACCTCGAATCGTACTACAACAACGACAGCCAAGATAGCCAAGGAAACTTCTTTATGAGTGGCGGTACCTACCCTGGGACAAGCTATCTCATTCCGGCTACTTTTAGCAAAATTCTTCCCGACATCGACGTTAAGTCCACTCATGCACCTGGCGTTGATTTAAGCGCCCCTATGAGCTTAGTGGAGGCAACGAACGCAACACAAACAGCAACAGGGGTCGCGCCTCTTCCGAGTAAGAGCAACGACGTATACGTTTACCAGCCGATCACAAGTAGTGGAACCCTCTGTGTTGACCCTTTTGTATCCAATGGATGCCGAAAATTTAATCTGTATTATTACCAAGAAACAACAAACACAGTAGAAATGATAACCAGTAAAAACCAATGATACGTACTCGCACTCCACAAGACGGATTTACAGCGGTTGAGCTTCTCATCACGCTTTTTGTTGCTGCTGCGTTTTTGATTGCTGGATATCAACTCTTTAATGCCGTCCTGAAGGACGGCGGGGCGACACGTGCAGAATCTCGAGCTGGGAATATCGCTTACGACTACCTCCGCCGTTATTCAAACTCAGCAACCAACCCGTGCACCACTCAATCGCCTCTCATTAACCAACCGGTAACCGTTTCTGATATTTCCGACGTAAGCATTTCAATTGCTATTACCTGCCCGCAACCAGACGAAACACCGACCCTCAGCAAAGTTGAGGCGACCATTGCCTATGGAAATCCAAGCGAATCATTGAAGTTTGCAACCTATGTCGATAAATCAAAGGGTGCAAGCCCAAATACCGAGATTACCGACGGCCTCGTTTCCTGGTGGAAGTTCAATGGCAATATAAATACCTCTGTCGGTAGTGCAAACGCTACAAACTTCGGGGGCGCCCAATTCACCACCAATCGGAGTGGCGCCGTAAACTCGGCAATGGCATTCAGTGCGCCATCGACCCAATACCTTAATGCGCCATCGACCTTTGGACTCGGCAATACCAACGTTACGCTCACACTATGGGTGTACCAAGCTACCGCCAGTGCCTCGGGTCAATACATGAAAGTTGGGAACATTGGTGGATATGGTCTTGGTATCGGTAATGGCAACTTCGACAACGTAAACCCTGGACCAGAAATAATTGGTCTCTTCGAAGGAATTCGCTGGATCGACACCAATACGTCGCTTGGCACCGGCTGGCACTTCCTCGCAATGACCATTAGTAGTGTCGGGACTCCTTCAATTTATCGCGATGGCACACTTGTTGGGTCCTACGCTGGCGCCAGTGCTCAATCGCCAAGTGGCGATAGCACACAAATAGGAGGACGGTCGGGTAGTCGATATACCACCGGGTCAATCGATGACGTCCGTGTATACAACCGAGCCCTGTCGGCAAGCGAAATCGCACAACTCAATAGCGGAGGTCCTCGGTAATGAATAGGCTGAGTCGCGGTTTCACACTCGTTGAAATGATGGTCATCGCACCGATTGTTATCTTAATGATTGGAGCATTCATCGCCCTTATTGTGAACCTCACGGGTGAAGTTCTTTCTTCTCGTGGCTCTAACACCATCACCTACAATCTTCAGGATGCACTAAACCGTATTGAGGAAGATGTAAAGCTCAGCACTACCTATCTCGCAGTGAATAACATCCCCCTCGCAACAACAAAGCAAGGCTTCGGAGGTACAACGAGCGCGGGAAGCACCGTCAACTTCACAAACATTCAAAAGAGCGGTGGCTCAAATGCAAGCCTTATTCTGAATGGACTCGTCACGAATGGAAACCCAATGTCGACAACAGCCGGTCTCCTATATCTAGCTAATAAACCAAACAGCTGTAACTCATTCGCCGAGTACTCACAAAACACCCCAATGACAATGAATATCGTGTACTTTGTTGATGCGAACGACACCCTTTGGCGTCGTACTATTATGCGCCCAGATTACGCAACAGCGGCTATTCGCTGCGGTACCGCAGAAGCCTGGCAACAACCTAGCTGTATGGTTGGCTATAATGCAGCGACCCTCCCCTTCTGTAAAACAAACGACATTCGACTTATCGATGGCGTTTCTCCTGATGACTTCACCGTTGATTACTTCACATCCGCCGATGCAACAACCCCCGACACAACGGCCAACAACCCCTCTGTCACCAGTGACGACGTACGCAACACCGCGCTCCAGTCAACTCCGACCATCGGCGTGACAATCACCGCCAATAAGACAATTGCCGGTCGTGACATTAGTCGCTCAGGGTCGCTCCGCGTATCTCGGCTTGATACAAATGCGTCAAGTATCGCAATTGAAAATCCTCCGACCGCGGTACCTGCAGCGCCAGCCGTGACGAGTACCGTTTCTGACGGACATAACGTCACCTTTACATGGCCACGCGTGAGCGGTGCCGATTCGTACGATCTTGAATACCGTATTAATGGCGGAACGTGGCAAAGTGAAGCGGAATCAACCAATATGGACAACAATAGTCGATCATACACAGTCACCAGTGGCTGGCACCAAGATACCGTTGAGGCTCGTGTTCGCTCAACCAACTCGTTTGGCGACTCAGCCTACGGCTCTAATACCCTCACCATCCCTCTCTGGGCACCACTTATTCTGAAGAGCGGCTGGACCGATTACGCAGCAGGATATACTACTGCAGCCTACACAAGAACATCAACGGGAATGGTCATGCTTAGAGGGCTTGTGCGCAACTCGGGCACCCCAGCAGTAGACACTGTCATCGGGACACTGCCGAGTGACTACATTCCATCGAATATTCTTATCTTCGGTACCATCACAGGAAACGGTGGCAACGATCCGGGTCGTATTGATATCGACACAGCCGGTAACGTCCGCTTCAATACAGGTGGCGCAGCATGGATTTCACTTGAATCTATTCGGTTCGTTCCAACAAGCACTTCTACAACATGGACGACACCAACTCTTCTAAATAGCTGGGTTAACTACGGCGGCGGATACGCGCCGGCGGCATACACACGGCTTTCAAACGGTCGTGCCGTCACTCAAGGGCTCGTTCGAAATGGAATTCTTACCGACAACACCCCAATATTCACCCTACCAGCCAACCTCACTCCTCCGCAGTACATGCACGTAGCCTCGCGCTCAACTGCATACGGAGGTATAGGTGTATCAGCCTCTCCATCCGCAATTGTTACAAAGGCAAACGCATCAAATGCATGGCTTTCGATGAATTCAACGTATATGCCGGCTACGTCCGGCGTTACGTGGACAAACCTCAGCCTCGTGAATGGTTGGGTTCATTATGGCGCCCCATTCACAACCCCGCAATATACAAAGACCGCCGACAACGTCGTGCAGTTGAAGGGGCTACTAAACGGAGGTTCGCTGACCTATGACACGGTCATTGCGACACTTCCGGTAGGATTTAGGCCCAAGGCTCGTATTCTTTACGCAACCACAAACAATAACAACGTCCACGCCCGTGTCGACATCCTTCCAGATGGACAAGTCAGGTTTATGGGAACATCAAACGTTTGGTTCTCCCTCGACTCAATCTCCTTCATTGGGGAGCAATAAAATGCTTGCGCTTGCCCCCGAAAAATAGTAAAGTGGCATCAGAACAACTAATTGTTTTTAAATAGGGGGCAACTCACCATGAGTTTCACAGATATCAAAACTAAAAGCCAAGGTTTCACAATCGTCGAACTTCTAATCGTTGTCGTTGTGATTGCTATTTTGGCTGCAATTACCATCGTTTCTTACAACGGTATTACAAATAGGGCGAATGCATCTTCAGCAAAATCTACTGCATCTTCAATGCAAAAGAAAATCGAACTTTACCAAGCCGACAAGGGTCGATACCCGATTTCACTCGCTGAAATGTCTACTAGTACTGACTCAGGTGAAGCATGGTACATTACAACCAGCCTGCCTACAGTAGACGGCCTTGCACCAACAGCAACAACAGGAAAGACACGCGTACAAGTTGTTTCTTGTGGTAACGCCACTCCTGCCGCTGGTAACGTAACGGGAGTACGAGTGTCTTGGTACGACTACGAAAAGACATCAAACCAGGTAACTAACCTCGACGTAGGTACATGTACTGTCGTTGGAACAAACGGTGCAACCGCTTGGGACGGACAGTAGTTCTTTACTACAATAAAAATAGGCTCCTTATCGGAGCCTATTTTGTTATCTAACGCAAACTATCTCTTAAGCTCGGCAATGATTTGCGCGGCAACCTCCACCATATCACTCTCCACCATCCCTTGTGTCGTTACCGCCGGAGTACCTAAACGGATACCACTCGGACGGAACGGAGGAAGCGGGTCATCAGGTACGGAGTTGGCATTCAACGTAATACCTGCAGCTTCAAGGCGCTCCTGGGCCTCTTTGCCATCAATTCCAAAGCTCTCATAGACGTTCGCAAGAATAAGGTGGTTCTTCGTTCCTCCACCGACAAGCTTCAAGCCGCCCTTTTTAAGCTCCTCAGCGAGCACAACAGCATTCTTAAGCACTTGTTCGGCATACTGCCTAAACTCGGGTTGTGCAGCCTCGTGCAGCGCCACAGCCTTAGCTGCAATGGTATGCATGTGCGGGCCACCCTGCATCCCCGGAAATACAGCACGATCAATCAATGTTGGGATATTTTCGATTGTCTTTTCTGGAGCTTTCAGTGGGTTACCGACGACTCCCTTTGAGAGAATCATTCCGCCCCGAGGACCACGAAGTGTCTTGTGCGTCGTTGTTGTCATGACGTGGAAGCCGTAATCGAGTGGGTTCTTTGCAACACCAGCCGCGATGAGGCCAGCGATATGAGCCATGTCGGCCATAAGAAGTGCGCCCACCTCATTACCAATCGCAGCAAATTTCTCGTAATCGAGTTCGCCAGGGTACGCACTAAATCCGGCCAATAGAATCTTTGGCTTGTGCTCGAGGGCAAGTTGACGGAGTTCGTCGTAATCAATTTCAGCCGTATCGACATTCTTGAGTCCATATCGCACAAAGTTATAGAGCTTTGCACTACGAGTAACAGGGGCACCGTGAGTTAAGTGACCACCGTGGCTCAGCTCCATTGCAAGAACAGTATCGCCCGGCTCGAGCCATGCGCTATAGACCGCCTCATTCGCAGGAGCCCCAGAGTGTGGCTGCACGTTCGCATGGTCGGCACGAAAGAGAGCTTTTGCGCGATCAATCGCAAGCTGTTCAAGAGGGTCAGTAAATTCCTGCCCACCATAATATCGCTTACCTGGGTATCCTTCTGAATACTTATTCGTGAACACACTTCCCAAAGCGGCCAGAACATCTTCACTGACATAATTTTCACTCGGAATAAGCTCAATTACCGTCTTTTCACGGGCTTCTTCGCCCGCAATTAACTGCGCAACAGCATCATCGTTCTGCACCTTTGGTCTATTACTCATCTTATTTCTCCTCGTTAATGCCCATTATAGTACAGCTAACCTCTGTAATACAGTTCGAGAGAGACTAAAAGCAAAATACATTCCTCTCGGCAACTTGAATATATATCACGAATGGTATAACATAAGTCTTATGGATTCGAAAAATTACGCCACCAAAATTGGAACATTAATTCAAGAAACACGTCAATCACGAGGGATGACCCAGACCGAACTGGCCAAAGCACTCGGCACAAGCCAAAGCGCTATCAACCGTATCGAAAAGGGTGGTCAAAATATCAGCCTTGATATGCTCGCTCGTATCAGTGACGTCCTCTCTAGCCAGATTGTATCAGTCAATCAACCCGGCTCTATCAACCTAAAAGTCGAAGGTGGTCACAAACTTTCTGGCCGTATTGTTGCTAAAACAAGCAAAAACGCCGCTGTTGCACTTCTCTGCGCATCACTTCTCAACCGCGGCACAACTACTCTTCGTAGCGTTGCTCGCATCGAAGAAGTGAATCGTATTATCGAAGTACTCAATAGCATCGGCGTCAAAACTCGCTGGTTTAACGGCAACGACCTTGAAATCATTCCACCAGCCAAACTTAAGCTTGAGGAAATGGATGTTAACGCTGCTAAGCGAACTCGCAGTATCATCATGTTCCTCGGTCCACTCCTCCACCAATACCGAACCTTTGAAATTCCATTCGCAGGTGGCTGTAGCCTGGGTGAACGTACGGTTGAACCGCACCTCGACGGACTTCGCCCATTTGGCCTTGAAGTCGAAACAACCACTAGTCGCTATAAGGTGCACACCGCCAGCCTCAAGCCAGAACGCGCAATCGTTCTCTCGGAACGTGGTGACACGGTGACCGAAAACGTCCTCATGGCAGCAGCGCTGAACGACGGTATTACTATTATCCGTAACGCGAGCCCGAACTACATGGTACAAGACCTTTGTTTCTACCTTGAAAAGCTTGGCGTAAAAATCGAAGGTATCGGCAGTACAACGCTTACCGTTCATGGCCTCCGCGACATCAATAAGAACGTTGAGTACGCACCAGCCGAAGACCCAATTGAAGTCATGAGCTTCATTGCGGCTGCAATTGTCACAAAGTCTGAGATTACCATCGAGCGTGCGCCGATTGAATTCCTCGAAATCGACCTCAAGTTCCTTGAAAACATGGGCTTCCAATACGAACTTTCCGATGAGTACACGGCACTCAACGGCAGGACACGCCTCGTTGATATCACCACAAAAGTAAGTGAACTCGTTTCATCTGTCGACAAGATTCACCCAATGCCATTCCCTGGCCTCAATATCGACAACCTCCCCTTCTTCGCACTCGTTGCCGCAACCGCCAAGGGCCGCACGATGATTCACGACTGGGTGTACGAAAACCGTGCTATTTACCTGACCGAGCTTATGAAGCTCAATGCTAAGGTAGAACTTGTTGACCCGCACCGTCTATATGTCGAAGGTCCAACCAAGTGGAAGCCAGCCGAAATCATTACGCCGCCAGCACTTCGCCCAGCAGTAGTAATTCTCCTCGGTATGCTTGCCGCACCAGGAACCTCAATCCTTCGTAACGTCTACTCAATTAACCGTGGTTACGAAGATCTTGCTGAACGCCTTAATAGCCTTGGTGCTCAAATTACGGTTATCCGCGATATTACTGAGTAATTAACGAGAGAGCTTTCTCAACAATCACTTCACTATAGGATTTGTCGGCGAAATATACGTCGACAAATTCTTTTGGTGCCAGCTGTAATCGTTCATCAACTTCGCTATTCGGCACAAACGGGTCAAGTGACGCGACTTTTGTCGCGTACAAAAGCATATATGGCTTTTCTTTGAGACCAAGCGCCTCGTTCTCACTCGATACATGGAGAACATCCAAAAGTACTGGATGAGAAATGCGAATCGTCGCCTCTTCCCACGCTTCGCGCTCCATTGCCGTTATTGCATCTTCGCCTGGATCAACGTGACCGCCAGGAATGTCGTAGCCTCGGTTTATAACGTGTACCGTAACGATCTTGCCGTCTTGGGTGATTGGCATCGGGTGCGCCGAAATAACTTCTTCGATTGGCGGCATCCAATCGGTGCCGAGCGATTCAGCAGTGATAAGTGAACCAAAGTATTCAAAAGTAAACGTCATAGAATTAGTATCCTGCAAAGTAATCTGATTTAACTGCGCGAACGCCTAACTTACGAAGTTGGCGCTTTCCGTGCTGCACGAATGGCGTCGCCCCTGAAATATATGCCCAGCGCTCTTTAATGTCTGGTACGAGTGATTCAAGAGAGTCATAATCAATTCGACTATTTTTACTAAACATCCAGCCTTTCGGAAGATTCTTTGGCTTTTCAGGTGCAACGACGATGATACGAGCGTCTGACTTCAGCAGAACATCCTTATAGGCAATCTCATCAATACTACTGACGGCATAAACGAGTACAACATTACGCGGCTTCGGAGATGTTTCGAGCCATCGTAAGTGACTAATAAACGGAGTAATGCCGATACCTCCAGCCACAAAAAGAAGATGCTTTGTTGAATCCGTCGGCAAAACAAAGTCACCTTCAATCGTTGTGGCGCGAAGTGTTGCGCCATCACCAAGAGCACGAAGCGTTCGCTTAAAACTACTCGATGGCTCATAAAACTTAATACCAAACGAAGCTTGGCTCATATTTGGAATGGACGTAATGCTGAAGCGTCGACGAACACCACGAAAGTCCGCTCGTTTGTGTGGTAGCATAATTTCCATATACTGACCTGGCATATAGCGAACAGGGACATTTGTTTCAAAAACAAACTCATCGGTTGTTGGCGTGAGCGGAGTGCGCTTTTTCAGCGTAAGGTAAATCGCCTGGCGCGCCGCATAAATTGCCGCCACGATATTACCAATAATCAGCGCGAGCGCTGGTGTCATTTGGAATGAGCCAAATTGGAGCGGGAGCAAGAATGCCACAGCTACAACGGCCGCAACCACGCAGCCCTGCCATTTTCGAGGCGGTAACGTTAATGGCTCGGTCAACATAATACCGGCCAAGAAAAGAATTGGCCACGACATCAGGAGCCATGCACTTTCAGCCCAAGTGGCACCAAAGGCGAGGAACTGAATAAGCAGCGCCGGGATGACGATCGCCAAAAACGTTCCGACTACAGCGTAGCGTTTGCTCTGATACAAAGAAACGAGCACTACGAGCAGAACAATTGGCGTCAAAATTGGCGTTGCCACCCACCAAGACGCAGCACCGAGTCCGGCAATACCAATCACTACTACCGCAAAAGCAGCGGGGTTAAAAATGTGTCGTCCGCGAATTGTAACGACATATTTTGAAGTGCCCGCAATAACACCGGCAAATGCCAACATAATCAGCTGTGGTGCTTCGGCAGTCGGAGTAAACAGGAATGCAAGAATTAACCCGGTAATAAACGACGAATCAAGGTGCGGTTTAATGCCAAATAGCTTGCCGCAAAGAAAACTCGCGCCGTAGGTCGATCCAATTAATACCACTGTGCTCAAAACGAGATCGAGTGGAGAGAACCCGAGCTGGCCAACGAACGATAGCACAAGCGCAACAAGCCAAATGCCAGACAGACCAAGAAGCAATCCTTTGTACATTGAAAACGGCCGCATCAACTGATTCACGAGCTCTGTAAATTTCACGAAAACACTCCTTTTGAAAAATAGTCCGAATATTCGACGCTGCCGTTTGCGTTCATGCGTAGATATTCATAATTATACTTCTTTGCAAGCACTTGTGGAGGTGCAAAAAATAGAGCGGTCGCCAGACCATCCGCAACCATTGCCGAATCGGCAATTACCCATGTCGCAATAACCTCACGAGTCGGACGCCCAGAAGTAGGGTCTATAACATGATGCCACTCCCCCCACGCACGCCGATTGACCGCCGATGCGCACAGGGCTTTATTGTTTATTTGAACGGTGCCGATAACTTCATTGTTGTTATGTGGATGCTCGAGGCCAATTACTTCCGTAAGATTACCGACAATACGCATATCCCCACTTCCATCAACAATAAAATCAGTATGTCCTGCTTTTTTAAGATGCTCCGTAAGATGATCGACAAGAAACCCCTTCCCTACCGCGCCGATATCAACAAGAACCGGCTTGGTGAGCTGAAGCTTCGAGCCATCCCGCTGTACGATTTTTGAATAATCCTCTATTGGCGCTATTTTCTCGTGCGGTTGTAACGAATAGTGCTCGTCATACCCAGCAGCAGCAAGCACATCACCAACTAGCGGCGTTACTTTTCCGCCCGTAACTTCGAAAAGGTCATCGTAAAAATCAAATAGTTTCAACACACTCTCCGGAAACTCTACAGCACTTGAAGTTTCTGCCGCTTTTCGCAGCAAAGAGTCTGGGCGAAATCGAGAGTAAGCAGTATCGAAGGCATCAATCTCTCGCAGAATCTCCTGTCGAATGTCGGCTAAGAGTTCCCTGCTAGATGCAATCTCCCAGCTCGTGCCAATAGCTTCAAACCGCCAGCTATACGCGGGCGTCGTCTCGGATTTCGTCGAGGGCATCGTTAAATCCATTCGAAGTTAAAGAAGATCCGGCAACACGTGAAAGCGATAAACCGTTAATCTCCTTACCCACAACGAGTGCTTGGTAGTGGTCAACAAAAAGGTCTTGGTGCTCCTGTGCTTCGGCGTCGGTTGCTTGCGTCTCCATTGAGGTTTCGGTAATTGTGCCGTTCTTAATAACAACGGTAAGTTCAACTGATTCACGACCACCTGGTGAAAGGTAGCTTCCGGTAGCAGTGTAGGTTCCGTCTTTATATTCGGAAACGTCAGTCGAATCAACGACAGCGTCATCGGTAGGGCCATGGCTGTGATCAGAGTGGTCTTGTACCTCGGAAGTGTCGGCAACTTTTTCGTTATTATTTGCATTATTGACGACAATAACGACACTCGCAATAATACCAATCAATACGATAACAATCAGCGCCGCAATGGCTGGATGAATTTTCGGTTTTTGATCCATTTTCCCCCTATTTTCTTATCCCCTTAGTATACAAGATGAAACATGAGATAATAGGGACAATGAATACCTTTTCAAGCTTTGGGTGGACTGAAGCAAACCAACTCGCATGGGATTCTTTGAATGCCGATGGCCTCACGCCTGCCCGCGTAGTAGCCGATTTTGGCACCTCTCTTAAAATTGCGACACCTGAAATAATTACCGCCGAACTCTCCGGTAAACTCGCGCACTACACAAGCCGCGAGGAAACACCGAAAGTAGGTGACTGGGTTGCCGTTGCCATTTCCGATAATAACGCGACCATCGAATCGGTCGTGCTTCGCTCGAACGAAATTGCGCGTAAGGTCACGGGGAAGCGAACCTTGAAGCAGACCCTCGCTACCAACGTCGACATCGCCTTTGTACTCCTGGCGCTCGATAACGACTTTAGTGTTGAACGACTAAATCGCTTCCTGTACCAGTTATCGGTGAATTCAATTGAGCCTGTGATTGTCTTGAATAAGGCAGACAAAACCGACGACCTGCAGTCATATATCGACCAGCTGGAACTCCTCGACTTGCCTATTGTCGTCACCACCGCAACCGAAGGCGTCGGTATTGAAGCTATCGCTTCGCACATTAAGCCTGGAAAAACAGCTATCCTGCTTGGCTCCTCGGGTGTGGGTAAATCAACAATTACCAATAAACTCCTCGGCCGCGAAGCTCAAGCCACAAATACCATTCGTGAATCTGATTCAACCGGTAAACATACGACTGTTCACCGTGAGTTATTTATCCTGCCTAATGGCGGCATTCTTATCGACACACCGGGAATTCGTGAACTGCAACTCTGGGGAACCGAAGAGGACCTCGAAACTAATTACAGCGATATTTTTGAACTTATCGCTCAGTGTAAGTACGCAAATTGCCGCCATACAAGCGAACAGGGTTGTGCTGTTAATGCAGCCCTCGCCGACGGCACCCTCGATAAAAAACACTACGCAAACTACTTAAAAATGAAACAAGAGCTTACAAAGTTAGCCGAGAAAAACACCGAAAATATTCGTCAGAGTAAACAGCGCGAAAGCCGCAAGAATAAGGCTCGACTTAGTAATATGTTTGATGTCGGCGAAGATTATTAATGAGCCAGCGAGGCTAATACTTCGGCAACTGGAAAATCAAAAACCAAATGATGTAGGCGATGACAAGTCCACCAACAATTATCCACGCGAGCGTAAAGGGTCGGCGTTCAACATATGTCGTAATGCTAGGATTCTTTGCTAGGAAATAATTACTATCGGTCGTCTCTTCTTCACGAACTACTTTTATTCCTTTGCTTTCGAGGAACTTCGCCAATTGTGCGAGGTCATCCGTATGCCAATATGCACCGACGGTTGAGAAATGGGCCGCACCCGATGATTTTACGATAAAAATACGGTCAGTATCACCATAGTTATATTCCATGTACTGCGATGCATACACGACATGGTCTATTTCTTTGAGTGAAATTGAAACATGCTTACCCAGCCAGCCAATATAACGAAGCCGCGTACTATCAACGGTAACGCGACGAATGTAAAAGTTAATAAGAATCACGATAAAGATCACGACTACTAATGGCGTTACCCATACAAGAGGCCCCTGGGAGCGGAACACAATAAGACAGGCAAGAAAAAGCACCGCAATGCCAATTCGGAAGTAGCCACCGTTTTTAAAATAACTTTTCAGTGTAGGTTTGAGTACAAGCTGCTTCATATTAGTAATCTGTGTACATCCCTAATAATCTGCTCGGAATCTTGCGCCAAAACAGTCGCAAAGCCCATTTCCCTTGCAGGAATAAGATTGCGCTCCTTGTCATCTATAAAGATTGACTCTTCAGGTAAAGCTTCGAGTTGATTGAGCGCCAAATCATAAATCTCTTTTTCTGGCTTTGCATATCCAACTTTGCACGAAGCAATTACTTCATCAAACTGGCCGTAGTATCCGGCCTCAAGTAGTACGTTATAGGTTGGCTCAATCACATTCGATAAAATGGCAACTTTATAGCCATTGGCTTTGAGCTCATCTATCAAATCCAGAATATCTTGATTAGCGACGAGGCCTTTCCATTTCTTAAATTCTTCAGAAATTGAATCGTGAATTGTAAAGCCGTATTTGTCTTTAATTGCACTCCAATATTCCGCCTCAGTAATCGTGCCGCGCATAAATGCAAACATGTAGTTGCGATAGATTTCAGCAACTTGCTCATCCGTAGCACCGAGTTGTCGTAATAATAGCGTAAGAAAATCGTCGCCCGGGTCGTCAGCGACAACACCACCCCAGTCGAAAAAGATTGTTTTATATTTGCTCATATCATCATGATAGCAAAATACTTCCTTTCGGAAGCATTAACTTGGCTCTACGTAGTGCGGATTTGCCATAAACTCTGGAATAATTTCGCCATTCGCATCAACAGAGTACGCACCAATTATACCCTGCGGTGGAATTTCCCCACCAGCACCATCCTGAGCATAATGAGGGTCAATACAGTAAACGTAGCCACCAGGCTGTTGGCGAGCCTGCTCTTTCATTGCTTCGTCGATTTGAGGTGGGTTTTTCATATTCTTATAATAACAGCTTGGTACCCCGGGCAGGAATTGAACCTGCGACCTTAGGCTTAGAAGTCCTCTGCTCTATCCAACTGAGCTACCGGGGCATACCTGTGCTACGCACATCTGTAATTATAGCAAACACCTACGGTATAATAGATATATAGCAATAAGGAGGAATTACATGCAAGATCACGGACCTAACCCCTACGTTGTTGATATTGAAGAGCTCACACTATCAAACACGAACTTCCGCACCGCCAGCTGGACTGGCAGTAACCTACAAATGACCCTCATGGCCATTGAGCCCGGCGATGACATTGGTCTCGAAGTCCACGAAGACCACGACCAGTTCCTTCGCATTGAAGCCGGAACTGCCCGAGTAGAAATGGGACCAACTAAAGATAATTTAGAAGCTTGGGAAGCCGGCGAAGATTTCGCAATCTTTGTACCAGCTGGCGTGTGGCACAATATTATTAACACAGGCAACGAACCCCTTAAGCTCTACTCAATTTACGCACCCGCAGAACACCCACATGGCACGGTTCACCCGACCAAGGCTGACGCCGAAGCTGACGAACACGACCATTAAATATCCTGAGAACTTGACCGCTTTAAGCGTATGCTTCATAGTTCTTTATAACTAAGAGGATTATTAGTAGTGGGCATACAAAACAAGAATCGAAACCAGAGCGGATTTACGATCGTTGAACTTATTATTATCATTATTGTTATCGGCATTCTCGCGGCAATTACAATAGTTTCATATAATGCCGTCACCAAAAATGCGCACGGTAAGGCCGTTTCAGCCGACCTTCAAACGGTAGGCTCACAGTTACAAAAAGCGAAATCGGAAAAAGGAAGCTACCCGGCTTCATCTGATTTTGAGAGTCAAGTGACTCTTTCGAATACAAGTAATTACACTACCTACGGATACAACTTCGACAATCTCGCCGACACCTTTTGTCTCACCGCAACCGGAAAAGATAACGTCTCATACTACATCACAAGTACAAATTCACAACCAACCGCCGGCACCTGTCAGACCTCAGCATCACCCGTGGTTGTCACGAACCGCATGAAAGATCCGAGCCTAACGGTCCTGCCTACCTCAAACATGACTGTGACGGGAGTCACCGGCACGCCGTCAATCGTTACCGACTCTACTGCACATAGCGGCTCTAGTTATTTACGCTTCGCAGTTACGAGCGCTGGCGCCTCAACAATCAATTACTCATTGAACTCAACAAGTATCGATTCGACACTCTTACCAAATACCCCGTACACACTTTCGGGGAAAATTCGCCCGTCAAAGGCAATCATCTTTAATGCGCGTTTTTCTTTTACAGATAGCTTCGGAACTGTGACAACAAGCCCTCTTACAACTATTAATGCTCCGGCGGGTACTTGGACCACATTGCATATTACCGGACAGTCAGCAACGCCTGTCACCGTGCGTATGACATTGGCGAATGCAGCTGGGCAAAACTGGGTATCTGGTGATCGGCTCGAGGTTGACAGCCTTATGCTGACACAAGGTTCGACAGTCTACCAGTACAAAGACGGCGCAAGTGCAGGATGGAGCTGGAACGGTACGCCGAATGACTCTTCCTCTACCGGCCCTGCACTCCCTGAGTCTTTATAGCGAATACTTTTCACTCAAGTGAGTAGCAATTACACTTCGTCTTGTGGCCGAGAAAGGGTCATCGCCTTTACGATACCCCAAGCAATGAGGCTATAAACGATAATAGCGAGGATACTGCTCCAGTCAATCATAAACTGGCCGTACACTGGCGTTCCAAAAATTCCTACAAATGGAGCGACGAGCGGATTAGTAATCGTGTAAATAAACTCGACGAACCCGGCGTCTAGGTTAGCGCCCAGTAAAAGCAGTATAAAACGAGTAAGAAGCAGGATGTTGATAAGTCCCACAACAAACCAGATAACTCGTTGCGCCATCACTACCCCTGGAGTTCTTGTCACCTGATTGACAGTCTGCCGTTCAACTTGCGCCCCATCGGCTCGCGTTGTTGATTCTTTCACCTCTGTCGTCTGTTGGGTTTCTTGCATACACATCCTCCCGTTAGGTTATGCCCTTAGTATAACAAAAACGCCCGACATTGTCGGACGCCTTAAAAATCGATTGGTGCGGGCGGAGAGAATCGAACTCTCATCACATGCTTGGAAGGCACGTATATTAGCCATTATACGACGCCCGCAGACTTGAACTACTATAGCATATTTTCTTTGGTGACTCAATCTGTTACAATAGCTACTGCTAGACACAGGACCACGGGTGTCATTTTTATAGCAGAACTTCCATGGCGGATGTAGCTCATTTGGTTAGAGCGTCGGGTTGTGGTTCCGAAGGTAGAGGGTTCGATCCCCTTCATTCGCCCCAAGATTATGAAATACTCGGCTTTATGCCGAGTATTTATTTTGCTTCTTCTGCAATTGCATTGGCTTGCGAGCGCGACGCCAAGATTGATTGAACCTGTTCTCGACTGATTTCAATCGTGCTTCCTGGCTTTGCCTCGCCAGCAAGGAGTTGTTTTGCCACTGTATTCTCTACCGCACGTTGAACGACGCGGCGCATAGGGCGCGCACCCAATCGAACATCATACCCCGCTTCAACCAGATACTCTTTTGCATCAGGCGCAACCGTAACAGTAATTTTCTGTTCGGCCAAATTCTTATTCACGTCGGCGAGCATCAAATCTACCACCTGAAGGAGTTGCGGTTTGTTCAACGGACCGAATACAACCATTTCATCAAAACGGTTTAAGAACTCGGGGTGGAAAATGTGGCTACTAATGAGTTCATTAATGAACGACTCTTCAAACTGTTGCAGACTATATCCGCGCTGCAAATACTCTTGAATGCGATCGGCGCCGGCGTTGCTCGTCGCAATAATCACCGTATCCCTGAAGCTGACTTCACGATTACGCACATCGCGCAAGATTCCTTCATCAAGCAACTGCAGGAGGGTCGTCAATACACTTGAGTGCGCCTTTTCGAGTTCGTCGAGTAGCACGACGCTAAACGGCTGCTTCATAACCTGTGCGGTCAAGCTACTTGGGTCATCTGCACCATCGGCAATGAGTCGCGTTACATCATCTGGCGATACAAATTCGTTCATATCAAGACGAATGATATTCTTCTCACCACCAAAGTACACGGCAGCAAGGGATTTCGCGAGCTCCGTTTTACCAACACCTGTAGGGCCTAAGAACAAGAATGTACCAACTGGACGGTTTTGGTTACGAACGCCCGAACGAGCTCGTCGTAAGGCGTCTGAGACAACACTTACCGCACGTTCTTGTCCAATCATGCGCTGGTGAAGGAGTGATTCGAGATTAAGAAGCGTATCACGTTCCGTCTGGCTATCAGCTGCGGCTGTTTTCACGCCGGTTGTTTGCTCAATGGCTCGGTTCACAGAGCGAGCAGAAATTAGCCCACCATCCTCGGGGTATTCAGCGGCTTGTTCAAGAAGCGTCAGCGCTTGTCCCGGCATCGCCACATCATATACATACCGCTGGCTCAAACGATATGCCTCTTTAAGTGCTTGGTACATATAGGTAACTTTGCGTTGGTGCTCTACGAGCGGCAAGTGGTCTTCAAGGACCTTGAGTGTATCAGCCTCATCAGTTGGGTGGACGATAACACGAGTCATTGCACCAGTGAGCGCTGGCGTTCGCTTACTAATTTGCAAAAAGCGCTGTTCATCCATTGTCATAATCATGCGAAGTCGCCTAGCTTCAATAATTGGGAGTAGCAATGAGGTAAGGTCAACGGCGCCAACCCCTTCTTCGAAGAATAGCTCGGCATTGTCGAAACAAACAATAATATTTTTAGCGGCAAACGCCTCACCAAGCAGGTTACTCACTAGAGCCTCGAGGCCACCGCGGGCTCCAGCCGCAGTAAGAAGACGAGAAGCGTCTAGCATAAATATTTGTTGATACCAAAGCTCTTTTGGCACCGAAGCATCAGGGCGAATTAGCTTATCGGCAAGCTCATAGACGAGCTCAGTCTTCCCTACTCCATCTTTTCCAACCAAGGCAATCGTCCCGCCACTACTATTAAGGCTTGAGGCAAGTTGATTCAATGTTTCAATACGAACCGCGCCGCGTGCCATCGTACCACTTTGAGATAGGTTGCGACCAAAACGAGAAAGTGTCGGAATCCAGCCGAACGACCAGTCGCGGCCAATCCCACCGGGTTGTTTTGGCTTATTGGCATTCGACGCAATAACATCGCCGAGGTGATGATACCACCGCACGCCCTCGAGCAGGTCTGTTTCGCTCAGCTGAAGATGACCGAGTAATGTCTCGCGCACAGAAAGTGGTAACTGACGAACCATCGCCAAAATCAGAACACCAGGACTTACTTTGCCATCGAGACTATCAGCAATTTTGAGTGCCTCTTCAAAAATTACTTGGGCCTCTTCTGCAGAATCAGATGAAACTTCTTTTAAGAAGCTTCCGCCTATGCCAAACCGTACGTCAAAGAACAGCCCGCCATTCACACGCATAAGCGCCAACGCCAGAAGCTTTGGTGTAGGTTGTTGCGGGAGTAGCGCAAGGAGTTCCGCTTCAAGGCGCGCATCAATCGAACGCACGGTCAAATCAGCCGGTACATCACGCAGTTCGTACTTGTACCACTGGACAACCATTGCAGGTACAGCTGCGATTCCCAGGAGCGCCCAGCCAAGCGGCATCTGCACTACCAAAAAGAAGATGCCAAATACCAGGATAAGCGCGGTCCCCAGCTCAAGAGCAAAAATCCATGGAGAAAGTACCTTACCGTATCGGGATAATATGGCGCGACGACTGTGCCAGTTGAATGATTTTACATCCATATTGGTACCCATCCAATCGCTAACATTATAAATCCGGCAATCGGGAGCAGTGGCAGAAACCACCAAGCAATCATGATGACGAGTTCATATATAGCCTGAAGCGCAATAACAATCAGCCCAAAGATAATCGTGAAGAAACGGACAAAGGCGCCAATAACGCGCGAGATGAGCTGATCAACAAAGGCACGCATTTCAGCGCCCATTGACCCATCACTCCCACCTGTAGCGGAAATCTGTCGGAATGGCGAGAAGAGTGTACTCAAGAGTTGCCCTATTGAGAAAAATTCAAGCGTCAAAGCAAAACGATGCGCAATGCGCGCCCACTGCCCCATCCAGCCACGGCCATACCACCAAGAAATAAGTCCCACCAGAAACATGCCACTTATTATACGTTATATTGTTACGTTCCGTACCAATATACCCCTGCGTTGCTCGAAAAAGTTTACAAGCAATCTTTTTGCTCGCTGCCTTGGGGTATAATAGAGGATATGCCTCAATCTTTTACGATTATTCTCGGCAAAGCTGTCCGCTATGCCGCACGGCTACGTGGTGGTGGCTCTGCCCTACCCGGCCTCTTTGTTGAACGTATCAGCCCTTCTTTTGTACCCGAAACCCTCGCCCAACTCCCACAAGGCGTTGTTGTTGTCAGTGGCACAAACGGAAAAACTACCACTACGAAGATGGTCGTCGCACTCCTAGAGGCGCAAGGTCTCAAGGTATTCACCAACCGCACCGGCAGTAACTTCGTTCGTGGTGTCGCCGCAGCACTTCTTGGCGAAATTGACGTCAAGGGCAAGCTCGATGCTGATATTGCTGTTTTGGAGCTCGATGAAGCGCACGCGGTGAAATTTGTTGAAGTCGTGAAGCCACGCTACTCGCTCCTTTTGAATGTCATGCGCGACCAACTCGATAGGTTTGGCGAAATTGACGCTACCGCACGCATGCTCGAGAAAATTGCCCTCGTAACAAGTGAGGTGGTTGTTGCGAATCGTGAAGACGAACGTATTCGAACCGTGACCATGAACCTTCCAAAATCAGTTTCAGTCCGTTATTTTGGTCTGGCCGATCATTTACTGAGTAAATTTCCGACAGATGATGAAATGCACGAAACGCCAGGAACAAAAAAGATTGTAAAACGCCCTGATGCCGACGTTCTTTTGAAAGACTTTAACGAAAAGGGCGCTGCATTTACCGTTTCAAAGAAAGATTTTGTTACGCCCCTTAAACTCAAAGGTATTTATAACATTTACAATAGCGCTGCTGCCCTTGCTTTAGTGCGCGCAATCGTACCAGACGCTTCAGTCAATAGCCTGCTCGGCGCCCTTTCTACCGTCACGCCTGCCTTTGGACGTGGCGAAACACTCTCGGTGGGCGGCCACCCACTTGAACTCGTTCTTGTAAAAAACCCGGCTGGCTTCCGACTCGGCCTCGAATCATACGACCCAGATGGCTACGCCACCATGATTGCGATTAACGACAACTACGCCGACGGCCGAGATATGTCATGGCTCTGGGATGTCGACTTCACAAAACTTACTAACCACTCCGTCTACGTTGCGGGCGTGCGAGCATACGACATGGCGCTTCGATTGCAGTACGACGAAGTAAGTATGGAAAAAGTACAAACCGAACTGCCGAAAGCCCTTGCTGAGTTTATTGAACTTCACCCAGAAATGCCAAAGCGGATTTATTGTACCTACACCGCCATGCTGTCACTTCGTAAAGAACTCTCAAAAATTACCCGCGTGGAGGTTATCTCATGAGCCAGACCGCACAATCTATTACAATTCTGCAATTGTATCCTCGTGATATGAACATTTACGGTGACCACGGTAATTTGCAGGTGCTGATACGCCGACTTGAGTGGTACGGCTATACACCAAAAGTTATACATTACAACGTTGGCGACACGCTTCCTAAAGACGTCGACATTATCATTGGCGGCGGCGGACAAGACAGTGGTCAGCTTAAGATTCATGCCGATTTACTGAAAATAGGCCCAACTCTGAAAAAATGGGCCGACGACGGCACTCCAATGCTCATGGTGTGTGGTCTTTACCAACTCTTCGGCCACTCTTTCCGAACACTCGACAACATTATGATGAAGGGTATCGATATTCTTGATGTTGAGACCTATGGCACCAATGAACGTCTTATTGGCAATATCATTACGAACAGTTCTACTTTCGGCGAGATTATCGGGTATGAAAACCATAGCGGCCAAACATTCCTTGGTGATAACGCACGGCCATTCGCCACGGTTATTCGCGGCGCCGGTAACAACTCAAAGGACGGTCACGAAGGCGCCTTGTACAAGAACGTTATTGGCACCTACCTTCACGGATCAATCCTTCCTAAAAACCCTGCCGTTGCAGACTTCCTCATTAAAACTGCGGTAAAACGAAAGTACGGCACCTTCAGCAAAGACCTCATTGATGATATGTTCGCAGACCTTGCCCGCGAAGTCGCACGCGATCGTCCACGATAAACTCTTTCACTCTGCTTAGCACGTGACGGGCTCTCCCGTTCTGAAACTATAGTGCGTTCGTTTCCACATCCACGTACAAGCCACAGCTAAAGCACTTCCATACATCGCCCATAATAAAGGAGTGGCAGGAACCTCACTTTGTGCCCATGGAATTTCAGAGACGAATGTCGCGACGTTTGTCATATACGCCAGTAGCCAGGTCGTTGGCGTGGCGAGAAATTCAATCAACGGAAGCCCTGCCAACACACCCAGTCCGCACAGGAAAGTCAGGAGCATCGCAAGCGGCACTAGTGGCACAACAAGCATATTTGCAATAATGGCTACATTCGATATTGTCCCGAAGCTCAGAACAATTATCGGTACCGTCACAATATGTGCAGAGATTGTCTCGCCCATAATCTGCCGAAACAAACCCGGTTCTTTCGGGCCAAAAAGATAGGTTTGTAAAAGTGGCGCCACAATCATCACACCCGCAAAAGCCGAGAAGCTCAGCTGCCATCCCATATCTCCCCATACATAACTTGGCTGAAATAGCACCGTAATAGCTGCGGCGACTGGTAATAAAACAAATGGGTGAAAACAATGCCCGTAATACCATGACAACAAACTCATCCCAGATACAAGCCCGGCGCGCGTCATACTTGGGCTCAGCCCCGTCACTAATACAAAGGCGACAATCATAATGCCTGCCGACAAAGCCGAAAGATACTTCGATACCTTCAAAAAGAGCTTCCGGGCCATCCGCACGAGAATTGTAAGATTGTACCCACTCGCCACAACGATATGCGTGAGGCCAGCAATCTTAAGTGCATCAGATAAATCACTCGGCAATGCACTCTTTTGCCCTGTTAAAAACCCAATCCCAAGACTTGCCTGCGGATCGGGAATAACCTGTCGAACTTTATCAGCAAATCCATCGCGCACCACTCGTCCAATATCACCGTATTGTTCCCGTTCAACGCTCACTATACGAAACGCCGATACCGTGGTCGGAAAACTCCCAAAGCCCGACTTCGCCCGTCCTTCAGCCGTTACCGTGTCGCCCCGTAATGCTCCGCCGGTCGTTCGTGTGGTGACGAGGATTGTACCTGGAAGCGAAACATCCCCCATTCGCACCGTATCGAGTTGCATTGAATAGCTCCCCGAGTCACTTTTGGAAATGTCTTCTTTGACTCGCCCCGTTACTTTTACCTCCTTATCAACATAGTCAGCGTACCCTTCGCGATTCACCAAGTGCGCAGAGCCATATGAAATACCAATCAAACAGGCCATTATTGCCGTCAGAACCAACACGTATGTTTGGCGGAAGAAGAATAAAAATATCAGAATCGGAAGCAAGACGAGGCCCCACCATCCAGGTAATTTATATAACAAAGCAACTGCCACCCCGCAGACAAATAAAAGGCAAGCCACGGCCACATGCCAAGAGCTATGAATTTTACATACCAACCGCCACCGCATATTCTCATCATAGATAGAGAATATGAACTACGTATTGAATACTATCGTGACACTAAAGCTCTCGTATATCGTCGAGAGTTGTGTTAAATCCCATAAGATCATCGATCCCAAGCCTCTGTAGTACACGGTCGCCAATACGAAGCTTTTCACATAGTTGCGTACGATATTCTATGAGGTTGCGATAAAAGAGCACCGTGTCCTGCGCTTTATCGAACGACATAAGATAAAGACGCTTTGGCGAGATGCCATCCTTGTCGGTTTCATAATAGACAGGAACAAGCGACCCATCTTCTCGCGTTATAGCAAAAATAACCGATCGGACACCGTCCGTGTACGGCAAATCTGTAATGAGGCGCGGGTCATCGCTATCGATAGGAACATCGAGCCCTGCTTGTCGCAACATATCGAGCGTCAGCAATGCATTGAGCTGAGGCTCGGCCTCCTCTATTTCTTTGTCTCCAGTCCTGAATTTCACTCTATGATGCGCTTGTGTTTCATTTGGATCAAAGCACACAATATCGAGCCTGTTTCGTTCCACAAGTGAATCGTATCTTTCACGTAAATGGCGTTGATTGTCGTTCTCAACGAGAGCCATGTCAAAATAGAATGGTTCTTCAAAATTACCTTCGTCAAATATGCTCGACATAGTGCCCCTTATGATAGTCCCTAAGGCCCAAAGAAAAAAGCATAAAAAATAAAAAACACCCCCGGTAGCGATCAAAGGGATGTTCTTTATTTGGAGGGACCAGTGGGGCTTGAACCCACGACACCCTGCTTAAAAGGCAGGTGCTCTAACCAGCTGAGCTATGGTCCCGTTCGTCTCGAGAAAAGCCTCGTATGACCTTATGCACTATACATCAACAGGGGTGATGTGTCAATTAGTGCTTCTTGTGGGACTTCGCCGCAAGATGAGCTGGCTTCGTGAAAAACAAATCAACAATCGCAAGAATCACGCCAACACTAATGATGACGTCCTTGTACTCTTTAATCGTTGAGTACACCATATTACCAACACCATCGAGCGGGAGTGCATAGCCGATAGGTTCGACCAAGAACGCCAAGGCAAGGAGTGTAAAAAGAAGCGACCCGATAATTCGGCTGACGACGTTTTTATACGCATACCCATGGAAGAGTAATAGAATCGCGGGCAATAACACCACCAACGATTGCGTCGCAGCCTGCGTAATAGCGCCCTCAGGCACCAGCCCTGTCGCAGATACAACAAGTCCTGCTTCATAGCTCCAAATCGTGCTCAACGTCGCCCCTGCGGTCAATGCAAGGCCAAGCAGCCCGAAACGTCGCTTCGAAATAAAGGAGCCTGCAAATAGGAGAATAGCGAGGCCGGCGAAAACAATAATAGGTACCATTACCAAGGACCTCCCGTATCGATATCGTCAAATGTCGCAACTGTGCCCTTTTTCAACCCCGCCTTATCAACGGAGCCAATTGGAAGCTCAACAACATAGCGCGCTGGTTCTTTTGGAGTATATATGACGTCGGTCGATGTGCTCGGCTGTGCATTCTTCACGATATACACGACCTTTTTATCCTTATCGAGCCACACGATATCAATCGGAATCTCCATGTCTTTCATCCATATACCCCATGTGCCGTCGCTATCGAACTTCATAATAAGTCCGCCGTCCGGCTTAAGGCTTGCAACACCCGAAAGTCCCTGTTGGCGCTCGGCGTCGGTGTCTGCTACCCAAAGACGAAACACGCTACTTCCCATACGAAGCTCGGTGGTCGGCTTAAAATTCGTAAGCGCATAGCTCGCCACGAGCGCAACAAGTAGTAGCACCAGCCCCCCAATTAAGAAATATGTAGTTGCTGGTCGCCAGATACGAAAACTGGGCCTATTCATAAGGCCCAGTATAGCATTTTCAAAGGGAAAGCGTAGTGCTTACGCGCCTACTTTATCCTTTTTATTGCGGCGCTTCGCGTTCAGCTCAATGTACTCGATAATTGGAGTTGCGACGTCGCGGCCAGTAACCTTTTCGATACCAAAGCCAGGGCTCGCGTTTACTTCAAGGACAAGTGGACCTCGTTCAGAGCGCATTAGGTCGACACCAGCAACGTTAAGACCCATAGCCTTCGCTGCTTTAATAGCCATTTTTCGCTCTTCTTCTGTCAACTTAATAGTCTTGCCTTCACCACCCTTGTGAAGGTTAGAGCGGAAGTCGTCGTCAAGGCTCTGGCGCTTCATACTTGCAACCACACGACCACCCACAACGAGAGCACGGATATCAGTACCCGCAGACTCTTTAATAAATTCTTGCAAAAGAACGTTGGTTCCGTCTTCGTTGGTCAAATAGAAAGCTTGAAGTACAGATTTTGCAGCCTTTTTGGTTTCAGCAAGTACCACACCATTACCGTGCGTACCACGAGCAAGCTTAATGATTACCGGCATACCACCGAGTTTTTCGAGCAAGTTATCGATGTCAGTTGAGTTACGAGAAACGACAGTCTTTGGGATGCCTACACCTGCCTTCGCAAGCAGCTGGAGACTACGAAGCTTATCGCGCGAACGGTTAATCGCGAGTGACCCGGAAATCGTATACACACCCTGCATTTCAAGCTGACGAACAATCGCTGTTCCATAGCGGGTCATGTTTGAAGCAATACGTGGAATAACCGCGTCATATCCAGAAAGGTCTTCACCACGGTAGCTTACGGTTGGATTGCTTTGTTCAATAGATGCATAACATTCGCGATACTTAATAACACGAACTTTGTGGCCGCGAGCTTTTGCAACTTCTTTTAGTCGCTTGGTCGAATAGTTTCCCGGACCGTTTGAAAGGATAGCTATATTCATAATGACTCCAATTTATTTATCGTTCGTGTGATATTTTTCAAAGAAAGCACGTGGGTTTTTCTTTAGTTCTGCGTTGATAGATTCTTCGTTAAAAACTTTTTGTGGTCGTTCACCCTTACTGACATCGACGAGAAATTTACCCGTTAATGTCCTTCGACCGATCAGAATCTTGTATTCATTGCGTGATCGATCCGATAGATTGAAGACTGCCCTTATTCGTTTACCCTCAATGCGCACAGACATCGCTACCCTGTAACGGATTTGCGTATGACCGGTTGAGCTTCTCACCTCTGCCGCAGAGAAATCATCCGTTGAGATTGCCTCGCCCGTATAGTAGGGCGACCCCTCGCCAAATAACGTAAAATGCAACGTACCCTGCTCGTCAATTTGAATATTGGTTGCCCAAACCGACGAACTGTCTGCTCCTGTATCTACTTTCGCGGGCACGTCAGAAGCGTGGCCGACGAGATCGACATGTGTCGTTTTTCCAACTACCGTGAGGGCTTCATTCATCATATTATTATATCATATTTATGTTAAAATGTCACTACCCTTTTGTGATATACTGACCTTATGACGATACCTCAAAGAGTTCATGCTTATTATACACAGCATTTCGACCAATTAACAGATGACAAACGGTTCCACTTTGCCTCACGAATGGGGGCCTGGAACGATGATATTTTCTCGAAGAACTATCTAAAATCCCTTGAATCAGACTACCTTGCTTCCGACGACACAGTTCGAAAGGCGTTATACGACCTCCTTCACAATCCGCCAAAAGCAAAAATTAATGCAGCCGAAGCGCGACAGAAATATTTCGATGCCTACCCAGAACTACGAGGGCGCATGCTTGCACTATTCCGAGTAAGGCACTTGTTAACAATTTATGGCGTTGATACTCGAGCACTTCTACTCGAACTTGTATCGGTAGAATCGCTCTACCAGCTATCCGAGCAACTGCAAAAAGACGATGATGCTATTCGAGTACTTTCGACCTATGCAATTAACTATATCTACCTTGTTGAGGTGATCCTGTTTCCTCGCAACCGTAAACTACCTCTGTCGAGTTTCCTCGACCTCGGTAAGCAATACGATGTGAGCAATCCCGAGAATATCCAGCTTCTCATTTATTTTTATACGCACTGTATTATTGGCGCGAGTAACTTTTATGCACACCACGTACCAGAAGATGAGACTCACGAATACCGACTGATGCTTACCGAGCTCGAGGCGCTTATTAGTACCAACTTTGAACGTATCAACCTTGATAATAAACTAGAATTTTTAGTGTGCTGTCGTATCATCAACTTCCCGACCAATCTTACGGATCGTATATACGACGAATGCACGCAATCGCTCAGTAAAGAGGGTGACTTTGTCGTCGATACCATCAATAGCTTTAAGCAGTCTCAAAAAACATCGTTTTCGGATTCTGAACATCGAAATGTCTTGCTCATAATGAGCGTGAGTGACTACTTGCCGCTCTCGTAGGCGAGTAACTTCGAAAGCATTGACGCTTTTACGTCCAGGAAAGCCCCGGACATCAATTGTGGTTGCGAGTTTACTTCAAGGAAAAAGTATTCCCCGGTGTCACTATCAATAATTGCATCGACACCAGCGATCGTCATACCGAGATGCTGTATAACCTTTTTCGCATCACTAATCATCTTTGGATCTACTGCGTCGTTTGCAATAATTTCCGCATCAGCACCTTGTGAGGTGTTATTGAGGTGGCTGCCACTCGTTGCGCGCCTTCCGATAAGTGTGACTTCTTCGCCCACAACCAGAATTCGAAAATCACCTTCGTTTTTTACAAATCGCTGAAGGACAAATCGCTTACCTGAAGATTCGGCCTGAATCTTCACGACTTCTTCTAACGACTTAACAAGATAGTTATCGTTACCGTGCGCACCGAAAGTCGCCTTCATAATGCACGGAAAACCAAACGGTAACTCAACTTTGCCTGCTAATACGACGCGGTTAACAAAGACCGACGAAGCAACAGGAAGACCTGTTTCATGGAAAGTAACCGCTTGACCCAATTTAGATGAATCGCGAAAAGAGGCATAGTCATTTACAAGCTTGATGTTATTTTCTCGCGCATAGACACTGACGAGCTTTAGTTCATCAAAACGCTGGCGCAAACCAAGTCCACGAATGAACACCATGTCGTACGCGTTGAGCTCGTTACCGCTCACAGTATCCACGGCGCTAATTTTTCCATCACCAGCAGACAACGCCAAGTCGTCTAAATAGGTGAAGTCGATCGAACCCTCAATACCGGCTGCGTCAATTGCCTCGCGGAAAACAGTAATATACGAATCATAATAATTTTCGGCCTGTGCTGCCGATTCTTGCGTACCAATAAGAAGTAATTTCATGCTGTTATTATACACCTCTCTCTATCGTGTCTTTAATCATATCTGCGTACATACCTCGTAATTTGTGAGAGACATCCGCATGCTTGTCGCGTCCAATTAAGTAAGGCATTCGCCCATTAAGTTCGACGACTTCGTAACTTGGGTCATTTCCATCGTATGATCCATATGCAATGTCGAGTGCTCCATGGATGGCACGAGAGCCTGTAAGATTCGCGGCGCGATTAAATACAGCCTGCGTATCTTGGGAGAGTTTTTCTGGTAGTGATGAGGGGTCAACGAAGAACCAGTTATCAACTCCATTTTCCATAGCACGAGCAACTGGAAAGGTTTCGGTTTTTCCATTGGCGTAAAAACCGTACATACGCAATTCTTTTGTTGCGTTCGATTGAGACCACACGTCAAACAAATCACTACTTTCCGCGTCATACGGCTTAACACTATCGGCGAATGGTACGGAAAAGTCATACGCAGGTTGAAGAATCGTCGAACCTAGCAGTGCTTGGTTTTCTTTAAAATATTCCGCTACTTCATCGCGAGATAAACGTACAACACCCTTACTAAACGTGCCTGAGTTAGGCTTCGCAATATAGTGAGAGGCTGGCGTGCTTTCGAGAAACTCATCGATTTCTTCTAACGACTGCGCCAAGATAGTCTTCATGCCCATGTTGAGCGGCTCAAGAAGCTCATCTTGAACCCTTTGTTTCCGATACGCAAGCGACCGCAAAGCATTCTCATTCAGTACCGGCGTATGACGTTCACGCCATGCGTCCGGTAATGCATCGAGTCGAACTGAGCGATCGAGACGATTCACGATAAACCCTACACTCTCAATGGCAGTCGCGCCAGCGCGGCGTGTCGTGTTCTCATCAAGTAGGGTATGCGTTTCAACTCCTACTTCGAGATATGCCGATTCGCCACCAAATGCTACGACAGGCCGTAGTCCTCTTTCTTCGAGTTGAGAGAAAAGGTCAACCTTGTCTGGAAGTAGTGAAGACGCTGGAAGTGACTCTTTGGGATGACTAAAGACAACCGTGTTCATTAGTGGTTATTATAGCATTTTTATACAAAAAAGTCAATGTAACTAAAATTCTTCGAGAATCTTGCGCTGCTTCTTTGAAAGCTTCGTTGGCGTATCAACCATAATGCTCACGATATGCGAGCCGCGTTTATCTTCATTGCGAAGATGTGGCACCCCATGCCCAGAGAGCTTAAAGTCGGTACCACTTTGTGTTCCAGCAGGAACCTTCATGCGTACTGAGCCATCAACCGTCGTAACGTCGATTTCTGTACCAAGTGCGGCATCTACCATTGAAATATGTTCTTCAGAGAGGATAATGTCACCTTCACGGGTAAACTTTTTGTCAGCCTTCACACGAATGTGGATGTAAAGATCGCCCTTTTCACCGCCACCGATTGCCTCACCTCGTCCAGACAGGCGAATTGTCGCGCCATCATCAATACCTGCAGGAATCTTCACCTTAACGGTTTGCTTCTTGCGTTGCGTACCAGTACCTCGACATACGCTACAGACCTTTTCAGGAATCTTACCAGCACCGTGACAGGTTTCGCATGGAACGGTTTGCTGAATAGCACCGAACATCGTGTTCATGACTCGTGTTTGCTGACCAGCCCCGTGACACGTAGGACAGGTTTTTAGCTCGTAGCCAGGCTCAACAGTCGTACCTTTACAGTGTGCGCAGGTATCTTCCATATCGAGCGTCATGTCGTGCTCAAGGCCAAAAATTGCCTCGGTAAAGGTAAGTTGAAGTTGCACTTCAACGTCGCGGCCTTTCTTTGGACCGCGCTGACGACCGCCGCCACCGAAGAATTGATCGAAAATATCACCGAAACCGCCACCAAAGTCGAAGTTCGCACTTTGGCCATTAAAGCCGCCGAAGCCTTCGAATGGATTGCCGCCACCGCCACCAGAAGCACCACCGACACCAGCGTGTCCAAATTGGTCATACCGTTGGCGTTTTTGCGCATCTTTCAATACGTCGTAGGCTTCGTTGATTTCTTTGAATTTATCTTCGTTACCACCCTCTTTGTCGGGGTGGTGCTGCACTGCAAGGCGACGGAACGCCTTCTTAATCTCATCGGCAGAGGCGCTCTTAGACACCCCTAATACTTCATAGTAATCACGCTTGCTCATATCTGTATTTAGTATACGGTTTTAGCACTCATATGTCTAGAGTGCTAAATAAAAAATGGCCACCGATTGGTGACCATTTTTTTCAGGATGACAATTACGCAGCTGCCCCTCTGCTTGTAATTGCCTTCCAAATGAAGAGCACGACGATTGCACCAACAAGTGCGACCACGAAGCTCCAAATGTTGAAGCCTGTAAAGCCAGCTCCTCCAAATAGTCCGAACAAGAAGCCACCGACAAATGCGCCGATGATACCGGCAACAATGTTACCGATTACCCCTTGACTCGCGTCTGTTTTGGTAATCATTGATGCGACCCATCCGGCCAAACCACCGATGATTATCCAAACGATAATATCCCACAATCCCATAACTCTATCCTCCCCGTAGGTTAGTTTTATGTACACTTCTATTATACTCCTCCTGAAACATACAAGGGTATACTAAATATATGCCACGACGTTCAAAACAGGGGTCCGACACAAAAGCGTATCGCTTTGATCTTACGTGTGAAGGAAAACGCTTTTTCAAGACCGAAAAGGAAGCTCTCGAAGCGGCCGACTTTCGAATGCTTGAAAATATGAGCGTCACTATCGGTATTTACCATTGCGCGACCTGCCGAAATTGGCACTTAACTAGTATCGGCCTCCAAACGAAGCGCAAACGTCGGTAAAACCATAACCGTGATGCTCACTTCTCTGATATACTAGCCTCAATGAAACCGCTCATTCGCGCCTTCGGGGCAACATTTGGCATTCTCCGCGCCGAATACCGACAAATTGTTAACCGCTATTTTGCCGGTATTGAACGTTTTCCCGGTGACGCCCGCGAAATCTGCCAACAAATTGTCGATCGCCTCTGGTACGGCGACTTTTACCGAACGAGTCTTGGGCACTACAACTTCTTTTGGATGCGCGACTTTGGCACCGTCGCCGAATCCCTCGTTCGTCTTAATCATGCAACGCACGTACACCACACGCTCCGCTGGGCAATGCGGCACTATCGTCGAGGCGGCCGCGTAAAGCTCTGTATCGACAAGAATGGTAATGTATTCAACGCGCCAGGGCTCCCAAGCATTGATGCCCTCTCGTGGCTTCTCCACTCACTCGTGGTGAGTCATTACTCACTTAATAGTGAAGAACGCGAGTTCTTAAGCGCAGAACTCGGGCGCTACGTCGATCGCTTCCTCACCGAAACCGGTGATATTAAAAAAGGCGTACGATACGCCGAAATGCGCGATGCTGTGTACTACGACCGAAGTGCCTATGCAGTTGCACTCGTTGGCCGCCTGGCGCAATGTGCCGATATTTTGCAACTCGATAACTTCCCTTTTGCACCAAAAGTATACAGCGATATTCTTATCAAGGAATACTGGAATGGAAAGTACTTCCGCGCCGACCGCACCAGCACTAACTTCAGCGCTGACAGTGCGCTTATGCCGTTCTTCTTGCGTGTTGTTGACGACCAGGATATGGCACATAAAACTCTCGATTATATCGACCAAACCGAGCTGAATATGCCGTACCCAATGAAGTATGGCGAAAAGCCGTCAAAGAAATTACGTTATCGTTTTGGCATGGGCCCAATCTCAATGCCGAATTACACCGAAACATCGTTATGGACATGGCACGCCACCTATTATCTTCACCTTCTCCATCGCCATGGCCGCGAAGAGTACCAAAAGCAGTACAAACAATTTAGTGCACTCATTGAGCGACACCAAACCTACCCCGAGCTTACTAATCCAGATGGATCTTGGTACTACGCTCCGTTCTACCGTGCCGACCCGGGAATGGTGTGGGCGGCACTCTTTTTGGAGCTTCCTCAAAAGTGAGCGTAATTGTTCTGATTGGGCCTTCTGGTGCGGGTAAAAGTACCGTCGCCAACACCCTTCAATACACCTACGGGTTTCACTTAGAAAAAACTATTACAACGCGTCCACAGCGAGATACTTTCGACACCGATCACACATTTGTATCCGAAGAGACCTTTCAAAGCATGCTCGATGCAAAAGCCTTCTTTGGAATACTTGAAGTATTTGGACATCGTTATGGGCTGCCCAAGTTCAACCCTGAGAAGCCGACCATTCTCTTACTACGAGCACCTGCAATTAAAGAATTCCTCACCGGTTTTCCAGATGCCTACATTATTCAAATCGATGCACCAATTGGCATTCTTGAAGCCCGGCTCGTTGCCCGTGGGTCGCTCGACCGCACAGACTCAAAAACACTAGAACAAGAGATTATACTTGGCAAATCATTCGCTTCAAAAAGTTTTGATTCTTCAAAACACACCCCAGAAGCTATCGCCGAAGCAATTGCAAAGCTTGTTTAAAATGGGAAGCCCCGCCGCACAAAATGCGGCGGGGCGAGAACGCAAGCTATATCAGCTCAACGTTCTTGTTAGCCCATTCCAGAGTGCTGCGCGTCAGCTGACGAGCTTCACGCGACACCCGAGGCGGACGGTCTCCGTGCCACCACTGGGACCAAAAGAGGTCGAGTGGGTTCAGGCACTCCAGGCAGTCCAGGTGTTGAAACGAACCGTCAGAGTACTGCTCGTTCCGCTCCGTGTACACAAACGTGTACCCCGAACGCTCCAGGGCCTTACGGCTCCCGACATTCGCCTGAATGACGGCAGACTGAATCCGGTGGAGGCCAAGGTGTTGAAATGCGTACCAAGTGCGCGCCTTGTGGGCAGCACTCGCGATTCCCTTGCCCCAAAATTCAGGGCGGAAAATCATCGAACCACTCGTCGCCTGACGAATCAGCTTCGAGTGACCACCCTTATCGATATCGATCAAGGCCGAGTTACCGATAAGGGTGCGCGTGATTTGCTCACCTTCGCCTTCGAGTATCCAGATACCCCAGATGAGGGTGTCTCGAGCGGCTCGAGTCTTCTCAAACCACTCCTGCTCGTCTTCGGCAACGGGCGCAAAGCCCATTCCCATGTAACGCGTCACGCTGTGCCGTTGGAGGCCACCGCCATGCGCCAAGTTCACAAACTCGGGCATAACTTCCTTCGTGAGGGGCGCAAGTTCGATGCTTAACTCACCAACGGTGAATCGCATGATCGGACCAAATGCCATTCGTCCCTCTCCTTTCTCCAGCCGGATTGTCCAGGCTGGGCTAACAGGTCTCGTATTTCGAGACCAGATCTGCCTCCAATATTTCGGGAATTGATGCCTATTTTGTAGAAAAAACCTCCGAGATTGGAGGCTTATCTTGTGTCAAAATTTCGATTTAACTAAGAGTTGAGATAAGCCATACCAGTTGCCACACGAATGAGGCCGCGCTTTTTATTTGCGGTTACATTCATGTGGAACTGATATGAAACTAATCTGTTCATAAGCTTAAAATAACATCGACTTTAGTATTCGTCAACTATTTCTTGTCAGTGCCATCGACTTCAGCCATAAGCTTTGCGAGCTCTTCGTCAGTCTTGCGCTTTGCTTCAGCCTGCTGAGCAAGTTGTTCAGGAGTTTTAATTTTTGCCGTTGCAACTGTAATCAAACCTGCAAAGAGAATAAGAGCGCCAAACACCCAAGTAACCCATTGCGATCCACCCGTATCCTTGTAGAATGCCGCGGTCGCGTCAGATTTCACGAACGCCTCTGAGGGATTAGCTTCATCATAAACAATTGCTGCCGTCTCACCGAGAACCACTTCATCCTTAGTGTCTTTACAGTCGTCACCAATAGCTTGTACTGTGTGCTTTGCTCCGCCCGCAGTATATTCATAAACAGCACAGTAAACCGTGTTAATTTGGCGGTTACGGCGAGTTCCCTCTGTCACTGCATCCGATTGACTTGCTACAATCACACCTTCTGCTTCGATGCCTTCACCACTGCTTAAACGATTCCACGAATCAGCTGTTGATTGGCGCTCACTATTCGCCGGCAAGAAGCCGAGGGCCGCTACAACAACTCCAGCTATAATCAGAATAATTCCTAAAGTCATTTTCTTTTTGTTCATACAAAACCCTCCTATAAGTCAAAACTGTATCTTATAAGTATACAAAAATAGCCAGCATTTCGCTGGCTATTTTCATTTTCAGAAGTGGATTACTTCTTCTCGTCGACAACTTCACCTTCAACAGGTTCGTCAGACTTCTTGTCCGCATCACCGTCTTCAGCTGGAGTTTCTGCTTTGGCAGCTTCTTCGTAAAGTTTGGCGCCAATTGGCATGATTGCGTCGTTGAGTGTCTTAAGAGCAGCCTCAAGTTCGTCCTTGTCGGTTGCGTCCTTGTGCTTCTTCGCTTCTTCAACGGCATCTGCAATCTTCTTCTTGTCTTCGTCAGAAATCTTGTCCTTGAACTCTTCTTGGTCAGGCATTTTTTCTGCTTGGTAAATTGCGTTTTCGAGTTGGTTGCGCGTATCGACTGCTTCACGCTTTTTCTTGTCTTCATCAGCGTGGAGTTCAGCTTCTTTCGCAGCCTTTTCGATGTCATCCTTCGAAAGGTTACCGCTATCTTGGATGGTAATAGATTGTTCTTTTCCAGTTCCCTTATCTTTTGCGGTAACGTTCAAGATACCGTTTGCATCGAGATTAAAGGTAACTTCGATTTGTGGAACACCGCGAGGTGCCGGCGCGATGCCATCAAGTACGAAACGACCGAGTGACTTGTTGTCAGCTGCCATTTCACGCTCACCTTGAAGTACGTGGATCTCTACTTGTGGCTGATTATCAGCTGCTGTAGAGAATGTTTCAGACTTACTTGTAGGGATTGTTGTGTTGCGCTCGATAAGCTTGGTTGAAACACTTCCCATAGTTTCGATACCAAGACTCAGTGGGGTCACGTCAAGAAGCAGAACATCCTTAACGTCACCGGCCAATACGCCACCTTGAATTGCAGCACCAATTGCCACAACTTCGTCAGGGTTTACGCCCTTAAGTGGGTCTTTACCGAAGATTCCCTTCACTTTTTCTACAACTGCAGGCATACGGGTCATACCACCAACAAGAACAATCTCATTGATTTCATTCGCCTTAAGACCAGCGTCCTTCAAGGCTTTTTCAACAGGCTCTGCGAGACGGTCGATAAGATCCTTTACGAGCTCTTCAAGCTTTGCGCGAGTTAACTTAATCTCGAAGTGCTTTGGACCTTCAGCGTCGGCAGTAATGAACGGAAGGTTCACTTCGTATTCATTTGTAGAAGAAAGTTCCTTCTTAGCCTTTTCAGCTTCGTCCTTGAGGCGTTGCATTGCTGCGTTGTCACCCTTAAGGTCGATGCCACTTTCTTTCTTAAATTCTTCGAGGAAGTAGTTCACGATACGGTTGTCGAAGTCTTCACCACCAAGGTGTGTATCACCATTAGTACTCTTTACCTCAAATACACCGTCGCCAAGTTCAAGAACTGAAACGTCGAATGTACCACCACCGAGGTCGAAGACCGCAATCTTTTCATCCTTCTTGCTTTCAAGACCATACGCTAAAGCGGCCGCAGTTGGCTCGTTAATGATACGCTTCACTTCAAGACCGGCAATCTTACCGGCATCTTTAGTAGCCTGACGTTGTGAGTCATCGAAGTACGCAGGAACTGTAATAACAGCTTCGGTGACTTTTTCACCAAGAAAGGCTTCGGCGTCTGCTTTGAGCTTTGAAAGAATCATTGCTGAGACTTCTTCAGGTGAAAAGTCTTTATCACCAAGCTTTACTGCAACACCATCGCCCTTGCTGACGATTTCGTATGGCATGATGTCGTGGTCTTTTTGAACTTCCTTGTCGGTAAACTTACGACCAATAAGACGCTTTACACCGTAGATGGTGTTTTTTGCGTTCGTAACGCGTTGGCGTTGTGCAACCTGACCGACCAAACGCTCGCCAGACTTATTAATAGCGACGACACTTGGAGTGGTGCGGTTACCTTCAGCATTTGCGATAACTTCCGGCTTACCAGCAACCATATACGCTACTGCGCTGTTGGTGGTACCGAGGTCGATTCCGATGATTTTACCCATAAAATACTCTCCTATTTAGATTAAAAAACGTGGTTATATACTATATTCATTTTAGCACTCTCGGGCAGAGATTGCCAAGTACTCTTAGTATAAAAAGTTAGCACTCTCATGTCAAGAGTGCCAACAAATAAAATGATTTTTCCTAAAAGTATTGATTTTTCACTGATAGAGGACTATTATCACATACGACTTATAGGATACAGCCTATTTCTACGACATGCCCCATAAGTAGTCACTCACGCCGCCGGCGTGAGCTTCCAGTTTGCAGAGAGGAATGAAATGAACCTGCTGGGTCATCGCCCAAGACAGACAAAGCCACGACACACGGCGCAAACCGAGTGCTCCTCGATCTGTGCTGGTCTCGATGAGATCCAGCACGTTCGGCACCACCTGATGAAGGACCTCGCGAAAGCAGTCGACGCAGCAAATGCGGCACATGAGCGCACCTGGATGCGCTTCGCAGTGCTCGAACAGGACTGCGACGATTCGTTTCGCGGCAGCTTTGCGCAGTGCTCGCGCCACGTGTCGAGCGCAACGCTCATCTCGGAGTGCGACGTACCGCCGGTGATGACCATCATCGGCGAACTCATCGCAGAACATGCCGGAGTCCATCTAGTCGAGCTTCGCGACATCCACGTCACGAACCCCCGATGGGTCTACGTCATCTACGAGGTGATGATTGAACCGGGCTACACGCTCCCGTCCAACTGATCAGGTTGGATGTGCGGGGCGGGTTCATACCTCTCTGCACATCCAACTTTTTTGTAATAAAATATCGCCCCCGCAAGGGCGATATTTATTTAGGTATCTATTCGCTATCCGCAAATAACCCAGCTGTATGGTCCTGCGTATGGAGTGTAAAAGCTACCGTTGTGCCTATATTGGTCTGAACGAACGGTAATAGTCTTATATTGAGGAATGCTTCGAGTCACTGAAGAGTACTTAGCTACCGTTGTACGGAAACTACCTGTACCCCATGAAACGGTCACGCCGTTTGATGAACCACACCTATTAATGAGCTTGATTGTAGCTCCTGCCGCAGATGCGTCTGGGCCACTAAATGCAACGAATGATGTTACTGTAGCGAGTGCAAATACAAATGCCGCGGTAATGCGAGTAAATTGTCGCTTAAAACTGATTGTCATGAGAGTACCTCCTCTATTAACGTACCCTCTTAGTATACCTTATGAGCCTATTTGAAAAAAATGGTTATTGTTTTGTAACTTTAACCATAGCGTGACGAATCACGTGGCCATTCAGGGTATACCCTGCTTGAAGCTCTTCGGCAATAACTTCTTTTTCACCCTCGGCATCTTCATCAAATTGAATTGCTTCATGGACGTCTGGGTTAAATTCAGTACCTACTTTCGCGTCGATACGCGCAAGATTCAGGCTTTCAAGGGATTTTTCGAGGTTCTTCGTAAGGCCAGCAATCCCCTGTGCCCATTTGTTATCCTTAAGTTCTTCAGGAGTGTATGCGACCGCTCGTTCAATATTGTCGATAACCGGAAGGAGTTTCAAGACAGCGCTCGATTGACCAGCTTCGCGGGCAGCTGACTTTTCAGCGTCGACACGCTTACGATAGTTTTCAAAATCAGCACGAGTACGCTGAAGATCGAGCGTTAACTCACCGAGTTGTTGCTCGAACTCATTTTGAATATCATCATTTTTTGCTTTCTTGTCTGCCATCTATAAAATCTCCTCTAGCATTGCCCCGGTGTGTCGCACAAGTCGCATTACTTTTGCGTAACTCTGACGAGTTGGTCCAAGTACGCCAATGTAACTATTGTCACTGTACGGTGAACGGAATTTACTAATAATTAATGTTGCGCCACTACTCTTACCGATTGGATTTTCTGCGCCAATATACACATTAAGCGGCTCATTTGGCTTTGCTTCACGAAGCCATGGCTCCAGGTTATCGAGCAGACGAGCAACCTGCTGCGCATGTTCTCCTTGCATGAATTCCGGTTGAGAAAATAGGTTTCCCATACCGCTCAGATATAGCTCATCGCCAATCGTTGCGATTCCAAGGTTTTGCGTTAGCTCAACAAGGCTATCAACTGCACTTCGAATTGCGCGGTCTGCGCGGTCGCCGTGCGTAGTTGCGCGTGCTTCAATCGCTCTCGCACTGCGATCGACAAGCATTTGCGGCTGACTTTCCTGCGCTTCATTCAGGCTATTCACATAAAAACGATACCCAGTATCAGTTGGGATACGGCCTGCGCTCGTGTGAGGTTGAATGATGAACCCCATCTCTTCGAGTTTTGCCATTTCGCTTCGAATTGTCGCACTTGAAACACCGAAAAGCTTGGCGAGCATCACACTTCCAACGGGCGCAGCAATTTCAGCATGTTGCTCAATGATGGCCGCAAGAATAAGTCGTTGTCGCTCTGTCATAGTTATATTGTACGAGATATTAGCACTCGCTGTCAATGAGTGCCAACACACTCCGGAATTGCTCCAGAGCATCCCCTTCTGTATACTACCTCTATGGAAGACGCACAAAAAATAGCAGCCATTCGCACATGGCTTGGCACCGGTTCAATTAATATTTTTGGGCGACCTTTTGCCGGGAAAGACACACACGGCAGAGAACTTGTAACGCTTTTTAACGGGGTATTGCTTGGCGGTGGAGATATTCTTCGTAACTCAGTAATTCCCGAAGAAGTGAAAGAACATATGCGCGCCGGAAGGCTTATCCCGACCGAGGATTATATCGCAATCGTTCTCCCCTACTTATCACGGGATGAATTCTCAGAGAAGCCTCTCATCCTCAGTTCTGTAGGACGCTGGCATGGCGAAGAAGAAGGTGTGCTTGAAGCGACCGAAGAATCTGGCCACCCGGTAAAAGCGGTGCTGTATCTTGATATTACCGAAGAAGCCGTTCGTGAACGCTGGAGTGCAAAAGACCACATTGGCGCACGTGGCGAACGGCATGATGACACCGAAGAGGTGCTTGAAATTAGACTCGCGGAATACCGTGAAAAGACACTCCCTGTCATCGACTACTACAGAGGAACTGGGCTTCTGATTGATATCGACAGCACGCTCGATAAACAAGCCGTACTGAATCTCATTATCGACGAACTCTACGCACTTTCCCGGCGCTAAGTATTAGCGCACGTACTCATTTGCCCTACGAGCAATATGACCCAATCCCGCCAGCAAACTCACTCGCTCGGCAGGCTTTGCTACATTGTGCTCGGCATATGTCATAACTTCAATCGGATAGTACGTGCTATCTGGACGAGTGTCGGGTTTTGTGCAGGCGCATATCCCCGATGTTTGTAGAAATACACCGGCGTGCCCGCTTGGATCTTCGTGTTGTGCATACAAATGTGCTGAAAATTCTTTACGACTTGGGCTCCAACTATCGGTGTCCGCACCTGAGTTACTGAATTCGCGAACCGTCGCATATACATCTTGCATGATATCGGCGGTCTCTTCGCGCAAGGAATTGGTCCAAACATTCTTGAAAAACACATCCGCTAATGGAAGGCTATGAATTCGATTAAAAGAACTGGCGAATGCCACGCGAGACAGAAGCTTCTCGGCATCACCAGTATCTAGATCAGCACCCGATCGATGTAGTACGCCCGTTAGTGGAACTTCATCGAGTTGATGGACTTCATCACCAAAATGAAACGTTCTGTTTTCATGTTCGTAGTGATAAGGGACAAATCTTCGAGTTGCGAGTAACTGCAATGCTTCACTACGTTCAAAGGCCATACTAGTCTCGTTTCAGCATTACCATGAACGCCTCAGAAGGAATATCTACCTTACCAAATCGTTTCATGCGCTTTTTACCCTTTGCCTGCTTGGCGAGTACCTTTTTTTTACGAGATACGTCTCCGCCATAGAGGCCGGTCGTGACGTCCTTTCGGTACGCGCTGAGGTCTTCACGAGCAATAAACTTTCCGCCGATTGCAGCCTGAAGTGCAACCTGGAAGTTTTGACGCGGAATTACATCTTTTAATTTCTTTGTGATGACGCGGCCAAGACTTTGCGACTCCGAACGGTGCGCCATGACGCTCAGCGCATCAACCATTTCACCAGCAACATAGAAATCAACACGGACGAGGTCGTCAATGCGGTATTCGTCGAGCTCGTAGTTAAATGAACCGTAGCCACTCGTTACGGATTTGAGTTGGTCGTAAAAGTCGGTCAATAAGTTTGCGAGTGGTGCTTCAAAGCTAATCAGCGCACGTTCATCAATATAGCTTAGGTTTGATTGCATACCGCGCTTCGAAATAATCAGCTGTAAAACCGCACCAATATACTGCGCAGGGACAATAATCTCACCCTTAATCCATGGCTCGCTAATACTCTTCACCTTACTAACGTCAGGAAGGTTGCTGGCGCTCTTGATATCAAGTTCTTCGCCTGAACTGAGCACAACTTGATAGTCGGTCGACGGATTTGTCACTACTAAGTCGAGGTCGTATTCACGTTCAAGTCGTTCGCGAATAATGTCGAGGTGCAGCAAGCCGAGGAATCCAATACGAACACCGAACCCAAGTACTGGCGAGTTTTCTGGTTCGAATTGAAGTGCAGAGTCGCTAAGGCTGAGTTTTTCAACTGCATCTTTGAGGTCTTGGTAGTCATCGTTACTCACAGGAAAGAAACCGGCGTATACAAATGGCTTTACAAGTTTGTAGCCCGGAAGCATGTCAGTGGCGGCATTGCGACGAACCGTTACAGTATCGCCAACTCGGGCGTCGCGGGTAGTGCGAAGGTTTGTAACAATATAGCCAATTTCACCAGTTGAGAGTTCTGTCTTTGGACTCATTGTTGGACTCAAAGAACCAACTTCAAGAGCAATGCCATCAGCACCTGTTGCCAGCATATCGATTGTATCGGCTTTTTTAATGCTTCCATCGATGACACGAACATACAAGATAACACCGCGGTAATCGTCGTAATAGCTGTCGAAGATGAGTGCGCGGGTTGGCGCTTCTTTATTACCAGTTGGCGCAGCAATTTCTTCAACCACAGAGTCGAGAACATCCAAAACTCCCTCACCTGTTTTCGCACTAATCTTAATGATGTCATCTTCGGTACAGCCAAGCAAATTAATCACCTCGGCGCTTACCTTCGGCACATCTGCAGCTGGCAGGTCAATCTTGTTTAAGACAGGGATAATTTTAAGGTCAGACGCCATCGCCAAGTACACGTTAGCAAGTGTTTGCGCTTGAATACCCTGTGAAGCATCAACAACCAAAATTGCACCTTCACACGCTTGAAGGCTTCGTGATACTTCATAGCTAAAGTCGACGTGACCAGGAGTATCGATAAGATTCAGCTCGTGACTTTTATAGTTCATACGAACCGGCGCGAGCTTGATAGTAATTCCCTTTTCACGCTCAAGATCCATACTATCAAGAAGCTGCGATTTCATGTCGCGCTTTTCAACAGTACCGGTTAGCTCGAGCATACGGTCAGCAAGCGTCGACTTGCCGTGGTCGATGTGAGCGATGATACAAAAATTTCGAATGTGGTCTTGGTTCATGATTCTAATGCCGGTTGTTTAAATAATATCTTCTTCGCGCGGGTAATAATTGGTGCGACTTCCGCAAGCTTAAATATCCGACATACCATTATATACACTAGTGCAGTAATAGAAACGATAAGCGTAAACTTCGCGAATGCCGAGAAGAAGACGTCTTCGGCGCCAAGTGGCATGAATGCGACGAGAATATAGGTGACGATTGCCGTAAATCCAGTAGCGCTGACCATGCGACCAACAGCGTGAATGAATGGTTTATCAAAGAGACCGCGAATTCGGCGCGACATGATAACAAACAAAATTCCGACTTCTACGGCCGATACGATAACCGCCGCAAGTGCCAACCCGTAAACGCCCATATTCAAGCCCATTGAGAACCAGACTGCCAATACAATATTAAGGCTAATGGTGAATAGCGAGATATAGAGCGGCGTTTTCGTGTCTTGTTGTGCGTAGAAACTACGTGCCGAGATAAAGTACACTGACCGGAACAAAATGGTGAGTGCAAGCACGCCTAAAATTCCAGCCATGTAAGGATCCCCGCCTGGCTTAATAAAGTGCACCAAGTAGCCACGGCAGAAGTATGCAATTACCGAAACTGGAAGTGTCAGCCAGATGATCACGCGGAGCACTGCCTGCAACTCCTTTTTAAATAGGTCAGGACGACCCTGGCCAAGGCGTTCGGTCATCTTCGGGAAAGCCGCGGTGCTAATGGCCACGCCAATCAAGTTAATTGGTACGAATGAAAGCGTTGTCGCCTGCTGGTAGGCACGCACGCTACCAGCCGCCATGCGAGATGCGAGGTTTGTCTCAACCAACCCATTCACATAGTCGATACCTTGGTCGAGTGAGCGTGGAGGCAAGAGTCGGAGTACCTGGTGGAACCCCCTGTTCTTCCAGAAAATCTTGAAACGATAATCGAAGCCCATTCCATAGAGGCCAAAGCTACTTACTAAAAGCTGGAGGATTGAGCCGAGTACAACACCCAGCGCAACGCCCATAATACCACCTTCGAATGCCTGCCAGCCAAAGATATTAATACCATTCGTGAAGAAGAGCGCACCGATGATAATACCAATGTTATAGAGCACTGGCGCAAGCGCAAAGAACGCAAAACGACCCACGGCTTGCTGCATACTGGCGAATACCGCAGCAATCGCAAACAAGAATGGGTTAATAGCGATAACGCGCATCATACTCACCGCGAGAGCCTGGCCAGATTCAGGCAGACCAGGACCAACCACATAACGCACGAGCGGGTCGGCAAAGATAATGATAAGAACACTAGTTATGAGCGTTACAATTGCGAGCAAGTTGAGCAGGCTTGTTGAAAGCTCCCAGGCCGACTTCTTGTTGCCAGTCGCAAGCCGCTGGTTGAGCACCGGAATCAACGTCACGCTCAATGCACCAGATACCAAGATAAAGAACATGAAGTCGGGAATCGTGAATGCTACTGTGTACGCGTCGAGGCCCATCTTGTAGGTGTCGTAGTACATACCGTTCAAAAGACGGTCACGGAGCAAGCCAAGCAAGCTTCCGACAAGCGATGCGCCGGCAAGCAAAGTCGCCGCTAGCTTGAGCGGCAACTTCCTATTCGCTTTCGATATAGTAGCGCGAAAATTTATCATTCGGGTATTTCGCCAGCGCCTCGGATTAGTAGAGAGCGGCCTCCTTAGGAAGCTTTGCGTCCTTAAGGATTTCAACAACTTCTTGCTCTTCGATTGTTTCTTTCTTCACCAATTCCTGCGCGAGCTTATCGAGGCTCTTGCGGTTTGCCTTAAGAATAGCTTCGGCACGAACACCCGCCTCTTTCACAAGTTCAGCAACTTCCTTGTCGATTTCACGAGCAGTATCATCGCTGTAAGGACGTTCGTGGGTAATTTTGTCGAATACCATGCCGCCATTGTCTTCGTGGAAGACTTGGTCGCGAAGCTTCGTACCCATACCCTGTTCGATCACCATGTCGCGTGCGATTTCAGTTGCCTTACGAAGGTCTGAACCAGCACCGGTCGTAACGCGGTCGTCACCGTAGATGATCTTTTCAGCAACACGCCCACCGAGTGCACGAGCAAGGATATCCTTGAACTCAATGACACTTGTGTAGTTACGGTCCTCAGGAGGAAGGAACCATGTCACACCACCTGTACCACCACGAGGAATGATTGTTACCTTGTGTACCGGGTCGCTGTCTGGGGCGACGTGGCCAACCAGGGCGTGACCAGCTTCGTGGTATGCGGTCATGAGCTTTTCTTCTTCGTTCATTACCTTAGTCTTGCGTTCTGGACCAATGGCAACCTTTTCAAATGCTTCGGTAATGTCAGCGTTTGAGATTTTCTTGCTACTGCGACGAGCTGCGATAATTGCTGCTTCGTTTGCAATGTTTGCAAGATCAGCACCAGATGAACCGGCAGTCTTTGCGGCGAGAGCATCGATATTCACACCTTCTTCAAGTGGTTTGCTCTTAAAGTGAACCTTCAAGATTGATTCACGGTCTTTTCGCTCCGGGAGCATGATGTTTGTGCGACGGTCGAAACGGCCTGGGCGAAGAAGCGCAGGGTCGAGAACGTCAGCACGGTTTGTTGCGGCCAATACGATTACGTTTGTACCTGTTTCAAATCCGTCCATTTCAACAAGAATCTGGTTAAGGGTTTGCTCACGTTCGTCGTGACCACCACCCATACCACTACCGCGACGGCGCCCTACGGCGTCAATTTCGTCGATAAAGATAATCGCCGGAGCGTTCTTCTTTGCCTTAGCGAAGAGGTCACGAACACGAGACGCACCAACACCAACAAACATTTCGACGAATTCTGAACCACTAATACTGAAGAACGGTACATTTGCTTCACCGGCTACGGCGCGGGCGAGCATTGTCTTACCTGTACCAGGGCTACCAACGAGCAGAACTCCCTTAGGAATCTTCGCACCAAGTGCTTCATACTTCTTAGGGTGCTTCAGGAAGTCGACAACTTCTTCAAGGTCTTGCTTCGCAGCGTCGTTTCCGGCGATGTCGTCGAAAACAACTTTCTTTTTGTCGTCACCGTAAAGGATTGCTTTTGACTTACCGAATCCAAGTGCTTGATTGTTTTGGCCTTGCGCCTGGCGCATCATGAACAGGAAGAATACAGCAATAAGAACAACCGGTACGATAATAATCGCTAGGTTCCATAGGACATCGGCTGTTGCTGAAGGAGTCTTGTACTCAATCGTTACAGGGGCGTCGTCGTTAAGACCCTGTTCTTGGAGTGAACTGGTGCTGTCTTTGACTGATTTTTCAGTTGCTTTGTCGCTTCCTTCTGGAGTAACGGCGAGCTGATTGCCTTCGACGACAATCTTTGTAATTTCTCCCTTGTTTGCGCGGTTAATGACATCTGAAATCGGCACCTGCTTGAGGTTTTCGTGATTTCCAGTCAGTGCGTAAATGAGGAGTGCGCCAAATACAACAATTGCCCAAAACAGGGTAATTCGCAGGATTGTACTTGGTTTTTTCTTTGGTGAAGGTGCGGTTGATGCCATAAAAAACTATTTATTCCTTTCGGGCGTTCTAAGAAACCTAGGTATATCTCTATAATTCTATCAGTTAGAAGCTAAATTGGCGAGTACTGAAATAGAGTCGGATGCCCTCACCTGCCTCAAAAGTCGTGTTTGGTTTCGCAACTTTAATAGCATGCAAAAGTCGAGCTAACTGTGGGCGGGTAAGCTTGCCCCCGGTAAGTTCACGGAGGCACTCAAGCGCAACGGGCACTTGAACATGCGTAAAGAAATAGCGATTATACCAAGGACCCTCACCCACAAGGCTTTGAACTTCCTCATGGATACGCCTTTTTAAGTCCCGCTGATGTGCATGAAGGGCACGGAGCTCACGCTTGGCATCGCTCGAAACAGCTGGAGTTTTTCGGCGCAACCGATTTCGAAGATATGCATCGCTCGTGTTCGTTGAATCCTCGTGCCAGCGAATATTTCGCCGCTGTGCGTAATCAAGCAATGCTGCTTTTTCCATATCAATCAATGGGCGGGTCACCTCTGAATCGAGCGCAGCCAAACCGCGCCAACCGGTTCCCCGGGTTAAATTAATCGCCACGGTCTCAACGAGGTCATCGAGGTGATGTGCAGTCACAATCTTCGCATTGTGTTTCTTAGCGAGATGTCGCAAGAATGCATAACGTCGTTCGCGGGCGAGCGCTTCACTCGCTTTAGGACCAAGCTCTTCTCGGCGCGTTTCAAAATGCAAGCCGTGCTGTTTAGCGATACTTTCAACAAACATCGCATCACGGCGCGAGTCGGGCCGAATGCCATGATCAAAATGCGCCACAACTAATTCACCCGCACTAGAACGCACCATCATATCAAGAAGGACCATTGAATCTACCCCACCACTGACTGCAACAACGTATTTCATGATTTTTGAAGTTTTTTGAGTTCCTCAATGACCGCTTCGCCGTGCCCGAGTGGCGTAACGCGGCCATATACCTTCACCACCTGTCCCTCGGGGTTGATAATAAATGTTTTTCGCAAGATTCCTTCGTGACCAAACATTTTCTTTCCCCACGCACCATACGCAGTAATCACGTCTGCCTTTTCATCGGTGAGAAGGGTGAAATTCAATGAGTACTTTTCTTTGAATTTCTCGTGGCTACTTGGCTCGTCTTTACTAATACCAATAATCTCTGCGCCCATTTCGGCTAATGTATCGCGAGCGTCACGCAAGCTACAGGCCTCAATCGTGCACCCTGGCGTATCATCTTGCGGATAGAAATAAAGAATGACCCACTTTCCCCTGTAATCTGCAATAGAGTGGGCGGCGCCATTGCCGTCTTTGAGCGTAAACCCTGGAGCCTCGTATGGAACTTCTTTCATATGCTTTAAGTATAAGCTACTTTACGACTTGATATAATAGCTAACAATGTCCGATTTATCGAAGATGGTGAAAAAAGAGAAATCCGAACGGATTTTAACGTTCGACCTGCTCCGTGGCTACTTTTTGTGTGTCATTCTTTTCAACCACCTGCAATACTACCCGAGCGGTCTCGACTTCCTTACCGGGAGGGGCATCCTCTACGCCTCAACCGCTGAAGGCTTCTTTGTCGTATCCGGTATTGTGCTCGGAATCGTTCGGGGTCGTAAACTTCTCCATATGCCTTTCTGGACAAGCGCAAAACTGCTCTGGAAACGTGCTTTTCAGCTGTACATCACGAGCCTTGTCCTCACCCTTCTCTTCACCATTGCTGGACAATTCTTCATTGGCAACGAAGGTCTTAAGTTCGGTATTTACACTGACTGGAATAATTGGTGGCAACTCATATGGCACACCGTGACCCTTAGCTACACTTACGGCTGGGCAGACTTCCTGCGTCTCTATGCGATTTTCATTTTCTTCGCTCCATTCGCCCTTTGGTTGCTTCGTAAGGGCTGGTGGTACATCCTTATGGCCGCAAGCCTTGCAGTCTGGGCGCTCTATCCATTCGTGCCGCAAGATCCAGTGATCGCACAGCCGTTTAGCTGGCAGTTCATTTTCTTTGCTGGATTTACGATTGGGTTCTACTGGGAGACAATAATTAAAAAGTGGCGAGAACTGACCATAAAAACACGAAAGGTTATCGGATGGTCATTCGTGACGACATTCGGGATAACCGCACTTCTCTCAATTCTTCTTGTCTTTAACTATGAAATAGGCGGCGCACTAGGGACATATTTCGGCAACATCCACCACCTCATTGAGAAAAACTTCGACAAGCAAGCACTTCCAATACCACGCCTTCTGCTCGGCGCAATCTGGTTCTGGGGGCTCTTCTATCTTTTCCGCAGGTTCGAAAAAGTGATTATAAAGCACTTCGGCTGGCTCTTGCTCTCATTTGGCATGAATTCACTCTACGTCTACACCATTTCGGCATTCGTCGTATTCTTTGCGCATCTTATAGTTCCACCAAGAGGTACGGATAGCCTCATCGTAAGCCTGCTTATTTCACTTGGACTGCTCGGTGTCGTCTATACCGCCACAAAAACCAAGTTCTTGATGAATATTATTCCCCGCTAACGCGGTATTCGGTAGCTTTATAAAGCGTGTTGCCGGTGATACTGTCGTATGCGCCAACTGTTCGGATCTTCACCCATGAATCATCGAGAGGAGCGACGTCGGCTTCGGTGGTATTGTCGAGGTACCAAATCACTGGGTGTTCTTTTGTGAAGGCATCCATGTCTTTAATCTTATGCATGTCGCTATGTTCAAGCATATCGAGCGAACCGAAGTAGTAGTCGGTTGTCTCGTCAACAAAGTAAATTGGATGTTCGTCGGTTGCATAGGGCGCAGCTTCATAGAATACCCAGGGCGACTTTGCAACAATTGGCACACCAGTCGGTGCTTGATCCTGAATATCCCGCACAACCTCACGCGTGAGGATGTGGGTGTTCGTTGCCTTATTAAAGTTACCAAACGCATAGACATTCGTAATACCGATAATCATCATGCCGATAATCGCAACGATCGGCAGGGCTCGCCAAAACGGCTTCCAGTTTTTTGTTCCTACGATCAGTACGATGGCGAGGAAAATTGAGAGAGCAAAGACTGCTGGAACAAGGTATCGGTCAACAAATGACGGACGAAGCGGAGGAAGTGAAGCAAGGAATAGCAGCACAGGAGGCACCCACGTCAGCGACGCAATAAGAAGGAACGACTTCTTTGCTTTTGTCCCTAGCGCCTTATACACCTTAGGAAGCAGGATAATAATCGTCGCAACAACAAGAAGCATGACGAGCGCAAACCAACTCTGGACGTGTCCATGCTCCAGGTAATAGAAGTAACTTGTGAGGTAATTGGTCGGAGTATCGACACCCACTGGGCCAATCCAGAACCCTGCACCTTGAACAACGCCAAGCTGGAGTGCCATAAACGGTAGCCACGGCAAGAAGATACCGATTGCAAGTGCATACGTAATCACCCACTGCTTGGTAAAGAACTTTTTCCAGAATATTTTGAAGCTATCGCCCTTGCGCCACACCTGCGTTGCGCGCCATGCCCAGTGCGCCAACCATGCGAGTGCCGTAAAGTAGTGTGTCCACATGCCAATCGACACAAGCACCGCATACCATATCCAGTACTTCTTTTTATTCGTCTCGGTAGCCTTCACGAGTAGATATGTTGCTCCGAATACGATCAGCGAAGCAAGTGTGTACATGCGCGCTTCATCGCTGTAACGAATCACCATTGGTGAAAGAACGATGAAGATAAAAGAGAGCCATGCGACCTTGCGTCCGAATAGCTTCTTTGTCAGGAAGAACGCTACCACCGCCGTGGCGGCACCGAGCATAATACTTAGTGAGCGAAAGGCTAGTTCCGTTGTTCCAAATAACTCAGTCCACAGCTTGAGCACCCAATAATAGAAAGGTGGGTGGACATCTGAGGCGGTGAAGCGCGCAATATCCCAGAAACTAAATTGTACGAGATATGCACTGAATGCTTCGTCGAACCAAATCGCGGCGCGTGGTGCATTTATGAATGTAATCGTGAAAAAAACAGCCAATCCGATTATCAAAATAATGAGATCGGTTTTAGGCCGTTGCTTAATAAAGCTTGAAACTGAAGTGATAAATTTTTTCATAGTTATCTTCATAATAGCGTGAAGAGCGCCTTTAGGGCAATGCTCTCATTTACTCCTGATTTATGGCTGAGCACCCTTCTTAGAGTCTAGTATTTGGCGCCAAAGTGTTGTATACTACCCTAGTTATCACACCATCGGGGTGTGGCGCAGTTGATAGCGCGCTCGGTTTGGGACCGAGAGGTCGAAGGTTTGAGTCCTTTCACCCCGACCAAGATTATTTAAAAACGAGACACTGTCTCGTTTTTATTTTTATGTGAATACTACCCAGACTTTTACTAGCCCGCCGAACCATCCACACCCTTAACCAAAATAGTGACAGTCGTCGTCTCGTCGTCTTCAAAATCAATTCGTACATATCGTCCGTCAATAACAAAGAGGTCCATCGTTTCGTGTGACGAAGATGGTTTTCCAAGATGTACCCTCACGGCTTCACGGCTCTTAGGAAGTGGAAGTCCCGTTATCAATCGCTCCGGCCAACTATAGACAGAATTGCCGTCGTCAGCCCTTAATTCAATCATAGCTACGACCAGAGTTCCGCCCTTAAATTGAAGCGTCACTCCATTATTTGAAAAGTACTGATACTGCGACTGTGTTCCTTTATGGATATCTTCGTCTATTTCCATAGCAGGACCGGCAAGCACGATTGCTGCAAGATGTTCCGGAGAATACATAGCGCAGCCAACGGCACTGATAAACGTCGCTAAGTCACCCTCTATAACAACAGCTTTCTGCTCTTCAACTGGTATGTTTTGCGAGTCCAGTCCGCCAATAAGTTTGCGCATGAGGACTACCATCCTGAGAGATTCATCATTAAAATCAAACTGCACGTATCCTGGCCCAGCTTTGTATGTAAGATATGTACCCGTAGAACGCAAAGGATCACCGAAGGCTCGGACTATATCATCCGGAGATACCGTAAAATCAATCCCATCAATAAGTGTCGCCGACCTGTCATACACCTTCTTGTTGCGTGATTTTTCGGCGTATACAAAAACCGTATCAACCAAGCCATCAATCAATAAGAAGCTAATACCTTTTTCGGGCATTGTAATATACTTCTCTTCATAGGTATCGTTATACGTTTCGACTTCTTGTTCACCATTAACAAATTTAACCGCCTGCTGGAAGGCCGAATCATCTTCTCTTTTACCAAGCGCGTGTACAAATAGAGCAATATCACCTTTTAGCAAGGCGAGATCGAGCTCGCTCAGGAAATACTGCCCAGTAATCTTGTTCTTTTGATTGTCGTCCAATGTCATTGCGAATTAGTATACTACACCGACGCCCCGCCCCATAACCAAGCTCTATGGGTAGTGTAATTCTGGATCTTCGGGACATGGCCCAACGGTCAAGTCTGAATTCTCGTCTGTTGTGTGGTAGATTACATCTCCATAGCCTACCGAGACCCCCTCGAGGCAATACCTGGTCGCTGGACCGCCGCTGTATACGGTATAGGCGGGTAATGGAACGTTCTCGTTCGGCACATCAATAGGGAATGTGCCGCCCTGCAGCGTAAATTCGGCAAGCAGAGAGTTTATAGCGGCGTCACAAGGTGCCCCGCACTCAAGTACCATATCACTTTGATCAAGCGTTGGACCTTGCCACACGACATTTGTCGATGCCTGGCCCTTAATATGGATATTTATCCCTGCGAAGGAGCAAGAAGTGTTATATGTCGTTGACCCGGACTCAATTGGCATGAGTGCATTACAGCTATTTAAAAATAGTTGGGCATTCTCGGCAGGAGTAAGGTTTACATATGTGCGTACTTGATTTGCATTTGTATAGAGTTTTAAAGCAACGTTAGTCGAAGATGCAAATCCAACACCGCCAAGATTTGGCGGGTAATCATTCTTAAAGTTTTGATACGACTCGAGCGCGGTTGTTGCGTTCTGTAAATCGCTTTGGACGCTTGCTTCTGCGACCCGGCGCTGCCAGCCCGCATATCCAAGAATCGTAATCGCAGCTAAAATCGCTATTGTTGTTACAACAATGATTAACTCGACTACCGTAAAGCCCCCACTCGATCGTTTCATGCTGTGCTCATTGTAACCGACTGAACCTACTTCGCAAACATACTTTATGCGTTGCACGACAGGTTCTACATGTTTATACTTTACGTAGATGAAACTAACCCTTACCTCCCTCAACCTCCAAGGATTCGAAGAATGGGAACAGCGAAAACCACACATTCTCGAGTATCTATCAAAAATAAGCCCTGATGTCGTATTTTTCCAAGAAGCCGTCTTTCTTCCCGACGTCTCGCCCCATAACCAAGCGCAACTTTTAAACCAAGAACTGGGCTATCCATTTGAAGTGAGTACAATTAGTCGTCTTCAAGTTGGCGTCGAGCATCCCGTGTACCGTGAAGGACTCGCGCTACTCTCAAAATATCCAATATCGTCATCTGACACTCTTATTCTTAAAAAAGCCGAGGGCGACGACCTAAACCGCATCCTCCAAATGGTCGACATCGCGGTAAATGGCAGTATTATTCGCCTTGGCCACGTCCACTTCTCTATTACCGATTTCGTCGACTTCGCAACACCTCATTTGCAGGAAACGCTCGACATATTAAAATCACGTCATGAAAAACGCGTATTAATCGGCGACTTCAATCTGACCTATCTTGAAGAAAGCGAAAACCTCTGGGGCGCGGATTACAAAGCGACCACAGAGGTTCCCTACATTACATATCCGTCATGGCACGAAGGTCCAAAAAGAACCGACTACGCACTTATTCCAAAAGAATACACATTCGATTCAATCGAGGTGTCAGGCGATGGTCTCTCTGACCACCGCGCCCTCACCGTAGTTATCGATATTCCAGATGCTATTTTGCAAACTCAATTGCACGAGTTTCGCGAATCACATTCACTTTAATCGTACCTGGGTACTGCATCGTACTTTCAATCTTGTTCGCGATGTCGCGTGCAAGTTTGATCGCAGAAAGATCATCAACACTTTCGGCACGAACGATCACGCGGACTTCGCGTCCTGCACTAATTGCATATGACTTTTCAATACCACCAAAGCTATTAGCAACGTTTTCAAGTTCGCGCATACGTTCCGAGAAGTTCTCGGCGCTAATGTTACGTGCGCCAGGACGAGCCGCTGAAAGAGCGTCACAAACACGAACAACCAAGGCTTCGACAGTCGTCGCCTCTACGTCGTCGTGGTGCGCTTCAATCGCGTGAACAATTTCGTCGCTCATACCGTACTTACGCGCAAGTTCTGCACCAATATGGTGGTGTTTGCCTTCAACCTTGTGCGTGACCGCCTTGCCCACGTCGTGCAGCAATGTTGCGGTCTTCGCAATGCGAACATCGGCACCAATTTCTTCAGCAATAAGACCTGCCATATGAGCCATTTCGGTGCTGTGAAGCAATACATTCTGACCGTAACTAGTACGGAACTTTAGCTCACCAAGTAGGTGGAGCATTTCTTTCGGAATACTAATAACGCCAACTTCGCGTGCTGCGTCTTCACCAGCACGAAGGACTTCTTTTTCAATTTCCTTTTCAGCCTTTGCAACAATTTCCTCAATACGTCCCGGGTGAATTCGGCCGTCTTTCATGAGCATCTCAAGTGTCAAACGAGCAACTTGTCGGCGCAGTGGATCGAAGCTTGAAAGGATAACCATACCAGGCGTATCATCAACCAAGATATCAACACCAGTTGCACGTTGAAGCGCCTGGATATTTCGGCCTTCTTTACCAATGATGCGACCCTTCATTTCGTCGTCGGTCAACTTAATTGCAGTAACGGTGCGCTCTGCGGTAACCTCAGAACTCATACGTTCCATAGCTGATACAAGAATGATTTGAGCCTTCTCTTCGGCATTGTCTTTTGCTTCGTTTTGAAGCTTAGAAACAAGGCCCGTAAGGTCTTGCTTAATGTCACGCTCGGTCATTTCCATCAGCTTCTCTGCCGCTTCTTTTTTCTTCAAACCAGCAATTTTCTCGAGCTTTTCCTGCTGTCGAACACGGATATCACGAATCTCGTTTTTGAGTCCTTCAACTTCGTCTTCTTGAGCACGTAACGCTTCGCCACGCTTGTCGAGTTCATCGAGTTTTTTATCAAGATTAGTTTCGCGCTCTGCAAGACGACTCTCGGTTTTTTCCCATAGTCGACGACGTTCACTCTCTTCTTTTTTGGCATCTTCGGCAAGTTTCAGTGCATCGTCTTTCGCCTTCAATACAACGTCACTTGCCTTCGTTTTCGCATCAGCAATAAGTTGGTCCGCCTTGTGCTTTCCGCCAGTCCTGCGGCGACGTTCGTAAACGACAGTTCCGCCAACACCAGCAAACAGTCCGATGACTGCGGCGATAATTCCTTCTACCATATTGTTTCCTTCCTCTAGCAAAGCTTGGCCAAGTGTTCATCTTGGCAAAATGTAATCACAAACTTTCTAGAATTGTTCAAAAATTGTTCAAAAAGTCCCCTTGTCAAAAGGTCGATGGACTTACGTATATTGTGCGCTAAAAAATAGGGCTTGGCAATGCCTGAGAGACACTATTTTTTCGGCTGTGTAATGTTGGCTTCGCCACCGTATTCGGGCAAAACGATTTCGTCATTTTCGCCTGCTTCGAGACGCTCAATACCCACTTGGCGCCAGTTATCATCCGTCGTTCCGACAATCGGCCAGTTATTCGAGTACGCCAATGTGTTAAAAACAGTGACGCCAATGCGCAGCCCGGTAAAACTTCCAGGACCCTTATAAACAACCAGACCGGTAACGTCTTGCCACGTTTTTTGCTGAGACTCAATTTCACTTTCAAGAAATGCTAGGAGACCCTTCGCAAGACCGCGTCCAGCTTCCCAACTTGTATCGTATTGCCAATCGCCCTCAATCAGACTCAGACGACAAAGCGGCGTTGAAGTATCAAGAAGAAGAATCATAAACGAGCCCTTAATGTATCAGGAAATTCAATAACTCGGCTCGTCTCGGTCGGCGAAGTAAAGCGAAGTGTAAAGTGACCTTCCGGCAGTACACCCTCGACAATATCGGCCCATTCAATGACCGTTACGGTTTTTTCATCGCCCACCATCTCCTGGAGTTCGTTGGCCATAATCCCCGGATCATTGAGGCGGTAAAAGTCATAGTGTGCCAACTGGATGTCGTCGCGCGCGTCGTACATACGACTAATCGTAAAGCTTGGACTTTGCACATCGTCGTCAACTTCAAGACCAAGTGCAAGACCTTTTACAAAGGTTGTCTTGCCAGCACCGACATCACCAATCAACTCAAAGACCTCCCCACCCTTGAGTGTGACACCGATTTTCTGAGCGAAATCTTTGGTTTCTTGTTCGCTTGCGACCTCTATAATCATTCCAGTAATTATACCACGCATTTTACTGGTACTTTCGGGGTCATTCCTTTACAATGGAGCATAACCATTATGCGCATTTCCGATACACTTCTGGGAACGTTGCTTGGGCGGGCAAAACTTGTAACTCCTGAGCAGTTAACCACCTTACAAGAAGAGGCGGTTCGTTCAAAGCGCCCATTGCATGACCTCGTTTTGGAACAGCGCATCACCGACGAAAAGACGCTCGTTCAGGCGTTCGCTGAGGACAGCGGCATCCCCTATATCGAAATCGACCCTCGAAATGTTGAACAGGAAATCTTAAAGAAAATCCCCGAGCGCGTTTCTCGCCAATACATGGCGGTTCTCTTTAAAATTGATGAAGATGGCGTTCACCACCTTGCGATGGAAGACCCAGACGACGTTCAGGCTGTTAACTTCATCCAAAAAGAAATCGGTGCCAACTCGACTATTTATATCGCAACCCGCGACAATATCCTTTCCGTTATCGACCTCTACCGCGGCGATGTAAACAAAGAGCTCAACGAAGTTATCGAAGTGCAGCGAAGCGAAGGTGCCGATATGGTCGCCAAAGCGGCAGCGGCAGACGATCAGGATATTTCAGAAGATTCGCCAATTGCCCAAACCGTAAACCTTTTGCTTGAATACGCGATTCGCTCCCACGCTAGCGACATCCACATCGAACCGCGCGAAGATTTCGTCCAGGTGCGCTACCGCATCGACGGCATGCTTAAAGAAGTAAACCGACTCCCGAAGAACGTTATGGGCGCCCTTATTAGCCGTATTAAAATTCTTGCCGTTCTTAAAATTGACGAACGGCGCGTCCCGCAAGACGGTCGTTTCAAGACAGTACTTAACGGTCGCCAGTATGCACTTCGTGTCAGCACCCTGCCAATTGCTGATGGTGAAAAGATTGTTATGCGTATTCTTGACGAATCAAACCAAGCAGTCACACTTGAACAACTTGGCTACTGGGGTAAGGCCCTTGTCGATATTACACGCGAGATTCACGAACCGAACGGTATCGTGCTTATGACCGGACCAACTGGTTCAGGTAAGTCGACCAGTTTGTTTAGTATCCTGACCCTTCTTAACAGTCCGAATGTGAATATTTCTACCCTTGAAGACCCGGTTGAGTATAAGATTCCTGGCGTCAATCAAACTCAAACAAACGTGAAGGCGGGCATGACCTACGCAACCGGCCTCCGCGCCCTGCTTCGTCAAGATCCAAACATCATCATGGTTGGTGAGGTCCGTGACGGCGAAACCGCCGGGCTTGCTATTCAAGCTGCCCTTACCGGACACATGGTGTTCAGTACACTTCACACCAATAACGCCGCCACTACCCTCCCTCGTTTGCTCGATATGGGTATCGAGCCATTCCTGATTTCAAGTACAATTCGCGCCGTTGTTGGACAGCGTTTGATTCGTCGACTTCATAAAGATTCTCGTATAAGCTACGTTCCAACTGATGAAGAACGCGCTGAAATCGCAAAAATGTTCAACCTCACAAGCCCAGACGCTTGGCGAACTATCCACGAACTTGAAAAGCAAGCGCAGGCCAGCGGACTTGGTGGCGAGACACCTCTTAGCACCGACGAAAATGGTATCAAATCACTCTGGCGTGCCAATAAAGACGTCTCGGACGATGATGTGCGCGAGGGCTACCGTGGCCGTCTCGGTATCTATGAAGTGCTCTACAACTCACTTCCTGTCCAAAAACTTATTATGTCGCATGCAACCAGCGAAGAAATTCAGACTCAAGCCGTGAGTGAAGGTATGATTACGATGCAAATCGACGGCCTGGTTAAGGCACTTCGCGGTGAAACCACCATCGAAGAAGTCCTAAGGGTGAGTAGGGAATAATCTATGGCACGATTTTCTTATGTTGCTGCCGATGAGCAGAACAATGTCGTCAAAGGTAAGACTGACCTACCAGACCGCGCGAGCGTTATTACCGCCCTTGGTAAGCAAAACTTGCGTCCTATTAGTATTAAAAAGATACGCGATTCAAAATCTTCATTCGATTTCGACCACATGTTTGAACCAACGAAGGTCAAACAAGACCACTTGGTCGCTTTTACGCGTCAGTTAAGTGCCATGATTAGCGCCGGCGTCCCACTTCTTCGTTCGCTCACCTCAATTCAAAAGCACGCCGAAGACAAAGCGCTCCAAAAGATTCTTGGTGAAATTGTCAAAGATGTTGAAGGCGGTATGCCAATGGGTGACGCCCTCGCTAAACACCCCGACACGTTTAATGACATCTACGTCAACATGGTGCGTGCCGGTGAAGCGGCCGGTATCCTCGATGAGATCTTGAAGCGTCTCGCAGGCCAGCTTGAAAAAGCCTCAGCAATGCGCAAAAAGATTAAAAGCGCCATGACCTATCCGATGGTGTTGGTTGGAATTACTGTTCTCGCCTTCTTCGGATTGATGCTTTTCGTTATTCCACAGATTGGTAAAATCATCCAGGACCTTGGTGGCCCCGACGCAGAACTCCCAGCGCTTACCCAAGCCATGCTAGGGATTAGCGGTTTTATCGTCAGTTATTGGTGGATCGTCTTCCCTGTTCTTATCGGAGCGATTATTGGACTTGCTTCGTACGTACGGAAGTCTCCTAAAGGTAAGCGACAATTCGATTCGCTTATCCTCAAGATTCCTGCGGTAAATAAAATTATTCAAAAGGTATGTGTCGCTCGTTTTGCACGAACCTTCTCGGCCCTCATGGGTGCCGGTGTTGCCGTCCTAGAGGCTCTCGACGTCACTTCACGAGCTGTAGGTAATACATTGTACCAAGAGACGCTCCAGCAGGCTGCGGTTGAGGTAAAGAACGGTAAGTCGCTTTCATCTGTTATTGAGAAGAGTGACCTCTTCCCTTCAATCGTCTCCCAGATGCTCGCCGTTGGTGAAGAAACTGGTCAAACCGATACCGTCCTCGTCAAGGTAGCTGATTTCTATGAAGAAGAAGTAGACCTCTCTATCGATGGAATCAGCTCAATTATTGAGCCTGTGATGATTGTCGTCATGGGTGGAATGGTAGGACTCATCGCTGCGAGTGTGATGATGCCAATCGCGGGGCTTTCACAGAACATTCAGTAGTGCTTATGCTATAATTATTCTAGTAATTACATCAGTGGGCATATGTCAAAATTCTTCTACAAAGACAAACCAATCATAGGACTTGATATCAGTAGTACTGGTATCAAGCTTATGTCTATTGACTCCAAAAAATGGCTTGTAAGCGGCTACGCTTCAGTTGATTTAGAACCTCTTAAAATGAAAGAGGGAATGGAGCTCGACGATAGTACGTTTTTGACGGACACTATTAAATCTCTTTTGGCAGATAAGATTATTGGATCAATCTCAAGCGACCGTGTCGCTATTACCGTTCCGACTGCGCGTAGCTACACGCGCACATTTACCCTCCCCGCTTCGGCCGAAAAATCACTCGATGAAGCCGTCATGCTTGAAGCCGAGCAATACATCCCTATCCCCGTCTCTACTCTTTATATCGACTATCAAATCATTGAACGAAGCCGCAAAACAATCACCGTACTCATGAGTGCCGTTTCGCGCGTCATTGTCGATAATATCACCCGTAGTGTCGAAGCAGCTGGACTCACCCCTATCCTCATCGAACCAGGCATTAACGCCGTCGGTCGCGTCGTCACCGCTACCGAAGATGGCAGCCTCCCTACCGTTATCGTCGACATTGGTCCGGCGAATACCGATATTGCTATTCTTGATCGCGGCTCTATTCGTGTGACAAGCGGACTTCCAATTGGCGGCAACTCTTTCACCCTCGATATCGCGAAGAAATTGAACATCTCACTCGAGAACGCCCACCAGCTTAAGGTTCTTAATGGTCTTGCTGCCGGGCCACGTCAACAAAAGCTCAGTGAGGCGCTCACACCAAGCCTTGAGCGCATTCTTGTCGAGACAAAGAAGGTTATGCGCTACTACAACGAACGCATTAACAGCGAGCGCAAACTCGAACAACTGATTATCGTCGGCGGAGGAAGCAACGTTCCAGGAATTGGCGAGTTCTTTACCGATAAGTTAGTGATTGCCGCTCGCGTTGCGAGCCCATGGCAAAAACTCGACTTTGGTAAAATCCAAGAACCGCCAAAGCAATTCCGTCCGCGTTATATTACCGTTGCCGGCGTTGCGAGTGTTAACCCAGGGAGTGTTTGGAAATGATCAATCTCCTTTCAGATGTACGAAAAGACGACATTCGCGCTGCGCGCGCCAATGTGATTATTCTCCGCTATACAGGGCTTATCCTACTCGCCCTGCTTTTCCTGGCCGGCGCTCTTTATGTCTCCCACTCACTCCTAAAGCAAACGATGACCGCTAATGAAGAAATCATTTCTTCTAATGACGTGAAGGCCGACATTTACAGCGAAACCAAGCAGAAAGTCGACGACCTAAGCGGTAATCTGACAGGTGCAAAAGCAATTCTCGACCAAGAAGTGCGTTATTCACAAGTGCTTGTTAAAATTGGGCAGCTCATGCCTCCAGGTACCGTTCTTGGCGACCTAAAGCTCGACACCGCCAGCTTTAATGGAGCACCCGTAGCAATGGTTGCGTATGCAAAATCAGACGCAGAAGCAACGACCCTGCAATCTCAATTCAAGAGCTCACCCCTCTTTAAAGAAGCCAACCTCACGACAACAGAAGCGACAGGCGGTATCGATGGCTACCCAGCAAAAATTTCGCTCACCGTGATATTCAATAAGGCAGGGATATAAGTATGAAACCTAAGAAACAATTCCGACCCTCTGACCTCCGCACGCTTCTTGTGGTAATGCTCGTCATTATTACTCTTGCGGGTGGCGCGCTATTCTACTGGGGCCTTACGCTGGTTCGTGACTACGCAGTGAGTGTAAATGAGCGATCAATCGACGCCTCGGCCAGTGCCCAGCAGATTGAAGAGCTTCAACTTCTCAAGAGCCAACTCTCACAGAGTAACTCATTGGTCGATAAAGCAAACCAACTTTTCTCAACCCCAGAATCATATCAAGCCCAAATACTTGGCGATGTCCAGAAATACGCAGCAGCAGCCGGAATCTCTATAGACAGCACGAGCAATAACGACCCGAGTACAGGCGTGGCCTACGGCATTACTGTCAGGTTCGAAGAACCGGTTGCATATAGCCAGCTCATTGGCTTCTTGAATAATATCGAAGGAAACGTACCGAAACTGCAAGTAAGCGAAATCTCCCTCGGTCATGCGGATATTGGCGGCCAAGATAGCGTCAGGGTTGGTGATATTAAGATTGAAATTGCGGTGAGGTAATAGTATGGCAACGACACAGAAAAAATCACAAAACGCATTCGTTAAAGCATCCGGGGTCTTCTTCCGACGTTTTCACATGATCATCTTCTTCGTGCTCCTTGTCGGCTGTCTTTCCGTTGCAGTCGTACTCCTCAACCAGACGCTTTCAGAAACAGCATCAGAGGACTACTCTTCATCAATTAATGCAGGTTCAATCGACCAAGCGACACTTGAACGAATCCAATCACTCCACACAAGCGACCAACCGAGCCCTGCACCAGTCATGCCTGCGGGACGTGTTAATCCATTCGCAGAATAGCCCTGTAGCGACCAAGGAAGAAAAAGCTTATACTATAACTATGCTATTACTCGGATCTCGCCTCTTCAACACTCCTGTCATGAGTCTCCAGACGGGCACTCGCCTTGCGCAGACCGTTAAGCCTATTATTGACCCGGCAAATCTTCGTATTCTTGCGTACGAAGTTGATGGCCCGCTTCTTTCAGAGAAGCCTTCTTTTATACGAACGAATGACATTCGTGAATACGGACGCCTCGGTATGATCATCGACAGTAACGATGAGTTAATTGGTGTTGATGACGTAATTAATATTAAGAAGATTTATGAACTCGACTTCTCTCTTATCGGCCTTAGTGTTATCGATGAACATCGGAGGAAGCTCGGTAAGGTTGATGACTACACGCTCGACACGACCGACTTTGTCATCCAGCAACTCAATGTTCGTCGCGGATTTATTCAGAGCCTTAGTGATACTGGGCTTCTTATCAATCGAAGCCAAATTCTTGAGATCAATAATACGTCGGTCATTGTAAAATCACCTTCGGTCAAAAGCATGGAACCTGTGATGCAAGTCATACGAGGCGAATTTGTGAATCCTTTTAAAACACAAAAACCCCAGGCCGAACCTGAGACTATCTCGCAATCATAGGTACGCTCTACTCTTCTTCCGAACGCAGCGCCTCTTTAATGTCGTCATACCGAAAGCCTTGCCGTGCTAAGTACACCATAAGTTTTTGTTCATTTTCGTAACGGCTCGCTTTTTTTGCGATTACCTTACGGAGTTCATCGAGGTCAGTACGTTCTGTATCACCAAGTACTCTTTGAATAATTGAACTTTCAACACCCTTCGCCTGCAATTCCGACTGGAGCTTACGAATACTCGAGCCTTTTCGAACATTTCGATTTTCAACCCAAAAAGCGGCGAATTTCTCGTCGTCGATATATCCTTTTGCAAAAAGACGATCAAATACACGAACTGTTAGTTCGTGACTGACACCTTTTTTGATGTCGCCCATTTTTGTTCGTGTATCCCTGGTTTTTCGGTATAAGTAATCGCGCATTTCACGCTGACTACGGGGGCGAATGAGCGCATATTCAAGAGCCCTCGTATAGAGCTTGCCGAACTGGCTTTCGTTTTCCAGTTCAACAAGCTCTTCTTCCGAGTATTCAGCGCCTGTTTTAATACCAAGCTCTGCAACCTGGGTAATATCGAGTGAAAACCGATACTTACCATCAACGAATACATTTACACGATCTTTGTCGCGTAGCTGAATTTTTAGTGCAGTAATGCGGGCTTTGTCCGCAGACATAAAAACCTACGCCTCGTCGAGTTCGACGACCTTCTTGCGCACCTTGGCTTCAATTTCGTTGAGAATTTGTGGGTTATCTGCAAGGTATTGCTTAGAAGCTTCGCGGCCTTGGCCAATCTTGCCTTCACCGTATCCAAACCATGCACCACTTTTTTCAACAATGTTGTGAATAACCGCGAGGTCAAGTACGTCACCAGTACGAGAAATACCTTCGTTGTACATGATATCGAATTCTGCAGCGCGGAAAGGCGGAGCAATCTTGTTCTTAACAATCTTCACCTTGGTTCTATTTCCGATAATCTCTTCGCCTGACTTAATTTGGCCAGTACGGCGAATATCCATACGTACAGATGCGTAGAACTTAAGTGCATTACCACCAGTGGTGGTCTCTGGGTTACCGAACATTACACCAATCTTCATACGAATCTGGTTAATGAAGATAACAATGGTATTGCTCTTGTTGATGATACCCGTAAGCTTACGAAGCGCCTGGCTCATAAGACGAGCTTGAAGCCCCATGTGACTGTCGCCCATTTCGCCTTCAATTTCAGCCTGTGGAACAAGCGCAGCAACTGAGTCGATAACGACAAGGTCAACGGCACTTGATCGAACAAGTGTTTCGACAATTTCGAGAGCTTGCTCACCATTGTCTGGCTGCGCAACAAGGAGGTTGTCGGTGTCAACGCCAAGTTTACGAGCGTAAGCTGGGTCGAGTGCATGCTCGGCGTCGACGAATGCCGCCGTTCCACCGTTCTTTTGCATTTCAGCAATTGCATGCAAGGTAAGTGTTGTCTTACCTGATGATTCTGGGCCATAAATTTCAATAATACGACCTTTAGGGTATCCGCCACCAAGGGCGAGGTCGAGACTTAGCGCACCACTGCTGATGAGTTCAACATCAACGGTTTTTGTATCGCCGAGACGACGAATGGCGCCATCGCCAAATTGCTTATTAATTTGCTCCTGCGCGAGACCGAGCGCTTTAAGCTTAGCCTCTGAAGCAACGTTTGATTGGGTTTTTTCTGTCTTGGTAGTTTCAGACGTATCAGTTTTCTTAGTTGCCATATTCCCTCTCTTTCTCTGTATCTATTATACGCAGACGAATCTTAATTTGCTATAATCTATAGAGATGAAATCATCACATGGATTTACCGTTATCGAGCTCCTCATTGTCGTCGTACTTTTTGCGGTCGCAAGCGTTGTTTTCCTTGTACAGCGCAACCACGTTGAAGTTGCCGCGCGCGACGAAGCGCGAAAGACCTCTATTAACGCAGTGTACTACTCACTTGAAGAGGTCTATTTCAAAGAAAATAAATCATACCCTCGTGTTGTAAATGAAAAAACACTCCCCTCTGTGGCCCCTGAGCAGTTCAAGGACCCTAGCGGCGTAAAGATTGGCGAAAGCGCCAGCGACTTCCGATACGAGCCACTCGACTGTAACGGTGACTCTTGTAAGGGATACACCCTTCGTGCCGACCTCGAAAACGAAGACGATTACGTCAAAACAAATCGCAATAATTCAACTAATTAATATCGTCGTTTGATTCAACAGGGCGACCGTTTTTGAATGCCTCAACGGCGTTGTTCAACTGCGCAATGTGCGACTTTGGCCCGGCGACATAGCTAAATCGGTAGGTCGTCTCATCACCCTCGGTACTGAGGCGAATATCGCCGTAATCAAGCACGTGTTGCAAAATACCATGCTGGGTATAACTTGCGTCCTCGATACTCCCAAGACTCACGGTTTGTTCGTGACGGGCAAAGAGTGAAACCTGAATTTCTTGAATGACACTTTCGTTCGTTAAGAAGAATTTATTATTTACATACACATAGTACGCAATAAACATACCAAGCGCTACGAGTGCGGCAATTACTAAAATAGGCACAGCTACAAAGGCGGCGCTCGAAAGAATTCCTGTAATCGCCATTCGTTCAACAAAGATGTCGTAATTAAAGAGCAGTGAAAATAAGAGGCCAATCACGATTGTTCCCGCAGCAAGTGGTAGCACGAGTCCAATCGGGTGACGGCGCACTGCTCGGATAACAAATTCACCTTCGCTAAGGTTTAAGAATGGGTACGCGCGCTTTGATCGGTCGTGCAAGCGCTGGCGTTCGGCACTCATGACTGGCTTTTCTGGTTCGAGTGGGCGAGCTACATGCACCACAGTTGGTTGTGCAGGTTGCGGAACCGGAGGGTGCGCATACAAAGGGCGACCCTGAGCGTCATACGCAACAGGTTGCGGTGTTTCTGGAGTAGTATCTGGAGCGTCAGGCTGGTCGTTCATAAGAATATTATAGCAAGATTAATTGTTCTCAGGAGGAGTCTGATTCAAATGCGTGAATGCACGCGGCGTAGCGCGTCGCCCCCTTGGCGTACGTTCAAGAAGTCCGATCTGTAATAGGTACGGCTCGTAAAAGTCTTCAATGGTGCTCGATTCGTCGCCTGTGAGTGCGGCGAGCGTCGTCAGTCCAACCGGATTTGTACCGTACATTTCAATCATGCGAAGCAAAAGATTGCGATCGCCAGTGTCGAGGCCTAGTTCGTCAATTTCAAGCAATGTGAGCGCTTGACCAGTAATGACGGTGTCGATAATGCCATCGCCGTTGACGTCTGCATAGTCGCGCACACGCTTGAGGAGACGGTTAGCGATACGAGGGGTGAGCCGCGCACGAGTTGAAAGTAGTGCGGCCGCAGGTTGGTCGATTTGCGTCCCCAAGATATTTGCCGCACGACTAATAATGCGAGCAATTTCACCTTGATCATAAAACTCGAGACGATAAATATGTCCGAAACGATCACGAAGTGGCGCAGCGAGCGCACCAGTACGGGTTGTTGCACCAATAACGGTGAACTTTGGCAGGTCAAGACGAACACTGCGCGCACCGGGACCCTTACCGATCATAATGTCGAGTTTGTAATCTTCCATCGCCGCATACAACACCTCTTCAACCGTACGGCTGAGGCGGTGAATTTCATCAATGAAAAGAATATCGCCGTCAGTGAGGCTTGTAAGAATACTGGCGAGGTCGGCCGCGCGTTCAATGGCCGGACCAGCAGTCACGCGAATATTTGCACCCATCTCACGTGCAATCACGGTTGCCATGGTTGTCTTGCCAAGTCCTGGAGGCCCATAGAGAAGAATGTGATCGAGTGGCTCATCACGTTTTTTAGCTGCATCAATTGCAAGCTTCAGATTTGTCTTTAAACGCTCTTGTCCGACATATTCAGAGAACGTTTGCGGACGGAGGCTGACTTCAATTACCTGCTCTTCGGTATCTTCATCGTGGTTTGATGTATCAACAATACGTTCAATCGCCATGTGATTATCCTCGGAGCGCTAAAGTGACGCGCTCTGCCGTTGAAAGGTCTTTAGGAATTGATTCAAGTGCCGTTACTGCGTCATTTAGAGTGTATCCAAGAGCCATAAGGGCTTCGAGAGCTTCATCGCCAGCTGGAACACTTGCAACGCCGCTGGCGTGCGCTACGGTGACTGCAAGGCCAACCTTATCTGAAAGATCTACCACAACGCGCTCTGCAATCTTCTTACCGACGCCACTGGCCTTAGAAACAAAGCCGCTGTCGCCGTTTGCGATTGCGTTGCGTACAGATTCACTATCGCCGACAGAAAGAATTGCGAGAGCAGCCTTAGGACCAACGCCCTGTACTGTAATAAGCAGTTCAAATAACTTTTTTGCAGCAAGAGATGAGAATCCAAAGAGATCTTGAGATTGTTCGCGGATGTGATGGTAGGTGTAAAATTTTACCGGCTCATTTAACAAAGCGGCGTCAAAATCACCCGCGGCAACTTGGACTTCATAGCCAACATCATGTACATCGACAATGACAGAATTTCCAAACTTTTCGGCAACTACCCCAGAAACATGCGCAATCATTGTTTCTAGTATGACACATCCACCACCGTTCGACTACTGTTTCGTGCACCGCGAAATTGAAGTCAGAATTTATTGGAAGCATAAACTGTTTTTCTATAGTGAACCTATGGAAGATACAACAAGCGAATATGGATACTGTCACATTATCATTGAGCCCGATGCGGGCCAAAAATTGCTACGCTCAAATGGCGAGCGTGCTTTTGTTATTGCTCAACTTCAAGATCTTTTAAGTCCTCGCCTCGTGCTCGGTGATATTCCAGCCTATAGACAACTCGCTTCATGCATCGACCTCCTTGCCTTTTCGGTTTCAGACTGTGCAATTCACTTACTCATTTTCTGTATCGACACAACAATCGCAACTGATTTTGCGCATCGCATTGCCGCCCGATTCACACAGTATCAATACGAGTATCGTCCCCTGCGGTTTCAAAGAAACTCCGAGGCGCACATATCACTCGAAAAACTCACCGGACCGCACGAAGCGCTTGCACGGTCGGTGGAAATCCACTTGTTGCATCAAGATTGGGAATACGACCGCTATTCAAGTATTGGATTTTACTTGCACGATCGACGCGGTGACTGGATGCGAATCTGGCGATTAACTAGGCTTTATAGTGGCGACGCTTCACTTTACTTTGAACTTATTGAACATCGAGCCGAGTTAATGCAGAGTGCCCGGCCTTTTATGATGAGCCCGGAATTCCTTGCGTCATAACGGCGTGAGTAATGGCGGCAGCAAGTGCGTCGGCGCAGTCGTCTGGCTTCGGTACTTCTTTAAGTCCTAATTGAACGCGCACCATTTCCTGGACTTGCTTTTTATCTGCCTTGCCATAGCCCGTAAGGGTTTGTTTGATTTGCGGCGGTGTATATTCGAAGATTGGCACTTGGTGCTGACGAGCAACAAGCAATGCGACACCACGAGCTTCAGCAACAGACATTGCCGTAGTGATGTTTCGACTAAAGAATAATTTTTCTACAGAACATACGTCTGGCTTGGTTGCTTCAATAATTTCAGTCAAACTATTGAAGATATCTTCAAGACGTTCGTCGTGCGGAGTATGTGGCGGCGTACGCACGACTCCGGCATCAACCATCGTGAAACCACCCCTTTTGGTGTCACTGACCTCAACAACACCAAACCCAAGGATACCAGTACCCGGATCGATTCCAAGAATTCTCATACCTTTAGTATAGGGGAGTCCTACTTCTTGGCAATCATGCCTTTTACCCTGCGCCATGTCGCGAGAAGTTCGGCGCGCCATTCCCATACGGCATATGCCAGGATAAGTGCGATGATTCCAATGATTGCGACCCAGTAGTACCAGCTCAGCTGCGCGCCAGCTTTCTCTTGCACACCCTTCACGCCGTAATCGACGGATGACATTTTCGTGATGTTTCGACAGCGATTCGTTTCCGGATTTCGCTCTTGCCCCTCTTTGCAAGGTGTCGGCTCGCCAGTTACGGCGATTGCTCGGCAGCGACCAGTCTCGATGTTGCGCTCTTGGCCTTCTTTGCACGGCGTGGCCGCTTTCGTAGCAGTAGCAATTAACTTACACCTTCCCGTTTCTGGGTTGCGGAACTGGTTTGAGGCACAAAGTTTTTGAGCGCTACCCGTAGTCTCGTCTGAACTTTCACTTTCCCGAGGTGGGCTTGCTAAGTTGGCGGCGCCTGGCGTGAGAGCATTCGTATATTGCCACACCCCATCAATGAACGCCCATGCATAATCTTCTTTCGGAGTGCCGTATTCGATACGATTACCGAGCGGCACTTCGCCGTAATGCAGCTGCACTCCCCCGTTGGTGTTTCCGAGGCTAAACCCAAGTTCATCGTCGGTAAGCTGGGCATATTCGCCTGGAGGAATAGTTACGCCAGCTGGAAGCTCGTAGGACTTCGGATTCTCAATACCTACGCTGACGCTCAGCCCGTCGAGTGACTGCGTTTCAGTTGGGTGGGTATTATGGAATTCGATGTACTCTTTTCCCTCATCTGAGCCGGTAGCATTGGCGAGAATTTCAGTAATGACAATGCCCGACTCCGTAGTGTTGCTTGGTGGTGGAAGTTCCAGGTCGGTATGAGGGTCTTCATCTCCGCCGCTTTCGCCAACGGCCATAAATCGTTTTTCAAGCATGTGAGCTGGCAGATCAATCCATGCGATTGATGTCCAGTCTGCCACCTCGTTTCCTGTTGCATAGATATCGGGTGCACTCAACAGTTTCGTACGAGACCAGGCCTTGCCGGCGGGAGGTGCGGCTGTCCAGCCTTTTACTGCAACAGCCTCACCCTCTTCATCAAGAAGTGAAATGACATCAGCGTTGCTCACAATGCTTCCGCTTGTTTGATTCGTCACGGTGTATATCAAGGAAACCATTTCGGGAGCGACCGCACGCGCTGCAAGATAATCGTAGGCTGCAATTATGGCGCTGCTATACGCCGGGAGCACCGGATGAAGCGCGCCTCCCTCGACGCTCTCGCGAGTAAAGCATGCGAACGCCACATTTGCTTTGTTTATAAGACACCAGTCGCTAACATCAACGTCCGTGGCGCCATTATTATGAATAACGATGAGTTCTTCTTTTGCACCAGTAATTCCTGTTGTTTGAACATAAGAAAATACCACTGAGGGTGCTGAAGAAGCGTGCGTAGGGGTTACGCACGCACTACCGGCGATAACTATCAAACCCAAAAATAGTAATCGTATTTTCTTCAGCATGTCCCTTACTATAGGGACCAACTTTTAACTCCGCATAGAATCTACAGGTAAAATAAAAACGCCCCACAACAGGGGCGCTTTACTTCAAAAAACCATCTATTCTTCGGTCTGAATATCCGCGTTCGTGTGAACATTTGTCACATCATCGAGGTCATCGAGTGCATCGAGCACCTTCAATACCTTGTCGGCGACTTCTTGCTCGGTAATCGCGACTGTAGTGTTTGGAACATACTGCAATTCTGCACCCGTTACTTCGAGGCCAGCATCAACAATTGCAGTACGGACCTTTGCGAGGTCTTTTTGTTCTGTATAGACAATAAGCTCCTCACCTTCTTCAACTGCATCTTCAGCACCAGCATCGAGCACAGTAAGAAGTGCGTCCTCGCCCGTTGCGGCGACATTTATAACGCCCTTACGGGTAAATTGGAACATCACGCTTCCGGCATCAGCAATACGGCCACCGCTTTTGGTAAGCGCAGTACGAACATCAGGGAAGGTACGGTTTTTGTTGTCAGTTGCAACTTCGATAACAATACCGATACCACCAGGACCCATAGCTTCGTATGTCGCCTCTTCAAGTTGTGCGGCATTCTTGTCGCTCACACGATCGATAGCGCGCTGAATGTTGGCAACCGGCATATTTGCCTGCTTGGCTTTTTCAATCGCAAGTGCGAGTGATGAATTCATTGCAGGATCAGCGCCACTTCGTGCCGCAATCGCAATTTGATTACCGATTTTCGTAAAAACGGCGCCACGCTTCGCGTCTTTTGCACCTTTTTCACGTTTAATAGTTGACCATTTACTGTGTCCAGACATAGAGACGCTCCTTTGCTTAAGAGGAAATTTAATAACCAATTAAGACTAGTATATCACATCTGACCCCTATTAACCTCCCCGCGCTCATGCGAGCGTTGAAGACTATTGAGGCTGGGTGCTACTTTGGCTTGGGCTCGCCGATTGAGGATCTTTGTCGATCACCTGTCGAGATTCATCAAAAGGTTCGGCGGGAGGGGTCGGCTGAGATGATTGATTAAAGGTGCTATAAAGTACGACCGCGGCAACTACCGCAAGAATAACCGCCACAATAATAATGATTATCTTGGTAGTACTTAACCCGACTTGATATGCTGATTGCTTTGATTTTTTCTTCATAAATTCTCCTGGTATTGATACATGTGGCTATGGAAGAGGTGCAACAAGTACTGGTACTCCGGATGATGTGTCAGACCCCTGTCCAAGTGCTCCGCCCCAGCTCTCGCCCCAACAATGTGGCATGCCGCTTGCAATGACACACGCGTGCGCATATCCACTCGCAAGTACAGTTGCTGTCTTACCCGCCAACACACCGGCCGTATTAACTGCAACAGGCGATGTGACGTTACTATGAACGTGGAACACTCCGTTGCCAATTACACCACCATACGTACTACCGAAGCAGTACACTTGGCCATTGGCGATCACGCACGTGTGATAATCACCTGGAGCGACCGCAGTTACCGTCTTGCCGGCTAAAACGCCCGTAGTATCGACAGCAACCGGTAGATATCGGAGCGTACCGTTGGCTTCACCGTTCCCTAGGTACCCATTGCCATTACCACCCCAACAATATGCCGCACCATCTGCGACAGCACAGGCGTGGTATTCGTACATGCTCACACTCGTAACAGTCTTGCCAGCAAGTACACCAGAAGTGTTCACTGCGACAGGCAGGGCTGAATTCCCTGAGTCTCCATTACCCAATTGCCCCCAGTCGTTTACGCCCCAGCAGTATGCCCCGCCATCAGCGACGACACATGCGTTGTACGCATAATAACCGCCGACTGAAATATCGGTGACCGTCTTACCCGAGAGAACGCCCGAGGTACTTACAGCTACAGGCGTTGTTTGATCCGTTCGAACCGTCACTCCGTTTCCGAGTGCACCTTCGTATGTATCGCCAAAACAATATGCCCGAGCATCAGCAATAAGGCAGGTTTGATCACCATTTGCAGCGACTTTTGTCACCGTCTTGCCCGAAAGCACCCCCGAAGTGTTCACTGGAACAGGGGTTGTTGAATCTGCAGTACCGCTATTCCCTAACTGGCCGCTGCCACCCTCACCCCAGCAATATGCTGCTCCGTCTGCAACGGCACAGCCATGTGCGTCGCCGACTGAGATATCGGTAACAGTCTTACCGGCTAAGACACCTGGCGCAGCGGTCACGGCAACAGGTGAAGTGGAATCGTTTGTTGTGCCATTACCAAGTTGTCCAGACCAGTTTCCACCCCAACAATACGCCTTCCCGCCAGCCACACCACAAGTAACGCCCTGCCCTGCGGCAATATCAGTAAATTCTGAGCCTGCTGCAATACCTACGAATCCACTACAGCTACCTTCCCTTGGGGTAAGATGCCCGTTTGTCGAATAATACGCAATACCATTGCGGCTCACGCCGACGCAAAATTGCTGGCCATCGCTTGATGACGCACAACTAAGAACATTGTCCGTTCCGACCTTTACGCCTGCGTCTGCACAGTTTGTGGCATAGTTTCCACGTATTGTCTGATAAGATTGCATCGCTTTGGCGTTTTGTTCGGTTTCCGCCTGGATACCCGCCTCATGCGCCTTACTAATCATGCCGTTATAAGAGACGATTGCAATCGCGGCGAGAATAGCGATTACAACAATCACTACGAGGAGTTCAACGATGGTAAAACCTTTTTTGTTTATGCCCACTTGCATATCAAAAGTATATCAGAATTAGAGATATCGTGTACTCCCAAATGGAATTTTTGTACTGACATAAATACCCGTGTTTAATGTATCGGCCGAATGGACCGTTCGGTCCCCAAAGCGCTTATTGAGTACATCTACCGCATCGACCACTTGTCGCTCCCGAGTAATTTCATCAGCGAATAAACTGATCTGCGAATCTTCAATTTCTGTTAATTCGTAGCAGTGGATACCTATCTCGCGTAGACCGTCTGGTGCATTGTTAAATAACTGCAATGCCTGGGTGTAAATGGCGCGGTCGCTATAAAAGGGGAGGGGAGATAGGGTAGAGGAGTGCCAGTATCCGCGCTCAAGAGTTTTCGCATAGACATATACTCCCCTCGCCGCTTTTTTCTGCGTACGCATACGACTACCAACCGATTCACATAGGTGATGGAGGCGCTGCGCCACTTCATCGTGCGTTAAATCGAATCGCTCGAGTACGTATTGTCGCCCGACCCGGCCAAGCTTTGTTTCGACATCATCTACTTCATACCCCCGCAACCGCTTATACCACCACTCGCCCACGACGCTTTTGAATACAATCTTCTTCAGTGTCACGACATCAGCGTCGAGGAACTGAAGGGGAGTGTAGATACCCACACTTTGAAGGCGATGTTCATTGCGCGATGCGATACCTGTTATATCTTGGAGTTTCATTCCCTCTAACACCTCATGAATATTGTGCGACGTTATCACATCTAACCCGTCTGGTTTGTGCAGGCCCGCCGCGGTCTTAGCCAAAAACCGATTGGTCGCAATGCCAATATTGCAGCGCATCCACACCCCGATTTCATCTTTTAACCGCTGCTTAATTTCATACCCTATTTCTACTAAATCTCGCCCAGCAATGGCATGGCTGGTTTGATGAAAATCAATCACTCCTTCGTCGATACTTTTCATGGTCACATGCGCCGAATAATCTTTCATGATGTCGAGCAGCTTGTGGTACACATAGCGATACTTCGACGGATCACTTTCGAGGGCAATAATATCTGGGCACAGTATTCTCGCCTCTTTTAGTTTCATACCCACCTTGACGCCCGTCGCCTTGGCCTCGTAGCTAGCAGTCACGATGGCCGTGTGCTCGGTGCGTCGATTTACGATCGCCACAGGCTTGCCGCGAAGCATTGGCCGGGCCTGTTGCTCGACCGTTGCAAAACAACTATTTAGGTCGATATGCATAATGAGTGGGCGCTCTGGATTAAATTCGTCGTGCCCCGGAATCCAATTACTCATAATGGTCCGCCTCCATCGTGAGTCGCCAGGTTAATCGCTCGCTATCAAATTCGAGGCGGTAATCGGTGCCACCGTCGGTGACATCAAAGGCGTGAATAGTTTTGAGCCCATGGGGCAGGGGATGGCGCAACCCAAGTTCGGTGACCGTCACTTCTCGCCCACTCACCCGTTTAAATTTAATGGGCGTACATGGATGGTGGCCAGATTTAAAGAGCGCAATTACCCGGACCGGTTCGTTCAAAAAAGTTTCGTCATTCATATTCAATAGTTCTCGTTTAATAGTTTCGAGAAACGGTTACTTGAATTGTTCGCCCGTTTTCCCCTGCCCGTTTCTAGCTGGGTGAATCCGAAGACGATGAATGACCTTTCGCGAGGGACGCTTAACCTTTTAGGGTCAGTGAGTATCGCGTGGTTACTTCTATTATATAATAGAAAGAGGAGGTACGCATGCAAACGATTAATGAACTTAACCAACAGATTCAGAAAAATCAGGATCGCATCGAAGCCGAGAACCGTGCCGCTCTCCAGGAACGCGCCAAAGCATCAAGCTATACGGGCGACCAAATTGAGCAAGCGCAGGCGCACACCAATGCAGCCATGCAGCACGAGCAAAACTCTCTTCAAATTCAGACTGAGATCACTGATCTTATGAATACCCAGCAACAGATTCAGACCGAGCTGAACGAGCTTGAACGCCAAAAAAGTGCCGTCAATCAGCAACGCTCCGACGAGCTTTCACGGCTTGAGGCTCAGATCGCAAAACTACGCGGTGGCATTTAGCCCGTTGCCTCTAGAAAAAACAAGACTTTTTTGGTAAAATCAACTTTGTACTTCGCGTAAGTACTCTGTTCACAAAATGGCAGCGTAGCTCAGTTGGTTAGAGCGCGAGACTCATAAGCTCGAGGTCACTGGTTCAATTCCAGTCGCTGCTACCAGGAAATTATTTAGCACCCCGGAGGGTGCTATTTCTTTTTTATATTTAGAGGGCTCGCTTCTTATAGACTCGCACCGCAAAGATGTAACAAACCACCAGCAGCGCCACGCACCAAGCTACAGCAATCCACCCGCTCTCGCCCGCCATTCCTGTCGTAAGGAGCGACCGCATCGTCTCAATAATTGGTGTCATCGGCTGGTTCTCGGCAAACCATCGCAGACCAGGTGCCATATTTTCAACTGGCGTAAACCCAGAACTGATGAAAATCAGTAGCAACAGAATGTAGCTAAACGCACCCGCACCTTCTGAAGTTTTCGCAAGCAGACCAAACAGAATCGCAAGCCATGTTGTCGCAAGCGTGAAAAGAACTAACAATCCCGCAAACAGCAACCAACCCACAACATCTGCATCAGAACGGAACCCTACAAGTAACGCCACGCCCAATACGAGCAGTGAAGAAAACAGGTTCGAAAGCGTCGACGAAGCAGCATGACCACCCAAAATCGACGAAGGCGCAACCGGCATTGTTTTAAACCGATTAATTATCCCCTTCAGTAAATCTGTGTTTACCCGAAGCGCCGCATACGCAATACCACTCGCGACCGTCATGATGATGATCGCTGGCGTCACAAAGTTAATGTAGCTTTCACTACTGCCAAGCGCTTGTTCAAACGCACCGCCAAACACAAATACAAACAGTAACATAATCGCAATCGGCATAATCACCACGGTAATAATCGTGTCCATACTTCGCACCGTGTGCTTTAGACTACGCTTCGTCATTACCCATGTGTCTTGAATCATACTCATGACTTTTTCTCCTTGCTCTCGTTCACGATCTTCAAGAAGACGTCGTCGAGGGTTGGTGCTTTTTGTGCAAATTCGGCTACTTCAATATTCGCCTTTTCAAGTTTTGTCAGTAGGGCAGTGAGTTGCGCAACAGTTCCGTCGGTTGTCACGAGCAGCGAAATCGTTTCAAGGTCCTGCACAACTTGGTACTCACCTAACTTCCCTGCGGCTAACTTCAACTGCTCTTCACTTTGGAACTTCAGCTCAACCTGCCCATGAGGCAATAGTTTCTTCAATTCTTTTGGCGTACCCGAAGCCACAATCTTGCCCTTATTCAAAATCGCAATCTTATCCGCCAAAATATCGGCTTCTTCCAAATACTGCGTTGTCAGGAAAATCGTCGTACCCGCTTCAGAAAGCGAGCGAATCGTGTCCCACATACCATTGCGGCTTTGTGGGTCTAAACCAGTCGTTGGTTCGTCCAAGAAAATAATCGCTGGCGTACCAATAAGACTCATCGCAATATCCAAGCGACGCTGCATACCACCCGAGTACGTAGACACGCGACGATCAGCAGCATCTTCCAAATCAAACTGCTTCAACAATTGCGTTGCCGTTTCGGCTGAGTTCTCAACATGACGCAAATCGGCAATTAATTCTAAATTCTCGCGACCAGTCAGAACATCGTCAACCGCAGCAAACTGTCCGGTCAAACTAATGTGCTTGCGTACGTCGCCCGGCCTCTTGGCAACATCGCTTCCATTCACAACCGCCGTGCCTTTGTCGGCACCAAGTAGGGTAGTGAGGATATTAATTGTCGTAGTCTTCCCTGCACCGTTTGATCCAAGCAATGCAAAGATCGAACCCTGCGCAACTTCAAACGATACGCCCTTCAGTACGTCCACCTTTTTGTAGGACTTGTGAAGATCATCGACAGTAATTGCTGCCGCTGGCTTATTCATAATAATTTCCCTTTCTTACTTAATGATTACGGTATCAAGGTTGGCTTTGCCGCCCTTTAAAATTGCGTAGGTAATTTTATCCATCGTCGTACCATCGAAGATCGCACGGCGGACATCTGCATGTTTAAATGAAACGTTCTCAAGGACCGCGTCTTTAAACGAGGTGTTCTTAAGGCCGGTGCCACCAAAGTCAGTACCAATGAGCGTCCTGCCTTCAAATGAGACGCCGCCAAGATCACTGTGCGAGAAGCGAGTATTCGTCACATTCGTATCCTTGAACGAAGATCCGCTCAATGAAGACGCCTTAAAGGTAGCGTTCGTTAAATCGGCACCATCAAACGAAGATTTCGTTAAGTCGCTACCAGCGAATAGTGCACCAGCAAGATTTGCGCCATTAAACGTCGACTTATTGAGTGAGGATCCGCGGAACGTTGCACCCGCTAAGTTTGCGCGGTCAAAGTTAGACTTTTCAATTGAGCTCGTACTGAAGTCCTCGCCCGCAAGGTTAGTGTCGGAAAGGTCGCTTTCGCGCAATTCACTCCAAGAGAATCGCGATTTGCTTTTCTTTGCGAGTTTAAATTGGCCGCGAAGTATTTTGCCAACCGAATTACCATCCGTGTCATCTTCGTACGGTGCGGCGGCTTGTGCGTCACCCATAAACTCAGCGACATCACCAAACGAATCAACCGTTGCCTGATATGCTTCTTCGTCGCTTTTGCCTTGCGCCTTTAGGTCTTGGTATTTATCGGTTAAGTTCGCAAGTAGTTCCTGCTCAACGTCATCGCGAGAAGGGAAGTTGCCGTAGGGCTTAAATGCGTCGTCGAGAAATGTTTTTAACTTCTTTTCCATCATTGTTTCTCCTTACAATAAGTTTTCCAAAATATTTTTTGATGCGTTCCAGTTTTCTATATTGCTTTCGTACAGTTCGCGTCCGGCTGGTGTGAGCGAGTAATATTTACGCCGCCCTCCTTGCGTTTCACTTCCCCAGTACGAGTTAATATGCCCGCCCGCTTCAAGGCGTTTCAGACTTGAGTACATGGTGGCTTCTTTTAATTCGTATTGCTGACCAGAGTTCTCGTAAATTAAACGAGTAATTTCGTAGCCGTAACGATCGTGATTCAAAAGTAGTTTCAGAATCATAGTATCGGTGTGACCGCGCAGCAGGTCTGATGACATCTTGTTATCTATCATAATTACATTGTACGCCACATTACTATGACAGTCAAGGTAATTATTTTATAGGGGTAATGAATGAATCCATACCGCTTTTGCTATACTGGAACTACATCTAAGGAGATTCTCATGGCCACGAAAACGAAGAAACCGAAAGCACCAAGCGACCTTACCCCTCAATCAAGTTCCGCCGGAACACTTGTACTACAATGGCTCACCTATGCCTTCTGGGGCTGGTTCATCGGTGCACTGACATGGCTCCTTGGCGTTCTCTTTACGAATGCAATTCTTGGCGAGGCAGTAAACACAGTGATTCCCTACGCCATTGCGGCCACAATTGTCCTTCTTCCACTCGCCTTCATTTGTGACTTCTTCTACCGCAAACACGAACCGCTTCGAAAAACCGGTGCGGCCATGGTTATTATGCTCATCCATGCCGTTATTTTCGCGTTGCTCGCAATTGGCGCGCTGATTCTTGCCGTCTTTACTGGCCTGAACTCAATCATTAACGCTACCGACGACAGCGCCAGTGTTACGAGTGTCATTGTCTATACTGCCGGTAGCTCAGCGGTTCTCTTTGGCCTCGCATTCCTTCGTACCCTTAACCCATTCAAGCAACGACTCGGAGCTGTCATTTACGGCTGGGGGATGCTTGGTTTGACGCTCGTTCTCCTTACCCTCGCAATCGTCGGACCAGTTATGCAATCTGTATCCACTCGAAATGACCGTACAACCGAAGAAGCCATAACGCTCGTGAGCTACGGCGTTCAAAACTACACAATGCAGCACCAAAAGCTGCCTGAAAACCTCGATCAAATTAGTGTCGCATCAGACAAAGCCGAAACGCTTATCAACGAAGGCAAAGTTGAATACATCGCCGAAGACACAACCGAAACCATGAGCTACCCAACGACAAAAACCCACCACTACCAGCTCTGTGTTGTGTACGACCACGAGGCTAAAGGCGCGCAATACCAAGATACCTATAATGATTGGGACGCCGAACCTGGCAGCGACTACAAATCATACCCACAAACCACTCCACATGACGCTGGTCGGGTCTGCTATAAATTGTTCGTGAGCGACAGTAGGGGATAGGAAAAGGGGAGTGGCATAACTCCCCTATTTGGTCTCCCCTATTTTTGGGACATACTTCTGGATATTTCTTAATTAAAGGCCAAGCATCGATGCACGGCGTGAAACGAAATCTCGTAGTTCATCGTTACTTCGTGGACGGTCCCAAGTTGCGAGCTGTAATACTTCGCTCATAGTAACTGGTTCGATGTTGGATTGTGAAGGTTGCATTGTGGTGGTTGCCTTTTGTTTGTTTTTGTTGTTTTATGTACTTACTCTAGCATAAGCATGATGATATGTCAATACCTAACTGCTACGAAACCGTAACCCTTTTGACGTCTCGGTGACGCTTATGGTATAACTTACAGTAGAGGATCTCTAAAAAATAGAAACAATATGGACATACTAACTTCACTCGCAATTGTCGGTTTTGCCGCGCTCATCCACGCGAGTTTTCAGTTGAGCATTAGTGTCCTAACGCTTCTGAGCGGTCACGCTATTGGATCAAAAAAGTCTCACACTCGCCTCATTAAATTAACGACAAGTTATACTACTGGCGCCGGTGTCATGACCCTTCTTATTCTTTCGTTTACTTCCCTTATCTTCCTGCACTCATTCGGCACCACCGTTCCCCTTCTCGTATGGGCGCTCGTTTGTGGCCTTGTGCTCGGTATCGGTATCGCCGTATGGCTCTTTTACTACCGCCGTGGCACTAAGGGTACCGAGCTATGGCTCCCTCGTGCCTTTGCTAAGTTCCTCACCGACCGCAGCAAGAAAACCCACCAAAGCGCTGAAGCGTTTAGCCTTGGGCTTACAACTGTTATCGCAGAGCTCATCTTCATCATTCCTACCGTCGCAATTGCTGCACTTGTGTTGATTGAACTTCCTCCAGTGTGGCAGCTCGCTGGTATTGGTATCTATACACTCGTTTCTCTTCTGGGTCTGCTGATTGTATGGTCACTCATTGGCAGAGGCCGTTCACTTGCGCGCATTCAAAAGTGGCGCGTTGAAAATAAGCGCTTCCTTCAATTCAGTTCTGGTGGCGCCCTCATTGTTCTTGGCTTCTTCGTCTACGTCAGCAAAATCATGGCAACCGTTTTGGGAGTTGGATAATGAGTATGGGTGGGCACCTTACGCACGTAGTGAAAAACAGTCACTACCGTCACCCAGAACCTTTCGATAGCGAAAAGCTTCGCAAAAGTGTCGAAGCTGCCTGCCTTGCCTCTGGAGCCCCTGCAGGCCACGCCGATAGTATGGCGCGAAGAGTTGTCGATGAAGTACTGGCATGGCTCGAGAGCCGCCCAGAAGTGACCAGTAACGACATAAGACGCGTGGCGTCGCATGCGCTTAAGACCTATCATCCCGACGCAAGCTTTCTATACGAACATCACCGAGCGACACTATAAGGAGACAGTATGGCTAAAACAAAACACACATTTGACTATGACCTCATTGTAATCGGAAGCGGCGCCGGCGGTAGCGCCGCTGCAACTATTGCTGCTCGTGCCGGAAAGCGCGTTGCGATTGTTGAAGAAGACACCTTTGGTGGTGATTCGCCAAACTGGAGCGACATTCCCACTAAAGCACTCCTTCACGTTGCTCGCGTCTACGACGAGGCTCGTCACGCGAACCGCTTCGGACTTCGTACTTCTACGCTTGGGTATAACTACCCTTCTATTCGCACCTGGAAGAACTTAGTTGTTGAACGCACCGGCGCAGCCAACAATCGCCGCTTTTATGAAAACCACGGTATTAGCGCCTTTAACGGCAAGGCACACTTCCTAACTCCGCATGAAATTACCGTCAACCGGCGCCACCTTTCTGCCGCACACTTCTTGATTGCAACCGGATCTTCATGGGTCACTCCGAAGATTCAAGGGCTCGAAGACGTCGAGTACTTCACTCCTCGTACCATTCTTGAAACAATGCGCCCGCCAAAAAGCCTCTTTATTGTTGGCGGTGGTCAATATGGCATTGAAATCGCACAGCTTATGGCGACGTTTGGCACTAAGGTATACATTGCCGAACAAGCCGTACGCCTGTTACCGCACGAAGACCCTGAAGTTGGCGAACTCATCGAGCGAGTGCTAACAGAACAAAAGGGTGTCACTGCCCTCACCCACACTCGTGTGCTTTCGGTTGAAAAAGAAGGACTTGGTAAAAAAGTACTTATTACTCGCGGCGGTGTTGAAAAACACATTAAGGTTGATGAAATCCTGGTTGCCGCTGGCCGTCTTCCAAACGTCGATCTTGGTCTTGAAAACGCTTCAATTACCTACACACCAAAGGGTATTGATGTAAACGAACACCTTCAAACCAGCGTGCGTCACATTTACGCCGCCGGTGACGTGCTCGGACGCGACAGCCACACGCACACTGCCCTTTTGGAAAGTAAGATTGCCGCGCACAACATGTTTGCACGCAATAAGGTAACACCAGATTACGTCGCAACGCCTAACGTCATTTTTATCTCTCCGGAAATTGCCCACGTAGGTCTTTCTGAAGACGATTGTCGACGCCGCGACCTCGCCGTTAATAAAGCCGTTACTCCGCTCAGTATTGTTGCACGCAGTAACACTGCCGACTTCCGCGATGGCTTTGTGAAGCTGATTGCCGATAAAAAGGGTGTCATTGTTGGTGGAACAATTATTGCACCACACGCCGCTGAAATGATTCACGAAGTTGGCCTGGCCGTAAAACTTGGCCTGACTGCAACGCAACTCGCCGATACACCGCATGCCTTCCTCTCATGGGCTGAAGCAATTCGCGTCACCGCACAAAAACTGACCGGTAAATAAAAACCCCCGCAACTTGTACGGGGGCTTGGGAGGTATGTCAGCTACTAGTTGGTTTGTAATTCAACAGCAGCTGGCTGTGGTTTCGAAAAGAGAACCACAAGAATCACTGCGATACCCACAACAACGTGCGGTACCCATACATTTGGTGCTTCGGTGTAAAAACCGAAGAGGAATGGTGAGGCAATCAGGAAGAGTGATGCCACCACGTCAAAGATGAGGTGGACTGGCATGCCGATGAGCTTTACCGCTCCCCATTCATATTTTGTGAAAAGACTATACACGATAAGCCCGATACCGAGAATCATTGGAATAATGACCGCCGGGCCGCCGACTTCCGCAAAGCCGAAAATCCATGGTGCGCCAATGAGCGCCAAGCCAACGATATAGTCGAGTGCGCCGTGTACCTTTGTTGGAATAAATTGATAGTTCATGCAAATCTCCTTGCGTTGTGCTTAATTGTGCCCTCATTCTATGCCGACGCTTTCATTAGGTATGTAAGATATCTTACAAACATCTGCTATAGTAGCAAGTAATATGGACCTCGTGGAGTATGTAAAAAGTGCACCTCTTAAAACCTTTCAGCGCGGAGAGGTGCTTGTTCAAAAAGGCACTGTAATGGAGTCACTTATGGCGATTCGTACCGGATTCGTCAAAGTCACTTCTATTAATGACGATGGCATCGAACGACTCGTATGGATTGCCGGCCGATACGATCTCGCCCCTACTGAGCGATTATTCTCGAAATCTGGGGCGGTGCGCTTCTTTTATACCGCCCTTACCGATGGCAGTTATTATCAAATTGAGAAAACCAACCTCTTGGCATCCGCCGCTGAGCATCCCCAACTTATGACAGAAATCGCTAAGGGAATGTCTGATCACTACGATGATTTACTGCAACACATCGATGCAATCGACACCGCCAGTGTAAAGGAACGCCTTATGCGAACCCTTCTCTACCTTGCGGGGCGACTCAGTGCCGATGACTCTGTTGACCTACACGAATACGACCTTAAGCTCACCCATGCCGACTTCTCGCATCTAATTGGATCGACCCGCGAAACCACCTCACTGATGTTAAGTGAATTGCGGCGCGAAGGGTATATTGATTACTCTCGACAACAATGTATTGTTCATTCATCTAAAATTCGCGCTCAATTTGAAGATGAATAAATTGAAGGCCAGCCTGCTGAAGGGTTGAAAAGATACTTCACATCTGTTAAGATAGTATTTGTGACGCGGGGTGGAGCAGCCCGGTTAGCTCGTGTGGCTCATAACCACAAGGTCGTAGGTTCAAATCCTACCCCCGCTACCAAGAAAAGACTTCGAATTTGATTCGAAGCCTTTTTGTTTTTATAGCCTTTAAAAAATATCACACATCAAACATCTTTCAGTAACATAGCTTACAGTACTCCTCTCCCCTTTTTTCTATAGTGATACATGGGAAAAGAAAACCCCAACTAATCGAAGGAGCTATAGTATGAGTACGACAATTACCTCTGCAGTAGCAGAACAATCGAAATCAGTTAATAAGAAGGTCTTTATAGCCGGCTTGGCCGCTACCGCAGCTCTCGTTGCGAGCATTGCTTTTGCACCCGCAACAAATGCGCTCGGCCTTGATAACGTGAACCTCGGAGCAGGCGCAAGCACGCAGGACGGCGATGAGTGGAGTTCACTCGGCGTTCGCTTCGCCAGTATGGACGGGCTCGAGAATTTCGGTGTTGGCACAATGCTACAGAATGCCGATGGTGACGAAATGCAATCAATCGGCACAAGTATTGAATCGACCGATGATTTAGAAAATCTTAAGGTAGATACGCAAGCAATGAGTCGCGACGGCGATGAGTGGAGTTCACTTAACTTAGGCGCAGAGACGCAAGATGGTCTTGAAAATCTATCTACAAATATCGGTGCAGAAAAGCACGATGGTGATGAGCACACCAACTTCGGTATCTCATTCAGCTTTGACGAATAGATACCATTCTCTATAAAAATATCCGCCTCTCGGGGCGGATATTTTATTTGACAGTATTCCGCTCATGCTTCATAGTCATGTATAGTTATGGCACAGCCACCTCTTATCAAAGCATCGCAACGCGGCTTCACTATTGTGGAGCTTCTTATTGTTATCGTTGTCATCGCCATCCTCGCTGCAATCACAATCATTGCCTACAACGGCATCCAAAGACAAGCCGCCGAATCATCAATGAAATCCGACCTACGTAATGCAGCGGACATACTCAATCTCGGCAAAGCAAACGGCAGCGGCTACCCTGTCGATGCGGCGAGTGCCAACGGAGGTAGTGGACTCGAATCGAGTGGCTCAAACGTACAAACCTATGTAGCTAAATCATATGGCTACTGCGTCTCAAGCGCCAATACAAAAACCGACAAGACCTTTCGCGTTAAGAGTATTGATGGAAAAATTGAAGAAGGCACTTGCGATGTCAAAGTCTCAACCCTTTCCGGCTCAACTTGGGGATTTGCGGATGGCACCGGCTCAGCAGCGCAACTGTATCGCCCAACTGGTATAACGATTGATAATTCCGGTGTTCTTTATTTTACCGATCACAATAACCACCGCGTTCGTAAAGTTTTGCCAAATGGAGCGACATCGACGATCGCTGGCTCTGGGACTCCTGCATTCCTCGACGGCCAAGGCACCGCAGCGCAGTTCATGTATCCTCGCGATCTTGACGTCGATAATTCTGGAACACTCTATGTTGTCGATACGGACAATCGTCGTATTCGCACAATTACGCCAAGCGGAGCAGTTTCAACGCTCGCCGGCTCGGGCACGACCGGATATCTCGACGGCCCTGGCACAACAGCACGGTTCAATGCCCCGCGAGGTATTGCCGTCAATGAAGACGGTACAGTATATGTTGCCGATACCTATAACCACCGTATTCGCAAAATAACGCCAACCGGTGATGTTTCGACACTTGCTGGCTCGGGCGCTATCGGCTCTGCTGATGGCCAAGGACTCGCGGCACAGTTCTATCGCCCACACGACATTGTCGTCGATAAATCAGGATATCTCTATGTCACCGACTCATACAACGACCTGATTCGAAAAATTTCACCAAGCGGATTAGTAGAAACAGTTGCGGGCTCAATGCCTGGCGGATATGTGAACGGACAAGCATCTGTCGCCAAGTTTGACCATCCGACGGGTATCACCATAGACAGCGAAGGTACCCTTTTTGTGACCGATAGCTTCAACAACTGTCTTCGTATGATTACGCGTGACGGAGCGGTCTCAACGCTCGTTGGGTCGCCCGACGAAGCGTCTTATGGTACTGCAGACGGAATCGGTTCACAAGCCCAGTTTATGGATATGTACTATATCGCCGCAGACGACAAGGGCGCGCTCTATGTTGCCGACGCCGACGCTCACCGTATTCGTAAAATCGAATACTAAAAAATAGCTATTCAGTATCAGTATTGATACTTTTGCTATATCCACCAAATAAGAAGTTCAGCCATTGCTCCATATTACTCACCTGCTGCTGCGGTGCAGCCGGAGCGTTGGTGCTCGTAGACTTTTTATCGGCTTGCTTTGCAGCTTCTGAATTCTCTGGCAAAATAAGCACCTTCTCGCCTGGCATAACTAATCCAAGCGATTCACGTGCCGCTAATTCTTTATATTCGTTTGTCTGATAATAGCGTTGTTGAAGCTCGAGGCTCGTCTTCTGGAGCTCTGTAAGCTGGAGCTGTCGCCCCTTAAAGTCGACTTCCTTTTGCAGAGCATAGTTTCGTTGCATCACCTGTAGCGAACCCCAAATCCATCCAGCTGCAATCAAGAATGCCGTCAAAATGACGAGGTTATTAAACGTCAGGTACTTGTGACGGACATGATAAATAAATTTGCGAATGTTTATCTTTTGCATAATCATCAAGCTTATGGCTTGCTTTCGCTATTATACCACTGTAGTTCTGTAGCCCAACAGGGAGAACTGCGTTATAATATCGAAGTCGGGGCTGTAGCTCATCGGTCAGAGCAGGCGGCTCATAACCACTTGGTAGATGGTTCAACTCCATCCAGCCCCACCAAATTTATTTTTCTATTTGAGCAACCCTTGCTTTGCAAGCGCTTTTTCTAACGTATTAGCATCTTCACTAAGGGTCGTATCGAATGTATCACCCGTATCAAGTACCCATCTCTTACGACCGTCTCGGCTAACGGGCATTCCATCGATAGTATAGTGCCATACTTGATGACCTTCGACTTGTGTCTCTTCTAGTATCACTGCCCGACCCAATTCAGTACCTGCAAGAAGTGGGTTCGTCTCAATAATAGTTTCCCAGTTTTTTCTGATTACCGTATCAACGAATGCGAGTGCTTCGATTTGAGTATCAAGTTTTACGGTATTTTCCATAAGATAATTGTATCACGCAAGTCGTAGCCTTAAACAACCGTTACTCAGGGGCGCAACAAAGAGATATAATTGACTTTTTATATTAATATAGTATAATAAATTTATCTGGATTTCTTCCTAGAACTACCCACCGCCCTTTTCAGGAAAGGTACCGAAATGGAACCCACCACTTCAACCCAAGTTGCGCACTTCGATGTTGCGGTCTTCTCGCACGTTAACGCGGTGCAGCGACTGCAGATGTTTGTCGGAGGGCTCATCGCCTTCGCCGTGCCGACGCTCATCGTGATTTCGAGCTCAACCGCGCCACTATGGCTGACGGTCGCCGTGACAATCATGGTGCTGGCCGGCATCATCGCCTTCTACAACGTGGCGAAGCCGCGCATGTTCGCCCGCTACGGCTACGGGCTGGTGCGCAACGAACTCAACAGATCGCACCATCGACTGCGCATCATGTCGTTCGAAGACAACGGTCGCTTCGTCGCTGTTGACCGAGGACCATCGGTTCAGAAGGTTCATGGTGTGATGACGCTCGTCGAGACCGACGGTTCTGGTCTCTACATGAGGTACCGCATCGACCTGCTCCCGGAGTGAAACCAGTGCGCCACTCCCTCGACCGAAAACCACCCCCTCGGTCTCGAGGGGGTGGTTTTCAATTTAGAACAAAGACTCTCACTTCGTCCATACAAGCTATACCCCCCACTCTCGGGGTGGTTTCTTGCTTTTCCGGCGTTTAAGGGTATAGTGATGATTAGAACAAGCTTAAAGGGAGCATAACATGAGTAATATCACTGTCACAAAGGTGGGCGTATTATCAATCGGTAAGCTATTAGGGACCGTTAACCTAATCATCGGACTTGCAGTTGGCATCATCGCCGCTGTTGCCGGTACAGTTGCCTACTTTAACGCTGGTAGCTATGAATTCTTCGAAGGACTTCTTGGCATGCTCGCAATCATTTTGACCGCGGTAGTTCTTTACCCGCTCGTCTTGTTTGCACTCGGTTGGCTTTACGGCGTACTCGTGGCATTCATCTTCAACGTTGTTATCGGTGTAAGCGGTGGTGTTGACCTTACCGTTTCCGATACTCCAGTAAAGAAGTAGTCCTTACTGAACGAAAATACCCCTCTTCGTGAGGGGTATTTTGTTTATACAAATTCAAGTTTCGGCTTACCCTTTGGATCTTTCGTCAGCTGCGGGGTATGGTTTTTGTGCGAACTGCGGAATTTCTTTAGTGCATCAGTCGCCTTAAGGCGATGGTCATGCACCGCCCCCTTGGCGTAAGCATCTTTCCAACCCTCAAGTTTTCCGAATTCCGGCTCTAGGTGCGCACATACGGCTTGCGGGATTCCCGTGGCATCCAGTTCATCCTGGAGCCATGTTAATCGCTGTGCGTATGTCAGCATCTCTTGTGGTGTCCGCCCTGGGTAGAGCGCACTGAGCGTTGAGTCAAGTTCAACATCTCCTCCCGTATCCTTAGTGATGAGCCGGATATGCCCTTCAACCGCTTGCATGAATCCATAGAAATGAAGGCTATATTTATCAAACGTATCCATCGCGGTAAGTTCACTGCGCTTATAATCCACAACGCCGAACTGCTCCACGGCTGTTCGAACATCAACGTGCCATGGCTCAAATTCTTTCAAAACATCTTCAAGTATCTCATCTCGCGTAAGTTGCACCTCACGGTTTGGTTGCAATCCGCCACCGAGTGATGAGTATGGATCGTCTCGCTCAAACATTGGCGTTGCACGAGCTGCCTTTGCTTGTCGCTCGGCAATAACATCTTCTACGGTCATTGGCCAGTGAGGATTCCTTCTCTGCTCATGCTCAATTCCCCCAAGCCGAAGTGCCGCTGCGGCCGATTCATGAATCAAGCGACCATCAACCTTCACATCAAGCACTCGTTCATCAGGCGCTTCAATAACCGTCCCGTCCCCGTCCAGAAAATCTGTCGCAGGCTTTACGTCGCCATTATCATCGACGACGTAGTTTTTTTCAGAATCCCACTCTTCCGCATGTCGAGGCATATTTTACTCCCAACGAAATACTTTAAATGCAATAACGTAAATGACAACCATCCAGGCGCCAATAAGACCAATCTGCGGCAAAATATCGATAAAGTGAGCGCCCTCGGTTGAAATCAGCCGAATACCGTCAATAACTGGGGTGAGTGGCAAGAATGCCGATACGTTCTGAAGCCATTCTGGCATAAGGAAACGTGGGAAAAAGGTTCCCGATAGGAACATCATTGGGAAAACCACGATATTAGCCAGCGGCGCAACCTGACGCTCGTTCTTCGCCCATCCACCAAGTGCCAATCCAATACCGAGAATCATCATAATACTGAAGATAATAAAGATGGCGAGTTCTATCCAACTGCCCACTACCTGCAAATCAAAGATGGTAATTGCCACGGCAAACATCACGGCAATGGCCAGCATACCGATAATTGCCTGACCAATCATGGTTGATACGAAGTACTGCCAAACACGAAGTGGTGTTGTACTGAGGCGGCGAAGGATACCCATCTTCTTGAGCTCTGGGAAGACATTAATTGGCCCAAAGATGCCCATACCAATAATAGCGAAGCCCAGGAGCCCAGCAAAGGTGTAATCGAAGGCAGAGAGACTATTCTCGTTGAGCTCTTCACTGGCGACAGTAAACGGCGTTACCGATGGCACCAGTTGTTGGTTCACTGTTTGGAATTGGCTCTGCAAAATAGAGGTCAGCGCGATACCAGATTGCGTATTGTTCTGCGTATAGACAACCTTCACTTCCCCACTTGGGTAGTTTTGCCCTTCTTGAGTTTTTCCGAAATCTTCAGGCAAAATAATTGCCGCATCAAGCTCAGAGCGGCTCATCTTCTCTTTGGCTTCATCGAGGGTTGTCACCTCTTGATTCACCTTAATTGTTTCGCTTTCATCGAGGTTTTTCTCGAGTTCAGTCGCGAATGATGTCGATGACTCGTTAATCAGGGCAACGTTAAACGAAACGCTCGATCCACCGTTGTTGAGGCTTCCGAAAACGAATAGGAAAATAAGCGGGAAACCAATTGTAAAGAAGATGGCTGTTTTGTCGCGGAAGAATCGCTTCGTATTAATGCGAACAAATGTGCGAACCGTAAACCAGTTTCGTCCCCACTTGCTCATTACGAACCGTCCCTTATAGCTTTGCCAGTGAGGTCGATGAAGACATCTTCAAGACTCGCCTGCTGTACTTCTTGTTTCTTTTTGAAGCCACGTGCCAATAATTGCTTAATAAGATTCTGAGGAGTGTCGATAGCGACAATTTCACCATTATCCATCACTGCAATACGGTCACAAAGCACTTCAGCTTCGTCCATATAGTGCGTCGTCATAATCACACTAATCCCCTTCGCACGAACCTGTTCAATGAGGTCCCATAGATGGCGACGAGCCTGTGGGTCGAGGCCAGTTGTTGGTTCGTCGAGGAAGAATACCTTTGGACCGTGCACAAGCGCCGTTGTAATACTTAGGCGCTGCTTTTGGCCGCCCGAGAGGTTCTCGACATAGCTCTTTGCTTTATCTTCGAGATCAACGTCACGGAGGAACTTCATAGCATCGACTTTTTCGCCATAAGCCGCTGCGAACATCTCGATTACTTCTGTCAGGCGAGTTTTGTCCTGAAAAGCCGGAGTTTGTGGCTGCACTCCAATAAGGTACTTGATCGCTTGAGGGTTCTTTTTAACATCGATGCCATCAATCATGACCGAGCCACTGTCGATTGGACGAAGCGTTTCCATCATTTCAAGAGTGGTAGTTTTACCGGCACCGTTTGGCCCAAGGATACCGAAGATTTCACCCTTCTTAACCGTAAAGCTAACCCCGTTCACCGCCTGTTTATCACCGTAGCGCTTTTTAAGATTTTTCACTTCTACCATGTGAGTCATAGGTCTATTCTACCCCTGTTTTACCTCAAGAGCAAGAAAAAGGTTTTCCACCATATGTAGCGTATTTTTTACACCAAAAACCACTAGCATTAGCGTCGCAATACCGCTAAAATAACTTTATGTTCGCGCCCGCTTTGGAGGGTAGAGTGCACTCGTAGGGGGTAGCATTCCTTGACCAAGGCGCGTAACAGCTCTTGGACAAGGTACCTTCGAATTCCATCCGGCAAGCCACGAAATCTCTGGCTTTGCTGGCCAGACTGAACGAAGGAAAGATAAACATGACAATCACGGTTTACACGAAGTGGGTCTGCCCGCAGTGCGACTCGACGTATCGTGCACTCTTCACCTCTGGTTTCGACTACGAGGGCTTTGAAGAGCTCACGGGCGTCGCATTCAGCGTCAAGGTCGTCGACGACAGCCCTGAGGACCTCGAGTTCATCAAGGGACTCGGCTACCTGCAGGCACCCGTCGTCGTCGTCGAGCACCCCGAGGATGGCATCGCTCACTGGTCAGGCTTCCGGCCCGACAAGATCGATGAGATCGTCGCCCGCATCGATGGGCTCGAGCGCATCGACTCGTCTGTGGCCAACGCCAAGTTCAAGGGGCTCAAGGAGCTCCTGAAGGCCGAAGCCGCACAGCTCGTCGCCGCGTGACCAACCGTCAACCCAAGTCAACAACCACCCAAGAGCCAGCCTCGTCGGATTCGTCCGCCGAGGCTACTCTGCTATTCAAACGACATATCCCTAAAAACAAAATACACCCCCGGGGAAGGGGGGTGTATCGGCACCTGTTTGTTTGACCTAAGTATAGATTCAAACCGCTTATGGTGCAATAGTCTTTTTAGTGTAAAAACTACTTTTTCTTAGAAACAGTAAGGAAACCGTTACGTGGGTTTTCCTTAACTACGCGGTCTTCAGGTAGTTCTACTGGAGTTCCCTTTTCGTTCTTTGCAACCTTTGCGAAGAAGAAAATAGTTTGTGGCTTGCCACCACGAAGTGTAACTTCGGTGCTGTGCAAGTAGTAAGTAACGCCCTTAGAGTTTGTGTGACTATAAGCCATGTGAGTATATACCTCCTATTAGTGCTATACAGGAGTAAGCGTACAACCTCACTAGGGGTGATGTCAACATTAAATTCGCTTATAGTGTCGGCGGACCATCATCTGGAGCACCCCGAGGCTAATCATACGAATGATAATCAGCAGTAAAATAACCCCGAAGAGCAACGTTGCCCACCCCGCAAAATCAGGGCTCCACACTGGTGACGTAAATGAATGAATATAGGCTTCTTGCCGTGGCTTGCTTGTATCAGTGGCGGGGTCTTTCGCGGCGGGGTATTTCTCGAGTTCATTAGTGGTACATTGCAGGTACGCGTAGGAATAACGGTTAAACTTAGGCGCGCAAACTTGTTGTGCTTTCTCGTAAATATTGCCGTTCGGATTGGCGGCTCCGTATTGGGTCTCCTGCCACGTTTGAAGGTCTCGGTTATGGCTCTGCTCGAGGTACACGCCACGGCCCAAATCGGTGTTCATGTGAGCAGCAACATATCGTTGTAAGTCGTACAACCGATTGATTAATACCTCCTCGTTCCCCTCTTTGTCGGCATTAATAACAGCTTCACGACGCTGGACCATGCCAATACTGTTAAGACGGAGGAAGGTTGCCGCAATAAATCCAACAATCACGAGCAATACAATAAGTTGCCACGTTTTTATGCGTTGCAAATCTTTAATACTCTTTTGAATTCGTCCCTTATCAGCCACGTGTTTTCGGAGGTTCCCACCTTTATAACTACGCTCCATTGTATAGCATGAGCACTATTTTTTATAGAGAGGGAAACGGGCTGTTAGCACAAGAAGTGCCATTGGCGCTGCGACGAAGAAGAAGCTTTGTAGGGCAAACTCGCCAGAAGCGAAATATGCAACAAGTGTCAGAAGAGTAGCACCGAGGGCGGCACCGAAGTTAGATTGCACTTCAATGAGCCCCAAATACGTAATGCGAGCACCAGAAATGTCGGCGTTATCGAAGACGGCACGGGTATACGGAAGTGTATAGGCGGTCGTTGCAAGTTCGTTAGCGGCGTTCATTCCTGCGACGGTCACCGGTGACATCACGAACGGTCGCACGAGGTGTGTTGCAGCGTTTGCTATTGCGCCAACCTTCATGAGCTCTCCGCCCTTGCGACGGTCGATAATGCGACCGTAGGTGTACGAAGCGATAATCGCCACCAAGAATACAACTGAAACGAGAAGTCCCGTAATGGCATAGACGCTATTACTCTCTGAGGTCAGACCAAGGATGGTAATTGCGACGTATAGCGTCCACACCGTTCCCGACGCGAAGACATCGAACCCAATCGACACCTGCGCTAATGAGTGGCCAAATAAGAGTTTCCACGGAAAACCTCGGAATGATAACTTTTGATTAACCCTCACCTGCTCACCTGTTTTAAACAACGGTGCCGCTGCCGCCGCGAATAGAATGGCCGCGATCACAATGACCACCTGCGGACCAAAGAGGAACGCAATAAATCCACCGATAAGCGGACTTAAGCCAGTCGTGAGCTTCTCGAAGATATTCATGTAGGCAATTTCTTTGCCGGCGTGATCAACGCTCTTCACCTTTGAGAAGTCGATAAGATATGCAATCGAGTACATCGTCGCCGACGTTGCTTGGAAAATAAGGGACACGAATAAGAGCCAAGTGCCGAAACTTGGGAGCAGCGCAAAGGCCACCATTGCTGGAATGTAGAGCAAGTTTGAAATTAAGATTGCATGCTTTGGACCAATCCAGGCAATAAAACGAGCCGCCGGAAGCGCAAGAAGTGTCTTAAAGACGAAGAATCCCGTCCAAAATAGTCCGATGGCAACAATACTGTACCCTAGTTGATACAAGTAAATCGACATAAATGAAGCCGCCATATAGAGTGCGGCCATTCGCAACATACGCGAAACGTACAGCTCAGATACTTCGCTGAACGTAGCGTATCGCCAGAAATGACGACGCGATAAAAGAGAATGAAAGAATTTTTGCACCATGTTTGTATGTTAGTTTGCCCACTTATTGTTCTCTTTCATTACACCATACTCACCCCCGTATCACAAGTGATATACTGGGGACATGAACATCTATTTCTCAGGGCTCGGTGGCGTAGGCATCGGCCCACTCGCTGAAATTGCCCGCGACGCAGGGCACACTGTGACGGGGTCAGACCTCGCCGATGGTCTTACCACGGAAGCACTTCGCACCCATGGTATTGACGTACACATTGGCCAGGATGGTAGTTTTCTTCGCGAAGCCCACGCAACCGCTCCGCTTGATTGGTTCGTGCACACCGCTGCTCTTCCGGACAATCACCCAGAACTTCTTGCCGCAAAAGAGCTTGGTATTCGCACCGGTAAGCGCGATGCCTTTTTGGCTGAGTTTTTGAAGCAGCACAATCTTAAATTGATCGCGATTTCTGGCACACACGGCAAAACCACCACAACCGGCCTTGCCGTCTGGGCATTTAAGCAACTCGGCATTCCTGTCAGTTATTCGGTTGGTTCAACGCTTTCTTTTGGCCCAAGCGGTGCGTACGACAAAGATAGTGAATACTTCGTCTATGAATGCGACGAATACGATAAGAACCTGCTTCACTTCTCGCCTTTCCTTTCACTCTTAACGTCAATCGATTATGATCACCCCGACACCTACCCGACCGAAGAAGAGTATAAGGCGACATTCCGCCAATACATTGAGCAGTCTGCGCACACTATTGCTTGGCAACGAGACCTCACCTACATCAACCAGCCAACAAACGAAGCCATTTGGGCGCTCGACGAAAATGAAACGCTTGGCATTCGATTACTCGGCAAGCACAATCGCCAGAACGCCACATTAGTATTTAAGGCGCTTGAGTATCTTGGTATCGGCTCTGAACAAGAAAACACCGCGGCACTAGTACGCTTTCCGGGAACCGATCGTCGTTTTGAAAAGCTTGGCGATAACCTCTACAGCGACTACGGCCACCACCCTGAAGAAATTGCCGCTACGTTGCAACGCGCGCGGGAATCATCGGAACACATCGTGCTCGTCTACCAACCACACCAGAATTGGCGTCAGCACTTTATTCGCGATCAGTATACCGATCAGTTTGAATTAGCCGAGAAAGTCTACTGGCTCCCTACGTATCTGACGCGCGAAAATCCCGACCAGGCCGTACTGACTCCACAAGAGCTAACAGAAAATCTCACCAATAAGGCCTCCGTAGACTTTGCCGAGCTCAACACGTCTCTTTGGGATGAAATTCAGACAGCTCGTGAAGCGGGAAAACTTGTACTTGTTATGGGCGCCGGCACAATCGACAGCTGGGCGCGCGAACAACTCAGCGGCGCTCCCAACTTACGATAGCTGATACTAGCGATCATCACCGCTGCCACCAAGCACTCCTCGTTGCTGACGACTTGCGAGTTTTTCGATATTTGCCGTAGCCACGGTATCAAGTTCAATGTCAAAATAATCCGCAAGAATAGCGACGTGCCACAAAACATCCCCAAGTTCTTTTGTGAGATCCTTCGTGTCGAGCAAGGAAAAATCACTTTCATGGTCTCGGATAATCTTTCGAGTCTTCTCGGCAATCTCGCTCGCTTCGCCACTGAGACCCAGGAGCAGATTAAAAAGTTCGTTCTTTTTATCCTTCGGACTGGCTGTTTGGCGCGCCAGGTTTTGATAGTCATTCAAATTCATAGCTTTACTATACACCGTCCCATTGCGCATCAAATTCTTCAAAATAAAATGCATCTTTGAAGAAGGTACGTGCCATCACCTCTTCGACAGCAGGCGCGAGGTCGTATTGATTAAGTTTATGGGGCCGCGCCCAAATGATTTCATCATTTGTTTCAATATCGTCTTTATAAAATCGAAATACATGCGCAAGGGTTGTCGATACCAGTTCGCCTTTTGAGTGAACGCGAATATAACAATCACCTGCATGCTCCATCTCTTGATTTTCGAGTCCTAACTTCTCGAATGCCTCCCGTTGGGCCGCCTCTTTCGCTGACATATCCTCAACGTGTAATTTTCCATATGGCAATGTCCAAGTATCAATATACGGCTGCTTTGTTCGGTGTTGGAGTAAGATGTCACCTTCACCATTTTGCACTACCAGCATCGTAATAATTTTCGGTTGCGTCCGGATTGTTTTCTTTTCTGTACTGACGCGATCAACATACGACAGCCCTATTGTACTGAGAGCATAGCCGCCATCAACTTTATCCACCATCCCCTGTTTTACCAGGCTATTGAGGTGGTACGTAAACAAGTTTGTATCAACACGGACTGGCCGCAAGTCACGAAAACGAGCGACTTTTTTGTACATCAAAACGTCAATAATGAACTTCTGAATATGGTGTGTAACAGATACGGACTCAATCATATTTGACTCAAATTAAACTTGCTAGATGTTTGTATAGTACCACCATATACTAGCGTTGTCATCAGTTACTAAACAAGGAGCAGCGCCATGACATTAGTCGAAAACGAAATCACTCAGAAAAATGTTGAGCGAGCACGCAATAATCCCGAATTTGAAAAGTACGACGAAACCGAGCACAAGCTCACCCCTACTAACCCAGAACTTCTCGAGCAACTCTTCAAAGACCAAGCCTATCCGGTAGAACAATATTACCTCAGCACCCCTCATGACGAATTTAGTCTTCGGGTACGAGCATCCTACAAGCCTGAAGGTACTGTCTACTCGGGCGCACAAAAGAGTCGTGGCGAACAGGCAACCGACCGCGCCCTGAAACGTGGCGAAATCCCAACCGACATTACTGCCGATACCTTTGCATACTACAAAGCCATGGGCTTGCCTCAGGTGCACAAACTTCGCACCGATGTCATGGAAGGCGTCACCGTTGATTTCTACGACGACCCGACCGAACCGGTGATTGTTGAGGTTGAACACAGCGACCCAGAAATACGCGCTTACCTGCTAAAAGTTATGCAAGAAATGGTCGGCAATACACTGGTTGATCGCTCCGATGATCCATCACTTACCAACGAGGCGATTGCCTATCGCAACACGAGCGCCGAGAAAATGAGAAAACCCGAATCACTCGATACCTTCACGCAGCGAGTACTCGCCGAAATGGTTGCACACTACGTCACTGGCAAAAATCATGTCATCCTTACCCTAGAGGGTCCATCAGGATCTGGTAAATCGACCGTCACCAGAGCACTACAAGAACAAATCGTTGAACTGTACGGTGAAGCCATGAAGCCAGTCGTCGTTTCGACTGATGATTATCACTTCGGTAAGAAAAAGCTCGAAGAAGTATACGGCGCACCCTACATGGACTGGGACGATGCAAAAACCTATAACACCGCCGAACTTGCCGCTGCTATCGAAGGGTACACTCATGGCATCCCGCTCGTGAATCGCCACTTTGATTTCGAAACCGAAGAGCCTATCTACGACGCAGAACTCCCGGCTTCGTCACCGTTTATCATCGTTGAAGGACTGTACGCAGGGAGCAAAGACCTCCACGAAGTACGCAACCTCCATTTCGAACTCCCTACAGGCCTTGCGACCAGTGTTGGTCGAGACGTACGGCGCTTGGTGATTGATAACCGAGCAAATCGCGCCTTTCCAACTCCAGAAAGCCGATTGCGGCACCAACTAGAAACTGCGCTGCCTATCTATCTCGAAAGGCAAAAACCAGAACGCAAATCGTTTAGTGCGAGTGTTCGTCCAATGGCTGAACGTGCATTCATGCTTGAGCAGCTAGCCAGGTAAGTTATTCACCAGCCGGAGTGTTAAATTCAAGCACTTCAGGGTTAAGCGGATCGCCGTTAAATGCGTCGACCGCTTTTGCCTTAGCTGCCTGTTCGTCGTAGAGTTTAATAAATTCTTCAATCGTATCTTTATTCACGGCACCGGAAGAACTATACGTATCGATTCTGTCTGTCTTTTCAACTTTGTCGCTAACTGAAATATAGCCAGGACGGCTCAAGTCGAGCTGGGCTGCACCAGAGGTGTTGTAGATAACAACACTCACCACGGTCATAACTAAAGCAATGAGTACCGTACAGATCAACAGCAACGACAGGCGGTGCCTATCCCAGAAAGACAAGTCTTCTGCTAGCGGCTTTGATGAAATCGAGATGGGTGCCTTAGGATCCATATTTACTCCGAAAGCCTTTCATAATTAAGCAAGAAGTCACTGACCGATGATCGATAATCTTCAATAAGTCGGTGGAGTTTCACCACATCTTCATGGACCTTCGCACGAAGGACGCGCGCTTCTTGAACGGCAGTGTGGAACGTATTTGGCTGCGCAACGCAATCAATACGAATGGCTTCGGCAAGTTTCTGTGCGTAAGCGATGTAATCAAGGCGGAAATTTGCGAGTTCCGAACGATAATTGCCTGTTACTGTGGTCATCGCCTTGTTGTCGAGCCGATTACTCCCGAGCCTATCATTAAACGCATCCATGAGTTTCGTACTCATTGCTTCATACATTTGCCCGCGATTAACACGAAGCAGTGCGTCACTCACGCGAAGCTGGTTGAGACTATTCTTGATTGGCACACAGTTCGCCTTCACACGTTCGACTTGGTCGGGCGAAAGGTCTTCCGCAAGCGCTGTATTTCCGGTAAACGGCAATAATAACCCTACTGAGAGGATGCTGGCGAGTACAACGAAAATAATGCGACGCATATCTTATCTAGTATACCACTTGGAACCTGAGAGATTAGTCTGCTAAGTGCAATCGAGTGTTGGTTTTCACTACTAATCCATCACTTATAAGCCCCGCTAATGCAGGTTCGAAGCGCTCGTCGTCGAATGTCGCCTTGCGCAGTTCAGCTTCGGCTGTATCCTGGAGAGCGAGCACCTTCAAAATTGCGCCCCTTACTTCACGGATGCTTCCCTTCAGTGCCGATTGCTTCTTATAATGATGGCTTTTATCATTACGCCCAACACCTTGCTTCTTTAAATACGAACCGTAGTCCATAATTCCCCAGTACCACTCGCGCGGGTGTTCGCGGTCAACGGCTTGTTCGGCAATCTCGCGAATCTGCTTATCAGTTACCGTGGCGTCATCATCGAAATAATGATGAAAATAAACGGTTCGAACGTTCGTTTCAATATACACAACCGGCTGATTAAAGCTGTAGGCCAACAATGCGCCCGCAGTATTTACCCCAACACCTGGAAGACTCACGAGGTCCTCTGATGTTTCCGGAAAGATACCTCCAAAATCCGTAACAATCTTCTTCGCAGCTTCATGTAAAAACTTTGCCCGTCGGTTATACCCAAGACCGCTCCATAATTTCAAAACTTCCGAGAGTGACGCACTCGCTAACGCTTCGACATCAGGAAACGTAGCAATAAACGCCTCAAACTTTGGAATCACACGATCAACTTGTGTTTGCTGGAGCATAATTTCACTAACCAATACGTAATACGGACGCGTATCGTTACGCCATGGCATATCCCGATACAATTCACGCGCTTTTTCCCACACCAGCTCCTGAAATTCAGTCGTATTCATTCGCTCCTAGTGTAGCGGAGTATACTAGATATATGAAGCTTACCAAGTACCAACATGCCTGTTTTGTCGTTGAAAAAGACGGTTCATCAATCGTTGTCGACCCTGGCAACTTTACCCACGATCTCATTATTCCGAATCATGTTGCCGCCATCGTCATTACCCATGAACACGCCGACCACCTTGACGATGCGCTCATACAAGCGATTCTTCAAGCCAACCCGAAGGCAACCGTCATTGCGCATGAAAGCATTGCCGGACGTTATACCAACTACACCGCAATTGGCGCTAAGGTCGGCGAAGTGTACACCCTTGGCGCGTTTTCACTTCGATTCTTTGGCGGACAGCACGCCAATATTGCCGAATCTATGCCGGTACCGCCAAACCTCGGCGTCCTCATTGACGACCACCTTTACTACCCAGGCGACTCTTTCGCAATTCCCGAGGGCGTCCAAGTAAAAGAACTTGCGCTCCCGGCAAGTGCTCCATGGCTTAAAATTAGTGAACCAATGAATTTCTTGGCGCAAATTAAGCCGGAATTCGCATTTCCTACCCATGACGCTATTCTTTCCGATGAAGGCAAGCAACTCGCCGATCGCCTCCTTGGGTCGGTTGCGAGTGGCCAAAATACCCTCTATAAGCGTCTCGACGGGCAAACGGTGGACTTATCATGACCTCTTGGAAGCAAACAATTATTGAAGGTACCGAGCACCTCTCGGCCGTTGACCCGATACTTGCTGGTGTTATTGCCGACGCACCGCTCCCTGACTTCTCCCCTCATAAAAACTATTACCAAGAGCTCGTCGAGAGTATTATCTCGCAACAACTCAGCGTCAAAGCAGCTGCGACAATTTTAGATCGATTCAAGAAGCTATTTAGTGCAGACTTCCCTACGCCTGAAGAAATTCTCACCCAAGACATCGAAACATACCGTAGCGTTGGATTATCGCGTCAAAAAGCCAGCTACATTCGCGACCTTGCTGAAAAAGTCATCGATGGTACGGTGCAGTTTGGCCACCTTGATGCTCTGACAAACGACGAAGTCATCGCCGAGCTCGTCCAAATTAAAGGCGTTGGCGTATGGACCATTCACATGTTCTTGATGTTCTGTATGGGAAGATTAGACGTACTACCCGTCGGCGACCTTGGTATTCGAAATGGCATCCAAAAACTATACGACCTGCAAGATCGCCCGGGTGATGAACTCATTAAGGCAATTGCAATTGATAATCACTGGAACCCATACGAAACACTTGCCAGCTGGTATATCTGGCACTCGCTCGATAACAAGCCGACTCTATAAACCGAGTTCTTGCATCTGGTCAGGGCTTAAGCCGCCAGGATTAAGACCGTTGAGCATCTCAATGCCTGGGAGCGTGCCGTCTTGCAGTCCAATAAATAGTTGCGTAATGGCGGCAATCAAGAAGAGTCCATTAATCAGAACAACGAGGCCGAGCACAATGGCGAAAATTAGTACGAGCTTAAACGCAAATGGCTTATATTCAGCCGTTTGAAGCATTTCTCGCCCCTGTTTGTCGCGCATTGAACCCGACATGATAAGTACGAGGTCAACCAGCACCCATAGCCCGAAGCCTCCGAAGGTGACGAGCTTTAGGATACCCGTTCCCCACTTACCCAAGTACATACGATCGACACCAAATGTTCCCCACATGAAGCTAATGAAGAAGACGGCCAAGAAGTGACGCTGTTTCGGGAACTTTTTTGTTTGAACGTTTTGCATATAGCCCATTATACGCTTATGCTTTAAGCAACTGGCCAATGTTCCAAAATAAACTTTGCGTAATCTTTTGAGAGCGTATCCATCAAAGGAATCTCTGACTTCTCGCGCCAGACTGCATATTCATAGCTGCTGTCGGTCGGATAGGTTTCAAAATCGTTCGGCACAATCGCGGTATATGCCAAAACGATGCGTTTTGAAAAGAAAAAGTCCTTTCGTGTCACATGGTCAAGTGTCACACCGAGCTCTTCTTTGAGCTCTCGCACAAGCGCCGTGTCAGGATCTTCACCTGCGTCGATATGACCGCCTGGAAGTCCAAAGACATTCATGCGTGGATAACACATGACCAAGACACGCTGAAGATCAGCGCTAAAAATAGCAACTTTCACCGAAACATGATGACTATCGCGCGCTCCGAACATTATGGGGTCAGACGGTTTATATCGCGAGGGAACAAGGTCGCTTCTTTAACGTTCGAGAGGCCGAGTGTCTTTTGGACCAAGCGGTCGACACCAAAGCCACAACCACCGTGTTGAGGAAGGCCATACTTAAAGGCTTGTAGGTAGAATTTAAATCCGTCATGCGTCACATCAAGACCCTTAGCGGTCATCTGCTCAATCATCTTGTCATAGTTGTTTTCACGAAGTGGAACAGTGGCAATTTCAAGACCGCGGTACAAGAGGTCACCCCAGGCAACAGTGCCGTCGTCCTTAAACTTGTGATAGAACTTACCAGCTTCGGCCGGAAAATCAACGGCGTACACGAGGTCGCTACCGTGGTTTTTGCGTGCATATTCAGAAATCCAGCGCTCTTCGTCTGGTGTGAGGTCTTTTTCGTCAGTCACATCAACTTTGTTTGCCTTTGTGTAGAGCTCATGAATTTCAGCAATTGTGAAACGAGGCACTTTGCCGTCTTCTGGAAGGAAAAGCTGTGGTGCATTGAGTGTTTTGAGGTCAGCGGCGTGTTCGTCGTACACACGGCGCAGTACGGCTTGCGTCAGATCACCAACGAGATCGAGCACTTCGTCGTGGTCTTTTACGAAGCCCATCTCGATGTCGAGCATTGTGAGCTCGGTAAGGTGACGAGTGGTTGCGCTTGGCTCGGCGCGGTAGCTGTGGTTAATTTCAAAGACACGCTCGAAAGCGCCAACCATGATTTGCTTGTAGAATTGTGGGCTTTGCGCAAGCGTCGCTGTTTTACCAAAGTAGTCGAGCTTGAATACTTCAGCTCCGCCCTCTGTTGCCTCGGCAAGAAGCTTTGGCGTGTCGATTTCAACAAACTCTTGGTCAGTAAGGTATTCACGAAGATACCGAGTCAGGCTTGCGCGAACCTTGAAGATTTTTTGCTCCTGGAGGTTACGAATGTTCAGTACGCGATAGTCAAAGAGGGTTTCGAGGTTTTCAGACTTGTGTGAAATTGGCTTATCAATTTCGATTGGAGGCTCTTCAGTAACTGGTACAAGTACTTCAACTTGTACATCGTGAAGCTCGGCACCACCTGGCGCACGCTCATCAGCTGCAACGACACCAGTAAGTGCGAGAACCGTACCAACTTGGAGGCCGCGAAGCTTTTCGAGCTCTTCTTTATTGTCGATTTTGGTTTGCGCTACACCACGACGGTCGCGAAGTGTAATAAAGTTAAGACCACCAAGGAGGCGCTTTTTATGAAGCCAGCCTTCGATAGTGATGGTTTCGCCAATGTGGGCACTAAGTTCGTTCGTGAGAGTTCGAGTTGTACTCATATGATAGGAGTCCTTTGATTAAATGTGTAAGAGATATGGACTCACATGGGTCGTAAGCGTACGAGTTCGTCCTACTCGCCGCTGACCCGTTGATTACTATCGTTTGTTAGCCACATCATAATTTTCCTTTATTGTACCAAATTGTCAGAGGTAACACTAGAGGTCGACGTGGCCGGGCGCGGCGTTATTGCCTTCGCCTTCACGTTCGGCAACGGCACGGAGGTCGGCGTGAATGTCGTCCTCATCAACAATTGGACGGCCAATCAATGTCTCCATGACATCTTCAAGGGTCAAAAGCCCGACTGTTTCACGGTTCTTGTTAATCACGATAAACAAGTGGTGACGGGTGCGAATAAATGCAGAGAGCGCATGCTCAAGGGTGTCGTCTTCGCGGATGTAATACACCTTTTGCTCCATCGCCTTCTCGGCAGTTACAGAACGCTTCACGTCGAGCGACAAGAGGTCACGGAGGTGCAGTACACCAACAACATGGTCGAGATCTTCGGAAATGACCGGCAGGCGGCTATGACCGAGTGCGTGAAGTTCATCGAGCACCAAAGGTCCAAGAAACTCCCCTTGTTTAATAAAATCGATAACATTTCGAGGCGTCATAACTGTACTTACGGCCTTTTCAGGGAACGCGAGCGCCGACACAAGAAGCTTTCGTTCGTTTTCGTTCACAATATCGTGTGATCGTTGAATAAGTTCAGAAAGCTCCTCGCGTGAGTGAAGACGGCTCGGTGTTTCGTGAATCGAAACGCCCGGCTCACGGAGTCCATGGAAGATTCGTTCGAACTTTGCCGCAAGATCAAGCAACGTTGGTTCGATTTTGATATAAAGTGATTGTCCACCCTTCGCAACGCTCTTAAACCGCGCGATTGCCGGATACACGACGGCCAAAATGAGCGAAGCAACAATACCGCCGAACCAGCCAAAGGCTCCGATAAGAAGACATACGATCAACACTAAAAGAACTGCGCGTAGGCTACGGAGTAATGTCACGAGCGATGCGTGCAATTCATAACGATCCAGCTCGAGTACATAGGCCTCGGACTTCTTGGCGCGCCGCTTCAATTCAGCCAAACTGTACTGGGGTCGAACGGGGTGCATGGAAGCCAAAAGGACAAGGCCAACAAAAATAACTACGGCAATAAACACAAGAAATATACTCATCGTAAGCATTATTGTACAGTACGGTCTGCTACAATGGTAAGAGTTAAATTGTGGAGGATCTATGAATAAAATTGGCTGGATTATCTTTAGCGTAATTGTTGTGCTCGTACTTGGCGGACTTGTTGCCTGGACACGCATTGCAAATCCACCTATCGATCTCAGTGGAGTTGAAAATAACAGTGTTATTGCAGCTTCAGAACAAAATGGTAACATTGCCGACCATACTAAAGGCAGTGACAGTAATAAAATCCTACTTATCGAGTATGGTGACTACCAATGCCCAAGCTGTGGCGGTGCGCACCCTAACGTAAACGCACTCATGGAAGAATACAACGATGACGTAACATTCATCTTCCGTAACTTCCCTCTTACTGCGATTCACCCGAACGCTCGTGCAGCAGCCGCTGTAGCAGAGTCAGCCGGACTTCAAGGCAAGTTCTGGGAAATGCACGATAAGCTCTACGAAACACAGAGCGATTGGAGCAATCTCGACGCAACCCAGCGAACCAGCGTCTTTGAATCGTACGCTCGCGACCTCGATCTCGACATCGCGAAGTTTAACGAAGACCTTGCAGCGAAGCCTGTGAACCAAAAGATTAACTTCGACCTTGCACTTGGCAAGCAATCTGGTGCATCTGCAACACCAACCTTCTACCTCAATGGCGAGAAGCTTGATGACGAAACATCTGGAACGATTGTGAACGGCGACCTTGAAACTATTAAGGCCAAGCTCGACGCACTTATCGAAAAGAAATAATACTTTCTAGATAAATTTAAAAACACCCCGGTGCCTTGGGGTGTTTTTGATTGTTTTCTTAGTGAAGTCGTTCAACTAATCCGATGGACTAGTGAGCGATAAAAATTCGCCATTCGGCGGGCACCACATCCACTGCGATCTTTTTGCGCCTTGATGGCACAAATTCGATGGCTATTGGCATGTGATTATACACTCCTTGTACTATGTACAGTCCCTTGCACTCCGACCTTTATATTAGTTTTGGCGCAGGACACATCACCTATAGTACCAAACGGTGCTGGCCATGTCAAGAATCGTCGTGAAGACGCTAATGTATTTATAGTACCTTAAAACAAATAGCGCTTGCAATAAGTACAAGCACTATTCGTGTAGTATTTTTGTCTACAGCTCGCCAGGAGTAGCGTCTGGCTTGGCAGAATGAAGCTTTTTCTCTTTCAAAGTGAATACCAGTACGGCCGAGAATCCAATCAAACTTGAGGCGACAATAAAGATACGCTGCAGGCTGTCAGAGAACGCTTGCTCAACCTTACCAGCAAACTCTTCCTGATTCTGCGTAAAGGTCTCACTCGCCTGCTGAGCTTGTGGCTCAGGGAGCTTTTCAAATTGCGTCTGTGCGGCAGAAGTAATCTGAGACTTAATATCCGGCATATTAATAGTAAGGAGCGTGTTAGGGTCGTCAATCGCACCCAGCTTTGTCACCTGCTCGCTTTCAGCCAATGACTGAATGTAGGGCGTATCACGCATTGTTGGTACCTGACTCAAAATACCAGCCGTCAACATAGCACCAAACACGGCAGTTCCTACAGTTGAACCAAGGCTTCGGAACAATTGGCTTGAACTCGTTGCTACACCAAGGTCCTTTTGCTCGACTTCGTTTTGAATCGCAAGGTTCAAGACTGGCATCGCCACACCCATACCAAGGCCAAGACCTATCATCACAACAGCCTCAAAGGCGTACGACATATCTGGGCTTAAGAAAGTCAGCGCAATCATAGCAGCGGTGGCGATAATGAAACCGACTTGCATAAAGATCTTATAGCGTCCGGTGCGAGAAATAATCTGTCCTGAAAGGATACTCGAGAACATAATACCCGCTACCATCGGAAGAAGCATCAAGCCCGATTCAGTTGGCGTCGCGCCAAAGACCTGCTGGTTAAACTGCGTAAGGTACAAGATTGAACCCATAAACGCAGCACCGAACATCGTCGCAATAATCAAAATGGTGACATAGTTACGGTTCTTAAAGAAACGCAGTGGCAAAATTGGAGCTTCCGCCTTGTGCTCCGCGTAAATGAACCCTGCCGTCGCCAAAGCAACAATCGAGAACATGATAATGCGAAGCCCAAGGAGGCTCAAGCCAGTCGCGCTCATAAGGTCGGCAAAGATTACTTCAGTGTTATCAACTGCGAGAATAAGTGTCGCAAGGGCAAGCGAGAGCAATGCCGCACCAATGTAGTCGATCTTCGCTTTCAAGGCATGTCGTAACGGCGGGCAATAAATCGCAATCAATACAAAGGCAACGATGCCAATCGGTACGTTAATGTAGAACGTCCAACGCCAGTCGGTCATAAGACCAAAGATAGTATGGCCGTCGGTCAGCCATCCACCGAGAAGCGGACCAACAACCGAAGCGAGCCCGAAGACCGCACCAATCAGGCCTTGCCAGCGACCACGCTCACGAGCTGCAAATAGGTCACCAACAATCGTGAAGGCATTGGCAGTAATAATACCGCCGCCAATTCCTTGCACCGCTCGCCAGATAATCAGTTCATTTACCGTGCCGCTAAGCCCACTCATAAGCGAGGCCGCTACGAATATAGCCACACCGACCAAAAGAATGGTTCGGCGTCCAAAGAGGTCAGATAGCTTGCCGGCAATCGGTACGGTTATGGTGGTGGTAATGAGATACGCCGTTACGATCCAGCTGAGTGAGCTGAAGGCATTGAACTCTTCGACGATCTTTCCGAGCGCCGTTGCGATGATGGTTTGGTCGAGCGCAACCAAAAATAGGCTAGCCATGACGGACACCATGATAATGAGCTTGTTGCGCAAGCTTAGGTGGTGATGCATATGATCCCTTTCAATTACTTTTTGAGTAGGTCTTTGTATTGCTCGATGTTTTCTGTCAGATGATCCAGAAGTTCGCGGAATTGTTCTTCTTTAATGAAGCCAACCCATTTTTTGCTTTTCGAGCCAACGACATACAGACGATCGCCGCTTTCAATACCGAGCGCGTCGCGAGCATCAGCCGGGATGACTACCTGGCCTTTTGTTCCAACGGTTGCGGTACCAAAAAGTTGCTTATCGTGCATTTCCTACCCAGTATGCGCTGGTATGAAAAGTATGTCAAGTATGACGCGGAGACTAAGCGGCCTTTTTAACGGCTGTCTTATTCGCTTTTCGCTTCCAGCGAGGCATTTCTTTATAGTAATCGAGATACATTTGAATAGAGGTCACAATAGTAATCATAATGATTGGTCCGTATACCACACCGATGACACCATAGAGCGCAATACCACCGAAGGCGGCCAGCATCGTAAGACCATTCGTGAGTGTAATAGAGCGTGGGATAAACTTTGGACGAAGGAATGATTCGATGTTGCTGACTGCAGTAATAACAATAAGCGCACCGACACCTTCCCAAACCTGGCCAAACAACATGAACAGAATAATAATCGGGTAGAACAGGATGCCGGCACCAAGTGGCACAAGGTTGAAGAGCGAGAATGCAACGGTCATCAGCAAGAAGTAATCCCAGATGCCGAAGAAGAATGCGATAGTTGCCGCTTCGAGGGTCGCAACAATAACAGCAATAATCAACTCGCCCTTTGCCATTGCGTTTGCCATAAGGCCAACGCGTGCAAGGTACATACGAGTAACGTCAGGCTGGAATGGGCTCAGCGCAACAATGCTTCCGATAATCTTTTTACCGTACACCAAGAATTCATAGAACAAGAAAATGTACATAATAGCCATAATAATTGCGAATGGCATACTGCCAATAAAGGTCGTAATAAAGTCGGTCAGTGCGCGAACGATACTCGGCAGAGCGGTCTTGAGGAAGTCACTCACCCCTTCGGTGGTAATGAGATCTGTGTTGCTTCCGAGTGCTGCTGCGATTGCGTTTACATTCGTAATTGCATTCTGCAAGGCATCTGGAACAGAGGTAAAGGTTGCGCCAAAGGTGGCGGTAATATTGGCGATTAATTGGCCGAGCTGGAATACGGTAAACAGCGTGATGAGAATAATTGGAATCAGCACCACCGCAAGTGAAAACAAGAATGTCAGCGTCGCAGCACCGCCGGCGCGCATTCGCTGATTCAACTTAGTGAATGTTCCGTAAAAAAGAAAGGCCATCAAAGCGGCCAGCGCAATCACACCAAGGTATGGCATGACGAACCAAATTCCCACGACAATCGCAATTCCAGCAACAATTAACCAGTTCCGTGCAGTAAGAGGGTGGGTTTCCATGACATAAGTGTACACCTTTTATCGTGCAAAACAACAAAGATGCGACTACAATATGAATATGCCCGATGATGTCATCTCAACATTAATCATTTTTATCTCTACCCTCGTGAGCGTTTCTGTCCTAGGCCTCGTTGCGGGTTTCAGCCCTACCCTTTATGTCACTCAAGTCGCGATTACCTCAAAGGTGAGGCGCCCCGTCGCCTATGCCGCTGCACTCATGAGTGGCGTTCTCGTTGCCGTTCTATTGCTGATTATTCTTTTCCAGATAGTACAGCTCGATGCTCTCCTGCACTTTATTGATACCACTGTTCATGCCGTCGTGGTGAGCGTGATATTCAATATGATTATTGGCGGGGGCTTTATATACGGCGGTATTTGGTACCTCAATCACAAAGAGGCGCTTAAGGGCCCGAAGCCATCGAAATCGAAGCAAACTGGGGGGCTTATTTCAGTGTTTAGTCTTGGGTTTGTGCGCACATTCGTCAGTATCAGCGGCGTCACCGCCACCTACTTCGCCGGAAATATCATTTCAAATGTGAGCCTGGATATCGTCGAACGTCTCGTCTTTACCCTCGTGTTCTTTGGTGCGGCGATTGTGCCGTTCATTGGCATTATTATCTATATGCATAAAAGCCCAGAGCGAATTATAAAAGCGACCGACCAATTCCGTGCGCTGTTGCGACGTATTAATTACCGCCCAATTGTTGGTGTTGGCGCAATCATTCTCGGAAGCGCGATTCTCGTCTTCAGCTTAATGATGCTGCTCTTCTACTAATTAGCGAGCGCGTTCAAAGTGGCAGGTATATCCGCCAGGGTTCTTCTGGAGATAATCTTGGTGATAGTCTTCGGCGGGCCAAAAAGTTGTCAGTGGTTCGAGTTGCGTGACGGCTGGCGCCTCCCAATAGACTTGGTTACGCGCTATAGCAGCTTCGGCTTCGGCCTTCTGGGTTTCATCTTGGTAAAAGATTGCCGATCGATAGCTTGAGCCGACATCATTCCCCTGCCGATTCATGGTAGTTGGGTCGTGAATTTGGAAGAAGTAGTCAAAGAGTTCCGCCAAGTTTGTTTCACTTGGATTATAGGTAATTTTTAACGCCTCGGCGTGGCCTGGGTGGCTTTCGTAAGTCGGATGGCTGTTTTCGCCGCCCGTATACCCTACTTCGGTATCAACAACACCGGGTTGCGTTCGAAATAACTCTTCGACGCCCCAGAAACATCCACCAGCAATAATTAACTCTTTCATACTTCTATTATAGAACGGGGAGTATAATAAGGATATGAAGAACCCGAAACTCACACCAGAGCAGCAGGCCGTTCTCTTCGATAAGAATACCGAAGCTCCTTTTAGCGGAGCCCTTATCTACACCTTTGATACTGGCGCTTACACCTGTGCCAACTGTGGCAGCACTCTCTTCGATTCAGACGCAAAATTTGATAGCGGTTGCGGTTGGCCAAGCTTTGACCAAGCTGTTGAAGGCTCTATAAAAACTGAAACAGATACTTCACACGGCCTCGTGCGTACTGAGATTATGTGCGCCCACTGCGGCGGTCACCTCGGGCACGTGTTTGACGATGGCCCCAAGGACACCACCGGGCTTCGGTACTGCGTGAACTCGCTCTCGCTCGATTTTACCCCTAAAAAGTAGCCCCTTTACCCCTTTTGTTCCGCTTGTGCTTCACCTCTAAAACAGCTATACTTTCTCTATGACAAAAATGTCTGCGAAGCGACATTTAAAGGAGTTGCAATGGCGATTTATGCTTATTGCTTTACTTTTTGTGGCTGGCGCAGCTCTGGCTTATACTTACCGTGATATCATCCTTCCGGTTTTTCTTGCCCCCCTTCATGGAGAAAAACTCGTATACCTAACACCCGGCGGTGGATTTACCTTTGCTCTCCTTGTGTCCGTATACGCAGGCCTTGCAATCGCCTTCCCCGTCCTCCTTCAGCAGCTCTATGCCTTCCTCAGCCCTGCACTTCCCGAAAAGGCTCGTAAGAAATCTTTAATTATTATGCTAAGCTCATTCTTTTTGCTCCTTGCGGGCGTCCTCTTTGGATATTTTGTCGCCGTGCCAAGTGCGCTCACATTCTTATATGGGTTTGCTGACCAATACGTTGAGTCGAGCCTGACTGCCGACTCATACACGAACTTCGTAGTTGCCTACGTCATAGGCATCGGACTCGTCTTCCAAATTCCTCTGCTTCTACTTTTACTCCACACAATTAAACCCTTGAAGCCGGGCGGACTCATGAAGTCTCAGAAGTGGGTTATTTTAGGAGCGTTCGTAATCGCCGCTATCATCACCCCTACTCCTGACCCAATCAACCAAGCTATCATTGCCGGACCCGTGGTGGTTGTGTACCAAATAGGAGTTATTGCCGTACTCATTACCATTGGACGCACTGCTCGAAAACTCAAAGTTCAAAATCGCAAAGCGCAACAAGCCCAAAAAGTTCTTGATGAGCTCACTCTTTCGCAACCGATAAATGAACCTAAAGTGGCTGCACTCGCTTTTGAAAAAGCGCCGGTATCGCTTCCCTTGCTTGAATTAACTGAAGAGCCAGCACCTCTACCTAAATTTTCAAAGCAAGCTCAGGTAGTTGATGGATTTGTTCGTCGTCCAGCCCGTCCAATGCAAGTTCCGCAGCGATCGATTCAACCTCTGCGTCCGCCAACACGCCCAGTGCCACAGGCGCCCGAAGCCGGCCCGGCACGCGGGTTCTATGTAGACGGTATTATCGCACCGCGTAACGTTGCTATTCAGTAGAATCGTTTGTAACAGATCCGGCAATGTCGTTCACCGTATCTTTAAGTTCTTCGCCAGGGCCTACAACTGAAGTCAAAATATCTTGCTTAAGTTCGTCGATACCATCTGTTAACTCACGGATACTATCGGCGAGTTCGTCAAATCCAAAATAATTTAAGATTCCCATGAATTACTCCTGTGCTTTCTTTTTAGTAGCGCGGCGACGGGAGAAAATCACATACATCGCACCAACAATCGCAATTGCTACCAACAAGGCGCCGGAAGCCGATGCCAAAGCCGCGTCTGGCGTAAGACCGAGGAAGCCTGTGTTTGGGGCAGTTGTTTCGGTGATTGGAATACAGCCTTCAGGGGTTTGTTCACAATTACTATATACTTCCGTGCCATAGTTATCAGTCCCATACGCTTGGGCGAACAACGAACCGTTCTTAAAAGTATATTCTCTATTCATAAGCGCTTTTCTAAAGTGTATCTTGTCCCTCAAGTGAAATCAAGCAGTTATCCACAACCACCTCCTTGACAATCACGCATATGCTTCTAGAATAGAGCTATACAGTTAAGCTAATAATAAAAAGATAGAAAAATGATTAAGAATAATATCGCTCAACTTCTCGAGACCGAAATGGACCGCAAGGACTTCCTAAAGCTCCTGGGCCTTGGTGCTGTTGCGGCAACGGGTATTACTCAAATCCTCAAGGCTCTCTCGCAGCAATCTCCTGTGCGTCCAGCCCCAACTAATAATGCCCTTAGTTACGGCGGCTCATCTTACGGCGGCATCGCTAAGAAGTAACCGCCCTTGCAATAATCCCATTGCCACGCTACGATAGTAGTAACTATTTATAGGGAGTAGAAAAATACCGACATGTTTGGATTAGGCGCACCAGAGCTCATTATTATCTTGATCATCATACTCGTTATCTTCGGAGGCTCACAGCTTCCAAAGCTCGCTCGAAGCCTCGGAACTTCTGCAAAAGAACTCCGTAAGGGCCTCAAGGACGACGAAGGCGACAAGAAAGCCGCTGCTAAAAAGAGCGACAAAACGAGCAAGTAACATTGTTCAAAATAAAACCGGCGAATCACTCGCCGGTTTTTTATTAGCTTGTTACTTCAAGGCTCTTCGTCGCGTCAAAGCTCTCCTCGTAGGCGCGCTGAATTAGCGTGCGGAGCTTTGACTGATCGATCTGTTCGAACTTGTGTAGATAAATACACCCTTTTCCAATGCTATTTTTACCGCCTAGTTCCTCGATAAGAGGGATGTATTCTTCGGCGTCAAAAGTAACATAAAGTGAGATCTTACCTTTTCGCGGGCTAAAACCGATTCGCGGCCAGACCCCTTCAGAGCCAGACTTGCTTCGGTAATGGTATGGATCGAATCCAACAATGCTTGACCCGTACATAACCGGAGGCTTGCCGGTGATATCTTCCATCATATCGATGAGTGCGTCGGCTTCTTCTTGCCGCTTCGCATCAAGCCCTTCTAAAAAGTGCTCTACCTCCACCTCTCCTGGTCTGGTCTTAATTTCACTCATAATTTCTCCTAGAAATCACTAATAACGAGCTTTTTCATTTCCATCATTTTCGCAAAAGCGTTCGGGCGCTCCATAAGCTCACCCATGTTCTTTGGGACAACTTGCCAGCTAAGACCGAACTGATCCTTGCACCAGCCACACTGCTCTGCCTCTGGGACGCTTGAGAGCTTCTCCCAGTAGTAATCAATCTCAGCTTGGTCTTCGCAGTCAATCTGGAACGAGACCGCCTCAGAGAGCTTAAACTCAGGCCCAGCGTTGATACCTACAAACTTCATTCCGAGAATTTCGAATTGTACCGTCAGCGGCTGGCCAGCTAGGTGTAGCTGGAAATCTGCGAGACCCTCCTCAGCACTATCTGGATAGTTTTCAACACTGAGAATCTTTCCATCCGGAAATACTGAGACATAGTAGTCGGCCGCCTCTTTGGCGTTACCGTTGAACCATAAGTTTGGTGTTATTTTCTGCTGCATAGACACCTCCATCTTTATCCTCTTATTATACGCCTACTCTCAAGAGAGAGCGAGCCCGCACAATGTGCGAGCCCGGCAGGATACTTATTCGTTTAGTTAGCGGCGGCGACCGGCACGGCGACGGATTGCGCGCTTTCGGCTACCCTTGAGCCAGAAGATGAGTCCGACGATACCTGCGATGAGGAGAACGAGGATGGCGATGGCTGCGATGATGTAAGCGGTTGGGATGATCCAGAATGACTTTTCAACTTCGATGGTTTTGTTAGTTGAGCCGTAGGTGAAGGTTGCGTGAACTGTGTAGTAGCCGAAGTCACCGACGTTTTCGAGTGGTACTTCCCATTTACGAGCGCCGTCAGGGAGGACAACGTCGCGAGGGGTTTCTTGGTTAAAGTCATAGTCGTAAACAACTTTATCACCCTGGGTGACCGAGATCTTACCGAAAGGTCCGAGTTGGATATTACCCTTATTTTCGAAACGGAACATGGCCTTGAGGTCGTTAGGGGTACGGAAATCCGTTCCGGCCTTATTACCCTGCTGAAGAACAAAGTCAGTGAGATCTATTTGTTCCGTAACGGGCCCAGGAACAGTAAGGAGAATTAGTGAAGCAACGCTTGCGCTCAGGTTAACTTGTCCGCCGCTGTCAGGGGTAGTTGGAGCGAAGCGAAGGGCTCCAAAGTAGCCACCCGCCTGAGCATCACTAGGTACATTAATTTGAACTCTAATAGTAGCGGAGCCATTTGCGGGAACATTTACGTTCTCCAGGGGCACCATAAATCGCTTAAGGCTGTGTGTTGGAGCAAACTCATCTGCATCAAGAATGATCGAAGGGGTGCCGCTCTCGTCTCCTTGAACAAAGTCATTCTCGATTGGGGCAACAAGGATATCAGCGCCAGTAAGATTCGTAACCGTGATTGGCACTTCGCCGCTCTCACCTGCGCCAATTTGAATATCAGTACGGACAGGAGATACCTTGAGAGTATTCGCGGTTGAAGTAGACTGCGCACTTACAGATGAAGCCAACAGGCCCGCCATCAATACCATCGCTAGCGCGAAACCAATCACCATTCGGACGCTCATCAAAACTCGTCGATTCACCAACATTCCCTAATTCCCTTTTACCTAATTACTCTCCATTCTAACAGATGTACCAATGTTTGTGAACGTTCTTTCCAAACAAAACAGCACCCCGGTCCCACGGGGTGCTGTATGCATAAAATTGGCTTAAGTCTTACCGATATCTTAAAGGTGCCCAGTAACCATACGTAATCGAGGATTTGCAAGCGTACTGATATTTGTTACAGATACATAGAAGACTACTCTACCATCATAGCTCGTTACAGGATATCGAGCATAGTAACCAGAGCCAGCTGGTGCAATTACCGTACTCTGGTTAAGCTCGATGTCTCTCATGACTAAGAAGTTCTCGCTATCGTATGTCGACACAGCTCGTGTGCCCTCGATATAAAATATGTACCTACCGTCCATTGAGATATCACCCCCCTCTACGTAGCCTAGCTCAGTAGCGGTTGGTGCACCTAAATACTCTTGCCCGTTACTTTGGAGCGAAACCCTCTCGATAGATCCTGTCACTAGACTATACCTAAACAGGTCCCTGGTAGCATTAGTATCGCCCTCTACTATGTTTGAGGCTCTCGACTCAAACAGTACATAGTTTCCATCACATGTAATCTCCGGGTAATTACTGGAGTCGTTGCCAATTTGAGTAAGATTAACAACCGAGTGTCCGCCCATGCGATCAACTAAAAACACGTCGTTGACTCCGTTGCTATCGTTCGCGACTAGATTTGTTGAACCGGATGAAAAAACCACAAAACGACCATCGCAACTTACGGTTCTATCAGTCCCCTCAATAACTATTCCGTTGCCCAATGTATTACTTGAGTTTACATCAACTTGACTAATTACGTTTAGACTACGATCCAAAACAAACATATGACGACCCAGCCCATAGAGCTGAGAAGTGTAATACACGAAGCGTCCGTCCTCGCTAACCCCTGAAGGATAGTGATCGACATTGCTCCCATTTATACCTGCCGCAATTAAGTATGTCGTGGAAGTTAGTAAATCCCGAAGATAAATGTTTTGTCTATAAGGGGCGCCTGATGCAGCAGCCAGGTCCGCAGCTTCACTATTGAAAAGAGCAAAGCGCCCGTTACCTGTCAGTTTCACCGTGCTATATGTACGGCCGCCTCCTGCAGTGCCATCAGGCCTAGCGCTAATGAGACTCACAGTTCCAGTCTTCATATCCTTTACGTATGCATCTTCTTTTGAATTTGTATCAGATGCGACAAGAGCGCTTCCAGTAATGAACGCTACTTGGTGGCCATTCCCGGACGAAGATACGCCCCCTCGGACGTAATTAGAAGATCCAAGTACCTGTTGGGTTGTGTACGCCTCAACGGTTCCCGCAACACCCATTAAAGTCACTGCTACCACAATTACGCCTATTAGTATTCTGTTGATTACTAAGTGTTTCATTACCCCCCCTTTTTTACTTGTAATACCCAGTTTATCACGGACATTCTAATGATTTTTGAATTAAATCGCATGCAACTATCGGCTAATATTCAAACAAAACAGCACCCCGGTTCCCAAGAGGTGCTGTTTGTATAGTAAGGCAAAGATTTCTAGTACTTACCGGTTGCGATAAGGCTGTAGTCGTTTGCGTAAAGACCTGCAGGTGTTTGGTTGTTAACACTTGCACCAAAGGTGATTGTTGCGTTCTTGTTGCTTGCTGGGAGATCAGCCGTGTCAAGAACAGGGTCTCCGAATGGGCTCGTAACACCAACTGAGTGATCGCCGTTGAAGTTCAACTTGAAGACTGAGTCGCTGTAGAATGATGCACCCGCACCAAAGCGTTGCAACGTACCGAATGCGCCAGTTGTGTCACCGGTTGGATTCACAGTAACACCAAGACGAGGCTCGCCCTGTGCTGCAACACCATTAGCGGTGTTTGCTGCAACAATGTCACAGTCAGTAGCAGTGAGGCGCTTAAGGCCTCCACAGTCGTTGCCACTCTTTAGGTAGACAGCAGCACCGCCAGCAGCATTTGTTGATAGCTGCGTGTAAATGCTTCCTGTACTAAATGCCGTTGCGGTAAGAGCGACGACACCGCCGTTATCTTGGCCTAGCTTTAGAGTTGGCGGTGCCAATGGAGCTGGAGTAGTATTGTCAGCTTCTGTTGTAGTACAGTTGTCCTCCTTGATGAGGCCACCCGCTACACAGAAGGTCATTGATTCGAGTACGGCACCTGATACACCGACAGTGTCAGTGATAGATACTGCGGCACCACCATCATCAATGTTGCCGGTCTTGAGATCATCCGATTCATACGCCTGGGCGTTTCCTGTAGTATCGTAGGTCACCATACGGACATAAAGTGTCTCAGCTACGCTAGGGTTATCGATGTTCTCAAGAGGAATCGTCACCGTCGGAGTTCCGAATGTGCCCGAAATAACGATTGCGTTGTCTTTCGCAGCTGTTAGAGCCGATGGCGTAAAGCCAGTCGCAGTAGCAGCTGAGACGTCAAAGTCCGTAGGAGCAGTACACTCAGATCCTACAAGAGGAGAGTTCGAACAAAAGTCCAGAACAACAGCTCCAACTGTATCTGCACTCTCGCGAGTGAATTGAACTTCGTATTCAACATCCGTCATTTCTGCAGATGAGTTACTTAATTTTACTGAACGCTCAGTCAACTGAGCAGCCGAAGCAAACGCTGGCACTAAGCCAGGCGTAATAGTCGCAAGCACTAACGCCGCGACAGCAAATAATGATCCAACCCTTCGGTTGGCCGTTTTCAAGGAAGTCATGATATCCCCCACTTTTTCCTATGATTTTTTAATGTATTTGTTTCGTTTATAAAACAGGCTCATTGTACCACAGTTACGCTTATGGTTGTCAAGAAGATTTTTATGTGGTCTCGTTAGTTATCCACAATAATTTCTATGCACAGATACAGAAGCTAGTCTTTGTACGCGTCGCGCTCTTTGAGCATCTTGTTATGAAGTGATACAAGCTGGCTTCGACGGCCGAGCCAATAAGCTGGAAATAGCAGTGCGAGACCGATAGCGGCTGGAATCCATAAAATCTCTGTGCGGGTTGTGCCCATGGTATCGCCACTTGTGTCGCCTGCTCCGGCGGCGCCATCAACTTTACCACTCGATACAGCAACTACCTGCAAAAAGGCACTCACCCCATTCACATCAGTCACCTTCACGTTTACCTGGTAGATACCGGCCCTTTTATAGGCGTGTGCAATCGTGACAAGCCCTGCAAGCGACTGACTCTTCAGTTCCGTAGAAGATCCGTCTCCCCAATCGAGACTAAAGGCATAGGGGCCCGTACCGCCTGTAAGCTGGAGTGGCCACGTTAGCTCAGTTCCCGTTGGCGCCGAGCGACGACCGTATGAACTTGTAAGAGTAATTAGTTGCCCAAAGGCACCAATATTTGAATCGGTGTAATTGACGGTCACAATATTTGAGGTTGGACCGGGCTGCTCGAGGTCGTCGTACATAATTGCAGTGAATTCATTGGTTCCGGCGAATAGACTCACCTGCACGCTAAAGCTATTGTTCGTACACATTACCGAGCCGACCATCACGCCATTGTTATATACCTGCACAAGAAGATCGGTCGTACAGATACCACTCACCGTAATTGGCGAGTTGCCGAATGAAGCACCATTACCCGGTGTGGTGATTGTTGCGGCACTTGTTGGTGCCTCTTGCGTTTTGGTCGCCGCCAAACCATATGAACCAGGAATCGGATCTGGTATGGGAATCTGGTTAATAGCAGAGGCTGGCTGCACAAAAACAAAAAGCGCCAAGAGATACGCCCCGACAGTAGTCGGGAGTATCCACAAAGCGCTTTTTTGTATTTTTCGTGTCATGCTAGTGTTTATTGTACCCTTTTCGGGTCTGCTTACAAATCTGAAGTATTAGCGGCGACGGTTTCGACGCTTGCTTGTGCGTGGTCGTCCACCAATCTTGAATGAACCACCGCGTAGCATCACAACGAGTCGCCAGATGTAGAATGCGGCCGCAAGGATTGCAAGAACAGCTATGATAATAAACCATACAGGAAGGTACCAGAAGTGAACGGTCTTAGCGATCTCTTTTGATACGTTACCATTTTGGCCATAGACAATGTCGATTGATGCAGTATAGAGTCCTGGCCATAATCCTGGTGATGCACAACTCGTTGCATCCGATTCCCTGCCCTGAAATTCAACCTTTTCCGTCGACAGCTTGATACATGCCTGGAAGGTTCGTTCTTGGCCTATAAGGGCAAGTGATTTGTTTGGGTTAATGTTCGTAATTTCGTATTCTTGGCCGAACATACTCTTAAGATTAATTGTACCTAGCGGTGACTCAAAGACGTTACCATTATTCAGCAATGTATAGCCCATTGTTGTAGGTTCGTTAATGTTGAAGTAGTTGTAAGACCTGGTCGATGCTTTATACGCACCGAATTTTTGTAATTTTAAATCCTGATTCACTTCACCGGGAATATTTACAAAAGCGAGCGTCACGCCAGAAGCGGCCAGTCCAAGATTACCGCCGCTCGGTGCGCTTGTTGAGTAAACAATAGCACTGTAGAGACCGCCTGCGCCAATTTCGGGTGGGAGGTCGATATTCATATCAAGAGTAACACTGCCGCCAGCCGGGACATTAGCGGTAGTAGGAACCGTCATATAGTTCCTGAGTGACCAGGGGGTAGGCTCGGCATCAGTATCAAGAAGAAGCTTCGGAGTTCCAGAATCATCTTGGAAGGTAAAGTCAATGACCTGAAGGTACAGTTGCAAATCATTCACTTGGTCAATATTACGAATCGTCAGCTTGTCATCGATACTGTCACCAGACTCAATGACATAATCTTTACGTGGCGCGATGCTCAATGACGACGACTGTGCTGATGCGGATGGAGCCGGAATAGTTCCTGCAACAACAAAAATAGCCAACGTGGCTAATACAATGCTCTTAAAGCGCTTCATGATTTCTTTATTTCCTCACATTTACTATCTATAAAGTATAAGCAGTATTGTAGCATTAAAAACGACCGCTGGCTATGTAGTTGATTGTTGTCGTATAGACACCAGCCTTAAGGCTTGGGCTGGCATTTATAACGTAACTCACGGTAAACTTTTTTATAAGGCTGACGTTAGGCGATGACGCGATTACATCACCGGAAACGTATTTAAATACGTTTGGCTGACTATAATCCGCAGTGGGCAGTGCATTTGTCCAGACACCCTCTGGATCGTGCCCGATATTAAGTTCGTCATTGGCAACAAGGTTAATACCGAACTGATTTCTCCCTACCTGGCTCTGCGAAGGACTTTGGATGCCATCAATCACATTAGTGCCCGCCGTCATTGAGCTACCGGAAGCAGAAACAACAAACCCGGCTGTCGCATTCGTACCAACAGCAAACTGAGACTGTGCGGTAAGGGTGTCATCCTCGCTGAGTGCTCCCATATCCGAATAATAATTTTCGTTAGTTGACAAGCAGTTTTCATCAACCTGCTCGGCGGCGCAGAAAATGAGCATTGGTGGCACCTGTGTCGTTATCGTAATTCCACCATTTACATCCCCCCTCACAGATCCGAAGTCAATCAATGGACCCGTCGCATTGGTTGAGGCGTGGCTACGCATTCGTATTGAAAATGCCTCAGGTATACCGGAAGGATTGACTACATTCTCCAGGACGTAAGTTGACTTCGACCCAGACCCAGAGATCATTGAGGGTGCTCGGCTCAAAATTATGTGCGTATCGGACAGTACTTGGGAAGTGAAGCCCGTCTCTCCTGTTTGCGCACCGAGCACAACTTGGCTAATATCAAGACCCTGTGGCTTCACGCACGGATCGTAAGGGACTGGCGACATACAGAACTGAAGGTCAAGGGAGCCCACTGGCTCTGGCGTCATATAATCAAGCGAAAGCTTATAAGAGGTCGTATCACCCGGCGTGACACTATTCATAAATAGGCTGCGATTTTCAAAACGAGTTGTCGCACCCACCGGCACGGCGATTACAAACAACACCAATAGCAAAGCTATTAGCTCCTCTGAAAAAAGCGTACGGAACTTAAAGAAAGCGCCGTGCAACCGGGGTACCCTATGGTGCATACCCCTATTGTACTAAAGGATAGGCATTATGCGTAGAGGTGGACGTAACAATCAAATAACCGACCATTTCTGGCCGGCTATTTGGTTCTCTATATCGAGCTGTTGTGATGGACTAAGAATTGAATCCTAGTACTGTGGAGCTGCGATGTAGTTGATCTTAGTTGTGTAGATACCAGCTGGTGTGGTCGCTGCAATGTTTGCAATGTAGCGAACCTTAGCTGATGCACAGTCAACAACCTTGTCACTCTCTCCGGCAATAGCCACAGGAATGAGGTTTGAAGTGTCGTCGAATGCAAATTGTGCACGGTCGACAAGTGCTGCGTCCTTAGCTACGTCGTATACGTTAGCTACAGGGTTTACAATACCTGCACCTTGGTTGTAGTCTGTGCGTGGCTCGAGGGCAACACGCTCAGTACCGTCATCGTATACTTCGAGTTGTGGAAGCTTTTGACCGCCACTAGGGATCCATGTCGTGTCGACGCCGGTTGGTCCTACAGGAGCAACGTTCGCGCCACTGCGGTCCCATTCATTTAGAGCTACGAGACCAGCAGCCGCATTGTCAGCACCACTTTCGTACTGGTGACCGGTTGCGCGCTCTGTCTTGTAGTTAATCTTCCACTCGATGTCGCTGTTAGTTGCGTCACCTGAGTTGTTTGCGAGTGCAAGACCGAATTGTTCGGTTCCTTGGCTAGGCTCTTCCTTTGTAGGACCAATCGGTTCGATTTGGTCACCTACGGTGTTACTAAGTGTTACGCCAGAGTAGTATACAGTTGCACCTGCAGAGGCGTTTGAACTTAGACGGAAGTATGAGTGAGTACTATATGTCTTATCGGTAGATAGTGAGTTCTCGTTAGCCGCACTACCAAGGAGAAGCGTATTCGCGTCACCGGTTGGTGTCATTGCGTTAAGAACTGGGTCACAAGTACCGTGTGTAGTGCGCACACCAGCGGTTGCAGTACTGAGCTGCGCAGTGCTGAGTGTGTATGGGTCAACGGTTCCAACAGAGAAATCCATGGTTTCAAGGACCTTTGTCTGAATCGAAATTCCAAGGTTCATGACGTTTGCTACAGTCACACCACCGTCAACGAGGTTAGGTGCGTCGGTTACATCAACGCCAGTATAGCCGTTCTTGTAAGTGTTGATCTTCACGAAGAAGGCACCAGCACCAGGGTTTGTGATGTAGTTATCGTCTGTACCGAAGAATACAACCTTAAACTCTGAGCCAGCCTTTGGCTGAACGCCAGAAGCGTGACTTAGTGTAATGAAGTTATTACGACCGGTTGCAGGTGAGGCATCGGCAACAGATTGGCCGTCCTCGTCGTTAGTAACTGTCATATCCCAGCCCGTGCTCTGTACCCAGGTACCAGTACCTTGGTTCTTCCACATGACTAGGTAGTTGCCTTCAGAGCCTTCGCGTTCAGGGATAGTAGTCACTACTCCGTTTGTCGAGTCGAAGAACGCGTCGCCAGAGTTATCTACTTCATTTTCAGTAGTGTTATTTTCGGCAATATTGAGGTCGCTTGTTTTAGCAGAAACGTTGTCCTCGTTACGGGTATCTGGCGTCACGCCACCCGTGCCGTTATTTCCAGGTGCAGTACAAGTACCCGCAGGTGCTGTACAATACTGGAACGTAAACGCCTGAACGGCCTCGTTGGTTCCTGTAGCGGCAGTGCTGTCGGTGCTCACCTTAAATTCAAAGGTATTACCGGTCTTTTGACCGTTCGCACCACTGTTTGGTGCAGCATACGTAGTATTACCTGAACCGTCCGTGTAGTCCCAGCCAGGGGCTGAGCTTGAAAGCGTCAAGCTACGATCCGTAAGCGGATTCAGGGAATCGGCGTACGATGAAGCCGCTGGCAAAATCGTTGCTCCCGCAACAACTAAAGCCGCAACCAGCATCGAACCACGTCGAATACCTGACTTGAGGTTATATGTTTTCATATATCTCCTTGTTTGTTTTATTTATCTACCCTTTTAGTACAGGGGGTATGACGGCATTTTACCATTAGCGGGAAGAGTTACGCAATAGGCTTTGTAGAGTTATCCACAGCATTTTTTCAGCGGTGTGGTTTATACGAGGGTGAATTAGAAATATGGAATCACGACTGCCGCGAAATCACTCGCATACTCACCTGCTGGCGTTGTATTCGAAATGTTCACAATCATCGAAATTGTATACTCTGCACCACCACTGTTGGTGGTCGTTTCCGCAATCGTTTGGCCTGCTACATACATAAACTGGTTTGTAATCCTGTAGTTCGACGTCACAAGGTTCGTTGCATCAGCCCCGTCAGGAATAGTCTTTGGATTTGCCCCCACAACAGGAGAAGTGTTCGCCACGACGTTAATACCAAACTGTTCCTTGCCCGGTTGCGACGTTGTCGGTGTGGTTAAAGTATTCAATGTACGATTACCGTACTTTGGTGCATCGCCCACGATCATCAATCGATACCCGCCCGTTAGATAATTGCGAATCTTCACTTGCATCACCTTGCTTCCCGTTCGCTCGGTCGTCAAATCACCCAGACTCGATTCACCAGGAATCACAATCATCTCCAAAAGTGGCTCACTATATTGCGCCTCGCCAAACTCAGCTGACGTTGCACTACTGCCCGCGCCATCGTTTCCAATCGAAACCGTTGCACAATACTCATTCGAACAACTTTCATTCGCCGAAGTATTGCCGAATTGCGACTCAACCATCTGGTAGTTGTCTGATGAGGACGACTGCGCAAAAGCAGTCCCGCCAAGCAGCGGAACGGTGACAAGAAGCGCCGCAACCAGCGCTAGCCCAAGGAATCCCCACAAACGTCGTGTTTGCATAACCATTATTGTATCGTACAAAAGGTAAATATGATAAGCTTAGGCGTAAGCATAATCAAAAACAACGGGTATGGACTCAGACAAAAAACCAGACGACAACGAGCTTCCGAAGGATGAACTCCCAGCGGAAAAACAAGGAGCGCCAGCTGACGCTCTAAGTAAGACGCCCGATGAACTTGAAGACGAAAAAACCGCTCAAGCCGCAGCCGATACCGACCTTAGCGGTCTCGACGATGAACTGCCAGAGAAAAAAATCTCTCCCGTTAAGAAGTTCCTCCGTAAGGTCAACGTCTATCTCCTGATTTTTATCCTCTTATTGGTAGTCGCTGGCGTTATTGCACTTGTGAGTTACCTAAATAGCCAAAAGACCCCAACCGAACCTGACATTGAAAATCAGGCTCTTACGACCGAAGCCCTTAAGTCGCTTGCCAATTCCGACGCCTCAGTTGGCAACACCGCCCAGACCCTTACGATTCAAGGTAGCGCCGTTATTAACGGCCAAACCCTTGCTCGTGGAAATCTCAACGTTGCCGGTAACTTCCAAACTGGTGGAAGCATTCAAGCGCCAACTCTTACTGTTGCGGGAGCAGCCAATCTTGGCGATACACAAATCAACAGCCTCCAAATTGCCAGTAACACCGCCATTCAAGGCACCGCTACCCTTCGCGACCTTAACGTATCTGGATCGTCATCATTTAGCGGCCCGGTTACTGCATCTCAAATTACCGTCACTCGCCTTATTCTTAGCGGCAACGCCTCACTTGAAGTACCGAACCACATTAGCTTCACCGGCTCAACACCAAGTCGCACCACAAACGGCGGTGTGCTTGGAAATGGTGGAAGCGCGAACATCAGCGGTTCCGACACAGCGGGCACCATTAACGTAAACAGCGGCAACAACCCGACTTCTGGCTGTTTCATCACCGTTCGATTCAACCAAGCCTTCCCTCGCCAGCCACGAGTTATCGTAAGCCCGTCTGGTCAAGCAGCCGGCAAGATGCAGTTCTACACCGAGCGCAACACTACTGCCTTTAGTGTCTGTAGCGCCAACGCACCAGACTCAAACCAATCGTACGCGTTTGATTACTTCGTTACGTACTAAACAAGGATAAGGATCGCCCTCATGGGAGCAGCTATACTTTTATCAATTTTTCTGTTCGTCGGTGGCTATCAATTGGCAAGTCGCAGAAAACTTCACCTACTCGTCTGTGTGGCAATTGCCGTACTTATACCATTCGCCCTAACGCTCACGCTAAGAGGTATCTACGGATTTAGTCTCTTCACACTCTACGACGCGTTAACTCTTATTCCCCAATTCATCATCACTTTTTTTGTGTATCGAAAGTCACAAGATATTGATTCATTGAGGGACTGGTTTTTTCTTGGAGTAGCCGGTCTCGTTTTGGTGATTATGCTAATCCCGCAGATTGTAAACTTTATTCTGTATTAGTCTTTAGGTTGTTTACACGTCCATAAAGACAACAATACTATCAGCCTTCACGTGCATCAAAGCACGATGCGCCTTAATGAGCTTCGGACCATTCACACCTACTACCTTAATAGTGCAAGGTACGAGCATACAAAGAAAGTTGTGGTGACGCGGCAGAATGTCGAATGGACCGGTCGCGTTCACGGCACTAATACTATACGCCTCGCCTTCAAAGTACACCTTAAACGGTGCGTAGACTTTGACTGCCATAGTTGGTTTGCCGTGTTCGTCGGTCATTATTTCTCTTCAGGTTTTTCCGCGTCTTCTTTTGGCGCTTCATCGCCTTCCGCAGGTTTGTCTTCGGCAGGTTTGTCTGCTGGCTTCGCGTCTTCTTCAACAACCGCCACCTCAGCCTTACCAATAATCTCTTCGACGCCATTCAATGTGTCTTCACGGGTCATGTGCTCACCAGGAACACCCGTCACCTTCTCCATCACGTTAAAGCGCTGCTTGAAAAACTCAATAAGACCCTTCGCCTTGTTGTAGTCGTCGCGGTCTTCAGTTGAAAGCTCAGACTCACCAATAATGGCGATGATTCCCTTCAACGATTCGTACTTTTGCAAAATAGCAGTTGCACGCGTTGCGAGTTCGTAGTGTCGCTCACCCACAACTTCTGGCGTCAGAAGGCTCGACTTAGAAGCAAGAATATTCACCGCCGGGCGAATACCCTGCGCGGCAACGGCACGGTCAAGCACGATAGTGCTGTCGAGTTCGTGCGAGATCATCTGCACGGCCGGGTCACTCAAGTCGTCGGCTGGCACGTAAATCGTTTGGAGTGCGGTAATAGAACCGTTCTCGTTTGTCGCAAGGCGGTCTTGGAATGTTTTAACGTCACTAAACACCGTTGGCTGGTAGCCACCTTCGGCTGGGGTCTGGTCGATAATGGTCGAGACCTCGTTCTTTGCCTGAATGTAGCGATACATGTTGTCGGCGAAAAGCAGGACGTCTTTTTTAAGGTCGTCACGGAAATATTCAGCGAGCGTAATTGCCGCAAGGCCAATCAGGCTACGCTGGACAGGGTTTTCGTTCATCTGGCCGAAGAACATGGCCGTGGTTTTCAGAAGGTCGTTATCGCCAAGCGTCTTATAAAGTTCGTGACCCTCACGAATACGCTCACCAATACCGGCGAACATACTAATCGCACCCGAACCTTCGGCAACGTTGTTAATAATTTCCATAGTAAGGACGGTCTTACCCACACCAGCACCACCGACGATACCAATCTTGCGACCCTTCACGAATGGCGTGAAGAAGTCGAGCACCTTGAGACCTGTTTCGAGTACTTCGTCAGGACGGTTGGCAAGGCCTGTTTCTTGGAAGGCTGGTGCGAAAATAGGGCGCTTAATCATTTTGTCGAGCACCGCCTGGTCGAGCTGTGGCTTACCGTCAATCGGACGACCCATAGTATCCCAAACACGGCCAATCATTTCTTCGCCAACTGGAATCTCAAGGCTGTGGCCACTTCGCGTAACGGTATCGCCCTTTTGGATGCTGTAATCACCACCGATATTCAAACAAAGTGCGGTGTCGCTGCCCGAAAGGCTGTTCACAAGCAGTGGAGATTTTTGCTCGTTATCAACATAGAGCATTTCGTTGAGATCTGGCATGTCCTCATCGAACTGGACCTTAATGACCAATCCCTTTAGTGTACGGATGACGCCTTTTTTATACGTAGATTGTGTTTTTTCAGTCATTATTGTGCCCCTCCGGCGCGAATTTTCTTGAGTCCAGCAAGTGATTCCTTCAACCTTGTGTCAACCAGGTTTCGTTTTGCGCGGTTGTATTCAAGGTGGAGTTCACTGGCGTGCGCAATTGAGCGCTCCTTGGCTGCAGACATCGCCTTAAAGCGACTCGCAACCTGTGCCAAACGGCTGTCATAAATAAACTGGGAAATTGTCAGACGAAGAATAGAGTTTTCGAGATACGCCGCAACCGTGTATGAACCTGGCTCGAAAATATACGTCTTTTCAGTCACGAGGTCGTCGCTTACATCAGAAAGATCGGCTACACGCCCCTTGCTTGAGACTACTTCACTCAGGTCGACATCTTTAATTTCTTGCTGAGAAAGCGAGATATAGTGTTGGTAATAAATACGGCTCTTAGCGTACTTGCGAGTAATGTCCATAAGTGGGTCAACGTTAATGTAGTCGCCCTCAGGAAGGTCGAAATAGTAGGTGTGGTCGATATGCGATTGTTTGAGCTTGAGCGCACCGTGGTGACCAATCACCAAAACATCATTCTTGGTTTCGTCGTAGTGCTCAACAACCTTACGAATAAGTCGGTTGTCGATGTCGCCGCTCAGACCACCCTTGGCGGTAATAAGAATGAGAAGCTCTTTGTTAATTGGCTTTTCATCAACGGAGCGGCCATAGTTAAACATCACGTCGACACGAATTTGCTTGTAGATGTTCCACACTTCTTCGAAGAACTGGTTACTAATCAGCACCTTGTTCTTGGTCTTGGCAATTTGCATACTACTGAGCGTCTCAAGTGCAGAAGTAAGGCTCACAACTGAACGTGCGTCTGCTTCTTCAGCCTTGATTTCAAGAGGACGCCTCATCTAGCTTTTCCCCTCTTCCTTCTTGACCGCAGCAACGGCTTGAGCTGCCGCATCGGCCGCTTCTGATTGCGCAGCATCTTCGGCCGCCTTCTTCTTATCCGCCTCAATCTTAGCTGCCTTTTCAATGGCCGCCTTCTTCACTTCGTCGATCGTCATTACTTCAGCCTTCAAAGCAGCTTCGAGCTCATCATAGTTGCCTACCATGTCTTTATCTTCTTTGAGTTTCGCGGCGTACTCGTGAACTTTTTCTTTCAACAACTCAACGTTGATGATTTCTTCGGGCGTACTGCTCAGGACAATACTCATAAGGAATTGCTGTTCAGCAAAGCTATACGTTTCACCAATCGCTTGGTTCATGAGCTTAAAGAGTACCTTACCCTTATCGTAATCAGATTGCGCTTGTGGACTGAGTTCAGTACCGAAGTGAGCGTACTCTTCAGCGGTTCGGTAACCGGCGAGTGTAAGGTTAAGCTTGTCGGCAAGACCCTTTTGACGCTTGTTCTGGCCAACACCACCAACGCGGGTAACAGATAGCGCCGTACTCACCGCAGGGCGCATAGTGTCTTTAAAAATCTTTCCGTCTAAAATCCACTGACCGTCGGTAATCGACATGATGTTCGTCGGAAGGTACGCCGTGATGTCGCCGCCTGGCGCATACACAATAGGAATAAGTGTTTGACTGGCGTGGTTCGATTCTGTTTTACCGCCACGCTCGAGAAGGCTTGAGTGGGTATAGAACATGTCACCTGGGTATGAGTCACGACCCGGGCTAACACCTGCAATAAGGGAAATTTCACGATACGCCTGGGCGTGAGCCGTAAGGTCGTCGTAAATCACCAACGTGTCCATGTTGAGCTTGTGCCAGAAATATTCACCGTGTGCCGCGCCAACGTAAGGCGCCAAGTACGTCAGAATGAGTGACTGGAATGAGTTACTCACCACAACAACGGCTTTTTTAAGCGCGTCGTTTTTCTCGAGCGTAGTAACAAGCTCTGCTACGTCGTGCTGACGTTTCGCAATAAGGACGTAAATCACCGTGATGTCGGTATTCTTCTGGTTAATCGCCACCGATGCAGCAAGAGCGGTCTTACCCACCTTACTGTCACCGAGCATCGCCATGCGCTGCCCGCGAGCCAATGAATACTCGAGGTCAAGAATAGTTACACCCGTTTCAACCGGAGTGTCGAGTAGTTCACGTTCGTAGAGCATCGGTGCGGAGTGGAACACGTCCCACTCTTGGTCGGCGACAATCGCACCCTTACCGTCGATTGGCTCACCGAACACGTTAATAACACGACCAATAAAGTTCTTACCAACCGGAATCATAATGTCGCGCGCTTCGATCACACAGACCGCGCCAACATGGAGTGGCGATGGATCGAGCTTCATTACCACAACGTGATCTTCAAGTACTTGGTGTACGTAGCCACGAGTGTCGTCGTCGAATCGGACCGTTGCGTGCACGTTCGTTGGCTGTAGACCCTTAATACTCACCATGAATGAGTCGATACCAATAATCTCGCCAACTGGGTTGCCGTCTTTAACCAATTTTTCGAATACTTTACCTTCCGCCACGGAATGCCCCCAATTCGTTCACCAGTTCGCCGTGCTTGCTCTTCAGCGCATTGCGCACACTTAGGTCAAACACGTGGTTTGGCGTACGCAAATACACACCGGCTACGAGAGCTGGTTGTAAATGCGCGTCAATAACGGTTTGCGGATGTGCTGAGCTGCGAAACCACGTTACGAGTTCTTGCAGGCTTTCTGGATCGGCAACAACCGCAAAGGTCATGTTAACGACATGCGCTTTGTCCTTGAGAAGACGAAGCTGCTTAATAAAGGCGCTGCGAGCGCTGGTGCTGTTCAAATCAACCGGGTTTTCGTCGAGGAATGCTGATAGCTGCGGCGACATCGCCGGAGCTTCATCGGTTGCACCGCCTGCCTTTTTACGAACATTCGCAGTGGTGAGGGCGTTATCGACACCTTCAAACTCACGCACTAAACGCGAAAGATCCCTTTTGCTGACAATCAGCGAAGGGAGGGTAAATTCAGAATAGTCTTTTACGTCGGCCTTGCTCATAATTTCATGTCGTCCACAATGGCTTGTTTGTTCTCTTCCATCTGTTTGATGATGGCTGGGAGTTGCGCCTTAAGGTCGTATTGGTCACCAAGTGCACCAAGCAAGTAGTGCTCGATGATTTGCGCCATATTGCCCTGGAACCCATCGACCAGCATTTGTTCTTGGTCGGCGACGTTCTTTTGAAGGGTGGTTGTGAGCGTTTGATACTGGTCGTGAAGTTGTTGCGCACTTTGGTTCAACCACTTCAATGCAGAATCTTGCGCTTCCTTCATAGAAGTAATTTGCTGTTTGTTCTCTTCAAATGCATTGTGCAGAAGGTCTTGTTGGTCGGCGACGTTCTTTTGGAGTGCCGTACGGAGTTCATCGTGCTGCTTTTTGAGCGTTTCGGCGCTTTCGGTCATTGAGCCCAGCGCCTGTTCTTGGGCTTCCTTAAGAGATTTGCTGTATTCATCAAACTGAGCCTGCAGCTGCTTTGCAGTATGCTCTTTTAGCTCTTCATTTACCTTCGTAATTGCACCGTCAAGCTGCTTGGTGATGTGCTCTTTTAGCTCGGTATTAACAGCGGCAATGGTCTTTTCAAGATCACGTTTAAACAGTTCGCCATTTTCATTGATGACTTTTTCAAAGTACCAACGACCGTGGTTGCGCAGCTCTTCGCGGAAGTACTCATCGAAGAAATGCTCTTCCTCGTTAAAGAGCTCGTCGGTGTCCGACTTCTTCGGGTCCTGTTTATGTTGAAATAATCCCATTTTTTCCCACCTGTTATCGTGCTAAAGCTTCAGTAGTAAGTATACCGCAAAAAGGCCAATAATTAATATCAATGCCGACGTTAATATCACTTCCAGAAGCGCCCTGAAGATCGACTTCTTCGACATCGGGTTACGACCGATAGAAATGACACCGTTTCGTACCCCTGCGTACAGCACCGCGATGGCTGCGATGATACTAATGACAGCGATACCAACACTAATATAAATACGTATTGGGTTCACCTCTTTATCGGCAATCGCTTCACCGATGCGCTTCAAGAAATCTGGCGCATTGACATCGGTACTCTTGTGATTTGGGTTGCTCTTAATATCAATCGTGACGGGAACTGAGCCGATCTTCACTGTCTTTGTGCCACCAGCAGAGTCTTTGAGGGTCGTTTCACCTAGTGCGGCGCTTGAGTCATTAAATGAAGTGTTGGCACGGCCAAACACAGTAACATCGACTTCGCCAGCGCGCATTGCGATACCGTTTACAGAAGAGAGCGTCAGGTAATCACCAGAGGCGATATCCCCTTCTTGATTCGTTACTAAGACATTATATGTACCCGAGACAGCCACAAAGGTTTCATTCTCAACACCTTCATTTGTGACAGAGAAAGGGAGCTGACTCTTATCGACGACAACGCCAAACATATTATTGATGTCGGCTTGCGTCGCTACCTTCACACGGTTTGAATCTTTTCCCGTGAGGACAACAATCGTACCTACATCGATAGGCTGATCGGCCGCATATGATGCAACGCTTCCGCCGCCATACGTTTCGGCAGCCACGGGTACGCTAAAGGATGCAACTATCCCAAGGACAAGTGCCAAACTAATAACGATTCGTGATGCTTTCACTGTTTGTTTACTCCCGTGCGCTCCCAATTCGCGCTTGAGTAAATTATAGCATAAGCTGCATGCCGAATTTGCCCGTAAAACTTATGCACACCTTTCGTTCAATATTTTGGAATTATACGTTCAATTTCATTGCTTATTCTGAGGTGCTTATGCTAGAATGACCACAAGCTTCGATGTACCACCACACGTCAAAAGTGAAACAAATATTTTTTCAAAATAACAGAGAAAAAATAAAGAAAAACATCAAAAAATGAACGTGTGGTATACATTCTCCACTATTTTTAATAGGCGACGTGTCTTGCAACTTGCAGGTCTACTTACGCTATGTGTTGCATTTATTACAATGCTATTTTTGGGTATTTCCGCGAATGCGGCTCCCGGCGTAAACCAGACCATCAGCTTCCAAGGCAGGTTATTGACGCCCCAAGGGCAACCTGTAGCAGATGGCTACTACAACATTCAATTCAAGATTTACCAAGATGGATCAGGCGACGCAGCCGGTAATCCGAACGGTACGCTCGAATGGACAGAGACCCGAATCAATAACGGCGGCAACAACGGAGTCTTTGTCAAAAACGGATATATGTCCGTGGACCTCGGCTCGCAAACACCATTCGGCAACAACGTTGATTGGAACCAGGATACCCTATGGCTCTCGATGAATATCGCAGGGTCTTCTACGCTTTGTAGTACCTTTGGCACGGCGCCGTGCTTGGCTGATGGCGAAATGCTTCCAATGAAGCGCCTCACTTCTACTCCTTATGCACTAAACGCCGGCAAGCTCGGCGGTATTAGCTCTGATGGATTTATTCATAACGGGACTGGCCAGCAAACTGGCGATTTCAACATTTCCGGAACCGGTACAGCAAACATCCTTCAAGGTAGCTCAGGCGTCATCGCACCACTCCTCGACAGGGCCGACGCGGGAACGCTGAGCATAGGAACTACCAACGCGACGACCATTGAGATTGGCTCGGCCTCTGGCGGCTCTAGCACCTCGCTGCAAGGTGGTACTGGTGGCGTTGCTGTGCAAACAGGAGGCGCGTTCTCTGTGCTCGATTCAACTGCTCAAACACTTCTGAACATCGACCAAAGTGGAGCTGTCACGATTGCTGGCTCAACAACAATCGACGACGACCTCTCGGTTTCGGGAGATATTATTGCGCTCTCTGCGGATGAATCAGAGCTGGCGTCTATTAGCTGGCTCGAAGGCAACTCTACTGCGCGTTTCACATCAACCGGAGACACACTCGCTCTTCAAGGAAGTGGCGTCGACCTCCTTACTGCTAAAAATGCGACGGGCAAGGCAACTATCGGTATCGGCAATGCCGCATCGAATGGCTACGCACTTGATGTGACCGGTGAAATTAACGCATCGACAACTTACAAGATTAACGGCGTTGACGTACTCGGCAGCAACGACATTGCCTTTAGCGGCGCAGCTGGCTCGGGCATTTCTTCATCAGATAGCGACGGCCTCCGCCTCTTCTCTAATGACGGCATTAAAATCGGCGACAGCACCGCAACAGGCGACCCGACCCTCTTGACCCTCGACAAGGGCGCGGCAGCTCCAGGCGCAACCGGCGACGCAGTCCTAGGCAGTATGTACTACGACACAACACTTGGGAAAGTACAGTGCTACGAAGCCGACGGATGGGGATCATGTAGCTCAAGCCCAGACAACTTCGTCACCCTGAGCCCTGAATACAGCAACGCCGTGACATCAGAAAACGAGAATGGAACCTTTGCCTCGGGCTTCTGTTCAGATGCACTTGACCTTAATGACGGCAACGCTAGCCCTGAAGTATGTGGCCTCAATGAAACATACAACTACTACAGCTGGACCTCAGCGGGTGACCAAGAGATGAAAGACATCTTCGTCACCTACCAACTCCCAGGTAACTTTACCGGATTCGTCGAAGGCTCAACTTCTCTGCTCGCAAAGGTAAATGACGAGATGGCTGGCGCTCGATACCAAGTGTACAAAAATACTTCTAGCGGCCTCGTCGCCTGTGGATCGAGTGTTCCATATAATACCCTCGGTACTTGGGACAAGCTCACCGCGACCAGTAGCTCCGACCCTGCAAACTGTGGATTTACTGCAAACGACAGCCTCGTATTCAAAATTAGTCTCGAATCATCGTTATCGCTGTCGGGAGACGCATACGCATACGTGAGCACACTCAGCTTCGCGTTCAGTGATCAATAAAGGATAAAATGAGTATATGGTAGGATTTAAGCAACCAAACAAACGACTTCTCTCTGTGGCAATCATTATGATTACACTAGGGCTTGCTGGACTTGGCTTCGGCGTCTATCAAGCAAACTCATCGCAAGCTGAAGTTGGAAATGATAATCCGAACTTTACTGCCCTGCTTCCAAAAGGAAAAACCATCGAACAACTCGGTGGCTGGGAAAAACTTACCTCACCAAATGGCGATGCTTTCTATGTATTTGTTGATAATGTCCACGGCGTATCGGTAAACGTCACCCAACAACGCATGCCGGGTAAGTTTAAGGGCGACCTGAACAATAAGATGACCGAACTCGCTCGCGCCTACAATGCAAACAACAAGATTGATGTCGATGGCACGAAAGTATATATCGGCACCTCAGCTAAGGGGCCTCAGTCCGTATTATTCGTGAAAGACGATGTGCTCGTATTGATGAAATCTTGGGCAACAATTAGCGATAGCGACTGGATCGCTTACATACGCTCACTTCAGTAGAAACTACTGCGCTTTGTTTTGTTCAATCAGCTGTGTAACTTTGCTGTTTTCTTGAAGATTTTCGTAGTAAAGAATTTGGCTTTTCATGATGATCATTTCATCATCTGGACCATGGACACCGTCGGTGACGCGGAAAAGACTGATGTTACTCTGTTCACTCGTGACATCAGTTTCTTCACCAGCTTCACCCGTTGCTTGTGCTTGAGGGTAGTAAATACTTGTGATCTTGAATGAGTCGTCGTTAAAAGAGGCGAGCTTTCCGAAATAAATTTGTCCATTCGACATGAACACCGCTTGGTAGCGAGAAGAATCAATACCAGTTGTAGTGTTCTTTGAGTTTGACCAAACCACCCAGCCAACAACACCAAGAATAATCACAAGAAGGGCGATAACAATCGTCCAAATAAGACCCTTACTAGAACGGCGAGGAGAATCGTCGCGTTCAACACGACGAGATCCGCCTGATGAACGAGGTACTGAAGTAGGAGATTCCTCCCTTACAGACTGCGGTTCTTCTGAAGGACGAGGCGCTGCGCCTGACCTATTAATAACGCGCCTTTCAGCCGGCTGCGATGCACCACGATACGGATCACCGTTCACACTTCACTCCAATTCTTCCTATTTCTACTAGGAATTATCATAGCATAAGGGGCATAGGGCATCAATCGATGCGCCTAGCTGCTGAGCTCAACCAGCTTTTTGGCAGTATTACTGTTTCGTATCGTAACATTCTGATACGCTTTGGTTCCAACGATCTTTCCATATCTGGTGCGACCAAAGGTTTTTACTGGAGCGGACCAGAAGATGACGCGTCCGTGCGTGGCAACTTTTTCATACTCAGGCTTTGGCTCACCTACCTCTTCCATCACCTCATTGGCGGTTTTTGGTGCAATGACAAATAAAGCATTGTGCTTAATATCTGGAGCGTCCTTACCCCACCAATTGGGGGCGTGGGTCAGAGAATCATGTAGCTCATCCGCACTAATTACCGCGCAAATAACGCGAAAACCAACACGATTCTCGATGGCCGCTTCGCATATCTCAACCAGTTTTGCATCACTCTTCTCTGAAGAATCAAAGAAGACATTTCCCGAATTAATATAGGTGGTAACGTTCGTAAATCCAGCCTCCTCAAAACACGCTCGAAGCTCCGCCATGGGAACCGTATTGTTTCCCCCGACATTAATTCCTCGAAGGAGCGCTATATACTTCATTATCGATTTTTCACTCCATCGAGGCGAAGTGTGTTTGATTCATCGCTATGCGCACTGTTTGTGCCTACATGTTTTTCACTAATTTTTGCACCATGTTTAATTACGTGAACAATTGCCATCGCATGTCCGTGACCAAGTCCAAAGTCTGCTTTGAGCCAAGCAACAATTTCGCTCGATTTTACAGCTGGGCCGTTAAACCCTCTTTCTTTTGCCAGGGCAATAAATTCATTCGGGGTCTTCCCCGTTTTTTCTTCGACATTATCTAGGTAGGCTTGAAATGACATACAACACTCCTTTTCTTCATTATACTGCCGTTCTTCGTTAGAATAGAAGCATGACAACCATTCCTGCGGGCACCAATCACAACAAGCTTCCAGCTGACCTGAAAAAGGCGCTTCTTAAAGACAAAAAGGCGCTTGCCGCCTGGAATGATATTACCCCTCTTGCTCGCAACGAATGGATTTGTTGGGTAGAAACCGCAAAACTTATCGAAACCCGCAAGCGACGCGTTGAGCGCACCCATACCGAACTTACCGAAGGTGTGCGTCGCCCGTGCTGCTGGCCTGGCTGTATTCACCGCGAACGTAACGGAAAATAGTTACTTTTTCTCAAGATGTTTCTTTAGCTTATCGACATACAACACGTACGTATTCCTCGAGTGCGCAAGAAGTTTCTTCACCTCGAGCTTCTTCAGCACAATGCCAGCAGTTTCGCGCGTCAGCCCAAGCGAGTTTGCGATCTCTTGCTGAGTAATCGATAACCGTTTAATCGCCTTGTTAGGGAATGTAGAGCCAAGTGTTTCGGCGAAGTACATAAGTGTAAGAGCCACTTTCTCACTCGCTTTCGACTGCTCGAGCGCTTCGATATGCTTTAGGTTCGTAAGCAATATTTTTGTTAAACGAATGTGTCGTTTATAGAGGCTTTCGATATTGCCCTCTAGGTGTTTCAAAAAGTCATCGGACGGTACGACACGAATCTTACATTTTGTGTACGCCTCGTAGAAGTACTGGCACTTATCTATCAGCCCGATTGTAAAGCCAATTGGAATATCTTCGCCTGCCGTATCGATAGAAATAATCCGCTCCTCACCGGAAGCGGATATAGTATAAGTTTTAATTATTCCAGATTCAATGATGTAAGTACCCTTCGGAACCTCGTCTTGAAGAAGCACCGTTTGACCCTTCTCGAATACGAGCAACGGGTAGGTTGAGAGAAATTGATCAAAAGCGTTTACTGCTGCGACCTCATTCCTGGCGATATCCTCTAACAGCATCACCTATATTAAGGGTACGCCTAATATAGGTGAGTTGCAATATCCTTCAAGAGTGGCTAGTTAAATAATCGCTTGAGCCCGATGACCGCGCCGCCAATCACCAAGATTGATCCAGCGATAATAAGGAGGCGATAATCATCTTGTGATACTGGAAGGGATGTGTCGGATGCGCCGAGCGTTGACGCCGAGAACTCTGCCATATCTTCAGCCGGAGCCTCAGGTTCACCGAGCGATTCAGTCGTCTCGACGACCGCCGCGGCAACCGTCGAATAACTTCGGCTATCAATCACTCGAAGTGTCGATTGTGTATGTACAGTAGCCTCCGGTGCTGGTCTAAACTCAACCGGGGCTTGCTGTATTGGCGTTTCAGTTATCGGTACATTACCGTAGAGCGTATCAACCCCAAAGCTACCATGCCAGCTTTGGAAGACGTTAATGAACAGCACTCCAAACCAATCCGATGCACTGAATTGACTGCCCGTCACGTTCGCCACATTGGCCATCGCCTTTGCGGTACCGCTGACTGCATTTCCAGCAGTCGTGTTCTTTGCAACTGTTGCGTCACCCGATTGGGCATTCACTGCGATTGTATTCGTAATACCGTACTGTGATTGTGAATTTACCGTAAGGTCTGGTGAGTAATTGCTTTCTGTCACGCCGTTGCCAATCATGGCTGCTGTTGCACCCTCGGGCGCGTCAACGATAACACCAACCCACTTACCAAGCACGTTTACGAAGACCAATAGACTGTTTTTCGCAATAACCTCGTGTCCTGAAAGGTTGAAAATTACGACATTCGAAAGTGCATCGCCAGTGGTTGCGCTCCCTGCTTCGCCATTACCGAATACGCTGGCCGCACCGCTCTCGGCCACGGCGGAAATATTATTCACAATCGACTGCGTATCATTACTCGATACCTTCAGCTCGGAGTCATCCCCACCATTACTCGCAATCATCTGCGGAATAAAGTCCGGAGCAATCAATATGTCGCCTTCAAGGTTTCCATAAATATTAATTGTTCCAATAAATGATTGCTGCGTTGCAATCATTGAGTTCAAAACATTCACAACATTAGCTACCGCTGTCGCAGATCCAGTCGTGGCACTGCCGGCGTTCGTGTTCCCCATAACCGTCGCATCGCCACTATTCGCGTTCAGCGTAAGATCGTTATTAATGCCGAAATTATTGTTCACATCTAGTGTGGATTTCAAATTTTCAGGTGCCTGTGCTTCCAAAAATGCCTTCAATAATAGAGGGCTTAATATAATGTCACCCTTCACATCTCCTAGTATGTCTTGGGTGAACTGTGCAACCTTCTGATTCTCACCGGTTGCGATTGTTGAGTTTACGACGTTGAGTACATTTGCCGTTACCGCCGCATCACCAGTTGTCGCGCCTCCAGCAGTTGTATTTTTGAATACCAATGCATCACCGCTGGTTGCGTCCGACTTTATGTCATTTTCTAGTGTAATATCCGTATCGACTTCTTTATCGATTTCGGTCGAACTCTTATCGGTGATTTCTGGCTCAATAACGGTCGGCGCAACCACCTTTTCATACGTATCGGTTGCAGGGTTGTAGCGGTATACATCGCTGCTCCAACGTTGCGTTATTGGATCATAGGTATAGTTTCCCGGTGGTTTAGGGGGTTTCTTCTCTAGCTCTTGTGGAGCCTCCTGTGTCGTTTGCGTCTCAGTAGCTGGCGCCTGTGTTGTTGTCGGCTGAACTTCAGTTGTCGGTGTCGTCGTTGGCTCTTGCGTGTCGGCCATCGCTATAAATGGATAGCCGGCCACAAGAACAAACGCAAGGACGAACAGTGTGGCTCGGCGAATGATTCCAGGATTCTTTCTTCGCATAACTCCCCTTTCAATTCCCTTGGGTGCGGGGAAGCGGAGGTAAGAGCTCCACTTCCCTGCTGATTAATACGCGTGGGCGGCGCGTACTATTCCCTAGTTAGTGACACGTACTGTAAAGCTTGATGAGCTTGTGTTCGTTGCACTACCTGTTGTGGCGCTTCCGCCGGTAGTGTTACCTGATACACGTGCATCACCTGAGCGTGCAGATTGGTCAACTTCGTTGTCAACGTCAATGTTGTTGTCGTTGTCGATTTCAACATCTACGTTGCTTTCGTAGGTAATCTCATTTTCAGAGTCAGGACCAGTGTTGTTGATACTTCCACTGTTGCTTCCTCCGTTACCACCGATGCCACTCCAGTCACCTGCAGCTGACGAGTTGTTCACCTCAACAGTTGCACTAGCACTACTGGTGTTTCCAGCAGCACCGGCTGCAGCGTTGCCGCCTGTTGTGTTGTTCCAGACGGTTGCGTCACCGCTTGAAGCTCGTTGCTCGGTATCTGCATCAAGTTCTACATCGTTATCATTCCGTAGATCAAAGTCTACATCTGATTCGTGGCTAATTTCGTTCTCCGAGTCAGGTCCTGTAGTACCGATGGTACCAGAACTTGCTCCGGCGAAACCTGCCACACCAACGACGAGCGCCAGTGACAGTAGGCCTGCTCCGGCTGCTTTCTTGATATTTTCGTTCATTGCATCCTCCTTCCATTACTGTCACTTGGTTTGCCAGTTTGTTCAGCAAGACTCCACTGTACCTGCAATTACAAACCGCCACCGAACTAAGTACTCAACCGATCCCCCGCAGGGTGTAATTCTTCTCGGCTCACAATGAGGGCTCCACTCCGCTCATTTGACTTAATTCCGTGAATCATCCTCGCGACTCAAGTTGAGCATAGCGTGAAAGCACTTGGGGCGTATACGAGAATTCTCACATAAGGCCTATTTTCTGGAATAAAGCTGAGAGATTCCCCTCACAAGGCTTGTAGTCGGAATGAGGAATAAAGCGAGTGGAATCGACAACGTAAGCACTAATCGATCACGTAATGACTCGCCATAGCGCACCCAAACAGCAACAAGTCCGTAAGCCGTGACGATAATCCAGCCGTACCATAATGCCTGCATACCAACTACGTAGAACGCGGCAATGAGAAGAAATACAAAGCAGAGTATACTGGCCGCCGCGGTGATGCCGTCCGCATACGCACTTGTGGGCGCGATAGCTGTTTGTCGTTTAAAAGCAGGTGCTGCGTACGCATGAACCCGTTCGCTTTGTTGCCAGTAATACTTTTCAAGAAATATACCTATATCAGAAATACGCAGCTGGCCTCCGAGTCCTTCTCGCATCGATACTCTCCATGACTCTCGTTCGTTTTGCGAAGCAACCGTCCGCTTAATCATTAATGCATCGATAGGCGCGCCCGGAATAACCGTCATCACAATCGAACCGCGCTGGCTTTTTTTGTAGCCAGCTTGCAGTGCTTGATTTGTCGTGGTCTGCGTTCGTCGTCGCAGTAATTGAATTGGCGCTTTTGGATAGCGAGTGCTAAATTGCTTAACGATTTGGGATGTTTGATCATCCGAGTCGTCATCGACTACCACAACATCAAATGCATGATAGCGATTATTTTTCAGCGCACGCAACGTTCGCTCGATATGCGCCTGTTGATTATGCGCATACACCAAAACAGTCACTGCAGGCTGATTCTTCTTGTTCAATCTCCGCATTGTTTTTGCAATCAAAAGTTCACGATCAATACGGCGCCATTGTAATACCGAAAGAAATACGGCGCCAACCGCAACAATGCTCAGCCCAATAAAGAAACTAAACAATAGTTCACTCTCATTCATAGCCTGTCACCCCCACAAGTCGGAATGACACCAATGTACGATATTTATCGAATGGGCCCGAGCAAGTCTGCAGCACAAGTGTTGGCGGGCCCGAACTTGTGAGTACCGACGTATCGTTCGGAGACACCTCCTTACTCGATTGAAATATATACGTAAAGGTAATACCCGTATCGGTACTTACCTTCGCCTCGGCACCTTCGCGTATCTTAGGAATATCCCCCAGAACCTCGGGTTTGGCGTGTCCATACAGCAGCGTCGTTCCGTTGCTGTTATTTGCCGGTACGGTACGATCAGCATAAAAGACCGATTTGTCATCGAGCGTCCAGCTTTTATTCTCGGGTTCATACGAGCCCGGTTGCACCCTATGGTCAAGGGCAATGCTCGGCACGACAACACGCGTCGGCAGCCCCTGCTTCGCAAGACGCAACGAAAGTGTATGAACGGTCTGTGTTGCCTGCACCCCTGGACCCGTTGCCGCAAAGACGGTATGCGGTTTCGGGTGCAGGATGAATGCAAACATGATAATCAGGCAACAGTTAAGGAGACCGAGTATGGCATAAACAGAACGATTATTCTGCGTTTGCCGTTTTTTCATACTACCCTACAGTGCTTTGTGGTGACGGTACCAAAGAACGCCGCCAACACTTACGCCAGCAGTCAAAAGCAACGCTGCCGCAATAAGACCGGTTGTTTGTAAGGTTGTATCACCGCTTGTTTCGGGCAACACTTCAACCGCACCTTCACCACCACCGCCACTCGTTGGAACAACGGTGACTGGAGGCTCAGAAGCTGGTACGACCAATGCTGCCGTACAGACTCCCGGCTCTTCGCTCTGAGGGCTTGGGTTTGTAATCACAACCGAGAAAGTTGTTCCACTATCATTTGTCACGGTTCCTGAAGAGCCGCTACCACCGGTTGTATTTCCCGAAACTGTCACCGTTCCTGAAGTTGCCTCTTGAGTGGTCTGATTCGTAATTGTGACCGTGTTCGTATTGGTTACTTCACAACTATACGAAGTTGTTGAAGTACACATATTCTGAGAATCTGGCCCCGTAAAACCTACCTCGCAAGTGAATCCTGCTTGTTGTGCCGAAGCCGGCACCCCAATCATAAATGGCGATAGTGCTATTGCCGCCACCACCATTAGTTTCATAAGTTTTTTCATAGTCCCTCCTTATGATGCCCGTTGGTTGCTGATTTTTAGGGTGCTGTGTGTGTTGGTTCCATGATAGGCTCGCAAAACACGTTTGTAAAGCAATATAATCACTTTTTTACAAATGCACGTGGAAGAACACTCTTAGGAAGGAAGACGAGCGATGCCAAAATTAAGGCAATTGTCGCACCTACTACGGCCGCAGCCATGTCGACAATTGTGTCTTCAAGACCCGCCTGTGTTGTGGTGTGGAGGAACAAGTCACTTAAGAATTCTCCGATCTCCCAAGCAACTGCGAAGGCCAGAGAAATTGAAAGCCCGGCAAGGACGCCGAACCACATAGGAAGCTTTCCTTTACTCTTGATTTCAGCTTGCTGGACAGCAAAGAGCCCGAGCCAAGTGAGGAAGATGCCGGAGTAAAGGTGTACAATCGTATCCCAGTTTGGAATATGCGCGTAAAAGCCAAGGCCACTTCCGCCCAGCGAGGCTGCAATAACAAAAACAAAATAATTAATCTGAAGTGAGCCAGGAAGTTTTGTACGAATCACCCGCTCAAGGAGTGCCGGCGCCCAAAGAATCAAGATAATAAGAAGTACGAGTCCAACTCCAACAGGAGTACCCGCAAGTTGCGCAATCAGCGCAATCACCACCGTGGCAATTTGGTATGGGAGAACGAATGCGAGCGACTTTTTGAACTGATTTGTGAGTACAGATTTTGTCATGCGCTCAGTATAGCACTTCGTGTCAACGGGGGCTTTTTTACCGCTCGAAAGGTGGTACTATTAGCAGATGTCAGTTCACGAACTTCCATTTAGGCAGAGTACGTCGGCGTTCATTCTCAATGAGCGCCATGAAGTATTGCTCGTACAGCTCACCTCTTACGCGACGAATGAGTGGAACCTTCCAGGCGGAGGTGTCGATACCGGTGAAACCCCGGTACAAGCAGTGCTTCGTGAATTAAATGAAGAGCTTGGACTTAAGTCTTCAGATCTTACCCTGCGCGGTGAGTCGCAGTACGTGAATAAATACACATTTGCCGAAGAGCTTTCTCTCAGAAGCGGGTTTGCAGGACAAGAAAAATATCAGTTCGTATTTACCTGTGCCTCGTCGACTACCATTGCAATACAACCTGAAGAAATTTCTCGCTACGAGTGGGTGCATGTCGAAGAGCTGCCGTCATATCTTGGATTTCCAGGGCAGCTCGAAAACGCAGAAAAAGTTCTACGAGAATTTGAGCTTACCGAATGCCTCGACGGCGTCTGCTAATTCGTCCTCCGATACAACAGAAACGCAGTAACCCCTCTTTGTCGGTAATACAAAACGAATTGTGCCATGATGACTAATTTTGTCTTTACGCAGGGCAGGAATTAATACCGACGGTTGAAGATGGATCATGACTTGTTCGTGTTGCTTGAATCGCTCTTCAAATAATTGCGCTGCCGCAAAGAAAACCTTGCATTCAGCCGGTGCAACAATGCCTCGTTGTTGAGCGATAAGGTATTCGAGCACCATGCCATAAAGCACCGCTACTGCGTGGTGATACTCACCTTTCATCTCAAGATAATTTGCGAGCGTATGTCCAAGACTCAGCGCCTTGTGCTTGCCCTTTACGTCATACCAGTCAGGTGCAACATATTTTGACTTCTTTTTTAGCGACCAGCTCACAAGCTCTTTGAGTCCCGCGATATCTATCGTGTCGCTCGAAAGTAATCCAAGAATCTGTTTTACTCGCTTCATATCATGCTCAAGAAGCGCTTGTTTTAAAATTTCAACAAGCCCATATGCAAGATTCGTCTCGTCAATTGTCTTCGTAAAGGCAAGGTCGATATATGTTAACGCGGGTGATCGAAATGCGCCAATCATATTCTTTGTTTCGCCATGATTTACCGCTACCTTACTTATAACGGTGTCGGCCATTGAAATAAAACTCGTTGGGATAACAACGTACTCAATGCCACGCATATAGAATGCCGCCGCCACGCCCACGAGATCAGACGTTGCGCCACCCCCAATTGAAATAAGGAGCGACTTTCGTGTCATACCAAGCCGGTTCATCTCATCGAAAACACTAAAAAGTAGCTCGGTATTTTTTGTGTAGTTGTTAATCGCAATGGGCAAAACGTGAATTTGACGATTACTCTCAATCGAGGAAATAAACGCCTTTAATTCGTCGAGTTTATGAATACGCTCGTCGATAACAATAAGAACGATATCGTGGTTTGCAATGTGGTTCGTAACAATAGACAGGTCGTCGAACACAATTCGCTGAAGACCATAAGGAGTCGCGATTTTAATAGACTTGTGGTTTTGTTTGGTAAGCATACTATTGGTGTGCCAGGATCATCTGTGCAACTTCTTCAGGTTGGAAATTTGCGTCAATGAGATCTTCAACCGGAATCCATTGTGGGTCATAGGTGCCCGAGACGCTTGGATCCCTTCCCGCTTCTGGGCCTTGAATTGCAAGTCCGGCAAACTCTTCACTTGCCACACCTAAGTAGTAGAACTGGTCACCGCCAACCTCATCCTCAAACCGAAGGACACTCCTTCGAAGTGCAACATCTTTACTCGCAAGCCCGAGCTCTTCGCTCAGCTCGCGGCGAATAGCATCGAGAGCCGATACATCCTCGTCCTCAATGCCGCCACCAGGATATACCGCGTATGCCTCACGGCCAGGACGCTGGCGAACAATGCCAAGCACCTTTGTGCCATCCGGGTTAAAAATAATCGCACGGCATCGGCGTGGACGCTCTTCTGGGTCAGGTTCATACCCTGATGCCTCAAGTCGAGTTACAAGTTCTGGAATGTCCCGCTCTGGTGAGTCGTTGAATGATTCTGAGATGCTATCCATATTGAGTCCTTTCAAAATTGTGCCAACCGTTTCTTGTGGTGTGCCGTTGTTGTTAACAATAATATCAGCGATCTGCGCATATGCCTCAACGCCCGCATTACGCTTCGTGCTATCTTTGCGCGCCTGCTCTTCAATGAGTTGGGCAGCGTCAGCTTCAGGGAATTGCTCAATAAGACGCTGGAGACGGGCTTCTTCATCAAGCGTAATAAAGACGGGCTTCCAACGCTCTCCCATAAGAAGTTTGAGTTCAGCGCTCATTTGTGCGCCATGAAGACTCTCGAAAGATATTAATCGTAAGTGACGATTGGTTGCAACGAAGTGCAGAACATCCATTGCCATTTGTTTAGGCCGGGCATAGGCAGATTCAAGATCACGACCACGTTCGTTGAAGAACCCGAGCTTAAGACGCGTAAAGCCGTGCTCGGCTGCAAGGAGTTCGGCAATACGGCTCTTGCCCGATTCGCTGAGTCCAGCAAATCCAAGGATAGTTGGATCTTGAGGAAGAAGCTGCGGAAGTGCACCGTTATACACCTCTTCGAGTGAGCGCACGTGATTATTCACATCAACTGCCGGGCCATCGACGCGCACAGTAACTGGTTGGTCTTTCTCGCCAATAATCGTGATTGCTTCGTTCAAGTTCGCAAGGTACTGTGCGTAAAATTCGTTTTGGTAGTCGGTAAATACAGACGCCGAGGTCTTCTGTGTACGCGCGTGCTTACGGTTATCTTCCTGCGATGCAAGCCATTCGGCATCTGGAAGGAGCATCACTTCGGTACGCTTCACGTCAGTAGCGAGACCCATAAGCCTTTGGTCAATTAATTCCGTCGACTGCTCGATATAGTCGGCGACATTCGCGTCGTCGCGAGTAGCGAAGTTTGCAGCAAGCTGGGCGCGCATCATAGTGCGACCGCGCTCGTAGACAGCAAGGTCGATCGACGAACGACGCGCTTGCTCTTCGCGGTCAAGATATGCCGACGTCAATACATCAGCCATGTCTTCAATCGTTGTGCGCTCAAACCACCACACAAAATGCTCACTCGGAGTCAGCCCTTCGGGAATTCCAGCACCGTATCCCTCAAAAGAAGCAAAATTATGAACGTGCGTCCCCAAAGTTTCCATGGCTAATAAATCAGCTTGCGTTGATTTACCAGTATAATCTGGGCCCGAAAACTCGACGATTTCTCTCACACTATCCAATTCTTTAAAATTTGTTATAATATACTATAAATTCGCAGATTTGTAAATACCACCACCTCATGAACGCTTATGTAAAACAATTCACCTTACCCCAAGATGCTCGTGAAGAATACGATGGCTACGTTTACTTTGCGTCCTACTTTCCTTCACTTCCCCAACTGCTTGAAACAAATATTGAAGCGGGGCAGCTGACATTCGAACATATCGACCCAACCGTCTGTACTGTGACAGACGTCCTCAAAAATAACCATACCGTAGATTTAAGCGACTTATTTACAAAGCTTGCCAACATCACAATCACCCATGCCGCAATCCGTCATAGCGAAGGAGGCACGGTCAAGTTCTTCGTGCGTCGTATTGAGCGGATTACCCCAGAAGTTATAAGCACCTATGAAAAATGGGTGCGGCAGCACCCTTCTATCACCGTGAATTCTCGCCATATTGAAACTCGTGCAGATTTGATGAAGCAAACACTCGCATCTGCACATAGCTTCACTCACGGCCTTTGCGCCCCTTCTCAAGGTGACCTCCATGAACGAAACATCTTCGTCGATGGTACCGTTGTCGATTTCGAGGCAGCTGGCTGGAACTTAATAGCAACAGATGTCGCGACGTTCTTATGGCACACGCTTTTTGTCGGTAACTACTTTGGACCACGCTATGCAAAATGGGCAACACACGAAGACCGTGTTGAAGCCGAGGCAACTTCCCCCCAGTTAATTACGAGTGGCGATACCATTACAATTCAGCTCAATGAAGCTCGTAGCTCGCTCACGAGGCAGTACCTTGAGCATTTCTTGAAGCCAATTCTTGCACTCGACGACACGCTCGAACAAGAACTTACGACGGCAATGTGTTTCCGCCTTTTTACGACCTTTGCAGTTTTAGAACTTAGTGAAGAAGATCGCCATCTAGCATTTAGCTTAGCGAACTATCTTGCGAGTGCCGGCACTCTTACTGTTCTCGACGACATCTTGAACCGATAATTCAACAAAACTTAGCATAACGCGACGTATCGCGTTCTTGTCATAATTCCCAGGGTTCACCTTGATATCCTTTAGTTGGCCCCTGCCCTCCCAGGCTTCACTGAATCCAGCGCCCTTCACTGCTTGCATGTACATTTTTTGCACAATGAGTGCGAGTTTCGCCATGTGAATTTTCTGTGCATCGTCGGGGTCAAGTTCAGATCGAACCACCACTTTACGAAGCAGCGCCCTCAGCACCGCAAGATTTGCCCGCGAGAAATCCTTAATTTCATCCGAATTAAGCCGAGGAATTGCGGTTATTTCAATGCCCGCAATGTCCTGGGCCTGCGCTTCAATAATAGCCTGCACGGCCTTTCCGTCCATTTCCAAATAGTCATGGCGTACGTGTGCAAGTTCATCGCCTGTAATAATCGTATGGCTTGGCTCGGCATTAAACTGCCTGTCCAAATCAGCTTGTGAGCGAGACAATCCAACCAACGTTACTGGGTTAATTTCGTTGACCACAACAAGGTAGTCGATATCGGCACCCTCGTACGTCTGCGCATCGGCTTTGCCGGCACCGCCACACATAATAATTCCTAGCAAGTCATCACCAAGGTTACGCTTGTAGATACGATACACGAATTGAGTGAGCGAATTATCGCGAAGGCTTTTTTTATACATAGTCACCTCCAAGTGAAAGCTCGCCAGACTTGCCACGAATGACACCGGCGGCACCGAGTAGTGCAAACTCGTCGCTCATTGTGTTACCAAAGAATGTTGGGTCATCGGTGCCGAATACAACCGGCACACCTCGCTCGACAAACGAACGAATGGGATGATCGGCAACATTTTCTACAACGCCGCGTGACAAGTTTGAAGTCAACGCAACTTCAATCGTTGCGCCACTTTTCTCAATACCAGCAAGAAGACTCGGATCAGCCGCTACGGCAACAGCATGCCCAATGCGCTGAGGTCGGGCGCGTAGTGCGGTGCGAAGAGATTCCGTTTGGTCGAGGAACTCACCCGCATGCAATGCAACGGGGATACCATTCGCCGATAGGCGTCCGAAGGCATCAATAAATTCCGTAGTTGAATAGGCACGTTCGTCTCCATTAAGATCAATGCCAAGCGCGATTTCTTCAGGAAGCGCCTCATACACAGACGCAACCAAACCAACGGTCTCAGGACCATCTTTTCGATTTACGCCGGGGCGAACGCCGAGTGTTACTCCATTCGCGCGCGCCGTCTCGGCAGACGCCCTCACCGCATCGACGATCTCATCAACTGTCATGCCACGGCGAATCATGCCAAACGGATTCAGCGTCAGTTCAACCCCAGTAACACCATTTTGCAGTTCGCTCGCGACTACATGATCGAGTGCACCCCGAAGGCCATCCCTTGTTGATGTAATATGTTTTGCAAGCTCCCAGATATCAGGCTCGTCAAATTTCTTTGCTTCAAGCTCGCCATATTGAGCCAAAGAGAGGCCTTGTTCAGTTGCAGCTTCTCGCAAATACCCAAGGCTCATAGCACCTGTAAGATGGAGGTGCTGGTTGGCGATTGAATCGTGCGACTCGAATTCACGCATAATCATGTTATTTTACAATAATCAGTAGATTTTTCAATAGGTAGCGCGCGAAGCGGACTACATTGCGTCTGGAGCGTTGATGCCAAGAATGGTCAAACCATTCTTAAGTGTGTCAGCGTAAAGCTTCACAAGGCCGGCGCGATGCGCTTCATTGTCGTCACCAATAACGCGATTCTTTTCGTAGTAGCGGTTGAACTCCTGCGCAAGTTCAAACAAGTAGTTACAGATAACATGTGGCTGTAGCTGACGAATAGCGGTCGATTGTACATCGGTAAATTCACCGAGCTTACGAATAAGGTCTTGGTCTTCAGCCTCTACCTTTTCAACTGCACCCGGTTCATACGAAAGCTTTTCAATAATACGGCGAGCACGAGCGTGCGCGTATTGCAGGTACGGACCAGAGTTGCCCGTAAGGCTGACTGTTTCTTCAATGTTGAAAGCGATATCGCCACCAAGGCTGTAGCGCGCAAAGGCGTATTTAATCGCACCAAGTGTCACTTCATCAACCAGGGCTGGATCATCAACAAGTTCTTTAATTTTCTCGCGAACAATATCAATCACATCAATGGCGCGAGTAACATTCCCGAGGCGAGAGCTCATCTTCTGGCCGTCGGCAAACTTCACGGTGCCGTTTGTCATGTGCGTCATCGTACCAACAAGTTCTGGCTGGAACGCTTCGGCAGCCGCAAATACAACGCGCATGTATTCTTTTTGGTCGTTGCCCGTCAAAATAAATCGATGATCAAATTGGTACTCTTGTTTTTCGAGCCAAATAACACCAATATCTTTGGTTTCATAGGTCGGGAGGCCCTTTGAGGTCACGAACACACGAGTGTGCAGATGCTTCGATTCGTCGCCTTCAAACACCACCGCGCCATCAGACTCTTTCAGAATTCCCTTCGCGAGTTGTTCTTTTACAACTTCCATACCCACTGGTGCAGTTTGGCTTTCTGGGTAGTAGCGCATTTTCTCAACATCAATAAGTTCGTAGAATGCGTCGAAGTAGTCGTAGCTCCATTGGCGAGTCGTCCAGTAGATTTTCGCGAGCGGTGATTCGTGGTCGTCATCGGCGTGGAAACCGTAAATCGTCTTGTTGAGTTCGTCGATGGCGAGCTTTGCAGCTTCATCGTCTTCATAGGCCTTAGCGCCCTTTACGTAGCAGCCGCTAATCCAGCTCGAACGCGCAAATGGATTCGCTTCAACGTCATTAAGCTTTTCTGGGTTCTCACCACCAAGCTCGGCAACCATGCCGTAGAGGCACTTAGCGACGTGTAAGCCTACATCGCCACCGAAGCTGGTGCGTTGGAGGTTTGCGCCACCAAGCAGCATCAGACGCGCCGCTATGTCGCCAAAGATAGTTTGGTAAAGGTGTCCGGTGTGCAACTCTTTAAAAGCGTTCGGACAACTGTATTCAAAAACGATCCGCTGCGCATCGAAGTGCTTTTCTGGAGCTTTGCCAATACTCGAAAGAAGCGCGTCATCTTTTATGAACACGTTAATAAAACCAGGACCGGCAATTGAGACATCCTTATACTTACCGCTTGCTTGAAGTTCAGCGGCAATCTTTTCGGCAACTGAACGAGGATTGTCTTGAACTCGGCCCGCAAGTTGCAGGGCAATATTCGAAGTAAAGTCACCGAACTTAGATTCGGGACGCGAAACAACTGGGTCTACTTCGAGACCAAAGAGTCGTTGGATAATTTCGATGAGTTCCGTCTTCACTTGCCCTATTATATCAGGGAATAACACCTTCGCTTTACTTTAGGCGCAAGTGGCAACCACAGCACTAGGCGGCGTGGATATAGCGAGTCCAAAGCATTGATGCTTTTTCAAGCGATTGAACGAAACGATTTTCGTCTGTTGCCCCATGAACGGCTGGCTTCTTCTTCTGAAGCTCTGGGAACTTCTGGGTTCGTTTTGCGAGAAATTTGTTTATCTTTTCATCTAACTCTTGTCCAGTATATGTCTTCATATACACCTCCCCTTAGATTTATTGATTACCTTTCTCCAAAGTCTATTAGTAGTATAGGAAGAATCGCGAAATTAATATGTGTCTGACTTCACGGAAAGCTTGTAATAAATGTCACATTTAATATTTCCCTGTAGTATAAGATATAGGATTATGGAAGATTTTATACGATCACTTCATCCCCTCGGTACTATTCGCCTTTTTAAGAAGGGTTCAACACTTCTCTTTCAGGGCGAGATTCCTCAAAAAGCGCTTGTTATTCTCGATGGATTTGTAAAAGTCTATTCAATCAATTCCGAAGGTGAAGAGCTGGTTGTTTCATTCTTTGGCAAAGGCGACGTTATTCCGCTCCCTTGGCTGTTTGGAACAACAACCAACACGCTTTTTTACTATGACGCCATGAGTGATGTGCGAGTGCTGACCGTCTCAAAGGCCGACTTCCACGCTCAGCTCAATAGTAAAAAAGAATACCTCGCTGATATGCTGGCATTTCAGAACAAACAATACACCTCGCTCCTCCTCCGTATTACCGGACTCGAACAAAGTCGTGCCGCCGAAAAAGTTGCCTTTACCCTCTACTACCTCATGTTCCGTTACGGCACCGAAAAGACCCCGGGCGTATATTTTGTCGATATGAAGCTCAGCCAAGCGACCGTTGCGAACCTGGTGGGTATTACGCGCGAAAGCACCACAAGGAATCTCGTGCTATTGAAAAAGAAGGGTGTTATCACCTATCAAAATTCAAAATACACCATTTACAAGAAAAAGCTCGAGAACTTTATTGGCGAAGACGGCTTCCGTGAACTTAGCCTGTAATCTTGTTGTTTTCGATATTTTGCACGATACGAATTAACTCTTTTGGCGTGGCACGCGCCTTCAAGATGTAGCGCTCAGCACCGAGCGCAAAGGCCTCATCAACTTCTTTTTGATTGTCATAATTACTAAATAAGATAACGGTCGTATTAGGATGTTTTGGCGCGTCGAAGTGCTTGAGGAACTCAATGCCATCCATGTTTTCCATTTTTAAGTCGAGAAAAATAATTGAAGGGTCGGAGGCGTCCTTAAGATAACGGAGTGCGTCTTCTGCGCTACGTTTCGTTTCGACCGCATGGCCGGCAGATTCAAGAATCATTTTATACGCGTCATTGAGCTCTTTATCGTCTTCAATCACTAAAATGTTTGCTTGAGTCATAGTGTCAGCACCTCGTTTCCTTTAACCAATATTTACAGTCACACCAAACACGGGCTAACCATTCAACATAATAAAGTATACCCTGAATCGCCGTCTGTGATAATTTTTACTGTTTTACAGGAGTTTTCGAAGCAAACTCCTCATTAATGAGCGCAATGAGGTTTGCAGGTGAAATATCTGATTTTAATACCGAGCGGTACACATCGCGCCGTAGCGCCTCTTCAAGTAGGCTACTTGAAGATAAGTTACTCATAACGATAATCTTCGATTTACGAGACGTCTTCGCAAACTCATCAAGAAAATCGACGCCATTCATCACAGGCATCATGAGATCAAGGAGAATCAAATCGTACTCTGTCTTCCGACACTTCTTTAAAGCCTCTTTGCCATTGGCGGCAGTTTCGGCTTCGTAAGGCAACGTCGAAAGAATCATCGAGAAAGCATCTCGCAGAATTTCTTCATCCTCAACTAAGAGAATCTTAAGCACGGTTTTCTCCAGTAGGAATAGTGAGGTGGAAGGTTGTTCCCTTTTTTAAACGCGACTCTACTTTAATCGTCCCGTTGTGAAGCGCGATTACTTTATCAACCCAGTAAAGTCCGAGTCCGCTTCCAGAACTACTGTCAGAGAACTCGTTTGAGATTCGTTTAAACTTCTCAAACAGGCCCTTCACATTCTCATGACTCACCCCAACGCCATTATCTTCAATTGAAATAGTCACGCTGTCGTCATGCTGTTTGGCAGAAACAATAATCTTCCCCTTTTCGTGGGTGTATTTTGAAGCATTATCAATAATATTACCAATCGCCATACCGAAGTACTGCGTATCAATAAATACCTCGACCGGCTCATCTAACGGCACGACTCGTATGGTCTGTTTCTTTGCGATAATACTTTCCGACTGCTCATCAACCACCTCGTCAATAAGCGTATCGAGGTCTTTCCATGTCTTACGAAGCACCACCTTGTTTGAGTCGATTTGCGCAACGCTCAGTAGGCTATTTACAATCGCGAGCTGTCGTTCGTTGCTGTCATACGCCTTACGCATCAAATCAAGCTGTTGGGGCGTAAGCTCGCCCGCCATGCCTTCAATCATAATGCCGAGGAGTTGTTTCACGGCGGTCGCAGGCGTTCGCAGCTGGTGAGATGCCAAAGAGATAAATTCGTCCTTTGATGCGCTGAGCAGCTGCAGTTCTTGCTGCTGATGAGCAAGCTCAACGTTGGCCTCACGAAGTGTGTCTTCCTGCTTTTTGCGCTCAGTCAAATTACGAGTAACTTTCGCAAACCCAATCAGCTCGCCATTACCATCATGAAGCGCCGTGATCACCACATTGGCCCAAAACTTAATGCCGTCCTTACGTACGCGCCAGCCTTCGTCCTCAACGCGGCCTTCACGAATAGCGATTTCGAGCTCTTTGCCAGGTTTATCAGCGTCTTTATCCACTTGTGGGTAAAATATCGAGAAGTGTTTTCCAATAATTTCGTCGGCAGTATAGCCTTTATTGTTCTGGGCACCTATATTCCAAGTCTGGATATACCCATTTTTATCCATAAAGAAGATTGCGTAATCCTGGACGCTCTCGACCAGCACTTTATAACGACGCAGCTCCGCGAGCGTCTCTTTGTGCTTGTTCCGCAAGGACAACAATTTGCCGTCTGCTGATTTTGTCTTGTCCATGTCATCCTCTACTACGAATAGTGTTATGTTTTATTATACCTAAATAAAATGGGGACCGAAGCCCCCATTAGTATGTGTCGAACCGGTTAAGCGCCCGTAACGCGACGGCGAGTAACTGCTTTGACAATAGCAAGCAAGATTACTGCACCGATGATTGCAACGATGAGGCTTGTAAGATTAAAGCCTTCAACGTTGACACCGGTCAGCATTCGGAAGAGGAACCCACCTACGAACGCTCCGATAATACCAGTGACAATATTTGCAACTGCGCCCATTTGTCCATCAGTTTTCATAATCATTGATGCGATCCAACCGGCGAGTGCTCCAAATAGTATCCAAAGTACGATATCGAGTAACATTATATTTTCCTCCTGTGATTAATATCTTTTCTAGAATAGCCAAATGCGAAAATAAAACCTGTGAAAAATATTACTAAAATGAAACTTTGATTGATATTACGGTTTAAGAAGCCTGAGAACACACTGCTCGTCGACGCTCATATACTTACGAGGACGCATGCGTACCATCGCTTCGCGCACTTTTGGTACAGAGCCGTTTTCATACGCCTCGATGACACGTGGGTCTATGTACGAACTCCGCGCCACTGCCGGCGTGTTGCCCAATTTCTTCGCAACGCGCTTCACAATCTTTGTCACTGCCTTTTTGCGTGCGGTCTGACTCGCATCGTCACTGAGTGTATCTTGGAGCAATGAGCTCGTTGCAAGCAGCGTACCGCCCCAAGTACGAAAGTCTTTTGCCGTAAACTCCTCCCCCATATGCGTTTTTATGTAGCGGTTTACGTCGCTCGCGTGCAGGTCGTGCATCGTGCCAAGTTCATCTTGATAGCGAAATAGTTCATGCCCAGGAAGTTCATCGAGTTGCTTAATGATGCGGGCAATCTTCGAGTCTTTAATTTTCTTGTGGTGCTTCTTGCCGCTCTTGCCTACAAAATCAAAGGTCACCGTGGTGCTCGTAATCGTGGCATGCTTTGAGCGCAATGTGGTGATGCCGTAGGTTTGATGCTCGGCAACATACCGCTCGTTACCCACACGAAAATAAGCATCATCGATCAGTTTGACGATACAAGCCAGTACTTTGTCCTTTGATAATTTCTTCCTCGCCAAGTCTTTTTCGACCTGCTTACGAAGTGCTGGCAACGCGTCGGCAAACTTCAATATACGGTTAAACTTTAGTTTTTCCTGCTTCAGACGAAAGTTAGGATGATAAATAGATTGTAGTCGCCCACTTGCGTCATACCCCCTTGCCTGCACCTTAGCGGACCGAGAGGCGGCGATTTCAACGTCTTTCCAAGCAGGAGGGATGACAAGCTTGTTGATGCGTTCAATTTCAGCTTCATCGGTTATTCGACCGCGGGCATTAAAATAGTGGTAGATTTTTCCAGCTTTTTTGCGTGTAATCAGTGCGGCCATACGACCTAGTTTGTACCTCGGCCGCGAGGTTGCGTTGGGGTTTGTGGATTACCTCCATTGTCGTTCGTAACAGGACATCCCTCGTCATCGACGTTGGTATTCGCCGGTGTTGCCGGACACTGATCCAACGTATCTGCAACGCCATCTTCATCGGTATCAATAATTGCAGGTGGATCCTCTTCCTCTTCTTCAACTACTTCACAGCCCGTTTCATCTACTTCAGTACCGGCAGGAGTATCGGCACATAGGTCATTCTCATCAATCACGCCGTCCTTGTCGATGTCTTCTGGCTCCTTCGGCACGTTACAGGTACCCTGAGGGCCTGCGTTCTTCTTAAAGTACTCTTGATACGTTCCGTCAGTTCCGCCGCCTACGGCACGCAATCCGTCGCTTTTACATACGAGTATTCGTTCAACACCAGATGGCGCCTTGAATGGCTGATTTGGCTGCCCCTTGAGGCCCGCCATGATCGTCGCACGCCAAATTGGCCCAGCCATACCCGCTCCACCATTGCGCATTGGGGTGTTGTCGTTGTTTCCTACCCATACACCTACGGCGAGTTGTTTCGCATAGCCAATTGTCCAGGCGTCACGAGCTTCGTCGGTTGTACCCGTCTTTACAGCAACATCAAATCCATTCGTGTTGAGGCTACTTCCAAAGATCGGCGCACGAGCGCTTTCATCATTCAAGATGTCAGAGATAAGGAATGATGCATCCTCACCCATGACTTCTTTTCCTGAGCCCTGATTTTGTTTAAAGACCTGCTTCTCAAATTTATCTTCAATCTTGGTAATTGTCGTAAGATCGTATTGTCGACCGCCATTAGCGAAAGCTGCATAGGCGTTGGTCATGTCGGTGAGTTTCGCCTCAGCAGAACCAAGTGCAAGCGAGAGTCCGTAATCGGTAGAGTCGTTTACCGTACTAATTCCGAGGCGCTTCATTGCAGCAACCGAACGCTCGACACCAAGTTTTTGCATCACCTCCACCGATGGAATATTCAGCGATTGTGAAATTGCGTTCCGCACAGAAATGTCGCCCCTAAACTTACGGTCGGCGTTGAGCGGCCTATAGCCGCCAAAGTCGGTTGGCTTGTCTTCAAGAATCGTTGCTGGCGTAATAATATCTCGCTGTATTGCCTCGGTATAATAGAGTGGCTTGATACTTGAACCTGGCTGCCTCGCAGTGGTCGCCATGTTCACTTTACCGAAGTCGGCATTGTTATAATCCGCACTTCCTACGAGTGCGCGAATCTCACCCGTTGTCGGGTCAATTGCCAGCACTGAAGCATTCGAACCACCGTTTCGTTGAATGAAGCTCATTTGCTTATCAACCGCTTCGTTGGCAGACTTTTGCAGGTTCACATCGAGTGAGGTGGTAACGCGGAAGCCAGAACGCGTTACACGCTCTTCCCCATACTCTTTATAGAGGTCTCCCAGTACCATTTCAGCAAAGTGAGGCGCCGTACCATTCAAACCTTCTTCTTGTGGCGCGTAGGCTAATACTTCAGCTTTCGCTGCATCGGCTTCTTCTTGGGTGATAGCGTTATTATCAACCATACGACCGAGCACTGTCGCCTGTCGCTCTTTGGCGTATTCAGGGTTGCCGGTAATTGGTGAATAGGCAGACGGCGCAGGAAGGACTCCAATAAGCATGGTACTTTCTGCCAACGTCAGGTCATTCGCTGATTTACCGAAGTATACTTTTGCGGCGTTGCCAATACCAAAGGCGCCTTCACCGTAATATACCGAGTTAAGGTACAGGTCGAGGATTTCATCTTTGCTGTAATTCTGTTCAATAGCTAGGGCGATAGTGAGCTCTTGGTACTTACGCATAATTGTCTGCTCGGTTGAAAGGAGCGTGTTCTTGGCGAGCTGTTGGGTCAGTGTTGAGCCACCATATCCAGTCGCATCACCATTCAGGAGGTTTGCGTACAGGGCACCGAGAATACTAATAAGTGAGAACCCGCTGTGTTCGTAGAAGTTTTTATCCTCAGCTGATACCAGAGCTTTTTCAGCATGGTCGGAAATTTCGCTGAGTGGCAAGCGCTCGCCACGATCGGCCGTACCAAAGCTATAGAAGGTCTCACCTTCTTTGTCGAGGAGAACAACACCAGTATTGTTATAGTTCATCAGGCGATCGGGGTCTGAAATGGCATTCGCGTAGTACGCGTACGTAATAATCGGAGTAATAATAAGAAACGCCAAAATTGGACCACCAATAACAAGCGCCTTCTTTGGCTTGCTTAACTTCTTAAACCATTGCCAGCGTCCTACGAAAAAGCCCGCCACACGGCCATGCTTTTTAACAGGCTTCGTTACTTTACGAGCCTTTGCAGTACTGGTTTTTGCACCTTGAGCCTTTTTGCTCGGTCGGTACGATTTAATACGGGTGTATTTTGACATAGTTACTTCTGTTTATTATACGATATTTGCTGAAAGAATACTGAGAGATAAGAGGTAACGGATATCCGCCCCTCCGTATTATTATCGCTTATGTATATTGCAAATGCACCAATAAAAGCGTATATCTTAAGTAACGCCTGAAATAAATACAGAGGGCAACATAAAAAGGGGTTGGAATGAAGGAACTTTTTCCATTATCTAATGGTGAAATTGAAGGTAACGTAACACCTTACGAAGCGGCTGCCGAAGCGCTCGCCCATCAACTCCATACAAATCCCGAGCAACACCGTAATTTAGACGTATTTAAACAATTCTTGATAGGCGCAGATAACCGCGCCGAGCGCATTCACGGCCAACGCCCTTGGCCAGCTCGCGAGCACAACGGAGAAACGCGCCGCTACACAGTACCCGTATTCGCTGGGTTCTCAAGCGAAAGCACCGTGCTTGCCGTACTAAAAGACCCTTGGCATGACCACACCGACCCGCACGACTGGCTCGTTGGACAACTCGACTTACCTTCTGGCACGTATACTGAGTATCTTGTAACCGCCGTTCGTGCAGACGCTTCGAATGCAGTCAGTCTTCAAATTGCCGATCCTTCTTGGTATAACAATATGCCTCCAGGCATGCGTCCAGGACCAACACAGCACGTACGAGATTGGCATCGTATTTCACTCAAGCTTGATGAAAACTATCTGACCGATCAGGCGGAAATTCGTTATGGCCTCGATAGTGCGCAGGACTTTTACGATATCGAACACTTGTCGCGCGCAATGGCGATTGAAGAACAGGGCTACATTGAAGCGCAGCGACCGACGACTGCGCACGATATTTTGGCGCAACTAGCGCTTAGGCGTCACCTATCAGAAGATATTCCGCAGGCAGCGTAGGTACTTCGCAGAGCTTATGGACAGTTTGGATCATAGCCGTATATAAGCGGGGCCGGGCCGTTAAGTGGGATTTCCGAGACGGTATTAGGGCTCGTTGGGTCGTAATACAGAACGTAGCCTGTATTTGGAGTCGTGCAGGTTACATATGAAACGATGTGATCTTTGTCTGGGTATTCCTCAATAAGCGCGAGCGAGCCAAGATTTGCTTCTTTCGGACCGGCTGCGCCACCCGCAATCCATGTCGAGTCGGGCATGGTTGGACTGATAGAGTTTGTTAGTAGCTGTGGGTATGAAGGATAGTAGCCAAGCGAAGCGTTCCAGAGGCCAGCTTTAGTGGCAACTTGCTCAGCAGTAGCGCTGTTTGACGAGGCGACTGCACGGGCCTGCATTCCGGTATACGAGACGATTGTGATGGCAGCAAGAATCGAGATGACAACGACGACTACGAGGAGTTCAACGATTGTGAAGCCTTTTTGTGCTGCTTTCATGATGGAGTTTACTATAGCTTAAGCGGAATGAAGGCGCAACGATAGCGGAGTGCTTAGCGCTTTGCCTGTTCTGCTTCTTTTTCAAGAATCTCATCAACCGCCCTACTATTTGCGCGATCTTCAGGGGTTTCGTTTTTGTCTTCAAGGAATGCGACGATAATAAGTGTCACGATAAATGAAATGAACCATGAAAGAATCAAGAAGAGGAAGAAGTTATAGCCCTTCTTTTGCGCCCACCAAGCCGGCCAGAACGCAATAACAACCCAAGCGATGATTCCGATAATTCCCCATATGTACATATGCTACCTCCTCATAGTGATGGGTTTACTTTGGCATAGTGAGGGAGATATGGCAATGAGAGCTTATATTTCCCCAAAGAAAACAGGCTAGTTGTTCGATACCTTGTACAGGCATCGGTGACACTAGCCCAAGTCACCCGCAATGTTCGTGGAAGCTCCCACGGGGTTGCGAACCCTTACTCGCGCCTTACGGCTTGTTGTTGATCTCGAGCACGTAGATGCCCAGCGACTCCTTGGCCGGCGGGTAGATCCCCCGCAACAGCTCCAAAGCCGCCTCCAGGGTTTGCACCTGGGGGACGATCTCCTGCCACGGCTCGGTACCGAGCATGTCGGCGAAGTCGCGATACACGCGAACCGACTCGATGCGCACCACACCAGAAGTCTGACTGGTCTCGAGCTGCAGGAGCTCTCCGGCCTTCATCCTCTTGATGCTGTCGTATCCGACACGGACCTCGAGGGTCTTCTTGCCGGACATGATTGCGTCGTAATACGGACGCTTGATGCGAATCTTTCGCACGGTTGATCCTTCCTTGTTGAAGTTGAGCCCCCACTGCTGGACCACGCTGCTGGGCGCATACCCTCCCGGGAACACACCCTCCAGCTGCCAGCCATGCCGCTGAAGGCTCGAGACCTGCCACGCCTCGGGGACGAGGTGGACGTAGAGCTTGTGCCCGTAGTCCATGAGCAGACTCTGCAGGTCGATGATGAGCGCCTCGAAGGCAGACTCGGTCGACGCTACGAGCGGCATCAGCTTGATGGGGTCACCCTTCTTCGGGGTGGCGCCAGCGACGCCGACCACCTTGCTGCCAGACTCGGCGACGAAGATGATCTTGTATTTCTCGTTGACATTGCCGGAATCCCGGCGGCGATAGCCGGCGAAGAGGGCATTCACCCACTCGTCGTCTACGCCGATGAAATCCCCGCCCATCTGGTCGAGAATGAGCTCACGAACACCGTCCGTGTGCCGCTCCTCGTCGAAGGGAACCACCGACACGTTGGGCGAGTCGAAACCCGGCTCATCGGCGAGCTGCTTGTACAGCATGTGCTCGTCGATACCCAACTTGTAGTGATCCTTCGCCGTCCCAGTGATGTAGAAGCCCTTCCGGAGGAAGAACCCCAGCGCCTTCTGGTTCGGCGAAGCGACGGTGCAGTAGATCTGCCGAGCCGCGACACTCCGGGCGTATTCTTCAGCGCGCTCAAGGAGCATGCTTCCGATTCCCATTGCGCCACGGTAGTCGGCACTGACGATCAGCGGACTGATCTTCACCGTCTCCTGCCTCTTCTCCACGACGTGGACAAGGCCGACCGGCTGGCCCTCGAACTCGGCGATGAACATATGCTGTCCCGCCGAGAAGTGGCCGACTCGATCGATACCTCCCTCCATGTGCGTGTCGAAGATACGCCGCGCGTGTGCGCGGTGGTCGCCACTGTAGAACGGGGTCAACGCCCGGTCCATCAGATCTGCGACCCATTCGAAGTCGTCAGCACCCGCTTCGCGGATGACGACGACGTTGTTGACCAATGATGTGGTCAATGTGCACCTCCCAATTGGTTGCTACGATTTTTTTCGACGTAGCGTGGATAGGACGGTGTAATAATAACATCTAATTGCTAAAAAAGCAATCTAGAGAAGTTCGAATTCAATGCCAATAACGCCGTTTTCGCGTTGCTCTTCAACAGAGTAAAATTCGTTAATTTGGTTCTCGAGCCATTCGACACTCTCGCCACCAAACTTGGCAGGTTCATTGTGTGCGAATAGGTCGTGGAATGTCGTGTAACGAAGGAGACCAACGACTCGGACCGTGACAGTTTGATCGGTGCTCTCACGATTCGTAAATACAAGTTCGTCGCCGATGTTAATCTTTTGGCGCTTTTCATCATAAAGACGTGATTCAATAGTCTTCTTACCACTAGTAATGGCTTCGAATGGCTCTGTTGCAAGTTGGAGGGCGTGTTGTGTCATATTGGTATTATTATACCAGAATTTTTATTAAAATTGACTTGTCAAACTTATATGTTTAAGTATCAATCGAGTTACGCACGTCGAGTAAGAGCTGCTTGACAGTACTCGTATATCTTCCGCTCAGTCACAAGCTCGGAATCTTTAAACTTCAACGGGTCAATAAACATCACCTCATCACTATCCTCGCCCGGACCGAACTCTTCTATCTCAGGCTTCACAAGATATGTAATTCGCATCTGGTAGAGGTTAAGGCCTGCAAGATGTCGCGGGTGTTCGGTGAGAATTGTTTCGTACTCAAAATCACCTTTTAGCGAGACCTCTTCGCGAAGCTCACGGGCAAGGGCATCCTTAATCGATTCGTCATGGTCCATACCGCCGCCAGGAATATCCCACCAGTCGCGACCTTTTTCTTTCACGACGAGCACTTCACCATCCTTGTTAAACATAACTGCTTTTAATGAGAGGCGGAATAAATCATCTTTTCGGGCAGGTTGAGGAATGTCTGAGTTATTTACTCGCGTCACGTCACCTTCCAGAAGAATTGGCTCAAATCCAGCAATTTCATCCTTGAGCATGCCATCCGGGATGCCGTTATACATGTATATCGTTTTGTTCATGCGAAAGGCGTCGTACATTTCGAGGAATGTGGCGCCGCCGATGTAGTTCTCTTGACCATTCTTTTCGAAGTTGAGAACGAGGACGGCGTCGGTGTTTTCTATGACGTCTTGGCTGTGGCGAAGCATGCTCGCTTTCCATTCGGCGTGTTCTTTATCGCCCATCTCACGATAGCGCGCTTCGGTGCCTGGGTCATCGAAACAGTTCGGAAGCGTTACTTCGTGCCCGGCTTGTTCGAGGGTGAGTTTAATAGGAGGGATGCGGTCGTAGAAGGCTTTGCTGCAGATGAGGAAGATTTTCATACTAATTTGTTCAGTTTCCCTTGGTTTTTGACGATATTCTTATAATCCCATTGGATGCGCTTTGACTTTTCGAGCCAGCGCTTTAGGTCATCGGTATTTACTTCGTCAAATGTCTGATAAAAGATTGAGGCATCTTTGAACTTTCCAGTGCCTGGCTTGAGACTGGGTTCGTTAAAATCCGCACCACTCCAAAACATGAGGCGGAGACCAGCCTTTTGTTTGCTGTAGCCGACTATTGGGTTGCCTTCGAGGAACCAGACGGGATGGCCGTGCCAGACTTTGCTTTCTGTTTTTGGGAGAATGGCGTTGATTTCAGCGCTAAAGAGTTCGGAGATTGCCCGATACTGATCTTCGAGGGAGTTGTTATAGACGAGAATTTGTTCATGCATAAGCTTATATTAACACCGTGGTGATATTCGTGCGAAAAACAGTCTTAAGCGTGTATATCCCATAGAAATAGGCCTAAAGAGCAGGTAAGTCGTCGTATACAATCTGCTTGTTCATCGTAAAGATACCTAGCAACTCGGTAGCGGAATATGGAGTAGCCCGGTGTTTTCTCAATAGTTGCAAAAGATCGTACGCGGTAATATAGGCGCCATCAACATCACCCGTCATTCCCCTTAGTATTTCGAATTTTGATTGAATATTCGGACTAAACCCGCCTGCAATATAAGCAAAAAAACCACACTGATAGATTAATTCTTCGTGCTTAAGTTCCCTAAACAAGGGTATGTACGTATGAGCCATTTTATTTCTTTGGTCGATATTCAACGTATATTTTTTATAAGCTTTCGTGTCGATAATTCCATGAATTTTCGATTCTTTATCTATATAAACAAAGATGTCAGGATAAGTCCCTCTTGAGCCCACCCATTCAGCATCAAGCCCAAAGCCATCTCTTCCGAATATGTTTGTGGTAACTTTCTCAAATTCAGTAGCCGTTTCCGTGCCGCCCTTAGCGAGGTTTACGTAACGTTCCTCGAAGTTATCCAGTAACGGCTGGTTGGCAATTTTAGAAAGAACGTTTCGCACCTGCCTCAGGCTCACCCCAGTTAGTTTAGCGACCTCACCAACGAGGTCGTCCGAGATACCCAAGACCGGCCTCTTCTGTGCAATTTCGTAGTACTTAATTAAGATTAAGCGGTCCGTCGGATTTGTGGTTGGCTGTACGGGGTTAGTGCGTGAATAATCCTTTGTAATATTAATTCCACTTCCATACCTTGTCTGATAGACTATATTATCTCCAAGGTAAGAAGCTATGCCTCGCCCATGCTCTTCTATAAAGCTCTTGGCTCTATCTTTGCCGTCTTCTTCAAATTCAAGCGGCGCGCCCAGTTCTTCACGATACTTAAAGAAGCCACTGTATTCGAGCTGGTTAACCACCGTATTCGCTACGTTCATCAAATTATCAGCCGACGTTTCAGACTGAGCCATAGCCTCGGTTCTAATTGCGGCCTCAAGTTCGTCGCTCGATCTGTATCTTAGAATCCTACCGATAGTACTGTCGAGATCGTTATTTTTCTTTGCAAACGGCACGACGCAAAAAGCAAGTTCTGCTTGAGTGATGCTTTCGATTCGTCCGTCCGAAAGAAGATTAATTACGAATCGGTGTGGTTGAATCTTAAAGTCATCGCTTATCCCTACGCTTCTTGAATACGGGGAGGGATACTGAAAGTTGATCAACTGTTTTGTTAGTTGCGGAACCGTGGGTTCTCCAGAAACAATCTCTTTTCCGGCCTGGGTGAGCTTAACCTGCCCGGCGTCCTCGTACCATAAGCCCAGCAACCCGAGTAGCGCGGCATAGGTCCGGGAGCCGCTTCCGTCTTGGCTATAATTCTGCGCCTTCCATTCGAAGTTCACGAGCTCTTGTTCAAACTCCTTCTGCAAATCACGATTACCCGACCAAGCATTCCCTACGGCAACAGCCGCGAATACTTTTAGCATTTCAGGAATTATAATCAATTTCCTTTTTGGGCGTGAGATGATCCAGTAGTTTTTACTCATACGATTATTCTAACTCATTGCGACACTGAGTAGTTGCTCTATCGAAGTCTTGTGATCAATATTCGGCTCAACACTTTCGTATTCAACTCCGGCAATCGTCTTTAATAACGCCTCAACAACTACCTGAGCACCTCTTGGCGGTACGGCCATCCCTATTTGTTTACGTACGCTTTCCTTGTTACCTTCAAAGACAAAATAATCAGGGAATGTTTGGATACGTGCACGCTCTCTATTGGTCAAAGCCCTGGGCTCTTGCCAGTGATATACGTGAGTGCCACCACCGCCAGAACCTGTTACCGTATAAGACGGTTTATTCGGATCGAGACGCTTATATATTTGACTTAGTTTTGCGCCCTTCACATTTAAGCGTAATTTTTTGGGAACAGATTCGCTCCAGGCATTCCCGCCAGCAGGAATATGCTTCAGCCTCTCAACCACTACTGGAGATTGCCTGGTTAATTCATTATTTGGTGCGTCAGGCGCAATTGCAGGAATTTCTATCGCCTCTTTCGCAGTCACGTACCGATTAATGTGCGTAGGCTTAGGCACTTTAAACCGTTTCTTCAAATCCTTGCGTATGCCGATAATAATTATTCGATGCCTAGTTTGAGGTACGCCGTATTGTTCAAATTTATAAAGGTTAGCGGTTAGCTCATAGCCCTTACCCGCGTTCTCAAGGTCGTGAAGAATCTGTTTAAAAGCCATTCCATTATTAGCGCTTGAAAGACCACCTACGTTTTCAGCAATAAAAAACTTCGGATTATGGGTCTCGATTGCTTTTACACCGTATGTATATAGAGGTCCAAATTTACCATCAAAGCCCTTTTGCTCTCCTACGACACTGAAGTCATTGCACGGGAAGCCAAAAGCAAGAGCGTCATAATTTGGCACCTGCTTGAAATCAACTTCTTCTACCCTTCCGCAATACACATGGGACTCGTCCCCATCATGAATATTTCTGGCATATGTCTTGCAAGTTGAACTATCAAGATCATTTGCCCAGACTGGCTTAATTTTAAACTCTTTTCCCTTATCATCAATTACCGTTGCGAGCTTCGCGCCAAGCGACAATCCACCCGGTCCACAAAATAACTCGGCAAAATCAAAAGTCACTAAATCTTCTTGCATCTTCCCTCCTATAGTTGGTTTAATAATATGCTTTAGTGATATAAAAAGCAACTCAGGGGTGGAACAGGGGTAGAAAATATGTTGTGTTTTGAGCAGCGGGCATTTGCTTATGCTTTAAAATGCAGACTTAAGTCTATATAATCCTCTCTATGATATTGCGAAACTTAACAAAAGCCGCTAATATTTAAACAAGATAGGCGTAAGCTTTATCCATCGATCTGACGTAAAAAAGGACCATTTTGGTCCTTTTTTATTGGAAATAAAAGAAGCGGGTGGTTGCCGTCATACCAATCCCGCTTCTTTGTAATTTGGTGCACCCAGAGGGACTCGAACCCTCACGGTTTTATCCATCGATCTGACAAATCAACGTGTCTACCAATTCCACCATAGGTGCAAGCCTGCGCCGGTGTGCTCCTCAGGCTAAGCATATTATAAGCGGCTAAGCTCAATGCGGCTAGCGGCATAACGTTGTAAAATTTCCATTAAAATGTCCTCGCGGCTTAGGAGGCTATACAACTAGCAGGCTGTAGCTTTCCGAGACGCACATAGTGAATCGTTTCTTGCCAGATTGATGCGTTACCAACTCCGATTCTGGCTCATCAGATGCGGTAAAATTTAGTACGAATGTCGTCGCTTGATTTGCTTCTTCATATTCTCCGATGCCAAGCGCAAGGGCTATAAAAAATGCACGTGCTCCCTCAGACCCATGCTCTCTATGACTATCGAGCGTCCTAAGTGCTAACCACTTCTTACTTATACCGGCATCGACCTCGACATATCGTGAAAGAATAATCGTTAATGCAATTACCGGATTGACACCAGGGTACATCTCGGTGAATTGAGCAGTCTCCCTGAGGGCATGCTTGAGTAGCCGAATCGTAAAGCTTTTCCGATGAGCACTCACAATTGCTTGCGTAGCCTGTGTAATTCGACCCTTCCAGGTGGGATCAACCTCTAGGTTGTCGTAAAAATTTCTTAATGATTCATCACTAATAGAGGCATTAAAATATATCTTCTCATCGTAAATCTTAAGAGCTGTTTCCAACCCCTTATATATGTCGACACTAGTCCTATCGAACGCTTGGGCTGATTGCGGAGCAACTACAACAAATGCCTTTGACACCGAGCCAATTCTCCGTAAAAAATAATTTAATGTTTCTAAAAAAATAACCCCGTCTTCTGATGCCCTATCCACATCTTCAACAACTACTATGAGTGGTTTTTTCATTTTTTTTATATTCCTGAAGAGCAAACCCTCTAGCTCAAATACTCTTTTTAGAGGCCTTTTGTTAGTCAAGAATCCAAGTTGAAAAAACCAGCTTAATCCCCCGAGGATCAAAATCGGAAAAATCGCAGGAGCTGCATACTTAAAATACGCCTCCCAGAATTGATCACCAGCGCCGGCGCCATCCTTAAATGAACTCCAAGCAATAAAACTCAAGTAAGTCAGACTCAACCAGATGAACATAACCCAGAACAAGATAAGCGGCTTTTCGAATTTACTCAGCACACTGCCTTCAACCTCGTCAGCAATATCAGATTCATCCTTTCGCTTCCTTAGCTCCGAAACGACCTTAATAACAAAAGCATCCCAGAGTTCGTTTCTGTTTGCATACCTCCACATTTCAAAGGTCACCCATTGATAGGTGTTTGTTTGTTTTTCTACTTCTTTAAGTATGGTCGATTTTCCAGCTCCGAATGGACCAAGATAAGCGATGATTGAATGCTTCTTCTTCTGGGCTAGGCGATCTATCTGTCTCTTTACATGCATGATTTCATTTTCATAGCCAAGTGTATCCGCATCGCTGGGTTTTTCTTCTAGTTGGGTGGGTTTACCAAAAAGCGCCATTTGACTTAATCATATCACGTAGGCTTTGTACTATTACTTTAGGTAACCTCAATGATTGATAACTAGTCGGTCTGAACAATCTCCGACATACCATCGGCGTGCGCCAAAAAATAAACCTTCCTGCATCACTTCTCGGTATTGAACCGCGACCTTGCATCGCTCCGCGCCCTGATATTAGTCAGCTACTCCCGCGTCTCGCTTCGCATCTCCACAGAAGAATCGACATTGAACTTAACTGAAGATCGACTCTGAGATTCGCCGGAAGAAGTGTTGGAGTTCGATCGGAAGTTAATGCGCGTCGAGCCGTCCTCAGATGTGATTTCCTTGTATACCGTTCCGTTTTCAGGCGTATCAATCGACATGCCGTTCACTCGCACGTTTACGTTTGAATCTGTCACGCCTTGTTGACCGCTGCTCGGTGCATTACTAGTCATCTCTGTAAGATTCGCTAAATTATCAGGTTCCACCAACCAATCACCCGCCATCATATCAATATGTATGTCCGTTTCCACTGGCATCAATATATTACTCGACGACTGATTTGCATCCGCCTGTTGCGTTGCATATACGCTTGTAGTAATCGTTGCGACAACGAGCACTGATAAACCGGCCCCGAGGAGCGGTTTTTTCTTTAAGTTTGCGAACACAATACCGCGCATAAATCCCCCTTTGTACCTACCTATACATTCCCATCATAAGTGGGTTTGCAAAAGCCGTATAGGAGAATTCTCATGTAACGGGCGGGTCATGTGGCGGCTGGACCATCCGTTAATCTATGCGCCGAATCAATTCGGGCATGAGACTAACGAACGAACCGCGACCTTGCATCGCTTTGCGCTGCGGTCGCTGGCCCAAATCTCAAACTCCAAAACAATAAAATAACCCCAGCAAAAGGCTGAGGTGATTTTATTGGCTCCGGCGGCTGGACTCGAACCAGCGACCTCGAAGTTAACAGCTTCTTGCTCTACCACTGAGCTACGCCGGAATATATATCCCGAATGTGTTACGGAGTCTGGGTAATTATAGCGTTATTATCAGGGGTCGTCAAGCCCTACCTGGCGGCTTCGATTTCGGCGGCAAGTTCGGCGATATTTGCCCAGCTGGCGTTGTCGGTCATGATAATCAAAACGTAGTCGCCCTTTTTGCTGTACACGATCGCGGCGTCGTGAAGCAATCCGTCGAGGAAGCCAACCTTATCGGCCACCTTTACGTCTGGGATGCCGGTAGGAATTCCCGCCACATACACGTTGCCGTCCATCGCTGCAATCAATCGATCACGACTTGCCTGCTGACTGAGCATTTGCCCCGTATAGAGCAGACTCAAGAAGTGCGCTTCATCATCGGCCGTTGAAGAAATTCCTGTGTTGCGGTTAAAGTTCGTGTGCGTCGCCCCGAGTGCATGTGCCTCGGCGGTAACTTGAGCGTAACTAATCTTCAATAAGAACCAGACGGCACATTCATTATTCGAAAGCTTAATCATACGATCGAAACAGGTCGAAACACTCAGGCCACCATAGCTCGGCATGTCCCAGCTCCATTCACCACTCTCGATACGCAGCAGTACACTGTAGGCCACGAAAAGCTTATAGGTACTTGCAGTCGTAAATACTTTCGTAGAGTCGTACGAGGCGTTACGACGCGAACCAGACAGCTCCACCATCTTCACCCCATACGTACCGGCATGAGAGTCGGCGTATTTCTTCATCACTGCCGAAAGTTCTGGGTTGGCAGGACTAAACGTACGCTTGTACTCGATTGCTGGCTGGATTGTATCAACCATTAATGTCGAGGTGTCTTTCTCGCCCTGTAAATCCTTCGTCACTTCATCGATCGTTGCAGTTGTATTGAGCGCGCTACCGTTCTTGCCAGATTCGCGTGATGCTTCTTTATAATCTTTCAGCGTCACCACCGTTACACCGGCATCGAACGTAAACTTCTCACCATATCGTTCATTGAGCCACGCGCTTGCCTCGTCGCTCGCGAGGATTAACACCAGCTTGCCATCCGTAACCGTATATTCAATCCATGATGACACCGCTTCAGTTGGAATATGCTCGTTTTTATCCTGGACCGTGAGCGAAACGCCGTCACTCAACTCTTTCTTCAAGCGGCTAAATTCCTCTTTCGCCGTTGCAGTTGAGATTTCTGGCGCAGTCGATGTGCCATTCACCGTCACCTTTTCAGGGTCTAAACGAGCACTCACACCTTCGAGAGCGCGAGTCAATTCGGCAGGATCACATGAGCCACCGCGGCTCGCATCAACTACCTGTAATTCTTCATCAATATAGGCGATTGTTCCGTTTCGGGGTTCGAACTCGCAGTCAGGTCCGAAACGTTCCAGCGTATACGCCGAAAACGCCGCTGTATCTTGCGTCGCCTGCGGCTCGCCCTTTGGCATAAAATACTGATACACAAATAATGAATACGGAACCAACCGTGCAACAAATGGGTACGAGTACGTATCAACACGTTCTTCATTCTTTACCGTAAAGCCTAGGTCGGATAGCGTTGGCTCAACCACCACTTCATCACTGTCAGAAAAGTACACCGGGACCATCGTATCGGCATAGGCTGCGTTCAACTTCTGGGCCGCTTCGGATTTATCCATACTACTCAGGTTTACTGAGCCGACATAGGTATTTGGCAGCAGGGAGGTCGTTGACCAAAAAAGCTGCACAATTACGATTGGTATGAGCAAAATAACAAGGCACGTCGTAATCAGGCGCTTACGCGTCCCAAAAAAACGGCCGTAAAAAGACGAACTCTTCCGAGCTACCCTCTCGCTTCGATACTGTTCTCGACGAGTTCGCGCATGACGTGGCGCGGTGTCTTCATTGCCCAGCTTCATATTCCTCTATTATACTGCCCGCGGGTTAAATACCCTTAAACTTGCTCGGTGTACACAATAACGCGCTTGTCGTAGGTCTTCTCGAGTGGCAACCATTTACCGGTACAGGTCATAAGGTTCAGCGCCCTTGAAGTATTTTCGTACGGCAACAGCACTTTTCGCATATCAACATCGGCGAGTGCGACCGTTTCAACGTGTACTACCCTGTACGTCAGCTTTTCGCCATCACCCTTTTCTACCTGAATCTCATCATCAATCTGTAGTGTATCAAGGTAGGCAAGGAGGCCTTCTCGCGTTGCACCCGAAGCGTGTCCATCAATAAACATAGCGCCCGTTTCACCCGGTTTTACACTGCCGTTATACCAGCCGGCATCAAAGATATTCTTTGGAGCCTGAATACTTCCATCGGTATTGACGGACATCGGCATCACACGAGCCGCAATGTCGAGCTTATCAATATAGAGCGCTCGAGGCAGGCTGGCTTCAACAACGTAGTTCTCAAGTGCATTGGCTGGAAGCTCGCTTTCATCCTTCCCCTCGTCATCTTTCGACCAATCAGATGGATTTGTCGAGGTTGACGGGCTTGTCAACACTGCTTCGGCACGACTATTGGTAAGCCAGGTATCGTAGGCAACATACGCCGTAAGAAGAAGGACAATAGTTGCGAGTGCAATCAGGAAGAACTTCTTGTGATCAAATCGCTTGCCACTCCCCATCGTTCCTTCGAGTTTTGCCTTTTTCGCCGCACGCTTTTCGGCGCGGAGTGCTCGCTTGGACTGCTTTTCATCAACCGGTTCCGGTTCGACACTCGAAATAGACTGTCGTACTTCTGCGGGGGCAGCCACAGGAACAGTCGAGCGAATCGTCGGCGTTCCCGAAGTCTCCACAACAGGCGCTACCACTGGCGCAGCGACAGGTTGAACCTCTGCCGTTTCAGGCTTGGCGACCTTTACCACCCCATCCATAGAACCAGGACGTCGAACCGGTGGCCCTGTTGGACGTGAAGAAACAGCCCCCTCCCGCGCTTGCGGACGGATGGCTCCTCGTTGGCTTCCTGGTGATGGTGTTGTTTGCATCTTATCCTATTTTAACTGAGTAAGCGGGCCTAACCTAGACCCGCTTACGTTTATTTCAATTTCTTGTTAATTATCGTGTGCTTTTTCGGCGAAGTGCGATTGCGACCAAGAGGCCAGCAGACAGAATACCAAGCCCAGCAAGGACGATTGGGTTTGCCGCGATAAAACGGTGAACACCAGTATTTGGTGTACCTGGGTCGGTACCTGTGTTAAGCGCAGTCAATACAACGTCGTTTCCGTCGCCACCAACATAGCTGATGCTGAATGTGATACCGTCGATAACGATTTGTGCGCCTTCAGCGAGACCGTCGAAGGTTCCCTGAACAGCGGTTGAACTTTGGTTGTCGATGATAGTGAAGGTTTCACCTTGGTTGATAGTCCAGCCGTCATACAGAACAACGTTCAGTGATGAACCGCTCTGAAGACTTACCGCGTTACCAACGCCACTGTAATCAGCACCAACAACTACCTTGTCGTAGCTATCTTTATTAAGAAGCTCAGATTGAAGTTCACCAGAAAGACCGAGCGTTTCAAGAACTGTAATTGTGCCAGGTGAGTTACCAGGGGCAAGTACTGCATCTTCGTTGATGTATACATCCGTTGCGGTACCAGTTCCCTTAAGAACACCGCCGCCTGCAACCGAGATGTAGTCGCGAGTACCATTAAGAACACCAGTTTGCTTGTTGCCAATACTTACGAAGTCAGTGTCGGTGCCGTCTAGTTGAATTGTTTCAACTGGAGCTTCAACTGCACCCTGAGGAGTTGTGAGCGTCCCAACAACACCACCCTTTACGGTGAAGCTGTGGCCGTTGCTTGTGTATGGTTCGTTAATAACAAAGTTGTTTTCACCAGCGTACTGGAAGTTGCTTGTAAGGGTGACGCCGCCAGTAGCAGTAAGTTTTACTGCTTGGCCGCTACCGCCCGCACAACCGAACCAGTTTTGGTGTGATGCAAAGGTACCAGAACCGCCAAGTGTTAGTGGTTCAGCAATAGTTGCGTCTGAGGTGTGCACAACCGCGAGCTTACCTGCGCCAGAAACAGCAGTTCCAGCAGAAGTTGCGCCAAATGCAGTTGAAGCAAACAGGGCGTATCCCGTCACAGCAATAGGGCCAGTGTAGCTTGCATTCGCACCGCGAACATTAATTCCGTCGCCTGTGATGTTAAGGGCGCCTGATCCGCTCAAGTTACTGTAAAGAGTATTTCCACACCCCTTGTCACCAGAAACTCCAAGTGAGAAGCCGCTCAAGTTAAGGGTCGTACCTGATGTACCGATATTCACACCATTCACTGTCGTGTTGCCGTTAAGTACAAGGTTGTTTTGAATCACTGGAGTGACGTATTCAGCCTCTGCGCCAGTTGATGTGTCAGTAATAGCACCAGATACAGTCAAAGGGTTACCTTGGAGGGTGTATGAGTAATAGTCGCTTGCAACACCGCTAAAAGTAATGCCGACTACCGAAAGAGCTGAAATATCGTTATCAAGCACGCGCTGTTGAGTGACACCGGTGTGACTAAATGTCAAAGCGTCGCCGTTTACTGGTGCGCTACCTGTGCTCCAGTTAGCGCCGTCGCTAAAGCTCGTGCCGTCACCACTCCCTGTCCAGGTAAGCGTTGCCGCATAAGTTGGTATTACATGTGCAAATTGCGTTACAACTGACGCAATTACGAAAGCGGGTACTGCCAAGACATACTTGGTGCGCTGCGATATCCTCATTTTGTATGTATCCTTTTTTGTTTTGGTACTTTTGTACCCTCACTATACCTGATGTGGGTAAGCTTAAGCAATGTTTAAGTGTTGTTACCTACTCAACAATTAGCGTTTCGTGACGCTGGCAAGCTTCGAACGCATCGCTTCGTAAGCGCCGTCGAACCCAAGCACCTTCAGGGCGCCGATAAGAACATAGAGCTCATCGAGCAGCTGTGGTGTCATCGCTTGTTGATACTGCGTAAAACGAGCTTCAACCGCTTCAACGAGCCACTTCTCTTTTGCAGTTCCGCCAGCAGTAACGGTAGCCGAAGTCGGTCCAGAGCCCGGCTTATACTCGGAAGAAACAATTTCGAGTGAGCGTGCTGAATTATCACGCTTTCGTAAATACCCTTTTTCAATCAAGCCATCAATATGGACAGCAACAGTTGAAACCGATTTGTACCCCATACCCGCCATCACTTCGCGGTAACTTGGGCCATAGCCATGCTCTTTAATAAAGCGGTCGACAAATAATAAAAGCTCGCGCTGCTTTTTGGTCTGACGTTCGGTCATGATTTTTTCGCTTTCTTCCCCTGCTTTGTCTTGGCTACGGCCACTGGAATCGCCAATGCAATTGCTGCGAGCCCCCACCATATAATTGAAACAGTGTCGTCGACCCAGACCGGCAAAAAGAGTGCCGCAATAGCCAGGCCAATCCCCGATGCAAACACGCCAAGCGCCAACCACTGTGCACGCCCGAGCCAGAGTCGCTTCAACACGACATAATTTATCATGATGAAGAGCACGAAGCCAATCCAGCCTGTTTCATGGGCGACAAATAGGTATTGATTTTCGATAATAACTGGCTTATCGGTGAGTAGGGAAGCTGAACCAGTACTGCCAATCCCCGCCCCGAGTGGCTGCATCAACATGAGTCGAGTGCCATCAACCAGCGAATCAGCGTGTCCGTCGTTTGAGTTCACGTTATTCCCCTCGTGTGGATCTTCGTGCAAAATGACCTGTGATACAAACTGCGTATCTTTGAGGACGACCAAACTTCCCGCCAGCACAAGCGTTCCGGCGAGCACCGCAATCCAAACAAGCTTCGGAATAGTGCGTCCGTAGGTCACCAAAAGCACCAACCCTACCGCCGCAGCTGCTGCGAGCGCTGCACTTCGAGAATAGCTTGCCCATAAAGCCACAACCGACCCTGCCGCAAGAATACCGGCAAGAATTGCTTCACGTCGCGTAAATGGCCGAGTGCCACGGAGCCATGCTGCGAGTACTACCGCCAGAACAACCACTGCATAGACGCCGAGTGGGTTTGGTCCGCGAAGCGTACTATTAATGCGTACAAAGGCTTCGTTCTGATCAACCGTGAGGTACGGCATGATTGTTGATTCGCCATAGCCGATATACTTCAAGAAATCGTTTGGCAGCACCGTCACCTGCAACACCGCAAAGCCTACTACCAGTAGCGCCCCGGCAAAGAATACGGTCAAAAACAGGCGATACAGCTGCGGATACAATTTGATTGCCACGAATACCAGCACAAAGAATAAGAGGAAGCGCAGGTTAATAAAGAGTCCAGCAATCGTTGCGTCGAAACCGGTGTAAAACAGCGGAATCGTTAAAAGATTCAAGGCGCCAAATAGTGCGATGTAGCCTATCAGCTTATCGCCCAGAATGCTCCATTGCTTTCGCACCGTCAGCACGGCGATACTCGTGAGTAGCGCCACGCCCATAAGGATTTCTTTCCACGATTTAATCACTAGATCAGCGTGCGGCAATAGGGTCGAAAGGCCAACAGAAATTGGCGCGTGTAGTACAATACCGCCAAAAATTGCCAAAAGTGACCCTACGAATACCCAGTCAAGAAAGGAAAGTTTCTTCGTCATATCCCCTAGTTTACCCTAGAAAATGATACAATGGTATCACTTATGACACGTCGTAATTCTAAGCTCTATAGCTTTATCCTGATGCTCGTTGACGCGTTGACGCTCATTGCGGCTTTTGCGTTGGCCTACATCGTACGAGTTATCTACGACCCGCGCCCACTTGTGCAAGAGGTCTTCGCGCAAGATTACCTGATTTCTGCCATACTCATCGTGCCGTTCTGGATTGCAATCTTTGCCCTCGTTGGCCTCTACCAACCAAAAACCTACAACCGCCGTTTGCTCGAATGGAGCAAGATTGCCGTTGGTGTATTTATTGGCATTCTCTTGGTTATCGGCTGGGAGTACGTCAGCGATAGAGATATCTTCCCTGCCCGCCTCGTTGCCGTGTACGCGCTCATCGGCACCTTCGTATTGATTGTCCTTGAAAGGGAAGTTATGCGCCTGATTCGCACCATTAGCTACCGCTATGGCCGAGGGGTTCGCCGCGTTCTTATTATTGGTTCGTCAGGCGCTACGAACGATATCGCTACCAGCCTCGCCGACACTCACAAAAGCGGCCACGCGGTAGTTGCAATTGCTGGCCCGAAGAAAATATTGCCTGAAAGTTCGCACGCCCTGCACTTTTCAACTCCCGAAGCAGCCTTGAAGCAAATCAAGGAACTTGGCATTACGACGATTATTCAAACTGACCTGTACGAGAATCCGGACCGCAACCAAACGATCCTCAGTGCTGCACAGGCAAACCACATCGATTACAATTTCATTCCGGCTGAATCTGAATTCTACTCAGGCAAAAACACCGTCGATGTCTTCCTCGGCTATCCTATGATTACCGTGTATCAAACACCGCTTGTCGGATGGGGTTCTATCGTAAAGCGTATTTTCGACTTCTTCATGAGCCTAATCGGTACGATTATTCTTTTGCCCTTCTTCCTCATTATCTTCATCATCAAAAAGATTGCCGACCCAGGACCAGCTTTTTATGTCAGTAAACGCCTCAGTCGTTTCTCACAACCAATTGGAATTATTAAGTTCCGCAGCATGGGTGCGCAATATGGCGGCAAAGATGCAGCCGATGAATTCCGCGCCATGGGCCGCGAAGATCTTGCAAAAGAATACGAAACAAACCGCAAGGTCGAAAACGATCCTCGCATTACCCCTTTTGGAAAATTCCTCCGCATCACTTCTATCGATGAGCTCCCACAAATCTTCAACGTACTAAAAGGCGACATCAGCCTCGTTGGTCCGCGCCCAATCCTTCCACAAGAAGTAAAAATGTCAAAAGGCCGCACCGCTCTGCTTCACAGTGTTAAATCTGGTATGACTGGACTCTGGCAAGTTTCTGGCCGAAGCGAGCTGAGCTTTGAAGACCGCATCGAACTCGAACTGTTCTACGCCCAAAACTGGACCTTCTGGCTCGATATTAAAATTCTCTTCAAGACTGTCTGGGTTGTATTAAAGGGTCGGGGAGCGAAGTAGCATAATGGCTGCCCCTAAAGCACCAAAAATCGCTATCGTCCACGACTGGCTCACCAACATGGGTGGCGCTGAACCGTTAGTATTAGAAATCCACAAACTCTTCCCTCACGCGCCTATTTATACGTCGGTTTATGATGCCGAGAAAATGCCTGCATTTAAAGATATCGACGTTCGTACGACAAAGCTCCAAACCAGTTTGCCTGAAAAACTTCGCTACAAGCATATTCTCTGGCCAGTCTTTCGCGCTCAGGCGTTCCGTGAGCTCGACCTATCCGAATTCGACATTATAATCAGCAGTTCAAGCGCCGAGGCTAAGGCAGTACGCAAAACGCGCCCTGGGCAGATTCATATTGCGTACATCCATACGCCGCCGCGTTATTACTGGAGCCACTACGAAGAGTTCCGCAAAGAATTCAGTTTCGGTGCACTGACACCTTTTATTCGTCCGCTCATCCCACCTTTCGTGAAAGTGATGCGCAAACGCGATCTTGAATCGGTGAAAGACATTGATGTGTTTATCGCTAACTCTACCGTTACCCAAGAACGCATTAAGCAGTACTACAACAGGCCAAGTACCGTCATTTACCCACCAGTTGATGTGGCGCGTTTTACGCCAGAACCAAAAGGGGAGCGGGCTGGCTATGTTATTTGGGGTCGTCATGTTCCCTACAAACGCTTTGATTTAGCTATTCAAGCTGCAAACGAATTAAAGTTGCCGCTTACGATTGCCGGAACTGGCCCTGATACCGAGCGTCTTAAGTCACTCGCTGGACCAACCGTAAAATTTGTTGGTCGCATTAGTGACGCAGCCCTTGTAAAACTGGCGCAAAATTCAAAAGCGTTCTTATTCCCGAATGAAGAAGATTTCGGTATTTCTGCAGTTGAAGCTCTGGCCGCTGGTACCCCAGTTATTGCGTATAAAAAGGGTGGCGCGCTTGATATCGTTCAAGAAGGTGAAACGGGTGTATTTTTTGAAGAACAAACCGTTGAAAGTTTAGTGAGAGCGATACAACGATTTGAAGTGATGAAATTCCTTCCGGCAACTTTGCATCGTAAGGCAAAACGATTCGACAAAGGCTTCTTTGCCACGAAACTCCGCAAAATCGTAGAAGACCACTCCCCTCGCCCTTAATTTGCTTTTTACTTAATTTTATTATTATATATATTTTTATTCCTTCGGAGTGTTTTAACCCTTTACGAAACGCTTTTTGAGGAGTAATCTAAAACCCAGTTGTACGTCCCCTCGATTGAAATCGGAGAAACAAATAATGCAACTCACACTCGAGCTCGCTGATGAGCTCCTCGACGGTCGCATCACGCTGGCCAACGGCCTGTCCGGAAACGGCCAGAACCTCTACCGGGGAACCGTGCTGGAGGTTTATCCCGCGAACGACGAGCTGTTCACCGTGAAGTACACCGTCGACGAGATCGCGATCGGCGACCTCGACAAGGCCGACGACGCCAACTGGCGGGCATCAAACGGTGTCGCTACCTGGTCACAACTGCGCATTCAGTGCGAGCGCAACTCCAACGGAGTCATTCGCTTCGACGAGCCGACACGGACGGGCTCCACCGCCCGCTTCGACCTCCTCATCGCAGCCACCCGCATCGCCGCCTGACCAGCGGCCACAACAACCCAATCCCCTGACTTTGAGGAGGTGTGATCTACGAGAAACGCCCCTTGGTCAGGGGCGTTTCATTTCCTGAAATAGATTGGCTATTTAATAACAGCGAGGATGGTTTCGAGACGATTCACCGTGTCTTGCCATTTTGATACATCAAGACAATCGATTCCCATGTCTTTTACAGGGTAGTCGTTGCCGCCCTCTTGCAGATTGTCGCCAAAGAACAGAATATCGTCTTTAGAAATATCAAGCTCATCGATAAGCTTCTGCATGCCGTAGGCCTTATCAATGCCAATACGAGTTACGTCTATTGAAGTTGTGCCGCCGGCGCGAACTTCTAGGTCAGGTAGTCCTTGGGCAGCGAGGTCACGGATCGCAAGCTTCTTCGATCCATCTGAGTCCCAAGCGTACTTATCTTCAGAACGAGCCTTTTGCCCAAGCGCAGAAAATGTCACCTGTGTACCGCGGTCTTCAATAACCTCACCTGTTGGGTTCTCTGGCCATAACCCGAGTTCACGAGCCGATGCCTCAAGTACTTCAAAAACTCGCTTCTTTTCCTCGTCGTTGAGATTTTCGGCGTACTGGAGCTTCCAGTCTTCATTTAATTCATCGTAGCGATAGTACTGAGTTCCACACGTTGGCATAAGGTGAAGGCGGTTTAACTTGTGCGGTTCAGTGTGGAGGCGGTCGACAACCTGTGTTTTGAATTGCTCGAAATTACCGCCAGAAATTACACAAACATCAAACTCTTCAAGAACTTTACTGAGTGTTTCAGACATATGGTCGCTAATGGGAGATTTTGTGATTGCAAGCGTATCGTCGAGGTCAAAAGCAAGTAACTTCTTCATTATTTCTCATCCTCCTTAATACGGCCGACGGCATCTTTCACGCGCTGGCTCAGATCCTTGCGAGACACTAAAATACCATTTGGTGTATTCACTACAACAATATTATCGAGGCCAATCACAACAATCGGCTTATCTTCTTCGTTGTGTACGTAGACATTTTCAATATCGTCTTCGTAGATGTGTCCGCCCTTAAGGAAATTGCCCTTATCGTCGCTGGCGTTTGCTTCATGGAGGTCTTTGAATGAACCAATATCCATCCAGTCAAAGCTTGCGGGCACAACGGCAAGATTTTTTGAACGTTCAGCAAGCGAGTAGTCAATAACGAGGTCTGAGAATGAGAGGTAGGTTTGGTTGTATTCGTCAGAAGTCGCAGCGGAGACGGTTGAGAGCTTGTCAAAACTCTCCTGAAGGTCTGGCGCAACGGCGCGTATTTCCGACAAGAAAGTATTTACCGAACCAACGAAATAGCCGCAATTCCAAAGGTAGTGCCCAGCCGCTACATATTCTTCAGCGGTTTCAAAATCAGGCTTCTCTTTGAATGATTGAATATTGTAGGCGCCGCTATCTTCAATTTCACCATCGCGCTCGATGTAGCCAAAGCCTGTCGCTGGGAAGGTTGGCTCAATACCGATGAGTGTTACCTTGTTCGTCTTCACAGATGCCTCGGCTGCAATTTGAAGTGAACGCGCATATCCTTCAACATCACGAATACTGTGGTCTGAGTGCACAAAAGCAATTGGCTCGTCATGGTCACGGGTGCGCCCGATAACATCGAGTGCGAAAACGATACAGTTCCCCGTTCCGCGACGTCCTGGTTCAATAAGGAAATGGCCTTCTTCGAGTTCTGGTAATTGGTCTTTGACGTGATGTGCGTGACTCGCCTCTGTCACAACATAGACGGTATCGCCCACTCGCTTTGCGCGGTCATAGGCAGATTGCAACAAGCTTCGCTCGCCCGTTAACTTCAACAAGTGCTTCGGATAGTCGCTGGTCGAGAGTGGCCACAGGCGCGTGCCAGATCCGCCAGCTATAATTACGGTAATCATGTGCTTTCTATTATATAGTCTTTCGACTTGAGGTACTATTAAATAGATAAAGCGAATGGAGTTTACATATGCTGAGCGCGCCACTTACGAGTAAAGTTTACCTAGCATCCGGCAGTGTCCACAAGGGGCTTGCAAGAGATATCGCAGAGCGCATGGGCGTTGAACTGCATAATGACGAAATTAAGGTCTTCCCGAGTGGCGAGCGCTACTTCCGCTACGCCGACTCGGTACGTGGCAAGCATGTCCTTATTATTCAGTCTCTTGTTGAAAGTCCAAGCGGCAGTGTGAATGACGCCCTTCTTGAACTTGTTCTTATGATTGATGCCGCTCGTCGTGCTTCGGCTCGTGAAATTTCGGTCGCTATGCCGTATATGGCCTACATGCGCCAAGATCGCAAGGCGATAGGGCGCGAACCAATCTCTGCCGCTGCGGTGATTAACATGCTTCAAGCAACCGGCGCTGATCGCCTCGTGAGCGTTGATATGCACTCTGCTCAAACTCAAGCAGTCTTCGATGGACCGTTCGATCACCTGACTGCCGAAGGAATTATTCGGGGCGTGCTCAGCGAGCGAGTAAGTGCCGACCCAAATAGTTACATCGTCGTTTCTCCGGACGGGGGCCGCGCAAAAACATCCGAAATCTATGCTGAGGCACTTGGTATTGATGTTGTGCATATGCCAAAAAAGCGTGATAAACAAAATGGTGGCGTTACACATCCTGACTTCATAGAGGATGTTCAAGATAAAAACTGCATCCTCATTGACGACATGATCGACACTGCTGGCACAATCGTGAGTGCTACGAACACGCTGAGTCAATCTGGCGCAAAAAGTATCGTCGTAGCAGCAACGCACGGCGTCCTATCCGACCCCGCCCTTGAGCGCATTAGCCAATCGAGTATTACAGAGCTCATTCTTACCGATACAGCTCCGATGGAAAAGTTCAAAGAAGCACTTGGCGAAAAATTGTCTATCATCCCGACCGCGCCAATTCTCGCGTCATCTCTTGAAGCGATTGTAACCCGCGACTCGCTATTACAGATCTTTGAGGGTAGAAATTACTCTTGAGCAAACTCCGATTACTCTTTAGAAATGACGTCTTCGTTACTTTGTTTCTAAGTGTTGGGTGGCAGCTCGTACTTCTTACTATTGGCATTGTCTTAGCCCCTCAACAAGGCCTATTCGGCCATATGAATCACTGGGATGCTGGCTGGTATCTCCATATTATTCAATCAGCGTATGGACTCGAAGGAAGTCCTGCCGCACCAGCGTTTTACCCGCTATTTCCGCTTATTATCGGAGTGCTCAATACGCTTACTTTTGGGCTCATCCCTCTTCTTGCGCTGGCGCTTATCATGAACACTGCCGCATTATGGGCAGCACTCCTGGCGCTCACACGTATTCTTAAGCACTTCAAAGTTTCAAAATGGGGCAGCCTTATTGGGGTCGCAGCCTTTCTCGCCTTCCCATCGGCTTTCTTTTTACACGCATTTTATAGCGAAGCACTATTTATTGCAGTCGCCTTCTGGGCATACTACTTTACCCTGAAGAAAAAGTGGTGGGCCGTCGGTACTTTACTCGCGGTTCTGACTGCGGCTCGTCTTCCCTCTTTACTCTTCGTTGCGCTATGTGGACTTGAATACCTTCGCACCTATGATTGGAGTATCAAAAAAGCATTAAATAAAAAAATCCTTTGGTTTCTATTAGCACCCTTGGGTCTTCTTGCGTACGGGCTCTACCTCCTCACTGTTCGCGGAAGCTTCTTTGCAATGTTCCAGGCGTACTCAACGACAACCGACTGGACCTACCAAGTATTCAATCCAAACATATTTGCAACGTTATTCGAAACAACCGCGAAAATCAGCACCTCATTTATTGGAGGCGGCTTTAATTACGAAATTTTTGTTAATTATGCTCTCCCCCTGGCTTCAATTGTCGCCATTTTGGTAGCTTCTATTTTTATTCTCTATAAGTTACGCAAAGACGGCATTCCTCTCTTTGTGTTTGGAATTCTATCGGTGGTATTATTTACACTCAATAGTAATGTTGTTTCGGTGCACAGATATGCATTGGCATGCGTAGTTATATACATTGCAATTGCACTTTTCGTCACGAAACGAAATAGATGGATTATTCCGCTTTGCTTCGCTCTCGCCATCAGCTTCTGCGTACAACTATTCCTGTATACAAAATTCATACACGACATCTTCGCGGGTTAGTTTATCACCCCTGTTATAATTTACTATTTATTAGAAATATGTTAAAATATAAATTCAGCTTCTGACTCTTAACCCCCAGGGTTGATGAGAAGGAAGACTCCGCACGTTTACCCCGACAGACCCACCACGAATCAGGAGATTCCATGACAGGAAACAAGTTGATCATCCTCGCAGCCGGCAACGGCACGAGGCTGGGGCCCATCACCGCTGGTGGCTACCCAAAGCCCTTGGTCGATGTGTACGACAAGCCGTGTATCTACTACTCGATTGCTGCGGCAATCGCGTCAGGGCACACCAGCGTCGGCATCATCATCAAGCCGGGAACGCAGCAGCTGTTCGTAGCACACTTCGGTCATGGCGCGCGGCTCGGTATCCAGATTGAGTACATCGAGCAGCCCGTTCAGCGCGGTATCGCCGATGCATTCGTCGTCGCCAAGGACTTCATCGGTGCTGATGGCGTCACCCTCATGCTGGGCGACAACATCTTCATCGGCGACAGCTTCACGAAGGCGATGATCGAGGCCGGCAACAGCAACGGCAGCGCGACAGTGTTCGCCTTGAGGGTTCCCCTGAAGGAGGCGTCAAAGTTCGGTGTCGTGGAGTTTCGGAACGGAAAGGCAGTCTCCATCGAAGAGAAGCCCGAAAAGCCGAAGTCTCCCTTCATCATTCCGGGCGTGTACTTCTACGACAACTCCGTCATCGAAGCCGCACGCACGCTGGAGCCCTCCGCTCGAGGTGAGTACGAGATCTCCGATCTCAACCAGCTCTACCTCGAGCGCGGCGACCTTCGGGTTGTCGAGCTCTCGAACGATGTCGACTGGCACGACACAGGCACCGCCGACACCCAGCTCGAAGCGGCCATTGCCGTCCAGACCTGGTACCGTCAGCACGGCACCATCTTCGGCAGCCCCGAGGTGGAAGCCCTCAAGGCCGGACTCATCAGCGTCGAGCAGTTCACTGCAAACGCGAACCAGCCCGGCATCGTGAAGTCCGCGTACGGCGAGTACCTCCAGCAGGAGCTCGAAACGTACCTGAGCGCATAGGGAGAAAAACGAGCGGCAGGGCCGGGATTGAAATACATCCCGGCCCTTCGCATTTACCCCTTAAATTGTCTGATAGGCGACTTTCGTATATAATTAGCGAGTTAATGAAATCACTCAAAAACCTGCGAAACCATCTCGAAACAAACAGCATCAACACCATTACGGTTGATATTTTTGACACAATCCTACTTCGCCGCGTCTGGCCTGAAGGACTTCAATTTATTGAAGCGGCAAAGCGCTCGCTCTCTATCTACAAAGAAAGCATCAACCAAAACATTACCCCATTTGAAATTTATTCATGGCGCGAATATGTTCGTACTGAAGTACTCGATGCTAAGCGACAGGACCCGCATGGGGTTAACGATATCGACCTCAACCTTGAAGAGTGGTTTACTGAACTCTTTGCCGTACTTGGTGCGAAATATAATGGCGAGCCACTGAAAATTAGCGAAAAAGACCTCGAAGCGCTTATTGGCATCGAAATGCAGACCGAAAAAGAATACACGCAACCAAACATGCCACTTATCGACGTGCTCCGTGAAGCAAAGGTCGCTAATCCAAAGCTCAAGATCTTCTTTGCATCTGACATGTACCTCACAACCGAGCAAGTTCGAGCGATGCTTGAATACCACAATGTCATCGACCTCTTTGACGGAGGTATTACTTCTACCGACGCCGGAAACGCCAAACATAGCGGTCGCCTGTACTACCACATGCACGCTCTTGAAGATGACTTCAAAGATGTCGATCTTGCACACAACCTTCACATTGGCGACAGCTACCACTCCGATGTTGAAATGGCACGTATTGCCGGAAGTGCTTCAATTCACTATCACCACACCCGTCTTCGCCGTCTTCGCACCTTCAAGGGCCGCGTCCAGCTGAAGCTCACGAAAATGCGCGCATACAGCAAAGAAAGCAAGCAATACAAGCGTGCTCTTTCGCAGTCTCGCGCCATTAAGGACAGCAAGAATCGTCACATACACGACCTTGGCTTCTTGTTCTCGCAACCGATGGCTTCATACCTTTTGCATGTTGGTCTCATGGCAACCTACACCCAGAACAAACACTACGTGTTCGTTTCAAGTGAGGCCACAATGTTTGTCGATGCTGGTAAAAAGCTCTTCGGCAAGTTCTACGACCTTCCTGAGACTGCCGTAAAGCTCAACCGAAAGCGCAGTATTAGTGCCGTTGCATGGAAGATCATGCAAGAGAACGACGAAAAGCTTATTTCAAAGCTCGTAAAAACTGTCCGATACGGCGAAGTTAGCGACAACCGCAAAGAACTTTACGATTTTCTCCTCACTCCCGACTTCGAGGTAGATGAAGCAAAGATTAACGCGATGCCGACGAAGAAGTTCTATAAGAAACTTCACGAAGATCTTCAAACCGCGAAACCAAAATTCACAAAGCACCTCAAAGACGATTACACCTATGTAAAATCAACGCTTCCAAAAGATGGTCGTACGGTTGTGATCTGTGACGTTGGATGGGGCGGCACGGTACAGGCTGTGTACACAATCTTTGCAAAACTTCACGACTACCAAGGTAGTGTTGAAGGACTCTACCTTGGTGTTCATCCGCCAACTCGTTTTAAGCTCGGTGACCTTCCTATGGTCGGCTACTTGCTTCCTAACGTCCTGAACCGAAAGTACCGACCTTACTGGAGCGCTGTTATTTGGGAGTACGTCTACACGAACAAGTTCCAGTTCGAGGGTGATGAAACACGACTCGCTTTTGTTGGCCAAGGACTTGAAGCTGGCTACGAACACTTCCGCACCACACATGTGAATCCTAAAGATTACTTCGATAAGGTGATTCGTAAAAAGATCAAACGCCTCTTGCGCCACCCAACCAATGCCGAAGTGGCATCAATCGGTGAGATTCGTTACGACTTTGGATTCAATGACCCGCAAATTCTTCGTATCGTTGATACCGAATATCCACGACTTAAGTTCTGGACACGCCTCGTTCTGAAGCCGAAATCAACCCTTGGTATTTTGGTTGCGCCAAACAACTGGACCGGTGGCTATATTAAGCGCTTCAACCTCATTGGTGTACCAACTCTTCTGAAGGTACTTGGTCGCTTAAAAGGAACTTACTACTTGTAGTAGTTTGTGCCACACATACAGGGGTGGTCATCTAAATAGAGGTAGCGTCAACTTGCTACCTCTATTATGTTTATGGTTTAATAAGCATTAGTGAAAGCTACCCGCACAACACAAAAACGCTCTCGAAAACTATTGCCTCTCATCATTATCTCGGCCGTAGTGCTTGCCGGTCTCGGTTATTTTGGGTATGCGTATGCGACGAAGGACGCTTGGCCTTTTGAAGCGCAGACAGCCGATACGATGACAACGGAAGATGGTATTAACTACAGCCCGCCGACAGAGCAGGAATTAAACGACAGCCAAGACGGCAAGAAAAATAGCGCCAGCCAAGACGAGAATAACTCTTCATCAAGCGCTTCAACAAGGGTATCGATCGGCATTGCATATGCAGGTTACGACGAAGAAGAAGGTATGATTGATATTCGTGCCTTTACTACCGATGTCGTAGAAGGAACCGGCACTTGTACGGCGACACTTACAAAGGATGGAAAGACGGTTACGCGAACTTCAAAAGCATTTGTTGACTCATCATCTTCGCAATGTGAACCTATATTAATCAACACGGGCGACTTCCCTTCGGGTGGAACATGGGATCTGACTGTTTCATACAAGTCCGACACCAGCAGTGGTGTATCCGCATCAATGAAAGTTGAGGTAAATCAATGAAATACTTTCTAGCACTCGTGGCTGTACTCGCCGCAGGATTCTTTACGCTACTCCCCTCTGAGGATGCAAACGCGGCAAATAAAAACGATTTCAACCCGGGCTACATTATTGACGACTACGTCTTCTACAACGCCTGGGCTATGGATTCAAGCCAAATCCAAAACTTCTTAAATGCTAAGAATCCAAACTGCGATTATTGGGGAACTCAACCTGCGAGCGACTGGGGTCGCTCAGACATTACACACGCACAGCTCGCTGAATACAAAAGAAATGGCACGAATGGCTACAGCCAAGACTCCGGCTTTCATGCCCCTCCTTACCGTTGCTTGACGCACTACACCCAGTCAACACCGCAAATGGAAGCGGCCAGTGGTTATTGTAGCGCGATTGGTGCCGGGAACCGTACTGCAGCGCAAATCATTAATGATGTCGCCAAGGCCTGTAACATCAACCCCCAAGTCCTTATTATTTTGCTTGAAAAGGAACAGAGCCTCATTACTGATGACTGGCCACTAAATCGCCAACTCCAAAAAGCAACCGGCTTCGCTTGTCCCGATACCGCACCGTGTAACCCTGCCTACGAAGGCTTCTTCTATCAGGTATACAATGCAGCGCGTCAATTTAAGGTGTACCAGGCATTCCCTAACAACTACAACTACCGCGCTGGACGCGCTAATAACATTTACTGGAACCCCGATAAGGCGCGTTGTGGATCTTCATCTGTATATATTCAGAATCAAGCGACCGCGGCACTGTATATCTACACTCCTTACCGCCCTAACGATGCGGCGCTGAACAATCTTTACGGAACTGGTGACAGTTGTAGTTCATATGGAAACAGAAATTTCTGGCGAATATTCACCGACTGGTTTGGGAGCACGAAAGCTCATTACATTAGTCTCGACACCCCAAGATGGATGGTACTCAACAAGGACCAACTGCGCATGTCTCCCGGTTCAAATGCACCATACTCGGATCCGAATAACACGATACTACCAGCAGGAACACAACTTAAGTTCGTTAGCAAAATCTGGGCAGATAATCAGTGGTACTTTAGGACGGAATTTAACACAAACCTAGGGGTGAACGTAGCAATTCCTGCATCAAGTGTTAACGAGATCACATTCCAACCTCTTGATACACCAAGATGGATGAAGCTTTCACAGGACAGCTCTAAATACACCCCGCTTACCGAACGTGGCTTTGGGCCCACCCATAAAGCCGACCAGAACATTAGGTTTGTTGATAAGATCCAGGTAAATGGCGTATGGTACTTTAGGACGGCACTTGATGCTGAGCTCGGTAATAATTACGGAATTCCCGCCGGGAGAATACAAGAGGCAGAGTACAAAAGCTTCGATACGCCAAGATGGATGGAGATTAAATCAAATACAGCAACCGTCGATCCGATTACAGGCGTTCCAGGTGACTCTATTGTTGCTGGTTCGCAAGTAAAATTCACTAAAAAAATTCAGCTTGCCAACAAATTATACTTTCAATCAGAGGCGGATGAAGGCACTAATTTTGCTATAGATAATGCGGATATTGCAGAGATTGCTTACACGAAGATACTTGAGACCCCCCAGGCATCTAAATGGATGCAGCTTAAGCAAGAAACCAATAAAGTTCACCCTTCGAGTGGAGCTATTGATAGTATCGCATTTCCAGCGGGGCGGCAGATTAAATTTAGTGAGAGTATCACAATTAACGGAATAGAATACTTGCGGACCACCTTTGACGCAGACCAAGATACCGACTTAGCTATTCCCGCCTCGGATATTGAAGAGATTGATTTCGTTGCCCTCGATACTCCTAGGCAACTTAAATTAAGGGTTGGCAGTGCTAAAACTTACGTTAAATCTGATCAGGATTACCCCTATACACACCCCGCGGGCCAGGTAATTATGTTTACATCCAAAATACATATTAATGGCGTATGGTATCTACGCTCTGAATATGACACCTTGAATAATGTTGAGCTAGGAATACCGCAAAATAAATTAATTGAACTCAATTAGCTTCTTGTTCGAACTTTGCGGGTAAAACAACTGGGTAGTATGTTTCTTCTCGTGATACGGCAATTTTTGCAATTCCGTCTACGTTATCATAAACAGTAACATTATCCGTAGAGCGAATAGTTGTGCTAATAAGATAAGAGCCAGCACCTAGCAAGTTCTTGAACTTAAATGTAATTCTTTTACTTGCGTTCGGCTTCATCTTCACGGTTTTTGCGGCACCTTCTAGCGCATTTAGCGTGCTGACACCAGCAATCGTAACCCCCGAGCTGTCAACCAGCCTTAGACCAATAACCGCGTCCTCTACCGCAAGCTTTCCAGTTTTTAAAACCATTGAGACAGTTATCTCATCGGCGTCTATTAGCGCCGTTGCGTCATGCGCACGTACCAATCCAGTACCCCATCGGCTGTCCTTATCTTCACTCTTAATTTCATCGACGGACTTGTTAAATAGCTTCAAATATTCATCGGAGACGCTCGCTGCATCACCAGAGAAGCTGACAAGGCCATCCTTAATGAGAATCGCTCGATCGCAATATTCTTTTACTGCGCGCATGTCATGGGTTACAAAGACCACCGTCTTACCTGTAGCCTTGAGAGACTTGAAATAATCGTAACATTTTCGCTGGAAATCTGCATCGCCTACGGCAAGTACCTCATCAACGAGAAGAATATCGGCTTCAGCGCGGGTCGCAACCGAAAACGCAAGTCTCACCTGCATACCACTGGAATAGTTCTTTAATTTTTGATCCATAAACTCTTCAAGCTCTGCAAACTTCACAATTTCGTCATAGCGCTCGTCTATTTGCTTTTTAGAGAATCCTAAAAGTGCTCCATTTAAATAAACGTTCTCGCGACCAGTTAGTTCTGGGTTAAAGCCTACGCCAAGTTCAATAAATGGCACTAGCTTCCCGCTCACCTTCACCTTGCCGCTCGTCGGTTGATATATCTCTGCCAGAATTTTAAGAAGCGTGCTTTTTCCGCTTCCGTTTTTTCCTAGAATACCGAAGAACTCCCCACGTTTAACCTGGAAATTAATACCTCGGAGGGCTTTCTGCGTTTCGTTTGTCCTATCTTTAGATCTGAATACACTTAAGATGCCCGACTTAATTGAAGTATTTTTTTCGTGTGGCAGCACGAAGTTTTTTGTCACCCCATTTACACTTATCGCAATATTATCTTTATCTATCATATCTATACATCCTCCGCGAAATACGGTGAACGCTTACGGAAAAACCATGCGCCAAATACCGCAATAAAAATCACAATAAAAATAGGAATTAGGCTGATAAATAAGCTTTGAGTTAGGCTGTAAAGAGTTGGGTTAATTGGGTCGATAAGGACATGTCGAGCATCTTGGATTGCCTGGGCGATTGGGTTCATGAGTAGTAGTTTTGCCGCACCGTCACCCATCTCTTCAATTACCACGGCTAGTGGATATATGACCGCCGAACCGTAGAAAAGTGCTTGCATAAGTATTTCCCATATATAATTCATGTCTCGCAACTTAACAAAAATAGCGCTAAGAATAAATGCTAACCCAATTCCTAAAACAAAAATCTCAAATATATAGATTGGCGTTAATAATGCACTCCAGTGCACATCAGTCCCCGCAATTATCATAAACACGCCAATGACTATAAAATTTATTGCTAAGTTAATCAAAGCCGATATACTACTTGCCAATACAATTACGTACTTGGGAAAGTTAATCTTTCTGATTACATCACCCCTAGTAACTATAGAGTTAAGGCCATTGTTTGTGATTTCAGAAAAAAAGTTCCACAACACAATTCCTAGTAACATAGAGAGCGGCCAATTCGGAATACCCTCTCCGATTTTCAAGAAGTGCACAAACACAAAATAGAGTATCGCAAAGAGAAACAACGGTTTTAATAGCGACCACAAATAGCCCAGTACAGACCCTTGGTACCTGAGCTTAAACTCAGTAATAACCAACTCTCGGAGCAGGATTAATGAATAGTTATATTTATTTAATAGCCTTGAAGACATACGTGAATATACCAATTATACACCAAAAACCACCTGTTATACTAATGGTGTGAACCTCACTATACGCCTAGAATCTTCGGTGCTTAAAAACCAGCAACAGTCTGGCGTAGCAAAATATACTTTGCTTCTAGAGAAATCTTTAGAAGCTGATAAAGAAATTACTCTCCATAGCGACAATACCCCCCCTTTGCCGCATCGAGTTTACGCAAAACTACAAAGCTATGGACTCTCCGTCCCCTACGACACCCTTAAACAAAGCGTTGATCTGACTATTTTCCCCAATTTTGCTCGATGGCCTACGGTAAAATCAAAAGTCGTCGCCACTGTAGTCCATGATTTTACATACATCCATTATCCTGAGCTTGTCGACGAGGCTAATCTGCGACACCTCCGTCGGGTTGTTCCTCGAGCAATTCATAAGTCTGACTTTATTATCACAGTGTCTGAGTCTATGAAAAAAGAGGCTATCGATCTCTTTGGAATGAAACCTAACGACATCATAGTAACCCCCATCCCCCCCGATACAGCTTTTTTGAAATCCTCACAAAATGAAGTTATATCGAAGTACGGAATACCTACCGAGAAATATATATATTTTATCGGTAATTTCGAGCCTAGAAAAAATCTTACGACACTTATCGAAGCCTACTGCTCTCTTCCCGACTCGATAACCAATACTCTTTCTTTAGTGATTGCTGGCGGAAAGGGCTGGCAGTACGATACTGCCGCTGAAAAACTCAACAAGGCTATGAAAACCCACAAGAATATAGTTCATATTGGATATATTGATCAAATTGATAGCCCCGCCCTTTATCAGAACGCCGACATCTTTGTCTTTCCTTCACTTTACGAGGGGTTCGGTATGCCTATCCTTGAGGCCATGGCCTCTAAGGTTCCCGTCGTTGCTGCGGACATTCCAGTTCTTCGTGAAGCGGGTGGTGACGCGGCCGTCTATGCAGACCCCGCGCGACCAGGTGATTTTACGGACGCGATTCTCTCTATCCTTGATAGCCCGGAGTACGCGCAATCACTTATTAACCGTGGCGCTAGAAACCTGAATCGTTTTTCTTGGAACGAGAATGTCCAAAAAATAAAAGATAAACTACAACAAAATCTTCGATAGAGTAACTTACAGGTAATTATCTTTTTTAAGAGTTTCAATAAAGTCTGAGAATAAATGCCTGTCATTTATAAGTTTAACTAAATTTTGTCCCCTCTTTTCTACGAGTGACTCGTCGGTGGATATCTTCTTAAGGGAATCCACATACTCCAAAGGATTTTTATAATCCTTAATCAAAAAGCCTGTCTTGTCCGTTATAAGCTCTTTTAGCCCCCCGACATCTGGCACAACGAGAGTCGTCAATCCTCCAGCGACGGCCTCCATTGGCGCGTTTGGAAGACCTTCCCATTGTGAGGTCATCAAGAATACATCGTACTGATTAAGCGGTAGTGATGCGACACCATCGTTAAAGCCACCCTTATACACAATGCCGTTCTCTTCCCGTAACACGACGCCGTCCGCGTCTCCAACGACAGTATCACCCCATACGTGAAACTCTACCACAAGGCCCGCCTCTTTCGCCTCTCTTGCAACGGACATGAGAATGTCGACTCGTTTCTGTCGGTCTAAACGCGCAGCCCACAGTATTCTTAGGGGGTCGTGCACGGCCTTATTTTTAAACCCAACCGGATCTTTGACTATTGGCTGGTAGTGAACTGAGAATTTCTTACTATCGAACGCGAATAACTTAGTGTAGTAGTCTACAACGTCTACATTGTCTGTATAAACTCTATCGATAAAGTCCATAAATGAGTCTAGATACTCAAGTGATATATGCGCCCTTCGCCCATCTGGCATTATATCAACACAGAAAAGTGACAATGACACTTTTGTGTTAACGCTTATCGCCTTTGCGTACTTCGAAAGCATCCTATAGCCAATAACCGAATTAATGAGATGGATTCGTTTTGGTTGCAACTGAACACAGAGCGTAGCTAATAACCTGTCCTGCATATACTCAGAAAGACGATAAAATTCATTCCCTAATGTTATTACCTCAACGCCAAGCGGAAGTCTACTGGCCCAGGGTGAGTCCTCGCGTTCAGTTAAAATGACTCGTATCCTTGCTTTCGGTCGAGTAGCTAAAATTGCCTCGATATAATTAAGCGCCACCTTGTCAGCACCGCCCCTTTTAAGCCAGGGGAGAAGAAAGAGATAATCGGGCTTCTCGCCAATAATATTGGCGTACTGCCAATACAAGTCCGTAAAATGACTAAAAGCAATCTGGTAATATTCAACGCTCTGGCTTGGAAAAAGATACGTATCTATATCTTGTAGTGCTCGTAGCTCGCTTTTTACCCAATTGGGGGTGTGTATGTTGCGTAAGGGCGTAGCCGCGATTCCCCGTGGAGAAAATAGCTTCAAAAGGCTTTCGTTCAGTTCTCTCTCAAACCCACCTAGCCTTGGATGGATTCTGTCCACGTATTTTGTAACGCGGCCGATATTAGCGATAGTAAACCGTATCCCTCTCCCAACCAACCCTTGACGTTTTTTATCACCCTGTTCGTTAAGAGTATTAAACGGTGGCGTGGTGTCTTTTTCTATCTTCCTTAATGCACTTGCCGCTTTTAGCCCACCCGGCGTAAGAAGCTTTGATGGTGGCAAAATGGCATTACTCCCGAGGTGTGCAGCCAAAAGAGATCCGGTCGTCTTAACCCTATAAAAGAAGACGGTCTCGGGTGCAGTTACGTGCTTAACTCCCCCTATTAAGGTTTCCGTGTTCCAGTGCCAATCCTCAGGCCCGAAACCTTCGCCGGCTCGCGTAACGATATACTTAAATCTGTTGAGCACGTCCCTACTTGTCATACATGCCGCATCCCAGTAATTTTCTTCAGCAAATCTTCTTAAATCAAATTCCGGGCTTGTTGATGGGATGTTTCGCATAATAACGTTGTATTTCTCAAAGGTGTAGAATGCATCTGGATGCACCACCGAGTCTGTATCTTCTTGTAGTTTTTCGAAAGCCTTAGCTAACCAGTTCTGCGAAAAGATATTATCTGCATCCAAAAAAGCAACCGCACTAGCACGGGTTGCGTTTACGCCATGATTTCGGGATAAGCCAAGGTCACCATAGTCTACATATACAACCTCATAGGTCACTTCAGTCAGTACGCCTGGTAGCGTACTCTCAAGATACCCCCTCGTTGATTCGTTAACCTTGTCACCAACGATAACCACCTCAACATTTAGCCCCTGACCCTGAGCATACTTAACTGAACGCTCAAGACCTTTTGCGGTGTGATGAAAGAGGCGGCCTTCGTGATGTACGTTTACTACAACAGAAATATCTATGTTTGTGCTATCTTTTCTCGACATCATACCTCAATCAGTTAGAAATAAATTTTTTTAATTCCTGGGCGAAATCTTCTAATTCACTCCCGACAATTTGGCTTGGTGATTTAGGAGCCTCACCCATGGTGTACATTTTCCGCAACGCCTCTACGGTAACATTGCTCGCATCGTCATCTGCAAAAAGTATTCGATTGCCCAAACTTTTTGAAACAAGCTTAAGCGCACCCTTAATTTTTCCGTAGCTGTTATCTACAACTACTACAGGACGTCCCGCGTGAAGAGCAAAAACCGCGCCATGTAGACGATCCGTAACAATCAATTTTGCAGCGTGAAATTCATCAATCTTTAAATACACCTGCATTGAGCCGTATTCACTATCTACAAAATCAACATCAGACATTATTGTATCCGTATCAACAATATTGAACTCATTTCCTATGATTCTTCGGATATTTTCAAGCGCAGGTACATCTTTCTTTTCCATGTCATTTCGAGTAGCAAACAAGATATGCTCTTGAACAGCTCTATGTTGAGCTGGGTATTCATAGCCCATGACTATGTCTTCCGTTCGTATGACCTTTATGCCCGAAAAGTACTCTTTCGCAAGTTTAAATGACGCGTCATCCCTAGTGGCAATCATTAGCTTTTTGTGTGCATTGTATATATCGGCAGAGACCTTGAGCTCGTTTTCATCGTAATACTTTATTGATTGCGGGAATCCTATAATAATATTGTCCTTAAAGGTTTCTACAATTTTCCGTCGTGCATATTCTTCATGTAGCCATATATCACCCATATTCCCGCCTCCGTGGAGCACAATAATGTCACTGGGCTGTATGGTATCAACAATAAGTTGCCAAGAAGCAAGAAGCGTAAGCCTGTCGATATTGTAGATGTTTAATTCAGGGAAATTTTTTCGCAAGAATACAGACTCACAATAGTTAATAGCTTGATCGCCGATATTTACCCAGCCGTGCGTAGATAGGTTAAAGATTGAACGTTTTGACTTATCTCTTGCAAGTATTTTATTCAATTGAGCGCCAATCCCCTGTCGGCCAAGCGAATCAAAGGAATTGTTATGTCGCGCATCTCCCGCAAGAAGCTGTTCCGTACGAGACGCGAGGCTAGACTCGACATCTGCAATTTTAGTATTAAGTCCGCTTAATTGATTCGTAACCTCAACAAGCGCATCTCTTCCGGTGATTTTGCGTAGGAACTTTTTTGGAATCTTCGTTATGTCTTTCATTGCTATGCGCTATTATAACTCTTTTGTACATCCCCTGAAACACGCTTTGAATGTTATAATCAAAATACTATATGAGGTTTTTATTCAAGCACAAGCTTATCTGGAGTCTATTGCTATCGCTTCTGTTCGTCACATTCATACTACCTATTACCGAAGGGTTGTGGTTTGACACGGCAAATCTTACCCATAAGGCTGAACTTTACTCAAATATCCTTCGTCTCTTATTTGGCATATCACTTACTGCTACTATCTGGTTCGTAATTTTTTTTACAGAAAAAGTATATAAGAAGGACGCATTTTACAGGTCGTGGCTAGTCTGTTCTCTTATCTATCTTGCGGTTGTGTCGCTCTTGTTCGTTTTGATTTTTCCTGGGTATTGGGTGTGGGATGAGTTTTTTGTACTAGATCAGTCACGCAGTTACACCGTTCACTCATGGCAGCATGTATTTACGCAGATACAGTACATCTTTAGTCTTTATATATTCCCCTCATCTACAGGAGTAACATTCGTTCAACTTCTATCTATATCCACTATTGTTGGGTTTATTGTCGCAAAAGTGAAACAGATGACCTCTAGCAGGTGGTTATGGCTACTTTGTTTCCTGCCATTAATCTCACTCCCCGTTCTTTTAGGAAACTTCTACACCCTCCGCCTTCACATATACGGATATATTTTAGTGCTATTTTTATTCCTATTCATTATGCTGTACGTGGAGCGCCGCAAGACAACCCCTGCCTATGGGCACTTTATTGCCTTCGTTATTCTTATTGCTCTTCTTGCCTTCTGGCGTAGCGAGGGTCTCATTTATCTTCTCACCCTTCCTTTTATTGCATATCGTCTTAATATTTTAAGTTTTGGTACTATTTCATCTTTTGCAAAAAGTGCTGGCGTTATCGTAGTAGCTCTGGGTATCCTACTCGCCGCATATCTTGCAACAAGCAGAACCGAAGAGCCCCACTATAAACTGACGGCAAGTATCAATCCTCTGTCGATGCTGATTCATGACCAACTCAAAGGCAAAGAAGTAGACAGCGCATGGGCAGACATAAACCGGGTACTAAATTTGGAAATTTTACGAAAATATCCAAGCTATACTGAAATACCTTCAGTATGGCGAAGTCAATCTGAGAGCGTTTTCAGAGAGGGCTACGAGGCACATCTAGACGGGTATTACGACGGCTTTGCATACATAATCCTAAATAATCCAACCTTATATTTGAAGTACAAGCTTCAGACCTTCCTGGCAACTAATTCTATGTCTACTGAATATATCGGAAGTTCTGAAGGCTGGCTTACACCATATCTGGAGTCGGGATGTAGTCACCTTAGTGCCGAATACTGTGAGCGCCTCAATACTTTCGCTAGTCAAAGTAAAATCAATGGAGCCCTTAATGCAGAGTTACGCAGCAACACTCTCGACTTCTTGCTGCTCGATAAAGGGCAGTCGCCTTATACAAACCCCTTACGCACTATCATTTGGAACGTAACCGGTGTTTTATTAGCACTTATAACCGTAGCTCTACATGCGCTTATAACTCGTCGTTTTATTTGGTCCGCGGTAGCGATACTGCTCCTCGGACACACGGCGATTGTATTTCTTACAGCTCCGGCAAATTATTTTATGTACTACTTCCCTGTATACGTTGCTGGTGGGTTGTTGTCGATTATCTATCTTACGCTGGTTCTGGATGCACGCATATCACGTAAGCGGGAGAAGATAGTTAGTAATTCGCGTATAATTACAGGGATGAACACATCTACTAATAAAGTCCTTATTGCCATCCCTGCCTACAACTGCGCGAAACAAATCACCCGAGTTCTCAGGGGTATCGACACTAGGCTTCTTGACCGCGTAGATGAAATTGCAGTCATCGATAATGGCAGTACCGACGACACCGTAAAAAACGCCCTCGCGTACAAAAAAACCGGAAAACTCGGTAAAAAACTTCACGTTTATCGAAATATCGAAAACTACAATCTCGGAGGCACACACAAGGTTGCGTTCGGCAAGGCTGAGCGCGAAGGATATACCCATGTAATTATTCTTCATGGCGATGACCAGGCTAAAAGTGCAGAGGCTAACGACCTGCTAGACTTCGCCGAATCACACCCGCAACAAACAGTCTTAGGCTCTCGCTTTGGTAAACATTCTCGCCTGGTTGGATATGACACAAAGCGTATTATTGGAAACAAGGTACTAAATGGCATCTACTCTGTGCTCACCCTCCGCCAACTTGAAGATCTTGGGTCTGGCTTAAATCTCTTTTACGTTCAAGATCTCGATAAAAAAACCTATTTAAAGTTTGCAGACAAGCTTACATTTAACTACGAGTTAATTTTGGACCTTGTGAAACGAAAGGTAAACTTTGCCTATCTTCCAATTACATGGAGTGAGGACGATCAAGTTTCAAATGCCCGTAATGTAAACATATTTAAAACAGGGCTCACTAATGTGCTCAGGTGGCGCATTAATAAACCTGCAGTGAATGAAATAAAACCATCTTACATATGCAAGGAGGTAAAATAATGCAACCAACCTTACAAGTACTAATGCCTATGGGCGGACTCGGTAGTCGGTTCACTGACGCCGGATACACTACCCCTAAACCCTTAATTGAAGTTGATGGAGTTCCAATGTTCATCAGGGCACTACAGAGCTTTAAAAGTGTACCTTCAATTAAGCATATCTTTGTAATTCGCAAGGAGCACGACGAACGATATAATCTAAAGAATTCGATCCTTGCGCAGCTTCCAGACTCGAGCGTACACATTCTCGATCACGATACACAAGGTGCTGTCGAAACATGCCTTATCGCGGCGAACTCTATTGAAAGCTCATTGCCTATAGCGGTAGCTGACTGTGACATATATTTCGAATCTAGTGCGTACGTAAACAAGATTGGCAATAGTTCTGTTGATGGTATGCTTTTGACCTTTACTAGCGACGACCCTAGGTATAGCTACGTTAAAACAAATAGCGACGGCTACGCAACAGAAACCGCAGAGAAGATTGTTATCTCCAACAACGCGATTTTAGGAGGCTATTACTTTAAATCTGGCGAACTATTCCTTGATCTCGCGAATGAGTTTATTACTAGCGGTTTACCCGAGAACTTAAAAGAATATTACATGTCGCACCTATTCAACATCCTCATTAATCGCGGTGGCGCTATTGAGGTTGCACCTGTCGATGTTAAGTATATTTTTGGGACACCAGAAGAATTAAACAACTACCTGGAGCTTTCGGGTGGCGAAAATCACTAAGCAAAACTCTCGTCCTATTATATTTCTAGCGGTAGGCCTTCTAAACACCGCTATAGATTTCGTATTCTTTAGTACCTTAGCGTTTTTTCTAGGCAATGATAACATTGCACTCGTAGGCTTTATATCAGGCATCCTGGCGCTGTTTTGTGCGTATATCACCCACAGACTTATTACTTGGAAAGATAGATCGGTCAGCAAGCTTTCAATTGTTAAGTTCTTCGTTGTAACTGGCTTCGGTTTGTGGGTCATTCGACCTATTCTGCTATTTTTATTTATCAAGCTTACCGATTTACATAACTGGGCGTGGAGGATTGGAGACTTTGTAGCACCCGGTGTTGTATCTTACGACTTCGTTGCATCAAGTGTATCTTTCTTCATGATGGTCGTAATAGTAATGGTTTACAACTATTTTCTTTACTCTCGTTTTGTCTTCAAAGACAAACCTACTGGTACTGATCAAGGAATTCATTAAGAGTTCGGACACCTACCGCATAAAACTTAAGGGCATTCTCCGGGGTGTAATAAACCTGGTGCTTTAAACGACGAATATATAAAACGCCACCGTGGAATAACATCGCACGCCTCTCTTCGTTAGTGAGGTATCGGTCTGCAATTTCAGTACTAACGTAGTTATCGAGCTCACCAAAGCGCGTAGATTTTGTCTCGCTAAACGCAATCCGGTCACCTTCTTCTAGGGTTACTGCAGCCTCATCTCGAAGCAGGAACTCATACCCACAGTGAAGAGACTGGATGGATTTTCCAAAGTCAAAAACAGGTCCCTCGATAATGTTCCCATCCGGCGCTGGGTCGATAATAATCACCCTCTTACTCTTCTTTGAGTAAAGGAGATTATCCATAATAACGTCCCCGTGAACTGTTCCGGATTCACGATAGGTCCTTAAGTCAGACCAGGCCTTTTTGTTCTTCTTAATCTTTTCTAATACTTGATAAAGATTATCGTATTCCTTGCCATTAATCTTGATTTTTCCTGGTAGCGTTGCTTTTTCAATCTCCTTGTCCACTGCGATGGCTTTATCTAGGCACTGGAAGACGTGCCTATCAATATATGCGTCTATTGCGGAGCCCGGGATTTTTACTTGTTTCAAGTTACCATACACCGAATCAAAGAGAGACGACCAAGTGTTCAGAAGGAGCTTCTGGGCATCAAGAAGTGATATTTCATGTACATAATCAAAGAGTGAAACGCTTGATGAATCGAATGCGAGATCTATGGAGTAATAGTCTTCTCCTGTCTTTTCATTACTTGCTGATACAATTGCTGTATTTGATTGATACTTTCTAAGCCAGTCGTATTGCGCCTTAAGTCTGTCTTTAAGGTCAAGGGCTATTATCTTTTTAACGACACGTTTATTGTCTTTTAGTGTCAGTATTGTTATTGCGTCAGAGCCACCCTTGAAATACTTAACAAGACTAAATTTCCCTTGTCGTTCGAGCCTATCAACAATGCGCGACAAGTCACTACCGTCGAAGTAATTCTCGAGAAAAATACTTAACTCACCGCTAATGTCCTCGCTTCGAGATAGCTTGTTTGATATCGATTCATCCGAGCTTGCGGTTGGTCTTTTTGACCATATAGGCTCCGCCGTTTTTGCAAACAGGAGAGCGATTCCTACGAGTGAAATCGGTACAACAAGAACGGCCCAGCTAACAATAATAAACACGGTTACGTCCTGGTTAGTGATATTCGTTGCTAATTGAGTTACCACACCGGAGAACGACCCAAGACCAGCCGGTCCCGCCGGAACAGCGATGCCGAAGTATGGTGCTATACTCGCCATGAATACGTCCACGATATTGAGATCTGAAAAAACCGCAAATGCAATACATGCCGTTGTTAACAAGTAAGACAGCCACATCGTTATGGTTAATATTGCATAACGAGATGCTTGCGCACGAGAGAAGGAGCGATTTAAGCCATAAACGAGTGACCATAACTTAAACCTAGTCATATCTTTAATTCGGTTATTAAATAGGGCTGTTGTCGTATATAAAAGCCGCTGAAGCCATCGAGGTTGCCTTGTGTAGATATAGATGCCAAATAAACCGACAGTTGCGATAATAACCATTACAATAGTCGTACTTATTAGGCCGAAGAATAGCCCGGCGACTAATAATGCTATAAAAGCCAGTATCGCAACTATAGCGAGGTCGAGTAATCGTTCGAAAATAATTAACGTTAAAGAGTAAATGAAACTTGTACTTAATTTTTGGGCAAGGATTCCCGCACGTATCAACTCGCCAATTCTAAATGGAAGTAGGTTGTTGAATAGCTGACCAACACTAAACGCGCGAAATTGGGTGCTTATTTTACTATTTTCTACTGGTGCCATCAGTAATGAGGCCTTCTTCGCTCGCAATACGTGTCCGATAAACTGAAAGATAAGCGCAATAAGTACGAAAACAATAAACTGCCAGGTAATATGGACGTTTGATATTACATGCTGCGCCGTTTTCCAAATATCTGCACCGAAATAAACAAACAGGCCCACGGATAGCAGTAGTGGTATTAACAGTAGCTTTCTAATCGTCACAGTCTAAAATCCTCAACCCGCACAACAGCAATACCAGCCGCTTCGGCTGCCCGTGCCCCTTTGTTGGAATCCTCAAAAGCTACTGCCTCACTAGCGTGAACACCGGCCTTGCTTAACGCTAGGGTGTACGCCTCTGGGTCCGGCTTCATCCTCTCCACGTCATCGCCATAAATACAAAAATCAAACAAATCACCTAATTGATAATGCTCTAAAACCTTAGTTGCGTTTGCTCTCTTGGCAGTTGTCACCAAGCCAACTGTAAGGTTTTTTGAAAAATGCTTAAGAAACGACACGAGTTCGTGATTTAGGGTGGTTCGATGCACATGCTGTGCGTACAGGTCCTTTTTTGTTTCGTTTACTTTTTGTAGATCTTCTTTGGAAATATCGTTGACGACAAGAGGGATAAACTCGTGAGAACTTTTACCCTGTGCGATGTGGTGTTTTAGCGATTCATCAGCATCGATCCCAGTAACGGATTTTATTGCTTCGGAATACGCAAAAAAGTTCGCGTCGTGCGTATCAACAAGCGTCCCATCGAGATCAAATAATAATGCTTTTATTGTCGCCATCTAGCCCCTAAATATCCACTGTGATAATCTGTTTGATATTATATCACCTAGTTCCGTTCCGTCACGACAAAGTCCGCCAAGTACAGAGAAAGGCTCCCACCTCAGTGTTTATTACCCAGCCTGATGCTACAATTATTCTAATGAACCTCCTCGAACACGAAGCAAAGCAACTCCTCAAATCCGCCAAAATCCCCACCCCCGCTTCGACATTAGTTGTAAATGGAACAACATACACCGGAACCCTCCCGACTGTCCTCAAATCCCAAGTCCCAGTCGGTGGCCGCGGTAAAGCCGGTGGCATTCTCGTTGTACAAACTCAAGCAGAAGCCCAAAAAGCCATCAACACCCTCTTCAACCTCGAAATCAAAGGTCACACACCCAACACCCTTCTCGCTGAAGAAAAGCTCGCCATCACCCGCGAACTCTACCTAAGTATCCTCATCGATCGCCCAAGCGCCGGCATAAAACTCATCGCCCACACCAACGGTGGTGTTGAAGTCGAAGATAATAAAAACTTCATGTCTTGGCAACTCGATTACACCGAACCAGATTTCGACACACTCGGTCAATCACTCGCCGAATACTACACCCTCGAAAGCCACACTTTTGTTCTTCAAGACCTTATTCAAAACCTCTTCACCTGCCTCAAACAAAACGACGCCACTATGATCGAAATAAACCCGCTCGTCCTCACCGCCGAAGACAAGCTCGTCGCTGGCGACTGCAAACTCACCCTCGATGACGCCGCAGCTTTTCGCCACCCCGAATGGAACTTCGACGCAAAACCTGCCGAGGTAAACTTTGTCACCATCAACCAAGACGGCAACGTCGCTACTATCGCAAATGGCGCCGGTCTTGCTATGGCGACCGTCGACGCCGCCTACACCGCCGGTCTTACCCCTGCAAACTTCCTCGATATTGGAGGCGGCGCTAATACCGAAACACTCCTCAAGGCCTTTAATAAAATCGTCGAATATCCAAACGTTCAAGCGATTATTATAAATATTTTCGCGGGCATCACCCGTTCCGATGAAGTCGCGAAAGCAATCATCGCTGCCCAAAAACAAATCGCTGAACTTCCACCACTTTTTATTCGCCTCGCCGGCACTAACTATCAAGAGGCCGAAGCGCTCCTCACCGCAGAAAACATTTCTATTATGCCAAACCTCAAATCATGCCTTATTGCAGCGAAAGAGGTCGTCCATGAATAACATCTTCGAAGGCAAGAACGTCATCGTGCAAGGTATCACCGGAGCGCACGGCAGTTTCCAGACCAAAGCCATGCTCGCGGCTGGCACAAATATTATCGCCGGCACCAGCCCCGGTAAGGCCGGCCAAAAAGTCGAGAACACACCCGTTTACAACTCAATCGAAGACATCCAAAAAGATCACACCGTTGATATCTCGGTCATTTTCGTCCCGGCTCCGTTCGCAAAAGCGGCCATTCTTGAAGCTATCGACGCGCAAGTGCCCCTTATCGTCTGTATTACCGAAGGCGTTCCCATCCACGATATGCTCGTCGTCAACGAACGCCTCGCCCGCTCTGCAACCAGCACGCTACTAGGACCAAACTCCCCCGGCGCACTGCTTCCTGGCGTCAATAAACTTGGTATCATCCCAGCTGCTATGTCGCAAGAAGGAAAAGTAGCTATCGTCAGCCGTTCAGGTACCCTTACCTACGAAACAATGGCCGGACTCACCGAGAAAAACATTGGCCAGCGCTACGTCATCGGTATCGGTGGCGACATGGTACACGGTATCGGCTACAAAGCCTGCCTGCGCCTTTTCCAAGACGACCCAGAAGTAGAAAAAATCATTCTCATCGGTGAAATCGGTGGCCAAGAAGAAATCGACGCTGCTATTTTCATGAAAGAAAACGTCACGAAGCCTGTCTTCGCCTATATTGCAGGTCATCACGCACCAAAAGGCGTCCAACTCGGCCACGCCGGCGCAATCCTGGGCTCCGAACACGAATCTGCCGCCTCAAAAACCCGCGTCCTAAAGGTTTCTGGTGCAAAAACCGCCCAAAGCATCACCGAACTTATTTCGCTCATTGCTAGCGAATAACACTAGTAATTGCTATAATGAGCCTCAATGAAACTCATCTCAGTCCTCATTCCTGCCTACAACGAAGAGCAAGTCCTCGACCAGCTCATGGTTCGTCTTGGCAACCTCGCCAATGACAACAAAGCCTACGATTTTGAATTCCTATTTATTAACGACGGCAGCAAAGATAAAACTCTCGAAATCATCAAAGGATACGCCGAACAAGATAACCGCGTCAGCTACCTCAACCTGTCTCGTAACTTCGGTAAAGAAATCGGTATGATTGCCGGTCTCGACCACGTACAAGGCGACGCGACCGTTATCATCGACGCCGATCTCCAGGATCCACCAGAGCTCATTCCTGAGATGATTAAGTTTTGGGAAGAAGGATATGACGACGTTTACGCCAAGCGAAAGTCACGCGATGGAGAGAGTTGGTTTAAAAAATTCACCTCAAGGCAGTACTATAAAACCCTTCAAAGGGTGACCCATGTACCAATTCAAGAAGATACCGGTGATTTCCGCCTACTCGACCGCCGCGTCGTTGAAGCAATTAAGCAATTCCGTGACACTCAACGTAACGCTAAGGCAATTTTTAGCTGGGTTGGTTTCCACAAGAAAGAAATTCTTTACGACCGCGACCCTCGTGCTGCTGGCGAAACAAAGTGGAGCTATGTGAAGCTTATTAACCTTGCTATCGACGGCATTACCTCTTTTACTACTGCACCTCTCCGCCTTTCAACCTACGTTGGCGCAACCATCTCATTTCTCACCTTCATTTATCTTCTCTACCTCGTCTTCCGTACCATCTTCTTTGGGACTGACCTTGCTGGCTACCCATCAATGATGGCTGTTATCCTATTCTTGGGTGGTGTTCAGCTACTATCTCTTGGTATTATTGGTGAATACGTTGGCCGAATATTTAATGAAACCAAGCAACGACCGTTATATCTAATCGAGGAATATCACAATGGACGAACTCCTAAAAAAGCACGCCGAAAAAATTAGGTTCATACTCGTAGGTGGATTTAATACCGCCCTCGACTTTGGTATTCTCTTTTTCCTCACCTTCTTAGGTGTCGACAAGTACATTGCCAACTACTTCTCAACCGGTATCGCGCTCATCTTCAGTTTCTTCGCGAACAAAACCTTTACCTTCAAGCACAAAACGGGCAACGCGAAAAAGCAATTCGCCCTTTTCCTCATTATCACAATTATCGGTCTTTGGGTTATCCAGCCAATCGTCATCTGGGCAAGTACCGCGGTTCTTACACCGTACATCCCTAACGAAGCGATTAACCTCTTCATCGCGAAGCTTATCGCTACCGTTGCCTCACTTATTTGGAACTACATCCTGTACTCTCGCATCGTCTTCAAAAAACTTCCGGTTGAACCAGAGGAGAAATAGCATATGGCACACATTGCAATCGACGCTCGCATCATTAATTCAACGACGGGCCGTTATGTTGAGCGCCTCGTAACCTATCTTCAAGATGTCGACAAAGTGAACGAATATACGATTATCGTTCCTGAAAAAGATAAAGACTACTGGAAACCAACGGCAAAGAACTTTACCGTTCGCACCGTGAAGTATAAGAATTATTCATTCGGCGAACAGATTGGATTTAATCGTTTTCTTAAGAAGCTCAACGCAGACTTAGTACACTTCGCTATGCCACAGCAGCCAGTTAAGTACGCCGGTAAAAAGGTAACCACCTTTCACGACCTCAGTCTTCTCAAGACCTATAACTCTGATAAAAACTGGTTTGTATATCACGCCAAGCAAAAAGTCGGGAAGTTCGTCTTTAAAAAAGTTGCCACCGATAGTGACGCAATCATTTCTATCAGTAAATACACCACTAAGGAAATCCTTGAGCTTTTCCCTGAAGTAGATGAAAAGAAAATTCATCTCATCTATGAGGCCTCTGACGTTTCAACCGTAAAGCCGAAGAAACACTATCTACCGTTCAGCAAATACATTATGTACGTCGGTCAACAATCCGACTATAAGAATATTAAACGCCTCGGTGACGCACACCACCTTCTTTCGACAAAATATCCGACACTTGGTCTCGTACTCGTCGGAAGCAAAAACAAGGCAGCCCTCGCCAATGAAGCCTACTTCAAAAGCCGCGGCTACAACAACGTCCTCTATACCGGCTTCGTCGACGACGCAGAACTCAGCTGGCTCTACAGCAATGCACAGGCCTATGTCTTCCCGTCACTCATGGAGGGTTTCGGACTCCCCGGGCTGGAAGCAATGGGCTACGGAACCCCTGTTGTCAGTAGTAACGCTACATGTCTTCCTGAGGTCTATGGACAAGCTGCACACTACTTTAACCCTGAAGATACCAGCGACATAGCCGAAGCAATCGACCAAGTCTTAAGCGACGATCACATTCGCACCCGCCTTGCAAAAGCAGGCTATAAGCAAATCAAGAAATATTCTTGGAAGAAACAAGCGCAAGAAACACACAAAGTATACAAACAGGTTCTCGGGCTCTAACCTCTTATATACGGCCGGGTTGCCATTTGGTGCACCCGGCTATTTTGCTCCAAAGTTTTTGCCTTAGCGAGGACTGTCTGAGCAAAGCGAGTTCCGCAGCTAACAATAACTGCGGAACAAAATAGTACGGCGTAAACCAACGAGGCGACCAGGGTGTATATAAGAGGTTAGTAGCTATGAACTAGCTTGCGTAATAGTAATCCGGCGCTCTAAACCTTCACCCTCAGAATAAGTCTTAATATCTGAGTACTCAGCTGCAACCTGGTGCACAATACGACGATCGGCCGCATTCAATTGCTCGACGTGGCTAGAACCACTCTTACGAACCTCTTCAATCCATCCACGAGCTTGCTCGGCAAGACGGTCAGCACGTTGACGCTTATAGTCGGCGATATCAAGATTCACACGGCTCAACGCCGCGTCTTTATTACGAAGTACTGTTGAAACTAAGAACTGGAGGCTCCGAAGCGTTTCTGCGCCACGTCCAATCAAAAGGCTGTTAATCTCTGTTGATGGCACCGAAAGCTCAATCACGTCGTCTTCAACCGAAGCCTCGACGCTGACGTTAATCCCGAAAAAACTAAGAAGATCCGCAACGTAGGTACGAGCGAATTCTACTGACTGTTCCCTGTTCATTAGTCCTCCTTCTTACGCGGCGAATCTTTCGCGCTTATACGCGTTATATTCACCTCGTTTTTCTTCTTTGAAGGAGTTGTTACTTCAGCTTCGCGCGCTTCACGAGCACGAGCCTTGGCGGTAGCTTTTTTGCCAGCCTTTTTAATTTCTTGATCAGCCAACTTATCCATTTCTTCAGCGTCACGCTTAAGAAGGAAGTGTTGTTGAATAGCCGCAAAAATGTTTGACGTCACATAGTAAAGGGCAAGTGCACCAGGAAGGCTCAACATAATGAAGAACATAAGAACTGGCAGGAACTTAATCATCTTGCCCATAACGACGGCATTAAGCTCTGCTTGATCTGGTTCTTTTCCGTTACCCGCTTCTGCCAAGACATCGCGAAGGCGCTTCGTGCTTGTTTGTGGAGAAGTTTGCTTTGAAATAATGAACTGGGTGTACGCGGCAATACCGGCAAGCGCTACGAGGAAGATACTAATTCCTTCTGGAGAAATTGCGTGCTGTGTAAGGTCAATAACACCGAGGAACATCGGGTTGAAGCTGTCTGGATTTGCAAGCAAGTCTTGTACTGGCTTGAAGTACTGCATAAAGCCGTAAGTGAATGTTTGAATAGCATCACGGTGAGAGGTGAAGATTTGGATCACTTGGAAGAGGGCGATGAAAATAGGAAGCTGGATAAGAAGAATAAGGATAGAACGGAATGGTCGTACTTCGTGCTTTTTATAAAGCTCGAGCATTTGCATGCTTTCGAGCTGACGATTTCCTTTGCTTGCTTTCTTAATACGAGCAAGGTCGGGCTGAAGCTTTCGCATTGCCTTTACCTGGTGAAGTTGCTTCACGACGAGTGGCCAGAGGGCAAAACGAATAATAATCGTGAAGATAATGATTGCTATACCGAAGTCAGCAAACGGAACAATGCTGTAAATAAAAAGCAGCAAGTTAAAGATAGGTTGGACGATAAAAAGTTCAAAGATGTTCATTTACAGCCTCTCCCAGGCAAGTTAACTAGATAGTAGTATATCAGTTTTCAGGTGTTTTATACAGAGATGCCTTCTCGAACATATCGTCGAGTTGCTCTGCTATTTGTGCATAGGGGAGTGTTCGAAGTTCCGCAGAAGTACAGATAATAACTATGTCGTGCACGCTCACAAGATTTGGGATATGGAGACGTATATATTCATACAGACGACGGCGAATTCGGTTTCGTCCCACAGCCGACTTAATTACCTTTTTACTTACCACAACTGAAAAGCGCGGATGTTTACGGTGCGTGTTCGGCACGTACTTTATGGTGAGTAGTTGCGATCGCACAGCCTTGCCATTGCTATAGACATAGCGCAGGCTATTGTGACCATGGAATCGATATAAAGTAGAAATCATTATCTTAATTATAGCGCAAGGTGGTGAGAGAAGAAGATACTTGTATCTTTTTCCGAACGCCGTGGCGTTATGTCGTACAAAGTACGAGATAAAACAGGGAAGTTATAAATAAAAAATATCTCTCATTGCGTGAGAGATATTTTTCTATCGACAACTTTGTCGACTAAACCGTCAGACGAGCGCGTCCTTTAAGACGACGACGCTTCAAAACTTGGCGTCCTGTCTTAGTTGACACACGAGCGCGGAAGCCGTGAGTTTTAGCACGGTGACGGGTGTGTGGTTGGTAAGTTCGTTTTGGCATATCTCGATTATTATACCTTACTCACCCCTTTTAATCAATCATAAGTACTTGCAATTCGCCTGAATGGTGCCGTTATATATAAAAATTATCCACAGACCTTTGACACTTATCCACATGTTTACAGGGGTGAATGCTAATTGTGTATAACTCGAACCTCTTACAGGGTCTCCTTCCCTGCTCTCTTTTTGCAACCTATTTATGGTTGTGGAAAACTCTGAAGCTGTCGTATAGTAAAGGGAGTAATTTGTTCAAAACAATAATTGAGGGGAACGATGCAAAAAGATCTGCATGCAATTTGGCAAGGTATATTAGGTGAAATTGAATTGAGCCTATCAACACCAAATTACACAGTCTACTGGGCTAATACGAAACCCGTTTCATACGACAGTAATGAAATGATTTTTGAAGTGCCTAATCTTTTTGTGCAAAAGAACCTTCAAACTAAGTACGACAAAATGATGCGTGATGCACTTGAGAAGAATGGTCTTACACCCTCTACCCTCACCTACATCATCCCATCAGGTAGTAAGAAACCTCGTGTGAGTCGTGAAACAACCGCCAACGCAACCGCACAAGAACTCATCACAGCGAGTCCAGCTCAGCCAACTCGAAGTTATGCTCCGGCTACTTCCCCACTGGCAGCTCGTGGAAATCTTAACCCGCGCTATACATTCGATAATTTCATCGTTGGTTCAAGTAATGACCTCGCCTACTCAGCCAGCCAGGCGGTTGCCGCTAACCCTGGCGTAAAGTACAACCCTATCTACTTTTATGGTGGTGTTGGTTTAGGTAAGACTCACCTTATGCAAGCGATTGGAAATGAAATCCTTAAGAGTACTCCTGATACTCGCGTCCTTTACGTAAGTTCTGAAACATTCGTGAATGAGTTCCTTGATTACATTCGTTTTAAGAAAAAGGGCTTTTCTGATAAATACCGTAACGTTGATGTTCTGATTGTCGACGACATGCAGTTCATTGCAAACAAGGAAAAGACACAAGAAGAGTTCTTTCATACCTTCAACTTCCTTCACCAGAACAATAAGCAAATCATTATCTCAAGCGATAAACCACCAAAGAGTATCCCAACCCTTACAGAACGTCTTCGTAGCCGCTTCGAAATGGGAATGAGTATTGATATTCAAATGCCAGACTTTGAAACTCGCTGCGCGATTATTAACGCTAAGGCTGGATTGTCCGGTGTGTCTCTTAACACCGAAACTGTTGAATTCCTCGCGAACAATATTAAGACCAACATTCGTGAGCTTGAAGGTGCACTTAATCAACTCCTCGCCTACGCTGAACTTCACCACGTTGAACCAGACGTATCAACTGCCGAAGGTCTTCTTGGGAACGTGCGCCACTCTCGCCCGCAACACCTTACAAGCAAGCAAATTATCGATAAAACAGCCAAGCACTTCCAACTAAAGGTTGAGGAAATCTGTGGAAGCCAGCGTGATAAGCATATTGTTGTCCCGCGCCAAATCGCAATGTACCTGCTTCGGAGTGAGCTTCACTTAAGCTTCCCTAAGATTGCCGGTGAATTAGGACGTAAAGACCACACTACTGCTATCCACTCAGTTGAAAAGATTGAAAAAGAAATCAAGTTGAATTACATGATTCGTGAACAAGTAAATGCTATTCGGGAGCGTCTTTATGCTTAATATTTCCCTATTTTCAGCCTGGGTAAAAAATGTGTACAGCTTGTGTGTAGAAGGTGTGACAAAGTGTGTAAACCTATACACAGGTGTGGGTACACAAACCACTCAAGCTCATAAAGTAGTGGTACAACCCTCTACTTTCACCCAAGTTATGGACACATTTCCACCAACTCTATACACACCGAAATTCAGCTTTCTACCTCTGGTAATTACCGACTTATACACAGTATCCACAGTACCTACTATTAAGAAGATGAAATAAAGAATAAGAAAGGAACTAATAACAATGGAACTCACAGTTACACAAGAAAACTTCGCACGAGCCTTATCCGCAGTAGGTCGAGTAGCTAGTACAAAGACACAACTTCCTATTCTCAGTAACATTCTTTTAAGGACTGACGGAAACCGTCTTTTAGTTGCAGCAACAAACCTTGAAATCGCGACAACTCAATATATCGGTGCAAAGATCGCAAAGCCTGGCGCAATCACCGTCCCTGCACGTTTGATCTCTGAATTTGTTTCAAGTCTTCCTAAGGGTTCAATCGATCTTAAGATTGTTGGTGAGAACATTCATATCTCAAGTGGCAAATACAAATCTATTATTAATGGTGTTATTGCCGATGACTTCCCTGAACTTCCGACAATTAATGAAGATAATTCAGTTACTTACGCTATTAATACCGAAGAGTTCAAGCAAGCAGTATCCCAAACTATCATTACAGCAAGCTCAGACTCAACCCGCCCAGTTCTTACGGGTGTATATTGGCACGCACATGATGGCTGGATCTTCCTCGCTGCAACTGATGGCTATCGCCTCTCAGAACGTCGCCTTGTTGAAACAAAAAGCGAAGTTGCAGCAATCATTCCAACACAAACCCTCCAAGAAGTACTGCGAACAATCGTTGACGGTGTTGATACTATCGATATTCTCTTCGACGAAAGCCAAGTACGTTTCCGTATTAATGACGCCGAGGTGATTAGTCGCCTTGTTGATGGCAACTTCCCTGACTATCGCCAACTCATTCCAGCGAAATCAGATATTACCGCAACGATGAACAAAAGTGACTTCACACGTGTTACAAAAATTGCTGGTCTTTTCGCCCGTGAATCTGGTGGTAGTGTTACGGTGACCGTCGACAGTGATTTAAAGAACGTTTCACTTCACTCTATTGCCTCAGAACTTGGTGAAAACACCTCAGAGCTCGACGCAGACGTTGAAGGGAATGGCCAAGTAACCCTTAACTCACGTTACTTAACTGAAGCGCTCGGCGTTATCGACGCAGACACAATTTCATTTAGCTTTAGTGGTAAGCTTTCGCCGGTAATTATTAAATCTACTAAAAAAGACACCAATTACTATCACGTCATCATGCCGCTTAAGAGCTAATAGCCGTCAGGAGCCTCAACTGTGACCTCCGTTACAACCCTTCATGTCCGACATATTCGTTCACACGGAGAATACTCGATTCAGCTTTCTCCAGAAGTAACGATTATTACAGGTGCGAACGGAAGCGGGAAAACGAGTCTACTTGAAGCGATTTATATAAGTCTTCAGGGCACTTCTTTTCGCGGCAGTGATGCCGACCTCCTTCAAAAAGAAAGTCCGTGGTGGAAAATCGACGTTGTATTAAACGATCAACAAGCTCGCACTATTAAATTCGACCCAGCAAAAGCACCAAGCCGAAAGCAATTTGTCATCGATAGTAAAACAACTGCTCGGATTCCACAAAAAGCCAAACACCCGGTAGTTCTATTTGAACCAGAAGACCTTCGTCTCCTTCATGGCTCTCCTACCCGTCGCCGTCAGTTTATCGACCGCTTCATTAGCCAACTAAATCCGCTCTACGGGCCTTCACTTCGTAAATACGAACGAGCTCTCAAGCAGCGTAATAATCTTCTTAAAAGCGCTTACATAAGCGACGATCAGCTATTTGCATGGAATGTGGCGCTCGCCGAACACGGTGCGTACATTATTGAGCAACGTATCGCATTTATCGAACAATTGAATCAAAATCTTGCACAACTTTATCGCGACATCGCCGGAACCCATGACGATGTATCAATTCATTATTCACACACCTTCGTTGGTGATATTAAACAAAAACTTCTTAATGAGCTTCATGCCCACCTTGAACGAGACCGTTACCTTGGTAATACTTCTGTTGGCCCGCACCGCCACGATGTCATTTTTCAAATCAACAACTCCCCTGCGCTCTCAACTGCATCGCGAGGTGAGGCACGTACGATCGTTCTTTCACTTAAATTCCTCGAAGTCGATATTATCGAACAACTTACCGGCAAAACACCAATCGTTTTACTCGACGATGTATTCTCCGAGCTCGACGCAACCCGTCAAAAACTCTTAACAAGCCATCTTAAAGGTCACCAAATTATTATTACGTCTGCAACAAGTCACGCAGGCAAGCACCTACATCACGTTGAGCTTTAGGCTATTCGACGTCAGTACCACGTGGCGGAGCGTTGATTGGATTTCCCTCGTCGTCGTAATTATATTCATAATCATAGTCGGCTGGGTCGGCACCCTTTGAAGTAATCCAGTCAGCAACCATCTTCTTGTACTCAACAACGGCAGCGCGACGTGTTTCAGCACTCCCCTTTAGTTGAATTTGTGAGATGTTCAATGTCGTTACGAGTGTGAGTCGATCACCTCTTGTGGCGTCTGGTGATACTTTGAAACTAAAGTTTTGGAACGGAAGATACTGGAGAATGACATCATTTGCACTCGATTCTTCAGATACAAAATCGGTACATTTAAACTCACCATACTTTAACTTATCAGTAGGAAGACAAGAGATGACGACTGGTGAACCGCCCATTTTTGTTCCATCACCATCAATAGAGTATGAGTACTGAACTTGATACGATTGTTTAATACTCTCCATATCGACAATAAAGCCACCGTTATAAAGTCGATCTCGCTGAACGTAATTTTGCGTTGCTGACGCTTCACGAATATACGCATCCTTTACGGTTGTTGCGTCAAAATCTTCGGCACTATTTTTTGTCACAATATTGTAAAGATACGCCTCCATAGAATCGCGCATGTCGGGCGAGATATTCCGAACAACAGAGTCGTAGTTCTGAATACGAATACGCTCTCCATATTGGTTTTTCCCCGTATCACGAGCAAGGAAAGCGATGAGCGCAATGAGTCCTATTAAGATAATCCCGACAATAACCCAAATAGTAATGAGCCGCTTCTTCGAAGGATCTTGAGGCATTACTTGATATCTCCTTTAAGGAGCCCCTCGGTGTAGGCGTAGGTGTATGCATCACTATCGAAACGAGATAGCTCGTATTCACGCGCAGTATCCCATGATAACGGCGAGCCACATCCGGCCTCGCCGACAATTACCTTGCCGCGAGCAGTATCAACACCAAGAATCACTCCTGTGTGTCCACACTTAACAGCCCCGCACATCATATTTCCGCTTGGTGTGCTGAATATGGCATATGGTCGTGGGCTGTGACCATTTTGAATGTCAGGGTTACGAGCAATAATATTTGCTACGACAGTACTTCCGTTACCTGGTGCGCCTGTCATGAACCCTTGGATATTTGTGTACTTATTAATGAAGTATGCAGAGAATGACACGCAGTTAGATAGTGGGCCGCCAGGGCACCCGCGGCCAGCTCCACCGATATAATCAACGCTGTCGCTTCCGGTTTTATAACTCTCCATAAAGGCAATTGCCTCTTCGAGTGTCATACCGCCTTCAGCAAGGCTTCCACCACAAGTACTACTTACACCGTTACTATAAAGCTCCATAAACTCAGCTGCCGTGTTCGCACGAACGGTCGCGGTGTCTTTGATATCACCCGGATATTCATAAAGGTATGTCCAAGCTGTTGCTGCATCCCCCGATTGAACAATTGTTTTTAGATAATCGTGCAGGGTCATACTTGGGTCAACCGTTTGATTGAAGTCGCGTTGGTAATCACCGCGACGAATATTGTTCGGCTTCAGTTCTTTAATATGTTCAAGAAGATAATTGAGTTCACTAAGTAGGAACTTATCATTCACGTCGATTGGTACATTCGGCGGTACAAAGCCGGTACTCTCGGATTGTAAACCGCTATATTCAGCCTTGTAGTACTGAGCAAACAGATCCGCACCAACAGTAGCGTCAGCCTTCAAATAATCTATAACCGCCTTACGTTGCCCACCGGTGTCAGGATAGTTAGGGGCTGGCTGTCCTGTAAACTGAGCAATCCCCCATCCACCGTTTCCGAAGCCAAAGGATGTTTCTTGTGTAAATGGACTAAACCGCCCCTCATGGTACATACTGCCTGTAATTCCGGCTGATTGCTGAGAGGTCATACCTGCATCAACCCAGTAGTTAAAGATTTTCTCACCATTATTATTTCCGCGAAGTGCAGAAACAGTACTTCCCCCACCCGCACCAGCGCTACACGAAGTCGCACATGGGTTATAAAACAAAATGTCATTACTACTGTAAAACGCTTCGTCACATTCAGCGGTATCTTCAGCTGCGTATGTCGGTTGTGTGATAAAGGTCGTCGGAATTGTCCCTATGATAAACAGTGCAATAAAAATTTTATACACAGTGAGCTTAAGCGGAGTTCGTCGATTTGTCGTCATTGTTTTCATTATACCGTCTTCCCTACCAGCCTGCCGGGTTATATTGGAGTGCCGGGTCAGATTTTGCCGGTACGTCGATGTGAAGGTGGTGACAACCGTCTTCGAAGGAATCAACACCGGCCGGTAGTGATGGCGTAGGGCCACAATTTATTTGTCCAAGACCCGAATAACTTCCGGCCGAGGTTCCAATTTCGCCAAGCATCGGCAGGAGCATATTAATAATAGAGAGTGCATTTGCATCGCGGCCTGTCGTTGCGGCACCGTCAATCACGGCAATATCAATTGCACTTCCGTTCCCTGCATAGTGACGACTATTCACTGATGACCCAGAAGGAACGTCAGAGGTGCAGTTACGGTTAATATCACTAATCTTAATAGAGTGCTTATCCGTAATCATGTCGATCATGCGAAGAATATTAATATTAATTCCACATGGCTGGGCGTTCGGGTCGATGGTTCCGTCGGCGATTTGTTCGAGTACTGGCTTTACGCCGCCGAGGTATTGAACTTTCCCCTTCGCCACAATCTTTGCCGCAAGCGCCTTTTTGTCAGTCGATCCGGCAGTTGTTGTTGGAGTGGCGTCCGCGTCATCTTCATCACTCAAGCCAAGCTCAACACGGCCGTCAAGAAAGCCAAGGTAAAGGTTCGCATTACCATCATCAATCACACAGTCTTGCGCGGCTTGCTTATCAAACCCTGTGTCCATATTCTTGTAGCCAAGTGGCTCTTCGTTCAACATACACTGATTAATAAAGTCGGTGTATTTTTGTGTTGGTGTTTCGTCGCTTGTGAGATATCCATTTGCAATCAACCACTCAATAACAACGAACGGATCCCTGTCGAGATACTTCGGTGGAATTCCTCGAATAACATTACAGAACGGGTCGGCTGCATAGCCAGCTTCGACAACATCGAGGTCTTGGCAAACATTGAGAGCTTTTTCGTACTCGGCAGTTGTGAGTGCACTTGAACTTGGGGTAAGGTTACGAACCGATGAATTGAGGAATGAACCAAGGGTTGTGAGCGGGTTTGATTTTGATTGCAAAGGGAGCAATTGAGCTACCATTGAGCCAACAAACGTGTGAGGGTTTGTCGCGTCAAATGGACTCGTATTTTCAAGTTCGTCTGCAATGTACTGGTCGTTGGTTTCTGCTTGAAGATTGTTGTACGCGAGCGCATCAGATTTTGACATTGGGGCATTTCCGTTTTGTGCGGCAAGCGAATCAGACATAAGCGCACCGGAACCCGAGGCGATTGCGTTCCCCGCTTCTTCACCCACGATATCTTGTGTGACTGTTCCAGCAACGATGTCAGCGAGCATACTTGGAATAATCGCAAGCGCTACGCCAGCTGCAGCGCCGGCGGCTGCAGATGCGATCACCTTACCTACGTTTGCGCCAGGAACGAATAATGAAGCGATTCCAAGAACAATAGACGCACCCTGTACGACTGGATTTGCGAGGAATCCGCAGGTTGCTTTTGCGTTATCCCTGCCACCAATAAGAGATGTTATTGTCGCAGTAACAGTAGACAGCTCTCCGACGAAACCACCACCGGCAATGAAACGATTCGCAATTTGCATACTCTGTTGAGTGCCGCCACTATCGCCATAAGCAGCATACCTATAACCGAACGAACTTGTTGCGTCACCAACAGCCGTTTTGGTTGCGTCATTTTCATCGGCGATGGTAGTCGTGAGGATTGAACCCAACAACTCAACATCTTCTGGCTCAGGTGAAATACCTGCTTTGATTGCATCAGCAACCCCGGCGAAAATTACAGAATAGCGCACGAGCTGCGCAGCTCGAATTGCTTTCCCGGCGTACGAGAGTGTCGTAAGCGCACCATAGCCTTGGCAAGCGTAATCAAGGGGCGCACTCAGTTTAAAAAACGATCCAACAGCACCACTATTAATTCCAGATAGTCTAGCCCGCACGTCATTTGCCGCTGAACCGTTTTTTGCCGCCTCGCTCATGCCGCTAGCTTCAGTGTTTGCCTTTTCAGCATCTGCTTCGGAAATACATCCCGCAGTTTCACAATTTGGATCCCCGTCTATCCTAATCCTTGACCCGGTATCCTCAGTCCCCTCTTTTGCAATCTCATTAATTTTCGCACGAGCTTTTTCGGGATCTTCATCAGCATTTAATTCGGGGGCTTGTTTATTAATCTTGTACTTACCTGCTACGTTTGCCCATGCCTTACCGACGAACCCAGCATACTTAGGGTTATAGGCTTGTTTTAAGGCATTTCGAAATTCTACATTTGTCCCTGCGGTTGTCGCGAAGCTGGCGGGGGTGATGGTCTGCCCCTTAAAGGTGAGCGAGGCGGGTTTTATGCGTCCTGTAATCGTCTTTGAATCCGAGGCTGTTACTTCAATGCCAGCCGCCTTTAATTTTGCTACCTGCTTTTCGCTCATAGTTGTGTATTTACAGCGAATCGTGAGCTTCTCATTACAGAAACCGCTCGTCGCGCCATTCATCTTGGCATAAAGAATCTTATTTGTACGCGCTTCCATGCTTGAAAGCTGCGTATTAAACCTACCTACCATCGTCTCTTTAAGTTGAACAATTAAAAGACTCGGCGAAGTAAGACCAATAAGGACAAGCGTGCCGATACCAAGAATTCCACCGATACCAAGGAAAGGACCCGATTTCTTAAACCAGCCTTTGACTGTTATCTTACCCTTTTTAGAACCCGGTTCGGTGACATCGTTTCGCCAACCCGGCGTAGGCGCACTCGAAGCTTCTTTGTCTCGAAGCTTATCAATATTTGCATCTTCTTGAGAGCTATCGGCATTTTCGCCGTAGTTGCGCTCGAAGTCGCTCATATCAACAGTACCGGCTTGTTCGGTGTTGTTGAGACGGTTCACGAGCCGATCGGAATGATCTTGGCCAATGTTTCGCTCGTCTTTTTTATTATCTCCCGGGGTAAGCGTCTTCGGCATAATTAAGACCTATTATACGCCTTACGCGCCGTTTTGCGCCCCTGTTGCGCCTGGTTGATTAAGCGCCTGTGGGTTGGTGGTGATTAACTGCTGTTCAGTTGGCGATGCTTGGATTTGAATATGGACGTGGCTTTGACCGGCAAAGAAGAGCCCTTGTCCAATTGGGAAGTTCGCCAAGCGCTTCTTTTCTTCTTCGGTGAGCTTGAATACATCAGAAAGCACATCAACAGCACTCGAAGATTGTTTCAAGAGAAGCTGCATCGAACTATTGGCGACAATTGCGCGCCCCATCTTACTACTCATGAAGTCTTCAACGTCTTGGGTGATAGTTGTAAGGCCCAAGTAATATTTACGAGCTCGCTTTGCGAGGCTAAACAAGAAGTTTGCAGAGTCATCATACTTCATGAGTTGCCATGCTTCGTCAACGATAAGCATACGCTTCTTTTGGTCGGTACGAGTAATGTTCCAGATGTGGCTCAGTACGATATACATTGCAACCGGACGAAGTTCATCTTCAAGGTCACGAATATTGAACACAACCATAGGGTTATTAATGTCGATGTTTGATTGCTGGCTAAAGATACCCGCAAATGTACCTGTTGTGTACTTACGAAGACGCTGCGCAAGGCTCGGACCGCTTCCGCCCATGTGAAGGAGGGTGTCGTAAAGATCAGAAATAGTTGGTGGTGGCGAGTTGTGTGTCAGTGGGTCACTGGTAATGCCAACACGTGCATAAGTGTCGATAAGAGCTTGGTCAAGGTCGGCCTCTTCGGCTGGGGTAAGTGCTGACATCGCAACACCCGCCGCGCTCACTTGTGAACCACCCAGCATAAGGCGAAGGAGTCCGTGAAGTGTCACGAGGTTCGCGCGAAGTGCATCGTCGGCTTCGTCGCTATCAATAACGCGTGGAAGATCGAATGGATTAATACGCGTTTGCGAGTTAAGACTCAATCGAATGTAGGCACCACCCACTGCGTCGGCAAGTTTTTGGTACTCATTTTCAGGGTCGATAATAATTACTTCAGTACCAAGCATCATTGTGCGGAGTGCTTCAAGCTTCACGGTAAATGACTTACCTGCACCAGACTTTGCGAAGACCACCATATTGGCGTTCTCTAGCTTATAACGGTCGAAGATAACGAGTCCGTTATTATGCATGTTAATACCATAAAGAATACCCGTGTTGTCGGTAAGGTCAGCACTCGTGAATGGGAAGCTCGTACTAATTGCGCCGGTGTTCATGTTGCGGCGAATCTGCAATTGGTCGGACATTTGAGGAACAGAACTATTCAGACCTTGTTCTTGTTGAGACGAAGCGACCTTGCTGAATACCATTTGTTGTCCAAAAATTGTTTCAATCTTCTGCTGAACAAAGTTAAGTTCATCCATGCTGTCTGCCCACAGAGTGACGTAGAGGCCAAAACGGAAGAATCGTTCAGCACCAACCTGAATTTGGTCACGAAGTTCCTCGGCGTCGTTAATAGCCGCTTCAAGCGCTGGGTCACGGACCTTCCCCTTCTCGTTGTTGATTGAAGCTGACGCTTCGAGCTGGGTTACCTTCTTACGAAGGTTATTGAGCACAACCTGACTTTCAACCGGGTAAATATACATACTAACGTCGAGTACTTCGTCGATGTTAATAAGTGGACTCAACCAGCCTGTGTAAATTTGGCGCGGGTAGCCGTACACATAAAGTGTTCGACCGTACTTTGTACCAAGACGGAAGTGTGAAGAGTGAATTTCAATACTACTTGGCGCAATAAGGTCGCGAAGAGTTGAAACACCCTTAAGGAACGCCTGCTCTACCTCGGCTTGCTCACGAGCCTGTTGCTCGGCTGCGATATCAACAGCAGATTTTTGTTTTGCCATTACTGGAGTCCTCCTGTCGGTGCTGGTCCTGGGGCTTTCTTAACATAAGTGCTTGCAACGTTATCGAAGTTACCAAGTGGCTGGCGTACGGCAGTGTCAGGGTTGTAGTAGTTGTAGTACAGCTCGCCAAGTGACTTTGTGTCGAGTTGGACACTCTGAACGCCAATCTGGAAAAGTCCGGCCATTACTGAGTCGACACGGTTCTTGATTTCATCTTTTGCTTTTTGGTACGATGCGCCGTCGATGTGCGTGACGGTATTTTGCGGACGAGCAAAGAGCTTTCCAAAGAAGCCCTTTCCTTGTTCAACAAGGTTGGCTGCGTCGCCCTTCGGGAAGTATGGGATGACGATGTAGAACGACTTCTCCATAATGTTCGCCTCTTGTGAAAGCGCATCGATGAAGTTGATATAATCGTCCATCAGAACGCCAAGGAGCATGTTATCTTGTGAACGGCGTGTATTGACGAGCTTATCGATGTACGGACCGATATCAACGCGCTGCGAGCGAATAAGAATTTGAATTGGGAAATTGAGCGAGTTCAGGAAGTTCTGGTAACTATACTCAACACCTTCCCTTTCGCGATCACTCATAAGGTCGAAGTTAATAGATTTACAGGCAACAACAGCGCGGAATGATCCGTCGACCATAATCACCATACTGTCACGCACCTCAGAGAGCTGAAGTGTACTTTGGGTTGAGTGAGGATTCTTTGGAGTTGGCTGTGTCGGCGCTTGCTGCCCAGAACCAACTACTGGCTGTTGCATCGGAAAGCCTTGAGTAGGAGCTGGTTGCCCGGGGATTTGCATTTGTTGCTGCACAACAGGATTACCCTGTGTGGGCACAGGTTGAGGTACCCCTTGAGGCGGGGTTTGGTTGTACGGAGAATTGTTAGGTTGCATACCCTCTTTGATCCCACTCCATTTAGTGATTTGAACTATCGAAGTGAAATAATAACTTCGTCAGATGCTTCCTCGGCTTTTGCGTGTAATCGCTTTGCTTCGAGAGCAATCGTCTCTATAGACAAATCGGGGTTGTTTGCAAGGTTCATTATACCAGCAGTAAGGGCCACGTCGCTAGTGGTTGGGGCCTTTTCTTCCACTTTTGGTGCCGCTTGTGCTTGAGGGGCTGGTTTCGCAGCGGTAACCGGTGCTGCGGGCGCTGGTTTAATATCACTTTCAGCCTGGTGCGTTGTATCGTTAAGCGGCTGAATAATAGACTGATGAAACGTTGGGTATGGGTCATAGTGCGGAGCTGGTGTTGCTGTACTCACCTGCCCTTGTGTGACGCCCATTTGCTGAGACATCTGCGAAAGGAGCGGGTCTGCTGTGGTTTGCGTTGCAGGAGTCACAGGAGCGGGTGCTGGCACGACAGTTGCCTGCATCATACGTTGCTTCGCCTCTTCGTGCATACGCTCGGTACTCTGTGACATCATTTGGTCAAAGCTATGCGCAACGGAAGTATTCGTATCAAGAATATCTTCTGCGCTCTGCGCCTCAAGATAAACGTCATTATTCATTGCCGTACTCGGCATACCTGAAACACCACGAATCGCCCACCCACCGGAGTCAACAATATCAGCCAAGTAACTTAGCCGTTGTGAAGCCTCTGATTGGGATAAATCTTTTATTCGCTGCACTTCAACGGTTTTTGGCGCCGAAATCTCAATTGTCGTCTCAATCCCCTCTGGATCCCATTTTCGCAGACGTGGCTTTAGGTAAAACGACACCATTGCTGCCATGTAAATTTCCATCGGCTGGTCTTTACGAAGCGGTAGCGCGAGCGTTCCGAAGAAGAGGATGATTGGCAAAGGAATAATAACAAGACCAATAAAGAGTTGTGAAAGCCCCCACGCCGCTACTCCAGCCAGCGCGACGATAATCAGATAGATAAACTGGCGAAAGCTAAACGGACCGATGAGTTTGTCATCTGCTTCGACATCTTGAGGTACTTTATAGGTTGCCATGAGATTAGTATATCAACTTTATGGTGTTGCTGGTGGCGTACCAGCTCCCCCGGTTGGAGGGGTGTTGTGGTTAATAGTAACGGTACCCTGAGTATTCACGCTAAATGGCGCAGTACCTTGGACGGGCTGCTGTGCGGCCTGTGGTGCAGGTTGGGCGGCAGTGGCGGGTGCAGGTGTCGCTCCTACGCTTCCAGGGCCAGCTCCAGCTTGTTGGGCAGTCGGTGATTGAGCAGGCGTAGCGGGAGCGAGTGTTCCGTTTGCGATACTCGTAAATAGCGCTCGCTTTTTATTATCGAGGAGTGCGCTCGCGTCATTATTTGCAAGAACGGCCGCGGCCATTTCAGGGCTAACAGCAGCTGGATGTTTCGAGACAACATTCTCAAGATTACCGAGAGATTGACCCGCTAACTCAACCGGGTTAAGGCCATCGAATGTGCCGGCTGAATTAAGTGTGTCATTGAATGAGTCACTTGCACCAGAGTAACCGTAGGTGGTAAGGGCGTTGTTCTTACCCTTAATACCGGCACTAACGAGGTCACTTCGGAGCCTGCCGACAGTTTCACCAAGGCCAGGGTTACCAAGGTGTGATTGCATTTGAGAGCTTGAATAAACCGACTGAACTGCCGCAATACCCGGATTACCAGAACCCAAGAGAATTTTTTGTGCCGCCCTTGCTTTCGTTGTATCACCCTTTCGGATCGCGTCTTCGAGTGCTGCTTGCATCTTAGGAATTTTATTTACAGAGTCGATAGTCGGATCAAGACCGAACTGTGCGATTGCAGCTTCGACTTCGCTACCCTCTTCGGCGTCCACAACTTTCGCAGCACGCGCAGCACCCTTATCAAGACCAATCGCCTTACCAAGTCGTGAACTATCGAGCCCTTGCTGGAAGTTACTTCGCACACGCCTGCTCGCTCTCCTAAGAGCAAAACCATTCTTAATACCCTGCTTTGCCTCGCCGTAACGAGACTGTGTATTTGCTGCGGTACCGACTTTTGAATTTGCCTTAGATGCCATTCCCGAAAGCTTGCCGCCGATTGTTCCCATTCCATTCATGGCACCCTTTAAAATACTCGGCGTCATAATGAGTGGAATCGCCGCAACGGCAATCGCGGTAATACTTAGCCAGAACTTCATGTCGGCTGGTGTTCCAGGCGAGTTCGCCACACTTGAAATAATCTTTGATGTTAATTCACCGCCGCCATACAACAAGGCGATGATCGGGAATACAAGTAAAAGCGCACCGAACATCTTCATCCATCGACTAAACCACTTCTCAGTATTAGGAAGCATGAAGGCAACAAATGCTAGCGGCGATAGGATAATGAGAATGACAATTCCGGCCTGTCGACCAACCAAGATAATAACCGTCATGAGAACAGCAAAGAGTGCCGCGAGCATAACAGGCAGCGAGATTGAAAGCGAGAGGATCGCAATACCGGCCGCCGCACCTGCAACAACCGCCGCCGCAATACCCGCTCCCATAAGTACATCGCCCATTACAGTCGTCCACGTTGGCACGGCATATTCCCCACTACTGATTGGAACCGCAGCAAACACATCACGAATAGACCCACCAATAATTTGCGTCACATCAACCGCCAGCTGACACACGAAGAACGAGACGTTGACGAGAATCGCCGCAATAATGAGTCGAGGGAGTGTCTTCTTAACACCATAATTACTTACCCCTTGGCCGGTGAGCTGTGAGTAAATAATAATCATAAAGACAATAACGAACGCAACGTTGGCGATATTACGGAATACTGTCCAAGCTGCGTACGTACCATTATTTGTATCCAATAATTTTACGTTCACCATGAGGAAATTCGAAATAGCTGAAAATGCCATATCCGATACTCCGGCAAGGAAGTTCGTAATTGGACAAATAATCCAACCAACTCCTTCAATAACACATGAACTCGATGAAGCAGGGTCATCTGCGCCAGTTGAGGCAGCATCAACTGCAGCGTCAAGCTCGTTGCGCGCTTGTTCGCCAGCGGTGCTTCCTCCTTCATTTACTGATGCGGCGGTGACACCGCTAATAAGACTAAGAATCTGTTGAGCTGTTGCGACATCACCTACTTTGCCATCAAGGCATCGGGCGAAATTATCTTTTGTTCCCTGTTCGACATCGTATGCAACTCCACCCTGCCCAGAAAGCCGCGCTGAATCTGCAGCAGAACTTCGAGCGCTTTGCCAGCAAGTTGCAACCATTGCCTTCCAAGTTGTGTCGTTACACCCCTGGCTACTACACGGAGCCCTTGTGCCGAGCGATTGATAGTACTGGTTCTTGAGTGGCGTGAGAGGGCCCGCAAGAACGTTATAGTAACCATCTAAATAGCTTGTCTGAATCGTATCTGCCTTAATTGTCAGGTCGGCATTAATAAACATCTCATCACCTTCATCGGTGAGGTTTGAGAAATTCATTCCCACTTGAGTTCCACAGGAAGTTGAGGTGCCACCAGAAGTTGCCGGTGATGGATAAAGGAGTCCCTTTTGTGATTCGGTCGTTTTTAGGGCGATAAATGCAGGGTCGGTTTTACATGCCGGAACATAGGTGGCTGCGGCGTCTTTGAGGTTGAATGACTCTGCGAGGTAATATACGCTGTAGCCACTTACCTTTGCTTTGTATTTTTCGGCAGTCGCCGTACTTACGAGCTTAAATGTTGTCGCAGACTTAAAAGCACCGCCCATAGCGGTGATTTCAGAACCACCGTAGCCAGAGCTGGCTGAAGCGTTGGTAAATTGATAGGTTTCACCCTTTGCAAGGGCGGTTGAAGGCATGAGTATGGTGGCGATTGCGCCAAGAACGAGAACACCGAGAATTGCGAATTGTTTTTTCATTTTTATTGAAGGATGCCCATACTGTTATAACACTAGCATTATAGCAGTCTTGGAGGGTAAAACAAAAAGCCACCGCACAAGGCGGTGGCTTCGCTACATATATATGTATGTTCTAGCCTTCGAACGAACTGTTGTCGAGGGTGTTTGGAGCGTCCTGACGTGTTGGGTCAAGTACGATTGGTGCTTTTTCGGTACCGAAGTATGGGTTTACGCCAGCATCTTCAGTAGGAGTTGTGAGTACAAAACGGTATACGTTTTCATCAGGTGACCACTGGAAGTAGTTCATAACAAGTTGACCGGGAACATCGCCGAAACCGTTATTAAGGCGACCCTCTACCGCTAGCGCAGCATAACTAAGGTTGTGCTTCGCAGTTGCTGGGAAGGTACCGTCGCTATAACGAGTTACCTGTTCAGGTTCCATGTATACCAAGGTCATGTCTTCAATGCTTGTGTTTGCAAGACCGGTAAAGGCATTCTCAAGTTCTTTCTGTCCGGCAGACTGTTCTTCGTTGTGAATGTATGAGAGTCCCATACAGTCAGAAAGATTCTTTGCAACCTCGACATTACGAGGGTCTGACTTATCGAGAACGAGGTCTTGCACGACAAGAAGGCGGTTTTTGAACCATTGCGCCACTTCAACGCCGGTACTGAACGCAGTGAGAGTTGGCTCACCTTCAATATTTGTGGCAAAGAATTCTGTACACGCAACTTGCTGGTCAAGTTCGTTCATCTCGTCCCAGTTAGCTGGAAGGAGTGCATCGTAATTAACTGTGCCCGAGAACTTGTGTTCAGTTGCAGGAGCTGTCGCTTCGGGGGTTTTTGAAGGAGTAGGAGTTGCTTCACCAGGGTTTGCTGGTGCTGAGACGCTTGGACTAGCGCCAACTTCACCTGGAGCACAAGCTGCTGCGCCTGTGACAACAACGCCACCGACGACGAGGCTACCGAGTACCTTTAGAGTTGTACCAACTCCAGCACGGCGCTTGCGGTTAGGGTTTTTAGAGTCAATTTCCGATTCGTTTACTCGAGCGTGATCCATTGTGGTGGCGTTTCCTTCAATAAGTATTACGATTATTGCAGCCGGTTTTATACTGCTTACGGCTGTTTGGTGTAAATATAACACAAAAGTGTAAAAATGTAAAGAGCTTATGCCGCTTTTAAGCATAAACGTCAATAGAAACACCTTGCATTATCTGTCAAAACTTCGTACCCTATATATAACTATGAACATAAAACAAACAATACGTAATCTGATGCTGGGCGGCCTCTTGCTTGTACCCGTTGCCTTCGTTGCAGGTACCGCAGCCCCAGCCTACGCAGCGCAATGTGGAAACGTTGAAACCTCAATTATTAGCTGTGACCAAAATGAAGAAAACCCCGAAAATATTGAAGATACGGGCCTTTGGGGAATTTTGATTCTTACGATCAATATTCTTACTGCCGGTGTTGGTATCCTTGCCGTTGCCGGCTTCCTCTATGGTGGGTATTTGTACATCACCTCTGGTGGTAGCCCAGAACAGGTAAAGAAAGCACGCGTTGTGTTTACAAATGTTGTTATCGGCGTCGTTGCTTTCGGCGGTATGTTTGCCTTGCTGAATTTCATCATCCCTGGAGGAGTATTTAACTAATGAAGACATTTTTCAAAAATATTATTTTTGGCGGTTTGTTTATTTTGGCATTCGCCTCCCCTGTTATGGCGGTAACTACTCCACAAGTAGTTTCAGCGGCAAATTGTGAACAAAGTATTCTTGGCATTCCACCGTGGTACCGCGGCCTCACCGAAGAAGTGAACGGTAAGTGTGAGATGAAGAGCCCTGAAGATGTTGGTGGAATCAGCAACTACATCTGGCGCATTGTCCTTAACGGTGTTCAGATGGCTATTAGCGCACTCGCCTACGTGACGGTCTTCTTTATTCTGTTCGGCGGCTTCCTCTACATGACCGGTGGTGCATTGCCAGCTCAGCTCGAGAAGGCTCGCAAGACAATCCTAAATGCGGTGATTGGACTTGTCATCTGTTTGGCGGCAATTGCATTAACAAACCTAGTATTTAGCATCATTACATAAAGGATTTACTATGAACGACCTACTTATACGATTGGCAGTTGCAACGGGAACCGACCCGAACAGTACAACAACGGTTAATATACCGACTACCGACGCAAGCGACCTTCTTACGAATGGGCTTAATCTGGTGTACTTCCTCGCAGGAACAATTTCGGTCATTGTGATTATCATTGCGGGTATTATGTACGCCAGCTCATCAGGTGATGCGGGCCGCATTACAAAAGCGAAGAACCTCCTTACCTACTCGGTTGTTGGATTGATTATTGTTCTTGTCGCCTTTATTGTTACTAACTTTGTTATTGGGAGGTTCAGTTCATGAAACGTATAAAATTATTAGTTGCAGTCATTGCAGTGATGGCTTTTGGAGCTTTCGTATTCGCTCCAGTTGAATCGGTAGGCGCTATCGATCCACTAGCGGATGTTTGTTCGGTAGATCCATCGAGCGAAGTCTGTCAAAGTAGTGGTGACGACGCGGACGACCTTATTGCAACCCTTGTAAACGTCCTTCTTTTCTTGGTGGGTGCGCTTGCGACGGTGATGATTATCGTCGGTGGTATTTTCTACGCAATCTCGAATGGTGATGCGAGCAAGATCACAAAAGCGAAGAATACAATCATGTATGCAGTGGTTGGATTGGTTGTTGCACTCCTCGCCTACGCCATCATTAACTGGGTTGTTGACATATTCTAATAGAGACACCTTTTCATAAGGGGTTAACAAACTGTTAAAAATCTGCTATAACTAACCTAGATTTCATAAGAAAGGAAATTAAATAAAATGAACGTATCTATTAAGAAAAAGGTAACAAGTATTGTTGCAGCCTTTGTCTTTGCTCTTGCGACCATTGCTCTTCCTGTAGCAGTACCAGCATCAGTAAACGCGCAAACTTGTGCTGACGACACATACACAATCGAAAACGGTGTAGACTGTGCACAAGGTGAAGGAACTCCAGCTCAGCTCTTTGGCGGTGAAGGTTCAATCTTTACTGTAGTTGTGAACATCCTTCTCTTCATCATCGGTGCAATCTGTGTGATTATGCTGATCTGGGGCGGTATCCGCTACACTACATCTGCTGGTAACTCTGCAAACGTTACAGCTGCGAAGAACACTATCATGTACGCGATCATCGGTCTCGTTATTGCCTTCCTCGCATTTGCGATTGTAAACTGGGTTCTTGTTTCAGTCGGAACTGCAACCTAAACAGCGTCCTTTCTTAAAAAGAATACCCTGCTCTCCGGAGCGGGGTATTTATTTTAGCGGGTAGTCCACCTCTCCTGTGAAGCCGGGGTTTCTACCGGAACTTACCTCACGCCAAGAACCTTAAGGGTCTCAACGCCTTAAGATACTTGGGTTACGTGAAAGTGTCCTTGTAGAAATCCCCGGCTCCCTAGGAGGCGAACTCTCCCCTTAACAAAAGAACTCCCCTTTCGGAGAGTTCTTTTTAAGTAAGCTGATTGAGATTATTGAATCTGAATTCGCTTTGCTTGTTCTTGCTTGATCTTACTGAAGCTAATGCTCAGAACACCGTCCTTGAGTACTGCGTCGACTTCGTCTTCTTTCACACTTACAGGAAGTGCGAGAGTGCGACTGAATTCGCCCCAGTAACATTCTTGGATGTGCCAGTTCGTAGCGTCTTGGTCGTCACCACTACTGAGAGTACCGCTGATGGTAAGAATGCCGTCGCTAATGCTAACATCGAGGTCTTCTTTGTTAACACCGGCTGTACGTGCTTTTACAACAAGTTTTTCTTCTGTTTCGTAGACGTCAACCGCCAGTTGTCCCAAGAATTCTTCTTGGCTGTCGTCCCAGTTGTCGTCACTCGCAGGTGCTGACTGGTCGGTTGTTGTCAGGTCGTCGTCACTAAGGAAAGCTGCTGCGAGCTCATCCTCAATGAGTAGATCTTCGTTTGGTTTACGGGCCATGATATCCTCCACTTTTCTCTAGGCTCATTTGACAAATAGTCCCTCGTATTATACCGACTAGCTACGGTATAATCAACTAAATGGGTGGGTTAAACGTAAAAAATACAATAGTTGAGCGTGTATTGCACATTGTTGCACCACACCTCTGTTTTGGCTGTGGGAAAGTGGGGGTCATTTTATGCGACAATTGTAAATATGACATCATTCATGAGCCATTTTTGGGCTGTATTTTGTGCGGAAGTCCCGAAAAGGACGGAATCTGTCAAAAACACGATAGTTTTATCCAACGAGCCTTTACAATAAGCGAACGAAATGGACCACTGGAAGAGACGATTAACAGATTGAAGTTCCAGCGTACGAAGGCCGCAGCGCTTCCGCTTGCAGAGCTTCTCGATGAGTACCTCCCCTACCTTCCAGGGGGCATTATTCTCGTCCCAATACCGACTGTACGTTCACATATAAGACAACGTGGTTATGATCATGTCGAGCTTTTAACGCGCCATTTAGCCACATTACGAGACATTTCTATGATAAATCTGCTACGAAGGGTAACGACCACTACACAGCATACTGTTGGAAGAAAAGAACGAGAGATACAATCTCAAGATGCGTTTGCTATAAACACCAATACAAACCTAGAAGGTATGCTCGTGCTGCTGATTGATGACATTGTAACGACCGGTTCGACACTTCAGGCGGCCGCTCGGGCACTTTCAGGGGCGGGCGCAACAGTTTGGGTAGCAACTCTTGCCTATCAACCTCTCGACTAAGACCTTTTAATCTGTTAAAATAGCCCAAGTACTTTCTTTGGAGAGGTGACCGAGTGGTTGATGGTAACGGTCTTGAAAACCGTCGTGGGGAGACTCACCGAGGGTTCGAATCCCTCCCTCTCCGCCAAGTTTTGTACAATATGGATTCCTCGTGATGCGTAAGCGTCCCGGGGGTTCTTTTATACCAGGGCTCTGCTTATTGACGGTAAACTGCTCATGCTTCATAATCCATCGCAACATGAGTGTTCGAAAGGATATCGTCTAATGACTCGCCTACACAGCCTGATACAAACACGTCGCGCGAGCGGATTTACAATCGTAGAGCTTTTGATTGTCGTCGTCGTAATTGCAATCTTGGCAGCAATCACTATTGTTGCCTACAACGGTATCGCAAATCGCGCCAAGGAGTCAGCTCTCAAGAGTGATCTCAAGAATGGTGCGACACAGATACATGTAGCAAAAGAGACTACCAGCGCATACCCAAGTGATGCGGGAACCTTAAAAAAATCAGACTCTACCAGCTTTAGTTCATATGCTTACACCACGAGCACGTTCTGCCTCGAAGCCTCAAGTAGCCAATTACCAGGAAAGTACTTCTACACTACTCAGGCGGGTACTATTCAGGAGGGTCCATGTCCGGCAATTCCTATGCAACTCATTACCGCAGCAAACTGTTCAACGAATCGTGCGCGCGCTTATGACGTTCGCGATAACCATACCTATTGGGTGCAGAAACTTGCTGACGGCAAGTGTTGGATGTTAACGAATCTTGCATATGCTGGCGGCGGTACGAATACATACAGTGACACAAGGGTTCTGACGAATAGTACGGCGTCTGGGGTAGACTCATACACTACTGCGGGGTACTACGTCGTACCGACCGGCCCTAATTACACCGTAGAACCGGGGGGTATTCCAAGCACCTCAACAACTGGTACGGGTCAGACTGGGTATTTCTATAACTTCTGTGGTGCCAATGGTGGACAAGCTGGCAACGGTGCATGTAGTAATGCGAGTTCAGTTGCAGTAAATACGACTGTTTCTGCCTGCCCGGCAAGTTGGCGGTTACCAACAGGCGGTGCTGGTGGAGAGCTTGCAACATTACACACCGTCGTGAATGGTGGCGCCAGTAACGACACGGGATTCCGTACGACGTGGCTTGGCCAGCGGGCTGGCTACTGGTCGAGTGGTTCATTTGCTTCAGGATTTGGTGATTACTGGTCACACACCCAAATCAGTGCTTCTAATGCCTCTTCAATGTATTTCGATGCTGGGAGTGTGTACGCTACTAATGGTGCCGTGAAGACGTACGCATTCGCTGTTCGATGCGTGGCTATCTAGCTTATATAAACTAGACGTTCGTACCGCCAGCGCTTCCGCCAGTACTAACGGCGCCGAGAATCCAGTTCACGGCTGCAAAAGCGAGGAAGGCGATGATAAGACCGACGATTGCGTATAGGATTGTGTTCTTTGCGGCGGTAACTGACGAAGCGTTACCGGCCGAAGTGGCATAACGGAGTCCGCCCCAGATAATCATAATGACGGCGAGCGCGCCGATAACAAAGAGAAGCGTGTTTGTAACGGTAGTAATAATGCCCGTGTCGCCAAAGAGCGTCGTTGGAACTCCAGTACCTCGTGCTGCTTCAGCACCAGATTGAGCAGCCCCTTGTGCTAAAGTGTCAGAGCTTGCGCCAAGTGTAATAAACGTCGCAACTGCGAGCGCTGAACCGGTGATGGTTGCAAAAAACCTCTTCATGCCAATTATTATATAACGATAAGGTCTATAATGCAAACCCAATTCTTGAGGTAAACGCTAGCCTCCTCCCCTGTTTTATGCTACAATCGTTCGAGTTGGAGGAGTACCCAAGTGGCTGAAGGGGATGGTTTGCTAAATCATTAGTCTGGGGAGACCTGGAGCGGGAGTTCGAATCTCCCCTCCTCCGCCAAATAGTCTATGAAACACCTGTGAAAGCAGGTGTTTTTGTATTTCTTGCTCATGCTATACTTAACCGTAGATATGGCAAATGAAGATCCTCAAAACTACTGGCAGACCCCGGAAAATGAGCAGCCTCAGGCAAGCGATGTTCCGCCTGCGTTGAATGAAGAATCGTACAGCCAGCCTACGGGAACGCCGCTTCCCCCTGAAGACACCCCAGACAACCCTCCGGTTACTTGGACGGCACAAGAGTACGTGCATGCTGATCGTAGCCCACTTTGGTTTATTATCTTTGCTGTTGTTGTCCTGGGTCTTGTTGCTCTTGATATCTTCTTGTTTAAATCTTGGACATTCTCAGCTCTCGTTGTTGTTATGGCGGTTGCCTTGGTTATTTACATTCGTCGACCACCGCGCGCACTTACCTACTCTTTGAGCCCGGCTCAAGGACTTTATGTCGGTGAGCGTCTGTATCATTTCGATGATTTTAAGGCGTTTGGTCTTATTGAAGACGAAGGTCATTATTCGATTATGCTCATTCCACGTAAGCGATTCGCCCCTGGTGTATCGGTGTTCTTCCCTGATGATGCAGGTGAACGTATTGTTGATATTCTTGGAAAACAACTTCCAATGGAAAACCTCAAACTCGACGTCGTTGACGTTATCGTTCGTAAGCTCCGTCTCTAAGTTGGTATAATAGGAGGTATGACAGATATACCACAAACGACACCAACACCAGAATCAAGTCCTTCAACACCGCCACCGGAGCCGATTGTGGCACCAGCACTTCCTTATTCGTTTAAATCAAACCTTACAGAATACCGTAAACGACTTGGCGTCGGGCGAATCGCTCTTGCCTTCGTCCTCACCTTCATCTTCTGGCTCCGTTTCGGCCCAGTCGTATGGATCTTGAGCGTTATAGGCCTCACGATTCTTATCGTAGGTATTTTGTATCTGCTTTCACTTCGGCGCGCGACGATTACCCCTGAAGGTATCAGTTACAGGGGTGGGTTGGGACGCACCCGAACTGTTCGTTTTGATGAGATTGAAGGAACGAAGGTGTTTCTCGGATACTACGAGCCAAGCTTTGGGCTCGCCCCTAGAGTTGTCGTGGCACAAAAGAACGGCACGCCAATTGTTTTCTCGGGTCTTTCTTGGGTTCCAGAAGACCTCGATAAACTACTCGCCGTCCTGAAAGACAAGAATGTAACAATCGAGTACTACGAAGATGTTGTAACTTACGCAATGATTGCCAAGCAGTTCCCTACATACACTACGTATGTTGAGCGACATCCATTCGTTGTTGCAACTTGGTCGGTGATCGGAATCCTCATTGTTTGTGTGGCTATTGCGCTTTGGATGACCCTCGGATAGTAGATTTTCTCATCAGAGTATGATACTATAACCTCTGTTCGCCTGATTTTTCAGGCCGAAAGTACCTTCTAGTTACAAAGATAGTGCACGTTGTTGTTATGACAACGCGTGCTATCCTATGCACCCGTAGCTCAGATGGATAGAGCGTCGGCTTGCGGAGCCGAAGGCCATAGGTTCGAATCCTGTCGGGTGTACCAAAGAAATGAGACGAGTTTAATGCTCGTCTCTTTTCTTTGGTTTGTTCGATTAAAGTTGAGAACCGTCTTTAGCGAAGCGAAAGCAAGGTACGTCCGTTAGTCTCATGCCCGATACATCGGCGCATAGATTAACGTACCATCCTGTCGGGTGTACTGACATTATTTATAAAAATCATCCCTGTTAAATGGAGGAGATTTTTGTTCGAAAAGCAAACCGTATTCGAATGCCAGCGCCTTGACTTAATATGCTAAATATGCTAAAGTTTATTTAATGATTAATAAAACAAATAACCTTGAAAATACCCCAGTAAATAACCCAGAAAGAGAAGCCGAGTTAAAGGCAACTCTTCTTGAATTTACAGAACAAGAATTGCAGCGCATGAATAAGGCCATCGCTCCCCTACTGGAACTGCGGCATGATTTGTTCGACGTACACGGTACGGACTACTCAAAAGAGCTTCCTATCAAAGATCAGCTTTATGATCACCCATCGAATAATGTAGACTTTATTTCTCACGACATGGGGCTTCGTAACGGTAATGCGCTGGATTATCATCAGACAACCGAAAAGTACGACAAAGGATTCTCAGAAGAAAACGCCGAGCGTGATCTTGAGTACCGACAAGCAATCCTCTTTGCCGCGCAAGAACTTGGTTTTATCTCGAAACACCCTGGTGAGGCAACAAATCCTATCGACCAAAGTGTCGGCATTTTAGATAGTGAGCTGGATCCGATTGATGAAAAAGTAGCAGCCATTGTCATTAATGGTGCAGCGGGTATGTCGAACCAGAAACGAGTTCGAGACGCCATTCGTAATATCGAATCGGGTGCTATAAACACCGATCGAATTATTATTACAGCCGGTGTTCGCCCGGTGAACGATGCCGAAAAAGGCCGCGTGAAACCTCCTTACCGCGCCGGTGATACTGAGTTTGAGTCTATGAAGCTAGCGGCTGAAGATCTTTTGGGGATTAGCTTTGAAGATGAGTCAACGACTATACCCGTTAAATACGGCGACGAACTCACTGCAAAGGTTGAAAAATCAGTCGCAACTATCGGGGGACGTCTCGTTACTATTGAGGTTGTTGAAGCGCCATTTGATTCAACTCGAACTATGACTGATGGTAGTAATGCGAAGCGTATTAATACCGAAGAGGCTTTCTTGGCTACACTTCCACTTCTTGAGGGCGAAAAGGGTGCTATTGTTATGGAGTCTCATGACACCTGGACTCCTTGGCAAAACCTTATTGGCCATCAAGTCTTCGGACTTGAACAAGGGCGAAACGTTTATCCTGCAGGTCCTTTTAACGCCGAACGTGTTTACTGGTCTGAAGAAGGTGGCCAGAAAATTATGGATATCGTTGCACCACAAGATGTTGTTGATGAGATTGTAAAAACCTATAAGCAACTCGTTCAGCTACAGGTTTCGCTCCAGAGCTAAAAACCATTTTTTTGTAAAACAAAAGTAGGCGCGTTTGTTAGCACCATGTTCGATTTATCGGCTATCTATGGCTCAGTATTCGGCTGCACCTCTACCGTAGGAGCATCAACATTGATAGTCTCGGTGTTATTAGCGGCTCCATCAAACATGTTAAATCCACCAAGGGCGAAAAATAGAATAACGAGCAGGAGGATTACTCCTAATACGATAAGCCATCCATATGATGAACGACGCTCACCCTCTACTACGACTGTTTCTTTATCTACATCTGCCATATTTACTCCTTTATTACTCATGTGCCGTTAAGTATAGATTCATGAAACGTCTTCTTCAGTGAGAATTCGCACACACCCAACTCCCACGCTAAGTATTTTTTTGGTATGATGCGAGTATGCCAAAGAACACTCGCCCACCCCTTTCTTTCTTCCTACAACTTGTTGTCGGGTTTATTATTCCAACCATTGTTTTGATGACACTGAGCGATGAATCAAAGCTCGGCCCCTTGCCTGCCATGGGGTTGGCACTCCTTCCGCCAATACTTCTTGAGATATACAGCTTCTTCACGGGTCGTAAAGCGAGCCTTCTGTCGCTCGTTGCTATTATAGGAATCTTACTAATCGGGGTTATTAGCTTCTTCGGTCTTAGCGAAGAGTGGCTTGGCGTGCGTCGATCGGGTATTTACATCATTGGTGCGCTCTTTATTGCGGCAGTACTCTTGTTTAAACGAAGCTGGATTGATGTCGGGCTTGGAAAGCTTCTTGATATGCCGGCTGTTCGAAAAGCCGCGAAGAAGCAAGGTACAGAGGCTGAAATTTCAAAGCACATTACCAAGGTTGGCTATCTTCTTGTGGCGTTTCTTGTGCTCATTGCTGTGTGGAGCTACATCCTCACGATTATCGTTATCACCGCGCCGACCGGCTCGAGCGAGTTCAATACGCAGTACGCTGAGCTTCGTCTTCTTGGCCTTCCGTATGTTTCTGTGCCGCTTCTTATTGGGGTAACCGCTTTGGTGGTCTACCTCACCTATGGATTCGAGAAGTATACAGGTATCGATATCGAGGAACTTCTTAAAAAGAAAAAGATTGAAAAGTAAGTGCTAGAATAAGAGCAAGTAACGAGGAGACGTGTATGATCTGGTTGGCAGCACTCATTATCGGAATCGTTGATGCAATTGTTTTGTATCTCTTTGAACTAGTTGGAATTGAAGGCACCGTGTGGCTTTGGGAAGATGTTCTCGGCACCGATGAACATCGCTGGAGGGTTTTCCCTGTTGCAATTATTCTCGGCCTCCTTCTCACGGCGACCTATAAGCTCGTTAAAACCGAGCGTGTTCGCGAAACTTCAGGGGATCTTCTCGAAGAACTCAAAGGCGCCCCTTCAACACTACGTGGTATTGGTGCAGCACTTCTCATTGGTGCAATCAGCCTGCTAGCAGGTGCGTCACTTGGCCCAGAGGCGGCACTTATGGCCTTTTCAGCCGGCTTTGGTATGTATATGGCAGCAAAGATGAAGGTGGGCTCTGGAAAGCAGATTCTTGTGCTCGCGAGCGTCGGAGCGCTTTTGGTAGCATTCGTGCACTCAGTCCTCATGGTGCTTATTCCCCTCCTCCTCTTATTCCAGGGCTGGAAGAAACTAGGACAAAAGCCTCAACTTAAGCCGATTGCCATTATTCTTCTGGCTGGTGTTGCGTCATTCGGCACTATTTGGGGTATTCGAACGCTGACGGGTGAACCGGGCGTTGGCCTTATCCCCGCCCTCCCAGGGTATGAAGCAATCGACTTCGCTATCGCTGCGCTCCTCGGATTCGTCTGTGGTCTGTTGGCGCTCACGCTCAATTCACTTGTGAAGCTATTCTCAAACACTTCGCTTGTTGTGGCGAAAGCAAAATTCCCCGGAAGCGACTGGGTGTTCGGTGCGGTTGCGGGGCTCGCGCTCGGTTTCCTTTACTACGCCGGTGGTCCGACGGTACAGTTTAGCGGCAAGGTGGGAACCGAACTTCTTATTGATAACTTCGCTGAATTTAGCGTCGTTACCCTTATCGGTTTGGTGCTCATCAAGTTGATGGCGACTGCGTGGTCTGCCGGAACTGGCTACCGGGGTGGACTCGTCTTCCCGTCAATCTTTATTGGTGTGGCTACGGGGCTATTGTTCACTCACCTCTTCCCTGAATTCGGTGGCACTGGTGCGGTGATTGGCGCTATTGCTGGCATGATGACGGCAGTGATTGGTTCTACGGTGATGGCCGGGGTCTTCCTTGTAGCGGCGCTCCCGATTGAACTGTGGCCGATTGCCGCGGCAGCAATTGCTGGAACGCTTATATTTAGCTTCTTCCTCAAACGAATCACAAAGAAAAAACCCGCCTAACAGCGGGCTTTTCTTATTTTTTTTAGATATGTTTTTTATACGTCGAGTGCTGGTTCGCGGCCGTGTACAGTAATCGCGTAGAGTACAAGTACGTTGACGACCATGATAACGATTGACCAAATTGGGTAGACGCTCAAGAACGCAAATTGCGATAAGAAGCTTACAAGTACCAAGATGGTGGCGATGACACGCGCCCAGGTGCTGCCGTTAAATAGACCAGTACCTGCAACCATCGCTACGACACCGATAATGAGGTGAATCCACCCCCAGGTAGTGTAGTCGAGGAGAAGCAATGTGCCGCCAACGCTTACGAGCCATTCGTCGTTAAGTAGTGCGGTGAAGCCGAGGATTGTTTGGAAGAATCCAATTGCGATCAACATGAATGCCGCAAAGTAGACCCATCCTACCCAACCCGAAACGTTATTTGTAGTATTAACAGCCATATAGCCTCCTTATAGTAAATCTTCTGTTTCCGCACCATGGATCGTGAGTGCGTAAATCACGAAACCTCCGATAATCAATACGAAGGTTGACCACAATGGGAATGTTGTAATATATGCAATGCTACTGAGCATTGCGAGTACGGTAATGACAACTGCTACGATGCGCGCCCATCCCGCTCCTGCCATCGTGCCAATTCCAGCTGCAAGGGCCACGACCCCTATGAGTGTGTGTACCCAGCCCCATGTAGTGAGATCAAACGCGAATACACGATTTTCCGTTGCAATAAAAAAGTCAGGGTTGAAGAGCGCTCCTAATCCCTGAACAAGTTGCATCGCACCAATTAAGACAAGCATTGAGGCCGCGAAAAAGACCCATCCTACCCATGCTGTCGGCGTTTCTATTTTCGCCATAAACATTCCTTTCATCTAAGAGTTATGTTTACCTGACCAGCATGCTACATAGGCGTTCCTCCCATTCTCACATTGATAACTCCGTTATAGCACTTTTGTAAAAAAATAAACAGGCTGGAGTGGCCTCGTAAGGTGTTGGTATACAATAAGGGTATGGAAGATTCTATTTTTACAAAGATTATTAACGGTGAGATTCCTTCGTACAAAGTGTATGAAGACGAAAACACCTTCGCGTTTCTTGATATTCACCCACTCAGCGAGGGTCACGTCCTCGTTGTTCCAAAGAAGCAAGTCGAATTCATCTGGGATCTAGAAGCTGCAGACTATCAAGCGATGATGGATACAGTACAAAAGGTTGGAAAGCATCTTCGCGAAGTGCTCGATGCTCCGTATGTTGGTGTTGAGGTGATTGGCGTTGACGTGCCGCACGCCCATGTACATGTTGTTCCATTTGCAACAACTAAAGACCTCCACCGAAGTGGACCGGTTTCGGATGAGCCCGATCATAGTGCACTCGAGAAGGTTCTCGAAAAGGTACGTCTTAGCTCGTAATATTGAGCGGTAGAATAAACTATGCCAATAAAAATTCTCTCTGTCGGAAAAAAGCATGAGTCGTGGGTGTCTGAAGGCATCGAACGGTATCAGAAGCGCTTGCGTGCGCCATTTTCTATTGAATGGGTACTTTTGCCACATTCAAGTCTGGAGGGTGACAGAGCGCGTCAGGAGGAGTCTGAGCGCATACTTTCGCGGCTTAGTGGCGAAGATTATGTCGTTTTGCTCGATGAACGAGGCAAGCAGCTCAGTTCACCCCAGCTTTCTACCCTATTATCTGACCAGCTCAACGCCTCTCGAGCAGTAGTACTGGTTATTGGAGGAGCCTATGGGGTAGCTGCGAGTGTTCATGAGCGCGCCAATTATATATGGTCGCTTTCACCGCTCGTCTTCCCGCATCAGTTGGTGCGACTCACTTTGACGGAACAGCTTTATCGAGCCCAGCAAATTGCCCTGGGTGGCTCTTACCACCACGAGTAGAGCTTTTTGCACGTTTGATAGATAGTTGACAAATCATCAAGCTTATGCTAGTATTGTGAATAGTTACAAACAAAACAAACAGAGTAACCACCACCACAATGTATAAACTAGCACCTATCGCCATTACCCTTATGACTACCCTCGGTATCCTCTCTCACGAGATGCATATTGACCGCGCAGCCACTGTGGCCGTGGCGGTATCAACTGCTACCGCATCAGTTGGTGCGATGGAAAAAGTCATTTCACAAAATTATCACACCCACGTGGAGCGTGCGTCAGTACCAAAGTATAGTACTTCGTTCCGCTCGACACTGCCTAATATGCAGCCACCACGTGATGATGACCGCCGTTATGTTCAGAATAAAAAGCTGATGTACCTTGGTGGTGGTGATTCAATGACCCTTTGGCCATCAATCTAATCCCTACTTGAGAATTTCAAGTTCATGAAGCAGGCGTTCTACGAGCGCCTGCTTTTCTGTCAGCTGCTTTTTGCTTTCTTCAACAAGAGCAGCCGGTGCTTTGCTGACGTAACTTTCATTACCAAGGCGACCTTCAAGGGTTTTGATTTCTTGGTGGGTTGTCGCAAGGCGTACTTCGAGGTTGGTCTTGTGCTCTTCGAGAGTCTTTTCTGAGACATCGAGCCACGCGTCGTGGTTACTGAGGGCAAGACGGAGGCCGCGTGGCTGGTCGGTCTTCGTCACCTCTTTGAGTTTGGCGAGTCGCTTAATGAGGTCCTGGTTATCTTCAATCAGGGTATCGTCAGTAACAACGAGGCCATAGCGCTCATTTCCAGGAAGTGACGTGGCAACGAAGCGGGCTTCCGTAACGATTTGTTGGAGCTGACCGAACTCACCTGCCGAGATGTCGCTATAGTCGAGGATTTCAGGCCAGGTTTCGTTAATGAGGAGCGTGTTGTGCCATGGAAGGGTTTGCCAGATTGTTTCGGTAACGAATGGCGCAAATGGGTGCGCAAGCTTAAGGGAGGTTTCGAGTACCCAAGCAAGGAGGTCGGGATTATCTTGATCCTTAGACGCTTCAACGTACCAGTCAGCAACGCTATCCCAGACGGCGTGATACATTGCATCGCTGGCTTCTGCATAGCGGTAGTTGTTTAGTGCGCGCTCAACGGCCTTTTTCGCTGTTTCGAGCTCATTGATAATCCAGTGGTCGGCCAATGATTGAGCCTCAGGCTTACCTGGTTGGTAGTTTTCGCCGAGCTTGTGTTCGATAAAGCGGGCAATGTTCCAAAGCTTGTTACAGAAGTTACGACCGGCAATAACGCGATCGACACTGAAGGCTTGGTTTTGACCAGGGCTACGGCTGGCGATAAGGCCAAGACGAAGGGCGTCTGAGCCGTATTCAGCAACCAATTCCATTGGGTTGATGACATTTCCCTTGCTCTTGCTCATTTTTTGGCTGTGTTCGTCGAGCACCATGCCGTGCAGGTAGACGGTTTTGAACGGAACCTTCCCTGTTACGTGGAGGCTGAGCATAATCATGCGAGCAATCCAGCGGTCGAGGAGGTCGGTACCGGTTTCCATGAGGTCGGTTGGGAAGAAGCGCGAAAGGTCACTGCCCTCTTCGAGTGCATCGGTGGTAATGAATGGCCATTGCCCACTACTAAACCAGGTGTCGAAGGTATCTTCTTCACGCTTGTAGGTTTTGCCATCAACGACTATTGTTTTTTCGTCAACACTTTCATTGAATATCCAGTCGCTTTCATCATCTACGTTTTGGAAGGCTGGAATAGGAATACCCCATGGGATTTGGCGTGAAAGATTCCAGTCACGAATACCCTTTAGGTACTGGATGAGAATATTCTTACGTCCAGCTGGGTGGAATGTAATCTCCCCTGCTTCAAGTGCTTCAATCGCCTTCTTGGCGAGTGGCTCCATGCTAAGGAACCACTGCTCTTTGATAAGTGGTTGGATAGGAAGGCCACTTTTGTAGTCGTACCCAACGGTGTGTTCGATTGGCTCTTCTTTACGAATGAGCTCTTCTGCCTTGAGGGCTGCAAGGGTTCGCTTGCGAGCCTCGTTTACTTCGAGCCCCATGAACTGTTCTGGGACGTTAATCATAGTGCCGTTGAAGTCGATAACTTGAGGGCGTGGCAAGTTGTGGCGCTGCCCTACTTCAAAGTCATTCGGATCGTGGGCAGGAGTGATTTTTACGGCGCCGGTACCAAAGTTTGGATCGACATATTCGTCAGCGATGATTTCAATTTCACGACCTGTAAGAGGAAGGACGACCTTCGTACCGATAAAGTCTTTATAGCGAGCGTCTTCTGGGTGAACGGCAACAGCGGTGTCGCCGAATAGGGTTTCTGGGCGCGAGGTTGCGATGATGATCTCACCAATCTTATCAACCATTGGGTACGCAATGTGCCAGAGTGTTCCCTTTTCCATCTTGTGGTCGACCTCGATGTCGGCGTAGCTGGTTTGGTACTTTGTGCTGTAATTAACGATGCGCTCACCTCGGTAAATGAGGCCTTCATCCCAAAGCTTTTTAAAGGTTCCGTAGACGGTTTTAATCACCTTATTGTCGAGGGTAAAGACAAGGTCATCCCAAGAGGCGCTGGTGCCGAGGGCGCGCACCTGAAGTTCCATGTTTCCGCGCTGCTTCTCAACAAAATCCCAAACTTGTGAGTAGAGTTCTTCGCGATTGAAGTCGAAACGGCTCTTGCCCTCTTTGGCGAGTTCTTTTTCGTAAACAACCCATGTTTCGAAACCGGCGTGGTCAGCACCGGGGATGTAGATTGTGTCATGGCCAGTCATTCGCTTGAAGCGAACAGTGATGTCCTTGAGGCCCATATCAAGGGCGTGACCAAGGTGAAGATTACCATTGGCGTTTGGTGGCGGCATGACGGTACTGAATGGTTTGCCTTCGCCCTTTGGCTTAAATGCACCACTGGTTTCCCAGAGTGCGTAGACGTTTGGTTCGTACTCGTTTGGATTGTAAGCTTTTGCTAGGTTCACAGTTTTTCCTGTCTAATTTCACGTGAAAGTATTTTGGTTTATTTCACGTGAAAGTTGAACAGTTCATGCTCGACGAAATTTCACGTGAAAGTGCCGTCTACTCCCCTTTTTCTCTTGGGGTATTATAGCACGGTTAGAGGAGGAAATGCCACGCATAGACCCCTATTATGCCGCGACTATGGTAATTCCGCGCTATCTCGGTGCTAAAGCCCCGACATTGCGCATCGTCACCTCGGAAATATCAACAAGTTGTTATTTCTCTCGCCTCCTCGCGCTATAATGGTGCATATGATTGAGTTGCAAAGAGTTACTGATAAGGAATTGTGGGACGACTACGTTCTCGAGCACGGCGGACATCCGCTACAACTATGGGCATGGGGACAAGTAAAAGCTGGACACGGTTGGGTGGCGGAACGTGTCTTCGCTTATGACGAAGAAGAGCTGATTGGCGCGGCCCAAATACTTGTACGTCGCCTCCCCGCTCCGTTTCGAACCTTTGCGTATATTCCTCGTGGACCCCTGTTCGACGATGGTCACAAAGATGAAATTCTCGACAAGCTTGCCGTTCTTGTGAAGCGTGATCACCACGCCGTTACTCTTTCGATTGAGCCTGATTTATTGAAGTTCGAAAAGCCAGATGGCTGGGTGCGTTCTACGAACAAAATTCTTTCAGCCGAGACTATCCTTCTCGATACTACTCAGTCTGAAAGCGATATGCTCAACGATATGGCTAAGAAAACACGCCAGTATATTCGTAAATCTGGTGCCGATGTAAAAATTCGACAAGTTAAAAAGCGCGAAGATATTGAGAAGTGCCTGGATATTTATCAAGATACTGCTCGTCGTGCCGGTTTTAACCTGCACAACAACCAGTATTACTTCGATGTATTCCTTCAGATGCAAGATTACTCCCCTATCTTTGCCGCTTATGAAGGTGATGAAATTGTGGCGTTCTTGTGGCTCGCAATTAGCGAAACAACAGCGTACGAACTGTACGGTGGTATGAACGAACGTGGCCAAGAGCTCCGGGCGAACTATGCGCTGAAGTGGCACGCCATTAAGAAGGTCAAAGAATGGGGACTTTCCCACTATGACTTTGGTGGCCTCGTTGCTGGTGGTGTTTCGAACTTTAAACAGGGGTGGTCATCTGAAGTAACCGTACTTGCCGGCACCTTCGATAAACCGCTCTCCCCTCTTTATACCCTTTGGAGTAAGGGGTTGCCGTTTGCAAAGAAGACTCTGCAGACTGTACGTCGCAAAAAATAGTAATTCTGAGTTAATTCTTAACTAAAGCTTAAACAGTCTGATTCCAGGCTGTTTTTGTCATTGAGAGACTTGGCTGTATTTCGAGATCAAGAGGGGATGAGGGTGCTTTTCGCTCAGCGTAGAAACAGCCGAGCGTTGCTATCATAGCGCCATTATCGGTACAGAGTTCCATAGGGGCGTACTCGATTGGGAGGGGGAGTCGTTCTTGAAGTTGACGACGGAGCTCTTTATTTGCAGCCACACCGCCGGCAATCACAACTGAAGCAGGGGAGTAGGCGTGAAATGCTTTTTCAGCCTTGTCGACAAGCGTTTCGATAGCAGTATTTTGAAAACTTGCCGCGAAGTCGTTTCGTTGCGACTCGCTGAGACGCGCTGCAAGATCGAAAGATGGGAAAGTCGTATCGACGCCCACTTCGTGCTGTACGGCGCGTAAAACGGCCGTCTTAAGGCCTGAGAAGCTAAAATCATAAGCACCTTGGAGCTTTGCTTTTGGTAGCTTGTACTTTTTAGGGTCTCCAAGCTTTGCGGCTTCGGCAACTGAAGGGCCGCCAGGGTAGGGGAGTCCGATGATTTTCGCCACCTTATCAAAGGCTTCACCAACGGCGTCGTCTTGTGTTTGACCAAGAAGCTCAAAGTCACCGTGGTCGCGGAATAATACCAGCTGAGAGTGACCACCACTGACGATAAGTGCCAGCATTGGGAATTCTGGCTGCTTTGACGGAAGAGTGAGGTCGATGCCGTCGGCTTGCTCGGTAAGGAAGTTTGCGTAGACGTGCGCCTCTACGTGGTGAATAGGGTAGAGGGGGATGTTCTTTTGTGCTGCGATTGTGCGTGCCGCAAGGGTGCCGACTAGGAGTGAGCCGCCAAGGCCGGGCGCGTATGTCACCGCAATTCCGTCGATATCATCCCAAGATAGATGTGCGTCGGTGAGCGCCTGGTCGATAACGGGGTTGATTACCTCAATGTGGCTACGAGCTGCTACTTCGGGGACCACACCACCGTATACCTTGTGAATATCAATTTGAGTACGAACGACATTCGAAAGCAAGCGGTGTCCGTCTTCAACGACGGCCGCGGCGGTTTCGTCACAGCTACTCTCAATTCCAAGGATTCTCATCTGTTAGATTATAGCACGAGGAGGTGAGTGATAAGACTGTTTACAGGCTTATCCGAAGCGACGAAGTGCAATGTCGCCGAAGGCGAGATACCACGTCGTTGTGCTTTGAACATCCAGTCTTGATGTTTGCTGAGAAACTACTTAGAATTATAAGCACAAACCCAGTCAATTTTAAGTTGGGAGCTCTATGCGAAGATATTTTTTGCTTTGTGCAATGCTTGTTGCGCTATGTTTAGGTGTGGTTCAGCCCGTCGCGTCGTTACGCGCAGAGGAAGGGCTTGCTTGGTTCGATTCAGAAATCGTACGAGTTGGTGGGGTTTCTGTAAAAGAGCCGCTTAACGAAATGCGATATTGTGCGGGCGCACCTTCACTCATTGAGGTGGATGGTGAAGAGAGCTTTCGAGTTGCGTGTGTATTCGGGGAGACTGGTGGTGAGCGTATGGCTCGATATAATGACGACGAGGGGCGATATGTCTATGGATTTTCGTATGCGTCGGATAGCAAGTTTTACCAACTTATTGATTTTTGTACTGATGACGCTTGGTGTATCTTTAGCCAAAGCGAGAATAGCGCCCTTGTAAGGGAGCGTAATGATTCGCCTCTTTTCCGACACTACCTTGTGAGAGACTTTTCAAAACACCTCGTAAGAGACGGTACGGGCGCGGTGCGATATCGCCTGAGCAGTGGTTCGAGGAACCCGATAGGGCCAGGTAACGGTGCCGCTTCAACGCGTGCTGTTGGTGTATCGACAAATGGACGCTGGGCGGTCGTGGAAATGTCAGGGTATGGTGCCTTGCTGGTCGATATAAGAAGTGGGGAGTATCGATGGGCAGCCTCTTTAGAGCATCCATGGACGGGTGAATATTTTGACCTGACAATCTCTAATGACGGAAAGTGGGTGGCGGTTGCGGGCTGGTTCGACGGAATTCAACTTTATGCCGTCACTGAAGAGTGCGGGTATGTCGGAGCTTATCGGCGACAAGGTTTCGAGCAGCAGTGTCGGGCAATTGACGTGTCGCTCGAGGCTCTTCCGCCGGGGTATCGCCATGCCCAAGGGTTACGATTTTCACCCGACAGTAAGAAGCTGACACTTGTCGCGACGACCCAGACCGATTATGTCCGCATGACACTGATGCCGAAGAGCCGAGTTGCCGCGGGGGATTCTCGGTATATCGCCTTCGGCGATTCATTCACGAGCGGTGAGGGCGAGACGGCAGACATGTTTTATCTGTCCTCGACCAACACGAGCACTAACCACTGCCATGTAAGTACCCGTTCGTACCCGTATTTACTTGGCCAATTTTGGTCATACCGTGCGGAGAGTTTGGCGTGTTCTGGGTCGCGCATGCCAGATGTTGAGCAGGTACGACGGAGTGCATTCGAACTTCCGAATCCGATAGTTCCGACTCTTGTATCGCTAGGTATAGGTGGCAATGACATTGATGTCATGGGGAAATTAAAGACCTGTCTTGGTGCGACGACTTGTGATTGGGCACGAGAAGAGGCGCGGGTTAAATCGGCCGCCGAAATTCGTGCAATTCTACCAAATCTTATTGGTTTAATCCAACGAATTCAGCATGATACCGCCACGCCTATGTTCTTAGTAGGGTACCCTCTCGTGATTAATCCTGATTTTGTGGCATTCTGCAGCCCACTTGTCTTCGCGATGTTAAGTCATGAAGAGCGGCAGTATATGAATGAAACAGTTCAGTACCTGAACGTGATTCTTGAGGCGGCGGCTCATTTCACCGATATTGCCTACGTTGATATTGAAAATGCACTGGTTGGCGAGCGCCTATGCGACGTATCGGAGAAATCAATGAATGCTGTGCGGATAGGAGATGACATTGCGCCCATTTCGTTTCTTAAAGACTTAAAACTGATTGGCGCAGAGTCGTTTCACCCGACACCGGCCGGGCATGTCCGTATCGCACATAAAATCAAAACGGATCTAGGAGTATCCTTGCACCAGCCGCCGTGTCGCAATTGTCAGAGCTCGCTAAATTCTGGTGAATACTGGCAGGGGAAAGCGGGCGATGTACTGTCCGATACGCGACAGATGGCCGGGACATTTCTCGAGAAAACAATCGCACTTGCAGGAAGTCCCGTGAGCATCACATTTCCTACCGGGACGTTTGCTCCCGGTGCGTCGATTCGATTCGAGCTTCATTCGACGCCCGAGCTACTCGAAACTGTTACTGCCAAGCAGGACGGTTCGTTTGAGGGAGCGATTACTATTCCGCAGGGAAAAAGCGGCTATCATACGATGCATGCTTATAGTCAAACTTATTCCGGTGAGAAGATCGATATCTATGAAACGGTATACACGGGCGAAAAGCATAGTAGCGAAGAGGTAGCAGCAATTACCTCAGATACTCTTGATACCCAGGAACATGAACCGCCGTTCAGTTTTGAGGCATCGTCTGTCCGACAAATGGATGAGACCGAGGTTCTCGGTGCTATAAATGAGGGCGATGAATCGAACATGCCCTTCGTTTCTCGCGCTCTATTAGGCATCACCTTGAACCAAGTTTGGTTTATAGTGGCGCTCATTGCTGTGATTCTTGGGCTAATCGCTATCCTGTGTCTGAGAAGGAAGGTATAATGTCGCTATGAGTATTCGAAAAGTTGTTAAAAAGTTAATCCCATCAAAACTATTCCGTTCAATCGAGCCAACTGGCCACCTACTGGAATCATTTCTCGTAAATGTTAAGTACGGATTTCCAGCACGAAAAGTTCGCGTTATTGGCGTAACGGGTACGAATGGAAAAACAACAACTTCATTCTTTATCCAGCGCATGCTCACCGAGGCTGGAATCCCTACTGGGTTAATGAGTACGGTTGCCTATGGGGTAGGTAACGATATTCAGCGCCAAATGGAGCACATGACCACTTCAAAGGCGAGTGTTGTTCAGAGCCGTATCAAAAGCTTTATTCAGCAGGGTGCGCAGTGGGTTGTCGTTGAAACCTCGAGTCACTCGTTGGCACAAAACCGTGTGTGGGGTATTCCGTATGAAATTGCCGTCCTCACCAACCTTACCCACGACCACCTCGAATACCACGGCACATTTGAAAACTACCAAGAAGCAAAACGGAAGCTATTCCGCATCGCCAATAAGAATGGTTTGAAATACGGTGTCGTAAACGCTGACGATCCAAGTGCCGAACTCTTTGCAAACACCGTTGCTAATTCAACAACGTACGGCATTAAACAGGGCGAACTCCAGGCTACCGACGTAAAGCTCACCAATACCAGCTCAACCTACACGCTAGAAGCGGGTGAAGATACGTACTCAATTACCGTGAACATTCCTGGCGAATTTAACGTCAGCAATAGCCTCGCCGCAATAGCCGTTGGACGCAAGCTTGGTCTTACCAAAGAACAGATTGAAAAGGGAATCGCATCCCTTGATTCTGTTGAAGGGCGCATGAACGCGATTAATGAAGGACAAAAATTCCAAGTACTGGTAGATTTCGCCAGCACGCCAGACGGCTTTGAGAAGTTCTTTGCTAGCGTTCGCCCACTCGTAAAGGGAAAGCTCATTGCAGTCTTTGGGTCAGCTGGTCGCCGAGATGAAAGCAAGCGTGCCGAACAGGGCCGTATTGCAGGGCGCTATGCCGACGTCGTAGTTGCAACAGAAGAGGATGATCGTGATGATGACGGCGCAAAGATTCTCCGCCAAATCGCTGACGGCGCCGAAGAATCTGGTAAAGTGCTCGACTCTTCACTTTTCCTTATCCCTAATCGTGAAGAAGCAATTGGATTCGCATTAACTCAGGCATCCACCGCAGACGATATGGTTGTACTGCTTGGTAAGGGTCACGAAAAAACCATCGAACGTGCCGATGGTGAATATCCTTGGAATGAATCTGAAGCTGCTCGCGCAGCACTGCAGGCTCTGTTACAGAAGTAATCAGTCGAGGGTGAGTGTGGTGCAGCGGATGTAGCCACCGCCCTTTGAAAGCTCTTGAATATGAGGCGTAAGAACAGTAAGGCCCCGTGCTTCAAGTTCACCCCTTAGGCGCGGTGCGCCGTCGCCCATAATTACCGTCTCGCCAGTTGAAACAAGGTTACATGCAAATGCTTCTTCGGCTTCTTTGAGTGTGACGGTAATCGCTTCGATTGCACCGCTATTCGTCATCTCGGCGAGTTGGAGCTTGCTTTCAGGGGTGAAGGCATCTGGGCAGTAGGCAATAAGGCCTGGCTTGTCATCGCTTGGGTGACGAATAATCGAAAGTGCCAGGTCGATGTCGTAAAAGAAGCTATCTTCCCAGCCTGAAATTGGATTTACAACAGGGACACCCTCTTCGGTTACTTGAGGGATTGTTTGAAGTTGAATGCGAGTGTAGCCGAGTTCATCTGCTGCAAAAATCTGAGCCGCCTCGTCGCTTCGATAACCTCTGCCGCAAAAGAGGTAGTCTCCGCATGCCAGTGCGTCGCCCTGGCCACTAAAACGAAGACCTTCAGGTACTTCAATAATTTCTTTGCCTAACTCGCGCAACTTCTCTCGGGCATAGGCTTCTTCGGCCTTGCGGACATTAGGAAGTCGGGCTGGAATTGCCTTGTTGCCTCGAACGAGCGCCCAGTTTGCGGTATATACTCCATCTTGGCTATCGGTAGGTGATGCAACTTTAACAACGTTTACACCTGCAGATTCAAGTGCTTCTCGAATACTGTCATGTTCGCTCTGGGCGAGTGACGTATTTGTGTGAGAATCGAAATAATACGGGTTAATTGCTTGTTCGGCGCTAAAATTGAGCGCGTCTGACATAAGGACGGTACGATTAATCTTCATAAAACTCTAGTAATAATAATCTTTTGTTCGCTTGAAGTACAGTCGTCGGTGCACGCGTTCGCCGAGTTTCGTCCATGCTTTGTGGCGAGTAGGGGAGAGGACGTAGTCGTAACAGCCAATAAAATCGCTGACTTCCTTGCTAAATGATAGTTTGAAGAGTCCAACACCGTAATGCGGGTGATCTGGGTTGCCGATTTCATCACTTGGGGGCGACCCGCAGAAATCGTGAATAAGGGCGCCTTGAGATTTCGCCCATTGAATCACGTGCCATTGTAGAAGGTGGCTTGCACCATAGGCGGTGCGCTGGCGAATTGATGCGCCGTCTTTGTAGGTGCTTTTTGTACCAAAGACTATTGCATAGGCGCCGGCGACAACTTTTCCTTCAAAATACGCGAAGAACAATTGTCCGAGTCCGGCTTTTTCGAATGTCTTCCAGAAGCTGCTGTAGTAATTATAGCTACGAATACCAAATTGGCCCTCTGCAGTTGCAGCTAGAAGTTCGTACATTACTTTCGCATTCTTCTCTGTTACTGCGACTTTTTCAACCGTAACGCCATCTCGCTCGGCACGACGAAGCGCGTGGCGACCTTTTTGCGGAAGACCAGTCAGAATAGCATCTAATTCACGTGAAACGTTTATGGTTATCGTCGAAGGGTTCGGAATAATAGGTGCGGCTTTCTTGAGGCCATGACGCTCCAAGGTGGCGCGTGATGATCGGTCGAGTTCAGATTCAATACGAACTGCAAACACTCCGGCCTTTTTCGCGAGTGGCTTCAGAATCTTAAGTAAGTCAAAAAGCTGTTTCGTAGAAGTAACGCCCGGGCCTTTTGGTAGATACCAAAGCATCCCAAGAGGGGGTGTTGTTTTTTCTAACACAGTTACCGCAATCTTGCCGACAATCACATATCGGGGAGTGTAGTTGGTAAGTTTCTTAATTTCAGAGTATTCAAGGCTCGAGAAAACATTTCCGCCATCGGGATTTTTAAGAATAAGTGAATCCCACTTGGCGATTTCTTCGTCGGTGGCGTATCGAGCTGTCATTACTACTATTGTACCTTATCCTACGACGCCTCTATAAGTTTATAGCGTTCGGGTACGGGGTATTCTTTTTCTAAAGAGCTTGTTTCTAAATTAAAACTCATGCGCCTATTACAGCGCATGAGTTAAGAGAAAGCAATCTGGTTACGTTAGGCTGCTGGCTGATCCTTGCGAGAAAGGTAGTCGATTTCCTTGATGATTTCAAGAAGTGCTTCGGCCTTACGCTTTTCGTCGGCGATACCTTGAGCGGCGGTGTGAGCAGGACCAATGAGGGTCTTGTCGTCGGTGCTACGAAGGAGCATGAGGTAGGTGTCGAACTTTTCTTCTGCAGGAAGTTCAACCTTGTCCATGAGTGGACGAAGCTCCTTAAGCGCGGTGAGCTTGATGTCATCGAGGTCAGATGAGCTCGTGTCAGCCGCTGGAGTTGGAGTTGGCATTTCGAATGAAGGAACGATTGGCGCTGGGGCTGGCGCCACAGGTGCCGGAGGAACTACAGGAGTTCCGCCGAGTGCTGATGTTTCTTCAAATTGCATCCCTGTTGGAGAGTTTGAATCAGTCGTACTGTCATCTTCAGGAAGGACGCCAGCGAGAGCTTTCGCGAGCTCTTGGTCGTCACTAATTGGTTGCGTCGTATTGTCTTGCGGAGTAATATCCATGGCCCACCTCGAGTTAAAACATTTATGCTTACTTGAAAATACTGTATCATATATACAGATTGGTGGGAAGACGATGACAGATATTTTAGACAACGTGAACGTGATTGCGCAGCGCGACCCAGAGGGTGCTTTGAAGGTGATCGCGAATCAATATAAACAAGCGCGCATTGACGCAAAAGTGTGGAACTCAGAACACGATGACCGAGAAATTACATCGGTTGTTGTAACGGGCATGGGCGGCTCGGCACTGGCTGCTTTAATTGTGAAGGTTTTGTTAAATCAAGAGCTCACAATTCCTTTTGATATTATCCGTGGCTACGACTTGCCGGCATACGTAAATCGAAATACGCTCGTTATCGCGAGTAGCTATTCTGGTAACACAGAAGAAACGCTTTCCGCACTCGAGCAAGCTGAAAAGAAAGATGCTCAAATTGGCATTTTGGCATCGGGCGGCAAGTTGATTGATATTGCAACGAATTACGATATTGCACACGTTCCGCTTCCTTCAGGCGCGCAGCCGCGCATGGCGATGATTTCTAACCTCCGTGGGCTTTTCGCGTTGCTTGAATCATTTGGTGTTATTGGCAAAAGCTGGCTGAAAGATCTCGAAGGTTTGTCGGACTGGCTCGAAACCGAAACCGCAACCTGGACTCCAGATGTTCCGACTGAAAAAAATTACGCCAAGCAACTTGCCCTTGAAGCCATTGGGAAGACACCAATTTTCTACGGCACCCCGCTCACGGCACCTCTTGCCTATAAGTGGAAGATTAGCTGGAACGAAACTGCAAAGAATGTGGCATTTTGGAATGAATTTCCTGAATTTAATCACAACGAGTTTATGGGTTGGGTTTCACATCCAATTGAAAAACCGTTCGCCGTCTTTGATATCTTAAGCCCACTTGATAAGCCGCGTGTTCGTCAGCGTTTTGAACTAAGCGACCGATTACTCAGCGGTCTTCGCCCTCACGCTTTTACGCTTGAGTTAAAGGGCGACACGCTTTTGGCGCAATTACTGTGGGGTGCAATCCTTGCAGACTTTTCGAGTACCTACGCGGCTATTCTGAACCAAGTCGATCCAACGCCCGTTGTATTGATTGAGAAGTTGAAGAAGGAACTGGCCGAGAATCCTCGTCCGTAATCTTCTCTACTGCGACCACCGTTGCATTAAATACATCATCTAGTGAAGAGTATTCGGGAATACCGATAAGTTCATGGTTGCGGCTAATATAGCCGCGACTATTTTCTCCGCCTTCTAGCATGTCTGGATCGAACCCAACGATAAATGGGTAGTCGGGATGCGCCATCATCCAACCCCAAATTTCTCCGTTTTCAATCGGAGTCGTTTTACCAAAGCGTCGACCTTCAGGATAGGGGAGTGACATGTCTTGCGTTGCATACCAAAGAGCAGTGGCGCCGAATCGAAGTGCTAAACGTCGAGCGAGAAATTCGTATGCAACCTGGCGTTCGCTCGCCAGTTTTTTAATGGCAGGGTCGGCTGATTTAAGATTTGCTTCGTGTTCGGGTGTGACGCGCGGTGAGGCGACGGCAATGTTGGGTACTGCTTCAAGCAACCGGTGCGCAAAAGGTGTTTGCCAATCCGGCGCGCCCTGGACGGGACCTTCAAGAAAAACGAGAGGTGTCCCTTCGGGTAAGATAATCGGCTCTGGTGATTGGAAAAATCGCTTCGGGCTGGTCATATGCCCAGCATAGCATTATTCGTATTGGCGAAGAGCGGAAATAGGGTCTTTTCGTGCGGCCCGTACTGCAGGGTAGATGCCAAACAGGGTACCGATAATAAGCGAAACGGTCAGTGCGGTGAAGGCAATTTCCCAGTTAATGACAGGATCGAAGGTAAGGAAGATACTTAAGCCGAAGGCGACGAGATATCCGACGACGTACCCAAGTATTCCTCCACCAATACTGAGCGTCAGCGATTCTATAAGGAATTGTGCAATAATATCGCCGTTTGATGCACCAAGTGCCTTACGAATGCCAATTTCTCGCGTTCGCTCCGCAACACTGACGAGCATAATATTCATAATGCCAACGCCACCAACAAGAAGGGAGATTGCTGCGATGGCGACAGTCACGCCGGCAATTGTCGTGAAGATGCGACTAGTTGGCTGGGAGATTTGTGCACCAGAAAGTACCGAGAAGTCCACCTCGCCAAAGTGATTTCGAAGAAGAGTTTTGTTTGTTGCGGTAATTACTTCCGTGAGATGAGAGACTGAATCACTCTGCACGTTAATTTGCTGAAGGTGGGTTGCGCCTTGATTAAGCGCGCGGCCTTTATCGAGGTTAATAAATACGGCGTTGTCGAAGTCGACATTATTGTAGTTAATCGGATTGTTCTCGCGCTTCAATACGCCAATGATAGTGAATGGCTCACCCTTGATTCGAATCGTATGTCCAATTGAGTACTCGGTTCCAAATGCGTTCACAGATAGTTGCGGGCCAATGACCGCGGTTGATGCCCTGAGGGTGGGATCGAGGAACTGACCTTCAGCGATTTTGAGACCACTGACGTTTTCAAGTTCGGGGGTTGTCGCCACGATAGGCGTATTACTGGGAGCGTTTGAGGTGCCTGCTACTGCACCGTTCAGAACCATAATTGGTGCGACCGCACTGACATGGGGGAGTTCCGCGATTGCTTTTACATCGGCATCCGTAAGCGTGCTGGCTGCGAATTGGTGGTCTGTTGTCACTTGAGACAAGTCGTTAAGCGAGTTGTCTGCCGGAGCGCCAGGGCGAACAACAGCAAGGTTTCCGCCGAGTGCATCGACTTGAGAGCTGACGATTTGGTTCGCTCCAGCACTTAGCGCAAGTATTGTTGTAATGCTCGCAACACCAATTGTAATACCGATCATTGTCAGGAAGCTTCGAAGCCGGCTGCTTCGAATTGATTGGCGTGCATTCTGTAGGTGGATTAAGAATAAAGAGCGCATTATGCTTTCACCTTTTTCTTTTTTACCGTCTTTTCTTTTGGCACCCAGACCCCGAGTGTTTTCTTGGCAGGTTCGTTCGACGAAAGTGGCAGGCGGAATGTGTCGGTATCAACCTTTCCATCAAGCATGGTGATAACGCGACTCGCATAGGTGGTGAGATTTGGGTTGTGTGTCACCATGATAATAGTGTTGCCCTTTTGGTGCAGGTCAGAGAGCTCTTCCATAATAATGTGGCTGGCATGCGAGTCGAGGTTGCCGGTTGGTTCATCGGCCAAAATAATAGAAGGCTCATTTACGAGTGCGCGGGCAATTGCGACGCGTTGCATTTGTCCGCCTGAAAGTTGGTGCGGCATATAATACTCTCGTTCACCAAGGTGGAAGTCGTGAAGTATCTTGCTGGCGGTCTTTAGACGAGCCAATTTTGGCATACCTTTATAAATGAGGGGCAATGCGACGTTGTCGATGACGTTGAGTCGAGAGATAAGGTTAAAGCTTTGGAAGACGAAGCCAATTTCTTCGCTACGTATGCGCGCCTTTCGGCGTTGACTGAGTGACTCGATAGGATTACCGTTCAGGATGTATTCGCCCTCGATGGCGTTATCGAGCAGACCAAGGATATTGAGAAGCGTCGTTTTGCCGCAGCCACTCGGGCCCATAATCGCAATAAATTCACCTTTTTGGATGGTGAGGTCGATGCCATCGATTGCAAAGTGCTCGGCGTCACCAATTCCAAACCGTTTATGAAGGTCTTTCAAAACAATTACGGGTGTCGGGCTCGCAGTCTTTGTCATTCTCTATAGTATGTTAGGTATTTGACGGATATGCAACAGATTGTGTGAAGTGGAAATGACAATGGGACTGTGGAAGGTTGGTCGTGGCGAGTCTTTTGCATACAATATATACAGCATGATTGAAGAAGTATCTCACGGCACCTACCGCCACTACAAAGGAAACCAGTACGAGGTACTTTTTGTAGGTACGCACACTGAGACGGGTGAGCGACTCGTGATATATAAAGCTTTATATGGAAGCGGTGAGGTCTGGATTCGCCCTGTTGCGATGTTTCTCGAGACGGTTACTGTTGAAGGAGAGGTGAGGCCTCGCTTTGAGCGTATTGGGTAAGTACTCGTAACGATAAATACACTACATATAGCGTTGTAAAAATCAAACACAACGCTATTTTTGTATTTACAGGGGTGAGCACAAGCTTGATGGCAATGTTGACAAAAAAACCCATTAAAATGCTTGAAAAACCATATGTAGGGGCCTATAGTCATGACTAAGCACTACATACGTGGTGACAATCAAAACACACAGATGGCAAGGAGGAACGGCTATACGCTCCAGTAGCGCTTTTCTTGCACCCCTCGAAAATAGAGGGAAGAGACATACCTGGGGAGGTGTGGAATATAAATAACATGGAGCAGGGGAAATAGGGGAAATGACAAATATTTCAGTCGTCAAGCGCGACGGGACACGCGAACCATTTGACGCTAACAAAATTAACTTGGCACTCGTGAAGGCAAGTGAAGGCATCGAAGACCAAATTTCAAAGGTAGTCGAAGTAGCTTCACAACTCCAACTGACATTGTTTGATGGTATTACCAGCGAACAGCTCGACGAAGCGGTTATCCAAACTGCGCTCCAGAACGTAAAGGACGATCCAGACTACGACACAATTGCCGCACGTCTTCTACTTAAGAATTTATATAAGAATACACTCGGCGACTACGAAACTGCCGCAGATCTTAAAAAGCTCCATGAAACTGCTTTTCCAAAGTTCCTCAAGGAAAACGTCGAGAACGGCTTGCTTGATAAGCGCCTCATCGACCCGAAGTTCTTTGATCTTAAAAAAGTTGTAAAAGCACTAGAGCCACAGCGCGACGAACTTATGCGCTACCTTGGTGTTATCACCAACCGCAATCGTTACAGTCTTCGTAAGATTAGTGGTGAATCAATTGAAGTGCCACAGTTTACGGCAATGCGTATTGCTATGGGTCTTGCGATTCTCGAAGACAACCCAACCGAGCGCGCCATTGAGTTCTACGAATATATTAGTAAGCTCGATGCTAACCCAGCGGGTTCAACTCGTATTAATGCAGGAGGTTCATTCCCACAACTTTCAAACTGTTTCTTGTTCGACATTGAAGACGACATGGACGCGATTGCTCGTGCCGTACGTGACACAATGTGGATTGCGAAGGGGACTGGTGGTATTGGTATCGGAATTACCAAGCTACGTGCAGCGGGGAGTCCAGTTCGTACAACCAACACTGAAAGCACCGGCCCAATTCCATTTATTAAGATGATTGATACAGCGCTCTTTGCCGTTAGTCGTAAGGGTAAGAAGCAAGGTGCAGCAGCAATCTTCATGGAAAACTGGCACCTTAACTTCCCACAATTCCTCGACCTAAAGCAAAACTCCGGTGACCCATATCTTCGAACACGTCTTGCCGACACCGCAGTTGTTTTGAGCGATGAATTTATGCGCCGCGTTGAAAAAGACCAAGACTGGTTCTTGTTTGACCCAGCGGAAACCGCCGACCTCATTGAGCTCTACGGAGATGCATTCAGCAAGCGCTACAACGAGTATGTAAAGCTTGCAGAAGCCGGGAAGCTTCGTGCTTTCGATAAGATTTCTGCCAAGCAACAGTACCGCCAGATTTTGATTCAGCTTCAAGCTACGAGCCACCCATGGCTTACTTGGAAAGACACAATGAACGTTCGTGCGTTGAACAACAACACCGGAACGATTCACCACTCGAACCTTTGTACTGAAATTACCTTGCCACAAGACAAGGACAATACGGCTGTTTGTAACCTTTCAAGCATCAACCTCTCTGTGCACCTTCGTGAAGACCGCACCTGGGACTGGGACCGTCTTGAGCGCGCTGTCCGTGTTTCCGTTCGCCAACTCGACAACCTTGTCGACCTCACAAACACACCTATTGAACAGGCGATGAACTCAAACATCAAAAACCGTGCTGTTGGTCTTGGTGTGATGGGCTTCGAAGATGTACTTGAAAAGCTCGGCTACAGCTACGAAGCACCTGAAGCTGCCGACCTTATGGACGAAATCATGGAGTTCATTAGCTACCACGCCGTTGATGCATCTGCAGACCTCGCAAAAGAGCGTGGTTCATACCCAGAGTTTAAGGGAAGTGGTTGGAGCAAGGGACTTTTGCCAGTTGATACACTCGACATTCTTGAAAAAGACCGCAAGGTAAAGGTAACGATTAGTCGCCAAGCAAAGCTCGATTGGGAAAAGCTTCGCGCTAAGGTGAAGAAGGGTATGCGTAACGCAACACTCATGGCAATTGCGCCAACTGCGAACAATGCGCACGTTTCTGGCACAACTCCTGGTATCGACCCTCAGTTTGCACAGATATTTAGCCGCTCTACACTGAACGGTAAGTTCCTCGAAGTGAACTTGAACCTCGTGAAGGACCTAAAGAAGCTTGGTATCTGGGAAGAAGTGAAGGATGACATTCTTATTAACCAGGGTGATATTCAAACAATCGAATCAATTCCAGATGACCTTAAGGCTGTGTACAAGACCAGCTTCCAGATTTCACCATACGCCTTCATCGAAGTAGCCGCTCGTGCGCAGAAGTGGGTTGACCAAGCGATTAGCCGCAACATGTACCTCGAAACACGCGACATCGATGAATACGAGAAGATTTATCTCGAAGCGTGGAAACGCGGCCTTAAGACGACCTACTACCTGCACGTGAAGCCACGTCACCAATCAGAGCAAACGACTGTGAAATCAAACAAAGCAGAAAAAATTCAGAAGCAAGACGGACGTAAGGTTGGCTTCGGATTTGCGAGGGCAAAGTAATGACCTTTGAACATGAATTTCAACTTCACAGCCCAACTGAGCCAGAGTTTCAGCTCGTGCCACCTCCAGTAGAGGTGGTGCCGACTGCCGAGGCGACACGCGAACGACAGCTCGACTTTAGTGGACTTTTTGGCACAGTTGCCCTGTTCGCCGAAAGTCATCACGGATACTTTGAGGCCGAGGAGCGAGAGGCAGCATGAGTTACGCGACAACCGAAGCCGAGACAGCGATCGAAACGCATGAAATGATTGTCCGTCTCTACGAACAATATAAAGGTGATCACATCGCAGCAATTCGTGAAGCCAGCAAGATTCAACGAGAATTGAGTCGGGCTGAACATGAAGCGAATCGCATCGAACGACATTTGCGGCGCATCGAAGCATTTTGTAAGCAGAACAACGTACTATTAGGGGAAGGGAACTAAGGAGGAATTATGTCAGATACAACAAACGACCACCCAACCGGAATTCTGGGACAAGGACTCCGTGACGGACTACAACTAAAGCCAATTCGTTATCAATGGGCGTACGATTTGTACAATCAAGCTGTGGCGAATACCTGGTTTCCAAATGAAGTGCAGCTAGGTCGCGATCTCGCAGACTTTGAAAAGCTTACCGACGACGAAAAGCACGCACTCAAGACTGTTATTAGCTACCTCAACCCGAACGAACTGCTTATTAACAAGTCGCTCGCGTTCGGTATTTACCCGTACATTAATGCAGCTGAAGCGCACATCTACCTTTCAAAGCAGATGTGGGAAGAAGCGAATCACTTCATGACGTTTGAATACATCATCGAAACCTTTCCGTTTGACCGTGAAGAAATTTACGCAGCTGGTTTCGGTAAGCCGTCACTTGCAGCTAAGGCCGCTTTTCAGAATAAACACCTCTACCCAATGCTTGAAGGTAATGTAGATATTACAACAACAGAAGGTAAGAAGGACTTTGTTCGTAGTCTTGTTGCTTATAACATCGTGCTCGAAGGTATCTGGTTCTATAGTGGATTTATGGTTGGCATGAGCTTCCGTCAACGCAACCTGCTTCGCAATATTGGGTCGTTGCTCGACTGGATTACTCGCGATGAGAACCTTCACCTTACCTTTGGCATTAACTTGCTCCTTACGATTATGGACGAAAACGAAGACCTTCAAACTGAAGAGTTTGCGAACGAAATCCGTAGCCTTATTCTCGAAGCGGTTGAGCTCGAAAAGGACTACAACAAGGACATGCTTCCAAAGGGTATCCTTGGCCTGAACGCCGACTACGTCAACCAATACGTTGAATACATGACCGACCGACGCCTTGAAGAGCTTGGATTCGAAACCGAATACAACGTATCGAACCCGGCGAAGTGGATGGCGGCAGCTAATGACACACTCGAACTCGTTAACTTCTTTGAAAGCACCAATACTTCTTACGAAGTAAACGGCGGTAAGTAAGATGCCGGACGAAGCCCGCGCAATTCTGAACGAAAACCTTGTCGGCGCCGTGGCGACCATCAATGAGGATGGATCGCCATGGGTTTCGCCCGTTCATATTTTTTCTGACGAAAAGGCAGTGTACTGGTTTTCAGACGAGCATCGTCAACACTCTGAAAATGTAGCACGTGACCCGCGAGTGAGCGTTACGCTCTTCTCGCCTGATGCCAGCCGTGGCCCGAAAGGCGTCTATATTAACGGCACAGCAACGAAGCTCGATGTCGAGAGTACAACGGAAGCCAAGAAGCTTATAGAGGCGAAAATCGGCAAAATTATTCCAGTTTTTGAAAAAGCTACAGCGTACCGCGTAGAAATCGGACAACTTAACAGTAGTAAGTCGGCCGCAAACTGTTGGTATTTTTACACCTAAATACATCTAGACAGCCACCATATGTGGCGTATAATACTTAAACATAAGCACTACACGTGCGACAAAAATATAAGAATAGGGGACAACAAACATGAACGCAAACGCAATCATCTCAGACGAAATGAGCCTAGACGAGAAGCTTGCTGCAATCGACGCAGCAATGGCGAACGCCGTTGCAAGCGCACAGCAAACTTCAAGTAGCGCAAGCCTTGCTCCACTTGACCCAGCCGACCTCACTATGTGTCTTGGCTGCCAGTAGTCTTCCTATTCTAATGGGAGGCAGTACACCGCCGTTGTAGGCGGTGTACTTATGTCCCGCCACTATTTATTACAAAGGAGAAAACCGTGACCGTAGAACGCGTACCAGCAAATAATGAGGCCGAGCGCCTTCAAGAAACAATTGACGACATTAACCGAACACTCGTCGGTACTGAAGAAGAATTTGGTCTTCCGGCCGACTTTCGCCTTGAAGAGCTGGGCGAGGTCGTAGAGAGTCGTGACTTCTTTGAAGCGCGTCGCCAAGCGATTGTATCTCACATGGCAGGGGAGTCACTTACCGCCGCACGACGTGCCGCCTAAGTGCTATACTGGCTATAGTGAAAACCTTACTCGTCATCTTTGGGATAACAGGAGACTTAAGCACTCGTAAACTTTTACCAGCCTTAAGTCACATTCTTCATGATGACTCCGCGCCTGAGCTTGAGGTGCTGGGCATCTCACGTCGCGAGGCTGACGTGAAGGAGCTTATTCGACAAAGTACCCAAGATGAAGCACTTGCAGGCATTACCGAGCTTCTGACGATGGATGTTGCGCATCTCGACGACTATAAGCGCCTCAAGACAGCTATTCAAAAATCAGGTGCCGATCAAACGCTGATTTATCTTTCTGTGCCACCGGGAGCGGCTGCGCAGATTGTCGACCTTTTGGGCGAAGCGGAAATTAATACTCCTGACATTCGCTTACTGTTTGAAAAGCCATTCGGGTTCGATCTTGAATCGGCGAAGGACTTTATTAGTCGTACTGGACGCTACTTTGCCGAAGAGCAAATATACCGTATCGACCACTACATGGCGAAGGAAGTCGCTGCTGAGTTACTCCGCCTTCGTCGTGGCGCTGACTCAAAGCACCATCACTGGGGTGCTGATACCGTTGAGAGCGTGACGATTGTTGCGTCTGAAAAAATTGGTATTGAAGGGCGTGCGCAATTTTATGAGCAAACTGGTGCACTCCGTGACTTTATTCAAGGACATCTCATGCAGCTCTTGTCGCTTGTACTTATGACCCGCCCAACGGTTGACGATGCTTTGGCCGAGCAGCGGCTCAAAGCTCTTGAAGCATTAAATCCTGTGAGTCCTGAGCATGCTGTTCGTGGGCAATACGAAGGCTATCAAGAAGAAGTAGAAAATACAGGAAGCCTAGTCGAAACATATGTAGCACTTGAGCTCCGAAGCAATGATGAGAACTGGAGGGATGTTCCGCTTCGTTTTGTGACGGGCAAGGCCCTTGATGAAAAACATTCTTACATTGAAGTGCAGTACCGTGATGGCTGGGCTGATGTATTCGAAGAGGGGAAAGTGGTTCCTGAAAACGGACGCGTTCTTGATGCCTATGAGCGCGTTTTGCTCGAAGCAATTGCCGGACGCAAAGAACTCTTTACAAGCAGCGAAGAGGTAATCCGTTCTTGGGAGATTCTTGCCCCAGTGCAGCAGGCTTGGAGTATGTCCGACTACCCAATTCCAGTGTATAAAAAAGGTGTTCACTTCACGACGGCTTTTGAGCGATAACACTACAGCTAGCGTAGTGACAATACTACAACACTCCACCTATAGCGCTTTGCCTTAAATCGGTGCTACAATGAAATCCCATGGAGGTGCAGACTAACATGGGGAAGACACAAAAATATATCTTTGTAACTGGAGGGGTGCTTTCGGGGGTTGGAAAGGGCATTACTGCGGCCAGCATTGGTGCCATCTTGCAGGCTAAAGGCGCTAACGTCTCTATTCAAAAATGTGACCCGTATCTTAACGTAGATGCGGGTCTTTTGAATCCACGAGAGCATGGAGAATGCTTCGTGACAAAAGACGGCGCCGAGACCGATTTGGATCTTGGGCACTACGAACGGTTCCTCGATATTGAACTCACACAAAAGAACGCAACGCTATCAGGAAAACTGCTCAGCAATCTTATTGCCGATGAACGGGCAGGAAAATTTAACGGGCAAACAATTCAACTCGTGCCGCATTTAACGGGCGCAATTAAAGATGCTATTCAAGAAGCGGCCCATGGTTCTGACATTCACATTGTTGAGATTGGTGGAACTGTGGGGGACTACGAAGGGCTGAGTTTCGTTGAGGCTATTCGTGATTTCGCCAGTCGGGTTGGGCGTGAAAACTGTTTCTATGTTCACGTTGTGTATGTGCCGTTTATTCAAACAAGTAAAGAATTTAAATCAAAGCCAGCGCAAAATGCGCTCAATGACTTGCGCGGATTTGGTATTGTGCCGGACTGTGTTGTGGTGCGAACTGACGATCCAGCGCCCGGCGATATTGCCTTGAAGATCGCTCGATTTAGCGGTGTTGCTGAAGATGCAGTTATTTTGCTTTCCAATGCAAACACGGTCTACGAAGTGCCACTCACCGTCTACGCCAGCGGAATTGGGCCGGTGCTCGAGCGCTTTACGGGTAATACAAAAAAGCCTGACTTAACAAAGTGGCGCAAGCTCGCGGAAGCACAGGAAACACGTTTTCCGCAGACCGTGAAGATCGGCATGATTGCGAAGTATCTCGATAATGAGGATACGTATATATCCGTGCTTGAGGCGTTGAAGGCCGCGGCGTGGCATGAAGAAGTAAACCTAGACCTCAAGTGGATTGATGCCGAGGACGTGCTCAACGATGACCTTACGGGCGTTGACGGCGTGCTTGTGCCTGGTGGCTTTGGCAAGCGCGGGATTGAAGGAAAAATCCAAGCAGCAACCTTCGCACTCGATCACAAGAAGCCATACTTAGGGCTGTGCCTTGGATTGCAGGTTGCGGTTATCGCGAGCGCACGGCGCGCTGGCTTGAGCGATGCCAATAGCACCGAATTTGACGACACAACGAAGCACGATGTCGTGTACATCATGGAAGGCCAGCAAGGTAAAGAATCGACCGGAGGAACACTACGCCTCGGGAATTACGAAGCAGTACTTGAAAAGGGCTCGAGGGTTGCCGAGGTATATGGTGCTACCAAAACAACCGAACGCCACCGCCACCGCTATGAGGTAAACCAGAAATTCGTAAAAGCGATTGAAGCCGGTGGGTTAAAAATTAGCGGTACTTCGCCTGATAAAAAATTGGTTGAATATATCGAAGCAGAGGGGCATCCGTACTTCGTGGCAACACAAGCGCACCCAGAGTTTAAGAGTCGACCGAGTCGACCGCATCCGCTATTTGTTGGCCTCATTCGAGCCGCAAAGACCACTTAAGCTTGGTGTCGTGCGGCTTGTTCGGCCGCCTTTTCACGGGCTTCGCGCGAAGATGTGGCGAATGTCCGGCCGATTGCTTCAATTGCTGAAAGCGCCAGCTCCTCGCTACTAAAACGAGGAGGGACGGCATGCATATAGTAGGGTTCGTGGCGACTACTCGGCAAGATATCTGGGTTGTTATAGCGACTATGGTACTCCCAAAACGGCAGTTCGGCAGAGAGGTTGTCGGTATACAAGTATAGGTGACCCTTGGTGCTAAAGTTGAAATACGCATCTTCTGCGAAGAGGCTCTTGCGATTGATGTCGATTTGAATGGCTTTTTGTTGAACCGTACCTATTGGATCAATGGCCCAGCCCTGAGGCGTAAAATAGTCTGACCGTGGGCGATAGGAATCACTATAGTGAAAGAAGTCTTGATCCATGACTGTCACCTTTGCATCGAGTGACTCGTCGATTCGGCACGAGTTTCGTTGGTGTTCGGTCATGCCTCGATATGGGTCAAGGTCGTCTTCATATTCGAGAAGATGCCCGGCAAGGAGGCCGAGGGCTTGAATCTGGCCATCGCGGTACTCTTTTTCTCCCGGGCTATCTTCGCTAATGCGGGCTGAGAGTCGTTCGTCAATCGCCATGGTGACTTCATAAGCAAGAAGCTCTCCGAGCTGATTCAACGCGCCGGTGCTGAGTCCGGAAAAGCTGTATTGTTTGTAGGGCTCATTAAGTGCAAGAAGGGCGCGCTGCGAAGGAAGGAGTGCTTCGAGAGGAAGCGCTTCGGGGTTCGATCGTTGTTCAGGGCGCGGCATACGCATATTTTAGAGTAGTTTGCGCAGGGCACGCAAGCATAACCTAATTGGGAAGTGTTTCCCACCCCGCAGCCTTCAAGCTATACTAAAAGAAGATGAAACGAAACCTTATTATTGGGATAGGCTTGGGCGTGCTCGCTGTTGGCGCACTTGTGGCGGCGCTGACTTTAGCGCCTAATCAGTCGACTCCACGAGAGAGTAACCCCGACCAATCAAGTAGCTCATCACCTGGGGCTGAAGATTCTGCAGCGGAAACGCAACTTATGGCTGGTCGGTATGTTGAGTACAGCCCCGAGAGCGTTGCGGCGGAAGGCTATAGTGAAACGATTCTTTTCTTCCACGCGCCCTGGTGCCCAGAGTGCCGCGCCTTTGAGGTAGCAATCGAGGCTTCGGCCATCCCGGAGGGCGTACAAATCCTAAAGGTTGACTACGACTCTTCAAGCAATCTCAAGCAACAATACGGTGTTACACTTCAATCTACTTTTGTATCAGTGGCTGATGACGGGGCTGAGGTTTCACAGTGGACAGGCTACGGAAAAGATAAGTCGGTCGACGCGATTCTCGAGAATACCTAATGGAACTGTTGCTCGTTTCTTTGTTGGCTGGTGTACTGACGGTACTTGCGCCGTGTGTCGTGTCGATTATTCCGATCCTTTTGGCGCGCACTGCTGACGGCTCGTCGCGCCGAAGCCCTTGGGCGGTTATTGCTGGGCTGGCAGGTTCAATCATTTTATTTACCGTCTTACTGAAGGCAACAACGGTATTGCTTGGGATTCCTCCGTGGGTTTGGCAGTATGTCAGTGGCGGCATCATTTTACTCTTTGGAATATTTACGCTATTTCCGTCATTGTGGGAATGGATCGTGCTGAAGACGCGGTTTGTATTTGGCACACAAGATCTTATGGGTGAGGCGGCAAAGAAGCGTGGGGTAGTAGGGGATGTGTTGCTTGGCGCAAGCCTTGGGCCGGTGTTTAGTGCTTGTAGTCCGACGTATGCACTGCTCGTTGCCGTGGTCTTGCCGGCGCAGCCGCTCGTAGGGCTCCTTAATTTGCTAGTTTTTGTGGCGGGCTTGAGCCTAATGCTATATCTCATCGCTCTATTTGGCCAAAAATTAATCCGCAAACTTGGTTGGGGGATTAACCCGCGCGGCGTATTCCGCCGAGTACTGGGTATTATCTTAATTATTATCGGCCTCTTTATCGTGACTGGGCTGGATAAAACACTCCTTGGTTATCTGGTTGAAACTGGATTTTATGATTTCCAGCTACAACTTGAAACATCTCTACAGTAGGGGTATACTAGCTCCACTATGACAGTCATTGCGCACAATTCATGTATGCTACTCAGCCTCATGCTTGAAGCGTCCTCGACGTCGTAGATTTGGTTTTGTAGAAAACAATAAACGCGTCGAGGGAATCACCTCGACGCGTTTTTGGTTCTACAAATCGTAGTACCCGCGCTCGCCAACCGGTGAAGTGCAAAATCGCGGCCCACGATTATGGGCTCGCACCACACAATCAGGAGGAAGACATGGCAACCGTCATGGTAGGCATGCAGATCGACGCCACCGAAGAGATCGGCGACGACGGCCTTACGGGCCTTCAGCGCAAGGTGTTTTACCGTCTCGTCTGCAAGGGCGAGGTGCAGGTGTCGCTCGGCAGCAATCAGGAATACGAGCTCGCGACCGGTCTCGGCCTCCAGCCGGGCATGGGTCGCGAGATCAACATCGCCATGAGCGCGCTCATGGAAATGGGGCGCGTGAAGCGCTACCTCGACACGAAGCGTGCCGACGGCTACGGCGGCCGGCATGAGGTTCGGATGGCGAACTTCTACCACTACCGCGCCATCGACGCAGTCGGCTACGGTCGACCCGTGCTGGCATGGCTCTACGTCTACGACAAGGAACTCGTCTACGACGAGAACCGCGCCGCCGACGGTACGTGCTACAAGTCCAAGATTGCCGAGGCAATGGGTGACACCGGCTTCTCGGACGACGAGTTGCTCGCCGACGTTGCCGCCATCCAGGCGGACGCACTGGCGCCGGTGACGGAAGAGTCGGATGTGCCGGCCAAGTGGCCCGGTGGCCACGGTCAGACGCACGACATCCTCGTGACTCGCGTCACCATCGGCCGCATCACGGCCTAAGTGCCGCGCAGCGTGGGACGGAGCTGGCCACAAGCCAAAGCTCCGTCCCACGCGCCTCACGTCTTCCTCCTGATTCTTTCAACTTAGAAATGATATACTTATTCAAAAGTGGTGGTAAACGAAGGAGACTCCTGTGGCCGAAAGCCAAAAGAACACACAATCAGCCCAAGCAAAATCAGCAGAACGCCGAAAGAAAGCAGCAGAAGCTGCAAAGAAAGCGGCTGAAACGGGCACTGATCACGTAAAAGGTCACGTAAACGGCTTCTTCGACTTTATTCGCACGCAGGGTGTTATTGGTCTTGCAGTCGGTCTTGCGATTGGTGCTGCGGCTGGCGACACTGTCAAAAAACTTGTTGAAGGCTTTATTAACCCGATTGTTCAATTTATTACCGGCACCGGTAGCTCGCTCGCGACGTCTACATGGACATTCGAGGCTTTTGGTCGCAGCGCAACCTTCGCATGGGGCGCGGCGCTTTCATCGCTAATTACCCTCGTTGCGACCGCACTCGTTATTTACTGGATTGTCTACATTTTCAAACTCGATAAAATCGACAAGAAGAAGTAACCGTGGACAAGAAGCTCGCCAACGCAAAGCAAAAACACGTTCTTTGGATTGATCTTGAAATGACGGGCCTCGATCCGATTGAAGATCGTATTCTTGAAGTCGGTGCTATTATTACTGACTGGAACTTCAAAGAAATCGCAACGTACGAAGCGGCGATCCAGGTTGGGCCACGCTTGGTTGAGCGACGAATGTACAAGGGACCGTCGAAAGACTTCTGGGAATCAGTACCCGAAACACGTGACGCGCTGATTAAGCAGAATAACGAATCATCTCGCTCAGGCCGAACGATTGAAAACGAACTGCTTGAATTTATTGATGCGCATTTTGAAAAAGATCTTCCGGTTATCTTGGCTGGCAACTCTATTCATATGGACCGCCGTTTTATTGAAAATGAATGGCACCGTTTAAATGCACGACTTCATTATCGAATGCTCGATGTGTCAGCCTGGAAGGTCGTGTTTGAAAATCGTTTCAGCAAGAAATTTGCCAAGCGCGAAGCGCACCGTGCACTCGACGATATTCGCGGAAGCATCGAGGAGCTTAACTACTATATGAAGAAAATCAAAAAGTAATGAAGGTAATGAACGACAAATCACGAATCTGGTGGCGAGTTGTACTTGCGGTGGTGATTGTCGTTGTTGCTGGCGGCGCGGTCGTTGCGGCTCTTATGTTTTTTGCACCGAAAGAAAATCCTCCTGCGAGTCAGCAGGTGACGAAGCAGGTACCGCCGAGACCCATAAGTGTTTCGGCGAATACACTGTTCCTTGGCGATGTATATTGGGGGCGCTATGTGAATGACTGGGCGATGAAGAGTCCACTAAAGACTGAGTATCCATTCTCACGCCTAAATGAGTTCCAGCGCGACTCGTACGACGCTTGGATTGCAAACCTTGAGTGCCCAACGGTCGCCGGTTTTACGCAAACATCGGCACAAGAAGATGCCACCCTTTCGTTCAATTGTTCGCCGGACTATCTCCCGGAAGCTGCAAAATGGTTTACGGCCATGTCACTTGCGAATAACCACACTGACAATAGGGGAGCGGAGGGATTCGCGGAAACGAAAGACCAGCTTGATACATATAATATTCAGTACTTTGGTCACTATGACCCATATCTCGTAGAGGATGTTTGTGAGGTTGTCGCACTTCCTGTCACTGTGACGTATGCTGACGAAACAACTCAAAAGAAAAAGCTTCCCGTTGCGCTCTGCGGCTATAACGGTGTTTTTAAAATTCCGCCACCAAACGCAATCGCTGAAATACAAAAGTATGCGAGCCTGATGCCCGTGATTGCACTACCGCACATGGGCGCTGAGTATCAAACCGCGCCAGATAATATTCGCATGACAGCCTACCGCGCCATGATTGACGCCGGTGCCGACATGGTACTTGGAAACCACCCGCACTGGGTGCAATCGACCGAATCATACAAAGGGAAGCTCATCGTATATTCAATGGGTAACTTTATTTTTGACCAACAGGCGAATAAAGAAGTGACTCGTTCTGCGGCAATTCGTGTCCTTATGAATGCCACCGATACTTCGAGCGATCAGCTCGGGATGTGGCTAGAGCTTGGCGAGGTTTGCGCCGGATTCAAGGACATTTGCGTGCAGCAGGCGGTTGATCGTGGACTGAAAGAACTGCCAATGGAGTATCGCTATGGAGTCGTCGGCTCTAACAGTGCTCAGAAGATCACAAAACCAGCCAGCGAAGCTGAAACTGCCGACATTTTACAGCGATTAAAATGGACAGAAACGATGAATCAGTTGCAGTCACCTCAGGGTAGCCTGTAAACTAAAAGATATGACACATAAAGAACTTGAAGAATATCTCCTGAGCTTTCCAAATACTTGGCTCGATTTTCCGTTTGGTGAGGGAACCAGCGTGTATAAAGCAGGCGACAAAGAAGCTGGCGAAGGAAAGCTATTTGCGATTATCGCCGATGGCAGCAAGCCACTCCGCGTGAGTCTTAAGTGTGACCCACAACTGGCTGAAAATCTCCGCGAAAAATACGAAAGTGTTCTTCCTGGATATCACTTGAACAAGAAGCACTGGAACACCATTCTTTGCACTGGCCAGCTGACAAAAGATGAGATTGAAGATCTCGCTCGCTTAAGCTACCGACTTGTAACCGAATAATTTATTCGTTTGATGCGCTAAATTCTGAAATAGCCTCGTACGTTGGGGCAAGGTTTGCATACGCGTCTGCAAGATATTGCTTTGTTTGCGGGCCGATATTCGATTTGTGGAGCTGTTGCAGAAGGGCAAGGGTTGTAGCGAGCTGGTAGCTCATTTCGCGAGCGTAGGTACTGTCGAACTTTGCGTTAAGACGGCCATCTTCAAGGCGCGCGAGCATTGCTTCGGTGCTTTCTTTGCTCACGACGGATGCGGGAAGCTTCGCTGCATTCACGCCGACACCCTGAAGCGGTGTCGCGAGGTCTCGCTGTGTATTGGTGATGTAAAGCTTCAAGTCGCTATTAAGAGAGCGGAGTTGTGAATTTTTGATATTGTCAGTTGAGCTATCGACGACAACGGCGGTGGCAGTGAGCCGTGCTGAAAAGCGTTCCCATGGTTCTTTGCGAGAGTTGGCGAGAGCCGAGCCGACGTTGGCAATAATGATAATGAGTACGATAAAAATCAGTGCCGCGAAAATGATTGTCCGAAGATTAAGCGCAAAGATAGGCTTCTTTGGAGCCTGTGGCGCAATCTGATTGAGATAATCGAGTGGGGTTTGCCCGTTTTGGGGATTCATAACCCCATTTAACCATAATCAATAACAGAGGTAAAGGGTGCTATACTAAGGCTATGCAGGACGCCAAAGAGGAAATCCGGGCTCGGCTCAATATTGAGGACGTTGTGAGTGAATACGTCCAACTTAAGCGTGCCGGTCGGAATTTCAAGGGGTTAAGTCCTTTTACAGGGGAGCGCACCCCAAGCTTTATCGTCAGTCCAGAGAAGAACATTTGGCACGACTTTTCTTCAAATAAGGGTGGCGATGTATTCAGTTTTGTTATGGAAGTGGAGGGGATTGATTTTCGTGCAGCCCTCGAACTTCTCGCACAACGAGCTGGCGTTGATCTTTCAATTTACGATTCAAAAGGCAGTCAGGAATTGGCACGAAAAAAACGTCGTCTCATTGAGGCGCACCAACTCGCTGCACAGTATTACCAGCAAAGCCTACTCCAGAACCCATCGGCTATCGAGTACGTTTTTGGTAAGCGTGGCCTTAGTAAAGATATTGTTCACACATTTCTGATTGGCTATGCTCCCGACTCGGGCGATGCCTTGGTGCAGTTCTTAACAAAAAGGGGCTTTAGCAAGCAAGAGCTCTCTGAAGGTGGCCTGACGAATCGTTTTGGCGGTGATCTTTTCCGAGGACGCATGATGGTGCCGCTCATGGGCGCATCGGGGCAGGTGATTGGCTTTACGGGCCGCATCATTATTGATGAGCCAAATGCACCGAAGTATCTGAATACTCCAGAAACACCGCTGTACAACAAGTCACGTCATGTGTTCGGTTTAAGCCAAGCAAAAGAATCGATTCGAAAAAGTGACTATGCGGTAATTGTTGAAGGAAACCTTGATGTCGTGAGTAGTCACCAGGCGGGTATTACGCAGGTGGTTGCAACTGCAGGTACTGCGCTGACTGAAGCACACTTAAAGGCGCTGGTGCGCCTGAGTCCTAATGTCCGCCTCGCTTTTGACGGTGACGCTGCCGGTTTAGCGGCGACTGAACGTGCCATCGCAATCGCACAAGCGGTCGGCGTTGATTTAACGATTATTAGTTTGCCTGAAGATGTAAAAGACCCTGACGAACTCATTCAACAAGAAGCCGCGCTGTGGCAGAAGGCGATTGATACGTCGGAGAATGTTGTCGACTGGCTCCTGACCCAGTATACGAAGCGCGAAGACATGACAGCGCCAATTGGAAAGCGCCGCTTTACCACCGCTGCGCTTGCAGTCGTGCGCGCCTTGGCAGACCAGGTTGAACAAGAGCACTTTATGCAAAAAATCGCGAGCTACACCTCAACATCGCTCGAGACTGTAAAAGAGAAGCTCAATTCGACACCTGACGACGATAGGCCGCGCGAATTACGACCAACGCACATCTCTCATGAAGTGAAACAAGACCCAGCTGCACACCAAGACAACATGCTTGCCTTAGCGCTTGTGGACCCGGCTGTCCGTGAACTTCTCGCAGAACTTACGGAAGAAATGCTCGCGACAGATGAGCGAAGAGAAGTGCTCCGTTACATTCGCCGCGCCGACGAAACGGTGCAGGGAACCCCTAAGGAGTTGCAAGATTACGACACCTATGTCAAAATATTACTATTAAAGGCCGATGCACGGTACGGGGAGTGGAGTGACGAAGATCGTTACTTCGAAGCAGCCCGCCTCGTCCGCCTCACCATAACTGAACACAAGCAAAAACAGAAAGATGCACTGATGAACGCGCTCCGCGACGCCGAAGATAAAGGCGATGATGTGGAGGCCCTGAAGTTGCGCCAAGCTCTCAACGAACTAATTAAGGAGATACCCCGTGCCAAGAGGTAAGAAAAAAGACGAAGCAATTATTGAAGAAGATACTCTTATTGAAGAGGGTGCCGAAAGTGTTGAACCAACACTCGGAGATGCAATTCCTGTTGATTTTGACGGCCCAGCCGCTGAAGATCTCGAAGAAGAAGTAGATACCGACGAAGACCTCCTCAGCCAAGAGCAGTACTTCGACGACGCAAGCGACGACAGCGTTCGTTTGTACCTACGTGAAATTGGTAAAATTCCACTTTTGACCGCTGAAGAAGAGCTCGCGCTCGCGCAACGCGTCGTTGCTGGTGACAAGAAGGCAAAAGACAAGATGGCGGAAGCAAACATGCGTCTCGTGGTTTCAATCGCGAAGCGTTATAGCGGCCGTGGTCTCGATTTCCTTGACCTTATTCAAGAAGGTAACACCGGACTTCTTCGTGCAGTTGAAAAGTTCGACCCAGACAAGGGATTCAAGTTCTCAACATACGCGACCTGGTGGATTCGCCAAGCAATTACTCGTGCGATTGCTGACCAAGCGCGTACGATTCGTATTCCAGTGCACATGGTGGAGACAATCAACAAGCTGCTCCGTACCCAGCGTCGCATGACCCAAGAACTTAACCGTGAACCGAGCATCGAAGAGCTTGCAAAAGAGCTTGAGATGGAACCAGAAAAGGTTGAGTACGTCATGAAGATTAAGCAGGACATTACCTCGCTTGACGCCGGTGTCGGCCGCGATGGTGACGAAGAAGACTCAGTGCTCCGTGACTTCATTGAAGACGAAGACAGCGCAACTCCAGAAGAGTCTGCTGCTTCACAGCTTTTGAAGGAACAAGTACAAGAAATTCTTTCAACACTCTCAGACCGCGAACAGAAGATTATCAAGATGCGTTTTGGCCTCGAAAACGGCAAGAGCCACACACTTGAAGAAGTAGGCCAAGAATTTGCTGTCACGCGTGAGCGTATTCGCCAAATCGAAGCCAAGGCACTTGCCAAGCTTCGTAAGCACAAAGACTCAAAGAAACTTCACGACTACATTAGCTAGTCGCCATTGCTAAAAGAAAGCCCAGCCAACGTGCTGGGTTTTTCTTATGCTTGCAAAACAGTAGTAAGAGTGGCTTACTAGAGGTGTTGTGTCTGAATTTGATTTTGAAATAAAAAGTGGTGAACGGCTTCCTGCGGAAACGCGCATGGAGGTGCCGGAATTATCGTATGAGCAGGAGCTCCTTCTTACCCATGTGCCCTTCAAAAATCGCGTAGAGTTCTTATCTGATTATGTAAAGCCGCACGCTCGACATATGACAGTTGATGAGATTGCCAGACGCCTCAATGTTTCAGTTGGCCGTGTCGAAACACTTGCAGATCGAGTGGGTGCTAACTTTACCCATAATGATAGTGAAGGTACGACATTCGAGCTCTTTACGTTTGAGGTGATTGAAGAGGAAATTGTTTGGCAGAAAGTCGAAGACTCTCTCGAAGATCAGATATCTGCCTATGCAATAGCGGAGTACCTCGCAAAAAGTGAAGTATGGGTACGGCGCACGGCATATAATCTAGCTGTATATCCTGAGCAACGATGGGAGAACAATAGGTGGGTATTCCTGTATCCTAAAGAAGTACTTCTTATGCTGCGCACAGTTATCTTACACACACCTCCTGCTAATGATTTCTATGCCATAGACGAGGCCGTCGCCTTGGTGGGCAAAAGTCGTGAATGGATTGCACGTGCCGTCGAGCTCAATGAACTTGATTGGGAAGTGCGACTTCTTTCGGTCTCACATAAGGACGCAGTTCATTATCCGAAAGAGACAATAGATGTACTGTGCGCACTTGCCGCGGAGCTTCCTCCGCCGGCGGGAAATTGGTTGACGGTGACCCAGATGGGTGTCGCAGTATCAAGAACAAAAGAATGGGTACGTGCCCACCTGGGAGAGCAACTCTATGCTGCCGAGCCTCGTATCGGCGACAATATGAAGGTTGAAGGACACTTTCCCCCAGAGACATTACAGTATCTAAAAGGCATTATTGCAGAATTACCACCTTATGCGGATGATTGGGTAACGGTGTGGGGAATTGCAACGAAGCTAGGGCGAAGCGTTCCTTGGGTACAGAATCATATTTCCGAGTATGATGATTGCGCCGAGCTTCGATTGACTAATCGTGGTAATAGGCCGCTTATGCACTATCCACCAGAAGTTCTTGCTGCTCTCGCGCTCATTAGCTAAAAGCCGAGTTCGTCCTTGAGTGCGTCGAGGTCTTTGTCTAAAGCTTCGATAGATTTGTCATTGATGAGATAGTGGTCGGCAATCGCAATTGGGCCACCCTTTTCAAGGTTCTCAATTTCATGGATGTCCCGGTCGTACGATTCGCTGGAGGTAAACGGGCGAATTGGGCGCTTGCTAAGGCGGTGGTAGCGAAGGCGACGCGGTGCAACAACGGCCGCAAGAATCAGCTCGCCAGGGAAGGCTTGCTTGAGGACTTTGTATTCAGTCCAGGTGTAAAGGCCGTCGGCAATAATTCGGTGTTGGCCTGCGTCTGCAAGATGGCGAATTTGCTCAACGATACGATTTACGACAACGTCTTTGCCGTGCTCTTCACGAAAACGAGTGCGAAAGGCGCGTTCACTTTCAGGAGTAATTTCGATACCTTCGGCCTTCATGGCTTCAAAAACGACGCCGCCAAAATATACTTTCGGGTAGCCCTTTTCGGTGAAATAGTCGACCGCGGTTGATTTTCCCGCGCCTGGGAGGCCAACAAAGGCCAAGATTTTTAGGTTTTCGTGCTGTGTCATACGTGTATTGTAACAGATTGAAGATGGTTCTGCTTGTTGGCGATAGGCTAGGCACGTATGATGTGAGTAGAAAGGCGACCCATGACAAGAAGTATTGAGCAAAGATATGCGCCGTCACCAGACCGCGGCAGCGACTGGCGTGACAAAGCCGCCTGTCTTACCCAGGACCCCGAACTATTTTTCCCAACGGGAAGCTTAGAAAAGGGCCCTGGATTTGACCAGCAAGAAAAAGCTAAAAGAGTCTGTGGTCGCTGCGCAGTACGCGCGACTTGTCTTGAATATGCTCTTGAAACTGGGCAGGATTCCGGCGTATGGGGTGGCTTGGGTGAAGACGAGCGACGAGCCTTGAAACGTAGGGCTAATCGCCAACGCCGAGCTGATAGAGAACGATAGGGGTCGAACGCGAGGGAGCGTGTATACTAAAGATATGAAGAAATTGGCTGTCATTGACGGAAAATCTGTATTTTATCGCGGGTATTACGCGATGCCTGGGCTCTCTCTTCCCGATGGCACACCAACTGGCGGCGTTTTTGGCTTTGCGTCAATCGCCATAGAACTTATTAAGAAGCTTGAACCCGACTACGTGGCGATTGCCTGGGACATTAAAGGCACGAGTGCTGATAAGCGACTCGAAATTTTTCCTGACTATAAGGCCGGACGCACAAAACCTTCTGAGGACTTTTATGCACAACTGCCGATTCTACGCGAAGTCCTCGAAGCCTTTAACTGGCCACTGTATGAGCTTGATCGCTACGAGGCGGACGACATTATGGGAACATTCGCAGCGCAGGCAAAAGACGAGGGAGTTGAAGCCTGCCTTATTACGGGTGACTACGACTTATTGCAGCTTATTGCCGAGGGAACCTGTGTTTATATTACCCGCACGGGAAGTACTGACTTGGTTCGATACGACGACGCTGCATTTGAAGAAAAGTACGGCATTAAAGTTAATCAATTCGTTGATTACAAAGCATTAGTAGGGGATAGCAGCGACAACATTCCGGGTGTGCCGCGTGTTGGACCTAAGGCTGCGCAAACGCTCCTTTCTTCATACGGAGACCTGGACGGGATTTATGCGCATCTCGATGAAGTGAAGGGCGCGCAGCAAAAATATCTTACTGATGGGAAAGAGTCTGCATATCTGAGCCAGCAGCTTGCTCGTATTTATACCGATGCTCCAATTGAGATTGATTGGGAGGCGACCAGTATTGAACGCACCCGAGTGGATAAGATTCTTGAAGTACTGCACAAGTATCAATTCAATTCACTCATTGCACGCCTTCCAAAGCACATGAAGGTGGGTGATGAGGTAATTGATGTCGAAGAGTTAGTAGAAGAGCTCGAAGAGGAATCGGGGATTGAGCCTTTGACACTTGTCGATTGGCCATCAACACTCATGATTGACGGCCCTGTGCATATTGAACTGATTGATGACGTCGTGTGGGTTTCGACCGATGGTAAAACGGCGCACAAAAAGCCTGTAAAGGAAGTGAATAGCTCAATGTGGCGCGCGCTCGAAATGGCGACGGTTGTGAGCTACGACGTTAAGGCCCTCTATCACGTGCTGGATGCGCACGATATTGCCGTTCGTTTTGTTGCAGTCCACGACATTCGCCAGGGCGCCTTCCTTATCGACCCGCTTGCGCGTGACCGCTCCATTGCGGCATTGATTGAAAGCGAAACGACCGATCCACTTGAAATTCTCGCGGGGCTTGCTGGCGTTTATGCACGGCAAAATGAATGGTTTGATAACGAACCGAAGGTTTCTTCTATTGCACATGAGTATGATTTTCCATTGACGTATACGCTTTTCCAAATTGAGCGACGCGGCGTTAAAATCGACCCGGAACAGTTTAAAAAGTTCAGTGTTGAGCTTGGAGAAGAGCATGCAAAGCTTGAACAAGAAATGTATACACTCGCAGGATACGAATTCAATATCGGTAGTCCAGCGCAACTTTCAGAAGTGTTGTTCACGAAGTTGCAACTTCCAACGGCAGGTATTAAAAAGGGTAAAACTGGTTACAGTACCGGACAAGCCGAGCTTGATAAGCTGCGTGGCCAACACCCGATTATTGAACTTATTGAAAAGACCCGTGAGCTCGCAAAGCTAAAGAATACGTATGTCGATGCGTTGCCACTGCTTGCAGATTCGTGGGATCGTATCCACACGACGTTTAATCAGGACGTTGCCGCAACTGGGCGCCTGAGTAGTACAAATCCTAACTTGCAGAATATACCAATTCGTACTGAGCTAGGGCGTCGTATTCGAGAGGCCTTCATTACCGATGGGGACAAAGTATTGGTCAGTGCCGACTACTCACAATTCGAACTTCGCCTTGCAGCTATTCTTGCTGGCGACGACAAACTCATCAATGACTTTAATGGCAATGTCGATATTCACACCAAGACCGCCAGTGAAGTTTACGGCATTCCAATGGATGATATTACAAAAGACCAACGTCGTGCTGCAAAGGTGATTAACTTCGGCGTATTGTACGGCATGAGCCCGCATGGCTTGGCTGCAAACACAGGCATGTCATTTACTCAGGCGAAGAGCTTTATCGACCAGTATTTTGAGCTTCGTGAGCCAATTCGTAAGTTCATTGATAGTACGCTCGAAAAGGCACGCACGGAAGGCTACGTTGAAACGTATTACGGTCGTCGCCGTCCGACACCCGACGTAAAGAGCTCAAACTTCATGGTGCGCGCAGGTGCTGAACGAGCTGCCGCGAATATGCCGATCCAAGGTACGGAGGCTGATCTTATGAAGCGCGCTATGTTGAAAGTTGACGAAGAGCTTGGTGATCTTGGAGACCAGATTCTCCAGATTCACGACTCGATTCTTATTGAGTGTCCAAAAGAGAATGCAGAGAAGGTTGCCGAAATCTTGCAAAACGTAATGGAAAACATTGCGCCAGAGCTAAAGATTGCACTCAAAGTGGATGTACATATTGGTAATAGTTGGGGAGACCTATGATAAAAGGAATTATTGTTGACTGTTTCGGTGTATTACTTGGTAACGCGTACAAAACGCACCTTGCCGAAGTAGAGCAAGAAGACCCCGAGCGCGCGAAAGAGATCCGCGCCATTAACCATGCCTCAGACATGGGTATTTTGAGTCGAGAAGAATCCGCGCAGCACATTAGCGCGCTTTTCGGTATGGACCCAGAAGAGTTCTTGGAAGAGCAAAACCAAGTAGAGATCCCAAACAAGCAGCTCCTCGAATACATCCTTGAACTGAAGAAAGATTACAAAATTGCACTGCTTAGCAACATCAATAGCCGTGAACGGTTGAGTATTCGATTTAAAGAAGGGGAGCTCGAAAGCCACTTTGACACCATCGTTGCATCAGGCGATGAAGGCTACGTAAAGCCACAGCCGGAAATCTATAAAATTGCCGCGACGCGTCTGGGCGTCGAGCCGTCAGAATGCGTTATGATCGACGACATCGCCGAGTTTTGTGCGGGCGCTCGTGAAGTTGGTATGCAGGCAATTCAGTTCCAAACCACGCAGCAGTGTATAACAGATTTAAACGCGCTCATTGACAGGGGTGAGAAAACGGACTAAGGTAGGTGCATGGCTAATTATCGAACATCACGCATTCTTCCAACCGTCTTGACCATCATCGTTATCGTTATTGCGATTGCCGGACTCGTTGCCCTCGCACGACTCCTTTTTACTGGATCACCTTCAACATCTATTGCCGAAGTAAATACAGCACAGCAAAATCTTCTCAACACCAACGACGGACGTGCAGTGAGCATGACCGTTCGTGGACCTATTGTTGCCGACGAAGACTTCCGTTCGTATCAAATCATTGTTTCACCATCTGAGCGTAAGTTTACCGCGTATACCGGATACCTCGATGTCGTGACAAACCAACAGACGTTATCGAATAACACCGCAGCGTACGACCAATTCGTGAACGCGCTCAATAAGGCAAATATGGTTGCGGGTACGCCACTTGAAGGTGACAAAAATAACACACTTGGTATTTGTGCGACAGGCAAGCTCTACGAATTTAGTACGCTCGACGGCGGCTCGACAAGCGAAATGCTTTGGACCTCAACCTGTAGCGGATCACCAGGCTCGCTCAAGGCAAGTGTCACACAGCTTTCTCAACTCTTCTTGAACCAAATTCCAAGCGGTTCTGATATTGCCGCAAGTATAAAGCTGTAGGAAATACATGCCTGAGCTACCTGAAGTAGAAACCGTTCGCAGCGGTCTTTCGAAGTTGATCGTCGGCAAGGCCGTAAAGAGCGAAGCGCACGACACCGAAAAGGGCTTTCCAAATGCCACAGCTGACGTGAAGAGCTTTTTGCTCGGCGCAACGATAACTGATGTGCGCCGTCGTGCAAAAGTACTCATGATCGACCTGTCATCGGATTACTCGCTTGTCATCCACTTAAAGATGACGGGGCAGCTCGTGTTTGTCGGTGAGACCCGCTTTGGGGCAGGGCATCCCAACGACAGCTTGGTGAATGATTTGCCCGACAAATCGACCCGCGTGACGCTCGAATTCGCTGACAATACGAAGCTGTTTTTTAACGACCAGCGAAAGTTCGGTTGGATGCGATTAATGCCAACTATTGAAATTCCGAACATCGATTTTATGCAGAAGGTTGGACCTGAGCCACTGAGTGAAGATTTTACAGCCAAAGAATTTATGCAACGATTCGAGCGTCGTGGGCGAACAAATATCAAGGCAGCCCTTCTCGATCAGTCGGTAATTGCTGGAGTAGGAAACATTTACGCCGATGAATCATTATGGGGTGCAAAGATTCATCCACAGCGCTTGGTGAACACGGTGACTGAACAAGAATTTACTACACTGTTTCATGAACTCCGCGATGTGATGAACCTGGCGGTTGAAAAAGGCGGCTCCTCGAACCAAAACTATGTGAACGCTGAAGGCAAGAAAGGGAGTTACATGGACTTCGCTCGTGTCTTCCGACGAGAGGGCTTGCCATGCTCACGCTGCGGAACAACGATTGAGAAGCTCCGTGTTGCCGGACGGGGCACCCATATTTGCCCATACTGCCAAACGCTTTAACTGGGGTATACTAAAGATATGATTACCTGGCTGGTTGGTGAGAATAGCTTCGAAATTCGCGAAGCATTAAAGGCACAAGAGGCCTCTTTTAATGGTACGGCGGAGCGGTTTGATGGCGCGGCGCTTAGCTTGGCGCAACTTCCAGACGTCCTGATGGGCGTAAGCCTCTTTGCATCCGAGCGACTTGTCATTATTCAAGACATCACCGCCAACGCGTCGCTATGGGAAAAGCTCCCCGAATGGTTGCCGCGCATTAGCGATGACATTCATGTTATTTTCGTCGACACAAAACCCGACAAACGAACCACAAGTTACAAAGCCTTAAAGGCCGCCGCCAATCTTCAAGAATTCCCCGCGTGGACCGAACGAGACGACGCCAAAGCGGAGCAGTGGGTGATACAGCGAGCAAAGGCAGAAGACCTTGCGCTCACTTCACAACTTGCGCGCCACATAGTGCACCGTGTCGGGCTTGATCAGTGGCAGCTCGCAAATGCAATCACAACGCTCTCACTCCTTGATACTGTCACGCTTGAAGCTATTAACGAAGTTATCCCGCCTCATCCAACAGAAAATATTTTCCAGCTCTTTGAGACTGCCTTAGAGGGTAAGTCGCAACAAGTCGCTCAAATGATTGATACGCTTTCGCTGCAAGAAGACCCCTATGCGCTTTTTGCATTACTGACTTCGCAGGCCCTCACGCTCGCCGCGGTTACATATGCGGACGATGAAGCTAATCCGGCTAAAGATTTTGCGGTGCACCCATTCGTTGCCTCAAAGTTAACGCGTCATGGAAAAAAGCTTGGCAAAGCAAAAGTAGGGAAGATTGTAGAGGCGTTTTCGAAGACCGACGCCGATATGAAGCGCTCAAAAGCTGAGCCATGGCTCCTCATTGAACGCCTCCTCATCGAAATTGCCCAATAAAAATACCCGCCATGAGAGCGGGTATTTTATAAAAGAGGTAAGACTACTTCTTTGCAGCAGGCTTCTTAGCTGGAGCCTTCTTTGCAGCTGGTTTCGCAGCAGCCTTAGTTGCTGGCTTTGCAGCAGGCTTTGCGGCAGCCTTTGGTGCAGCAGCTTTCTTTGTAGCAGTAAGCTTTACGCCAGCTGTCTTCGCGTTCTTCGAAAGAAGAGCCTTGCGGCGAGAAGCGGTGTTCTTGTTCAGAACGTTCTTCTTTACAGCGGTGTCGATTGCGCTTTGTGCAGCAGAGAGGGTAGCAGCAGTAGGGTTTGCAGTAAACTCTTTAACAGCTTCTTTAACAGCCTTCTTGGTTGCAACGTTGCGTTCGCGACGTACGACAGTTTGTTTTGCTCGCTTGATAGCGGATTTGATAATTGGCATGAAGTTCCTTTGTCTTAGATTTGTTATGTCAATCAAAGGGTGATTATAGAGGAAAATGACGAAAAAGTAAAGAGGGGCACTGTATTTGTTGACGCTTTAAAACCCCTTATGCTATAGTGAGGCAAACGCGTCTATCTCAAGAAAAACATAGATACGAAAGCAAAAAGAAACACACCATGGACGAAATCAAAGCCAAACAGCAAGTAGTCGAAAAAATTAAAGAATCTGCAAAGATTCTCGTGACTGTCTCAGACAGTCCTTCTGTGGATGCATTGTCAGCGGCACTCGCCCTGACACTCCTCTTCGATAAACAAGAAAAATACGCCACCGCTATCTTTAGTGGCGAAACGCCTCCAGCAATTGCTTTCTTGGAGCCGGAAAAAACTTTCGATGACACTACTGACAGTCTTCGCGACTTCATTATTGCTTTGAATAAAGAAAAAGCCGATCACCTTCGCTACAAAGTAGAAGGGGAATCGGTAAAGATTTTCATTACGCCGTACAAAACCACCATCGACCAAAACGACCTCGAGTTTAGTCAGGGCGATTACAATGTTGAACTCGTGATTGCGCTTGGCGTCGATAACCAGGAGCACCTCGATAAGGCTCTCGAAGATCACGGTCAGATTCTTCACGACGCAACGATTATTACAATGACAGCGGGTGACCAATCAAGTGACCTTGGTGGTATCGACTGGCATGAAGCGAGCTCGAGTAGCTTGAGTGAAATGGTTGCCGGTCTTGCGGAAGCCTTAAAGGAAGACAAGAAGAAATCGCTCCTCGATACGCCAATTGCAACCGCCCTTCTGACGGGTATTGTTGCCGAAACAGACCGCTTTAGTAATCAGCACACGACTTCAAAGGCGATGACCGTTGCTGCAACACTTATGGCTGCTGGCGCTGATCAGCAACTGATTGCAACGGAGCTTGCAACTGCACATGAAATCGCGAGCGCTCCTGCGCTAGAAGAAGCCACCGAATCTGCTAACGACGTTGAAGTCGATCACGAATCAGCCGACGGATCGTTGACGATTAAAAATCACGAAGATGCATCGGCGCTGAATATTGATCACGAAGGCGAGACGCTTGCCGAACTCGACCGTCGTGTTCTTGGTGAAGAAAAAGCCAAAGAACAGGTGATTGAAGAAGTTGAAGCCGCACAAGAAGCTGCTGCGCAATTTGAAGCACGCGAAGAAGCCGAAGAACAGCTCGCCGAAGCCGAGCAAGCCCAAACGCCTGTAGAACAGCCAGCGGCTGAACCGGCACCTTCATACGAACCAGCTCCAAGTGCTGCCGTCGCGAACGCATATGCTGCAGACGAAGATGGCATCGAGCCCATTCTTGGCGGCACTCTGAACGCAACAACCGAACAAGCAGCAGATGATGCTCGTCGCGCAGCTGAAAATGATCAAAACAAGACAATTCTTTCGCACTCATACCTCGGTTCAACCGATCCAGCCGCACCGGCGACATTGACGAACGATGGTCCTGGTGGATTCCCGGGTACACCATCAGCCGCTCCAGGCTCTGCGGGAGTAAACGACTATTCGGCAAATGAAGAGGTTCATTCTGCCTATGCCGTTGAAAACGAACTTGTTGCAGAAACCCCAGCGCAACCAAGTGTTACCGTGGGTGGTGGGCGAGTGATTCAACCGCTTTCTGAGCAAACAGCCGCGCCAGCGCCTGTATTCACGCCCCCTCCAGCACCAACCCCAGTTGACCTTGGACTGCCACTTCCGCCCCCGTTACCTGATTTCTCTCAGGTGAATGGCGCCGCGCCGGCAATTCCATTGCCATCAACACCGCAACCGGCTATTTTAGGTGATATTCTTGCGCCAGAACCTGCGCCAGTTGATGTAACGGCCAATGCTGTCGCTGACCCAAATACCGCCTACGCAGCACCAGAATTGCCTCCACTTCAAACTGTTTCAGAGCAAGTGCCTGCGCAACCACAACAGTCTGCTTCAAACGATCCTACACAGTTTCAGATTCCACCTCAGCAATAAGGCTGGGGTATAATAGCCTTAATGAACGAAGATAGTGTCCTTCTTGTTGATAAGCCAGCTGGCATCACCAGCTTTGGTGTTGTTGCGCGTGTCAGGCGCCGTCTTTCTGAGCATCTTGGTAAAAAAGCAAAGGTAGGCCACACGGGGACTCTCGACCCATTTGCGACCGGACTTATGATTATTGTGACAGGCAAAGAATGTCGCAACGCTATGAACTATTCAAAGCTCGACAAAGAATACGAAGCCGTCTTTCGATTGGGGCAGGTAAGTACGACGGGCGACCCTGAAGGTGAGATTACGAATGTGTCGACTGATATCCCAACGAAGGATGCCATTGAGGCTGCTTTAGAGCCGTTTAGAGGCGAGATCACTCAACGTCCGCCCATCTTTAGTGCAATTAAGATTAACGGCCGTAGAGCGTACGACCTAGCGCGAAAAGGCGAGGCCGTGGAAATCCCTGAACGTCAGGTGACGGTCTATAGTCTTGAGTTGCTCGATTACGTATACCCAGATGTTCGCGTTCGCGTGCACGTGAGTAGCGGAACGTATATTCGCAGTCTTGCAGAAGACATCGGGAAGCTTTTGGAAACGGGTGCTTATTGTGCCGAACTTCGCCGTACGAAAGTGGCTGAGTGGAGCGTCGACGACGCTGAACCGATTAGTCGTTAAACGTCATCGTCGGCATCAATTGGACTTTCGTCTCGTGCTGCTGGCATTCCCGTTACACCTTCAACGAAGCCACTAATAACATCGATAGTTGGCTTACGCTCACCAGCGGCATTCCAGAGCGCCTTTTCACGGTGTACTGAGTAGATTTCGGTTTGGAGGTTACGGAGTCCTGCCATGAAGTCGCCTTGCTCTGCGGCGCTACGATCAGGCTTAGCAGTAAGTCGTGGGAGTGCTTGTTGAATACGAATCAACGTATCCTTATCTTGACTTGCAAGTTCCTTGGCAGAAAGCTTTCCTTCAACCAGCATTTTCTCAACCCATTCATCGATGACACCGTCAGTAATTCCGCCTGGGATACCTTGGGTAATCTTGTCCATGATGCCGTAACCAATGTACTTAGGACGAGCACTGTTACTCTTGAGGGCATCCACAAGCGTGTTACGGAAGTGTTCGTTACCCTGGTCGGAGAAGTCAACACTTGTAAGGAGTTCGTTAATATGCGGAATCACACCGTTAGCCGCAACGCGCTTAATGGCAGCTTCGCGGATGTCGTCGGTAATTTCAATACCACGAACGCTGACGTTTTTGGCAATGCTGAGGCTATCTGCGGCGTCGATGTTGAAGTCTTCAAGAATAGCTCCGGCATTCGAGATGGCATCTTGGTGAGCACGGTGCGCTTCACTAATAGCCTGCGCCCAAGCGCGCTGTGCACCAACGTCGCCCTGTGTACCACCGGCGTAGGTACGGATAAGTTGACCTTCGAGTGTAGCGGTATTTTGCTTGAGGTCGCCGTAGAGCTTTTCAGCCTCGGCACGCTTCGCAGATTGTTGACGCATACCGTTGAGTGAGATGTTGCGCGCTGTTTCGGTCGCCTCTGTTTCAAGCGAGGCAAATTGCGCACCGTAGCGATCTGATACGGTTGTGTTACCTGAGCGTAGCTCGCTGTACGTAGCGTCAATGCGGCCCTTCAAATCAGTTACATTGTCTTCAGTTACGCGAATGCGCATGTCTTTTTCAAGCAGGCGTTTGCTACCGAGAACGTGATCTTGAGTCTTCTTTTCAAGTTGCGCATGAACGAGCTTGCTGTCCATTTCAGCCTCGTGCATCTTGTGGTGCAACTTCTCGTTACGCTTAGAGCCTTCCCAGCGCGTGTCGGCCTTCTTCTGGTAACGGTCGAGCTGTGACTTACGGGCACGGCGGTTATTCTCAAGAATCTGGAATGGCTTTGCGATACCTCGTTGTGAGCTGTAAACACGACGACGCTGAATTTCGTTCTTTTCGTTCTGCCATGCTTTGGTTCGGTCCATAAGACCCTTTCGCGGGTTGTTGGCCATCTGTGCGATGCGTCCGAGTAGGCCGCCGCTGAACTTGAGGAGGTAAGGAGTTACAACAAGTGGTGCAACCTGAACGGCAAGCCCAAAGATAACGGTCATCATATTGTCACCTGCGTTTTGGATGATAAGCTGTCCGGCGAGTTGTGAGCCGGCAAATACGAGTGCGAAGGCAGGGAAGAAGATGAGCATGGTCATGAACAGGTCTTTCCATTTCTCGAACCACTTTTCAGTATTCGGGAGCAGGTTCGCTACAAAGGCGAGAGGTGCGATGATGACGAGGATGACGATAATTGCCTGTCGGGCAGCCAGGATAAGGAGCACGAAGAGCATGATCAGACCAAGACCAACCAAGAGGGTGACAAGAATAAACGGACCGGCAGTCACGAGGTAGTAGACACCAGCAATGGCGCCACCGCCGGCGAGCACGACCGTTGTAACGGTTGACCACGGATTGTTATTTATGCTTGCGAAGTTATCGTTTGTCAGATGGAAGACGTCTTGGCGAATAGCGACAAAGACATCCTGAATTGAGTATCCGATAATATTTGAGATATCGATGGCAATTGCCGAGATGTAGTACGAGATGTTCACGAGAACCGCCGCCACAATCAGACGCGGCACGAGCTTCTTTAGCCCATAGTTTGATACGCCCATATTGGTGAGCTGTGAGTAGATAATAACGAGGAAGACGATAACGAAGGCGACATTCGCGATGGTGCGCGAAACGTTCCATGCGGTGTACATAGCGTTGTCGGTGCTCCCGAGCATAAGCGGCTGGGTAGCAATCAGTTCATCAATCAGGTCGAAGAGGTTATCCATCGATTCAGCGAGGAAGACGCTGACTGGGCAGATAATCCATCCAATCCCGCCCACAGAACATGATGAGCCAGTCCCATCGGATGTGCCTTGGGGTGCAAGTGTGACTGATTGTTGTGCTGATGGGTTTGAAAGTGTACCGTTTGAGTAGTCGAATTCGACGTATTCAACAGTGGTAGCAGTAGGGGGGTCTACTCCTGGCGCGAAGTAGAGCACTAATAGTTTCTGCGTAGAGGTGCCAGTTGAAGGCTGAATAGGTGCCTTGTATACGGTAGCTCCAGCAGGAATCGTGCCGGTCGTATCTTTCACATCTGTAGCTGCGTTGAAACCGTGGCCATCAAAGAGGATGGTTTCGCCTTCGGTCCACGATGCAGTTGTAGCGGCCTGAGCAGGCGCACTAGAGAGGAATACCCATAATAGAGCCGTGATAATCACGGTAAGGGCAAAAGTAAAAATGCTTTGTACGGAGAACCCTCCGCGCAAAGGAAACCTCACAAGTTCCATAACGTTTGAATTATACCACGTAACAGATGAAAAGTCAATGCTTAAGCATCATCGAAATGCTGGCTCAGAGGCCGCCGAGATGCTTATGGTATAGTGAGCGGAGAAATTATCAAGGAGAAATGATGAATCCTGAACCGCAATCACCTCAAGAGCAGCCCGAAATTCCAACGCAGCCAGTTGTGCCTCAAGCTCAGCCTGACGCAGTGCAAAAGAAAGGCTTGAGTAAAAAAGCAATTATCGCCATTATTATCGGTTCGATTGTTGGCTTCTTGATCCTCGTTTTCCTTGCACTTGTTATGCTTTTCGCTGTGATTTCTGGGATGGAGAAGGGCACAACCAATACTTTATCAAGCGATACGAAAACCTCGGCTGATTTCGATTCGCTCGAAACATATAAGACCGACGACTTTAGTTTTTTGTATCCAGCCGACTGGCAACAAAAGGATATGAGTAACCAGACGACAATTATTGGCGGTGTTGAGCCGGACGCGTACGTTGTTATTCTTTCGGGCAGCAAGGATAGTGATGTCATTGTCACCTACACCTACAACAAGGGCTCTGCTGAACCAGTTGAAAGAGAAAAAGCTCGTTCAGCTATGGAGACAGCAACGCAAACGCAGCTTGATGCAACTGCAAGCCAGTTGGCTGCGATGCGTGAATCAACCGGCCATGGATGTGCGGCAAACGCGGTCTATACAAATGCACCGGCTTTAGTGGAAAAAGGTGACCTCATTGGATACACCTATGGGTTCACTTGCGATAGCTTTTATGGTCCAGTTCAAGGTGAGTATGGGGTTTGGTATGACGAGTACGGAGCGCAGCACCGACTCCTCGTTTCTTCGCTCCAAGAATACTGGGACGAGAACCAGGCAGACCTTGAAGAAATTATGAAATCTGCCAAAGCGCTCTAACCCTTGAAAACTGTGTAAAACTCTGCTATAGTACACCCTTGATGATTACTGCAGAGAACAAAGCACAGGCATTCGCCCTGACGCAAACGCACAAAACCGACGTTGGAAGCCCACAAGCTCAAGCGTCTGTTCTTACCGTGCGTATTAAAGAGATCACTGAACACCTAAAGGTGAACAAGCACGACCACATGGCTCGTCGCGGTCTCGTGCAGATGGTTGGACGCCGCAAGCGCCTCCTGAAATACCTTGAGGCAAAAGACTTCGAAGCTTACAAAGCTGTTGTCGCAAAACTAGGACTCCGCAAATAAGCGGGGTTCTTTTTTTATTGACTATAAATTCCTTTTCTGACATAAATAGGCTTCATGTTAACCCCAGAGGTGTCCAAGCAATACGTTGACGGTTTTCTTACCGATCACTTTGCGTCCATTGAACGCGCTACTCAACACCAGGGAGAATCCTATCAGCGAATTATTCGTATCGCTGGCGAGGTTGCGCTGAATGGTGGGAAGCGCCTGCGTCCGTATATGAGTATGTTAACGTATGAAGCGTACGGCGGAAGAAGCGGGGAAGCGATCCTTCCTGTGGCTGCTGCTCAAGAAGTCATGCACCTCGCAATGCTGGTCCACGATGACATTATGGATGGCGATACTGTGCGTCACGGACACCCGAATGTGACGGGCCGCGTATTAGAAATTTATGAGCCGCTTCTTTTCGACGAAGAAGAGCGCCGCCGTCGAGCAGAGCACGTCGCACTTCTTGTGGGAGACCTGCTTGTTGGTGAGGCCTATGGACTCACGGATGATCTTGAGGGCTTCGATTCAAAAGTAATGGGAGATACGCGTCGACTGTTCCGTGACGCTATGCGTACGGTCGTGGGCGGCCAGCTTCATGATATTGAAGCGCCTTTCGTGGGTGATGCAGCAGAGTCGCCGCGTCGTATTGCGCACGATAAAACAGCACACTATACATTTGTGACGCCCTTGCTTGTGGGTGCGACACTTGCAGAGGCGCCCGAGGAAGAGCTCGAAAAATTACGCACAATAGGTGAAAAAGTAGGCACTGCCTATCAGCTCCGTGATGACGTGCTTGGTGTGTTTGGCAACCCGGCCAGAACGGGAAAAAGTGCTGATGCGGATTTACGTGAAGGAAAACACACGGTACTTGCAGAAGCTTTCAACGCGATAGCGAGCCCGGATGAAAAGGCTCATTTTGCAGCTCTTCAAGATTACGCTCGCGCTCGCCCAGAAGAGCAAGCGCCCGTGAAGCGAATGCGCCACCTTCTAAGGCCCGCCCGCCACGTGGTTGAGCAAGAAATTAGAGGTACGCATCGAGAGGTGAGGCGCCTGGTTGGTGCGCTTGCTATTGAAAGCGATTACCGCGGCGCTTTGAAGAAGTTGGTCGTGAAAAGCCTCGATCGCGACCACTAAACTTCGTAAAAAATAGGGAGCGTACTATACTTGAAGCATGACCGCGATAATTGAAACAAAAACACTCTCCAAGCTTTACGCAGGGACGCCGGCAGTTAAGAACGTATCTTTCTCTGTAGAAAAGGGTGAAGTTGTTGGATTTGTTGGGCTGAATGGGGCCGGAAAATCAACCACTATTAACATGCTCCTTGGCTTTCAACATCCTTCAAAAGGCGAGGTGCTTTTGTTCGGTGAGCAAGTAACGCTTCCAAATGCATACAAGAGCCATCGACGTATTGGGTTTGCCACTGGCGACATGAGCCTCTTTGATGGCATGACAGGCGCGCAGTATTTGCGCTTTGTGGCGAAAACGTACGGAACGTCTACGAATACCGAAGAATTTAAGAGCCTCGTTGACCGTTTCGAGCCACAACTCGACAAGAAGCTTAATACATTATCGCGAGGGAACAAGCAGAAAATCGCCCTTATCGCAGCCTTTATGGCAAATCCTGAGCTTGTTATTCTCGACGAGCCAAGCAGCGGACTCGACCCACTTATGCAGCAGCACTTTATCGAATTGGTCCGTGAGCAATCTGAAAAGGGAACGACAATCTTCATGTCGTCACACTACTTGAGTGAAGTTGCTGATGTGTGTACACGAATTTTACTCATTAAAAATGGGGAACTCGTGAAAGACATTCCAACCAGCCAGCTCGAGCTCGCCGCCGGAAAGCTTGTGCGCGTAGTAACGAAGCAAAAGGTGACTGCACCAAAGTCCGCCGAACTCATTGAAACGAGTAAGGAGGACGATAGCTACGTGTTGCAGTTCATCTTCAAAGACAAAGCACTTCGTCTGCAAGAGTGGGTAGGAACATTACCGCACCTGCAAGATTTGAGTATTACCGATCATAGCGCCCAAGGCGCCTTTGAAGACCTGTACGAGGAGGGTTCAAAGAATGTTTAATTTACTCTTTAAGACACTCCGCGATAAACGATTCTTTATCCTTGGATGGGCGCTTGGTCTCGGGTTCCTCGGCTTTGTGATGACGTCGTTCTTCCCGTCATTTAGCGGCGGACAGATTGATAGCCTCATGGAAACATTGCCGGCAGCGCTCCAAGGTCTTGTAGGAAGCCTGCAGGATTGGCGCGAGCTGCCAGGATACCTAGGAAGCCAAATCTTTGATATACGCCTACCAATTTTTATTAGCATTCTCGCTATTTTATTGGCGATCGGCCTCACGGTAGGCGAAGAAGACAGAGGTCAACTTCGAACACTCATTGGCTTGCCGATTAGTCGCCGCAGTATCATTTTTGCAAAGTGGCTCGCGATTGTCATCATTTGTTTCATCGCATCGCTCGCGACCGTCGTGGGCATTGAAGTCGGCCTCCTCGTTATTGGCGAGAGTATCGATCAAATGGTGCTCGTACGCCTCGGGCTCTTCACGTGGCTGCTTGTTACAAGCCTCGCAACGATTATCTTTGCCGTTGGGCTTGCAACCGGAAAGCGCGCCCTCACAACCGCTATTGCAATCGTTCTTACAATTGGGAGCTTCCTGCTCAGTACATTCTCGCAAGCCGTCGATTGGCTCGCTGATTACGAATACTTGTCATTCTTCCATTACTTCCCCGCGGTTGATATCGCTAAGGGAACTATCGAGTGGGGGAACGTGGTATTCTACGGAGTATGTTTAGTAGTAGCCTTGGTCGCGACATGGATATTCTTCCCACGACGTGATGTAAAGGCAAGTTAAGGAGATTTTATGGCGTACGAGGGTACAAAATTGAACGGCTTTGAGCCACGCGAAGAAGTAACAGAACTTGAAATTATCGACGTAGAAGTTGGTACTGGTGAAGAAGTAAAACCGGGTGCGAAAATTACCGCACACTACACGGGTGCGCTTGTGAAGAACGGTGTTATTTTCCAAAGTAGCCACGATTTCGGTGACGCAATTACCTTTGGTCTCGACCAAGTAATTAGCGGTTGGACCAAGGGTGTTCCGGGTATGAAAGTAGGAGGCACACGACGTCTTATTATTCCAGCTGAACAAGCGTATGGCGCTTCAAGCCCATCACGTAACATTCCAGCAAATAGCGATCTCGTGTTCGATATTGATCTTGTTGCGATTCCTAAAAACGGACAATAGATACAGCCGTTTGTCAGAAAAGGGGTGCTCGGCACCCCTTTCTCTCGTGGTGCATGGTATAATAGAAACAATCCCACATGCGTCTAAGTGCAGGATAGAGTAGCTCGAATCGTCGAACTTCTGTACCCGTTACTTACTCGCTATATAAGAAGAAGTGGGTCAAAACAATAAGGAGATTCCATATGCCGACAATCAATCCGTATGGCAAGGATATTATCAAGGTAACGACCGAATTTGAAGGTCGTCCATTAACATTGGAAGTAAACCGCGTTGGGTTCCGCAGTACTGGTTCAGTACTCGTGACTTACGGCGACACTGTCGTGCTCGGTACCGCGCAAGTTGGTACACGCCCAGTAGTGCTCGATTACTTCCCACTCAGCATCGACTATGAAGAAAAGTTTTATGCAGCTGGCAAGATCAGCGGTAGTCGTTTCATCAAGCGTGAAGGTCGTCCATCTGACGAGGCGATTCTTATCGGCCGTCTTATCGACCGTCCAATTCGTCCACTTTTCCCTAAGGGGTACCGTCAAGAAGTACAGGTTGTTGCTAGCGTGCTCAGCCTCGACCCAACTTTCCGTCCAGACACTATCGCTATGATTGCCGCTTCAAGCGCCCTCATGCTTACAGGTACACCATTCGACGGTCCAGTTTCTGGTCTTCGTATTGGCCGTGTGAACGGTGAGTTTAAGGCTTTCCTTACCCCTGAAGAGCGCGACGCAAGCGACCTCGACCTCGTGGTTGCCGGTATCGAAAGCGGTATCACAATGGTTGAAGCTGGTGCGAACGAAGTGCCAGAAGAAGTTGTTGCCGACGCACTTGCATGGGCGTACGAACATTACCAACCAGCAATTAAGCTCCAAAAAGAGCTCGCTGAAAAGATCGCTCCAGCTCCACGTGAATACACACTCGTTCTTCCCGACGAATCACTTCAAGAAGCAGCAAACGCATGGGTAGACGGTAAGCTTGGTGAAGCACTTCGCAAGCCATACCCAGAGCGCAACGAGATGATCAACCAACTTCGTTGGGCATTCCACGAAGAAATGGCTGCAGCACTCGCTGAAGCCGAAGGCACTGAAGTTGTGAACTACCCACGCGACAAGTACGACGAAGCGTTTACAAGCGCCGTTCACAAAGACGTTCGTCGCGGAATCGTTGAAGACAAAATCCGTCCAGACGGTCGTAGGTTCGATGAAATTCGTCCACTCTCAAGCGAGGTATCTGTACTTCCACGTGTGCACGGTTCATCAATCTTCACCCGTGGTATGACGCAGGCCCTCAACATTGTGACGTTGGCGCCACTTAGCTACGCACAGATCGTTGACACTATGGAAATTACCGATGGTGAACGCCGCTACATGCACCACTACAACGCTCCAGGCTACACCGTTGGTGAAGTACAGCGCCTTGGTGGTCCAGGCCGTCGTGAAATCGGTCACGGCTATCTTGCAGAGCGTGCGCTTATTCCAGTGCTCCCAGACGTTGAAGACTTCCCATACGCAATTCGTAGCGTTACGGAAATCATGAGCCAAAACGGTTCAACTTCAATGGCTGCAACCTGTTCAAGCTGTCTCGCGCTTATGGACGCTGGTGTGCCAATTAAGGCTCCAGTATCTGGTATCGCAATGGGACTCATTATGGACGGTGACACAGCAAACATCCTGAGCGACATCGCTGACGCTGAAGACTTCGCTGGTGACATGGACTTCAAGTCTGCCGGTACTGCCAACGGTATTACCGCACTTCAAATGGACATGAAGGTACACGGACTTCCAGTTGAAATCCTCAAAGAAGCACTCCTTACCGCAAAGGTTGGCCGCGCACACATTCTTGAAAGCATGATTGCAACTTTGGCACAGCCAAAGACTGAGCTTAGCCCATACGCGCCACGTATCGAAAAGATCAAGATTAACCCTGAGAAAATCGGTGCAGTTATTGGTAAGGGCGGAGAAGTCATCAACAAGATTACCGCTGAAACTGGTGCTGAAATCGACATCAAGGAAGACGGCCTCATTACTGTTGCCGGTAACAACCCAGAGGGCATTGCTCGCGCAATCGAATGGATTAAGGGTCTTACGACCGAACCTGAAGTGGGAACAATTTACGAAGGTAAAGTCGTGACCATCAAAGACTTCGGTGCATTCGTAAACATCCTTCCAGGAACCGACGGCATGGTACACATTTCTCAACTTTCAGACGAACGCGTCGAACGAGTTGAAGATGTTCTTACCGAAGGCCAAATCGTTAAGGTGAAGCTGATCGCTGTCGACGAAAAGGGTCGCTTGAGCCTTTCTATTAAGGAAGCAAACCGCGAATAACCATGAGTAAGCCGCTCATCGTTGGTTTTCTGGGAATACCTGGGTCTGGAAAGACTACGTTTGCCAGGCAACTAGCGAAGCGGCTCGATGGCGTTATTCTGACAGCCGATGCAGCTCGTATGTCGATGTGGAAGACGCGTGAAGCAATTGACGCAACACGCGCCACACCCGAAGAACGAAAGCATTCAAACCAACTGACATTCGGTGCGCTTAATTACGCGGCCAAGCAAATTGCGGCAGCCGGACATAGTGTCATCTTCGATGCCATTATGAGCTATCGACACGAGCGACAGCAGAAGTACGATCTTGCGGAAGAGCTGGGCGCTAACGCTGTATTAGTGCGCATTCAAGTGCCGTACGAAGTTTCGCTTCGTCGTGTTCAAGAGCGAGAGCCAGCCGACGACCAGAGACAGTTTAGTGAAGAGAAGGCGATTGGTGTGCTCGAACATTTTTCGAGCGAACTCCAAGAGCCTACCGACGACGAACCTGTGATTTATATCGATGGTGAAGTGCCATTTGATGAGCAATATGAAGCCTTTATTAAAGGACTCGACCGCATTGGTGATAAAAAATAACCCCTCTCTGGGGTTATTTTTAAGTGTTCTTATCAATATTCACCCCTGTTAACACCTTTGTAAGGTATAATAGGACACTGTATGATTATCACCGCAACTATCGAAGAAAAATCCTTTGGCGACAAGAGCCTTTTTAAAGAAACGTCATTTTTCGTAGAGGACGGTGAAAAAGTCGGCCTAATCGGGCGCAACGGAGAAGGTAAGACGACCCTTTTTCGTATTATGTCTGGCGAAGATAAAGACTTTCAGGGCGAACTTCAATTTGGTAAGGGCGTGCACATGGTCGCAACGCGCCAAGAGCACCACGGCTTTGAAAATATGCCAGTGCTCGAATATATTCTTCAGGACCTTCCGAAGTATGCAAAACTAAAACATATTCTCGATAATCACCCACTCATTATGGGTGACAAAATGCACCTCATTAACGAGTACAGCGAAGCACTTGAGCAGTTTGATTCACTCGGTTATTACACGATTGAAAACGAAGTAGAGAAGGTGCTCGATTCGTTCCAACTTGGCGGCCGTATTAATGATACGCTCGGCGAATTATCAGGTGGTCAAAAGCGCCTGATTGAAGTTGCGAAGGTCATGCTTTCAAACGCGCAGCTTGCACTCATCGACGAACCTACCAACCACATGGATTACGTTGCAAAAGACAAATTCTTGCAATGGATGTCATCTGCAAGCGATGCTATGTTGGTGATTAGCCACGACCGTGACGTGCTTGATAAGGTTGATCGTATTCTTGAAGTAAAAGACCAAAAGATTCTGAATTATAAGGGTAATTACAGCGATTATCTTCGTCAAAATTCATCTTCAACCGGTTCAATGATGAACGAATACGAGCTGACGCAACGCCGCATTGTGAACCTCAAAGCAAAGATTATTGAGTACCAACGCTTCAAGGAAAAGTCTCGCCACCCGAGCACGATTCAGCGCTTTAAGCGACTCGAACAAACCTCACGCGATGAACTTGCGAAGCTCGAAAAAACCGAAAAGCCAACCTTCTGGGTTGACCGCGAATCAGTACAAGATATGGGTCTTAAAACTGGCGAACAGTACCAAAAGTTTAAGGCTAAGAACATTAAACTTCATGGCGTCACGGGCGACGAAGGCTTTGGTCGTCTGCTTGTAAATATCAGCGATTTATCGCTCGGCTACGAAGAGCCATTATTCGAAAAAATTTCTTTCCAGGTTCGCGAAGGTGAGATTATTGAAATCCGTGGCCGTAACGGTGCCGGTAAATCAACGATGGTAAAAACGCTCCTTTCTACTGTGAACGACAAGCCATTTGCGGCGAAAGTCTTCAATGGAGTGATTGATGTTGATAAAAAAATTCGCGTTGGTGTGTACGAACAAGAAACGCGAACTGACATGCTCGATAAAACACTTGCCCAGGCAATTGAGCATATCTTTTTGTCACGAGGCTTGAAAGTAGGGGACACGAAAGTGCGCCAACTTATGGCCGACTATCTGTTTACGCAGGGTGATGCAAATATTCCGGTGAGCCAGCTCAGCGGTGGCCAAAAAGCTCGTTTGCAACTGATTGATATGCTGGCTGACAGTCCGTCACTGCTTGTTCTCGACGAACCGACAAACCACCTTGATCTTCCAAGTATTGAAGAGCTTGAGCAGGCGCTCCAAAACTACACTGGCGCGATTCTTTATATCTCCCACGATACCCACTTCCGAAAGCAACTCGGTGGTGAAGTTGTTCAGCTGTAATCGACTCTAGAATTGTCATCGCCACTTCTGTACACTGGTATGAGTATGCGTGAGACCTTAACGACCAAGAAAACAATTCTTATTATTGCTGTCATCGGCCTTGTTGCTGTTGCGGCGCTCTTAATTTATGGCATCATGGTCACTCCGGCGCGCCAACCGTATCGCGATGCTTTAGCGCAGTATGAAAATACAAATAACGCGCTTTCACGCACGAGTATTTCACTGAACTCAAGCACCGCAAATAATGAAGAATTTCAAAAAGGCGTCGATGCAGTGAAGGCTGCGTTGACTTCACTTGAAAAAGAGAACGCAGCCCTCGCTAAAGCGACCGTACTGACAGACGGCGAAGGGAAGACCCTCTACGTTGCGTACGACGAAGATATTAAAGAGTACGTAGCGTACAATTCAGACGTTCTTATTTCAATGCAAAAGGTTCGCCCGGTTTTCCATAAATGTTCAGCGACAATGAATGAAGTAGTAGCGAATGCCGAAGGCGCATCGGTCATGCGTGCGTGCGCAGTTGATATGCAGAAGGCAACCGACGTACCAGACGCCGACTACAAGCAACTAGCGGAAGCCTTCTACGTAAGCTACGACCAACTCGCGACAACGTTTGAAAAAATGGCCGCAATCAGCGATACAAATAGCACAGAGTACAAAGCGCTTACCGAGCAACGAGACGAAGCGGTTGAAAGCTTTACGACTGCCAGCAACGCCTTCTCAAAGAACGTGCAACAGACTCGAAAAGAGATTATGAACACACGCAGCGCAACCGACCTCAAGAATTATTTGAGTGATCACTCACGCATCTTCTAGACGGTTTTGACCCGTCGCCGTCCTCCTGTATACTAGAAAAAGTTTAAGTTTATTTTTAGGGAGTACAACCATGGATCCGAACAACACCAATCCGTCGAACACACCTCCGGCGAATGATGTACCGCCGGTACAACCACCAGCGCCAGAAGCGCCGGTAACCCCAGAACAACCAGTTACTCCAGTTGAACCAGCAACTCCTGCTCCAGTCGAGCCAGAAGCGCCAGCGCAACCAGAAGTAGCGAGCCCGTTTGCAGCTGCATCTCCAGCTCCTGAAGCTGCACCAGCGTCTGTTTTCTCAGCCGCAGCAGCCGGTGCGCCACAAGCTCCAAAGCAACCAAAGAACAAGAAGATTATTCTTATCGCCGCTATCGCTGGTGGTGCAGTACTTCTTGCAATCATTGGTTTCGTTGTATTCTCACTTCTTACAACCGTTTCGAAAGAAGACTACCGCGACGCAGCTCGTCAGTTTAACCAAGTCAGTCTTGCAAGCTCATCATTGACTTCAGACTCACGCAGCCTCGGCTCTGCAACGGGTAGCTCATCTGACACTACCTTCGAAGAAAGCGTTTCAGAAGCGGAAGCTTCAGTGGCCAAGCTGAACGAAGAAAACAAAGCACTTTCAGAACTAAAGGCCGTTCGTGTAGGCGAGGGCGCAAAGCTCTACAGCACATTTAACGACAAGTTGAAGGCATACACTGCATACGCAACTGAGCTCATCGCTTCTGTAAAAGCACTTCGCCCAGCAATGGTTATCTGTAACAATGTGAGCGACGCTGAAGACGTAGCTGGCCGCGTTGCAGCTCTTAAAGCATGTTCTACCGCCCTTTCTGACGTAAAGGATATTCCAAACGAGCAAATGAACACCTATGTTGTTGCTATCGCTAAGGGATACGGTGAGTACGCAGTTGTCTACGAAAAGACCTCAGCGCTCACGAACCCATTCGGCGCACAGTACGAAGAGTACAAAGCACTTCGTGACCAAATGAACGCAGCGCAAGACACTATTAGCGACGCAAGCGACACCTTCTCTGACGCATTGAAGGCACGTGACGCAGAACTAAGCGTGAAGGAATCAGCAGATACCCTCGCTGACTATCTGACTGACCAACAGAAGTAATCGCTATGAATAATGACAAACTAGCCCGTCTCGATGATCTGTACCAACGGATAGAGGCGGGCGTTTGTCCTCCCTTGGAGGCGACGACGACACAACTTGTTCGCGGGCATGGTGATCCTGACGCGGATATTGTCATTATTGGCGAAGCTCCTGGACAAGACGAAGATAGGGTAGGGATGCCATTTGTTGGGCGCGCCGGACAGCTGCTCGATAGTTTCCTTGCCGATAATGGACTGAGCCGTCAAAAGGGAGTCTTTATCACAAACTATGTGAAGCGGAATCCTACTAAGGTTTCGGCAACGGGGCGCAAGAGCAATCGTCCACCGACTCCGGAGGAAGAGGCTGCATATGGACCGCACACCGAGGAAGAGGTAGGAATTCTAGGACCACGCGCCATTATCACGCTTGGCGCACACAGTACGCGGCTTTACATCCCAGACTTTAAACGCCTTAGTGATGTCCGAGGCGTCCCGCATCAGGTAGATATTGCCGGTCAGCCAACGCTTCTTATTCCGCAGTACCACCCGTCGTACGCGATTCGTGATTCGAATAAAGAACCGATGCTTCGTGAAGACTTTCAAAAAGCAGTTGAATTCATTCAACAAAAAAAATAACCCGTAACGTTACGGGTTATTTTTAAAAGGTCGATTAGTTAGCGCCAATTGCTTGGCGAACTTCAAAGAGTTTTTCGCGGGCAACCTTTTGGGCTTTTTCAGCGCCTTCGGCGAGAACTCTTTCAACGAGGGCTGGGTTTGCCATAAGTTCGTCGTAGCGGTCGCGGTAACGCCCAAAACGAGCTTCAAGTGCATCGAGAAGGAGCTGTTTAACCTCACCCCAACCAATACCGCCAGCTTCAAGACGGGTGCGAAGGGTCGCAACTTGGTCTGGGTGGGCAATGTTTTGGTACATCTGGAAGAGTGTCGACTCGTCAGGGTTCTTCGGGTCTTCAACAGCGCTCGAATCGGTAGCGATGCGGTTGATAACCTTCTTCCATTCGTCCTGTGTTGCAAAGAGGGGGATGACATTGTCATAACTTTTGCTCATCTTGCGGCCATCAACACCGACGACTGATTCAACTTCTTCTTGAATAAATGCTTCAGGAAGCACGAGGGCATCCGCATTGAAGGTGTGGTTGAAGCGCTGTGCAATATCGCGGGCAATTTCAACGTGTTGTTGTTGGTCTTTTCCGACAGGAATAACGTCAGCACTGTAAAGAAGAATGTCAGCTGCCATAAGAATAGGGTAGGTATAGAGACCCATGCTCACGCCATCGTCGCGATCGCGGTTTTCGGCGGTATTTACGTCAACGGCAGCCTTGTAGGCGTGCGCCTTGTTCATCCAGCCCTTAGGGGTGATTGCATTCAGAATAGTTTCCAGCTCGAACACTTCAGGCACGGCAGATTGGCGATACAGCACTGTCCTAGAAGGGTCGAGACCACAAGCGAGCCACGTTGCAGCAATAGAAAGCGTGAGGTCGTGAAGACGCGCACCATCTTGGACGGTGTTGAGCGCGTGGTAGTCAGCGATAAACAGGTAAGAGTGTTTGTAGTCGTGCACCATTTGGATAGCAGGTTGGATTGCTCCCAAAAAGTTGCCTACGTGTGGAGTGCCGGTTGGCTTAATGCCGGTGAGAAGTGTTTTGTTCATATCGGTAGTATACATGCCGTTTGTGGCCTCTGTAAAGTTTGCATATAATATAATAAATATAGTAAAAATCAAGAAAATTCTCTTGATATCTCACTCTCGGTCTGCTATACTAAGACTACTTTCAAAGGGGAATTTCAGACACATAGCACTTAGGCTATCCCTCAAACCCCACCCTTATGTACGAAATTATTTAAATGTTAAAGAAAGAAAGCTCCTCGGTTGTAACAACAGAAAGTAACCGAGAGAACTCTTTTAACAAAAAGGAGAAATAACAAAATTATGGGAGGACGAAGACTTTCCGCTCCACAAGCTGACGATACTGGTAAACAACCACGTAACAACAATAACAATCAGCGACCAAAGCAAAACAACACCGTTCTTGCGAACACCCAAACCCGTCGTGGTGAAGTGTTCCGAGCACAGCGTCGTACGAGTGACGACGTCAACGCTCGTGCCTCACAGCACGTTATTAACGTACCGGTAAACAAGTCATTGTTTAACGGCTACAACGGACGTCAATTTAGTATTGCCGACCAAAAGAAGCAGCCACGTACCCCTGGTCCACGCCTTCGCGTGATCCCAATTGGTGGTCTTGGCGAAATGGGTATTGGTAAGAACATGATGGCGATCGAATACGATAACGACATCATTATCATCGACATGGGATTCCTATTCCCAGGCGCTGATTACCCGGGTATTAACTACATCGTGCCAGACATTAGCTACTTGCTTGAAAACAAGCACAAGATCCGCGGTATTGTGTTTACACACGGACACCTTGACCACATTGGTGCGGTTCGCCACTTGCTCCACCAACTTCCTGCACCTGTATACGGTTCAAAGTTCACTTTGGCTATGGTTCAGAAAAACATGGAAGAAGCGACAACAGAGTACACTCCTGACTACCACGTCATGGACCCTGAAGCGCACGAACAAGTATTCCTTGGCGATAACTTCAACATTGAGCTCGTTCGCGTGAACCACTCAATCCCAGACGCAACTGCAGTTGTTGTCCGTACTCCAGAAGGCGTATTGGTTGACACTGGTGACTGGCGCTTTGAAGAAAACCCAGTCGACGGCGTTAAGTTTGACCTCGACCGTCTTACTGAAATCGCGACTAAAGAAGGCATTACACTTCTTATGAACGAATCTACCAACTGTGAATCTGATGGTTCACACACCCACGGTGAGTTCGAAATCCAAGAGAGCATGGGACAGGTGATGGAGAAATATCCTAATAGCCGTCTTATCATTAGTGCCTTTAGTAGTCAGATTCACCGTATGCAAATCATTCTTAACGAAGCGAAGAAGCATGGCCGTAAGGTTGCCTTCGCTGGATACAGCATGATCCAAAACGTTGAAGTTGCACTTCGCACCGGCACGATTACCGTTCCAAAAGACGTGATCGTAAAGATGGAAGACATTATTAAACTTCCTGACAACAAGGTGACAATCATCTGTACTGGTTCACAGGGTGAATTTAGCGCCGTGCTTAACCGTATGGCTAATGGTTCACACAAGTTCATCAAGATTAAGAACACTGACCAAATCGTCTTTAGCTCAAACCCAATTCCTGGTAACGAAAAGTACGTTACTCGTACTGTTGACGGTTTGATGCGTGAAGGTAGTGGCGTTATCCAAAACGGTAAGACACACCTTACCGGCATTGGTCCACTTCACCTTTCAGGTCACGGTTACTATGACGACCACGTAAAGCTTATTAACGCTTTGAACCCAACGTTCTATATGCCAATTCACGGTGAATTCCACATGCTCGTGCACAACGCTGAACTTGCGCAAAAAGAAGCTGCGATTCCACGCGAAAACATCTTTGTCTGTGACTCAGGTGACGTGATTGAAATCAGCCAAGGCGTTGCCAAGAAGGCTGGACGCGTTCCAGTTGGAGGCTCTATGTACGACGACTCAGGCGCAATCGTTTCTGAAGTCGTTCTCAAAGACCGTATCCACATGGCGACCGAAGGTATGTTCGTCGTGGTTCTTACAGTGCAAAAGGGAAGCGGACGCCTCCTTACCAGCCCTGATATCATTAGCCGTGGATTTATTTACCTCCGCGACAGTGAAGAGCTCATGGGAATCATCCGTCAGTACCTCAAGCAAAAAGTTGCCCGCACCTTTAGTGGCCGCAAGGTAGACCTTGATGTTGTGAAGAAGGAAATTAAGGACGAGCTCACGCACATTCTTTACGACCAAACACGACGCACTCCAATTGTCATCCCTGTGGTGAACGAAATTGGCGGTGGTGGCAAGCCGAGCAACGGTGACCAACAGAACCGCAACCAAGGTGAAGGCCAGCAAGGTCGTCGTCCAAACGGTGGTCGTCAAGGTGGTGGCCAAGGTAACCAAAACAACCGTGGCCCACGCCCGCAACAGGGTCAGCCAGCTGAAACTGAACAATCAGAACAGCCAGTAGCTCAAGGTGAAGAAGCGCCATTTAAGCGCCCAGCACCAAAGAAGTTCCCAGCACCAATGGTGCCGGATACTGAGGTAATCGAACCTAAGGTAAAGACCGAAGGTCGCGGCTACTAATTAATAAGCCTCTGAAAATGGAAGACTCCGCCCTGTATGAGCGGAGTCTTCCATTTTGGAAGCCCTCGACGCTCTAGGGCGGAGTAGGGGTTGTGTGAACTTCGGCACGGACTTCGGCAATCTCCTGCCGATAGATTTGGCGAGATGTCGGGCCGGCGTTCACGTGTAACTCGAGGTAGTTGCCGGCGACGACACCTTCCGGTTGCGGCACTTCGCGCTCCTCGGGAGGCGCGAATCGCAGTTCGACGAGCGCAAGTGCCTCCTCGAGCTTCTCTCGGCTCATCCAGCTGGGGTTGATCTCACGCTCAGGACCGGGGTCAAATGCGTGGTCGAACCAGAGTGTCTCGATGACGTCTTCTGGAAGGTTCTCCAGAATTAGTTCGCCGTCAACGACGTCGATGTTGAACCGATCGGCGTATCGATTCTTGTGCCCGCGACGGACCAGCACCTTAAGTCTGATCTTGGTCACTTTCATGTAGTATCCTCCCTGGTGAAGACGGTGTCGTAGATACGGTCTACCTGGAGCTCCATCAACAGGAGCCGCTCGCCGGATTCCTCCAGCGGCTTCAGGTAAAGGCGGACGCAAGTTCCCGTCTTTAGCGATTCGCCGTTGAAGCTCACTTCAACATGGCGTCGCATTAGGGATCGTGCTGAGGCGTATGCCTCCTCTCGCTTGTCGTCCGGAAGGGTAGGGTGCATGACCCAGCGCTCCCAGAAGTCCTGATCATCTTCATCAGTCCAATACCCGTGCTGGGTGGTGGCGATGTCGATGACATGATACGGCAGCTCGTTAGGTTCTGAGCTGATCGTGCTTCGTTGTTGGAGGTCGAGAAGGTCGCCTTTCTCGTCCAAAATCAGATACAGGGGAAGTACGGTACCGCGCTGACCTTCACCTCGGCTGAGGACTCGGGTCTGATACCACAGTGCTACTGTCACAAGTTCCTTTCTCTCGAAGATTGCGACAATCAACTGCAAGTAAACCATTTACCCCTGTAAATTGCAAGCACAAGCCTCTTGCAAAATGTGGTAAATTTTGCTATAATATATCTATCAATAAAAGGGGTATACCCCGTATAATAAAAACCAGCATGGCGAAAAAGAAAAAACGATCATCAAGTAAAAAGAGGGTAGTCAACACCGCTCCACAGCACGTACTTCCAGAAGGTTTCTGGGCGCAAGTCGGTGCCGTTCTTTTGATGGTCTTTTCGCTCCTTATTATTCTTGGCTGGTTTGGCCTCGGTGGACCAGTCCTTGATTGGCTCAATGAAGCAACGGTCGCGACTATCGGCTACGGTGTCTATGTCGTGCCGGTTGTCTTTATCTATGTAGCGATTGAAATCTTCCGCGCTGAAAACAATCGTATTCCATTTGTTATGAAGCTCGCCACTGCGGTTGAGCTTATTTGGGTCGCTGGCTTATTCGGTCTTCTGAAGAGCGACGACGGCACCACTACTGGTGGATTCGTTGGTGATCTTGTAAACGACGGCATGCTCATGCTGGTTGAACCAGGTGTTGCGGCATTTATTTATATTGTTCTTATTCTTCTTACCGCACTCTTTATCACTCGCACTTCGCCGTTTGCCATTATTAGTAAGCTCTGGGAAATGTCTCGCCGCGATAACAGCGAGCAAGAAGAGAACGTTAAGGTTATGCGTAACGCCGCCGCCGTCGATGCCCCTAAGGGTAAAAACGCAATGGCAGAGTTTACTGTCAACGCTGGCGTTTCAACGCTCGACCCGCTCGAAGAAAAGGGTAAAAAGAGCGCACACCTTGGTTCGCTTAAAAATAGTGTTCAAAAAGATAAGGCTGCCGAAGACCAAGCCGCATTGGTTGCGGTTAGTGACCCTAACTGGAAAGCTCCTGGGCTCGACCTTCTTGAGAAGAAGCAGTCTCCAGCCGACGCTGGTGATGTTCAGCAAAACGCCCAGACTATTAAAGATACATTGGCAGAATTTAACATCTCCGTTGAAATGGAAGGCGCAAACATTGGTCCAAAGGTGACTCAATATACGCTTCGTCCACCTAGCGGCGTAAAGCTTACCAAAATTACAGCGCTTGAAACCAACATCGCCCTTAACCTCGCTGCGCAAAGTCTTCGTATGGAAGCGCCGATCCCTGGTCAAAAGGCCGTGGGTATTGAGGTACCAAACCGTAAGGCTGCCGATGTGCGTATGCACTCAATCCTTACGAGCAAGCAATGGACCAGTAGTAGCGAGCCGCTCGGGTTTGCTATTGGTAAGGACATTGCCGGCGATGCCGTCGTAGGTGAGCTCAACAAGATGCCACACCTTCTTATTGCCGGACAAACTGGTTCTGGTAAGTCGGTCATGATTAACACCTTGCTTTCAAGCTTGCTGTACCGTAACAGCCCAAGCGAAATGAAGCTGATTTTGGTTGACCCTAAGCAAGTTGAAATGGCGCCGTATGAGGATATCCCTCACCTGATTACCCCTGTTATTAATGAGCCAGAGAAGACTATTAGCGCACTAAAGTGGGCCGTCAACGAGATGGAGCGCCGCTACAAGCTGCTTGCTGAACACAAAGTTCGCGATATCAAGACCTACAATACTTTGGTTCAAAGTGGAAAGACTAAAATTATTGTTCAGGACGCAGAAGGTCACGACCAGCAGCACGAAAGTGGCGCAATGCCATACATCGTGATTGTGATCGACGAGCTCGCCGATCTTATGATGGTTGCCGCTCGCGACGTTGAAGCCTTGATTGTGCGTCTTGCCCAGAAAGCACGTGCCGTGGGTATCCACTTGGTGCTTGCAACGCAACGTCCGTCTGTCGATGTTATTACCGGTCTTATTAAGGCCAACGTGCCAGCTCGTATTGCCTTTACCGTTGCCTCACAGGTAGACTCACGTACGATTCTCGACCAGATTGGTGCAGAGAAGTTGCTTGGTCAAGGTGACATGCTGATGCTAACCGCAGCAATGCCAAAACCAAAGCGTATCCAGGGTGCCTGGGTAACCGACGAAGAAGTGATAAAGATTACCGATCACTTGCGTCTGCAATCTCCTCCACAGTACAACGATGAAGTTGTCAGCCAGCCGGTTCAATTGAACGGTAAGGGTGGAGTAGTAATGGACTTCGACTCTAATAGCGATGGACACGATGATATGTTTACCGATGCAGTCCGTGTCGTTGTTGATAGCGGCAAGGCCTCTGCAAGCCTCTTGCAGCGTCGCCTGCGCGTTGGGTACGCCCGTGCAGCCCGCCTTATTGAAGAGATGGAAGAGCAGGGAATTATTGGCCCAGCAGACGGCGCTCGTCCACGCGACGTGCTCGTATCAAGTCTCGATGAAGTATTCGGTTCAAGCGCTTCTAATAATGACGACGAAGAGCTAGGATAGCCTCAATGACCGAGAAGACGCCGAAGGCCCAACAGTCAAAAGCGCACATGTCTCGCGCGACAAAGATTGGACTGGGTGTCGTCGTCGCTATCCTTGGCGTGTTCACTGCATTCGGGGTTGCGGGCTTGTTTAACGACTCGGGTAATCATAACTGGGGCTTAGGCCTTGCTCCACAGAAGAAAGATGAAGATATTCAGAAGGTGCAAAAAGCCGTTGAATCAGTGCCCGGCGATGCGATTATTGCTGTTTCCGCCAAGAATGCTAACTCAAGCGGAACGCCATTCGGACACTCAATTACCGTAAGGGTATTACTTGATTCCGCGGTCGTTTCAGACACCGAAGGTATCGACGCAGTTGAGGCGGACATACGAGCCGCAATTGTTGAAGCGGGCGTCAAAGATTCTTACACGCTTATTATGGGGCTCAATGTTGACCCAGGTATAACCTCTGGCATCGGCTCGAAAGAGACTCCTGCAACGACAGCTGATCATGCTGGCTACGGCACCTATAGTCGTTTCGTTGAATTCGAAGTGAAATAGCGCGAAGGCCGCTACTATCGACATAAACGATACGAGCGAGTATATTTAAGCTTAAGCGCATATTTTAACGGTCCACCACAGAATGAGGCCGATGAAAATCAACACACGGATAGGGATTCAAAAACGAGGTATTGCTCGTTCGTATAAACGAAGGGCTTTTATCGCCTTGGCGACTTTTGGTATGCTCGCAGGATTTGTCTCACAGACATTCACGAGCGTTCTTTTTCAGTACAATAATGCGTTCGCGACTGCTGGGTGGAATTGGGTAGCGCAGAGTCCATCGCAAGCTGACAATATTGTGGACTTCGGTAACTTAGAGAATAAGGCCGCCTCAAAAGACGGCTCGGTTATTATGTACGGAACTACTTTTGGGATTAAGATCTCACGCGACGGGGGAGATACCTGGACAACGTATCATCCAAACCCAAATAAGTATTATGAATTCTTCACAGGCGTTGCTATGAGCGCCAATGGTCAACATATGTGGGTCGAGGCTGGCTATACAATGAATAGCCTTACGTTTATGTCGCACGATGGTGGACATACGTGGACGCAAACAGGTGATGATACTGAGAGCGCCGGGTATTGTGAATATTTAGGCTTTGTTTCAAACGACGGACAGACAGTTGTTTGTAACGGGGTTGTCTCGCGCGACGGTGGTCAAACCTACGATTACCTCGACTATACACCGACCTCAGTAAGCGACACACTCCAGGTAATGGTTTCTGAGGATTCTATATCAACTGACACGGGTGTTACCTGGAATCAATTCTCAAACTTCCCTGCGTACAATCAACTCGATTGGTCAGCAACGCAGGTTTCAAGCAATGGACAGGTGATTGCGGTCGGAGTCTACGACTCTGAAATATACACGACAGAACGAATTGTTTCGGGATACGAAATTGTTATATCTGAAGACGGTGGCGCAAACTGGGAGACGCGTTCTTTGCCCGGTGCGTTTGAAAACCCTGCGTTCAAGATGAGTCGTAACGGACAAGTGATGTACCTCTTTGATTACAACGCGACACTCGGCGGTAGTCCTATGTATACCTCAACCGATAAGGGCGAGACATGGCAGGCGCGAGCTACGGGCCTTCCATATTATGTGAGTGGATACGCCGATCTGTGGATTTCAGATAGTGGTAGTGTGCTCACGGCATTTACATACTCTGCCGCGACATTCCGATCAGAGGATGGTGGCGCAACCTGGGGCGCATTAGTTGATCGTGGTGGGGTAAACCCAGTGACGCTCTCGACAGACGGCTCAAAGATATATGGTGTCGTTTCACTGGGTGGTAGAACCTCTTCGTCAGGCCTGTTGCTGCCGGTGATTTCAACCAACAACGGCGAAACGTGGAAGAGCTTATACGGCGATAATCTCGCATCGATTCAAACGACCTTCCAGACATGTACACCAGATAAATACTATGGAGATGCATCGACGCAGCTATCGGTATCTGCGGATGGGCAAACGCTCACGATGCCGGGCTCAACTATGGCAGGCGCGGATTGTTACTTACTTTCAAAGGATGGCGGCACGAACTGGCAAACGATTACCGGCCCTGTGGGCAAGGCGTTTTATGCCAAAGTACTAATCTCTAAAACAGGCCAGCACCTTGCGGTAAAGTCATCAGGAAATAAAGTAATGCTCAGCCATGACGGCGGAGTAACCTGGACGACACCTGCATCTGCGTTCACGTTTAGGGAAGTGCAGAGTATCTCAAACGATGGACAAAAGCTTACGGCAACGACCACAAGCAACGTACTGCTCTATTCCGTAAACGGCGGTACGAGCTGGACAAACGTCGGCACGGTGATTAGTAGTGCCTACACAGGCGTCTACGGCAGTGACTGGCGGGCATCGGTTTCGGGTGATGGCTCGCGCCTCATCGCATCTGATTCGGGTTCAGAGTATGCCTACTTCTCAACCAATAACGGCGCGAACTGGACACGAAGCACCTCAACAGTATCGGTAGACGGAGGAGTGTCTTCTTACTCATACAATACGTGGTATATTGGTCAATTCTCTATGTCGGAAAACGGTATGCGTATTGGCGTGACCGGTGATGATGGTACCGCACTGACCTCTCTTGACGGTGGTGTAACGTTCTCGAAGCAAGACACGCTCGAGGGAACAAATATGCTCTGGGAAATGAATACGCTCATGTCGGCGGATGGATCAACGCTGCTTGTCGCTGACGCAGAAGCTTATTTCGGACTCGCAAAGTATGGATTTAACCCACTTCCGGCGCAAAATGTGACTGCGGTTGCGGGCGTTGAAGAAGCTACTATTTCATGGGCGCTTCCGACACTGCAGGATCCAAGCGATAGTGTTATCGCACAAGAGGTTCGCTACCGAACGGTAGGAAGCATATCTTGGACGACAGCTTCGCAAGCAATTTCGCCGACCGCAACAAGTTACACGGTGACAGGTCTAACGGGTGGGCAGCAGTATGAATTCCAGGTTCGCGCACAGAATACCCTTGGAGGCTGGACGCCATGGGCGCGTGCATTTGCGCCCCTGACGAGTATCGATATCTCTGACATTGCACCTGATGGCTCGTTGTCGAGCGAGTACGCGCTGGATGCGAATGACGATGGCGAAATTTGGTTCGCACACGACTATTATCCTTGTGGTGATCCTGGCTCATGTGCGCAAACCGGTTGGATGCTACAACATTCATCTGACGGTGGCTTAACGTGGCAAATGAACACGATGCCTGGCACAACTGCTGGCACGCAACTCACATCCGCAACGCCACACGGCTTGCGCGTCTCAAACGACGGACAGACGATTCTTGTTACAGGAACGACGATGTATCTATCACGAGATGGCGGTGCGACGTGGAATAACGTCACGAGCATTGGGGCTGGCCGTTGGTTTGGTATTGATATGTCGACAAACGGAACGTACATGGTTGCCTCAGAGTGGGGCGGCGCACGGCAGGTGAAGGTATCGTCAGACGGCGGACTCACCTGGGTGACCCGCACGCTTCCGTACGGTCAGGACGCTGGTGATGTCGCAACAATTCGTATATACAACGACGGGGCGATTTACGCATCAACATACGACGGCAATCAGCCGATTGTGCGCTCGACTGATCTTGGTGTTACATGGCAACCTGCTTCAGATTCGCTTCCAAGGTCACTACCGACACCAAATACAAGTTACGAATATATTCTCGACGGACGAATCGGTAACTTGGCACTTGTGAATATATCTGACGATGGTCAAAAAATGACTTACGCTGCAAGTTACGGAACACGAGCAACCAACTCTCAGACGGTTCGGTACGTCACCGAAGATGGGGGAGAGAATTGGCTCGCTCTATCGCCATTAACTGATAACTTTGCCTTTGACCCTGAGATGCTTGGTTCAGAGGACTGGTATTACGATTACTCACCAGCGTTTACTGCTTCTGGTCGAAGTGCCTACATTACGGGTATCGAAAGTGGCGGGAATTATCATATTATGTTCAGCAACTTCTCGACTGCATTTGCAACGCCAACTGCCGCGCCGGCTACTGGTGGATCAGGAAGTGGCTCTGGTGGCGCAGGAGGTGGTTCTACGGACGGCTCCGGTGCTCCTGGCGCTCCAAATACGGGTGTATTCGCGGGAAGCGTACTGCAAGGGCGAGCTGGCCAATTCGCTTCTGCGAACTGGGGATATGCATTGATTCTTGTCGCTGGTATTGTAGCGCTTGTATTTGCCGCTCACTATTCATACCGACGCCGATCATAGTTTGTTTGGGTTTTTTGAAAACAGTTCAAAACAATTTAACATCAAGCTCCTACAATAAGGGGTAGCCTCCTTGCAAAAGGGGGGAAGATACGGTATAATTACCACTGTTATCAACTCAAGCTTGCCGTCATTTCTCATTTGCGAGATGACACATGGAATGGGCAAGCATCCCTGCAACGCACCCCACTAGGTGCAAAGCTCGGATTCCAAAAGGAGACACTAGTGAAGGAATACGAACTTACCGTTCTTATCCACCCAGATCTCGAAGCAGATTTGGAAACACCACTGGCTAAGGTTCGTAACATCGTTACAACCGCTGGCGGTACCATCGTCCGTGAGGACAACTGGGGCAAAAAGAAGCTTCAGTACGCAATCAAGCGTGAAGAATTTGCAGTGTACGTGTACATGGATGTAGAACTTCCAGCAGACGCACCACTCAAAATCAGCAACACGTTTAACATTACCGAAGAAGTACTCCGTTACCTCTTGGTAAAGGTTGACCCTAAGGGTCGCGCTGCACTCGCAGAGCAAGCTAAAAAAGCTGAAACTTCAGACGAAACTAAAGACGAAGCCTAAGGCTTTAACGAGAGAGGGGAGTATACAACATGGCACGAAGCATTAACCAAGTGATTCTTATGGGACGCCTTACCCGCGACCCAGAACAGCGTACAACAACCACAGGCAAGACAATCGCAAGCTTTAGCATTGCAGTCGACCGCGGTGGTCAAGAAGACGCTGCTGATTTCTTTAACGTAACAGCATGGGAAAAGCTTGGCGATCTCGTCATGCAGTATCTCGCGAAGGGACGCCGCGTACTCGTACAAGGCCGTCTTCGCCAAGACACCTGGGACGACAAGGAAACCGGTAAGAAGCAATCTCGTATTGAGGTTGTGGCAACCGATGTAACCTTCCTCGACGGACCTAATGGTGGCGATGGTGGTGGCGCAAGCGCACCGGCATCAAGCTCTAACTCTCGAAACACCTCGAAAGATGTCGTTATTGAAGACATCGACGATAAACCAATTGATTTAAGCGAAATTCCTTTCTAAGCCTCAGTCGCTAGAAAGAACAGGAGAATATAATGGCAAAACGCATGAAGAAAGATACGCCTGCATACTTTGACTACAAAGATGTAAAGACTTTGCAACGTTACGTAAACATCTACGGTCAAATTGAACCAGTAGGAAAGACAGGCCTTAGCGCGAAGCAACAACGTCAACTCGCCGTTGCTATCAAGCGTGCTCGTCACCTTGCACTACTACCATTCGTAGCACAAGGGTAATTGACTATGGCTCAGTTGCAACCAACTGACCTCAAGAAAGGCGTTGTCATCCAAATCGATGGCAAGCCCTTTAAGGTTATAGACTACAACCAAAAGGTGATGGGTCGCGGTGGAAGCATCGTAAACATACGCATCAAAAACCTTATTGATGGCGCAGTGATTCCAAAGACCTTTAAGGGTCAAGATAAAATCGAATCAGCAGAAGTGAGCAACCTCACGGTGCAATACCTCTACAAAGATATTGATAACTTCTACTTTATGGATCCAACGAGCTTCGAGCAGTTCCAGCTTTCAGCTGAAGTCTGCGCCGAGGCCGCGCCATACCTCAAAGAAGGTGATAATTTGTCGCTTCAATTCTTTGAAGGCACGGTTATTAACGTCGAACTTCCAAAGAACCTCTACCTAGAGGTTACCTACACCGAAGACGTCGTGAAGGGTGACACTACTAGTAGTGTTCTTAAGGATGCTACCCTTGAAACTGGCCTTGTTATCAAGGTCCCATCGTTTATCAAGAACGGTGACATTCTTTCTGTTGATACAGAAACCGGCTCGTACCGCGAGCGAAAGAAGGATTAATCAGCATGGCTGAACAAGAGGCGCAGGGTGGAAAGTTTCTCCCTGCGTTTTTTGTTGAGCCGGTTAGTTTGAATGATCAATTTGCAAAGGGTGAACTCCCTCTGCACATGACATACTTTCCGCCCATTAGCGCTTCATTTACGCCGCAACACGCTGAGCAATTACGTCGGTACGTGAATCCAATGGAGCCATTTATGGCAACTGTCGGTGAAAGTGCTTACTTTGGCCCAGAGAACGATATACACGTAAAGCTTATGGAGCGCTCCGACCGCCTTCTTGCTGTACATCGGAAAATTCTCTCAGTTTTTCAATACCTTCCGCATTCAACGCAGTATCGCATGCCGTATAACCCGCACGTTTCAATCGCGGAAGGTGATACGCGGGTTGAAACCGGTGATAGTATTGAGATAGGCGGCTTTTCAATTGTAGAGAAGCCATACCTGAGCGAGACGTGGCGCGTGATTGCAAAAATCGGCCTCAAGGGTTCAGATATGACGACGGATGCTCAACTTATAAAAAACACCACAAGGAATGTATAAAATTATGACAAAACGACGACTTGACGCCGAACTCGCCGCTCGCGGCCTCGCTACCACACGCTCGCAAGCCGAGAGTTGGATTAAGCTTGGCGAGGTGACCGTTAATGGTGAGATTATTAAGAAATCGGGACACTTCGTGAATGATGAATCTGACATAAAACTTACTGCGACTGAGCAATATGTGAGTCGGGCAGGGCTGAAGCTGGCTAGCGTAGCGCAGCTGCTTGGACTGAGCTTTAATGATAAGGTTGTACTCGACGTTGGGAGTAGTACGGGTGGTTTTACTGACTACTCACTTCAAAATGGCGCCGCCAAAGTATACGCGGTTGATGTTGGCACCGACCAACTCCACCCGAGCCTTCAAGATAATGAAAAGATTGAACTTCACGAGAAGACGGACATCCGTGATTTTACGTTACCAGAAGGGGAGCGTCCGGATATTGTCGTCATTGACGTGTCGTTTATTAGTCTTCGCGAGATTCTTCCGCATGTTGCGAGGAATCTTTCAGGAAAAAATACGCATATCGTTGCCATGGTAAAGCCGCAGTTTGAAGCGGGTAGAAACCAAACCAATAAGGGAATTATTAAAAACGACGGTGTGCGCCGCCAAATCCTTAAAGACTTTGAATTTTGGGCAAAAGATTACTTCACGATTCGTGATAAGCGGGATAGCGAAGTGGCTGGCTCAAAGGGAAATCGCGAACGCTTTTACTTGCTTCGCGCACTATAACTACCTATGTTAAAAGCATGAGAGGTTATTTACTTTTTTAACTTTTTATGTTATAATTCAGCCTAAGTGTCTAGGGGTGACGCGCCTTTCGAGGTGTTTCATTTTTTGACGCCACCCGCCAGAGTTTTCTGGCACGCCCTTCACAGTTAGGAAACGAATAGCATGACTCAGTCACGCACCCGTCGCTCCACCCTCGCGGGTGGATTCGCGGCAGCCGCCCTCGCGCTGGCCTCCTTGGCCATCGCAACGCCTGCTTCGGCCGACACGTACGTCGCACCGACGCTCTCCGCCACCGACGGCAACATCGCCACCCCCGAGCAGATCACCTGCCCGGGAGAGGGCGAGACGCCCGGTGTCACGATGAACTTCGATGTGCAGACGGGCTCCGTCGCCCCCGTGAACTTCACGTGGGGCATCGTCGGCAGCACGACCACCAACACCCTCACCGAGGCCAACCGCCTCTACGAGGCGCGCGGTGACTTCCTCCCGACCGACGCCACGAGCTACACGATCTCGATCGTGGTCAGCGACGGTGTCGGCCCGGATGTCACGGCCACCCAGGAGATCACGTGCGAGGAGGTTCCGCCTCCCACGCCGTCGATCGTCCAGGTCCGTGCCGAGGCGTACTGCATCGACAACACCACGCCGGCCGGCGAGGTCCGCGTCGCGGTCGACTTCCCCGAGGGAGCCGCACCGGCTGACCTGGGCGTCGTCTACGGCGACCAGCAGTCGCTCGGCGGCATCATCGAGGTGACCGCATCGGGTGAGTACTCCTTCCAGGGAGCGCTTCCCGTCGGTGTGACCGAGTTCACGGTGGTTCTCGACGGCTTCGCGGCCGGCGAGGGTTCCGTCAACGTCGTGGCCTGCGAGACCAACACCAACCCCGGTGGCGGCGACAACGGTGGCGACAACGGCGGCACGACCAACCCGGGCACCCAGCCCGGCACGTCGAACCCCGGCACGACCACGCCCGACACGAACACCTCGACCGACTACGTCGTTCCCGGCGGCAAGACCGATGGCTTCGGCCTGACGTCTGCCGCGTCGAACGGCGGCCTGTCGCAGACGCAGGTCCTCCTCCTCGGAGGATCGGCCTCTGGCATCCTCCTCATCCTCATCTACTTCGCCGCCAAGGCGCGGCGTGGGTCGATGCGGGCGGGGCGGTGATCGACCGGTCTACGGATCGTGCAGGGCGTAAGCAACGCAGACTAAGGCTTGCCCTTCTGGGGCTAGCAAGTGCGCTGGCGGTGGTGTTCGTGGTGACGATGGCTTCGGTCGTCGTCACCACGGCACCCTCCGCCGGAGCGGACGAAGGAGTAACGCCGTCTCCGACGGCAACTCCTCGGGTCACGGCAACACCGTCACCGACGGTAGCGCCAACCCCGATGCCCACGCCAACTCCGCAACCAGCGGAGCCGTGGACGTTTCAGGGGGCGTGGCTCGAAGTCCCATGCGTAGGGATCAGTGGCCCGATCACTGAGTACACGACAGCGATGCTTGTTGATGGCGCGGTTGAACCCGCCGCCATGGACACCATCTCGTGGTATAGCGGCATTCCGGGAGGAATTCTCTCTCGGGAAGCGACGCGTCCCAGCTACGTGTACGGCCATTCCTGGATCGAGCCCGCCGCCTTCAACGGCGTGCGGCTCATGACACCAGGGTGCGAGGCCATCATCACGACGGGAAACGGGGAGACCCTAACCTATCGGATGGCCCAGCCAACGTTTTCGGTTTCCAAGCCTGAACTCTCCACGGACCTTCGGGTTCGCGAAGAGGTGGCTGGCCGCCTCGTTTTGATCAGTTGCTATCGTCCCGATGGCTACGATCCCAACGCGGCAACCGTCGAGAACGTTGTGGCACTGCTTGAACTCGTTCCGTTGGAACCCGTTCGTGAAGCGCCTGTCGATCCGCAAGACGAACGTCGGCTCGCGGACCGCCTGTGGTAACCCTTCGGGGGAGCTCGGGCGGTCCGCGACCATCCCTAACTTGAGAAGGCAAAAGCCCCGGTATATCCGGGGCCTTCTTCTTTTTAAAAAGAAATTATTTGCTAACGTTAAAGCGGAATTCAACCACATCACCGGGGCGCATGACGTAATCGCGTCCTTCGGTACGTAGCTTGCCAGCTGCCTTGGCTGCAGCTTCGCTGCCGGCAGTCGTAAGGTCATCGTAGTCGACGATAGCCGCGGCAATGAAGCCTTTTTCAAAGTCGGTGTGAATCACGCCAGCTGCTTGCGGAGCGGTAGAGCCTTGCTTGATTGTCCAGGCGCGAACTTCTTTTGGACCGGCGGTAAGGTAACTTTGCAGGCCAAGCGTGTGGTAGGCCACACGAGCAAGTTGAGATAACCCAGGCTCAGTAACGTCATATGACGCCAAAAGCTCTGCGGCATCTTCGCCTGTAAGGCCGCGAAGTTCTTCTTCAAGCTTTGCACAAATAAATACAGAGTCTGAAGGGGCGACCATCGCAGAAAGTTCTGCCTTGCGAGCCTCGTTACTAAGAGTGAACTCATCGAGGTTAAAGACATAGATAACCGGTTTTGCGCTGAGGAGCTGGAGGCTTTGAATAACTTCCTTGCTCAAGTCTTCAACTGAAGAGGCCAGCTTACCAGATTCAAGCTCCACTTGGAGCTTTTTTAGTTCCTCAATTTGAGCACGAGCGCTTGGGTTTACCTTTGCCTCGCGTTCGAGCTTCGGAATATGACGCTCGATTGATTGGAGGTCGGCAAGGATAAGCTCGGTATTAATAATGTCCATGTCGGCAAGAGGGTCGACCTTATCGTTCACGTGGGTAACGTCGGGGTCGTCGAAGGCGCGAACGACATGTGCAATCGCATCACATTCACGAATGTTTGCGAGGAACTTGTTCCCAAGCCCTTCACCCTTACTTGCACCAGCTACGAGGCCGGCGATATCGACAAAAGTAACAGTCGCTGGGATGACCTTGTCGGATGAATACATTTTTTGAAGCACAGAAAGTCGTGCGTCGGGAACGGCAATAATACCAGTATTCGGTTCAATAGTTGCAAACGGGTAGTTGGCTGCCAGGATGTTGTTATCTGTCAGCGCGTTAAAAAGGGTCGATTTCCCAACGTTGGGAAGCCCTACAATTCCAATACTTAAACTCATACCTCTATTGTAACAGGAGTGGGGGTGAATGCTTTTACGAATTGCAATCAAGGGTATAAATGTATTATTCTATTGATAACACTTATGGCTATGACACGCAAAACAGTTATCATCACGGGTAGTGTGGTTATCGCACTTCTTATTGGTGGCTCGGCGTATGCCTTCTGGCCACAAATTAGTTCAATTTGGAACCCTGGGCAATCTCAAGAAGAGAAGAAGCAGGCGGAAGATTCGCAAAAAGCAGCCGTTGAGGTGCAGAAGAATCAAGCAACCTATAACAAGGCACTTGAAGCTGCGCAAAATGAAGGTCCTGAAGCGGGGCAGGGTGTTCTTGATACAGCTCTCACAACCGCTGGCTCTGATGCAGAGAAGGCTGTTATTTATCAACAGAAATCATCACTAGCTTCTTCCGGGTCACAACAACCTGACACTGAGTCGGCAATTGAGTATGCCTATGAAGCAGAGAAGCTCAACCCAACGTACGGCTCAGCAATTCTTATTGCCACACTTGAAGACCGCAATAATAATTCCGTCGATGCCATTAAGTACTACAAGCTCTATCTCGAACGACTCGATGAAACTGCTGAATCGCAAAACCCCGGTGACCGTCAGTATTATGAACGACGCGTCGCCGAGTTAGAGGCGGCAAACTAATGGTTCGTACTCGAAAAGTCCGAGGCTTCCTTGGCATCCTTACATTCTTCGCGTTTTTTTCTATGTTCCCGCCACTTGCTTTAACTGAAGTCGCACAGGCGATGCCATCAGTGTGTCCAGTCGGCAACCCATCACAGGGCTGGTATAGGGGATACTTCAGTAACAGGGGGTATAGCTGTGGCGACGATCTTTTTGCCGTGCTCAACGATGGACTTCCAAATAATGTTGATACAAAGCAAGAATTTATTGATTTCGTCTACAACATGAACGTTGGCACACGAAACAACCGCTCAGACGGCGAGAGCGACCGTAACTTTACGGGTACTTCATACCTTGTACAGACAATGCGCGGTACTGGCGACCATGCATTTCCAGACGACGCCGACCTAGCGGATTGGCGAGCTCGACTCGACAACCCTGGAATCACCGTTACAAGGGCGCCGTATTCAGCCGCTGTTAACTCGGCGCGTATGAACGTAAGCGGACCTCGCGATGTAATGTCGTATTACGGAGACGGCGTAAACTACGATAGCCTCATTTTCTGGTACAACGGTAACATTGTTTATGTGGTCAAGTATGCCTGTGCAAACCCTCTGGGTGGTTTTAGCGGATTGCCAGACCCAATTAACTTCGAGCTCACTCCAACAATCTCTGCAAGCCCGCAAATCGCAGACTCGGGTGCACCCGTGACAGTTCGCCCGGTGGTAACGAACTCTGGTTCGACAGCGAGTACTGGTGCGCGTTGGGAGCTAAGCCGTTTCAATTTGGATCCAACTGATGGTGTTCCAGGAGCTGGAACGAATGGTACCGCGCCTGTGTCGCATTACGGAAACGGTGCAATAACAATCGACTCTGCGAATAATACTGTTTTTCCCGTAGGAGTAAGTAGGCCAGGGGATGGCACGCGCATACTCCCCGATGTCCCCGTTGGAACAAGAGTGTGTTTTGCGCTTTCCGTGAGGCCCGTGAGCCAATCGAACGGGAACTGGCGACATAGCCCTCCATTCTGTATTACGATTTCCAAGAAGCCAAAGGTGCAAGTTTTGGGAGGTGACCTCATTATCGGCCGCGACTCGGCGTCAAATGAGGGAAGGGAGTCAAATGTCGACACCTCTGTATCAACACCTTCATCAGGAGGCTATTACGGCTCATGGACTGAATATGCGATTGTACCAAGCGGCACCGTACGAGGTATGGCCTCTGGTTCTGCTTATGTTGGTGGGGCGCCGACTAATGTACTGTGTAGCTTGAGTTTGCTAACGTTCACAAACGGAGGTGACCCTGGGTGTGTTGAGGCGAATATTGGTAATTATACGCATACTTCAACAAGCCCTAATGTAGCGGGTAGATTCCCAATTTCTGCAACTACACCGCGAATTACCGATCCAGGCGTCACGCTTTCAGGTATGTCTGGTCTCTTTACGACTGCTCGAGGCGCACTGACCGTGACAGGCGGAGCAGATATTGGTGCATCCGACCCAGGGCAGTGGATTGTCATCAACGCGAAGGACACCGACATTACCATTACGGGTGACATTAACTACTCAGATACAGACCTTACTGATGTTGAAGAGATTCCGCAAGTAGTACTTATTGCGAAGAATATTATTATTGCCGACAATGTTCAGAATGTAGACGCATGGCTCATTGCGGTTGGCGCTCAGGATGAAGTAGGAACGAACCACCAAGGAAACATCAACACCTGCGGTGCTGGCTCGGTAACAACTTCAACACTTCCTCATGCGGGACAGTGTGGCCTCAAGCTCACTATTAACGGTCCTGTATCGGCGAACCACCTCTACTTGCGACGCACGGCTGGTGCTGATCCGGGCACAGGCTCTGGTAACCCGGCCGAGGTGTTCAACCTTCGCGCTGACTCATATATTTGGGCGAGCAGCTATAGTCCTGGAACCGGACGTCTTCCGACCGTAAAGGTCACCGAGCTGCCACCACGTTTCTAGATAAAAACTCCTTGCTATTCCGCCTATGCTTTCGGTATAATGAGGGACAATATGGCAGTACACGGCGTGGGCGACTTCTTTGCACTAGACATTGGCACGAATGCTGTTCGGGTAGTTCAGTTGTCTTCGACTGGACCCGACAGCTACGGCCTCGCTCACTTCGGGTACGCGCCGCTCGACGACAAGCTCACAAGCTCATCTTCTCCTGAAGCGCTTCGCAAACTTGGCGAAGTGATTATGACTGCGGTAGGGCAGAGTGGTATCAAAACCAAAAACGTCGTTATCGGTCTTCCTTCAAGTAAAACCTTCACGACGGTTATCGAAGTGCCTGTTATGCCTGAAAACGAACTCCGTAACACTATCAAATATCAGGTTGACCAGTACATTCCTATGGCTGTGAACGAAGCAAAGGTAGACTGGGCATTGCTTGGCACCTCGCTTCACGACCCAAAGATGCAAGAGGTACTTATTGCCAGCACTGCAAACACCTACGCCGAAGAGCGTCTCGAATTTATTGAAAACCTTGGTCTCAACGTTATTGCCGCCGAACCAGACCCACTCGCTATGATTCGCTCATTACTTCCATCTGGCGTACCAGATGCACGTCTTATCATTAATGTTGGTGAACTTTCTACTGACCTTGCGATTACCTTCGGTGAAGCGCCTCGTCTCGTTCGTACAATCCCAACAGGTGTTCGTTCACTCGTGAAGGCGGCGGTTCAGAACCTCAACGTCCAAGAAGACCAAGCGCGTCAATTCATTTTGAAGTTCGGCCTTGCACCAGACCGCCTCGAAGGCCAAGTCTATCGTGCTATTGAAAGCACTCTCGATAGCTTTGCCGTAGAGCTCACGAAGTCGATTAAGTTCTTCCAAACTCGCTACCCGAATACCCCAGTAGGCGGCATCTTGCTTTCTGGATATGGTGCAGTTGTTCCAGGATTTGGTGAATACGTCAGTGCAAAAACGGGCATCCAGTCGACTTTGGCTAACCCATGGCAAAAAGTTCGGGTTTCACAAGCCGACCAACAGCAGCTCGCAACCGTGGCATCTGAGTTTTCAATTGCAATCGGCCTTGCTCAACGGAGGAATAAGCTATGATTGAAATCAATCTTATCCCTGACGTAAAGCGCGAACTCCTTCGTGCACAGCGAACTCGCGCGACCGTTATTTCGACTTCAATTTTTGTCAGTATCATCGCGGCCGGTATCGTTGTCGCGCTTATTTTGTATGTCTTCGGCGTCCAAACTGTCCGTAGCGCAATCCTCGACGGTCAGATCAAAGAGGGGAGCGAACAGCTCGCTAAGGAAGAAGATCTATCAAAGATTCTGACGATCCAAAATCAGCTTACGAAAATATCAGAGCTCAATAGCCAAAAAAATATGGACTCACGATTGTTTGACGTCCTTGAAGCCGTTATTCCACCCGCGCCGAACGATGTGCAGGTATCTCAAGTTGCCATCGACGCAGAAGAGGGAACGATTCGCATCGAAGGTCAAACCCGCGGCTACGACTCAATGGAAGTCTTTAAAAAGACGATCGACAGCGCTATTGTTGTACACGTCCAAGATGGCGACGAGCAGACCATTAAATTGGCTGAAAATATTAGTGTCACCGAAACGAGCTATGGTTCAAACGCCGAGAACCGTAAGGTGCTTCGATTTACGCTCTCATTTAACTATGCCGAAGAGCTCTTCTCTCCAGACATTCCGACCCTTTCGATTAAGCTCAGTATTGATGGTAATGTGACCGACTCATACCTTGGTATTCCAAAGAGTGTATTCACGGAAAGGGCGACGGATTTGTAATATGAAACAAGGAAACGATGTCGCTATTCGAAAGCGAACACAAATCGCAAACGCAAACCGAACTATGTTCATCTGGATTGCAATTGCTTCTGCACTTGTTGGTACGGCACTTGTTGTGGGTATCTTCATGGCACAGAAACTCGTCTACAACGAGAAGGTACTTGGCGAAAAGCAAACAACCGTCTCAACGCTCGAACACAATAACTCAGTGGTTGAAGACCTTGAGCAAGAAATTCGTGTTCTCGACACAAACCCTGCGCTGTCAAGCGTGAAGGCAAACGAAAGCGACCAAGCTGTACAGGTTATTCTCGACGCATTGCCATCTGAGGCTAACTCATTTGCACTTGGATCATCGCTTCAGAACAAGCTCCTTACAGGCATCAACGGCCTCTACATTGAATCACTCCAAGTCGACCCAGTGATCGGCGTCGAAACCTTAACGAGCGACGAAGCGACAACTGTCGATGCTTCAGGCGAGAGCGCGGCAACCGGCGAGATTACCTTCCAGTTCACGGTGACTGGTGACCAAAATGCACTTCGAAATGTTCTTACAAACCTCGAGCGCTCGATTCGTACGATTCAAATCCTCGCTGTACGTATTGAAATCCAGGCAACCGGTCCGCAGATGACCGTTCAAGGTAAGGCATTCTTCGAACCGGCTAAAACGATTCAGCTCGAAGATAAGGTGGTGAAGCGATGAAAAAGACAGACATAGCAATGATTCTTCTTATTGCAACGCTTAGTATCGGCATTGCGTTCTTTATAGCGCGTTCAATTTTTGGCGACTCTCAAAATGAAACCGTGAAGGTGCAATCAATCGAGCGTATTGAGTCAACTGTAGAAGAGCCAGATTCAGCAATCTTTAATGCCGACGCAATTAACCCTGCCGTTGAGGTGCAAATTACGCCGGGAACAGAATAGGGGTTGGCTAGGTGGCACTCCTTACTGACGACATCCAAGAAAAGTTGATCAGCCTCCTTATTGATGAGGGGCTGGTTGCTGCTGATGTTATCTCAATGGCGAAAGAGCAATCTACTAAAACAAGTAAGCCGCTATTTACGCTCCTTACCGACCAAGACATTATCGATGACGAACTTCTGACGCACGCAATTGCACAGGTATCTGGTGTTCCGTACGTTAACCTTGCGAATACGCTTATCGATCAGAACATTCTGACGCTTCTTCCTGAAGACATTGCTGAGCGCTTTATGGCCGTACCGCTTGCAGAAGTGCAGAACCGCCTCGCGGTTGCCATGCTCGACGGTAACAACGTCCAGGCTGTCGACTACCTTGCAAACCGTATCCAACGCCCTCTTAAGGTGTTTATGGCCTCTGAGGCAGGCGTACGTCACGTACTCGACCAATATAAGACTGACCTCTCGAGTGTGAACCAAGCCGCGAAGGCGACACAAGACGAAGCCAGGGCTGAAGAGGCGAACGACGTAAAGACGATTGTTCAAGACTCTCCAATTAGCCAAGCGCTGAGTAAAATTCTTGAATACGCTATTAAGTCTCGCGCCAGTGACATCCACGTCGAGCCACTCGAAACAGCCCTTAAGATTCGTTGTCGCGTCGACGGCGTGCTTCGCGAAGTCATGCAGCTTCCAAAGAGCATTGAGCCGGCACTCGTGAGCCGCGTAAAGATTCTTGCCAACCTCAAAATTGACGAACACCGCGTGCCGCAAGACGGTCAATTTGCCGTGAAAATCGCCAACAAAGAAGTTGACCTTCGTATCGCTATTAGCCCAGTAGTATGGGGTGAGCAAATCGTGATTCGTCTCCTCGACAAGTCAGGCAATAGCTTCGACCTAGAGGAAATGGGGTATGCCGGTCGTTCTCTTCGTGTCATTCGTCGCGGTGTGAAGCGTCCAAACGGAATGGTATTGACCTCGGGTCCTACGGGTTCTGGTAAGTCGACCAGTCTTTACGCGCTTATTAAAGAGATCAAAGATGACACCGTGAACATTGTCACCCTTGAAGACCCAGTTGAGTATAAGATGCAGGGTGTGAACCAAATTCAGGTGAACGCCGAAGTAGGCCTTACATTTGCCAACGGCCTCCGCTCGATTTTGCGTCAGGACCCAGACGTCGTAATGGTGGGTGAGATCCGTGACTCTGAAACCGCCAACCTTGCCGTGCAGGCTGCACTTACGGGACACCTCGTGTTCAGTACGCTGCACACCAACAGTGCTGCCGGCGTGCTTCCACGTCTCCTCGACATGGGGATTGAGCCATTCTTGATTGCGAGTACGGTGAACACAATTATTGGTCAGCGCCTTGTGCGCCGCATCGCCACGAAGCGCGAAACCTACCAATCAACACCAATTGAAACCCAGAACATTATGACGACAGTAGGGCACCTCCTTCCAAAGACAAAAGAAGAGGTGGCAAAGGTTTCTGCCGATTTAGGATATAAAGACCTACCATTAGCAGGGCAAAGCGCTTATACTTTAGTCAGAGGAATCGATACCCCTCAGACACCACATGGGTACAGTGGTCGTGCTGGTATCTACGAAGTGATGGATGTGAACAATGACATCCAAAAACTTATCGTCGATCGAGCTACGAGTTCTGAGATCCAGCGTTTGGCTGTCTCGCAGGGTATGATTACCATGCGCCAAGACGGCTACCTAAAAGCGCTGACAGGGCTTACTACATTAGAAGAAGTTAACCGTGTTACATCAGATACAGCATAGGAGTGGGCAAGTAATATGAATAATCAAAACTTACGAATCGAAGTGTTACTAGAAGAAGTGGTCAAGCGCCGCGCATCAGACCTTCACCTTCAAGTTGGGCTTCCGCCAATGCTCCGTGTCGACGGACAGCTTATTCCTATTGCGGGTTTTAATCCACTCGATGAAGCGGGAGTAGAGACACTCGTCTTTGCAATTCTCGACCAAGACCAACGTCAGATTCTTTTAAAAGACAAAGAATTCGACTTTTCATTCGCATTCGGTACCCTCGGTCGTTTCCGTGTAAACGCCTTCCACGAACGTGGAAACTTGGCAGCTGCGCTTCGTCTTATTCCAAATGAAATTAAGTCAGTGACCGAACTCGGTATGCCACAAGTAGTGATGGGCTTTGCCGATTATCCGCGTGGTCTTGTGCTTGTGACTGGGCCAACCGGTTCTGGTAAGTCAACCACACTCGCAGCATTGGTGGACAAAATTAACACCGAAAAATCTGCACACATTATTACCATCGAAGACCCAATCGAGTTTACACACAAGTCGAAGAAGTCAGTGATTGTACAACGTGAAGTGCACTACGACACTTACAGCTTCTCGGCGGCGCTTCGTTCAAGTCTTCGCCAAGACCCAGACGTCGTGTTGATTGGTGAGATGCGTGACCTTGAAACTATCTCAGCGGCGATTACGATTGCCGAAACCGGACACCTTGTGTTCGCGACACTGCACACCAACTCAGCGGCACAATCTATCGACCGTATGATCGACGTCTTCCCGCCACACCAGCAGCCACAAATTCGTGCGCAGCTTTCAAACATCTTGATGGCAATTTGTTCACAGCGTCTCGTACCGGCAATCGGTGGCGGACGTGTCGTTGCGGCGGAAATTCTTATCGCAAACCCAGCGGTTCGTAATATTATCCGTGAAGGTAAGTCGCACCAACTTGACGCGATTATCCAAACTGGTGCCGAGGTAGGAATGCAGACTATGGACCGTACACTCGCAAGTCTTGTGCAAGCGGGTACTGTTACCTACGACAACGCTCGTGAGTTCGCGGTTGATGTGACGGAATTTGAAAGGCTCATGAGGGGATAGAAGGTGAAAAAGTTTACCTACGAAGCCCGTGATCAGGCAACCAACAAGGTAGTAAAGTCGACGATTCAAGCCGACTCTGAGACAGCTGCTGCGCGCCTGCTTATTCAACAGGGCTTCGTACCGCTCAACGTCAAAGAGCAAATTGGAGACGGAAGTCTTTTCTCTCGAATTACAGGCCGTATTACCACAAAAGATAAAGTGGTCTTTACGAGGCAGCTCGCAACCCTGATTGGTGCTGGTCTTCCACTAAGCCAAAGCCTCCATACGGCAATGGAGCAAACGCAAAACAAGCAACTCCAAACTATTATTCAAGAAGTGTCCGCCTCAGTTGAAGGCGGTAAGTCGCTATCTGATTCATTTGCACAGCACCCGAAGGTGTTTAGTGAAGTATTCATTTCACTTATGCGCGCCGGTGAAATTTCGGGTACACTCGACGATTCACTGCAGCGTGTTGCGGCGCAACAAGAAAAAGACGCCGCAATTGCGAGCAAAATTAAGGGTGCCTTGATGTACCCGGTTATCGTCCTTGTGGTGATCTTTGGTGTGATGGCATTCATGTTGTTCACCGTCGTTCCGCAGGTGGAAAAACTCTACGAAGACCTCGGCAAGCCGTTGCCACTTCTGACTGACATTATGGTAAAGACCGCCAACTTTATGGGGAGCTTTTGGTGGGTTGTGCTTATTGCCGCTGGTGCGGGCATCTTCTTCCTCTTGCAGTACTTAAAGACAGAGAATGGCATTAAGTTTAAAGACTCATTCAAGCTGAATGTACCTTTATTCGGTAAGATGTTCCAGAAGCTCTACATGGCTCGTTTCGCTCGTACCTCACAAACACTCTTGAGTACTGGTGTAAGCATGCTCGACACACTCAAAATTACTGGCCACGCCGTCAACAATACGCACATTGAAAAGAGTATTGAGCGCGCTGCCGATAAGGTCCAGGGCGGTAAGGCACTTTCGACCGCGCTCGAGCCAGAAGAAGTTATTGCGCCACTTGTATCACAGATGATTAGGATTGGTGAGCAATCCGGTAAAATCGACGAGATGCTCGGGAAGGTAGCGCAAATCTATGAAGATGAGCTTGATGAAGAGATCCGAACGATCTCTACCGCAATCGAGCCTGTTCTCATGGTTGTCCTTGCCGTCGTCGCTGGTGGTATGGTGGGCGCAATCCTATTCCCAATCTATAGCTTGGTTAATGGAATTAATATCTAGACAAGTTAAAAATAGTGGTTTAGTATAAGCGTAAGCTTAATAGCGAAATAATTTATGTTCATCGAAAGGTGGGAAACTCCAATGAGCACAAAGCAAACAGTAAAAGGGTTCACAATCATCGAGGTTGTGTTGGTACTGGCCATCGCCGGACTAATCTTCTTGATGGTCTTCGTGGCGCTACCTGCACTGCAAAGTGGTCAACGAGATACCGCACGTAAGCAAGATGTGGGTAACGTAGGCACAGCTATTAATAACTACTCAAGCGCAAACCGCGGTAAGATTCCAACAACCGCGCAGCTTTCAGGCAATGCAACTGGTACTCCAGGTACAGCGTTCCTTAGCTCTGTATCCGACAACGTTTCAAGCGTTGTAATCAGCGGTACACAGGCTTCACCAGCATCTGCGGGTCTCAAGACTGCAGAGGATGGCGTTGTGAATGTTTACATCGGTACTCGCTGTGGCGACGTAAGTTCTTCAGACAAGACGCAGGTAACTGTAGCAGCTGGATCTGCTCGCCAATACACCATGGTCACTCTTCTTGAGACCGGTGGCGGCCAGGCATACTGCCAAAACTCATAATTCGATTCAAAGAATTAAAAGAAAGAGAGCCTTCGCGGGCTCTCTTTTGATAGGGGAGTGACCCGTGGTATGATGATGCTTATGAATGAATTTATTATCTATCTTGCCCTCGTACTCGTAGGGGCATGCTTAGGAAGTTTTGCCGGTGCAACCGTCTGGCGACTTCGCGCAAAGCAGCTCCAGGCCGACAAAGAGGCAAAAGAACCGTATGATCACAAAGAATACACTCGTCTAAAGAAGCTACTTGGCAAAAAGACACTCCAGGACCGCTCACGCTGCCTCGAGTGCGGCTATGAGTTGAAATGGTACGACTTGATTCCTATTGTCAGCTGGTTGTCTCTGAAGGGCCGCTGTCGCGCCTGCAAGCATCCGATTGGTCGCTTCGAGCTCCTCATGGAGCTTGGTATGGTGGCGTTCTTTGTCGCTTCGTACGCATTCTGGCCAGGCGGAGTGCAAACAGGTCTTGAAGTTGCGCACTTTATTCTCTGGCTCATTGCCGGTGTTATTATGGCCGTGCTGTTTGCCTACGACCTAAAGTGGTTCCTTCTGCCTGACAGGTATACACTCGCGCTTGCAGTAGTGGGTGTGGCGATTGTCGGCGTGTCGGCGGCTGAAACGCAAGATATCGGCATGACACTTCTTACGGCAATCGGTTCTGTTGGTGTGCTCGGCGGGCTCTACGCGGTGCTCTACGCAGTTTCACAGGGGCGCTGGGTTGGATTTGGCGACGTGAAGCTTGGCGTTGGCCTTGGACTCATCCTGGTTGATTGGCAGCTTGCCGCTGTTGCATTATTCCTCGCAAACTTTATTGGCTGCCTGATTGTCATCCCGCTACTTGCAACGAAAAAGCTCAAACGCAACGCGCATATTCCTTTTGGACCACTGCTTATTTCGGGTGCGGTACTGACCTGGTTTATCGGTTGGAATGTTCTCGAATGGTACCTTAGTGCCATTGGCATTTAAGCGTACTGCTTATGCTATAATTAGCCCAGATATGGGCACGCGTACGTCTAAAGGGTTCACAATCATCGAGACAATGCTGTTTCTTGCTATCAGCGGTCTTTTAATTATGGGCATGATTGTAGGGGCGGGCGCCTCTTTGAATATTCAACGCTACCGCGACGCGTCGGAGAGCTTTAAGTCGCTTATTCAGGCGCAATACGCTGAAATTACTAATGTTCAGAATAGCCGTGCGAATACTTGGTCGTGCGATGGTGCGGCAACTGCTATCACCGGCGGCAATGAATTCCGCGGACAAAGTAACTGTTTTTTGGTGGGGAAGTATATGCGCATTGATGGCGGTGATATTTCTACCTACACGGTACTTGCACGCCAGATAAGTGATTCGAAGCGCACGACTGACATCGATACGCTCCGCTTGAACTATGCACTCAATGCTTCGGCTGCTGACATCGACGAACGATCGATGGAGTGGGGGACGAATATTAGCTGGCCGAATTCTGGAGTTGATTCAGACGGCTCAGGTGCACGAACGATCGGTATGCTTTTCATCCGCTCACCTGATACTGGGTTGGTATACACCTTTACGAATAATGCCATTCCAGCCAAGAATGCTATTAATCAAGACACGTTTACGAGCCTTCTGATAACTGGTAATACCATTCCGGGACAAGCCGCACGAACATTATGTATTGCTTCGGGCGGGCTACTGCTAACAGCGGACCGTGGTGTATATATTTCGTCATATGCCTCATCTGCAAGTAGTGTCGAAGTGCGCACAAATGAACTCGAAGGGACGCCATCACAATGCTAGGAATGAAGCGACAAGGAGAGCGCGGCGACACACTTATTGAAGTTCTTTTCGCTATAACGGTATTTAGCCTTATTGTTGTTTCAACACTCACGCTCATGAATCAGGGGATTGCTGCATCGCAACGCTCACTTGAAATTACGCTGGTTCGCCAACAGGTAGACGGACAGGCCGAGACACTTCGATTCTTGCACGACTCATACGTACAAGGGTATTACTCGGGTATTGTTTTTGATACTACCGATGCCGCTACAACACCTGCGGAAGAGTACTACAAAGTCCTTCGACAAGTGCGTACACTAGATGCTGATTCCGTTTCAGAGCTGGGTTCTACTAATTGTGGCACGCCTCCAGATGGCAGTTTTGTCTTTAACGCGCGTAAAGCAACGGCCCTAACTAATTCGACTATTTTCAAGCAGCCGGGCACCTACGCGCAAGCAGTCTATGCGAGCGACTCTACTCTCACGGGGAGCGAAGGTCTTTGGATCGAAGGGGTGATGTCGGGCGATAGCGCCGACGTGAACCAAGGAAATACCGGCTATGTTGACTTCCATATTCGTGCTTGTTGGCCCGCGCCAGGTATGGAAGAACCTATGAACATTGGAACAATTGTGAGGCTTTATGAACCACGTGGATAAAAGAGGATTTACCCTTATTGAATTGATGCTCGCGATGACCTTCATTAGCGTGCTCCTTCTTGGTATCGCAATGACAGTGATTCAAATTGGTACCGTCTACAATAGGGGTATGGCACTCAAGGAAGTGAACCAGTCAGCGCGCGATATCGGTGCTGATGTGCAACGTAATCTTTCGACTGCTCAAGGTATAACGCTCGATAAAGATTTCCGTCCAACTTCAAGTGGTGGTCGGCTCTGCCTCGGAACGGTGAGCTATATCTGGAATACGGGTAAAGCCCTCGAAAATAACGATCCAACAACTGTCTGGTACCAGAACGACCCTAGTCATACGCGTAAAGTTCGTTTCGTGAAGGTACCCGATACTTCAAAAATTTACTGTGCCGTAAATAGCACAGACGCGCTGACGTATACGACTATCCGAACAGTTGATGTGGCAGAGGCGCAAGAATTACTCCGTGAGGGAGATCACGCGCTGAACATCCATAAGTTTATTTTGACCTCTGATGATGCGGCAGTGGACTTAGTGACGGCTCAGCGATTATACATGCTTGATTACACAATTGGCTCTGGTCAAATATCGACAATGAATACTACTCAATCAGCATGTAAGACGCCCGGACAGGCCGGTGCAGACTTGTCATACTGTAATGTACAGCCATTTAGTCTTGTCATACGGGCAGGAAGTAAGGTTTAATGAAAACCATGAGCAATAACCGACAGGCAGGGGCAGTATCACTTTTCGTTGTTATCTTCGCGATGCTTATCATCACGGTTATTACAGTCAGCTTCTTGCGCCTGATGGTTGCCGACCAACAGCAGGCGAGCGATGCTGACCTTTCTCAAAGCGCCTACGACTCAGCTTCGGCTGGTGTTGAAGATGCAAAGCGAGCACTCCTTCGTTACCAGCAAGTGTGTAGCAATAACACGCCAGCCGAGTGTAGTGCGGAGAGCGCGAAACTATCGACGAACGTCTGTAACGCCGGGCTTCTCGATGTTATCAATGTAGCTGATGTTGATGGCGGCACACCAACGAACCCGGGCGAGGTACTCGTGCGTCAGTCGGCCGGCGACACAAGTCTGAACCAGGCGTATACCTGCGTAACGATGCAGCTAAAAACGGATGACTACATCGGTACGTTAACTGCAAATAAAACACAGCTCGTTCCGCTCATTGGCGAAACCGGAAAAACATTCAATACCGTTACTATCAAATGGTTTAGCCGTGAAGATGTCGGTAATTCGACTGGTGCGGTGGATAACTTAAACTCAGTTACCGACCAGCGACTCACCGCTAAGGGAGTCTGGCCGGCGAACCGCCCACCAGTGTTGCGTACGCAGTTGATTCAGTTCGGCGATTCATTTAAACTCGGCGACTTCGATATTGTGAATACCAGCAGCCAGGCTAACTCGGTAGCACTCTTCTTGTACCCAAGTAGGGCTGGCGGTGCATCAAATAGCGAGCCTTTTGTCGGAAATGACATCCGTAAAAATGATGCAGGCGATGAGCCTGATCGCGACACTCCAGATAACTCAGCGCTTGCCGTAAAGTGTGAATCGAGCGTTTCGAGCGGTGGCTACGCGTGTAGCATGGCATTGCAACTCCCAGATCCAATCGGTGGACGACCTGCATCGGGCAATCCGACTGCCTTCCTCCGCGTGACGCCATTCTATAATGCAACCGAGTTCCAAGTGATGCTTAGCGATGGCGTATTGAATAGTACCGCCTCAAACCTCGTGAAGTTCCAAGACGTACAACCAATTATTGATGCCACCGGGCGTGCAAACGACCTCTTTAGGCGTGTTGAGGTGCGCGTGGACCTATTTGACACGAGCTTCCCATATCCAGACGCAACAATCGATGTGACGGGTAATTTCTGTAAAGACTTTAGCGTGACGAATACGCAATATATTCCAGACACAAGCAGTCGTTGCGAATCGTAACGAGCCTTAACGAGATTCGCTGTGAAACTTCTCGTAGACGTCTTTAAGGTGGGCGTCGGTAACGTGTGTGTAGATTTGCGTAGTAGCGATGTTACTGTGTCCTAGCATGCTCTGAACGCTTCGTAGGTCGGCACCATTCATGAGAAGGTCGGTCGCAAAGCTGTGACGCATGGTGTGTGGGCTGACGTGCTTCGTAATACCAGCGAGGCGGGCATACTTGCTGACCATCCGTTGAATACTGCGTGCTGTAAGGCGTCGGTAATCGCCGCTGGTATTTGCTTCAACGTTCTTGCTGTAGCTAATAAACAGGGGAGCGAGGGTGTCTTGGCGTGAATCAAGATATTGTTCAACCCAATTGGCGGCCGCTTCGCTAATAAAGACTGGTCGGTCTTTTTGACCCTTACCGCGAACCATAAATTCACGTCGTTTGGTGTTGATGTGGTCTCTATTGAGGTTCACTAATTCTGAAACACGAAGACCACTTGAGAAAAGAATCTCCATAATCGCACGGTCACGCATGCCGCTTTCTTCATTGGTATCGATTTGTTCAAGTAGACGCACGACTTCATCGTAGTGAAGGAAGGTGACTTGCTTGCGGTGGGTTTTAGGGAGTTCAATTTTATCGGGAGCCAAAGAGGGGATATCGCGCCTTGAGAAATACTTCAGGAAGCCACGAAGTGCGATGAGGTGGTACGACTGCGTAATCATAGCCAGCTCGTTGCCGTCGGTGCTTTTGTAGCGATTGAGCCAGAGACGGTATTTACGCAATACTTCGGCAGTAATTTGATCTGGGGTAATATCGCCCGCGAACTCAACGAAGCGATTAAGATAGAACTCGTAGTTCTCGGCAGTTTTTGGCATACGGCCACCTTCAACTTCGAGGTGCTCGATGAAGTCGAGAATGTAATCGGATACGTATTTCTGTTCTGCACTGCTCATGCTATAAGCATAGCCTAAAAGGGGCAAACAGGATAGAATAGAGAGAATGTCAGAGTGGTTTGAAGCAATTATTCTTGGACTTATCCAGGGTCTCACCGAGTTTATTCCGATTAGTAGTTCGGGACACCTTGTTATCGCGCAAACCTTTTTATCTGGGGCGAGCGAGCACTTATTCCTCGAGTTTATTAACATCGGTACGATGCTCGCACTCTTGGTCTTTTTCCGTAAAAAAATCTGGAAGATTATCATTGATGTCACCAAGAACAAGAACTATCGCTTGGCGCGAAACATTGTTATTACGGCGGTTCCGGCAGGGCTTATCGGCTTTATGCTTTCCGATTTCATTGGGAGTAGTTGGTTCTTTGCGAGTGCTGTGGTCGTCGTCTTCACGCTCGCTATTGTTGGTATCATCATGGTGGTTCTCGAGAAGCTTCCAAAGCTCTCACCGGTGAAAGATGGCGAAAAGCTTCCATGGCAACGCGCACTTATTATTGGTTTGGCGCAGGTGCTTGCTCTTATTCCGGGTACATCTCGTTCGGGCTCAACCATTATTGCTGGGCGCTTGATGGGATTGAGCGCGGCTGAAGCTGCCGAATATAGTTTCTTGGCGTCGCTTCCAATTATGATCGGTGTTACCTTGAAGGTGCTTTTGACCGACAGCGAGTACCTGATTGCGAACCTCGACATTCTTCTTATCTCAAACTTGGCTGCGTTTCTTAGTGGTCTTTGGGCGGTCGGGTTCTTGCTCCGTTATCTTTCGAAGCATTCGCTCGCGGTATTCGGGTGGTACCGTATTGTACTTGCACTCGTCCTTGCGACCATTCTTTTGGTACAATAGCAGTAATACAGATAACTCCAGAAGGGGACTTGTTTCATGAGCGAACACATTCAACGAACACTTATTCTATTTAAGCCTGACGCAGTACAGCGCGGAGTAGTAGGCGAAATCCTTACTCGCTTCGAGCGCGTTGGCCTTAAGATTATTGGTACCAAGATGATTGCCCCTGATAAAGAGCACTACTACAAGCACTACGAAGAAATTGGACAAGTGATTACTCGCCGTGGCGAAGACACATTCAACAATGTGCTTTCAATGATGAACCAAGGCCCAGTTATCGCTATGGTACTTGAAGGTGTTGAAGCGGTTGAACTCGTGCGTAAATTGGTTGGTTCGACTGAGCCTAAATCTTCTGCACCTGGAACAATCCGCGGCGACTTCTCTCACATGAGCTACGGCTATGGTGACGCAACGAGCCAAGGCATTCCTAATCTCATTCACGCATCTGGCGACCTTGCTGATGCTGAGAAGGAAATTCCACACTGGTTTACAGATGAAGAACTGTATGACTACAGTGTGCTTCACGAAAAGTTTACTCGTTAGTTTTCGATAAGCAAGGTAAGCCTCGTAGTATAACTACGGGGCTTTTCCTTTGCTCATCTGTTAGAATAGGGTATACGCCTCGGTAGCTCAACTGGAAGAGCAGATCCGTCCTAAGGATAAGGTTGTAGGTTCGATTCCTGCCCGGGGTACCAAATATAATAGGAGTGGGCAATGGCAAAAACAGCCGTTAAAGCAAGCAAAAGCAATGATCGACAGATGCGCGTAACCGTCTATTTCGGATACGGGCTTTTTTTATTAACATTCCTAGCGTTGGTACTATCGGCGATTCCATGGTTGCGATTTTATGAAATCGAAGGGGTAAAGTACCTAAATATCACTATGCTGCTTATTTCATTTGTATTTACGGCACTTGCTCCGCCGCTTATTGGTTATTTTGCTGGTGATGGTGCGACGAGGGCTAAGTCAAAACTAGTCCATCACTATAATGGCGTGCTGTTCGGGGTCTTGGGCGTTTGGGTGTGGCTTGTTGCAACGATGCTTTCGACCTATACGCAGTTTTTAATTCCAATTAGTACGACCTTCGAAAATACACTTTTGATCCTGAGTCCTGCAATTATTGCAGCACTCGTTACAATCACCCTCGCAACCTATTATGCACGGAGCGCCCGACACCAAGGGCTACTGATTGACTATAAGCCGTATCGGTGGGCGCTCATTATTTCGGCGACGACGTTAATTCTTTCAGTGGGGGCGTCTGCACTTATGACGATTGATTATGGAAATGATCTTGCAATGAGTCTTTTGATTAATCTAGTGACACCAGCAGCCTTCGTGCTAGCTGCCGTCGTTGCAGGGTACTGGATTCTTGGTAGGGCGGGAGGAACTCGAGGCGAACGCCTTACCCGCAGCCTCGTTGCGGTAGGGTTTTCAATCGTAGGACTTACGCTCTTCGGCCAGCTTGTCAGCCTCATTACTCAATGGCAGCCTATAAGTATCTTTTACGGGATTGGTTTTGTAGCGATAGTCTGGCTCACGTATCTTCTTCTACTTCGTCGCGCCCTTGTAAAACACTAATGAATTAACATAGTGCTTGTGCTAAGATAAACGCATGGCTACATCAAAGAAAACACACACCACAAAGAAAGCATCTACTAAAAAAGCTCCAGCGAAGAAAACTTCTGCAAAGAAGTCGAACGCAGTTGTGAAAGCGCGTCCTCTGACATGGCGATTTTATGTGGTGACCGTGGGAATTTTCTTGATAGCAGTGTCGACGGTTGTCGTGATCGCACTCCTTACTTCAAATGTAATTGCTAAGAATACTAACCAAGCGCGATTCGACCGCATTAATAGTATTTATACGAGCCTTCAAATCCCTGAAGATTACCGACCAGCCGGTGGTGAGGTATTCGGTGATAAGCGAGTATATGAATGGGACAAGGGGCGTACCTACTCTTCAAGTAACCTATATATCAATGGTGATACGGTAAGCAATACCGTTGCCGAACTCGATGCCAAAATTAAAGCGGCTGGCTTCACCTTCATTGATGAACCATATCCAGGGAGCGTGAGCACCCAGTATCACTACAAGTCTGCAAAGGGCGAGTATATTCGTCTATCTGTCAGTAGCAAGCAGTACAATGACGCATGGCAGAACGCAATTGCCATGGGTAAAGAGGATGTTCCACAATCTGTTTATGACATGGACAAAAATGCCGGTCCAGCAGAGGTGACCATCAAGGTTAACCTCGACGACAACAACGAATAAGCCGATAATTTGCTATACTGGCTGAAAAGGAAGCAGTATGTCTAAAAACAAAGAAGAAGCGAAACTCGATTTTGAAGGACAACGCCCCGGTGAAGAAGTACTCTTCATATTTCGCCGGCATATCATCGCGATGCGCAAAGGCTTCTATCTGTTGCTCATCCCATTTGCTTTAAGCGCTTTACCAGTACTTATATGGCAAGATAATATAGCGCTCCTTCTCAGCCCGCTGATAGGATTCTCACTTGGTCTCATCCTGTTTTTCTATCACTGGATGATGTGGTACTTTACGGTCTATATTGTGACCAATCAGCGCCTTCGACAAGTGACGCAAAGGGGTTTTTTCGGCAAGGATGTCGTTGAGCTCCGGCTATCGAAAATTCAGAACATAAGCTATAATATACCAGGATTCACAGGCGAGATTTTCGGGTTTGGCACCATGGTGATACAGACCTTCGTCGGTGATCTTGTTATTCGGCATGTCGAACATCCAGACAAGACTTACAATAAACTGCAAGACGCTGTAAGCAACGCAGTTGAAACACAAGGGGATCATGAAGAAACTAGTATCTAAGTTCCGTAAAAAGCAGCCTCAAGAGCCTGCTGGACGCATCACAACCGACACGCTCGCTGAGCACCGTGAACAGGTGTTGGCTGGTGGTCGTAAATTTAAGTATCCCGTTCAATATCAACGCCACAGGTTGGTAATTAACGCGATGATTATTGGTGTTGCCGCACTGGTTCTTTTGATTGTCCTCGGATGGTACCTTTTGTATGTCGCCAAGAACACGAGTGAATTTATGTACCGTGTTACCAAGGTAGTGCCTGCGCCTGTTGCTGTCGTTGATGGTGAGCAGGTGCAATATAGCGATTATCTTATGAAGTATCGTAGCGCCGCACACTACTTAGTTGAAAAAGAACAAATTGATGAAAACAGTGCCGACGGTAAGAGCCAACTCGAGTACGTAAAGACCCAGGCGATGGATGACGCTATTGCTGACGCCTATGCCAAGAAGCTTGCGCGTGAGCTCGACGTGAATGTTACCGATGCGGAACTCGAAGCGTACCTGAAACAACAGCGCCAATCGGGGAGTGACGAAGTATCTGAAGTAACCTACAATGCAGTGATTCGTGATTACTATGGCTGGTCTCCACAAGAGTACCGCGATGCTATGAAGAGTAAACTCCTTCGCCAGAAGGTAGCCTACGCCGTTGATGCCAACGCCGAAGACGTCGCTAAGGGTATTGAAGATAAGGTGAAGGCAGGAAATGCCGACATCAAGGCGATTGCAGCTGAGTTGAATGAAGCGGAAATCAACACTGTTGTATTTGCTCCAGCTGAATGGGTCCCAAAGAACAACCAAGATGGTGGTCTCGCTGAAGCTGCTGGCAAACTCTCAAAGGGTCAGGTTTCAACCCAAATCAAAACGACCTCTGGTAACGGCTACTATTATGTGAAGTTGGTTGATACAAACGAAGACAATGTCCAATATGAATACATCTACGTTCCACTGAAGGAATTCGACGCAAAGCTTGCGCAAGTTGAAAAAGACGAAAAGTTGAGCCGCCTCATTAAGCTCGAAGATCCAGTTGAAGAAACTGAACAAACAAATTAATCAGGGGAGGGTCCCATGTTTAGCGTCCCAGCACTTCAATACAGTTACGATGCACTCGAAGGTGTTATTAGCGCCGAGATTATGGAGCTTCACCACGACAAGCACCACGCGACGTACGTAGAGAAACTCAACACCGCACTTGAGAAGCACCCCGAACTCTTAAGCAAGAGCGTTGAAGAACTTCTTCGTGAGCTCAACACGCTACCCGAAGATATCCGTACGGCTGTGCGTAATAACGGAGGCGGTCACTATAACCACTGCCTATTCTGGCTTTGGATGTCGCCTGACGGTGGTGGACAGCCTTCTGGTGCGCTTTTTGATGCGATCGTGGCTCGCTACGGTAGCTTTGAGGCGTTTACTGAAGAGTTTACCGCGAAGGCACTTGGTCTCTTTGGAAGCGGTTGGGTGTGGCTACAGCCAAATATGGATATCGTCACAACGCCAAACCAAGATTCACTTTTAAGTAGCGGTGGTGAAGAACCAGTCCTTGGCCTCGATGTCTGGGAGCATGCGTACTACTTAGATTATAAAAATCACCGCGATGAATACATAAAGTCATGGTGGAAGATTGTAAACTGGAAAACCGCCGAAGCACGATACGAAACATTGAACTCCTAAGGGGGTTCTTTTTTTTGGAAATGAAGACGCCCCTCTCTCGAGGGGCGCCTGTCATCCCGGTGAAGGGGAGGCGCTCCGAGTAAGGGGCGTGATGTCCGCTAGGCGGACGGAGCGAGAGCTGCTGGGCGGAACCGTGAACGGTACTCGCTTGCGACCTCCTTGATTTTCGTGTTCTTATCCACCTTCATGAGGTAGCGGTTGAACTCGACGACCACGGCGGTGTCCTGCTCGGTGGCGAGCTGGAACGCGTCCTCCAGGGCTGTGTCGATGTCGGTACGTCGGTGTGCCATCACGAAAATTCCGATTTCCGTGAGCGTGGATGACTTTACGTCTGCCATGCGGGACCTTTCTCTAGGGCTGCGGACTCAGCAGCTCTGTGCTACCAAGTTGAACGGCTCGAGCGACTCGACGCCGGGGTACTCCATGGTCGACACCAGCCCCTTCTTGTAGAGGTAGGCGTAGACGCGCTGGAGCTCGCCGTCGGCGACTTCCTCCAGGCTGAGCGCGTCGCCGTTGTGGAAGAACGAGATCTGAACAGCGACGTACGCCTGTCCGCTCGTCGAGTACGGCTGGCGCGGTGTGGAGTAGTCGATGATGACTGCGCCGTCGCTGGTCACGAGATCGTCGTCGGGCGAGAAGTCGCTCAGGTCGAGCAGCTGTCCCACCGGTGCGTCGATGGGGATGTAATAGAGCGTGCCGATTCGCATGATCGGCATGTCAGTGGTGGTCATGGCCGTTCCTTCCAAAAGAAAAGAGGGTTGCGACCCCCGGCGATTGCCCAAAACTTGGACTGCTTCAGAGTACCATATAATCAGCCAAGAAAAAAGTCCACCGTAAGGTGGACTACTTTCTTGGCGGGCCCGACCGGATTCGAACCGGCGATCTCCTCCGTGACAGGGAGGCGTGATAGGCCAGCTTCACTACGAGCCCACGTAGATGACTGCAACTTTTGCTGCGCGCTTATGGCCTATAAGCTCAAATGATAATATCATTTTTTAGAGTTTGGTGCAACCTCTGTTAGAAGCTATTTTATTGAAAGGGGAGGGCTATGCATATACTCAGCATAGCGTGGTATAATTAATCGAGTAAAGCGGGGGCACGCACGCCGTTATAGCTCAGCTGGTAGAGCGGCGCTTTCGTAAAGCGTAGGTCTCCGGTTCAATCCCGGATAACGGCTCCACATCTAATATGCTAAAGAATAATTTTGTACAATCTATCAAAGAACTGGTTACTAACCGGTATCTTACGACGTTGAGTATAATTCTTGTTCTTCTTTCCGTGGCTTTCATTGTTTATATCTTGTTGACGGTTCGCCCAAGCGACCTTCAGCTCGTCACGCACTACACCGCCTTTGGTGTAACGCACCTCTATCGTGACCAATGGTTCTATCTGTTGAGCTTTGTTGGCTTCGCGGTGCTTGTTGCGTTCATGCACGTGGCGCTTGCTATCAAGATTTACATTACTAAGGGACACCCACTTGCCATTATGTTTGCTTGGTTCGGTATCGGTATTATTATCTTCGCTTGGATCACGGCGATTTCCATTATCAACGTTTGGTCACCGGTATAGGCCAACACGATGCCAAAATATATTGACGACCTCGAGATCCCACTAGGGAAGCGAACTAAATTTTATCGTTTCTTTGAAATGGTCCCGGCCATCATTAGCTACGGGGCGTTTATTTTATTGATTGTTCTTTCGCTCGTATCACCACTATTAGCTGCGATTTACCTGATGCTTATCATCATCGCACTACTTGTACGTGCGGTCGGTATTGTGTATCACACTCTCGCGGGTCACAATCGCCTTGTAAAAGCGCAACGTGTGAACTGGGCACACCGATTGGCGGAGCTTGAAACGCCAGGCGAGTCATACGAACGCCACGGTGGTCGTAAACCAGAAGGCTTTGGTATGGTGCAACACCTCGAGAACCTCCGTCTTGTTGCGGCCGACGAATCGGGTAGCTACCCGAAGCCATCAGATATGTATAACGTCGTGATTGTCGCCGCATACAATGAATCATATGAGGTAATTGAGCCAACTATTCGCTCGTTGACCCGCACAACCTACGATCACAAGAAGCTTATTGTCGTATTGGCGTATGAAGAGCGCGGCGGCGCCGATATTGAAGCAACTGCGCACCGTATTCAAAAAGAGTACAAAGATAAGTTCATGACCTTTGAAATCGTGAAGCACCCTCGCGACCTACCCGATGAAGTTGTTGGTAAGGGTGGAAACATCACCTACGCTGGTCAGTATATTCAGAAATGGCTTGATGAAAAGGGAATTGAATACAAAAATGTACTCCTTACGACGCTCGACTCAGACAACCGTCCGCACCATGCATACTTTGATTATGCAACGTACGAGTACATCGTGAACGAAGACCGCAAGCGTTTGGCATACCAACCAATTGCACTCTTCCTGAACAATATTTGGGATGTGCCGGCACCGATGCGCGTTATGGCCACCGGTAATACTTTCTGGAACATTATTAGTTCAATGCGCCCGCACATTATGCGTAACTTCGCCTCTCACTCGCAACCGATGGATGCGTTGGTGGAAATGAATTTCTGGAGCAAGCGCACAGTAGTAGAGGACGGACACCAGTTCTGGCGCAGCTACTTCTACTTTAACGGTAAGTACTCGGTGCACCCTTTGTATATTCCGATTTATCAAGACGCCGTTCTCGATGACACGTACCTTAAGTCATTCAAGGCGCAGTTCGTGCAACTCCGTCGCTGGATGTATGGTGCATCAGATGTGCCGTATGTTGCCGAGCGTATCTTCACCAAGAAGCGCACCGTGCCATTCTGGCCAGGCTTTGTATGGTTCATTCGCGCTCTCGATGGGTACGTAACTGCCGCCTCTGTATCAATTATTGTTGCAGTTGGTGGATGGATTCCACTTCTCGTGAACAGTGAAGCGTACCGCGACGTTGTAGCGCATCAGTTACCAGATACGATTGCCTTGTTCCAGCGTATTGCGCTCATCGGTATTATCGTCATGGTCTATCTGTCATTCAAGCTATTGCCGCCACGCCCGGAGCGTTACAAGCGTACGCGTAACTTCTGGATGTTAGCGCAGTGGGTGCTTATGCCCCTTACCGCAATCGGATTCCTGTCATTTGCGGCACTTAACGCCCAAGCTCGTTTGTTCGCCGGTAGGTACCTGACAAAGTTCGATGTGACAAATAAAGCGACAGTAGCGTCACGCGAGGCATTGAAGCACGCGGCTTCGAAAGATGAGCCAACTCGCGTTAGTGACCTTGATATCGATCGACCGTCATAAACCACCTCTAGCACGATTATATGAGCCCATAACAAAACCCCGCATCACTGCGGGGTTTTGTATTGTCCAGACTGAACCTACTAGTAGGGGTGGGTGAGGGGATTAAATCGTCCTCATCCGTACTTCGCGTTTAATCTCTTGAAGCGTCTTATTGTATTCGAACCCGAGGTTGAATCGCTGAAGCGATGTTGTTTTCGCGGGTGCGTTTACACTGGTATTGTTGGTTTTAATCTGTTGAGTGTTACTCATGAATACATATTAGCATAAGCTTGATACTTTGTCAAGCGAACATAGAATGAGGGATATATCATGCGTGGTATATGATATTTTTTCTCTAGTGTCTTGGGTATAAAAATACACAGTGGAAAAGTAGGTGGTTTATGTGGGAAAAGCTTATGGTAGACTATTAACAGATGAAGCAACCAAAAACTCGCCATTTGGGCAAGACGAGCTATGGATTCACCATCGTCGAACTTCTTATCGTCGTCGTGGTGATAGCTATTCTTGCCGCCATTACAATCGTTGCCTATAACGGTATTGCTCAGCGTGCTGCTGAATCTGCCGCACAGTCTGCAGCTTCTCAGGCTGCTAAAAAGATTGCCGCATGGCAGGTGCTCAATAATAGTGGTATTCCAACAAGCCCTGAAGAGGCGGGCATCACTTCAAGTGGCAATACTCAGTATCAGTACACGGCAATTGGGAATGGCTTTTGTTTGACAGCCACCCAAGGGAATAAGTCCTCATATACAGCAAGTAACTATACGTACGAGGGTGGTACAACGGTAAATCAGGCATCACCCGCGAATGGCGCTTGTCCAGGGCACAGTCCAACTGGTGGTACGGTGATTCGTAATCTTGCGACAAACCCTAGCTTCGAGAGTGGCTTAAGTGGTTGGAGTGCGAGTGGAGCGACTGGAGTGCAGTCGACGGGGGTCTGGGCAGACTCGGGGGCTACGGCGGTCCGTGTCACTAATAGCGGCACAACAAACGCCGGTGATTATCGCATAGCATCAACGGCCTCAACGATGCCGTTTGGTATGGAGGCAGGAAAGACATATACGATTAGTGCACGTTTGCACTTTACGGTGGCACCAACTGGAGCTTTCGGTCGAGCGCCTGGAATTTTGTACTGGTATTCAACAAATGGATCAACTTGGAATGAGGCTTTCGGCCCTAAGGCGCCAACAACCCCTGGCACCTACACGGTCTCACACACTGTCACCGTCCCCGCAAATGCAACCGGCGTATTGATTGCGCTTGGTGTTGCTTCAAGCACCGCTGGGCAGCATTTTTATTATGATTCATTCATGGTTGAAGAGGGGGGTACAGCACATCCTTACGGTGATGGTGCGAGTATAAACTGGATTTGGCTCGGTACGCCGAACGCCTCGGCATCAACGGGACCTGCTTTATAGGCTCTTTCTCGCGGCTCGGGCGCGTTTTGCGGCTTCTGCGCACATAAGAAAACTCACCGTAGCAACTGCATCAGAATGAAGCGCAGGGTAAGCGCTCCGTACTGCGTGTTCGACAATGTCTTTCATCTTATTCCATTCTTCTTTGTCTCTCTTGTGGTGAATTTTGTAGTCTGTACCGTAGTCGACAGGGAGCTCCATACCGGCGCATGCTTGCTCGGCTGTAGCGATAATCTCGAGAACTTGCGGAAGTAGCTCGGCGTTCACTGAGTCTGGATTACGTGATGGCAGTCCACCTCCGTAAAGATATTGATTTGTGTATCGGAGCACCGCCTCATCAAGGGGAGAAATAAACAGGTGGCGGCGATGCGCGTCATATTCCCGTACCAGCTGAGGGTTTGATTCCGCTGTTAATGATGCTGCTGCAGCGAACACCTTACCCAGTGCAAGCAGTGCTGGATCTGCGTGGTGGGCAATAAGGTGTCTGTCATACCAGGTAATGCTCTTTAATAATGTTTCGACCTCAGTCTCTGAACCGAAGAGAATAGGGTCGAGCAAGGCGATGGCCGCACGTTCATCGAGTAGGTCGCGAGTTCCTGCAGCATCGGCAAGTGGCAAAAGTGCGCTCCATAGCAACAGATGCCGCGTGAAATCTGATTGGATTACTTCAAGGTGAGCATTTGAGATAGGCACATTGAATGTGCGCGGTTCGTGGTTGGCATTTGCACCGGCGCCAAACTCGAGGGAGAGTGCACCATCTTTGCGAGTGACGTAGGGCATCCAGCCAAGATTACGGGTGTAGACTATTTCATTCATGTGAGTGCGGGTCGTAACTCTTCACGAAGCTCTTTATAATTTTTTGGCGTTATCTTCCAGCGCGTCTCGTCGGTATCCTCAAAAGTTATAAGATACTTGCCAGACGTACGATCGAACTGTACAAGGAGCTTTACTGGCAGTGCCTCGCCCGGCTTGAAATAGCCGCCCACATACGCATCAACCGCTGGAATAACCGATGATGGTCGAGCTGCGACGGCAGAAATAGTGCCGTCAGGTGAGTAGAGGTATCCGCTTGCGCTGTTGTACCTTCCATCAAAGGAACTAATAACTATCGTCATCGCGCTCCAGTTATCCCAGTCGACATCGGGGCCGCTTACGTTCTGAACGAGCGCTCGAATGAGGTTAACGGAAGTATCGTCGTGAATGTCTGTCATGATTGGTTAGTGACCTTTCTGTATCTTCTATTGTAAACTAGTTTAAAAGAGGAATCATTATATGAAGATAGAACTTAACAGTAGCGGTATTTTAATTAATGGACACGAGGTGTCTCTTCCGACGACTAAAGATGAATTGTCTAAGATTCTTGGCGAACCAAGTCGCCATTACTATGAGAGTAATGATTGGCGCATCATCTGGGACGAGCTAGGGGTGTATGCGAGCGGTATCGATATAAGTACGATTATGTTTATTGTTAAGGACCAAGAAGGATTCAAATATACACCTTCGCACCTTTTTAAAGGTGAAATGATTATCGATGGAAAGCCAATCCAGGATTACGCCGAGCCTGCAGTGAAGGTTGAAAAATACCAAGTTCGACAGGCGAGATATATGGGCGAAGAGACTCAGCCTGTCTTCTCTTATACGCTAGGTAAGAATTTCGATTACAAAGAACAGGCTGATGAATCGAAGTACGCGTTGCAGAAAATCGCAGGCGAGCCAATTGTATTTAAAGACTTCAATTTTAAACTGGCTGTCATCGAAGAACTTATGTATCAGCAGGGCCTCTTAACACCGAAATTTGATGTGTTTGAATTCGCCCAACTATACAAGGGCCGAAAAATCGATGTAGCTCACGAGGGGCATGCGCCAATCCCTGAGGTTGTAGAGTACTTTAAGAACTTAGAGATTGACGCCACGCTCGCCGACAAGGTTACTTTGATTGAGCAAGACGGCGGTAACGATATCTATATGAATGTTGCCCCGCAGTGGGGTGGGGATGATGGTATCTTTGATATTCAATCGTTTGACGATGTTGCTGCATTCCCGAATCTTAAGCACGTTACACTCTTCCGTGTTGACGAAGCTTTGGTAGAAGGTCTGAAGGAAAAGGGGATTGAGGTAGAGGAGCTATAGGGAAATAAAAGACGCCCGTGAGGGCGTCTTAATTTCTAAAAATGGTGGGTCCTAGAGGATTCGAACCTCTCACCTCCTCAACGTCAATGAGGCGCTCTAGCCAAATGAGCTAAGGACCCGTCTGGGTTTGCAGTTTCCCGCAAGACTTTATTTATGGTACCAGAATAGAGGTCGATAGACAAGATATTAGGGGCGGTGGTATAATGATTTTGAACAGCGACGTGGCCTAACCATCCACTGAGTTCCGCGGAGGTCTCCTGTGCGATAACGGGATTCACAAGTAAAACGTCCGGTGGAACCGTCTGCAACGCAGACCCGAGACATGTAATTGAAGGCTTTAAGTATCATTAAACCCGAAATTGCATGTTTCTTTTTATTTAACAAAACGGCGGATCGGCCCGCCAAGGAGCACAACATGAGCGACAACCACGAACACCTTCACGCAATGCGTCACAGCCTTGCGCACATTACTGCCAGCGCAGTGAAGAAGCTTTGGCCTACTGCTAAGTTTGGCGTTGGTCCAGTAGTGGACAACGGCTTTTACTACGATATTGACCTCGGTGAACAGAAGATTTCTGAATCGGATTTCAAGAAGATTGAAAAAGAAATGCGCGCCGTTATTAACCAGGCTCAAGAGTTTGACCGCTTTGAAATGCCGGTTGATGAAGCAATCGAATGGGCTCGCGTAAACGGTCAGCCGTACAAGGAAGAGCTTCTGAACGACTTGAAGCGTTCAGGTACCACTATTGCGAAAGATCTCGATGCCGATGAATTGGGTCTTGCTGCCGATGGCGACGCTGCCGTAGAGAAGGTGTCGTTCTACAAGAACGGTGAGTTCGTGGACCTTTGTCGTGGTCCTCATGTTGCGAATACGAAAGAGGTTGGGGCATTCAAGCTCCTCCGCGTAGCCGGTGCGTACTGGCGCGGAAACGAAAAGAATGCCCAGATGCAGCGTCTTTACGGTGTTGCGTTTGAAACTCAAGAAGAACTCGACCTTTACCTCGAGCGCCTCGAGCAGGCGAAGCTTCGCGACCACCGCAAGCTTGGTAAAGAACTCGACCTCTACACTGTTTCGCCACTCGTCGGTGCCGGTTTGCCATTGTTTACTCCTCGCGGAACAGTGCTTCGCGACATTATGGCGCAGTACTCAAATCAGCTTCGCCAGAAGTATGGCTTCCAGAAGGTCTGGACTCCACACATTACCAAGAAGGATCTCTATGAGATGTCTGGTCACTGGGCAAAGTTTGGCGATGAGCTATTCCTCGTCACAAGCCAGGAGACAAGCGACGAGTTTGCGCTGAAGCCAATGAACTGTCCGCACCACACGCAGATTTACGCGTCGTCTCCACGGAGCTACAAGGACATGCCGGTTCGTTTCCTTGAAACAACGACCGATTACCGCGACGAGAAAACAGGGGAGTTGGGCGGCCTGAACCGTGTACGCTCACTGACTCAAGATGACAGCCACGTATTTGCGCGTCCTGACCAAATCGAACAAGAAATTAATAACTTGCTTGCATCTGCTCGTGAACTATATGGCTCAATCGACATGAAGCTCCGCGTGCGTCTTTCGTACCGCGATGAGGGCGAAGGCTACTTGGGTGATGTTGCGCTTTGGGAATCTGCTCAAACGCAGCTAAAGCAGGCGGTAATTGCTAACGAGCTTGAATACTTCGAGCAAGAAGGCGAAGCAGCCTTTTACGGTCCAAAGATCGACTTCATGGCAACTGATGCCATTGGACGCGAACACCAAGTTGCAACCGTGCAGCTCGACTTTGTGCAACCACAGCGGTTCGGCCTTACGTACACTGATACTGAAGGTAACGCCGCACAACCGATTATGATTCACTGTGCGCTTCTCGGCTCGATTGAGCGCTTCCTGAGCGTGTTTATCGAGCACACAGCGGGCTGGTTCCCATTCTGGGCGGCTCCAGAGCAGATTCGTATCCTTACGATCAACGATACAGTTAACGACTACGTCCAAGAAGTGGGCGGCATGATTGAAGGTGCCGTGCTATACCACCCAGTGAAATATAACGAAATTCGTTACACTATTGATGACCGCAACGAATCGCTTGGTAAGAAGATTCGCGAAGCAACAACCTACAAGATTCCTGTACAGGTAATCGTTGGTCCAAAGGACAAGGAAGCTCGTGAAGTCAGTGTCCGTACTCGCGAAGGTGAAGTGAAGGTGGCGTTAAACGATTTACAAACGTACCTACTGGAACTTGCTAGAAGCGGGAAGTAATCGCATAGGTACTTACTCGTGAGTCGAAATAACAACGAATTTCGAAGCAAGGTCGAGTCATTTATGGCTCAAGTTCCTGCCGGGAAGGTGACAACATATGGTGACCTGGCGGCACTTGCGGGACACCCGTATGCTGCGCGTATTGTTGGCGGAATGGCACATTACGGCGATCCTGAATTACCATGGCATCGATTAGTCAATCGCTTCGGAGGGCTCGCTTCTGGCTACCATGGAGGGCGTCGAACGCAACAAGAGCATCTCGAAGCGGAGGGAATTACCTGCACGAACGATATTGTTGATAATTTCGAGGAAATACGATGGCGACCCCTGTAAATAACGGTATGAATACAAAAGTTATTCAAAATTCTAACACCGTAGAGCAACCTTTGGTTGTTATCGTTGGCCCTACGGCTAGCGGTAAGTCGTCGACGGCTATGCGTATCGCCGAGGAGTTCGACGGTGAAATTATTTGCGCAGACTCACGCACTATTTATAAGGGCATGGACATAGGTACCGCCAAGCCAACTGAAGCCGATAGGGCAGTGATTCCGCATTGGGGACTCGACCTGGTAGAGCCCGGAGAATTGTTCACTGCAGCTGATTTCAAGTATTTCGCACAACAGAAGATCGCCGAGATTCGGTCGAGGGGGAGGGTGCCGATACTCGTCGGTGGTACCGGGCTGTATGTTGATGGTGTTATTTTTGACTACAAATTCGTCACTCCGAGGCCTGAATTACGTGAGAGGTTGGAAGCGCTTTCACTAGAGAAGCTGGTTTCTTATTGTGAGAACAACAACATTTCGTTGCCCGAAAACCAACAAAATCGTCGTCATTTGGTAAGCGCAATTTTGCGTGAAAACGTAAGCGGTAAAAGGTTAAACGCTCCAATCGCCAATTCACTTATTGTAGGAATTACCACAGAACGTGACGAATTACGGTCCCGAATTGAGGCAAGAGCTGAACAATTATTCGAAACCGGAATGGTCGAAGAGGCAAGAAAATTGGGCAATAAGTATGGCTGGGATTCTGAAGCAATGACGGGCAATATTTACCGCCTCGTGAAGCAATACTTAGACGGCGAGTTCGACGAAAATGAACTCAAACAACGATTCGTCACGTCCGACTGGCAACTCGCAAAACGCCAACTAACATGGCTGAAACGTAACGAATTCATCACGTGGAAGCCACTTGATCAAGCTTATACATACATCAAAAAGCAGCTATCTCAGCCGCCAGAAAAGTAGTAACTAATGTTCAAAGCCCTCTGCAGCCCGAGTTGCAACGGGCGCTGAGGCCCCGTTAAGACCCGGAGCGAAGCCGGCTTTGAAACATTACGTTACTCACTTTTCTTGGCGGGTATACCCCTATTGTGGTACTATTAAGACAACAAATGTGAACAAGGAAATAGGGGAATGATAGATAAATTGTTCGGTTCCAAGACGCGAGTAAAACTCTTGCACTTATTTATGAACCACCCGGGTCAGTCTTTTTACGTTCGCGAAATTACTCGTCTTATTGATGAACAAATTAACTCAGTGCGTCGTGAACTTTCGAACATGCTTGAAGTTGGTGTTATCACAAGCGACACTGCGGACAACAAGTTGTACTACCAGGTAAATCAACGGTACGAATTTTATACAGCGCTTCGCGCCATCTTTGCGGGTGAGACTGTCACGGCCGACGCAGGCTCTGTTAATGTCGAAGGCGTCCACGAACAGCACCTTACTATTATTAATGACATCCCCTCAGTGCGACTCGCAATTATTGCCGGCGTGCTCGTGAAGGGCTCGACTGCGCCAGTTGACGTGATGTTGGTTGGTAACGTATCACAAGCCAAAGTGAAGTCAGCGATCGCGATGATTGAAAAGCTTGAAGGCCGTGAACTCAACTATAGTGTGTTGCCATACGACGAGTTCTACTACCGTCTGAGTGTCCGCGATAAGTTTATTACGGAAGTACTCGCCAACAAGCACAGTGTTGTGATTGATAAAGATAATGTTCTGGGCGAACAGTAATTGTAAGTAAGGAGACAGAAAATGTTTGAAATTGAGTATAAGGGTGCAAACGGAATTATTATTTCATCAAAGAAGGCGAGTATCGTTATCGATCCAAAGCTTTCAATTGTTGGCTTGAAGGATCTTTCAGTAAAAGACGCAGTTGAACTTGCGACGGAAGCTCGTTTTGCGATTAATTCTGACGATGCGAAGCTCGTGATTGAGGGACCAGGCGAATATGGTATCGCAGACTTTGATATTCGCGGTGTTGCTGCGCAACGTCACCTCGACACTGATGCAGACCCTAAGGTTTCAACAATTTATCGGATTGAAACAGGTGACATCCGTGCTGCAGTTGTGGGAAATATCTACGAAAAGCTCACCGAAGATCAACTCGAAGAGATTGGTATCGTTGATGTACTCGTTATTCCAGTTGGCGGAAGTGGCTATACGCTCGACGCAACCGGCGCTGCAACAATTACACGCCAAATCGACCCAAAGATCGTTGTTCCTGTGCACTATGCAGATCCAGCGATTAAGTATGAAGTTGAACAATCAGAAGCTGAAGTGTTCGTCGCTGAACTCGGTGCCCCTGTTGAAGAGGTTGCAAAGCTAAAGCTAAAGAGCGCTGCGGCGTTGCCACCGACCATCACTATCTTTAAGCTCGCTCGCAGTTAATACGTCGAGCCGCACAATTTATCTTAAAAGAGTAATAGGGGAACATATGAAAATTGACGTCGTAAAGTTACGCGAAGATGCTGTATTGCCAGAATATCAAACTTCAGGGGCGGCAGGTGCTGATCTTCACGCCTGTATTGATGAGCCGATTGTGCTCCAGCCGCTTGAACGACGGATGATTCCAACCGGACTCGCGATGTCGATTCCAGAGGGGTTCGAAGTGCAGATTCGTGCTCGTAGCGGCATGAGTATTAAGCACGGAATCACCATGGTGAATGGTATTGGTACTATCGATGCTGACTATCGCGGTGAAGTAGGAGTCCTGGCGATTAACCTCGGTCAAGAAGCCTTTACCGTCGAACCTGGTATGCGAATTGCCCAAATGGTTGTTGCTCGTTACGAGACAACTGGCTGGAATGTTGTCGAAGCACTTGATGAAACAGACCGCGGCGCAGGCGGGTATGGAAGTAGCGGTCACTAGGCCGCCACTCATTTTTTTTGAAAACAAAAACTCCGCCGAAATGGCGGAGTTTTTTGGTGACAGTAAAGCCTAGGCGAGAATGCCCTTCTTCTTAAGCGTGCGGATCGCGCTGGTGCTAAGTGTCATGGTGACCTTTTGGCCGTCTACCATGAATGTCTTCTTCTGAAGGTTTGGCTTAAACACGCGATTGGTGCGACGCAAAGAGAAGCTAACATTGTTGCCAAATTGCTTTCCTTTACCGGTGAGTTCGCATCGTGCTGTCATATTATTCTCTCTTTCCTGTTATATATCAGGACACTAGGAACTATTTTACCTTTTTAACACCTTAAAGTCAATAACCTCCGAGGTAAAGCCTAGGAGTGATACAATATACCTAATGACAACCAACATAAATACATACAATGACCTTCCAGTTCGCGCCTACCATGACCAAATCATCGAGGCGGTCGATACCCATCAAGTAACAATTATTACTGCCGAAACGGGTGCGGGGAAGAGTACGCAAATTCCTCAGTATCTTGCTGAGCACGGTTATACCAAGGTTATCGTGACGCAGCCGCGTATTTTAGCGGCTCGAAATCTTAGTCAAAGGGTGCGTGAAGAGTGGGCGCTGCGCAATACCGAAGACACGAGTGAGATTATTGGCTATCGAACAGCCCATGAACGTGATGACAGTGGCAACACTAAGATATTATATTGTACTGACGGCCTCCAGCTTGTGCGTGAGATAACTGGGGTAGGTATTAGTGAGCGCCAGGTACTTGTCCTGGACGAAGTTCACGAATGGAACGAAAACATGGAAGTCTTGGTGGCGTGGGCTAAGAAGCGCTGCGAAGAAGAGCCGCGCTTCAAGGTGGTCATTATGAGTGCGACCATCGAGACCGAGAGTCTTGCGACATATTTTGGCACTGATGCAATTATCGACATTCCTGGTCGACACTTTGAAGTGAAAAAGCGCCGCGGGACCGATATCGTCAGCGAATTGAGCGCTCAAATTGAAAATAGGGGTAAAAATATTCTTACATTCCTTCCCGGCAAGGCAGAAATTCAATCGGTAACAGAGATACTCGAGAAAAAAGCAAAGGCCGCAGGAATGCCAATTATCCCGCTTCATAGTCAGCTTGAAGCCGAAGAGCAACAAAAGGCGTTTGCGTCGTATCAGTATGGAAAGATTATTCTTGCGACGAATATTGCTCAGACAAGTGTCACTATCGACGACATTGATATCGTGCTCGACAGTGGACTTGAACGCCAGAGTGAAGTGAGAAGCGGCGTCGAGGGTCTCTTTATTGCACAGATTTCTAAAGCCGATAGCGCACAGCGTGCAGGTAGGGCAGGGCGAACGAAGCCCGGTGAATATATCCTGGCGCAGTATGAAAAAATGCCCTGCGCTCCTCTTGAGGAGCGGCCAGAGTATGCGGTACCTGAAATTATGCGCAAGCACATCGACCGCCTTGTTCTTCGGCTCGCGAACGTCGGTATCGATATTGAAACACTTGAGTTTTACCACGACCCCAGCAAGCGTGCGATTCAGCGAGCAAAAAAGACCCTCGTGGCCCTTGGCGCCCTCACAACAGGTGGAGAAGTAACGGCTGTTGGTCGTCAAATGGAACGTTTCCCGGTAGAGTCGAATTTCGCGCGCATGCTGGTTGAAGCCGACTCGTTCTCAAAAGAGGTCCAAGCGAAGCTTGCAGCAATCATTGCCATTCAAGAAGTGGGCGGTATCGTAAAGGGCGGCACGACGTATACCGGATGGCGCCAGTATACGCGCCAGACAAAGTCAGACCTTCTCGCACAGTATGACGTGTACCTAGCCCTTCCAATGATTAACGAGCTAGACTTTGAAGAACTCGGTATTATTACTAAGAATGTCGACAAGGCTAAAGAAGTTATTGAACGCCTTCACCACGATCTTGCGCTGCAGGACGTTGAGTTAGCGCCCGTTGTGCCTGAAGAGGAGCCTGAGCTGATCCGATGTATTACCGTCGGTGAGATTGATCAGATTTGGAGCGCTATCGACGATCACGGTACCGTTGAACATATCTTTAGCGGTCAGCAGCGAGAGCTCTCAAGCAGCTCTGTTGTACGAAATCCTACACTTATTACCGGAACGCCATTTGATCTTCAGGTCCCGCTGAGAAGTGGTGGACTCGAGACATTAAACCTCGTCACGAGTGTTACTGTTGTTGATATTGATACGCTTTTGGAGGTTTCTCCAGAGCTCTTTACGGGCAAGAAGACACGTATCGTGTATGATCCGCGACTTGGCTGTCTTGTGAACCGCCCGCAGGTCCGATTTGGTAAGAGGATACTTGAGGGAGTAGGAAACGCTCGACTTGAGGATACTCCCGAGAATCGACACCTCTTTACACGAGAATTCGTTCGTTGGGCGCATGAGTTGTTAGAAAGACAACGAAGGAATTTGGAACGATTCCACAAGCGTGTTCCGTACGTTGCGCCCGGGCAAGTGGAGCAAGCCCTGAAGTCACGCGCTAACGGTATCGTATCGCTTGATCAGCTTGATTCGAAAGACAAGCAACGCGTTGTTGATCTTGCAAAGCTCGAAACATACCTCGGAGACGACTTCATCTATAAGCTTGGAAAGCCTCGCAGGCAGGTGAGGCCTGAAGAGAAGGAAAAGCGGCGTCGTGGCTGGGCACCAAAGCACAAGCGTCGACACGATAGATAAGTAAAAAGAGAGGGCATTGCCCTCTCTTTTATTTGTTTCGCAATTCATCTAAAGAGGGAAGGTCGGGAGGCTTGAGGCGACCCAGCCGGTGTTGCTTGAATCTCTAAAGTCGAATGTTTTATTTGCGTTAAGTACATCCGTCACAAGGCCAACATTCCAACCTGCAAGGTTCTGATTCATCACGTTATTGAATTGGAACATCTGAACCATAGAGGTAACTTTCGCTGTATTCCAGCTACTAATGTTCTGGTTGAAGGCTGATGCCCCACGGAACATGCGCCACATAGAGGTAACATTCGCTGTATTCCAAGTACCCAGTGGCTGGTTGAATGAAGACGCCCCACCAAACATACCGCCCATACTTGTCACCTTTGACACGTTCCAGCTACTAATGTTCTGGTTAAAGTTCACTGCGTTCTGGAACATGTGGGTCATGTTTGTGACATTGCCAACGTTCCAGTTATTGAGCGGCTGGTTGAAGACTATATTATTGTCAGATCCACCATCAAACATATTTGACATTGTGGTTACTTTCGAGACATCCCAGGTATTAATATTCTGGTTGAAGGCATTCGCTCCCATAAACATGTATGCCATGTCGGTGACATTCGAAGTATTCCAGTTATTAAGTGGCTGGTTGAATGCGATTGCTCCAGAGCAGGCGCAAGCTTCTCTTCCAAAGGTTCCGTGCATTGAAGTAACCGCGGACGTATTCCAACTGTTGAGGGGTTGGTTAAATGAGGTCGCACCAGTGAACGTCAAATGGAGGCTTGTTACCTTCGAGACATCCCAGTCGCCGATAGGTTGGTTAAAGCTACTTGCCCTGGTGAACGTATTCGTAAGGCTGGTGACGTTCGAAGTGTTCCAGTTATTAAGAGGCTGGTTGAATGAGCTGGCTCCTTCGAAGGTACTCTGAAGTGTCGTGACCTTAGAGATGTCCCAGTTGCCAATTGGCTGATTGAATGATGCGGCGTTCTCGAACATGCTCGCGAGGCTTGTGACACTCGATGGCGGCTCGGCTACGTAGGTGAGGTTGCTCGAACCTTGAAAGCGCAGAGATGTCGGTTTTGCGCCGTCACCCCATTGGCTAACCTTAGAGAGACATGGGCGCGCGTCGGCAGCAATACTCGATGTGTTGATTTGGTTGATTGGCCCATCATAGAGAACAGTGTAGATGCCCTTTGATGTGTAGGAGTGGCCTAGGTTCGAGGCGTTGAGGGTGCCGGTTGAGCCATCGCCCCAGTTAATCGTTGAACCCGACGCTGATGACGGTGAGCTAATTGGGAGGTGAACAGTGTTGCCGATACAGTTCGGACGATTGAGGTCATAAATAAATGCAGTGTACTGACCGTCAAAGGCTGGCCCGCCAAGACATGTACCTTCTTGCGGTTCTGAGTTCGCGCTTGTAGCATAATACGACGTGTCAAAGCCTGCTACTTCAAGACAGAAGCTTGCGGTCGAGGCATCATATATATATGTATAGACAGTTTGCCCCGAGCTATTGCTTGCGTTCGAGGTATCGTAGGTGCTAGGGAAGCTCCCTTGATTTGCTTTGAGTTTAATAATGTCGGATACTGTTGAGCGGAGGTCTGTCTTAAGCGCGCTGGCTTGCGCTTGTTTTGTAACAGTAGTGTAAGAAACGATGGTAATTGCGGCGAGGATGCCAATTACCACGATGATGACGATAAGTTCGACAATAGTGAAGCCAAGTTGTTGTGTGCGAGTGTTGTTTTTTGTATTGATGCCCATGATAGTTCAAAGTGTAGTCTGGATAAGCATAAAAAGCAAGGATTCTTGTATACTGGTAGAAGATGTCACCGGATATTATTATCAATCTTGTTGTCGTACTGGGAGTGATCCTTGTTTCTATGACGCTCCATGAGGCGATGCACGCCTTTGTTGCGTATTGGCTCGGCGATGACACTGCGCAGCGTGAAGGGCGTCTTACGCTGAATCCCATTAAGCATATTGATCCCTTTCTTACGATTATCCTTCCGCTTGGATTAGCGTTGATTGGCGCACCGATTTTCGGTGGAGCAAAGCCCGTCCCGTTTCGCCCTGATCAAGTAAAGGGAGGGGACTGGGGCGCGGCCTTGGTTGCAATTGGCGGGCCGCTGACTAATTTGCTCATTGCCTTCATATCATTTGGGGTTTGGGTTGTTTTAGGATTGCCGATGGAAGGGGCGGGCGCGCTTATTCTATCGACGATGGTTTCAGTGAATCTTGGATTCTTCCTCTTTAATATCATTCCAGTCCCACCACTCGACGGCTCTCGTGTATTATATGCGCTCGCACCCGAATTCGTGCGAACAGGTATGCGCTTTGTTGAACAGTATGGGCTCATCTTCATCTTTGCCTTGGTACTTTTGGCAGGTCCGCTACTCGGTGAATATATGCGCATTGCCATCGATTTCTTTATCACCATTTTCAGCTCTATTTTCCGTATATAAACTGTTGTAGTATGCGCTAAAATCAGTAATCGCTCAGTTGTCCGATGCTATAATAAGAGTACCCAGGAAAGCTAAGCCTAGGTGTACATGATTTTCCGATATCATAGATGAGGAAGACCTAATGATCTAGCTCCGTGGAGCTACCTTGCGGTCATCCACCTTGCATATACGCGGGGAATATCATCAGCACTTAGGTACTAGCCCTGGGTACCATATGTCTTTTTAAACCCCTGTTAGGGGTTATTTTTATTGTGCTATACTATAAGCATAAAAGGAAAAAACAAACATTATGAAACAACGATTATCGGTGAGAGCGATTATCAACGAGGACGGCAAGGCGCTTCTTTTGAAGCGCAATAATGGCCGTCCTACTATTTTGGGAAAGTTCGAGCTTCCGGGCGGAAAGTTGGCGTACGGCGAGCAACCCGAAGATGCCTTGCGACGATATCTGCATGACGACGCCGGCATTCATATTCAGTCGTCTCAACTGTTTGATGCGGTGACGTATATCGACTATGACGATAGGGCAATCCAGTACGGAGTGATTGTCTATTTAGTGACACTAGCGCCTCAAAGGCACCCAATGAAACTCAGCGGGAACTACTCAAAGTATAAGTGGCATTCGATGTCAAACATACATCAAGCTGAAATCACTGATTTAACGCAACTGCTTCTTGGTATTATCCAGCAAGATGAAGTAACAGAGAAGACGGTAACGAAAACCGAGCTAAACGATGTTAATAAGTCATCAGATGACGCAGTGGTTGTCTATTCTGATGGGGGATCGCGCGGTAACCCCGGGCCGTCTGCAGCGGGCTATATCGTGCTAAATGCTCGGCAGGAAGTTATCGCTGAAGGTGGCGAGTATCTTGGCATTACAACCAACAACCAGGCTGAGTATCAGGGTGTTCGTTTGGGGCTTGAGAAGGCGATTGAACTTGGCTTTAAGAAAGTCGACTTCAAGCTCGACAGTATGTTAGTTGTCAACCAAATGAAGGGCATTTATAAAATAAAGAATAGGGAACTATGGCCAATTAACGAGCGTATTCGTATGCTGATGACGCAGTTCGATAGGGTAACGTTTACCCATGTGAATCGTCAATTTAACCAGCTTGCAGATGGCATGGTAAATAAGACACTTGATGCCCATAAGAATGAACGGGCCACTCAAGAGGCCGAATAGCCCCGCACTTTACGGGGTAATCGACGTGCGATACAATCAACACATTACATAAAAGGAACCTATATGCAGGACAACACAAACAATACCCCATCAACACCATCAGAACAGTCGGCGGCGACGCCACCGGTAGTAGAAACTCCACCAACGGCGCCGGTTGCACCTGCAGAAGCCTTGCATCACGAAAAAGAGCTATCGCTCGCGCAAAAGATTAACCGAACAATGGCCTATGTGCTTATTATTTCAGGAATTAGTTTCGTACTCATTGCTGTTTTGGCGATTTGGAATGTTTTTGGAGACGATGCTGGTACGGTTGTGTGGCGTTCACTCGGTAGCCTTGGTGCAATTGCGCTTGGTGCCCTGATTGTATCTGTTGCATCAAAGATTATTACCGATCATCAGAAGTAGTTACGACTTTTTGTACGTGTTGCGCTCATGGTATAATAGGGTATAGGCAGTCCGCTAGACGACCGCTTGGCCTTAAAACCAAGAGGAAAGTCCGGGCAGCAAAGGACTCGACAGTCGCTAACGGCGACCGGGGGCAACCCTAGGGAAAGTGCCACAGAAACAAAACCGCCAGTTTACTGGTAAGGGTGAAATGAGTGAGGTAAGAGCTCACAGCGTCATATGGTGACATATGGAGAAGGTAAACCCTGTCGGCTGCAAGGAGGTTAGCATAAAGAGTGGTCCGCTCGCTAGCCGATACCCGCTCGATTGTATCAGCAATGGTATGACTAGATAGATGGTCGTCCACGACAAAACCCGGCTTACAGGTTGACTGCCCACAAAGAACCCCTCGTTTGAGGGGTTTTCTGTATACTGGGACTATGAACACTCCAGAATTTGAGCATGAGGGAGTGGTGGGATTCTTAGAGGTGACGCGCCGCACGGGCGTGGGGTCGCTGTTATTACTATCTCGCGATAGCGTAGAGGTGATTGGTGACGATGGGCACAAAAAATATCCAGTTCATTATGACGGCTTAAATTATCTTGCAGAGCAATCAGATTCAATGAACCGTTATACCCGACTTGTTACGGATGAATTTAAGGGTGCGGCCGAGCAGCTTGTGGCGGCATCTGAGCACGAGCCATTAGGTACGCCAGTCATAGTAGTTATTAATCATCAGACAGAGGTAACGATAGAGCAGCCACTCGACGTTGCTGCGCTCATTGCGGAGGGTGTGCTGCCTGTTTACAGCACGAAAGCCCGCAGTACAAAGGGCGGCGAGCTCATAACAATCGATATCGGTCAGTATGTAAAGCAGCTTGTGAGTAAGGTAGGCGTGGGTCCAATTGGGGCGTATATTCTTGAATCGTTTGACGAGGAGGATGACAGGTATAGCGAAGCCCTATCTTTAAGCGAAGCGGGGCTTAATAGCACCACATTTCTCCCTGATAAGGGCAAAGTGGTTGATGGTGATGATGATATTGTAATAGATCCACGTAGTGAGGCAGCACTTCTGATTATGCAGCTTAATCTTTCGCGTCATCTTGCGGAGAGTATTTTCTCCTACGGCGAGGAGCATGCGTCTGTAAGATTGGCACTTCGCGTTGCCTCGCAGCCAGATATGAAGCAGGTTGCTTTGGCGCTTATAGATTTGGTTGAGAAGCGATACCTTAAGGTGCAGTATCGGCGAGATATGATTGTGACAGGGCAAGAGGGGCACATTTTCTCGGTGGTTGACGCGACGACAGTCGAGGAGCTATACGAATTATCGCGAGAATTCTCTCTTGATACGGCATTACACAATGCGTACATTCGTGCGCAGAGTTTGCTCCAAAATTAATACCACCCGAGAGCGGGTGGTATTATGCCGAAATAAGGATTCGAGATTACTTTACAGCTTTAACGATAGCTGTGAATGCTTGTGGCTCAGAAACCGCTAGCTCAGCAAGAACCTTACGGTCAAGCTCGATCTTTGCAGCCTTAAGGCCAGCAATAAGCTTACCGTAAGTTGTGCCTTCAAGACGGGCAGCTGCGTTGATACGGGTAATCCAAAGACCACGAAGGTCACGACGCTTGTTGCGGCGGTCGCGGTATTGGTACACAAGTGAACGAGTTACGGCTTGCTTAGCAAGACGGAAACTACGTGTACGGTTGTGCTGCATACCCTTAGCTTGTGCTAAGACTTTTTTGTGTCGGTTTCGTGCGGTGACGCTTTTCTTAACTCGCATGATTAGACTCCTAGTGCTCGCTTAATATTTCGTGCTGTGCCACCGGTAACGATAGCAGTTGAATTGATGCGACGCTTGCGGCTCTTGCTTTTCTTGGCAAGAAGGTGAGCGCCGAAGGCACGTTGGCGGGTAACTTTACCAGTCTTGGTAATCTTTACGCGCTTCGCTGTGCCCTTGTGGGTCTTGAGCTTTGGCATTATATTCTCCTTATTTCTTGCGGATCACAACACTCAGGTTGCGTCCTGCCATTTGTGGCTGGTGCTCGAACACGGCTTCTTCTTCAAGCATTGTTCCGATTTTATTAATCATGTCGTAACCGATTTCGCGGTGGGCGTTTTCACGTCCACGGAAGAAGATTTGGATACGCACTTTGTGGCCCTCGCCAAGGAACTCGCGTACTTTTCGGAGTTTGATTTCCAGGTCGCCCTGGCCAATCTTCAAACCAAATCGCATTTGCTTGAGTTCGCTTTGCTTGTTGTTGCGGCGGCTTTTTTGAGCCTCCTTCTCCTTCTGGTACTGATACTTGCCCCAGTCGATGATTTTGACAACAGGTGGGTCGGCATTCGGTGAGATTTCAACCAGGTCGAGTCCGGCTTCTTCTGCGGCCTTGAGCGCGTCTTGACGGCTCAAGATACCGAGCTGTTCGCCCGATTCTCCGATAACGCGTAGTTCATTTGCACGAATCTGCTCGTTGATACGAATTTTTTGGTTAATAACCTCTCCTTTGTTGACCCGATCTCGCATTTTTGTCCCCCGTTAAGGGGTAGTGTGCACGGGCCTTTTACCTAAAATCAGCCGAATCTCTTTAAGTTCGGCCGGTTCGAGCTTTTACTCAAGAGTTATTTTACCAAATTTAACGGGGAAAGGCAAGCCTGTCGTGTTGAGGTGGGCTAGGCGCGGAACTGAAGTGCCTCAGCCACGTGCGCAGGTTCAATATATTTCGAAGCTTCTAAGTCGGCAATTGTGCGTGCAACACGCAGAGTTCGCAGGTACCCGCGTGAGGTGAGGTTGAGTTTTTTGCCGGCAGAATCAAGCAATATTTTTGCGTCTTTTTTGAGTAAAAATAGCTTTCGGGCATCTTCAATGGAAGCATAAGCATTGTAAATGTCGCTACGTTTGTACCGATTTTTTTGAGCTTTTCTGGCGCTAAGCACAAGCTTTAACACTTTGGAGTGTTGATTATTTTTCAACGTTTTTGCATCAAAAAAGTGTTCGTGGTCTATTTTAGAAATTGTTAGCCGGATATCCATGCGATCGAGCAGTGGACCAGAAATCCGCTTGCTATATGCGCTGATTTGGCTCATTGAACACGTGCATTCCACACGGCTATCGCCCAAGTATCCGCACGGGCAAGGGTTCATCGTAGCGATAAGCTGTACGTCCGCAGGCCATGAGATTCGGCCATAGAGTCGAGATAAGTGTATTACTCGGTCCTCAAGGGGCTGTCGAAGCGCTTCAAGGGTATGTCGAGGATACTCGGGTAGTTCATCAAGGAAGAGTACTCCCTTGTGGGCGAGGCTGATGTCGCCAGGGCGAGGACGCAGTCCACCTCCGATAAGCGCTGTTAATGTGACGCTGTGATGTGGAGAGCGAAAGGGTGCTTTTTTGCAGACGTAGCCATCGTCAGCCGAGGCAATGCTATGGAGTTTCGTGACCTCTATAATTTCTTGGGATGTAAGCGGTGGTAGAAGGTCCGGAAGTGATCGGGCGAGAAGTGTTTTGCCCGCTCCTGGCGACCCAGAGAGTAGGACATTATGCCGACCGGCCGCTGCGATGGCGAGGGCGCGCTTTGCTTGGGTGTGTCCGACGATGGTGTCGAATAGGGGTGGGCTCGGTGTAACATCGGGGGTTGCTAGATAGGGTGCGACCGACCGGAAGGGTATAAAGCCCTTAAGGCCTCTGTAGAGCTCTTGAAGATTAGAGATGCCCATAATCTCAACCTCAGGCACAAGAAGCGCCTGAGGTACGTTCTGTATAGGGAGGAAGAGACGTTTCATGCCATGAGTACGGGCAAGTTCGGCGAGCGTGATGGCACCTCGTATCGGGCGGACTGACCCGTCGAGGGCAAGTTCACCAACAAAAAATGCGCTTGCTACCTCTGCTTGCGTAAGCTGACCACTGGCGACAAGAATACTCAGAGCAATAGGCAGGTCGAGGTGCGTGCCGTCTTTGGGGAGTTCTGCTGGGGCTAAGTTAATGGTGATTTTTTGGGCAGGGAAGTCGAGAAGTGAGTTGGTAATGGCACTTCGCACCCTTTGACGAGCCTCGTCGATCGCTTTATTACCCATGCCAACAATCTGCAAGCCGGGAAGTCCGGCTTTCATATCGGCTTCGACCCCTATGAGCGCACCATCAAAACCAAGCAGCGCGCCAGAAAACACTTGTGCAACTTTATTTCGCTGTACTCCACCCATATCTTTAGGCTACGCCCCGAACCAGTAGAAAATAATTAACTTTTATGCTAAAATAACAGATGTCACGTGGGGCTGATATAGCTTCGACGAGAGGAATTTAACAGGATATTCTGCAAGCCGTTTCACACCCGTAAGGTGTTTATTTAATTGCAAACAATTTTGCTACCGCTGCTAAGGCTAAGGTTGCTGCTTTCGTTAACTCGTTCGCAGTACTTAAGCCTGCCGCAGTTTTTGCAGCCTAATACGCTGTAATCATCGATCTTCCCAAGGCAGCGTAGGGGAGTCGGTGTTATATTTACGTTGCTTACTAGTCACTCGGGCAGCTGCGAGAGGCTAGGAAACTTTTCAGCGAGACGTTCATTGCCATTTTTGCCCTATCTTTAGGCAATGCGCGTCTTAAATCATTTAAATAGGGATACACTTGTAGACGAATATCAGGTTACCTTTTGGACCCGGGGGCAGTACCCGGCAGCTCCACCATGAGATTATGAAATCCGCCTAGAAATAGGCGGATTTTTATATTTGAAGGGGTGTGTTCAGGTGTTTTTAGCTGAATAATAAAACGACCGCCTGCGAGGAACGGTCGTTTTCGTGGAGTTTTGCGGTGATTTTTGTTTTTGAGCCCCTGGATAACTTTTTTACTCAGGAACTACCCCTATAATATGACGCCATAGTGCTTACGTCAATACTTTTATTAAAGAATCTTTCGGTAAAAAATACCACGCTATTTGAGGTGTATAAACATAGTATAGGGACACTACATATTGTGTTCGGCGGCAGTAATACTGTTTGTGCCTTATAACTTACCTATTATGACAAATTCTTACAAAGCAAAACAATCAGCCGGTTTCACGATTGTCGAACTGATCATCATTATTATGATTACTATTTTGGTGTCGATGACGATTGTTTCCTATGCGGCAGTCACCGAGAATGCGAAGAAGCAAACCGTGAAGATGGAGGCCCAGGCGGTTGCGACGCTTATTGATAAGTACAAGTCAGAGAAAGGCTCGCACCCAACTCGATGGATGTCCTTGGCATGGCATGAATCGTCAGGCAGTAATTACGAATATTACGAGCGGGCTGTAATACTATGCGTATCAATCTTGATATCGCCAGTCCTGAGGATACGCAGACATATCGTGTTTCGGCGCTCGTAGGAAATAGTGGTAGTTCATCAACAACGTAGACACGGGTACGAGTGTTCTCGTTACGAATGCTACGGTCACGAAAGGAGCAGCGACATACTAGTATGTTGATGGTTCGGCGTCGAATTGGGTGTGGAACGGTACCGCAAATGCATCTACCTCAATCGGTCCTACACTTTAGTACAACGATGTAATTAAATCATCAATAACTGATTCAAGGGGTTATAGTAAGGTGTTGTGGGGGATTGTTGTAAATCATACATATAAATTGTACCTGCAGACTATTGACCAAGCACAAAGCTTATGCTAGAGTTAGGACAAGCTTTTAGAAAAACAAAAACATTCAACAAAGCCACCACAAAAACACCTTAACAATTCAAACACCATTGGTACACGACCAACTTTTTGACGGAAAAGTCGGTGACGTTTCCTAATGAATATGGACTCGATCTATTTTACTTTGTAATAGAGTAACGCACCTTTCGATCAGTCCCCAGCACAAAAATAAACATCTCCTTGTTTAACACTTTTGCACTCTCATTAGTAGAAGACATCACCGATGCTCCGCCAAAAGCAGCTGCAGAGTTTACTCCGCAACTGTCAAAAGCGTTTGTCCTGTGAGTACCTTCTCACGTCAAGTAAATCCCAAATCTTCACCAGTACGAGCTCCTCTTTCGAGCAAGTAACAAGAGCAGTGATAGGTTGGTATGACACTTGACGTGAGAACGGGAAAATAGGCTATGAGCAAACGACTAGATGCCCCGGGTTTTCCCGGAGCGGTCAGATAGTCCAGCGGTACTCTGATTCACGGTTCACACGCCCTAATTATTCCAGCGGCGTTTGCTGTAACCCGAATCGCATAGAGTTACCGCTTGGGCTCCAGAGAACTTATTGCCCTTGCTGGAAGAGGGCGTTTAAATCTTAAGCGATATGATATGATAACAGGGATGTTACCACGATTAATCGCTACAATCGCCTTAGCCAGCCTCGTTGTGCTAAGCCTCATGCTGACGTTCACATCGCCAGCAACGGCCGGTCCTTTCGGCCTTCTCGTGATTTTTGTAACAGCTTATCTATCCTTTGTGGGGTTGATAAGCTTTTTTTTGTTTGGCATAAATCGCCTCCTTCTCATGGTGTCGTCAGGGATGACACTGCGCAAGCCGCTTCAAAAGATGGAGTTTCGGCGAGCTTATTACTTCAGTACCGTACTGGCCGCTGCGCCGGTTATGTTAATCGGGCTGCAGTCGGTCCAGTCGATCGGTATCTATGAGGTGCTGTTGGTTGTTATTTTCGAAGTTGTGGCTTGTTTGTACGTTAGCAAGCGTATGCGTTAGTTTTAGGGCCTAGATTAGCATTTTCCTATGCTATCTCGCACCTCTGGTGCGACATACTACTGCGTCGGTTCAAAAAAGCATAACCAGTTATGCTTTTTGCTCACCTCCTTGTGGTATAATTTCAGATATGCAACCAGAGATTCCTCGAGCGCCAGCGCCCAGTAATGAGCAGCTGCCAATGCCACCATCAATCGGGCCAGAAAATGCGTCATCATTGCCGCCGCTCGACTCTCGACTTGAACGTGGCCAGGAGCGAGTAGAGCAGGCGGCGGAAGCGGGTGCTCGCGCCAGTGATGCAGCTGCAGCCGCAACGGCAACAGCTATGGCGGTGCCAGTAGTCGCGCCTGTACAGGCACCGCCGCAAACCGCTGCGCCTGTCGCCGCAACGCCACTTGTTGCCGCAGACGAGGATCTTATCGAAAAAGAGTGGGTCGACAAAGCAAAGGAGATTATCGAACAAACTAGAGATGATCCCCATGCCAGAACCCAGAAGGTCAACGAGCTTCAACGGGATTATCTCCAGAAGCGATACGGGAAGGTAGTTGGCGCCAGCGAATAAGCTACAAGCTAACAGAGGAATATAAGGGAGAATAGGGAGCGTGTTGGGAATCATTATTACGGTAGTCATCGTCCTTCTTGCAGCAGCAGGAGTGGGTGGCTTTGCGTTTATGCAGTACCGCAAGGTGGTTCGTGAAGCGAAAAACTACGAGCGTGGCCTTAAGATGGTACCGCTCTATATTCATATTCCGCCGATTAGTTCCGACATCGCAGGTAATGGACGTGACGAGCGCGACCTCAACGAAGAAGTCCTGAGCCAAGCGCAAGTTATGTATAACATTATTGCGAGTACAGCGACGAAGGGCTTTAAGAGCCGCGTGTATGGTCAGCGCCACATTTCATTTGAAATTGTTGCCCATGAAGGTCTCGTACATTATTATGCTGTCGTTCCGGTTTCGTTGATTGATGTTATTCAACAAGCAGTCTCGGCGGCTTACCCAGCTGCACGCCTCGAAGAGGTGAGTGAACGAAACATCTTCAGCCCAGCTGGCCGCATGAGTGCCACTATTGGTGGTGAGTTTACATTAAAGAAAGATTTCGCGTATCCAATCGCAACCTTCCAAGAATCTAAGCGCGATGCGGCTCGTGCGCTTTTGAATGCACTTTCGGGTGCGACCCGTGAAGATGGTGTAGGTATTCAAATCTTGATTCGTCCCGCACAAGACGGCTGGGCAAAGACTGCACAAATGGTCGCTGAATCAATCCGTAAGAACAAGGGCAAGAAGACTGGTCCAACAACTGTTATGACCGGAATCATGGAGGCCCTTTGGAAACCGCCTGAATCTCAAGACGTAAAGCCCGAAGATAAACAACTCAGTTCTGCTGAGCAATCAATCGTTGAAGCAATCGATGAAAAAACCCGCTACCCAGGCTATGAAAGCCTGATTCGTGTTGTCGCGTCATCGAACACTTCGGCACGTTCACAAGCGCTTATGAATAATGTCGTTGCGGCATTCTCGTTGTTCGACTCGACACAGAACAACGGGTTCAAGTTTGCCATTTCAAAGAACATTGAAGAATTCGTCACTGCATATATATTTAGGTTCTTCCCGCAAGAAATTAATCAGAACGTGTTGAATACTGTTGAGCTTGCGACAATCTTCCACCTGCCAAACCAGAACTCCATTCCAACGTCGCAGGTCCAACGACAATCTGCAAAGCAGGTAGATGGTCCAACACAAATTATGGAAGATGGTTTCTTGCTTGGGTACAACGAGTTCCGCGGTGTAAAGAAGCCGATCCGACTCGCTCCAAAAGATCGCCGCCGACACACCTATATTATTGGTCAAACTGGTACAGGTAAGTCGAAGCTACTCGAAAACCTTGCGTATCAGGACATGATGGACGGCCGCGGCTTCGCGTTTATCGACCCGCACGGTGACTCTGCCGAAGAGCTTCTTGGCATGGTGCCAAAAGAGCGCGTTGAAGATGTTATTTACTTCGCGCCGGGTGACATGGAGATGCCGGTTGGTTTGAACCTCTTCGAGTTTGAGAACCAGGACCAGCGCGACTTCATTATTCAAGAAACAATTGCGATGCTTTATAAGCTGTACGACCCAGGACACACGGGTATTATTGGTCCACGTTTTGAATCATGGTTCCGTAACGCCGCATTGACTGTTATGGCTGACCCGAACGGCTCGTCATTCCTCGATGTACAGCAAGTGTTCATCGACCAAGCCTTTGCGGATGAAAAAATTAAGCATGTTACTCAGCAAACAACGCTCGATTTCTGGAATAAGGAAATGGCGCAAACAACTGAATCAGCGAAGGGTGAAATGCTCGGCTGGTTCGCGAGTAAGTTCGGTGCCTTCCTTGCCAACGACATGATGCGTAATATTATCGGACAAACCAAGAGTGGTTTTGACCTCCGCGATATTATGGATAACAAAAAAATCCTTCTTGTGAACCTTTCAAAAGGGCGAGTAGGTGAGTTGAACTCGCAGCTCCTCGGTATGATCTTCGTGATGAAGTTTAATGCTGCCGCTATGGGCCGCGCTGACATGCCAGAAGATCAACGCCAGGACTTTAGTCTTTACGTCGACGAGTTCCAGAACTTTGCGACTGATAGTTTTGCGACGATTCTTTCTGAGGCTCGTAAGTACCGCCTGAGCCTTATCTTGGCGAACCAGTTTATGACACAGCTGACCGATCAAATTCGTGAAGCAATCCTCGGTAACATCGGTACAGTGATTAGTGGACGTATTGGTATTACTGACGCCGAGATTCTTATTAAAAAGTTTACGCCAACCTTTGACGTCGAAGACCTCACTCGTATGCCAAACTTCCAAACTATCGCTTCGGTGATGATCCAGGACGTCCCGTCAGCGGCATTTAGTATGTCACTATTGCCTCCGCTCGGTGAGCCGAATCCGCAACTCCGAGATGCATTGAAGAAGCTGTCAGCAACTAAGTTTGGTAAACCACGTGCGCAAGTTGAACAAGAGTTCTTTAAGCGCATGAGCGTCGGCGATGAAGTAAAGAAGCAGAAGATGGAAGCGCTGAAGAAAGCTCAGGAAGAGCGTATGGCGGCCTTCCGTGCTGGTGGACCAACCGGAGTGGGTGCAAACGCGTCTGGAATGCCTGGCGCCCCTGGACAAGCTCCTGTGCGCCCGCAAGGTGCGCCAATGGGTCCGCCGCAACCGCCATCATTCCTTGATGAATGGCTTTCGAAGCGCCAACAAATTATTGATACACAAAAGACAGCGCCGGCCGCTCCAGGAGCAACTCCAGCGCAAGCGCCGAAGGCGCCTGCATCAGCACCCGTCCAAGCTCCTGCGCCAAATCCTGCATTCGGTCCAACAGCTCGACTTGATATGTCTCAACCTCAACCATTGCCTCAAATGAAAGAGGCACCAAAGCCAGCGCCCGTACAGCCGCCCGCTGCGCCGCAGCCACCAGCTCAGCCAGAAAAGCTCCACATTCGCGATACCTCTGCGAATGCTGGTGATGATGGCGTGTCAGTCAAGCTCCGATAGAATAGTGCTGCAATAAAAATAACCCTCGTGTGAGGGTTATTTTAGTGTCAGATATATCTAGGCTTTTTTGCCGGTGATCATGACTTTAAAGAAGTCGTAAAGGATGCCGAGTACCCATCCAACGATAAAGGCGCCGATGGTTTCAAAGCCAGAGAGTGTGTAGCCGTAGAACTTCGAAATCACATAGACTGCGAGCACAAGAACGAAGGCAACGAACGCACCGGCCAAAATAGCATTTGGACGGGCGATAGTACTGCCAACAACTTCACTGGTCTTTTCGATGACCGGGTTGTGAATGACCTTACTAAACGCACGCTGCGTAGGGCTGAGCTCTGATTGCAGCTGCTTCATGTGGTGTTTGTAACTTGCGGTACGCTCTTTCTTGCTCACAACGCCATGACGACGCTTAGCAGGGGAGGCTGAACGTTCTTTGCCCTTCTTTTCAGCACTGCCGCGTTCAACACTGACAGCCTCTTTGAGCGCTTCGTGGCGTGCTTCGCTTTCGGCCTTTTCGCCGTTTTCTACCTTACTGTTTTCGACAGCACGTTCAACTGATGCTTCAGCCTTCAGGTAGCTTTCGAGTTGCTCAGGACTGAGCTCTTTGTTTTCAGGGTTGCGTGTTTCAGGCGCATCCCCGTGGAATTGTTCCGCACCCATTAGATTGTTCCTCCATTCACATCACGACGGATAAGTCGTACTTCTGTTCCAAGTTGGCGTGAACGAAGGTAGAAGAAGGTGACAATCGCGAGCGTCACACCTGCAAAGATGATGTTCTCGGTTGGTCCGGTCTTTGGGAGTTCCGATACATACTCAACTACTTTTGGAGTAGGGCAGGTAACCGGAATAATTACTGATGAAGTATAGAAAGCGTTTTCAATCTTACAGTCATATGAGCTTGGGTCACTGACACCTTGTGGTGTTGCCGGAATGGTTGCAAGAACTTGCACGGTGAAGGTGCGAACTTGCTTTTCACCTGGCGCAAGGGTGATGTCTGGCCAGCTGAGTACACGCGTCTTTTCGTCATACTTGCCGCCGCCATTGTCGAGAAGCTTTGCGTACTCGAGCGTGTCGCCAATGTTATCTTCGAATGTGAAGGTCTTTGGTGTTCCGCCGGTGTTTTCAGCTGTAACGCTAAAGGTAATACGATCGTTTTCTTTTGCGGTCTTGGTTGTTGCGTTAATGTTGCCCTGTGACACGTTGAGTGCGGTCTTTGAGGTTTCAATCTTTGCAGGCGGGGTCGTACACGTAATAGGTACGGTGACAACCTGGTCGATGAAGTTGTTGCGCATCTTACAGGTGGTTGTTGTCGAGATAAGACTGCTGTTCATTTGAACTGAGTAGCTATGACTGACTGAAGCGCCTGGTCCAAGATTGACCGATGGCCATGAGAGTACGTTGTTGGTTGTATTAAATGTACCGCCACCTCGATCGGTAAGCTTTGAATACTGGAGGACTTCCGTGAGGTTGTCGCCAAGTGAGACGGTCTTAGCGGTTCCGCCGTCGTTTCTTACCTTAACGGTATATGTAATCTTGTCATTTTCTACGGCAGACTTTTTACTCGCGTCGATGCTTTGTGTCGTGTTCACTGCGGTTTTTGAAGCAATAATGTTTGCTGGTGCCGGTGGGGGAACTGGCTTGTCAGGGAAGCGCTCGGTAACGAGGTTTCCGCAGGCCTGCATAATTGCGAACCAGCCAATCTTAGTTGAGTGGCCGACCCAACCATAAATTTGCTCGGTTGGCGTTGCCCACATAGTGAGATCGCGACCATAAATAGTGCGAACTGGTTGGTAGCTAGCGTTTGTGATTTCAATTGGAGTTGAACCAGCACGTGTTTCGAAGCCATAACTCTTCTTGCCGCCCGCTGCGAAGTGGGTGAACTGCGCAGACGTAATTTCAGCACGCGTAATGCCGAAGTAGTTCATGATATCTTGCAAGTTGCGTTCGTTACGATCGTACGGGCCAATAAACTTATCCAGTGAGCGGTTTGAGCCAAGCCCAAGGCCGCCGACAATAAAGTCGTTATTGCTTGATGCGTTTGCAGGCTCTGGCGCCTGGAAGACCACGAGGCTCTGTACGACGAGTGCAAGCGCTACGAAAATAAGCCCGAGTCGTCGGGTTGCTTGCTCTTTGCGCAAACGCCGGGCGTAAAAGCCAAGCTGCCCGACAAGTGCCGGGCTAAAGGAGAGTTGTGAGACAATCTTCTTGAACATATATGTTTTTGGTTTTTTTAAGTGTTGTTCCTCTGATAAGAGATTAGCATAAGAAATATGTTCAGTGCAAGTAAAATAGTAGGAAATTATTTGTTCAATGTTTGGAATGTTCAGAGGTATGGTTGCGTTTTTACGATTGTGTTATAATGACACCAGATAAACGGCCGGTGGGCGACCGTGAATAGCAGTCCAAATACGGGCTGTAAAATATGTCAGAAATAGGGGAGATAAGGTTAGAAATGGCTCAAAAAACAGACAATACGTATGACGGCTCACAGATCCAGGTCCTTGAAGGGCTTGAACCTGTTCGTAAGCGTCCTGGAATGTATATTGGTAGCACCGGATATGACGGTGTGCACCACCTTATTAAAGAAATTGCCGACAACTCAGTCGACGAGGCAATCGCCGGGTATGCAAGTAAGGTAGAGATCACCATTCTTGAAGATGGTGGCCTAACTGTTACTGACAACGGTCGCGGTATTCCTGTCGACAAGCACCCTAAAACTGGCCTTTCAACACTCGAAACTGTCCTTACTGTGCTTCACGCCGGTGGTAAGTTTGGTGGCGGTGGCTACAAGGTATCATCTGGACTTCACGGTGTGGGTTCAAGTGTTGTAAACGCCCTTTCAAACCTTATGATTGCTGAAGTCGTCCAAAAGGGCGAGCTCTACCGCATCGAATTCGAGCGCGGTGGTGTAAAGACTCCATTTAAAAAGGTCGGTAAGACTGATCGACCAACTGGAACAAGCATTACATTCTATCCAGACGAAACAATCTTCAAAGAAACAGTAACATTCGACTACAAGTGGGTTGTCGACTACATTCGTCACCAGGCATACCTGACAAAAGGTATCTATCTTTCGGTTGTCGATCAGCGCACAAACCAGCGCGCTGCCTTCTACTTCGAAGGTGGTATCCAAAGCTATGTAAAGCACCTTAATATTGGTAAAGATGTTGTCACCGACAGCGTATTCTACGTTGAAAAGATGGTTGAAGACTCAATGGTCGAAATCGCTATTCAATATAACGATACTTTTGTTGAATTAGTGAAGCCATTCGCAAACAACGTCCTCACGCCAGACGGCGGTACGCACCTTATTGGGTTCCGTGCAGCTATGACTCGTGTGATTAACGACTATGCTCGTAAGAATAGCCTCCTTAAAGAAAAGGAAGACAACCTAACGGGTGATGACATTCGTGAAGGTTTGACGGCAATTATTCTCGTAAAGCTTCCTGACCCTCAATTTGAAGGTCAAACCAAGAACAAGCTCGGTAACCCAGAAGTTCGCCGCTATGTTGAACAAGTAATGAACGAGTACTTCTCGTACTACCTTGAAGAGAACCCAGAAGTTGCCAAGAAGATCGTCGGTAAGGCGTTGCTCGCAGCTCGTGCTCGTAAGGCTGCTCGCGCAGCTCGTGACAACGTGCTTCGTAAGGGTGCACTCGACGGCATGGGGCTTCCTGGAAAGCTTTGGGACTGTTCAAGCAAGAGCCCGGCAGAGTCAGAAATCTACATCGTAGAGGGTAACTCAGCTGCCGGTTCTGCAAAAGAAGGCCGCGACAACCGTACGCAGGCTATCTTGCCACTTCGCGGTAAGGTGCTGAACACCGAACGTGCACGTCTTGATAAGATGTTCGCAAATAAGGAAATTGTTGCCATGATCCAGGCCTTCGGTGTTGGTATTGGTGAACAATTCGACGTAAACGGTCTTCGTTATCACAAGATTGTGATTATGACCGACGCCGACGTCGACGGTAGCCACATTTCAACGCTTCTTTTGACCTTCTTCTTCCGCTATATGCGCGAAGTTGTCGAAGGCGGCTACGTATACTTGGCGAAACCGCCACTTTATAGCGTGAACCGCGGACAAAAGAAGACCTACGCATATGACGAAACCGAACGTGAGCGCATTCTTGATGAAATCATCGCCGACAAGAAAGAACGCGGTACAACCGTGAACGCGGAAGATGACAAAATGAAGCAAGCTGGTGTTACTATCTCTCGCTTCAAGGGACTTGGTGAAATGGATGCAACCCAACTTTGGGAAACAACCATGAACCCAGAAAACCGTGTATTGATTCAAGTGCGTGTTCAAGATGCAGAGCGCGCCGATGCAATCTTTACCAAGTTGATGGGCGACGAAGTATCACTTCGTAAGACCTTCATTCAAACCCGAGCAAAAGACTTAGACCTAGAGGAATTGGACGTATAGTATGGACGACGAAAATAACACTCCACCAATCGATGAAACCGTAGAACAAGAGTACTTTGTACCAGAACCGGTAAAGGGCCTCGAGCACCGCACCGTTGAAGACGTCATGGAAGACAGCTTCCTTCGTTATTCAATGAGTGTCATTATCGACCGTGCACTCCCAGACGTACGTGACGGTTTGAAGCCAGTTCACCGCCGTATTATGCACACGATGAACCGTGACGGCCTTCGTGCGGGCGCTAAGTTCCGTAAGAGTGCGACCGTTGTCGGTTCAGTGATGGGTGACTTCCACCCTCACGGTGACTCATCTATCTACGACGCAATGGTTCGTTTGGCGCAGCCATGGAACCTCCGTTATCCAATGGTTGAAGGCCAGGGTAACTTCGGTTCAATGGACGGCGACCCAGCCGCTGCCTATCGTTATACTGAAGCTCGTCTTCAGAAGATTGCCGATGAAATGGTTGCTGACATTGAAAAAGAAACCGTTGATTTCCGCGATAACTATGACGGTTCAAAGCAAGAGCCAGTTGTGCTTCCAGCGAAGGTGCCAAACCTTCTCTTGAACGGTCAAATTGGTATTGCTGTGGGTATGGCAACTAATATTCCACCACACAACCTTGGTGAATTGGTAGATGCATCAATCGAACTTATCGATAACGAACACGCAACTCTTGATGACCTCTTGAAGCACGTAAAGGGTCCAGACTTCCCAACAGGTGCTGTCGTATACGGTGGCGCTCCAATGAAGCAGGCGTACCTTACTGGTCGCGGAAGTGTCACGATGCGCGCCGTTGCGAACATCGAAGAAACCAAGAAGGGACGTCACCAAATCGTTGTGACTGAAGTTCCGTATGGTGTAAACAAAGCGACTCTTATTGAGAAAATCGCTGAACTCGTAAAAGACAAGAAAATCACCGCAATTAGCGACCTCCGCGACGAAAGTGCGCGCGGTTCAGTTCGTGTTGTGATTGAAGTAAAGAAGGACGGCTACCCTAAGAAGGTTCTCAACCAGCTTTACAAGATGACCGCTCTTCAAAGTAGTTTCAACTACAACATGCTTGCATTGATTGATGGTATTCAGCCAAAGATTCTTGGTCTCCAAGAAATGCTCAGCGAATTCATTAAGCACCGTCAACAGGTTGTTCGTCGACGTACTGAATTTGAACTCCGTAAGGCAAAAGAACGTGCGCACATTCTCGAAGGCTACAAAATCGCCCTCGATCACATCGACGAAGTGATCCGCATTATTCGTGGAAGCAAAACCAGCGATGAAGCGCAGAAGAACTTGATCAAGCAGTTCGGACTCAGTGAAATTCAGGCACAGGCAATCCTTGCCATGCAACTCCGCCGCCTTACTGGTCTTGAGCGCGATGCAATCGAGAACGAATTGAACGAACTCTTGAAGACAATTGCTCGTCTTGAAGAAATCTTGGCTGACGAAAAGGAAATCCTCGGCATCATTAAGATTGAACTTCTTGATATGAAGGAACGATACGGTGATGACCGTCGTTCACAAATCATTAACCACGAACTCGGTAAGTTTAGTGATGAAGAACTCATCCCTGAAGAAGAGAGCGTAGTTCTTCTTACAACGGAAAACTACATCAAGCGCACACTTATTACCGATTATCGTCGCCAACACCGCGGCGGTAAGGGCAAGCGTGGCATGGCGACCAAGGAAGAAGATGTGATTGATCAGCTTATTCCTGCCAACACGCACGACTGGCTCCTGTTCTTTACGAACCGTGGTCGCGTCTTCCGCCTCAAGGCATATGAAGTACCAGCTGCAAGTCTTGCAGCCAAGGGTGTTGCTGCTGTGAACCTTTTAGCGTTGCAACCTGAAGAGAAAATTACATCAATCATCAAGCATCAGAAGGATGCGAGTGATGAAGGCTTCCTCTTCATGGCAACCGTAAAGGGAACTGTTAAGAAAACACCACTCAAGGACTACGCAAACATTCGTACTAACGGTTTGATTGCGATTAAGCTCGATGATGGCGATGAACTGCGCTGGATCAAGCGTACGTCAGGTCAAGACGATGTAATCATCTCAACATCTGCCGGTCAGGCAATCCGCTTCGGCGAAACTGATGCACGTCCAATGGGTCGTTCAGCGCGCGGTGTTCGTGGAGTTCGTCTCCGTCCAAACGACAGCGTTGTCGGTATGGACATCGTTACGAACGATGATGGGCAACTCTTCGTTATTAGCGACAACGGCTACGGTAAAATTACGAAAGCAAGTCTCTTCCCATCACACAAGCGTGGAGGTGTCGGTATTAAGGCAGCGGTTGTAACTGCGAAGACTGGTCCAATTGTGGCTGTTCGTTCACTCGCTGAAGACACCGAAGAGATCCTGCTTATTTCAAGCAAGGGACAAGCGATTCGCGTTGGTCTGAAGGACATTCCAACACTCGGACGTACAACACAGGGTGTTCGTATTATGCGCACAAACGAAGCCGACAAGGTTTCATCATTCGGATTTGTTCCGAAGCAACCTGAAGAAGAAGTTGAAGAAGTAGAAGCGGATCCAAAGGCAACTAAAAACGAGGGGTAGGGCATAGGGCATGGATTACAATTACGTTTCCCCGTACATTGTCGCAGCTGGACTAGGCTGGATAGTAGCGCAGCTCACGAAGTACGTTATAGCAAGTGCAAAACATGGTAGGTTGGCGTCGTATCGCCAGCTCTACCTGTCTGGGCGTATGCCGAGCGCACACAGCGCAACAACAGTATCGTTACTCGTCACCGTTGCCGCGTTTGACGGTGTTGATTCAGCGGTATTCGGCATTGTATTCCTCTTTACCCTCGTTGTTCTCTACGATGCAATGATGGTTCGCCGCTCATCTGGAGAGCAGGGAATTGCCCTTTCTGCGCTTATGAAAGAGCAGAAAAGTAAGGTGCCATACCCTCGCGTCGCCATGGGCCACACCCCTATGGAAGTGGCGGTTGGATCGCTTCTTGGGCTTGTTGTGGGGCTTTCGGTCGTGACTTTCTATAACGCACTATTATTAGTCTAGCGACGGCATGGGTAGCGGAGTGAGCGAAAATCAGCCAGAAATAGTTGCAGATAGTGAAGCCGCACCGGCACTATTAGTGCAACCAACACGCCGACCCATCTCAAAGGGTCTCATAGCAACATGGTGTGTCGTTTTGCTCTTTGATTTGCTTATGTTAGCAGGGCTATTGTCGGTAGAGAGTGAATCAAGTCAATTTTTTCTGCTCTCGATCTTCTATTTAGCAACCCTTCAAGACCACTTTAACCTCACGCGTTTTATCCTGCTCAATGGGGGCGTGCTATTGATCTCGATTGTGTACCTTGTGCGTCGTGAAATTGAGTATAAAAAACACAAAGAATCCTTTGATGTAAAAAAAGCCTAATTTTCTTCCGATAAGGTGTTGACCGAGAAGGAGATATGGAGTATAGTTGGAAAAGTCTGGTCGACAGGGTAAGTATCTAACCACCAAGTTAAAGTTACTTATCCAATAAATCGGCACTCAAACGTGGAGTTTGAAATAAAGACGTTCCGGCGCCCCTACGAAAATAGCGGTAGCGCCTAAAACAGAAGACTTTGACAATTTAGTAGTGCAAATCGAAAAAATTATCTTTTAGATAGTTTTTATCATCGTCAGTTAATTATGTATATTGAGTCTTGTAGTGTAGAACTACATTTTTATGGAGAGTTTGATCCTGGCTCAGGATGAATGCTGGCGGCGTGCCTAACACATGCAAGTCGAGCGGTAACAGGTCTAGTTTACTAGATGCTGACG